>Ga0209295_1000009_pt1 | contig 620826 bp, 484 predicted proteins | sample Porto_5metaG_FD_187428 | JGI IMG/M metagenome (GOLD analysis project Ga0209295, IMG submission 187428) | Marine algal microbial communities from Porto, Portugal - Porto_5 metaG (SPAdes) (version 2) | ecosystem: Host-associated > Algae > Red algae > Unclassified | place: Portugal: Porto... | reverse complement strand
GCCGATATAGAAGTTAAAACGGAAGTAAACGGGATGACCCCATTAATGTATGCGGCACGTTTTAATAATGTAGACATGATCAAATTATTATTGGACAATGGCGCAGATAAAGAAGCTGTTTCAAAAATGGGATTCACCGCTGCAAAATATGCTGAACTATCTGGAGCAAGCGCAGCTTCAGAATTATTAAAATAATAAAAAACAAAGCATCAATCAATCATCTAAAAGGGAGCCAAATGGCTCCTTTTTTTATGTGTATTAATTTCTATAGGACTAGCGTAAATCGATTCAGTTTTAGAAAATCCCCGTTCGCTCTTGAAAAACTACCGTTGGTCATAAAGTAGTTTTAAATACTTGATAATCACTATATCTTTACCTCATAATAGAAAACAAATCATCAATCTTAAAAATAATCATCTTATGAAAAATTTAGTTTACACCTTCGGAATTATCGCTACAATGACCTTGTCTAATGTTGCAAGTGCACACGTACATCCAAATGATAAAAGTGCAAAAGTAGAAACTACGAGTATTAAAAATGTAGCACCAATAAGTATTGCTGTTGCACAGCGTGATTTAAGTACGGTACAGAAATTTATAGAATTTGGCGCCGATATAGAAGTTAAAACGGAAGTAAACGGGATGACCCCATTAATGTATGCGGCACGTTTTAATAATGTAGACATGATCAAATTATTATTGGACAATGGCGCAGATAAAGAAGCTGTTTCAAAAATGGGATTCACCGCTGCAAAATATGCTGAACTATCTGGAGCAAGCGCAGCTTCAGAATTATTAAAATAATAAAAAACAAAGCATCAATCAATCATCTAAAAGGGAGCCAAATGGCTCCTTTTTTTATGTGTATTAATTTCTATAGGACTAGCGTAAATCGATTCAGTTTTAGAAAATCCCCGTTCGCTCTTGAAAAACTACCGTTGGTCATAAAGTAGTTTTAAATACTTGATAATCACTATATCTTTACCTCATAATAGAAAACAAATCATCAATCTTAAAAATAATCATCTTATGAAAAATTTAGTTTACACCTTCGGAATTATCGCTACAATGACCTTGTCTAATGTTGCAAGTGCACACGTACATCCAAATGATAAAAGTGCAAAAGTAGAAACTACGAGTATTAAAAATGTAGCACCAATAAGTATTGCTGTTGCACAGCGTGATTTAAGTACGGTACAGAAATTTATAGAATTTGGCGCCGATATAGAAGTTAAAACGGAAGTAAACGGGATGACCCCATTAATGTATGCGGCACGTTTTAATAATGTAGACATGATCAAATTATTATTGGACAATGGCGCAGATAAAGAAGCTGTTTCAAAAATGGGATTCACCGCTGCAAAATATGCTGAACTATCTGGAGCAAGCGCAGCTTCAGAATTATTAAAATAATAAAAAACAAAGCATCAATCAATCATCTAAAAGGGAGCCAAATGGCTCCTTTTTTTATGTGTATTAATTTCTATAGGACTAGCGTAAATCGATTCAGTTTTAGAAAATCCCCGTTCGCTCTTGAAAAACTACCGTTGGTCATAAAGTAGTTTTAAATACTTGATAATCACTATATCTTTACCTCATAATAGAAAACAAATCATCAATCTTAAAAATAATCATCTTATGAAAAATTTAGTTTACACCTTCGGAATTATCGCTACAATGACCTTGTCTAATGTTGCAAGTGCACACGTACATCCAAATGATAAAAGTGCAAAAGTAGAAACTACGAGTATTAAAAATGTAGCACCAATAAGTATTGCTGTTGCACAGCGTGATCTAAGTACGGTACAGAAATTTATAGAATTTGGCGCCGATATAGAAGTTAAAACGGAAGTAAACGGAATGACCCCATTAATGTATGCGGCACGTTTTAATAATGTAGACATGATCAAATTATTGTTGGACAATGGCGCAGACAAAGAAGCAGTTTCAAAAATGGGATTCACCGCTTCAAAATATGCAGAACTATCTGGAGCAAGCGCAGCTTCAGAATTTTTAAAATAATAAAGAACAAAACATCAATCAATCATCTAAAAGGAGCTAAATGGCTCCTTTTTTTATGCGTATTAATTTTCATAGGACTAGCGTAAATCGATTTGGTTTTAGATAATCCCCGTTCGCTCTTGGAAAACTACCGTTAGTCATAATGTATTTTTAAATACTTGATAATCAGTGTAAATTTATGTCAGATAATAATGACAATCAATAAAGTATACCCATATGAAAGTTTCCATTACGAGTACGAGTATCAAACAAAAAGAAATAGTAAAGACCTTAATTTTCGCAACTATTATTGGCGGTTTTTCGCTCTATAAATTAGGATATATGCTGGGACAACTGATCTATAATTTAGGCTACTAAGTATTAATTTCAAATACCATAAAATCAAATGAAAAATTACAGCATTATAAAAATGGATTCGTCCTGGTCTACAGAACAACTTAGAATAGATGTAGAGCGATTCGTGAATCAAAAATCACGTGAAGGCTATGAGATTACAACGGTAGCTTTTGGTGTAAATCTATGGTGGATGCCCACCGCATTTATAACTATTTGCAAATAGCCTACCGTTCGCTTATTCTAATTTACCGTTTGCCATAATTCACTTAGATATCCCCTTTAATAGATTTATTTTTAGGGTATAGAAATACAATAACCTTTAAAACCAATACTATGATCTCTTTAGTAAAATACATTTTAGAAATAGTTATTAATCTTATATTGCTTTAATAATTACTGTTTTAAGAAAAACAGGGTGTAAATTCACTTTACAATTTGGAATATATCGGGAATGGACAAGAAAAAACAAACACAGAATAAAAATCTAAAATACGTAGTATATACCTTAATTGGTATCGCTTTTTTTATTGCTGTGATTGGTGTGGTAAGTTTTATAGCACATGAATCAGGACATAGGGAGATAGGAAATATAGAGGCTTATAACGCTGGTAAAAGACTGGGGATAAGATTAGGAATATTGGTTAATTTTATTCTGAAAAGCGGATTTTTAATGGGTAGTTTCATTGCTATGGCTGCATCCTGGGAGAAAAACAAATCCATATCGAAAGCTATGCTGCACGCAGTTCTAAGTTGGGGGTATGTCGTTTATTATGCAATAACCAGAAAAACAATTTTAAATAACTAGCCGTCGTCTAGTGATTTATAATTTTATATGCTAAGAAATAATTAATGATTAAATTTTTAACTAAAAATCCTTTTTGGATCGTACAAATTATAGGCTGGTTTGTTTCCGGCTTTTTTGTGGCTTCTGTGAATAAAGCAGGAGCTAATGTTCAGGCCTTATTTTTTTTATTTGGGAGCATATTTATAGTAGGAATTTTTAGTACTTCTCTTCTAAGAGCTTATTTTAAAAAGTTTGTTTCCATGGATAAGGTTGGATTCAAGCAAATAGCACTTATACTATTGGGGACATTCTTAGCGACTATTTGTTGGTTTTTGTTAAATTATTGTTTTGGTTATCTCGTAGGTGTTTTAATGGATTCTGTAGAACTGAAATTAAAAAAAACACTATTAAAAGCACCTAATATTGGCTTTTTGATTTTTGTGTTAAATTGGTTTTTAATTATAATTTGGACCGTTTTATATTATGGTATAAAAATGTTGATGGATTATAATAGATCACGTATTGATAGGTTGCGATTACGTGATAAAATAAAGCAAGAACAGCTTAATATTTTAAAGGGGCATATAAATCCTGAGTTCATGTTTACGTCCTTAAATAATATTAAAGGGTTAATGTTGGAAGATGTTTCAGACTCTAGAAATAAACTTACACAGCTCGCAGAGTTGCTGCGGTATTCTTTAACTAAAAACAATATCAATACCGTTTTATTGGAGGAAGAGATTGTATATGTACATAATTTTATAGAGCTAGTTTTTATAGAAAACAAGACAGCATCCATTATAGAATGTCATTTAGAAGAAGCCACCAAAAAATTAGAAATTCCTCCAATGCTATTGCTCAATATGATAGAATTAGCTACGAAACACGGAGTATTACTTCATAATGTAAAAGGTGAGATTTTTATTCATTCTGAAAGAAGAGAAAATCAACTTTTTTTAACGGTAACCCATAGTGGAGCGAGTAGTCCAAAATCACAAAGGAAAGTATTAGAGAAAAGCATCCAGCAGCGGTTAAAATTGCTTTATAAAGAGGAGGCGCACTTCTCAAGAACTTTTAAAGAGGGGAATACGATACTAGAATTAGTGCTACCCATTATCGAAGAAAAAAACACAGAAGTATAATCCATGAAATTAACGAAGACAAATAAAGAGCTGCTTTTTTGGATCTTGCAAATTGTAGGCTGGTTGGGAGTAAATTCACTTATTCTTATGATTCCTTTTGGTTTTAGTAATACCTACATGCTATACAGCTTTGTAGTAGGAAGCGCAATTGGTATTGTAAGTACTTCAATTTTTAGACATTATTTAAATAATAATATTGACATTGAAGTATTTGGAAAAAGGAGTATTATAAATTTAGTGGTATCTTTTTTCGCCTGTAGTTTACTTTATTATTTTTTATTGTTTACCACAGAAGAAATTTATGAACTGTATATTGGAAGAACGGCAACGGAAATAAAATGGATTAAAGAAAATATAGGTTTTCTATCTGCAGTATTTAATACTATGATTACTGTTTTCGGGTGGACTATAATTTATTTTGCGATTAAATTTGTAATAAACGCCAACAAAAATAGATTAGAAAGTTTAGAGCTTAATGCCACACTGCGGGAAGCACAATTAAATACACTAAAGGGACAGGTAAATCCGCACTTTATGTTCAATAGCCTTAATAATATTAGAGGTTTAATGTTAGAAGACGTAAGCAAATCTCGAGAGATGATTACCAAGCTTTCTGAAATGCTTCAATATGCATTATCTAAAAATACTGTAGATGCTATTGCTTTAAGTGAAGAAGTAGATATGGTTGATAATTACATCGCTTTAGCCAAAATACAAATGGAAGACAGGCTGCTTTATGAAAAAGAAATAGCAGCAGAAAGTTTAACTATTATGATTCCTCCAATGATTATACAATTACTGGTTGAAAATGCAGCAAAACATGGGATCTCTAACCTAAAAAATGGAGGTAAAATTCTTTTACAAACTATAGTTACGGCTTCTGAGTTGCAAATTGTTGTAAAAAATACAGGAAAGCTAAGTATCAGTGAAAACTCAACTAAATTAGGATTAAAAAATATACGACAACGTCTACGATTGCTCTATGGCCCTAAAGGTCAGTTTACACTCGAAGAGATAGAAAACGAAGTTGTTGCCACTATAAAAATACCGACCGCATGAAAAAAATAAAAACTGTAATTGTAGAAGATTCTCGTTTGGCTCGTAATGAAATAAAGGAACTCTTAAAACAACATCCTGAATTGGAGCTTGTGGGGGAGGCTGAAAATGTAGATGAAGGTTTTGAACTAATCAACGCAACTAAACCCGACTTACTTCTTTTAGATATTAATATGCCGGAAAAAGATGGCTTTGAATTGTTAGAGATGTTAGACGAGGTTCCGATTACCGTATTTACCACAGCATTTGATGAGTATGCCATTAAATCTTTTGAATACAACGCCTTAGATTATTTATTAAAGCCGATAAATGACAAACGTTTTTCTCAAGCAATAGATAAGGTGAAAATTAAAATAGAAGGAGCTAGTAGTGATGAAACACCTGCGAACACAGAGCGCCTAACAGAAAGTAGTCAGATATTTATTAAAGACGGTGAAAAATGCTGGTTGGTTAAAATAGGGGATATTTTATTGATTGAAATTGTGGGGAATTATTCTCGCGTTTATTTTCAAGACCAAAAGCCAATGCTCTATAAATCTTTAAATCAAGTAGAAGAAAAATTGCCTGTAGAAAACTTTTTTAGGGTAAATCGACAGCAGATTATCAATATGAATCACATTAAAAATGTGGTGCCTTGGTTCAATGGTAAACTAAAGTTAAGCATGAATAACGGAGAAGAGGTGGAAGTATCTAGAAGACAATCCTACATCTTTAAAGACCGTATGAGCTTTTAGCAGCACTAAAATTATATTTATGAGTTCTAGCGAATATTGACCAATTAAATGACCAGAAATGAATTTAGCGAAAAAAACTTCAGAAAAACTCCAAGGAGAATTAAAAGTAATGAAAGTTATAACACGAGCACTTATAGGTGTTCTGGGAGCTCTCTTTCTATTTTGTGTATATGGCTTATTGACCAATGAAGATAATACCTTTTTTATTTCTATGATTGTTGTCCCAATAGCTTTAGGCGCAATTATTCCTTTGAATTACGCTGAAATGTAAAAAATAAAAACCCAACTGGAATCTCAAAAATCAACAGATTTGAATTCAAATTTGCAGGTTTAAGTGTAATTGAGCTTTTAATAGTTTTATGCTTACTTTTAGAAACAATAACTAGGAAAATTTACCGATGAAAAATAGAATAGTATTAATAGCACTAGTGTTGCTGAGTTTTCTTTCGAACGCTCAAAATAGTAAAGAAGTTTCTCAAGAATGGATAGCGATCAGTCAGTTTTTAGATGTTACAGTTGAGAAGGATACGAAATTTAAATTAATAGGATTTGCAAAGGCAGATTTAGTTGATGATAAGGCAATGGCAGCCCTTTGGGCAAGAGTTGATAATGAAGGTGGTGAATTAGGTTTCTTTGATAATATGGGAGACCGGCCTATACGCTTAAACGAATGGAAATCTTATACCATTGAAGGTGTTTTAACCAAAGACGCTAGAACCTTAAATTTTGGAGCCTTGTGTTACGGAAATGGTACTTATCTTTTTGATGAATTTCAGTTGTTCATAGAGAATTCTAAAGGAGTTTTGGCGCCAGTAACTATAGATAATTCAAGTTTTGAAAATAGCGTATCCAATGGTATAGTTCCTAAATGGAGTCAAGGTATCGGTAGCGGAAAAGTAGTCAAAGTAAAAGAATTTGAAATAAGCTCAAGCGATGATGCTGCAAAAGGTAAGAAATCTGTGAAGCTAGTGGGAGCGGGGATAGAACTTTCTGTAGCTACTATAGGCAATGTAGAAGGGGCGTCTCCTCAAATCGGTTCCATGATTTCTATGTTAGAAGATTTAAAATCTAGGGTAGAAAGTAGAGTAAAAAATATGTCACCCTATGAACTTGATCATCTGCACGATGAAAAAGCAAATAGAATAGGGGCTTTAATTATGCATTTGGCAGCAGCAGAAAAGTATTATCAGGTATTTACTTTTGAGGGTCGTGGTTTTAATGAAGAAGAAAATGAAATGTGGTTGGATGCTTTAAATTTGGGAGCTGCCGCTCGAGATAAATACAAAGGGCATGAAGTGCAGTACTATTTAGATATCTATAATCAGGTACGGGCAGAAACAATTGCAGAACTTAAAAAGAGAGATGATAAATGGTTTGAAGAAATACAGCCAAGTTCAGATATAAGCAATCACTATTGTTGGTTTCATGTGATGGAACATCAATCTAGTCATTTAGGGCAAATACTTTTTTTAGCGAAACGTATACCGCCAGAAGTAGAACTAACGATTCCTGAGCCAATAAAAGATTAGTCTAATGAATAAAAAGTATTGACTTCAAAAAAATACACATTCATTTAAAATTTCATATTAAGAAATATGCTAATTGGTTGGGCAGGTGCAGTACTTTTTATTTTGTCATACTTATTACTAAGTATAGGTAGATTATCATCTAAGTCTAAAGTGTATCATACTTTAAATATACTTGGCGCCATTTGTTTGGTTATAAACGGTTTTATGCTGCGAGATGTTCCGAATATTGTCGTTAATCTAATTTGGGGGTTAATAGGAATATATGCTGTTATCAAAATTGTTAAGTAGTTTCATGCTAATCCATAAAATCAAGAATATTTAACGCATACTTAATATAAACCAGTTCTTTTTTCTTGTAATCTTCCGTGTTTTCGTTAAAAGTCCCTAAATAATAATAGGCACCATCAATTAAAGCAAATATGATTTCTGTGATTTCATGGATATCTTGGTTGCAGATTATACCGTTCTCTTTTGCCTCTATAAGTTTTGTAGCTAAAACGGTATGCAGTGCTTGCAGATAGCTTTTAAAGCTGTCGTTAAAATCTTTTTTTCTATAAATTAAAGCGTAACAACTGTAAAAAACACCATCGTCAAAATATTTATTCCAATTTCTTGAAAAAAGAGAGGTTATTAGATTGTGAAGTTTTTGTTTGGTATCTATAATGCCATTTTCATCGTTTTGAACAATATTTAAATGTTGTTCCAGTATAAACTCATTCAACCCAATTAGAAGTTCGTCCTTGGTTTTGAAATAGTGCATAATTAAGCCATTACTTATGCTTAAATCCTCGGCAACTTTGGCAATTGAGGTATTTTCCAGGCCAATCTCTTTTGCTACTTTATAGAATGCTTTTATTATTTCTTTTCGTCTAGCTACAGACACACTTTTTCTTCCCATGTAAGATTTTTATTTAGACAAATGTAACATATTAAGATAATTAGGGCTTTCTGTAGTCCATTACAAATTAACATTTAATTAAAGTTTTATTAATTGAACGTTCATTCAATTAATAATTTATAAAAATACTTTTGACGCAGATTTTAGTGTAACCAATTAAACCTAAAAAATGCGACCACAAGTAAAATACATTTTATTTTTTTCATTGTTAGTAACACAAATACTAGTTGCGCAGCATCATGAAAATTCAGGTAGGAATAAGAAAGTTGTTTTTGTAATTGTAGATGGTATAGCTACAGATATGCTTCAAAAAGCACCAACCCCTTACTTAGATAGTATTTCAGCTATTGGTAGTTATTCTAAAGCCTATGTAGGCGGTAAGAAAGATGATTACTCAGAAACACCAACAATTTCTGCAGTTGGCTATAATAGCTTGCTTACAGGGACTTGGGTTAATAAGCACAATGTGTACGGCAACAGTATTAAGGCGCCAAATTATAATTACCCAACAATTTTCCAGGTTTTTAAAGAGCAATACCCAAATAAAAAAACAGCAATTTTTTCTACGTGGTTAGACAATAGAACAAAATTGATTGAAGGTATTGGTCCAGATAAAAATGTAACCCTAGACTATGCTTTTGATGGGTTTGAACTAGATACAATTAAATATCCGCATGATGCCTTACGTCAGTATATAAAAAATATTGATAAGCTTGTTGCAGAAGAAGCGGCAAGATACATTAAAACAGAGGCGCCAGATTTATCGTGGGTGTATTTGGAATATTCTGATGATGTTGGTCATGGATTGGGCGATAGTCCACAACTAGACCTGGCTATTACATATGAAGATAATTTGGTCGGCAAAATATGGAATGCTGTAAAAGAGCGTGAAGCTAACTTTAATGAAGATTGGTTACTTGTTGTAACTACAGATCATGGCCGAAGCCCAAAAGATGGCCGTCATCATGGCGGGCAAACAGATCGAGAGCGTGCAACATGGGTTGTTACGAATGAAAAAAATACAAACAACTTTTTTAAAAATGAGCTTGTTGCAATTACAGATATCTATCCAACGATGTTGCGCTTTCTAAATATTGAGGTATCAAAAGAGGTAGGCTATGAAATAGATGGAACACCACTCATTGGCCCTGTAGATGCTTTTGATTTAACGGCAAGTAAAGAGAATGATAACCTAGTCCTCCGTTGGAAAAATGCTAGTAAAAGTGGGGAAAAAGGAACCTTTTATATCTCGGAGACCAATGAATTTAAAGAGGGTAAAAAAGATACTTATAAAAAAGTGGCTAATGTGAGTTTGGCTAATGAAGAGACTACGCTATCGCTTAAAAAGCTTAATAGCAAGATGTTAAAAATAGTGTTAGAAACTCCAAATAATGTGCTTAATACTTGGTACATCGATAATAACTAAAACCAATTTAACTTAACATTAAAAGAAAATGAATTTTAAAATTACGCTAGTTCTAGTACTGTTTGTATCCTATTTTGGATATGGACAACAACCGATTAAAGGCACGGTTGTAGATGAAAATAGTATACCTCTAATGGGGGTAAGTATTGTAGTAGCCAATTCGGCAAACGGGACAACGACAGATTTTGATGGTAATTATAAAATCAACGCCACTAAAGGAGATATACTTGTATTTTCTTCCATGGGTTTTAAAACCGAGCAAGTTACGGTCGCAGATGCAACTATTGTACGTGTTACCCTAGTTGAAGATGCCGCGGCATTAGAAGAAGTTGTCGTAACAGCATTAGGAATAAAAAGAGAAAAAAAGGCACTAGGATATGCTGTACAAGAGGTAAAGGGGGCTTCTTTAGAAAAAGCAAAAGAACCAAATTTAATCAATTCCTTAACCGGTAAAGTTGCAGGCTTAAATATTAAAAACTCAACTGATTTATTTCAGAGTCCAGAAATTAGCTTAAGAGGCGCCAAACCTTTAGTGGTTATTGATGGTATTCCTGATAGATTTGCTGATATTTGGAAAATTAATTCTGATGATGTGGAAAGCATAAGTGTACTTAAAGGAGCTACAGCATCTGCACTCTATGGATCTGTTGGTAGAAATGGGGCAATCATGATTACCACTAAAAAAGGAGAAAAGGGTAGGCTAACAGTAACAATAAATAGTTCCGTACTTTTTCAGCCTTCTTTCACTAAAGTTCCAGATGTACAAACGGTTTATGGAAACGGAAATCAAGGGCAATATGCTTATAGTAATGGATTAGGTAGTGGTTCTGAAGGTGGCGGATGGATCTGGGGTCCCAAAGTAGATCAATTAGACCCATCTACACCTAGTGGTTTTTTTGAGACAACTCAGTACAACAGCCCGACGGACGCTGCAGGTAATTTAATTCCTATCCCGTTTACTTCAAGGGGAAAAAACAACATTAAAGACTTTTTTCAAACTGGGTCAATACAAACCAATAATGTAAGTGTAAACTGGGGTAATGATAAAGCTAGTTACAGAATGTCTGTTTCTAATGTCTATCAAAAAGGTATTGTGCCAAACACAGATTTAGGAAATACATCATTCACAGTAGGGGGCACTTTAAATCCTTCGGATAATTTTAAAGTTAGTTCTAGCTTAACTTATAACAAGCAATACACAGATAACTTTCCAGAAGTTGGTTATGGACCCACTAATTATTTATATAACTTACTTTTATGGACAGGTGTAGATGTAGATGTAAAAGATTTACGAAATTATTGGCGAGAAGGTCAAGAAGGGTATCAGCAAAGGCATTTTAATGTATCTTACTATAACAATCCTTATTTTCAAGCGTATGAATACGAGCGCGGATATGATAAAGACAATGTCTTTGGGAATGTTGCTTTTGAGTTTAATATAACACCAGAGCTTAGTATTAAAAGTACAAGTGGAATAAATGTTTATAGTCTAAATAGAACGTACAAAGAGCCAAAAAGTTATATTGGTTACGGGAATAAATCATTAGGTAATTTTACAAATTCGGATAGTCGTTATTTTGATATTATATCCGATTTGGGCTTAAAGTACGAAAAGAGTTTTTCTGACAATTTTAGCCTGAAAAGTGAGGTAGCCTACTCTAATTATTTTCGTAAATCAACTATAGCAAGTACACAAACAGATGGTTTAAATATTCCAGGCTTTTATAACTTGGCAAATAATGCAGGTGCAAGCTATATTGCTACTAATAGAGAAGAAAAGGATGCCATAAAAAGTGTGTATGGTTTTATAGATTTGTCTTTTTACAATGCATTTTATGTATCTATTACTGGTAGAAATGATAAGGTCTCTACCTTACCAAAAGAAAATAATTCATTCTTTTATCCATCCGTTTCTGGTTCCTTAGTGTTATCAAGTCTTTTTACAATGCCAAACGCTATTAGTTTTGCAAAGTTAAGAGGTTCTTGGTCTAGGGTGTCCGAAGGGAAAATCGGAGAAGAAACAGATCCTTATGCCTACATTCAGGCTTACGATAAAGGAACTACTTGGAATGGCAACACTTCTGCAGCCTTTGGGACAAGTTTATTAGCGCCAGGTCTAGAACCCGAAACCTCAGACACTTGGGAAGTTGGAGCTAATATTAGATGGTTTAACAATAGAGTAGGTTTAGATGTAGCGTATTTTGAAGCAACTGATTATAATAATTTAATTTATAGTCCGATTTCTGATGCTACGGGCTACGAAAGTATTTTACTAAATGGCGATGAATTTAAGCGTAAAGGCCTTGAATTTGTATTAGATGCGAAGCCAATTGAAACAGCAAATTTCAGCTGGAATATGCTTTTGAACTTCAGTAAGTTTAGAAGATTTCAAGAAGAAATTTATGGAGATAGAGAACAGACGGAAGGGTTTATAAAAGTAGGTGAGCGTACTGATAGAATCTATGCAGATGTGTATCAAACAAACACAGAAGGAGAAGTTATTTTCGAAAATGGTTTTCCAGTAAATGACCCTTATCAAAGATATATAGGTGAAGACGATCCAGATTGGACTTATGGAATTTCCAATTCCTTGAGCTATAAAAATCTTAATTTATCCTTCTTATTTGATGGTAGAATTGGGGGGTTAATTTACTCTACCACCAATCAAAAAATGTGGTGGGGAGGTAAACATAAAGGTACAGTGAATCAATTTAGAGACGATGCTAACAGTGGCGTAAGTTCTTATGTTGCACCGGGTGTTAAAGTTGTTGGTGGTGCTGTTTCTTATGATGTGAATGGTGTAATCACTAGTGATACCAGAACCTATGCGCCAAATGATGTGGCTGTTAATTACATCAATTTTATGCAAACCACTAGTAACGGTCATAATACGAATTACCATTATTACAAAGAGTCATTTGTAAAGTTAAGAGAAGTAACACTTACGTATAATTTTCCTAAGAAAGCATTAGTTAACACCCCAATACATGAGTTTAGCTTGTCATTAATTGGTCGTAATCTTTGGTTGAATTCAACGGTGCCAAACATAGATCCTGATTCAGGAGTAGACGCTTTACAAGCACCATCTACAAGAAATATAGGTTTAAACTTAAACGTAAAATTTTAAATAAAAAATAAAATGAAAAATTATAGTATATACATTTTATGTGCACTCTTCTTTACGGTAAGTTGTACCAAAATAGAAGATTTACAAGATGATCCTAATAGAGCAACTTCTGTTAGTCCAGATTTATTACTAACTAATATCGAAACAAAAGCATTTGATAATGTGAGTTTAAATAGCGCTTTGGCTAGTAGATATTTAACATTTACGGACGGTATTAATGAAAATCAATATTACAACTGGCAACAAGCTTCATTTGCTAATTATGATAACATTAAGCAAGTACATAAAATGATTGAAGAAAGTGAAAAAGCAGAAACAGAAGTCTATTCAATTTTAGCAAAATTCTTTAATTCTTATTTTATAACGGAGCTAACTATGGTTTTCGGAGAAGTTCCTTATAGCGAGACTTTAGCCACAGAAGAAGAAAATTATACACCTGTTTATGATACACAAGAAGCTATTTTTCTGAAAGTTTTAAATGATTTGAATGATGCCTCTAATGCACTAGCAACAAACGAAGAGCTTATATTAGGAGATGTTATATATGATGGTGATAAAACAAAATGGCGTAAATTAATTAATACGTACTATTTAAGAGTATTGTTAATGTTGTCCAACAAAACGGACGTAGCCTCTTTGAATGTTATAGGAAGATTCCAGGAAATTTTAGAGAACCCAACTAAATATCCTTTGTTTGATTCTAATGAGGACAATGGCGCATTGGTATATGTAAACATTCAAGATAACAGATATCCTCTGTTTAATAATAACGAGTTACAGACTGCATATTATTTAGAAGAGTCTTTTGTAGACAGGCTCAAAGATTTGGAAGATCCAAGGTTGTTTGTTTTTGCGGAAAAAACACCTGCAGCTGCTGCTTTAGCAGATGATGATTTTAATGCTTATGATGGTTTATATGGAAGTGCTATTTTTAGTGATAATGCAGCTAAAGCGGTTGCAGGAAATGCCTCTAGAATAGCTCCTCGGTTTTACAATGATGCTATAAACGAGCCTAGTCTGTTAATTGGCTATTCAGAGTTACAATTTATTCTAGCAGAAGCGGTAGCAAGAAGTTGGATTTCTGGTGATGCGGCATCATACTATAATGAAGGTATAAAAGCGTCAATGAACTTTTATGGTATTTCAGAGGTATCTGCTTACTTAGCGAAGTCCGAAGTTCAATTAACTAGTGCTAATGCTATGGCACGTATCGCGACACAAAAGCATATAGCGTTATTTTTAAATACCGGATGGCAAATGTTTTATGAGCAACGAAGAACAGGATATCCTGAATTTAATGTAGATGGTGGTGGAACTTTAAATGAGGGTAGAATACCCAAAAGATGGTTGTATCCTGCCAATGAAGCCACAAATAATGCAGCAAGTTTAAAAGCTGCAATTAATAGACAGTTTACCTCCGGGGATGATATTAACTCCTTAATGTGGCTTCTAAAATAGCCTTGTTCAAATAGTATGAAGCCAGAAAAATCCAGCACATGAGTGTGCTGGGTTTTTTGTGCTTTACGTTTTAATAGATTACTTTCTTTTAGCCCGTACAATATAGGTGGCGATAATAGCACCATTGTATTTTAGGTGAACGTCATATAAGCCTACTTTCGTAAACTTATGAGAAATGCTATATTCCGAATCTTGCTGGGAAAATTTAGTGTCTATGGTGTGCGTAGCATAACCATTTCCAATTACTAGGACTAGATCTGCTGGATCTAATCTTTCAGCACTGGAAAATTTAAATTGAACGCTTTCATTTTTAATAATTTCCGTTTCTAGTGCTAACGGGAATTCTGGATTGATGGAAAAGTTAAATGCATTTTTATATACTATAGGACCAGAAATAAAGCTTTCAAAGCTTGGGATGTCTTTCAATAAAGACCATTTTTTTTCTAAAGGATAATGGTTTCGTATAAACAAACTTGGTTCTGCCAAGAAATAACCATCGTGGTATTCAAATTGAAATTCAGGATACCCTTCATTAAAAACTATTTGTCCAGCAGACCAAGTGGCATCACATAAATACCATTTTCCATTCAGTTGGACGCTATTCCAAGAGTGGTTAGGGAGGCTTTCCAACGTTAATGGTAATGTTGGTGTACGACTATGGCCATCAATAATCTCACATGGTATTTCTGCTAAGCTAGCCATCTCACGAACCAAATACGCATAACCTGTACAAGCAGTCTTTTTGTTACTAACAAGCTGTTCAAAGACCTTAGGAGCATAGTCTTGATTCCATACTAAGAACGCGGTACGATCTTTTTCTATTTTACTTCTCTTACTTTTTGTTTTTGCATAAGAATTGTAGTCATTTTCAATATTGGTACTTATCCAAGTATATATCGCTCTAAATTTCTCTACGTCTGTGTGTAAATTTGTAGTTAGGTTATGAACAAGTATAGGAACACTTTTTAAACTAGCTCCTTTGTATTGATAGGCAACACTATCTGCTTTAGAAAAATCTATGGCATTAAATGCTGAGCGTTGCCCATAGCTTATGCTTGCGCATAAAATAAAAATAAGATAGGCATACCTCATTAGTTAAAAATAGAACCAATTTTCTGAGCAATGTTTCTTTTTGGCTGGTATACTCCTTCGATAGAAATATCTCCCATAAGTTCTATATCTGCCGAATCAAAAAGTATAGAAATTTCAATGGTATCTGTTTCACTTTTTACGATGGTATAACTCTGAGTATCATACCCTACATAGCTAAAGACAAGAACATCACCTTCAGATAGGCGCCTGCTGAATTCAAAATTACCATCAAAATCGGTAGACACTCCCTCATTCGTTCCTTTTAGAACAACAGAGACGCCAGGCAATGGTAAATTTTCTTGATCTACCACAAGACCTTTTACCTTGTATTTGTTGCTTTGAGTTGTGTTGGTAGTAGCTTCCGGATTTGAAACTAATGCTGTTTGTACACTAGTGCTTAATGCTTCATCTTGTGCGTTAACGCTAGATATGGCACATAATGATAATAATGAGAAGCTCATAGCGCCGATACTTTTAGTTAAAAAATTAAAAGGGGAAACGTTTGAATTTGTCATTTGTAAATCATTTAATTGCGAGGTTTTAAATCGGCCGCAAGTGCTGTTTGTTGCAGTACATAAATAGTTTAATATTTCGCTTTTAGACATGGTTGTAAAATCGATTACTTCCTTTTCACAAGAGCCGCAAAAACCACCTTTATCGGTGGTACTAAAAGTACTAAATTTCTCTGAACATGGTTTCTTTATGGATACGCTAATTGAATTTTTCATATGTTTTGGTTTTAATTAGATACCTCTAAGGTATAGGAATACTAAAGCTTATAAAACCAACAATGAGGCTACACAGCTACTGAATGCGTAAACTCACCTTTTTGGTGAGTTTACCTTTTTCATTCTAATTAGTTGGTATCAATTTTTACGCGTACGCCTTCGCTATGACTGCTAAATTCTGGTGCATACATACTTTGTATCGTTGTAATACCATTACTGAAATTTCCAGCATTGTTTACACGTAAATCATATTCAAAGACATACACTCCTTTTGGTAAAAAATCAAAAAAGAAATTAGTGCTAGCATCTTTGGTACTTTCATAGTACCCTAAACCATCTTGCCATTTGTATTGAGAAAATACATTGATGGGTTCAAAACCAGCGGCACGCATATCTTTCATATGAATAAATTCCATATCCCGGTCTGATCGTAATTCAATACGTACGCGCACTAAATCGCCCACAGATAATTTGGTGTTCGCTGTAATTTCAGAAATCTTCTCTCCCGTAGCTGTATTCTTTTTTAAGAACAACTTCTTTTTTAATTTCAATGGAGTTTCTGCTGAGATAATTTTATCGAGGTCTTCAAAATATTGCCAGTAAAGGGCACCCCAAGCAATTCCATCTCCTTTTTTGCTAATTTGAACTTCGGCCATTTTTGGTGTAATTTCAGACTTGTTCCATGAAGTTTTATAGTAGCCAGTACCCGCTTCTACTTTTACACCTTCTAATTTTTCCGGAGCTATTTTTTCTCCACCAACAAGTACTTCTACGGTATTGGTTACTGCTAGCCAATCACTACCTTGTAATAGTAAAGCATATACAGCTTCTGTAGTAGCCTTTGTAGTTTTCCACTGGTTGGTCTGTTTATTTTTTAGTAACCAGATTTTTAAATTATCTATAGTCGTTACATCATTCTGGATTTCAGAGAAAGCTTCAATCAGTAAGGCTTGAGTTTCAATAGGCGCCTGGTACCAATACCATGAATTGGTATTTTCTTTCCAATACATTCCTAATTCGTCACTAGAAATACTATTCTCTTCTAGGTGTCGTATTATTTTGGTAGCAATAGCTTTATCCTCCATTCGGTGCATAATTAATGCTAGCATTCCTTTACTATATAAATTTCTGTTCTTCCAATAGTTCTGAATTTGTCCCTTGTAATATGCGGTAACCTCATCAACTTTTTTAGAGGTTTTTATATCCTTAAAGAACGAACGCATGTAGAGGTATTGTACTTGAGAATGACTCAGATGATCTTTGTTAATGTCCTTAGTATGATTTTTCATATACTCATATTCAGCAACAAAGGCATTATCTAAATAAGAAATTGCTTTTTTTATCATGGCGCTTTTTTCTTTCCCCGTTTCAGAAGAAATGATAAGCTTATCTAAATGGCCAAGACCTGTAATGATATGTTGTGTGATGTATCTGTTTTCACGACCGCCAGCGAACCAAGACCAAGCACCATTAGACATTTGGTTTTGTGCTAATTTACTAAATGCGCTTTCTTGAGATGCTCTCATTTTATTTAGATCAAAAAGCAATGCAATGCGTTTCTTTTGCTCTGTTTCTGATTGCGCATCACGTAACCAAGGGGTTTCTTGAATTAAGAGCGATTTTAACTCTTCATTCTTTTCTAAATTACTAAGCAAAGCATCAGCGTTTGCCCATTGATTAAATACCTCCTGAATTTTAGGATTGCTATTAGCAATATGGCTCGCTAAAGTGTTTGCATAATAACGGGCAAATGTTTGTTCATTACATTCATAGGGGTATTCCATTAAGTACGGCAAAGCTTGCACCGCATACCACGCAGGGTTTGAGGTAATCTCTAAAGTAAGTTTATGATTACTCAGTGTTTTTGAGGTGTTGTTCTTTAATTTATCTAAGCTAAAAGTTTTTGATTGGTTGCTTCTTACCCACATAGGTAAAGATTCTGTTACTAACATTCTATTAGAAAGTACAGGCCACATATTTTGTTCTCCATCACTAAAATCTCCTGCTTTTGCTAGAATTTTATAAGACACCGCTTGCAATCCTTCAGGAACAGTTATGGTCCAAGATACTTGTGTGTTTCCGGTGGCGTCTACTGAAAATTCTTGCTGTGCATCTTTTGTAATATCTGTAGTAATATCAGCATTTGATATGGCATCGATTAAGATAATTTTGGCTTGCCCTGTTAGATTTTTCTCTGTTAGATTAGAAACTTTAGAACTCACAACGATTTGATCACCTTCCCGTAAAAATCGTGGCGCATTTGGCAGTACCATTAATTCTTTCTGAGTAACCGTAGTGAATTGAGCTGTGGCCGTTTCTAGATTCTTAGTATGTGCAAGCAGTTGTAATTTCCATTGTGTTAATGCTTCTGGCGTGGTAAAACTAAAAGAGACATTTCCTTCTTTATCTGTTTGCAATTGTGGGAAGAAAAAGGCTGTTTCTTGTAAATTTTTACGAATTTGAACTTCCCCAAATTCGGAGTCAGGCTGTTTTACGCTTGGGCTACCAGGAACAGCATCGTTTTCTTTATTTTCTATTGGGGCAGCGTTTGATTCCATTGCCATTTCTGCAACTCCAGCGCTATCTTCCATCTCACTCATGATTTCCATGGTCGGAGCAGATTTACTCATCATTTTTCGAGATAAATAACCAGATGAACGGTTATTGTATCCTAGGTTTAAATCAAACCATTTGAAGGTATCGTAATACTGAGAAACAGGAACGTAATTGGTATCAAATTGCCAGTAAGACCTAAAAGATTTAATTCCAAAACTACCGTTAGCATTACTACGTTGGTAAGCATAATAACTATGCTTGTACAGTGGGTTAAAACCCCAAGAGTGTCCTTTAAATGCATCTAAAGAGGCATCATACATACTTGCTAAAAGTTCTGCGGCTACTTTATCTCCTTTAGGTCCTTTTATTTTAAACGACCACGTTTCATCAGTCCCAGGTTTTATCTTATCTCTAAACGTTACGGTTTCAATTTGTAAATCGGTTACAGGATAAGGTACAGGAACTATAACATTTCCTGATGCATAAGAATTAAATGCCGCATAGGAATAATTGATGGCAAAACCACCTAAATCTTTCGCATCAATTGGTATTGTAAATGATTTTTTATTTTCTGATAAATGAATAATTTTTGTGTCAACTATCTTATACTCTTTTTCAATGGTCAGCGTCACATACAAATCTTTGGCGGCAGTTTGTAAAGTGATTTTTGCATTATCGCCAATTTCATAATTTGGTTTGTCTGTAGCAATACTAAAAATTTGTTGATCTGCTAAGCTTTTATCATCAGAGCTATAGACTGCAGTTTGTACTTTTTCTTCTACTAGTTGACCAAATTTATCGGTAGAGGCTAATTCTATACGGTACTTCCCAGATTGCCATTTTTTGAGGTTAGGCAAACTAACTTCGTTTGTTTTGCTCGTATTGAATTGAGTTTCCCACAGCAAGTCTGCATTTTCCCATGTATTGGAATCATACTCACTATCATAAGCATCATGTGGGTATAATGACTTAAATTTTTCTTTTCCAAAATAATCATAGTCCGGCGCAGCCCATGGTCTAGGTCTTAATACGGCAGAAGGTGCTTGTAACTTGTATATTTTTAAGGTCCCTGAAGATGCAACCGTTTTGCCATTAAGATTAGTGGTATATAAGGCTAGCTTGTTTTCACTGGCATTTTTATCTAGTCTAGCAGCCACAGCAATAGTTGCGTTTAAAGCATGGTAGCCTACATTTACAGTGGTGGCGGTACTATGTGTTTCACCATTAATATCTGTAATGTCTGCCGTAACTTCGTAACTAAACGTAGGTAAATTTTTTGCAGAAGTACTGTGGTCTACAATAGCTTTAAAATCTAATTCAAAATTACCAGAGGCATCCGTAGTGGTTTCACCAAAAGCTATTTCTTGTGGCGTATAGTTTTGGTAAGAACGGTACCAGTAATACCATCTAGGATAATATACAGCACGTTTTACACGGTAGGTAACTTTTGCATCTGAAATTGCACTTCCTGCATAGGCCATTGCTTTTCCATGTACTTTAATCATATCATTTACCCGGTATGTTTCGGTAATAGGGTTAAAGTGTGCTTCAAATTTTGGACGTTTGTATTCTTCTACAGAAAAGTTAGTACTGCCATTTAATCCATATGTGCTATTACTGGTCTGCAGACTAAAATTTCCTGTTAAGCCATTAGAGGGTAAAATAAATTCTCCAGAAAAAGAGCCATATTCATTGGTTTTAAAATTCTGGCTACTTACCTCTTGGTAATTAGCATCAAGCAATTTAACCGTAACGTCTGTGGCTGTAACAATAGATTTTTCCGAGTCAGAATCTGCTACAGCTATTCCTTTAAAAAATAAAGGTTGTCCCGGTCTATAAATACTTCTATCGGTGAAAAGAAATGTATTATATGTGGTGTGCTTCTCATTATTTCTGGAATAATTATGGTTGATATAAAATCCGGTAAAATAAGCAACTTCATCATCTGTCGTAACTTTTATACGTACATCTGTCCAATAGTCCTTAGATTTTTCAAAGGTTATATTTCCGTTTTCATCAGATGTGTATGTTTTATTAAGGTATTTGTTATCATAATTAATTCGGTATGTAAAACGTACTTGTGCATTAGAAATAGGTGCGCCGTTGTTTCTGTTTATCACTTGAAAACTATTGTTTCCGTTCAATTGATTCTCGCTAAGCACTAGATCGGTCACGTTTAATGCGCTATACGCAAAAGAATTTTGGTCGAGTTTATTATCCTTTGCCACTAGTAAATAATAGCCATTCCCTAAAGAGGGGATATCTATTTCTATAGCATGATTTTGGTAGTCGTTTTCATTTTTAAGGCTGGCCTCCCAATTTTTAGCTGGCTTTAGTTTTTTTATGATCGCTGCTTTGTCTTCAATTTTATAAGCGTCTTCGAGTGCCTGAAACTGATCCCGATCTATTTTATACGCGGTAACGGATAAGGCATCAATATTCTTGTAATTGATTAATAGACGAGAGGTTTTATTTGTAGGAATATATTCTTCGTTGGTTAAATGTATACGCTTGCTAAGAATGGTTGTTTTAAGATTTTGACTTTTTAGCGCACCTAAGTTTTTTGGATGTTTTTTTATAAGTATATCACACAATGATAATGCCTCTTTATTTTTCCAGCGGTGTTCCTCATTTGTATTGGCTTGGTAGGTGTTGGCTAACTCGGCATAGTAGGCAGCAATTTCGAATTGATATAAACTCCAATTCTCATGGTCTTTGATATGTTCAGCAGAATTCTGTAAAATGTTCAGGTAGAAATCGCCAACATTTGAAAAAATAGCATTATTCTTTATGAAGTGTAAGCGTTCTATATCAATAGTTACATAGGCATCGGATGTTTTGTCAGTGCTGTGAAACTGCAATAACTCTTGATATAGTTGCAATGCTTTTGCTTGAAGCGAAGTTTTATCCGTAGTACTAATTTTATGATGTATAAATTGATAGCTTTCACATAAAACCTCAGAATCATCTATTTCAAATTTATCAGCAGGTCTTGTAATACTATTTTCATCGGTCTTATAAAAAGTTAAAGCAGTGTGCGCTAATAAATCATATAAAGTAGGCCTAAGTTTATCTGAACCGTCTTGAGAGTTTAAGAGCACTTCAAATTCAGATACAGGAATTTTTTTGAGTGTTTCGCTATTCCCTAAGGAAGCGTCAAAATGAATTGCTATCTCATAGAATAGGGTATTTAAATCCCAAGTTCTAAAATCTGTAGTATCTACTTTCGCTTCGGTTTCTGTACGGTTGTAAAATTGATACCTGTTTTGTTGGTAATACTGCCAGTAAAGGTTAGCTAAATAGCTTTCGAGTATATTTTTAGTAGGCGTTGTTGCTTTTTCAATTTCAGATTTAAACTCCGAAATAATTTTTAGTTGCGCATCTTCCTCTAAGGTTAATGAGTATTTGCTTGAAAATAAAAGCGATTTGACAACCTGAGCATTATTGCTCTCTTTCTTGGCCTTTTCGGAAATCGAACTAACTACACTAAGAGCAGATTTTGTAAGTCCTCCTTGTTCTAATTGTGCTACCTTTTTCCAAAGCGTTTCAAACGAATCTTTGTTTCCTTGCGCTTCTGCCATATGTGAGAATAAAATAATCAATACAAATACTGTTGCTTGTTTCATAATATGAATGTTGAATGGCAAATATGCCACTTGGTAAATTTAGGTACAATAAGCGTTGAGTGAAACCCTGCTTTCAGTGAGTTAAGGTTATTAAAACGTAAACAATTAAAATTTCAATTTAAGTCTTAACCTATAGTGATTTTAACAAACCGCCATCAATAGGAATGGAAGTTCCTGTAATATAGGCCGCATTGTCTGATGCTAAAAAAGCAACCAAATAGCCATATTCTTCTGGTTTTCCAATTCGTTGTAGAGATACCTTTGCCTCCATTTGGTTGCGTACTTCTTCCTCTGAAATTTTTAATTCTTTTGCCTTTGTGGCATTCAGTTGTGCAATGCGGTTGGTATCAAAATATCCCGTTAAAATATTATTAACGGTAATTTGATAAGGACCAACATCTGTCGCTAAAGATTTCCCCCAAGTGACTACAGCGGCCCTAATGGTATTAGAAAGTGCCAAATAGGAGAGGGGTTCTTTTACTGAAACGGAAGCGATATTTATGATACGTCCCCATTTATTTTTTATCATGTTTTTTAGCGCAAGCTCTGTCGTGAATACTGTGGTTTTAAACAGAAGATCAAAAGCAGCCTGATAATCTGTTATATTCTTTTCCAAGGTATTTCCTGCGCTGGGGCCTTGGGTATTATTTACGAGAATATCTATAGTATTGCTGTTAAAATAGCTTTCTAGTTGAAGTGCGTAGGCTTTAAAATCAGTATAATCTACAAGCAGGTATTGATGTGTCTGCCCTTCTGCTGTAGGAAGATTGGCAATGATGTTTTTTAATTTAGCTTCGCTTCTAGAGACTAAAGTTACACTGGCACCACTCGCCGCAAGTTGCATTGCTATTGCTTTACCAATGCCATCACTACTACCCCCAATGAGGGCTTTTTTACCTTTTAGGGAAATATTCATGTATTACGATTTTAGGGGTTTCTCCCTTTTTGGGAGTTCAGGAGTTTATTTGTACTCTTCTCTAGTGGGACTAAATACATCCATTAATTTGCAAGCGGTTAACGCTTTACCACTATGTGGAATATAAGCGCCAATTACGACTAATTCTCCGGGGGTATATACTTTAGTCTTGCCGTTGAGGGTAAACTCAAACTCGCCTTCTAAAACCTGCATTACTTGTTCATTTACATGAGAGTGTTCAGGAACTACAGCCCCTTTCTCTACCTCCCAAAAAGCCAAGCTCATATTTTTAGTATGGACCAATTTACCGTGATAACCGGGAATAATCTCTTTGGCAGGAATTTCAGCTAACTTTATATCCATTGCTTTAAAATTTACCTTAAAGATAAAAGAAACAATCGATTATAATTTCAAATAGAGCGCCTTTTTATTCCCATTTTACGATTACAAATTCACACCTTCTATTTAATTCATGCTCTTCCTCGGAACAAGCATCATCTGTAGCACATGCTATAATAGGTTGTGATTCCCCGAAGCCTTTTGCAATGATTCTTTCTGCTGCAATTCCTTTTTCTAGTAAATATGTCTTTACACTATTGGCTCTTTTTTGAGACAGTTCTTTATTATAATTGTTATTTCCACGGCGGTCTGTATGCGAACCAATCTCAATGGTGATACTTGGATTATTTTTCATAGTCGCTACCACCGTTTCTAAACGTTCTCTGGTTTCTCTGCGCAAGTACCACATGCTGTAATCAAAGTTTATAGCTTCCGTTTTGATAACGGTTCTATTTTTTTCTTTCACGATTGCCTTTTCGGTGTGGATGGTTTTGATAATATTCTCAGCTTTCTCTTTCTCTGCCTTTTCTTTATGTTGTTTTTCTTGTACAGCTAAAGCTTCAGCGGCTTCTTTTTCTTCTTTCAATTTTTTCTCTTGTGCTGTTTTTGCTTTTTCTAGCGCTTTCTTCTCTTTTTCTTGAAGTGCAATACGTGCTACTTTTTCTTTTTCAACAGTAGCATATAAGGTTAGCGAAGCATCTATTTCTGCGTTCCGTTCTTTGGTGGTTCTTAGCACTTTAAAATTATCTTCGTACTGTTCTTTTTTAGCTTCAATGCGGTACTGCATCTCACATTTTACCGCAAATGAAAACGTGGCATCTTCCTTTGTAATTACTTGAGCTATTTCATGATGATCAATATCAAGAAGGCGTACGGTACTAAACGGAAGGAGTTGTTTGGTAGTTCTGTCTGTCACCACTCCAGTTATAACTTGCGCACAAGCTTCAATTTTTAAAGGTTTTGTAATCGTAAAGGAATAGATATCATCGCTTCCTTTTCCTTCTGGTCTGTTGGAGGCAAAGAAGCCTCTGTCTTCATTTTGAAAATAGCTAAAGTCATCATAACTACTATTCACAGGATACCCGACATTGTCTGGTTTCTGAAATTGATTGGTGTCTTTTTTTGAAATGAAAATATCTAGTAGGCCAAATCCTGGATGTCCGTTTGAAGAAAAGTATAGGTTGTCATTTTGATCGACAAAAGGAAACTGCTCTTTTTTATCCGTATTAATTAAACTTCCAAGGTTCTCTGGTTCCGTATAGACATCATTTTCTTGAATAGTTACTTTATAAATATCAAAGGAACCAAAACCACCACTTCTGTCTGAAGCAAAATACAAAGTTTTCTCATCACTACTAAGGCTTGGATGTTCATTAGAAAAATTATCACTATTAAAAGGTAGCGCTGTAATATTGCTCCATACACTATCTATGCGTGTAGCACGATATATTTTTAGGTTAGATACTTTTTTAGCATCAGTTTTCTTTTTCCCCTTAATAAAGTTATTACGTGTAAAATAAAGGGTGTTTCTGTCTTTTGTGATGGCAAAGGTGCCTTCATGCATTTTAGTATTTATGGCAGTAGAAAAACTTTTACTAATGCTATCGCCATACAGTAATTCACTGATAGGATGTTGGTATAAGTCCAAATAGTTCTGATTGTTCCATCGGTAAATTTTGTTCGCCTTTTTTTTCGATGCCGTATATATAATTTGGTCATCTACTTGTACAGCTCCAAATTCAGAGTTTGTAGTGTTTAATGCTAAATTTTCAATTGAAAATCGCAATCCTATTGCTTGTATATTTTCTAAATAGTTAAAATCTGACTTTAATTTCGCTACTTGCTCCGCGTCTTTTTTTGCTTGGTAGTACTCCATTAGTACTTCAAAAGATTTATTTAGTTCTCCTGTAGCTTTTAAAGATTCGCTGTATTTAAAGAAGTATGATTCATGGAGTGTCTCGCCATAAATTGAAGTCAGATAGGCATACCACTTTGCTGCTTGTGGCATTTGATAGGTATTGTAATAGCTATCAGCAAGATTTTTTATTACTAGCGTGCTTTTATTTGTAGCTGCAATTTCTTCGTATAGCGGAATAGCTTCACTATAAAAAGCTCGGTCAAAATAGGTGTTAGCACGGTTCAATTTATCTTGAGCTGAAGCAGAAAAGATATTGAAGAGTACTATTATTACTAAAAGGAGTGTCGTTTTTTTCATAGCTTTTTAGTAAAATCTAGGGGATTTATCATAGCCTTTTTTCAAGCCTAATAGGTCCAAATTAAATAGAATGAAAATTTCATGAGATCCAGAACTAAATTCTCCTAGATTTGATAAAGTGTAATCATAAGCGTAACCAGCCCTAACGCCTGATAATATTTGAATGTTAAACATGGCACTAACAGCATCGTCTAAGCGATACGCTAGGCCAGCTTCCAACGTATCGTTAAATAGCGCATTAACAGAAAAATCTACAGACAGCGGTGTGTTATTTACAGCTTTTAGTAAGGTTGATGGTTTAATTTTAATAGAAGAGTTGAGTTCGTATACATACCCTGCCGTAATAAAAACATGAGCTTCTTCTGATCCGATAGTGCTAATACCATCTTTGTTCTCTATATGTTTAGAATTCAATAGATTGGGAATGGAAATACCCGAGTAAAATTTATCTTTATGGTAAAAAGCGCCTATACCAATATTAGGAAATGTACTGTTTATATTGTCATTAAAGGCCGCATCGTCTTGTAGTTCAGGAAGTCTAAATCCATTAAAATTTGTGGTATAATTGGTAATTCCTGCTTTTAAACCTAGCGAAAGATCACTCTTTTCATTGAGTTTAAGGCTGTACGCAAAATCTGCATAGATATTATTTTCTTTTGCGGCACCATCGCCAATATCATCAGAGATAAATGAGATACCTGTTTCTATTTTTTCTGATAAAGCAGCATGTGCAAAAAATGTGAGCGTTTTAGGGGCCCCTACAACGGAGTTCCATTGTGATCTGTATAGAGTTCCAAAATTAATTAAGCCTGTATCATTAGTAGTATAGGCAGGGTTAATAACACTCATGTTGTACATGTATTGGGTGTATTGTGGATCTTGCTGACTCATCCCCATAAAGGGTATTAATAAGAGTAAGAGTAGATATAAGGAGTATTTTTTCATGCTAATGGTTTTGAAGGAAATAATGGTATTTGGCATAGTTTATCGGTTGAGGTATAACCTCCCTTGTTTAGGCTCAAAACCTTCTTTGTTATAATGTATGATGTAAAAATATACTCCATTTGGCGCGATACTATTCCCTTTGATGGAACCGTCCCATGCAGGGTTTTGAATGTTCCCCATGAAAAGAGTTCTGCCATACCTATTTTTTATTTCTAGCTGAAACTCCGGAAATATTTTTTCAATGTTGGGTATAAAATAACGGTCGTTTCTAGCATCTCCATTAGGTGAGAATCCGTCAGGAATGAAGAAGTCATAATCTTCTGGATTACATGCAGATAAATCTATAGTGATTGGTGTTCTAATAGGAGCTATACATCTGGTATCTTCATTGTAATTTTCTGCATAGTACATAGCATTAGGTACTAGTAGCGTAGCTTCATTTATAGGCGAAGTGCTTTCCAAAGAGTCATACCATCTAATTTCATAATTTTCAAAAGCCGCTAAGTTGTTTAGATCTGAAATGGTAGGCTTGTCTAAGCCACAAATATCAAATTCAGTATTAGTCAAAGAAATTGGTGTAACCGTAAAAACGGTAGGGCTTAGTATAAGTCGTTCATTACTTCTACAGCCTTGGCTATTTTCTGATGCAGCAAAATAAGATATGCCATCTTCTAGAAGCGTAGTAGCTGGTAATAAATTTCCATTTACAGGGGCGTCAAACCAAGCAATTGCTATCTCATCAGTGTTAATATCTACAGATGCTAGGGTTGCAGCATCTCCTCCACAGAAAAATGGAGTAGCATTGGTGGTTGTAGGGGTAGTAGGTGCTGTAAGTGATACTAAAACACGCAGTCTTTGTGTACCTTCACAGTTATTTTCATTATTTATAGTGCTGATAAAATAAGCTACATTGTGAGCCAGTGGGGTGCTAATACTAAGAATATCAGTACTTGTTTCCGTGGCATAAAATAAAGGGTCACCAGAGGCGGTAAAAGCAAGGTCTTCTAGTGTAGGGCCGTTGGTATCGTATTCGCTTAGACAAAAAGTTTGATTGCTTTCTCCTATAGGGATATCTGGTATGCCTTTTATGGCAAAATTTTCTGTTTCTTCATGCTCAAAAATAGTCCTACATGGCGTAGTGTCATTTTGAATGCTTCGTACGCTTATGGTATAATTACCTTGCTCTAATGGGGCAACATCAACTTGATAATCTGCAGTTCCACCAGTAAAGGCAATCGTATTATTAATAACAACAGCACCTGTGTTTTGTTCAATTACATCATAAGTTACATTATAAATGCCATCAGGTAAAACAGGAGCAGCTACCAGCACATTTATTTCTGTGGCATTACAAGAATTATCTACCTGTAAGGTTAGTGTAATTGCATCTGGCGTGGCAATCACATTAAACAACGTCTGTAAATTACAGGTAACATCTAGGATATTATCAATAGTGACTATTACTTCATGTTCTCCATCCTCACCTGTATGTTCAGCAGCAATTTCAAAAGTAGCAGCTCCTTCAGAAAAAGGTAGGTTTTCTATGGTTTCTGTAGTTGTTCCGCCATCGGGAGCTGTAAGTGTATACGTGACGGTATGCGGACTGTTGGTTAAGTTCGCAGTAGTATCAAGAATATTTAAAATTTGTACAGGAATAGTGGTGTCTTGGCAGGCTTCTGCAATTTGTATTTGTGAATTAGAAACAAGAAAGGTGGTCTCCGAAACATCAATAGTAGTACAAACACTGCGCAAGGGTAAAAAGCCAGTAATGGAGCTAATGCTTACGGTGTTATATACATTGGTAGAAACAAGCGAAGGATTTACATCAAAGCTTCCAACGCCATTAGTTAATGTGATAATTACTTCTGCAGTTCTTTCGAGGGCATCAGCGGGGTCCACTAGATATTCCATTTGATATCTTCCATTGGGTAGAAGCGTACTATCATAAGTAATATCGATGGTATACGGGTTGCCAATACAATAGTTAAGGCTTTCTAAGCTGCCAGATAATGTGGGAAGGATGCTAATTTCTACTGTAGAAAATTGTTCATCACACACAGGGTGCGTAGGATAAACGGTGTAATCGAAATTATAGATGCCATATCCAAAATTATCTCTGATCTCCTCTACATTTATGGTATTATCAGAAAGATCTGTTAGTTGACCTGTTCCAGATTCAGACCAAGTTCCGTTAGCATCTTCTGCAGCTAGATAACTGTTTAAGTTCAAATTTCTATAGGCCGATAAATCATCAGTGACGCAAACAGCTAGTGCTAATCCTGTTCCTGGGTTAGGTGAAGGGTGTACTTCTAAAATAACGGTAGATTGCTCTGACGGACAAGTAGCTACAGCAGCTACGGTATATGTAAACTCATATACTCCCGGACCCGCTCCAAAAGCATTGAAAATATTTCGTTCTAAAAAGTTTACGGCCTCTGGAGTTACCGCCTCCCATAGTCCATTAAAATCTTGAATTTTATCGGCAACTTCACTCCCTAAGAAGCGATGCATATTTACTTCTATTTCATTGCTACATGCATTGGCGCTACCATCTATATTGTCTTCTCCTGAGTAGCCTCCTAAGTTAATAGTAACACTGGCAGATTCACCACAAGCATCATTGGTATACGTAAATGTATGGGTACCCGAATTTAAAATTTTCCAAAGGTTTACAATTCCTGTAGTTTTATCAAAAGCATAAAAATTTGCCGGATTTGACGTAGACCAAATACCTCCGGTAAGTGGTGTGTCATTAAGGGCATCAAATAAATCGAAACTTTGAAGCGATGGATCTTGATCTTTATTGCAAATTGTTAGTAAAGCATCTGACCCCGCGCAGCCTGTTTGGGCTTGAGAAAAAGAATGCACTCCAAAAAAAATAATAAACAATAAAAAAAATGGGATACGATCCATTTTGTTTTGATTGGTCATAAACGGTGGTTAGGTTGTGAACATCAAAAATATCTGATACTTGTTAAATAAAGGCCATTATTGTTGTGAAAATGTAAGAAATAGTCTACTAAATACCGTTTAAGTGACATTTAAACTAGAAAATTTTCAATTTAAACGGACATATATATACTAATCTTATATAGAATCAGGTTTGAAAATAGCGATTGCTATTCCTATCTTTACCGCATAATTTTACTTTCATGAATATACATTTTATTGCTATCGGCGGTAGCGCCATGCATAATCTTGCATTAGCATTAAACCATAAAGGATATATAGTAACCGGTAGTGATGATGTTATCTTTGAACCTTCTAAGAGCCGTTTAGCAGTAGAAGGGTTATTGCCAGAAAACTTTGGTTGGTTTTCAGAGAAGATCACCTCTAATTTAGATGCTGTAATTTTAGGCATGCATGCCAAAGCAGATAATCCTGAGTTGCTAAAAGCGCAGGAATTAGGGCTTGAAATTTTTTCATATCCTGAGTTTTTGTACGAGCAGTCAAAAAATAAAACAAGAGTTGTGATTGGCGGTAGTCATGGGAAAACAACAATAACCTCTATGATATTACACGTGCTAAACTATCATAATCGTGATGTAGATTATATGGTAGGAGCACAATTAGACGGTTTTGATCGTATGGTGCACTTGACGGAAGAGAATGATTTTATAATTTTAGAGGGCGATGAGTATTTGTCTTCACCAATAGATAGACGCCCAAAATTTCATTTATACAAACCTAATATTGCGTTATTAAGCGGAATCGCATGGGACCACATTAATGTATTTCCTACGTTTGATACGTATGTTGAGCAATTCCAAATTTTTGTAGATAGCATTGTAAAAGGAGGGAGTATTACGTATAATGCAGAGGACGAAAATGTTGTTAAAGTGGTAGAAGCTTCAGAAAATGCCATTCGTAAATTACCGTACCATACGCCTGAATATAGTGTAGAAAACGGACAAACATTATTAGATACTCCAGAGGGCCCTATGCCTATAGAGGTTTTTGGAAAACATAATTTGAGTAATTTGGCAGGAGCAAAGTGGATTTGTCAAAATATGGGTATTGATGAAGATGATTTTTATGAGGCAATAGGAACTTTTAAAGGAGCTTCAAAAAGGTTAGAAAAAATAGTAGAGAGCCCTACGTGTATTGTTTTTAAAGATTTTGCTCATTCTCCGAGTAAAGTAGCGGCAACGACCAAAGCTGTAAAAGAACAATATCCTGATAAGAAATTAATTGCTTTTTTAGAACTACATACGTATAGTAGTTTTAATCCTGAGTTTTTAAAAGAATATAAAGGGGCATTAGATCCTGCAGATACACCAGTAGTTTTTTACCTGCCGGAATCTGTAGCTATTAAAAAATTAAATCCTGTGACAGCAGATCAAATTTCTAAAGCTTTTCAGAGAGATGATTTAACGATTATGACAGATGCTTCTGCATTTAAAGAGTATGTCTATGCACAAGATTATTCTAATACTGTAGTCTTATTTATGAGTTCTGGTAATTATGGAGGCTTGGATTTAGTAGCGTTTAAGAATCATTTAGAGCATAACTAATTATACACTGAATTGGGTCAAATGATGATCTAAATGCTTGTATTGCATTTGGCCCCATTGTTCTTTGGTGAACCGACCAAAAAATGGATGTGGATTCCATTCTTCTCTATTTTTTAATTGATGTGTATCGTGCATTAATTGCTGCAAGACTTTTACTTCATCATCAAAGTTTTTAGGCTCTTTTGCTTTTAATTGTGGAGCAGTGGGTAAATTTTTTCGCCAAGCTTTATCGTTATACATAGATTTTTTAAAAAATAGCTGCACTAGAAGATTTCCTTTTTTAGAAGTAGATTTGTTTTCAATGGCTAGTTTTAAGGGGTATTGGCAATGCCAAGCCATTTGCCCTACCGTCATTTTTCCCCATTTGCGTTCAGAGTTTTCATTCAACAGTGCAATGCGCTCTTCAAGCTCATTTTTCGTAGTTTCATCAAATATAGATTTCATTATAGTACGGTTTATATTTAAGTGAAATTTACGATAAAATAATTAGTTGCTTATCTTTAACGAATGCAAGAAAATTCTACCTCACTTTCCATAAAAGATTGGGCAGATGATGATAAGCCTAGAGAGAAACTAATTTCAAAAGGAAAAACAGCCCTTTCGGACGCTGAGCTTATTGCCATTTTAATTGGTTCAGGTAGCAGAAATGAAAGTGCTGTTGAGCTATCTAAGAGAATTCTAGCATCCGTAAACAACAATATTAATGAGTTAGGAAAATTATCGGTAAAAAAGCTAATGCAGTTTAAAGGTATTGGCGAGGCAAAAGCAGTGAGTATTACGGCAGCATTAGAAATAGGAAGGCGTAGAAGGGGAGAAGATGCACATAAAATCACTAAAATTACAAGTAGTAAAAGTGTATTTGAATTACTACAACCTAAAATGGGAGATTTACCACACGAAGAATTTTGGATAGTTTTTCTTAATAACTCCAATAAAGTGCTGCATTGCTCTCAGCAAAGCAAGGGAAGTATTACAGGAACCTTAGTAGATGTACGGTTGATAATGAAAGAGGCATTAGAATTTAGTGCTGTTGCTATTATTTTAGCACATAATCACCCCTCTGGAACGCTAAACCCTAGTATGGCCGATAAACAGATCACTCAGAAAATAAAAAATGCTGCAGAAGGACTAGATATAAAAGTTTTAGATCATTTGATCATCACTCAATCAGAATATTTTAGCTTTGCAGATGAAAATATTCTTTAATGACTATTTTTTTAATTAATATTCTGACAAGAGAATACCTATGCTTCTAATTTACACTCATAAAATTACTCCAAGATTTAGTTTCGTAATGAAGCAAATATTTGACCGTATTTTAAATGTAGAAATTAGTTTTACGGCCAAAGTAGAAGATTTTATTAAACATTCAGGACCAAAAATCACCTATACCAAATTACCCTTACAAAATGAATTTTTTATTAGGAGTAATGATCTTTTGTTTGAACAAGGAATTAATGACCTTCAAATAAAAGTACAGGATTGGGAAGGAATTCCTTGTTTTTTTGCAGCAGGTGATCGCAGTAACTTACCATTTGATGTATTTTCTGCTAGTTTTTACTTGTTGAGTAGGTATGAAGAGTACCTTCCGCATGTAAAAGATATACACAATAGGTTTCCTCCACAAGAGAGTTTAGCTTTTAAGAATGATTTTCTAGAATTACCTGTGGTAGATTTATGGGCATATAAATTATTAGAAAAATTACAAGAACGCTTTCCAGAATTAGAATCTAAAAAGAGCGCCTATAAATTTACATCAATCATAGATGTAAGCTCTTCTCATTGCTATTCTCATAAAGGTATTGTTAGAAGTTTAGCAGGCTTGCTTTTAGATATTTCTTCTCTTAAATTTAGACGCGTGGCAGAAAGGGTCTCGGTTTGGTTTCGTTCAGAAAAAGATCCGTATAATAATTATGACTGGCTTATAGAACTTCATAAAAAGTACAAGGTTCTTTGCATGTTCTTTTTTCAATTTGCGGAGTATTCTACTTTTGATAAAAACATATCGGTTAATAATAATAAATTCAAATTTTTAATCAAATCAATTTCAGACTATAGTACAGTATCCTTATGTGCTTCTTATGGTTCTTTTAATGATACAGAGTTATTGAAAGAAGAAAAGAAAAATTTGTCTAACGTTATCAATAGACCTATAAACTCTTCTAGATTAAGATACAATAGGGTAGATGTGCCGGCCACGTATAGAAGGCTGGTAGAGGCAGAGTTTACAGATGATTTTACGATGGGGTATACCCATGAGATAGGTTTTAGAGCAAGTACGTGCACACCTTTTTATCTATACGATATTAATTTAGAAGTACAGCAACCTATTAAAATACATCCTTTTGCCGTACATGATTATACCTTCGTAAAATATGCTTCTTTAGAAGAGATAACACAGAAATTGGATCGTGTTTATGCACAAGTTAAAAAAGTAAATGGTGGCTTTATTACTATTTTTTCTAATGAATTATTCGGAGAGAAAAGTAAAGTGTGCTGGAAAGAATTGTATGAATTTGTAGTAAAAAAATACCATGTTTAAAAATATAGTTACCGACGTTTTTTTTGATTTAGATCATACCCTTTGGGATTTTGAAAAAAACTCTGCACTCACTTTTGAAAAAATATTGGTGACGCATAATGTACCTGTTTCATTAGAAAATTTTCTAGAAGTATATGTACCTAATAATCTTGTCTTTTGGCGTTTGTTCCGGGAAGAGAAGATATCAAAGACAGCGCTGAGGTATCAGCGTTTAAAAACCACCTTTGACACTTTAGGTCTTGAGCTTAGTGATGCTGTAATAAATAGTTTGTCTGAAGCTTATATAGATAACTTATCTAGCAATAATCATTTGTTTCCTAATGCTATTCCTATTTTAAACTATTTAAAACCTAAGTATAATTTACACATCATCACTAACGGATTTGAAGTGGTGCAAAATAAAAAGATTAGAAATTCTAATATAGCATCGTATTTTAATCAGGTTATAAATTCGGAAATGGCAGGTGTAAAAAAGCCTAATCCTATCATTTTTAACTTAGCATTAGAGATGGCAAATGTACCAGCGGAAAAAGCACTTATGATTGGTGATAGTCTTGAGGCAGATACACTTGGCGCGCAAGCAGCGGGTTTAAATGCTCTGCATTTTAACGCACATAATGAGCAAAAGCACGAATATTGTGATATGATTACTGATTTAAGTGAAATAAAATTGTACTTATGACGTTGCTAAGCTGTAGACACTAATTAATTCTAATCAACACTTTATATTAGAATTGAAATAATTGCAATGAAAAAAATCATAAACTTTTTATTCATACCACTCTTACTTTTGGTAGCAATCAGCGCTTGTTCTGATGAGCAAGATTTTGACCAAGCAAGAGATTTAGATGTAATCACAGATGCTACTGGTCCCGTGCTTTATCTCGAGTCTACAGAAGATTTGATTAATGCTTCTCCAGTAATATCACAGAATATAAATTTTGATGGCTTTAATTCAGAACTATTTTCTGATAGAGTTATATCAGGATCCCTAACATTTCAAATAGAAAATAGCACTAGCAAACAGCTAGATATTCGCGTAATATTTTTGAATGAAGCGGGCTCTCCTTTAGATGTTGTTAACTTTTCTACAGCAGAAGCGCCCCCAATAGATATTATTGATACAGAAATGTTTTACGGTACAGCCGCGGGCAAAAGCATAGATATTATAAAAAGCACATCAAGTTTACAAGTTATTTTTACAAATAATAGCGGAAGTACAAGTGTATCATCTCTTCCTGATCCTAAACTAATTTTTAGATCTAGCGCTAGTTTTAAGTTGAGGGTTATAGAATGAGAATAAGAAATATATTTATTATAGTGCTATTATTTGGTTGTTTCTATGTGAACAGTCAAAATAAACAGCTGCTTTATGATTTTAATGAAGTGCCACAAGCGCTATTGTTAAACCCAGGGATGAAAACCTCTTTTAAGTGGTACGCAGGAGTTCCATTAATTTCAGGCTTTTCTTTTCAAGCGGGGAGTAGTGGTTTAAAGTCTAACGATCTTTTTGCAAATGATGGCGTAGATTTTAATACTAAATTTAGAGAAAAGGTCATTTATGGAATGGATTTCAGTGATGAGCTAAGCGGTACCTACCAAGTAGAATTGTTAAACATTGGCTTTAGAAGTAAAAATAATGAAGATATTTTTTATTCTTTTGGGGCTTATAATGAAGGCGATGCTATTGGCTACTTCTTTAAAGATTACGCTTTATTAGCTTATGAAGGAAATACCAATAATTTAAATAAAAAGTTTGATTTAAATCACCTTAAAACTCGAGGCGAAATTTTGAATGTTTACCATTTCGGAATCAATAAAAAGATTTCTAATGAGCTAACCATGGGGTTCCGTGCTAAGGTCTATTCTAGTTTACTCAATTTTACGTCTACAAAGAACAAAGGCTATTTTGTCACGACACAAGGAGATGATAACTTATTAGAAAGTACGCTTGAGGCTGATGTTGAAATTAAAACTTCTGGTGTATTTGAGTTAAAAGATATTATAGATGATGACTCCCAAGCTAATGGTGCTGCTATTTCTAATGTTTTAGGAAAAAGAGCATTACTAGGAGGTAATTTGGGTGTAGGTTTTGATTTAGGCTTTACCTATAATATTGATGAAAGAACGGTCTTTACAGGTAGTTTAATAGATGTAGGTTTTATTTATCACAGCAAAGATGTCCGAACATATTCGGTTAAAGGTTTTGCGAGTACAGAAGGTCTAGAGGTTCGTTTACCAGAAGATCTTAATTCAACAGAAGACCAATGGAGAACTTTTGTGGATGATTTGGAAGATTTGGTACCTTATGAAGAGGGTAGTGACAATTATATCACCTTTAGGCCTACAAAATTCTATACATCTATAAGGCGAGATTTTGGTAAAGAGATAGAATCAAAAGAGGCTTGTTATTGTACGAGTACTTCCGGAGGAAACAATAGAGGTCGCGTTTATAAAAATAGTTATGGCGCGCAATTGTATGCCATTAATAGACCAAGAGGACCGCAAGCAGCATTAAGCGCATTTTATCAGCATCGCTTAGGCAATGTAATGAGTTTGAAAACTACGTACACGATAGATAAGTTTTCATATACGAATATTGGTCTAGGAGCTAGTCTTCAAGCTGGTCCGGTAAATATGTATTTAATGGCTGATAATCTGATCGGATATTCAAATTTGGCTAATAGCAAATATGCATCAGTACAATTTGGATTAAATATTATATCTTGGGGCAAGAAATAAGAGACCTCATGAAAAAGATAGTACCCATTTTAATGTTAGCATTTTGTGCTAATTTCTACGGACAAGAAGTAATTAACGATTATAAGTATGTTGTAGTTCCTACACAATTTGAATCGTTTAAAAGTCCCAACCAGTATAAATCTAGTACACTTGTAAAATTTTTGCTTACAGAAAGTGATGTGAATGTTGTTTATAGTAACGATTTACCATCAGAGTTGAATCTAAATAGGTGTGTGGCATTATATGCAAAGCTTTTGGATGGTTCTAATATGTTTACCACCAAGACTACTTTAATCCTTGAAGATTGTTCAGGAAAAGAAATTTACAAATCTATAGAAGGTACCAGTAAGCAAAAAGAATACAATGCCTCTTACTCAGAAGCAATTAGAGCAGCCCTAAAGCCATTATCTAGCTACACCTATTCTTATGCAGGAACGACGACAGAACCGGTTAAGGTGTCTTATCAAAACGATGCAAAAAGCTTACCAGCGGTTAAGCAAGCGCCAGCTGAGGCTACGACAACTAATGTGATAGATACATCTGAAGAAATACAAAAGAAATCGGTAGTAAAAGCGACTCCAATCATGGAACCAAAAAAAGTAGCGACTTCGAGTGGTGGATTATATGCCCAAGATATTTTGAATGGCTATCAATTAGTAGACAGTTCTCCAAAAATAGTAATGAAAATGTTCAAGACATCTCAGGCTAATATCTTTTTAGGAGAAGAGATTTCAGGAAGCAAAGGTTTGGTGTACGCAAAAGACGGTGCTTGGTACTTTGAGTTTTATGACGGTGATGTGTTGAAAGTAAAGGCCTTGGATATTAAATTTTAGATAGAATATTTATCTTTCCACCTATTCTTAAGAAATTCCTTTATAGCATTCTCACGCTGATTGTTATTTGGCTTATAAAAAGAAGTTCCTGAGATATCATCAGGTAAAAATTCTGCTTCAACAAAATTATTCTGATAGTCGTGTGCATATTTATATTCCGCACCGTAACCAATGTCTTTCATTAATTTTGTTGGAGCATTTCTCAAGGCTAAAGGCACCGACAAATCACCGGTATCTGTCACTGTTTTAAGTGCTCTATTGATGGCCATATAACTCCCATTACTTTTTGGTGATGTAGCTAGATATATTGCACATTGACTTAAGATTATCCGTGCTTCGGGATAACCTATGGTGGTTACTGCCTGGAATGTAGTGTTAGCCATTACAAGTGCAGTAGGATTAGCCAATCCAATATCTTCAGAAGCCGCGATGAGCATTCTACGTGCAATGAATTTAACATCTTCACCACCTTCAATCATTCTTGCTAACCAATATACTGCGGCATTAGGGTCACTACCTCGGATAGATTTAATAAAGGCCGAAATAATATCATAATGTTGCTCACCGGTTTTATCATAGCGCACGGTATTTTTTTGCACCTTTTGTAGTACCAAATCATTGGTTACTTCTATAGTGTCTCCGTTTTCAGAATTGATAACAAGCTCAAAGATATTCAATAGCTTTCTGCCATCTCCACCAGATAAACGCAATAGGGCATCGGTTTCCTTTAGGTCGATGTTTTTAGATTTTAAATGCTTATCTATAGCAATAGCTCTTTTTAAAAGAGCAACTAAATCTTCTTTCCCAAATTCTTTTAAAATGTATACTTGACATCTAGAAAGTAATGCGGGGATTACTTCAAAACTAGGATTTTCAGTAGTAGCACCTATTAGGGTTACCCATCCTTTCTCAACAGCAGCAAGTAATGAATCTTGTTGCGATTTACTAAACCTATGAATCTCATCAATGAATAGTATCGGATTTTTGGTTGTGAATAAGCCACCACTTTGTTTTGCTTTATCTATAACCTCACGTATATCTTTTACACCACTATTTATAGCGCTCAAGGTGTAGAAAGGTCTGCCACTCTCTGTTGCAATAATATTAGCTAGAGTGGTTTTACCGGTGCCAGGAGGGCCCCAAAGAATCAAAGAAGGAATTATTCCTTTTTTAATTTGATGCGTAAGAGAGCCGTTGTCACCAACTAAATGTAGCTGACTGATGTAGTCTTCTAATGTCTTTGGGCGTACGCGCTCTGCAAGAGGTTCATTCATAGTGCAAAAATACAAATTCTACTTATGACAATTTATCATGTTTGTAGATTTTGGTTGTGTTTTTGATTTCCATTTTATAAATTACTTGTATGCAAGCATCCAAACAGTTCCAATTTACCAATAGCGTACTTCTAGTGCCGCTATTTTTTGTACTTGCTATTTGGATGGTGTTTCTAGTGGAAATTAGATTAGGAATTAATTTCAACAAATTTGGAGTGTACCCAAGGACTATAAGTGGTCTTCGGGGTATTGTATTTAGCCCCTTTATTCACGGTTCTGCGCAGCACCTCTATAATAATACGGTGCCATTGGCAGTATTGACGGCTTCTCTATTTTACTTTTATAGAAAGAATGCATTTTTTATTCTCGCTTACGGAATTTTACTATCGGGTTTTTTTACGTGGCTAATAGGAAGAGAGTCTTATCATATTGGAGCTAGTGGCCTAATCTATGTATTGGTAAGTTTTATTTTCTTCAAGGGCATTTTTACCAAATATTACCGTTTGGTAGCATTGTCTCTTATGGTTGTTTTTGTGTACGGCAGTATGCTTTGGTATATTTTTCCTATTCAGGATGACATTTCTTGGGAAGGGCACCTGTCAGGTTTTTTAGTTGGTTTTTTCTTCGCATACTATCTCAAAACACCAATTCCGGAAACCAAAAAATATGATTGGGAACGTGACGATTATAAGGAAGAAGAAGATGAATTTCTACAACACTTTGATGAAAATGGAAACTTTATAGAACGTACGCCAGAGCCTGAAATGGACTTAGAAGTCCATCAGGAAATAGTGATTACATACCACTATAAAGAAATTGAAAAACCAGAATAGGCAGCAGAAAATTACAAACTGCGTTGTCTCACGGCTTCGTAAAGAAATACACCACAAGCTACAGAGACATTTAGGGATCCTATTTCACCTAATAAAGGAAGTTTAGCTTTGTCATCTACGACTTTTAAGATGGAAGGAGATATTCCTACATCTTCGGACCCCATGATGATAGCACAAGGTTCTTTGAAGGATATATCATAAACAGAGCTCTCTGTTTTTTCGGTAGCAGCAATTGTTTTAATTCCAGAAGCCTGTAAATAAAAAACAGCATCTTTAATATGATCTACCTTTGCAATGGGCACTTTAAAAGCAGCACCAGCAGAAGTTTTGATCGTATCTGCAGTGACGGGTGCAGCACCTTTTTTCTGGATGATGATACCGTCTACTCCGGTGCATTCTGCAGTTCTAATAATAGCACCAAAGTTACGAACATCGGATAGTTGGTCTAACAATAGAAATAGGGGAGTAGTTTCTTTTGCAGAAACGTTCTCTACTAACTCTTCAATCGTGAAAAATTTAATAGGTGATATGGTAGCAATAACCCCTTGGTGATTTCCTTTGGTTAACCTGTTTAATTTTTCAATGGGAACATAGGAGGAGTTAATCCCATTTCTTCGAATTAGGGTTTCAAATTCTTTGAATAAATCGCCTTTAAGACCTTTTTGAATAAAGACTTTATCAATTGCTTTATCTGCATTTATTGCCTCAATAATTGCTCTTATTCCGTAAATCTGAGTATTGTTTTCCATTGGGGCAAAGGTATGAAAAAGAAGAGAATTTAAGGTTTAATTTTATATTTAGCTTAAAATTTGTAATTCTTTCTTTTGAAGATGAATAGTGTTTGATTAATTATTTGATTTTCTGAATTTTATGTTGAATTTAGAAGCGTGAAAAGTTGATAATTTTTCATAAATGTCGCATATTTAGACTTATATTTTTACGGGGGTGAGAAAGCTATTACTATTTTTAATTATATATATCAATTGTCTCTTTTTGTATTCGCAAAAAGAATCTGCAAATTGGTATTTTGGAGACTATGCAGGGTTAAACTTTAATACAGATAGTCCTAAGGCTTTGTTGAATGGGAAATTAATTACAAATGAGGGTTGCGCGACAATTTCAGATCCTAATGGTAATTTATTATTTTACACGGATGGTGTAACGGTTTGGGATAGAAAACATGAAGAGATGCCAAATGGTCAAGATCTGAAAGGGCATAGTTCCAGCACGGAGTCTGCATTAATTATTCCCAAACCAGGAAGTAAAACTAGTTTTTATATTTTCACAATTGATCAGCCAAGTTACTACCTTAAAGAAGATAGCCCTATTGAAGGGGTTAATTTTTCCGAAGTTAATTTAGCCTTGAATGGCGGCTATGGAGATGTCGTTACAAGCGTTAAAAATAAACATTTGATGACCTATAATAATTCAGATTCCTTTGAGCGTGAGTACAAATCATCTGAAAAAATTACAGCGGTTACTCATAGTGACGGAAGCTCTATTTGGGTTACTACGTATTTTATTGATAAATTTTATAGCTTTCTAGTAGATCAAAACGGAGTTAATTCAGAGCCTATTATATCGGTTGTTAATCAAAATGTTAAGCCGGAGTTTAATGATGCTGGTGCTAATATCACCGCAATTGGTTATATGAAAATTTCTCCGAATGGAAAGAAAATCGCAATTGCACATAGTTCTACTACAGCAGGAAATGAAAGACAAGGTCACAAAAGATCAGGGAAGGTATTACTTTACAATTTTAATAATACAAATGGGGTTATATCGGGTCAAACAGAAATTTTGTCAAACGCCTATCCTTATGGTCTAGAATTTTCGCCAAACTCTCAGTTTTTATATGCGACAAATAGTATATTTGATAGCAATGATGTTTTTGATCATGGTGATCTTTTGCAATATGATACAGGGAGTAGTAACGTAGCGGCCTCAAAATTAATCATTAAGTCTTCGCAAAATGTGGCAGGAGCCTTACAACTAGCTATAGATGGAAAAATTTATAGAGCTGGTTATAAAGTTTTTGCTAAGGGTCTAGATTTGTCTGTCATTAATGAGCCTAATAATTTAGGAGCCTCCTGTAATTACTTAGAAAACGCTATTAATTTAGGTGGGCGGGCTTCAAATTTGGGACTTCCGCCTTTTGTACAATCTATTTTTTTATATTCATTTGAATATGAAGAAACTTGTTTGGGGAATCAAACACATTTTTTTATTACTTCAGAGGACCCTTATGATAGTATTGAGTGGAATTTTGGTGATGGAACAACCTCAATTCAAGAAGAAGCTTTTCATCAATATGCGTCTCCTGGTATTTACCTTGTCAGTTTAACATTGTCCTTAAATGGAGTGAAAAGGGATCCTTTGTTAAAGGAAATCATCATATCAGAGCCGCCCGTAGTAGTTAATGATATTTATGATTTGATACAGTGTGATGTCTTTGATGGGGACCCAAGCGACGGTTTTACTAAATTTAATTTAGAACAAGCTAATCAGCCAATAACCTTAAATACTACAGATCTAATTCAAGTATATTATTACCAATCTTTAAGCGAAGCCATTGCAGACACTTCTAATGTTAAAGCTTTGAGAAATATCTACAGAAACACTAGTTTAAATGAAATTGTTTATGCGAAGGTTTCTAAGTCTAATACGGCGTGTTATAATATAGCACAAGTAAGATTAGTCACTTCTACTTCGGTAGATCTTGGAGAGCAAGATTTTTATGCCTGTGATTTCAATAATACGGGTTTGGCAGATTTTGACTTATCTGTAAAATCGGAAGATCTAATAGCTGATTTAAATCTACCTGCAAATACTAAAATTTCATATTATGAAAGTGAGGTTGATGCAGCCATAGGAACTAACGTCATAAAAGATAATTTGTATAGGTCTTCTAATAAAACACTGTATATGCGTGCAGAAAATGATGCCGCTTGCTATGGAAATGGAATATTATATTTAAGAATGGAAAATTTTCCGCAGTTAGAAGATAAAATTATCAATGTTTGTTCTTTTGATTTTCCTCTTTATATAGATTCTGGGATAGATGCGGTTATAGCAAACAGTTATACTTTTTATTGGAACAACTCAGGTGCTAATACTAAACAAATTTTGGTATCAAGTCCTGGAGAATATCAGGTGACTATTGAAAATAAATTTAGCCATTGCAAAGGTGTAGTTTTAATAAGTGTTATACAAAGTGCTCTAGCAGATATTGTAAACATTGACATCGATGATCACGACGTGGCTATTAGAGTGGAGGAAAAACTAAATTTCCTGTATTCCTTGGATAGTGCGCAGGGTCCTTTTCAGGAAAGTAATATTTTTACAAATGTTTCAGATGGTTTACATGAAGTTTTTGTGAAGGATATTTATGGATGTGAAATGAGTTCCAAAACCTTCAATGTATTTGGATTTCCAAAATTTTTCACGCCTAATGGGGATGGTATTAACGACTTTTGGAATGTGTATGGGTTAGACGAAAATCAGGTAGCTTTAGAAGCTTCTTTGCTTCTGGAAATATATGATCGTTACGGCAGGTTCATAGTTGCATTTAATCCTTTAAACACTACAGGCTGGGATGGTAACTATTTGGGGAAACAATTAAGTTCAGATGATTATTGGTACGCTATGAAATTTCCTGATAATAAAATTTTCAGAGGATACTTTACTCTGAAAAGGTAACTATAGGTAAGGTTGTCTTTATCAATTCTTCTTGGTGTTATATTAATTAGTCCCTACACTTTACACGACTTACTCAAGGCTACATAGTATTGTTAGGTTGTGTGTGAATAGAATTTACGCAAGTTTTATTTATGCATGTTTAGATGTTTCCGTTGAATTTTAAGCTTTAGTTGTGGTAGTGTGGTATTTTAAAATAACAGATAGGTAAGGTTATTAGCGGTCTTGTTTTGGCAAGGTAGTTTGGGTTGTAATAAGGACTGTTGTAATCTATAATATAGGATGCTAGTAGGGTAGCATGATATTTTTTTGCATAAAAAAAGGCTGGTTAATTAAAACCAGCCTTTTGTATATTTCTAATAAATAGAATTACTCAACGTCAAAAAACAATTTTGTTGTTTGTGCATCTCCGCCTATAGCAGAAGAAGCAGACATCCAATTCGCTTCATTTAAGTTTTGTTCATCTATTGGATAAGTATATCTAGTAGGAACAGGTAATCCACTTTCTGCAGGTAAGTTAAAAGAAGGAGTGTCGTAAACTCTCCATGCAGTCCAAGATTCAAAACCTCTGTTGAACATTGCCAACCATAACTGGTTTCCAATTTTCTCTTTCCATGTTCCAGTAGCTGTTGTGTAAGCTACATCAGGATTCGCTAAGTAGTCTGCGACATTAGGTACACCCCAGAAATCAAAAGAAGCTGTAATACCTGCGTTATAGAAGCTTTCTGCATCAGCAGGAGTTCCAGAGATAGAACGTTCAGCAGCATCTGCTAAATAAAATGATACTTCAGCATAATCTATTAAACTAGCAGGATTTTCAGGATCCAGCATAGGAGCACCCACATGGGTGTATGAAGTGTAGGTATTGTTGTCTCCGTAAGGTCCTCCAACATATACATCATCTCCTAAGTTTTGATCAAAATAGTATGCTCTTCTAGGGTCTTCTAAATCATTCATGAAATCAACTAAAGTATTAGCGATAACGAAATCTGATCTACCAGACTGCACTAGATCTACCCATACAGGGTTTGTATTAGGCGTAGCACTTTGGTATTCTACTTCTGCATTATCTGCATTTGAAGTAAATACACCCCCGCTTACTGCAGCTGTTATAGCAGCAGAAGCTTGTGTTGTCATACTAGAAACATCAACAACTCTTAAGCCCATTCTTAATAATAAAGAATTAGCAAATTTAGTCCAAGCAGTAGCATCTCCACCATAGATAGGATCAGAAGAACCAAATCCAGTTCCTGAAATAGTAGGGATAACAGCTGTTAAACGCGTTAATAAATCACTGTATATTGTAGCAGCATCATCGTATTGAGGAAGTACATATTCGCTATCATTTAAAGCTTGAGAATATGGAATATCACCGAATGTTTCTACCAATTGTGCCCAAGTATAAATTTCTAATATTTCAATCTGAGCATTTCTAGAAGCTTTTTCAGCAGCTGTTATTTGGTCATCAGCATTAACAGTCTCTCTAGCACTTTTAAAATCAAACAATACATCTCTGTACATTTCTGACCAATGTGTGTCAGGAATACTTCTTGTATTGAAGTCATAATTAGCTTCATCTGTGTATGTAGTTTCAGTCCAGTGTTGTCCTAACATTCTAAAGATGTTAGTATTTACATTGGTACTTGTCATTTGATCAAACAAACTCTTAGTAGCAGCATTGAACAAAAAGCTCGCTTCTACTTCAGTTGGATTCTTTGGATCGTTATTCAATGCTTCATAGTTATCGTCCGATTGGCAGGCTCCTAATGTTGCGATTGAAAGAATGGTTAATAATATTTTTTTCATAATTTTTTCTTTAAAACTGTAATTTAATACTTGCACCAATTTCTCTAATAGAAGGGTAAGCACCTGATTGATATCCTTGAACATTTCCAGAGCTCAAACCAGCTTCAGGATCAGAATAAGGCACGTTTTTATGAATAATCCATAAGTTTCTACCGATCAATGAAATTGATGCAGAAGAGAAAGGTGTTCTGTCAATGATTTTAGGGCTAAAGTTATATGTCAAGTTAGCTTCACGTAATTTAACATACCCAGCATCATAAACGTGTAATTTGTTAGGAGCTCTTGCATATCCATAAGGGTTAGCGTAGGTATCAAAACTAGCTCTTACTTCATTAGGAGTACCATCTTCAGCCACACCACTTAATACTAAACCTCCAGAATCAGCACTGTAATTTCCAGGTGTTCCTGAAACCGTATTTCTTATTGGGTTTCCTAAATCGTTATCAGCAGCAGACCAGTCGTACATACCTGTAGCATAACCATACCAAGTATCTAAAGAGAATACATCTCCACCTTTTTGAATATCAATTAAGAAACCTAAGCTTAAGTTTTTGTATTTGAAAGTGTTAAACACACCACCAGTCCAATCAGCATTCACATCACCAATAACCTCATTACTGTTAGAAGTTCTTAAATAAGCTCCACTAGTTTGGCTTATCACACGCTCACCATTTTCATGATAAATAAAATCAGAACCTCTAATAGTTCCATAAGCTTCACCTGGAGTTGCGTTGATAGAAACACCACCTTGTAAAGATGCTAATTGAAGGTTATCAATTCCGTTTAATAATTCAACAACTAAACTTCTGTTTCTCGCCCAGTTCACAGTAACATCCCACTGGAAATTATCTGTTTTTATAGGAGTTCCATTTAATTGTACTTCCCATCCTTTGTTCTCAATTGTTCCTGCATTTAAGATAGATGCACCATATCCGGTTGCGTTAGAGACAGGAATACTAGTAATTTGGTTAATGTTTTGTGTGTTGTAATAAGAAACATCAAAACCTAATCTTCTATTAACAAAAGCCATTTCAAGACCAAACTCACTACTTTCTTGTCTTTCTGGTAATAGTTCTGCGTTAGACTTTGTAGTAGGGTTGGTAGCAACGCCATTGTTGTTAAACGGTGTTCCAATAGCATACGTGTTGTATACATTATATGGGTTTGTATCATTCCCAACTTCTGCGTAATTGGCTCTTAACTTTCCAAAAGTTAACCAGTTAGCATCAACTAATTCAGAGAAGATTAAACTTCCTGAAACAGAATAATAACCATATCTGTTGTTTTCTACTGGTAAAGTTGAAGATCTATCTGTTCTATAAGAACCTTCTAAGTAAAGGAAGTTATCATACCCTAAGCTAGCTCTAATATATTCACCATCCACCATTCTAGTAGCTTCATACTCTGTAGGTGCTTCAATAGAACTTACACTGTTTGATAAAGCATATAGTCCAGCTAAGCTTAATCCTCCGTTAGATTCGGCAAATATGCTGTTGGTCTTGTTTCTTCTAAGGTTAACACCAACAGTACCTTCTAAGCTTAATTTTTCACTAAGATATTTGTTGAAATTCAACATGAAATCATAGTTGTATTCTGCAACGTTGTTATTGTATCTTGAGTAAGAAGCAACATCTGCACTTCCAACATTTATTCTTTCCTCTTGTAATGCAGCGTAGGTATCAAAAGAGAATCTACCCATAGCATTTAACCAATCTGTAATCTCATAATCAAGCGCAAAGTTACCAAAGTATCTATTTCTAGTATCTGATTGGTAATTTTCGTAGAAAGTCCAGTAAGGGTTGTCAGAGTAGATAGGAGAAAGATTATCAGGACCGTTAGGGTTCCAAGTGATATTTTCTCTAGTGTCAAAATAGGCTTCTTTTTGTTCCGCATAGTCAACGTTCATTTGATTCCACTGTCTGAATTGTTGCATAATGTTCCCAGAGCTATATCCTGTTCCGTTTCTACCTTTACCATCTGTTTTCACAAAGTTAAAGTAAGCAGAAGCAGTTAATTTATCTGTTAAATCATGAGATCCACTAAAAGAAATGGTATTTCTTTTAATAGAGCTATTAGGAAGGTTACCACTTTGAGTTAAATTAGTTACCCCTAATCTAAAACTACTTGTTTCTGTACCACCGTCTAAAGCAAAAGAATTAACAGCCGTAGTACTAGTGCCCCAAACATAATTTGGATTGTTAGCACCAGCAACATAAGGAGTCGCTTGTTGGTAAGTATCTAATTGTGGGTAAATTGAATTCCATTGATACACCAATAAATTAGGATCAAAAGCTGCACCATAAGAAGCATCTTCTGTGAAAGGAGTTGTTAAGTCATCAATACCATCACCATCTACATCGTAAAGGTTAAAATACCCATCTGCAGAATCATAATAAGGACCGTAACCTGCTCCGTATTTATCTTGGTATTTTACAAGCGTTTCTTTGTCAGCACTTCCTAAAGTAATGCTAGAAGAAACTGTTACACCAATACCTTTATTTTTTTTACCTTTTTTTGTAGTAATCATTACCACCCCATTAGAAGCTCTAGAGCCATATAATGCAGTAGCGGCAGCACCTTTAAGTACGTTTATTGAAGCAATATCATCTGGATTTATATCAGATGCAGCATTACCGTAATCAAAACCACCAGTACCACTTTGTTGTCCTGTGGTATTTGTGTTTCCGTTATCAATAGGAATACCATCTACAACGAATAACGCTTGATTGTTTCCAGAGATAGAATTATTACCTCTAATTACTACGTTAGTAGATCCACCAAAGTTACCTGAAGATTTAATGCTCAAACCTGCAACTTTACCCGATAAAGAGTTTACAAAGTTATTACTCTTAACGGCAGATACCGCATCACCCTTAACTTCTTGAGTGGCATAGCCAAGAGATTTTTTCTCTCTTTTAATACCTAAAGCAGTAACTACAATTTCATCAAGTGCTTGGGCATCTTCAACCATAGTAACGTTGATTGATGAAGTAGCTCCAATGATTTTTGAAATTTCTTTTTGACCTACGTAGGTAAAAACTAAGGTTTGGCCTTCGGTTCCTTTAATAGTATACATACCATCAAAATCTGTTTGCGTACCGTTATTTGTGCCTGACACCAGGATGTTTACTCCAGGTAATGGGACACCTTGTTGATCGGTGACCGTACCTGAAATCGTCTTTTCTTGTGCAAATGTTAAATGCACAACAAACGCTAAAAGAAGCGTAAAGATTCCATTTAATTTTGTTTTCATTATTATGTTATTAGAATTAGTTGGCGGCGAAAGTGATAATTCCATGTTAATTATCCTAAATTTATTAATATAATTTTATGGTTATAATTAATTTCTATGGATGTATCTTTCTCGAGCACGTGTTTTTGTTGATAATTCAAAATATCAACTATTTTTTGCTAAATGTTAAATTCGCAGTCCCTTTTGTTAAAAATGTAAACTTTTTTCATTTTTAAGTAATTCTTTCATAGAAAATTGACCCTCTGTACTAATTCGCATAATTTGTGTTCTTCTATGGGTTTGTTTTTACTAATAGCTTCTTTTAAAGTTTTTTATGTATATATCAAAAAAAAACCACCTCGTCAGAGGTGGTTTTATAAATGTAAATTTAATAATGTCTTTAATCTTCAAATGCCCAAATGTCATTATCTAATAAATGCCCTCCTTGGTTACTAATAGCGGCTTCGTATGAAGCGGTATTAGATAGACGCTCTGAATCTGGATATAAAAATCTTCTCGGTACAATACCGCTCGGGTTACTACCATTTGCTCCTTCTGGATTTGCTACAAGCGCAGGAAAACCTGTTCTTCTATAATCATTCCAGCTTTCAATTGGTGCAGCACCATACATTGCTTTGTATTTTTCTATAATAATAGTTTCTAAGTCTGTACCAGTAACAGTTGCTAAATATGCTGTAATATCAGCAGGTGCTATACCTATAAACTCCATATTAGCAGTAATGGCATCTTGTAAAGCTACAGATGGATCCCCACCTGTTCTTAATAATGCTTCTGCTTCAATAAATTTAAGCTCCGAATACGAGATTAATGGACTAGGAGAACTATACTGAGCCCAGAATAATTCTGTATTTCCATTTTCGAAAAATAGTTGATCACCATCTACATTTGGTGTCATGAACTTAGTTTTTCTAGGATCATTATCCATTAAGTTATCAAAGAAAGGATCGATAATCAAAGTGTTTGGTCTCTGAATTCCAAAAAGAGCCAGCGGATTACCTCCATTTGGAGTTCCTTCAAATTGAAAGATAGGAGAGTCGTCGTTAGAGCTAAATGCTAGTGAAACTTCACTTAATGCTTTTTCGGAAGCAGTTGCATCTCTTTTAGTTAATTGCATGTAATATCTTGCTTTTAACGCATGAGCAACAGCAATCCAATCTGTAGCAGCAACTAGGTCACCTAATGGACCTTCTGGATCTGTCTGTCCAAAATCAGCAATAGCTTCATCTAGTAAATTCTGTATGGAAGCGTATATTTCTTCTTGAGAATCATAAGTTGGTGCTAAATTATCAGAACCTAAGAATGCATCGCTGTAAGGAATGTCTCCAAAGCAATTTGTAGTTAGACCTAAATTCGCTGCCATATAGATTTTAGCAAGACCTCTAGTGTGAATATTCTCTCCGGTAGCGTTAGCTCTTTCTATCATATCTGCACAATCTCTCATAGATCCGGTATATAATCCGAATTCCCAAACATCAGAAAGAGATGATTCTGGTATTGCGTATTGCGTAAATGCTACTTGTTGTGCATCAAAACCAATGAATTGTTGTGTTACGATACCAGCTAATCTTCCTGCAGAAGCTACAATATTTCTGTGGGTTTGAGTTTGCATCGTAGGAGTTATAGCAACTAAGCTAACATTTTCGCCTCCTGGTCTTCCTGGATCTAAATTAGTGTCTCCGAAATCATCACATGATGATAATATAATACCTAGAAATACTGGAATTATAATTTTATAATATTTTTTCATTATTTTTTTTTTAGAATGATACTCTTATTGCTAATGAATAACTTTGTGTTTGCGGTTGGTTGAAGTAATCTAAACCAATCCCGTTTGAATCACCTGTAAGGTTAGTTTCAGGGTCGATACCAGGGTAATCTGTTTGTACCCATAAGTTTCTACCTGCAGCAGTAAGTGAGAAAGAATCTAGTCCTATTTTAGAGATAAGTTCCGTTGGCAATGAATATGTCAAAGCTACTTCTCTTAATTTAATGAAAGATCCATCATATACATAATCTTCAGATACACCGCCAAATCCATAACGCACCCATCTGTTAGCGCCGAGTCCTCCAGCAGGATCAGCATAGGCAACCGCTGTTGTGTTAGGTTGTCCATCAGATTGTCTTACGCCATCTACAACATACGATCCGTTTCTTAATTCACCAGTTGCTTTAGATACACCAAAGTAATCAAGAATTCCGCATGTACCACACCAAACATCTCCACCTTCACGGTAGTCAATAAGCGCAGTTAAACTAAGGTTCTTATAAGAGAATGTGTTTCTCAATCCTAAAGTGAAATCTGGGATTGGATCACCAATCACACCGCTTGTAGGGTCAGCAATAGCAAGGCCATCATCGTCAACTAATTGATTTCCATTTTCATCTCTCAACCATCTGCTACCGAAAATGGCACCATAGGATTCACCTGGAACGGCTCTAGAAGAGGTGGAAGTAAATCCATTTAGTAAAATTGGCTCAATACCATCAACTAACGATTCTACTACGTTTTCATATTTTGTAAAATTCACATTCAAGTCCCAGTTGAAATTTTCGCTTCTTACAGGATTTATTGTAGAAGAAATTTCCCATCCATTGTTAGAAATTACACCAGCGTTGATTGTTCTATTAGTGTATCCTGTAGTTGCAGGTTGGCTAACTTGTATGATCTGATCTTTTGTTTCTTTATCATAGTAAGTAACATCTAAGGTTAATCTACTTTGGAAGAATTTAAACTCAGCACCAACTTCCCATTCCGTTGTCTCTTCAGGTCTTAATTCACTATTTCCAAGAAGACTAGATCTCTCAAAAGCAACACTTGAGAAAAGAGGGAAGACATTAGGGTCAATAAAACCATCACCACCTACAGAACCTGCTTGGTAGTAAGTGTTTGTAGCGAATGTGTCTGCGTCGTTTCCAGTTTTACCATAAGAACCACGTAACTTACCATAGTTGAACCATTGACTGTCATTTAGTAATTCAGAAAATACAAAACTTGTACCTATACTATAACTCTGAAAGCTATTATTGTCAGCTGGTAATGTAGAAGACCAGTCATTTCTAAATGATGCATTTGCAAATAGCATGTTGTCATATCCAAAAGTAACTTGACTCAAAAAGGCCTTAAGTTCTTTTTGATCAAATAATTCTAAATTAGTTTGCGAAGCAGAGTTAGAAACGTGGAAGAATCCAGGTATAGTTAATCCAAAACCGTCAGTTCTTCTAATATTGTTTCTTTTTCTATATTGATCAACACCTATAGTAGCGCCAAAACTGGTTTTCTCACCAAAGTCTTTGTTTACAATCGCAAGCAATTGTGTAGAGATATCTTCGTTACTTTCATCTCTCGTAATTACTTGACCATTAGAATCTGTAGCAGATCCTATGTCAATTCCTTGTAATCTAGAATCAGTAAATCTGTCATAACCATAAGTACCTCTAAACGTTAGCCAATCGGTAGCAGTGTATTCAAATTGTAAATTTCCTATAAATCTATTTACATCATCAAAAGAAGGGTTTTTTGCTACGGTCCAATATGGGTTATCGTAGATACCTGCCCTGTAGCTTCTCTGTGAGCCATCTGGAGCAACATAAGTAGACTCTGTACTTGCAGCTTCCCCAGCTGTTAGGCCGTTACCATTGTCAAATGTAGGTGTCGTCCTAAGTAAACCAAGCATAATTCCTGAGATATTTGAACCACGTTGTACTCTACGTCCGCCAGAATTTACATATGTTCCGCTAGCTGAAAGTGTTAGTTTTTCGCTTAGATCGGCAGATATGTTTGCTCTAAAAGATTTTCTTCCAAATTTTTCTGTTGGAGATATACCGGTTTGGTCCATTTTACCTCCAGATACAAAATATTTAACAGATTCAGTTCCTCCACTTATAGATACGTTAAGGTCTGAAAGTATACCTGTTTTAAAGAAACTTAGGTTGTCATAAGCTTTAGCAGGGTTTCCATTTCCTGTTCCAGTAGGAACAAGTCTTCCATTAGTATCATATGGGTACGATGAATCTCCGTCAAATTCTAAAGAAGAGATTGCTGGTCCCCAGCTAAATCCTTCAAAGGTATCTGGACCTCTCCATGTACGAACACCTTCAACGGCTCTACCTTGAGCATATTCATTTTGTAATTCCGGAAAACTACTTGCTCTTGTAAAAGCAACATTAGAAGTTACAACAACTTTTGGCTTACCTGATTTACCTGACTTTGTGGTTATAAGAATAACACCATTAGCGGCTCTTAATCCGTAAAGTGTCTGTGCAGCTACACCTTTTAATATGGAAATAGATGCTATATCATTTTGATTAATATCTATTCCACGATTAGAGTTGTCCGTTCCTCCAGTGCCATTACCTGATGAGCTATTATCGATAGGAACTCCATCAATAACAAACAGAGGGCTGTTATTTCTATTAATTGAAGTACTACCACGAACTCTTATGTTTGCAGATGCTCCAACTGATCCTGATGAAGCTGTAACTTGAACACCCGCTGCCTTTGAAGAAAGAGCACTAGCGATATTGACTTCATTAGAGTTTTCAATTTGATCTGCTTCTACAGTTTGTACGGAATAAGATAACTCTCTAGGTTTAGATTTTATACCTAATGCTGTTACTACAACTTCCTGAAGTGCTTGGGCATCTTCAGTCATTTGTATGTTGATGATTGATGAGCTACCGATTAATTTTTGAGAGTCTTTCTGACCAACATAAGTGAATAAAAGATTTTGACCTGGGCTACCTTTAATAGTGTATAAGCCATCAAAATCTGTTTGAGTACCATTTGTTGTTCCAATTACGACAATGTTAACACCGGGTAGTGGAAGACCGTCTTGATCTGTAACTGTACCCGAAATCGTCTTTTCTTGTGCAAATGTTAAATGCACAACAAACGCTAATAGAAGCGTAAGGATTCCATTTCCTTTTGTTTTCATTATTTTTATATTTGAATTAGTTACCGCTAAAATCTTAATTTATTGTTAATAAACCTAAATTTTTTAATAATTTTTTAAGGAAATAGCTACTTCATGTTAATTCTTGCATAATATGTACTCTATTCTGTATTATCTCGTGCCATTTGGACAGATGTAGTTATCTATTTTTCTTTAAAATTTTGGTCAAATAAATTTGGATATTGGGATCGTAAATTGAATTAAATCAAATAAAAATGATTAACTATTTGAATTAATGGGAATTATTACTACATTTGCCGACCCTTAAAAAAGGGTAAGTTATATATATAGATACAATTATAGTATGCCAACAATTTCACAATTAGTAAGAAAAGGAAGGGCCACGATTACTAAGAAGAGTAAATCGGCTGCTTTGGATTCTTGTCCTCAGAGAAGAGGGGTTTGTACTCGTGTTTACACAACTACACCTAAAAAACCAAATTCTGCAATGCGTAAAGTAGCAAGGGTTAGGTTAACAAATGGTAAGGAAGTAAATGCATACATCCCTGGAGAAGGACATAATCTTCAAGAGCACTCGATAGTATTAGTAAGGGGCGGAAGAGTTAAGGATTTACCAGGTGTTAGGTATCATATCGTTAGAGGTGCTTTGGATACAGCAGGTGTTGCTGGAAGAACTCAACGTAGATCTAAGTATGGTGCTAAAAGACCTAAGAAGTAATCAAGCTTTAAACAGAAACAATGAGAAAAAAACAGGCTAAAAAGAGACCTCTTTTACCAGATCCAAGATTTAATGATCAGTTAGTGACGCGTTTTGTTAACATGATGATGTGGGATGGTAAGAAGTCTATAGCGTACAAAGTATTTTACGATGCTATTGATATCGTAGAGGAAAAGAAAACAGACGAAGAAAAAACTGCTCTAGAGATTTGGAAAGATGCTCTTTCTAATGTAATGCCTCATGTAGAGGTAAGAAGTAGAAGAGTTGGGGGTGCTACATTCCAAATTCCGATGCAAATTAGACCAGATAGAAAAATATCAACAGCTATGAAGTGGTTAATTAGTTATGCTCGTAAGAGAAACGAGAAAGCTATGTCACAAAAATTAGCTGGTGAAATATTAGCAGCTGCGAAAGAAGAGGGTGCTGCAGTCAAGAAAAGAACAGATACTCACAAAATGGCAGAAGCTAATAAAGCTTTCTCTCACTTTAGATTTTAATTATCAGAAATGTCAAGAGATTTAAAATTTACTAGAAATATAGGTATTGCTGCTCATATTGATGCGGGGAAAACAACTACTACTGAACGTATATTGTTTTATACGGGTGTAAGTCATAAAATTGGAGAAGTGCATGATGGTGCTGCTACAATGGACTGGATGGAGCAGGAGCAGGAGCGTGGTATAACTATTACCTCTGCAGCTACAACATGTACGTGGAATTTCCCGATGAAAAATGGGGAGAAAATTGATGAAACTAAGCCGTATCATTTTAATATTATTGATACTCCTGGCCACGTTGATTTTACGGTTGAAGTAAACCGTTCTTTGCGTGTGCTTGATGGTTTGGTTTTCTTGTTTAGTGCAGTTGATGGTGTAGAGCCTCAGTCTGAAACTAACTGGAGACTTGCTGATAATTACAAAGTTCCAAGAATGGGCTTTGTGAATAAAATGGATAGACAGGGTTCTAACTTCTTGATGGTTTGTAAGCAAATTAAAGAGATGTTGAAATCTAATGCTGTTCCAATAGTTTTGCCAATAGGTGATGAGGCTGATTTTAGAGGTGTCGTTGATTTGGTTAAAAATAGAGCTATTGTTTGGCATGAAGATAATTTCGGGGCAACTTTTGATGTAGTTGATATTCCTGAAGAAATGAAAGCAGAGGTTAGAGAGTATAGAGCTAATCTTATAGAGGCTGTTGCTGAGTATGATGACACTTTGATGGAGAAATTCTTCGAAGATGAAGATTCTATTACTGAGGATGAAGTGCATGCTGCTTTAAGAGCTGCGGTTATGGATATGAGTATCATACCTATGATTTGTGGTTCGTCATTTAAAAATAAAGGTGTTCAGTTTTTATTAGATGCTGTTTGTCGTTACTTGCCTTCTCCATTGGATAAGGATGCAATTACGGGTACAGATCCTGATACTGAATTGCCAATTACTAGAAAGCCGGATGTAAAGGAGCCGTTTGCTGCCTTGGCTTTTAAAATTGCAACTGATCCTTTTGTGGGTCGTTTAGCATTCTTTAGAGCGTATTCTGGTAGATTAGATGCTGGTTCTTATGTGTTGAATAATCGTTCAGGTAATAAGGAGCGTATTTCTAGAATATACCAAATGCATGCTAACAAGCAAAATGCAATTGATTATATCGAAGCTGGAGATATAGGTGCTGCTGTAGGTTTTAAGGATATTAAAACTGGTGATACGTTATCTTCTGAGAAACATCCTATTGTTTTGGAGAGTATGGACTTCCCTGATCCAGTTATTGGTATTGCGGTAGAGCCTAAAACCAAGGCAGATGTTGATAAGTTAGGAATGGCTTTGGCTAAACTTTCTGAGGAAGATCCTACTTTTACAGCTAGAACAGATGAGGCTTCTGGTCAGACAATTATATCAGGTATGGGTGAGCTTCACTTAGATATTATTGTAGATCGTTTAAGACGTGAATTTAAAGTTGAAGTTAATCAAGGTCAACCTCAGGTTGAGTACAAAGAGGCTTTAACTAAAATGGCTTCTCATAGAGAAACATATAAAAAACAATCTGGTGGACGTGGTAAGTTCGGGGATATTGTATTCGAAATGGGGCCTGCTGATGATTCATTTGAGGGAACTGGATTGCAGTTCGTAGATGAAATTAAAGGTGGGCGTATTCCTAAAGAATTTATTCCTTCGGTTCAAAAAGGTTTCACAGCTGCAATGAAGGCGGGTCCTTTAGCTGGTTATGAAATGGATCGTATGAAAGTTGTTTTGACAGATGGATCTTTCCACCCTGTGGATTCTGATGCATTATCTTTTGAATTAGCTGCAAAAATGGGTTATAAAGCTGCTGGTAAAGCTGCTGGAGCCGTAATTATGGAGCCTATTATGAAAATTGAAGCTTTAACACCTGAAGAAAACATGGGTGATATTGTTGGAGATTTAAACAGAAGAAGAGGAACTATTACTAACATGAGTGATAGAGCTGGTGCTAAGGTGATAAAAGGTGAAGTTCCATTATCGGAAATGTTTGGTTACGTTACGGCGTTAAGAACAATGTCTTCTGGTAGAGCGACATCAACAATGGAATTTTCACATTATGCGGAGACACCTTCAAATATTTCTGAAGAGGTAATCAAAGCAGCAAAAGGTTTAACCGCTTAATTTTACGAAAATGAGTCAAAAAATTAGAATAAAACTAAAATCATACGACTATAATTTAGTGGATAAGTCTGCTGAAAAAATAGTTAAAACTGTAAAGACTACAGGAGCTGTTGTTACTGGTCCAATTCCATTACCAACACATAAGAAAATATTTACTGTATTGCGTTCTCCTCACGTTAACAAAAAGTCGAGAGAGCAATTTCAATTAAGTTCTTATAAGAGGCTTCTTGATATTTATAGTTCTTCTTCAAAAACAATTGACGCTTTAATGAAATTAGAGTTGCCAAGTGGTGTTGAAGTAGAGATAAAAGTATAATTATACTTGTAAGCAATTTGTGTTGCGAGTAACATGTCCCGAGCGTTTCGCGAAGGAAAAACGGAAAAATAAAATCAGGGTCGATTTATTTTGACCCTTTTTTTCAGTTCAAAATTGAGAGTTAATAAAAGTAAATACTAATTAATTAAATTAAATATGTCTGGGTTAATAGGAAAGAAAGTAGGCATGACTAGTATTTTCGATGAAAATGGAAAGAACATTCCATGTACAGTAATCGAACTAGGTCCATGTGTAGTTACCCAAGTCAGAACCGAAGAGGTAGACGGGTATAGTGCCCTTCAATTAGGTTTCGATGACAAGGCAGAAAAACGTGCTAATAAGGCTGAATCAGGTCATTTTAAAAAAGCAGGTGTTTCTCCTAAGAAAAAAGTCGTTGAATTCCGTGATTTTGAAGGTGATTACAAATTAGGAGACACTATTGGTGTTGATTTATTTGTAGAAGGTGAATTTGTAGATGCTATTGGTATCTCAAAAGGAAAAGGTTTTCAGGGTGTTGTTAAGAGACATGGCTTTGCCGGTGTTGGACAAGCGACTCACGGTCAACATAACAGACTAAGAGCTCCTGGTTCTGTAGGTGCTGCTTCTTATCCTGCGAGAGTATTCAAGGGTATGAAGATGGCCGGAAGAATGGGTACTGATAAAGTAACTGTTCAAAACCTAAAGGTTTTAAAAGTAGTTCCAGAAAAAAATCTTTTAGTATTAAAAGGTTGTGTGCCTGGTCATAAGAACGCTTACGTAACTATTGAGAAGTAATGAAGGTAGCAGTTTTAGATATTAAAGGAAAAGAAACAGGTAGAAGCATAGAGCTTTCTGATGCTGTTTACGGTATAGAGCCAAATAAGCATGCTGTTTATTTAGACGTTAAACAATATTTAGCGCACCAGAGACAAGGTACGCATAAGTCTAAAGAAAGAGCTGAAATAGCTGGTAGTACAAGAAAAATAAAGAAACAAAAGGGAACAGGTACTGCTCGTGCGGGTAGTATTAAATCTCCAGTTTTTAGAGGTGGTGGTCGTATTTTTGGCCCAAGACCAAAAGATTATAAGCAAAAATTAAATAAGAATTTAAAACGTTTAGCTAGAAAATCTGCTTTAAGTATCAAGTCAAGTGAAAAAGCGATTTTAGTAGTTGAGGATTTTAATTTTGATGCTCCAAAAACAAAAGATTTTAAGAATGTTTTGAAGTCATTAGGCTTGGAAAATAAAAAATCTTTATTTGTGTTGGGTGATTCAAATAATAATGTATATTTGTCGTCACGCAATTTGAAAGGGTCTGAAGTTGTAACTAACTCAGATTTAAGCACTTATAAAATTTTAAATGCTAATAATATTGTGCTTCTAGAAGGTTCTTTAGAAGGAATTGAGTCTAACTTAACTAAACAATAAGAACATGAGTGTGTTGATAAAGCCAATTATAACAGAAAAAATGACTTCAGATAGTGAGTTGTACAATCGTTATGGCTTCATTGTAAACCCTAAGGCGAACAAGCTTCAGATTAAAGAAGCTGTTGAATCTACTTACGGAGTTTCAGTTGAGAAAGTTAGAACTATGAATTACGGGCCTTCAAGAAAGACTCGTTATACGAAAACCGGAGTGCAACATGGTAAATCTAATGCTTATAAGAAAGCAATAGTACAGGTTTCTGAAGGGGATATAATCGATTATTACAGTAATCTATAATTAAGACTAAAGACAAAAAATGTCAGTTAGAAAATTAAAACCAATCACTCCAGGACAGCGTTTTAGAGTAGTAAACGGATTCGACGCGATTACTACTGATAAGCCGGAGAAGAGCTTGCTTGCTCCGTTAAAAAAGTCCGGAGGTAGAAACAGTCAAGGAAAGATGACTATCCAACACAGAGGTGGTGGTCATAAGAGAAGGTATCGTTTGATAGATTTCAAAAGAGATAAGCAAGGAGTTGCTGGTGTCATTGATTCTATTCAGTATGATCCTAACAGAACAGCATTCGTAGCTTTAGTTAATTATGCTGATGGAGAGAAAAGATACGTAATAGCACAAAACGGAATGCAAGTGGGTCAGGAGATTTCTTCTGGTGTAGATGCTACTCCTGAAATTGGAAATGCACTTCCTTTAAGTGCTATTCCTTTAGGTACTATTATTTCTTGTATAGAACTACGTCCAGGACAAGGTGCTGTTATGGCAAGAAGTGCTGGTACATTTGCTCAATTAATGGCTAGAGATGGTAAGTTTGCTACGGTAAAACTTCCTTCGGGTGAAACTAGATTGATTCTAGTTTTGTGTTTAGCTACAATTGGGGCGGTATCTAATTCTGATCATCAATTACTTGTTTCTGGTAAAGCCGGTAGAAGTAGATGGTTAGGTAGAAGACCAAGAACAAGACCGGTTGCAATGAACCCTGTCGATCACCCAATGGGTGGTGGTGAAGGTAGAGCTTCAGGTGGTCACCCAAGATCTAAGAACGGTATACCTGCTAAAGGTTATAGAACTCGTTCTAAGACTAAGGCTACAAATAGATATATATTAGAACGTAGAAAGAAATAAAAAGTAGAAAGAAATGGCACGTTCACTAAAAAAAGGACCTTACGTTCACTTTAGTTTAGAAAAGAAAGTTCAACAGAATATAGATTCTGGTAAAAAGACTGTAGTTAAGACTTGGTCAAGAGCTTCAATGATAACACCAGATTTCGTTGGTCAAACTATCGCTGTTCATAATGGTAGACAATTTGTTCCTGTATATGTTACAGAGAATATGGTTGGTCATAAATTAGGAGAATTTTCACCAACTAGATCTTTTAGAGGTCATGGTGGTTCGAAAAATAAAGGAAAAAAGTAAGCTATGGGAGTTCGTAAAAAACAAATGGCCGAAAGAATAAAGGCAGAGAAAAAGCAAATTGCTTTTGCGAAATTGAATAATTGTCCAACTTCACCAAGAAAGATGCGTTTAGTAGCTGATTTGGTAAGAGGGGTTCAAGTGGAAAAAGCACTGGCAATTTTAAAATTCAATTCTAAAGAAGCTTCTCGTAAATTAGAGAAATTGCTTTTATCGGCTATTGCAAACTGGCAGGCTAAAAATGAAGATGCTAGTATAGAAGATGCTGACCTTTTTATTAAAGAGATAAGAGTTGATGGTGGCGCTATGTTGAAAAGACTTAGACCGGCACCTCAAGGTAGAGCACACAGAATTAGAAAACGTTCCAATCACGTAACATTAGTGTTGGATTCTAACAATAATGTACAAAGCTAGGTATGGGACAAAAGACAAATCCAATCGGAATTCGTTTAGGCATCATTAGAGGATGGGAGTCTAACTGGTATGGTGGAAATGATTACGGTGATAAATTGGCCGAAGACAACAAGATTAGAAAATATGTTCATGCTCGTTTAGCGAAAGCTAGTGTATCAAGAGTTATTATTGAGCGTACTTTGAAACTTATCACTATTACTATTACAACTGCAAGACCTGGTATTATTATCGGTAAAGGTGGTCAGGAAGTAGATAAGTTGAAAGAGGAGCTTAAGAAAATTACTGATAAAGAGGTTCAGATCAATATATTTGAAATTAAAAGACCTGAGTTAGATGCAAATCTTGTAGCGGCTAGTGTTGCTCGTCAAATTGAAAATAGAATTTCATTTAGAAGAGCAATAAAAATGGCAATTGCTGCAGCGATGCGTATGAATGCTGAAGGTATTAAAATTCAAATTTCTGGACGTTTAAATGGAGCGGAAATGGCTCGTTCTGAATCTTATAAAGATGGAAGAATACCATTATCGACTTTTAGAGCAGATATCGACTATGCTTTACATGAAGCGCATACTACTTATGGAAGATTAGGTATTAAGGTGTGGATTATGAAAGGTGAGGTTTATGGTAAAAGAGATTTATCTCCTTTAGTTGGTATGGAAAAAAGCCAAGGTGCAAAAGGTGGTAAGCAAGATGGTAACAAGAAACCACGTCGTAGAAAGTAATTTTTAAAGAAGTAGAAAAATGTTACAACCTAAAAGAACCAAGTTTCGTAAGACACAGAAGGGTAGAATGAAAGGGATCTCTGGAAGAGGTCATCAGCTTTCAAATGGTATGTTCGGTATAAAATCTTTAGATACAAGTTTTATTACATCAAGACAGATAGAAGCGGCGCGTATTGCTGCTACTAGATATATGAAAAGAGAGGGGCAAATGTGGATTAAAATATTTCCAGATAAGCCTATTACCAAAAAGCCTCTAGAGGTTCGTATGGGTAAAGGTAAAGGTGCTCCTGAATATTTTGTTGCTGTGGTTTTGCCTGGTAGGATTATGTTCGAAATCGCTGGGGTGTCTCAGGAGATTGCTAAAGAGGCGTTACGTCTTGCGGCACAGAAATTACCTGTTAAAACAAAGTTTATTGTTGCTAGAGATTATTCAGCTTAATTTTTAATTGTAAGGAATTATGAAACAATCAGAAGTAAAGGAATTATCTGTTGAGGAGTTAGGCTCTAAATTAGCTGAGGCTAAGAAGCAACATTCAGATTTGAAAATAGCGCATAGCGTTACTCCGTTGGAAAACCCGCTTCAAATAAGAAAAGCGAGAAGAACAGTGGCTAGAATAGCGACAGAATTAACTAAAAGGGATAACCAATAACTGGTTCTGCTTTATGGAAAAAAGAAACTTAAGAAAAGAGAGAGTAGGAGTTGTTACTAGCAACAAAATGGAGAAATCAATTGTGATTTCAGAAGTTAAGCGAGTAAAACACCCTATGTACGGAAAGTTCGTATTAAGAACTAAAAAATATGTTGCACACGATGAGGCAAATGATTGCAATATTGGTGATACGGTAAGGATAATGGAAACACGTCCTTTAAGTAAAACTAAATGTTGGAGATTGGTTGAAATCATTGAAAGAGCTAAATAATTATGTTACAGCAAGAATCAAGATTAAAGGTAGCTGACAATACTGGGGCAAAAGAAGTTTTGACCATTAGAGTGTTAGGTGGTACAAAAAGAAGATATGCTTCTGTAGGAGATAAAATAGTAGTAGCTGTTAAAGAAGCTACTCCTAATGGTACTATTAAAAAAGGTGCTGTTTCTACTGCAGTAGTAGTTAGAACTAAAAAGGAAGTAAGAAGACAAGATGGTTCTTACATTCGTTTTGATGATAACGCCTGTGTTCTTTTAAATCCAACTGGAGAAATGAGAGGTACACGTGTTTTTGGACCTGTAGCTAGAGAACTTCGTGATAAGCAATTCATGAAAATTGTATCATTAGCTCCAGAGGTGCTATAACATTTAGAAACAGATGAAAAAGCTAAAAATAAAAGTAGGAGATATCGTAAGAATCGTAGCTGGAGACCATAAAGGTGTAGAAGGTAAGATTATGAAGATTGATTTTGATAAGAACAAGGCGATTGTTGAAGGTGCTAATATGGTGTCTAAGCATGAAAAGCCGAGTGCTAAAAATCCTCAAGGTGGTATCGTAAAGAAAGAGGCACTTTTACACATTTCTAATTTAGCATTGATTGATGCTAAATCTGGTAGCACTACGAGAGTAGGTTACGATGTTAGAGATGGGAAAAAAGTAAGAGTCTCTAAAAAATCTAATGAAGTAATATAGTTATGGCTTACGTTACAAGGTTAAAAACAGAATACAATGAGCGCATTATTGGCGCTCTTAAAGAAGAGTTTGGGTATAAGAACGTTATGCAAGTTCCTAAGCTAGAGAAGATAGTTGTTAGTAGAGGTGTTGGTGCAGCTGTAGCAGATAAGAAGTTAATCGACCATGCGGTTGATGAATTAACTACAATTACTGGTCAGAAGTCTGTAGCGACTATTTCTAAGAAGGATGTTGCTTCTTTTAAGCTTAGAAAAGGGATGCCAATCGGTTGTAAGGTTACTTTAAGAGGTGAAAGAATGTTCGAATTTCTTGATCGTTTAGTTACTAGTGCGCTTCCAAGAGTTAGAGATTTCCAAGGAATTAAGGCTACTGGCTTTGATGGACGTGGTAATTATAACCTAGGTGTTACAGAGCAAATTATTTTTCCTGAGATAAATATTGATAAAATCAATAGAATCAACGGAATGGATATTACCTTTGTAACTTCTGCACAAACAGATAAAGAGGCGAAATCATTATTAACTCAATTGGGACTACCTTTTAAAAAGAATTAAGATGGCTAAAGAATCGATGAAAGCCCGCGAGGTTAAAAGAGAGAAAACTGTAGCAAAGTATGCTGAGAAGAGAAAAGCTTTGAAAGAAGCTGGTGACTACGAAGGCCTACAGAAACTGCCTAGAAATGCTAATCCCGTACGTTTGCATAATAGATGTAAGCTTACAGGTAGACCTAGAGGGTACATGAGAACATTCGGTGTTTCGCGTGTAACTTTTAGAGAAATGGCAAATGCAGGGTTAATACCAGGTGTTAAAAAGGCTAGCTGGTAATCAATTTAAATATTAACTGGTATCAGGTTTAGCGCTTTGCTAAAAACCGATACTGCAAATTAGTACATATGGTAACAGATCCAATTTCGGATTACTTAACAAGAATTAGAAACGCGAGTAGCGCTGGGCACAGAGTTGTCGAGATTCCTGCTTCTAATTTAAAAAAAGAAATGACTAAAATATTGTTCGAACAAGGATATATTTTAAGTTATAAGTTTGAACCAAACAAGGTTCAAGGCACAGTGAAAATAGCTTTGAAGTATGATAAGCTAACTAAAGAACCTGTGATAAAAAAAATTATGCGTATAAGTAAACCAGGTCTACGTAAGTATGCTGGTTCTACTGATTTACCAAGAGTACTTAACGGATTGGGTATTGCTATCGTTTCTACTTCACATGGGGTTATGACGAGTAAGCAAGCTAAGCTAGAAAAAGTTGGTGGTGAAGTATTATGTTACGTTTATTAATACTATAAAGATTTAAGAAATGTCTAGAATAGGTAATAATCCAGTTGCGATACCTCAAGGAGTAACCGTTGAGATAAAAGAGAATTTAATTACCGTAAAAGGTAAGTTGGGTGAGTTAACTCAAGAATATAGCGCTGTTGAAGTTAAAGTTGAAGATGATCAAGTTTTTGTAACTAGATCTTCAGATACTAAAGAGCATAAAGCTAAGCATGGTCTTTACAGATCTTTGATTAACAATATGATCGATGGTGTATCAAAAGGATGGACTAAAGAATTGGAACTTGTAGGTGTAGGTTATAGAGCAAGTAACCAAGGTCAAAGATTAGATTTGGCTTTAGGTTTTTCTCATAACATAGTTTTAGATTTGGCTCCAGAAGTTTCAATCGAAACTGTATCTGAAAAAGGTAAAAATCCAATTATTAAGTTAACGTCTTTTGATAAACAATTAGTTGGTCAAGTGGCTGCTAAAATAAGATCTTTCCGTAGACCAGAGCCGTACAAAGGAAAAGGTGTTAAGTTTGTTGGAGAACAATTAAGAAGAAAAGCTGGTAAGTCAGCATAATAAGTAGAATTATGGGATTATCAAAGACTGAAAGAAGACAGCGAATTAAAAGAAGAATACGTAAAGTTTCTTTTGGTACTGCTGCAAGACCGAGATTATCGGTTTTTAGAAGTAACAAAGAAATTTATGTACAAGTTATAGATGATAACAGTGGGGTAACTTTGGTTGCAGCATCTTCTAGAGATAAGGAAATTGCTGACGTTAAAGGAACTAAAACTGAAATAGCTAGCTTAGTAGGTAAAACTATTGCAGAAAAAGCAAAAAAAGCTGGTGTTGAGACAGTAGCTTTTGATAGAGGTGGTTGTTTATATCACGGTAGAGTAAAATCATTAGCTGAAGGAGCTAGAGAAGCAGGACTTAAATTCTAAATATATATGTACCAGAAATACAAAAACGTAGAAATTGTAAAACCAGGAGGTCTTGATTTAAAAGATCGTTTAGTTGGTGTACAAAGAGTTACTAAAGTAACAAAAGGTGGTAGAGCATTTGGTTTCTCTGCTATCGTTGTTGTTGGTGACGAAAATGGCGTAGTTGGTCAAGGTTTAGGTAAGTCTAAAGAAGTTGCTACTGCTATTTCTAAAGCTATTGATGACGCTAAGAAAAATTTGATTAGAATTCCTTTAATTAAAGGAACAATACCTCACGAACAAAAAGGTAAATTTGGTGGAGCAAGGGTTTATATCCAACCTGCATCTCATGGTACTGGTGTAATTGCTGGGGGTGCTGTAAGAGCGGTACTTGAGGCAGTTGGGGTTCATGATGTATTATCAAAATCTCAGGGGTCTTCAAACCCACACAACGTTGTTAAGGCTACTTTTGATGCTTTATTGCAAATAAGAGATGCTAAGACGGTTGCTACACAAAGAGGAATTTCTCTTGAAAAAGTTTTTAAGGGATAAATTAAGGTATTATGGCAAAAGTTAAAGTTACACAAGTTAAGAGTGGTATTAAAAAACCTCTTAGACAGAAAAAAACTCTTGAAGCACTTGGTTTAAGAAAATTAGGTCAAGTTGTAGAACATGAGAATACTCCTAGTATTATGGGTATGATAGCTAAAGTTAATCACTTAGTTTCAACTGAGGAAGCTTAAAAAAATATAAAGATGAATTTAAATAGTTTAAAACCAGCTGAAGGCGCTGTTCACCGTGCAGGTAAAATTGTAGGACGTGGACAAGGTACTGGAAAAGGTGGTACTGCCACTAGAGGTCACAAAGGTGCTAAATCTAGATCTGGATATTCTAAAAAGATAGGTTTTGAAGGTGGGCAAATGCCACTTCAAAGACGTGTTCCTAAATTTGGTTTTACAAATATCAATAGAAAGGAATACGCTGGTATTAATTTAGATAAGTTGCAATTACTTGTAGATAATGGTATCGCTAAAGATGCTATTAATTTAGATGTATTGGTTCAAAATAGATTAGCCGGAAAATCTGATTTAGTAAAAATATTAGGTGGAGGTGAATTAAAAGCTTCTCTTAAAATATCAGCGCATAAATTTACTGCTACTGCTAAAGCGGCTATAGAAGCTGCTGGTGGCGAAGCAATAAGTTTATAAGAAATACACTATGAAGAAATTTTTCGAGACATTATCTAATATTTGGAAGATTGAAGAGTTAAAAGGTAGAATCCTTGTTACTCTTGGTTTATTGTTAGTATACAGATTCGGGGCGCAAATTGCGCTCCCGGGTATTGATACGACACAACTAGGAGCCTTAACTTCTGGTACTGAAAACGGAATCTTTGGAATATTAAATGCTTTTACAGGGGGTGCTTTTGCAAAAGCCTCTGTTTTTGCATTGGGTATTATGCCTTATATCTCTGCTTCTATTGTAGTGCAATTAATGGGAATAGCTATTCCTTACTTGCAGAAACTTCAGAAAGAAGGTGAAAGTGGAAGAAAGACAATCAATCAAATTACAAGATGGTTAACTATCGGTATTTGTATCTTACAGGCTCCAACTTATTTATTAGGTTTAAGTCAGTTTGGTGTACCGGATAGTGCTTTCGTACTTGGTAAAGGTTTAGATTTCATGATACCTGCAGTTATTATTTTAGTAACTGGTACTGTGTTTGCAATGTGGTTAGGGGAGAAAATTACGGATAGAGGTATCGGTAATGGTATTTCTTTATTAATTATGATTGGTATTATTGCTACATTACCTCAAGCCTTTGCTCAAGAAGCTATTTCTAGATGGGAAGGAACAGGAGGTCCAATGTTAGTTTTAATTGAAGTTATTATCTGGTTTGTGGTTATCTTGCTAAGTGTTTTATTAGTAATGGCTACTAGACAAATACCAGTGCAGTATGCTCGTAGATCTGCTTCTGGTGGATATGAGAAAGATGCAATGGGAACTAGACAGTATATTCCATTAAAGCTTAATGCTTCTGGTGTTATGCCTATAATCTTTGCACAAGCAATTATGTTTGCTCCTGGATTAATCGGAAAGACATTTAATGAAACAGCATGGGGGCAATGGATGGAAGTTCAATTCCAAGATATTTTTGGATTGGCTTACAATTTGTTATTTGCATTTTTAATCATTGTATTCACATATTTCTATACTGCAATTACAGTTCCTACAAATAAAATGGCTGATGACTTAAAAAGAAGCGGCGGTTTTATCCCTGGAATTAGGCCTGGAGCAGAAACTGGTGATTTTTTAGATAAGATTATGTCTTTAATTACGTTACCAGGATCTATTTTCTTAGCTTTGCTGGCTGTATTGCCTGCAATAGTAGTTAAGTTGATGGATGTTCAACCAGGCTGGGCCATGTTTTATGGTGGTACATCACTATTAATTATGGTTGGTGTTGCAATAGATACAGTACAACAAGTTAATTCGTATTTATTAAATCGTCATTATGATGGGTTAATGAAGACAGGTAAAAATAGAAAGGTAGCGTAAGTTATGGCTAAGCAATCAGCAATAGAGCAAGACGGTAGCATAATTGAAGCATTATCAAATGCAATGTTTCGTGTAGAGTTAGAAAATGGACATGTCGTGACAGCCCATATCTCAGGCAAGATGCGTATGCATTATATAAAATTACTTCCAGGTGATAAGGTAAAATTAGAAATGAGTCCTTATGATTTGAGTAAAGCAAGAATTACATATAGATATTAAGATAATAGGATGAAAGTTAGAGCATCATTAAAGAAAAGAAGTGCCGACTGCAAAATTGTTCGCAGAAAAGGTAGATTGTACGTAATAAACAAAAAGAATCCTAGATTTAAACAAAGACAAGGGTAGTTATGGCAAGAATTGCAGGTGTTGATATACCAAAACAGAAAAGAGGGGTAATTGCTCTTACTTATATCTTCGGAGTAGGTAATAGTAGAGCTAAAGAAATTTTAGCTAATGCCCAAGTAAGTGAAGATACAAAGGTGTCGGATTGGAACGATGATGAAATCAGTCGTATTCGTGAGGCAGTGGCTGCTTTCACTATCGAGGGTGAACTTCGTTCTGAGACTCAATTAAACATTAAGCGTTTAATGGACATTGGTTGTTACAGAGGTATTCGTCATAGATCAGGTCTTCCATTAAGAGGGCAGAGAACGAAGAATAATTCTAGAACTAGAAAAGGTAAGAGAAAAACTGTTGCAAATAAGAAAAAAGCAACTAAATAAAAATTAGACAGTAGTCATTAGTATTTGGACGTTAGAAGAATCTGTTTGAAATCGAAAGGTTTAGGATTCCAATAACTCAGAACTAACAACTAGAAACTTAAAAATATGGCAAAGTCAAATACAAAAGTTGCAAAGAAACGTAAGGTTATTGTAGAATCTGTTGGTGAAGCTCACGTAACGGCATCTTTCAATAACATTATTATTTCTTTGACAAATAAAAAAGGTGACGTTATTTCTTGGTCGTCTGCAGGTAAAATGGGCTTCAGAGGTTCTAAAAAGAACACTCCTTACGCAGCTCAAGTTGCTTCTGAAGATTGTGCTAAAGTTGCACATGAAGCAGGATTAAGAAAAGTAAAAGTTTATGTTAAAGGACCAGGAAATGGTAGAGAATCTGCAATAAGATCTTTACATAATGCTGGTATTGAAGTTACAGAAATTATTGATGTAACTCCAATTCCACATAATGGTTGTAGACCACCTAAAAGAAGAAGAGTTTAATTATAATTACTAATAGTCCTTTTAAAATAGGATATTTCACGGAAAGTATTGATACGATTATCGAAGGATAAGCCTTAATTCATAATTATACTTTCAAACAACAAGAAGATGGCAAGATATATAGGACCAAAAACTAAAATTGCTCGTAAATTTGGCGAAGCAATATTCGGAGATGATAAATCTTTTGAAAAAAGAAATTTCCCTCCAGGGCAACACGGAAACGCTAGACGTCGTGGAAAAAAATCTGAATATGCTGTTCAGTTAATGGAAAAGCAAAAAGCTAAGTACACTTACGGTATATTAGAGAAACAATTTAGAAACATTTTCGCAACTGCAAAGAGAAAAGAAGGTGTTACTGGTGAAATTTTACTTCAATTATGTGAATGTCGTTTAGATAACGTTGTTTTCAGAATGGGAGTTTCTAACTCTAGAAGTGGAGCGAGACAATTAGTATCACACAGACACATTACTGTTAACGGAGAGTTAGTAAATATCCCTTCGTATTCTTTAAAAGCAGGTGATGTTGTTGGTGTTAGAGAAAAGTCTAAATCAATTTCTACAATACAAGATTCGTTAGCTGCTAACAGTAGTGTTTACGAATGGATGACTTGGAATACTGAAAAAATGGAAGGTACTTTTGTTGCTGTTCCTGAAAGACTTCAAATTCCAGAGAATATCAAAGAACAATTAATCGTCGAGTTATACTCTAAATAAACAACACTGATCCAATTATGGCATTATTTAATTTTCAAAAACCCGATAAAGTTATAATGATTGATTCGACAGATTTCGAAGGGAAGTTTGAATTCCGCCCTTTGGAACCTGGTTATGGATTGACTGTTGGAAATGCTTTAAGAAGAGTATTATTATCTTCTTTAGAAGGTTTTGCAATTACCTCTATTCGCGTAGATAAAGTAGAGCATGAATTCTCTGTTATATCTGGTATCGTAGAAGATGTAACTGAAATTATTCTAAACCTTAAGCAAGTTCGTTTTAAAAGACAAATTGAAGATGTAGATTCTGAAACTGTTTCTGTTTCTGTTAGTGGTAAAAATCAACTTACAGCAGGTGACTTTCAAAAATTTATTTCTGGATTTCAAGTACTTAATCCTGATCTAGTAATCTGTAATATGGATGCTAAAGTTAACTTCAATATGGAGTTAGTTATTGAAAAGGGTAGAGGTTATGTTCCTGCAGAGGAAAATAAGAAATCTGGTGCTCCAATTGGTACGATTGCTATTGATTCTATCTTTACACCTATTAAGAATGTAAAATATAGTATTGAGAACTTTCGTGTAGAACAAAAGACCGATTACGAAAAACTAGTTTTCGAGATTGAATCTGACGGTTCTATAGCTCCAAAAGATGCTTTAACAGAAGGTGCTAAGGTTTTAATACATCACTTTATGTTATTCTCTGATGAGCGTATCACTCTAGAAGCTGACGAAATTGCACAAACTGAAACTTATGACGAAGAGTCCCTACACATGCGTCAGTTATTAAAAACAAAATTAGTAGATATGGATCTTTCGGTTCGTGCTCTAAATTGTTTAAAAGCTGCGGAAGTAGATACTTTAGGAGACTTAGTTTCTTTTAATAAAAATGATTTAATGAAGTTTAGAAACTTTGGTAAAAAATCATTAACAGAGCTAGAAGAACTTGTAATCAATAAAGGTTTAAGTTTCGGTATGGATCTGTCAAAATATAAATTAGATAAAGATTAATTTTACTTCTGTTGGAAGAGAAAATCTCGGATAAGGAAGAAAATAGAACAAAGTAATGAGACACGGTAAAAAAGTTAATCACTTAGGTAGAAAGAAAGCTCATAGAGTTGCAATGCTTGCAAATATGGCTTGTTCTCTTATCGAACACAAAAGAATAAATACAACTGTTGCTAAGGCAAAAGCTTTAAAGCAGTTTGTTGAGCCATTAATCACTAAGGCTAAGACTGAAAATAATCAGACTACTGAGAAAGGAACACATAATAGACGTGTTGTTTTCAAAAACCTTAGAGATAAATATGCTGTAACTGAATTATTCAGTACGGTAGCAGAAAAGATAGCTGACCGTCCAGGTGGTTATACTAGAATTATTAAGTTAGGTACTCGTTTAGGAGATAACGCTGATATGGCGATGATCGAGTTGGTAGATTTTAATGAGCTTTACAATGCTTCTAAAACTCCAGCGAAGAAAACTACTAGAAGAGGAAAGGCTAAGAAATCAGATGCTCCGGCGGCTGAGGCTTCTCAAGAAACTAATCAACCAGAAAGTTCAGAAGAATAGGATGGTTTATAAGTATTAATATTAGAAAAGGATAAGTTGAAAAGCTTATCCTTTTTTTTGTGTTATTTTGTAAAATATTTAATATAATTCCTAAAAATGAAGTATCAAACTAGAAAAAAAGCTCTTATTTTATTGTCTGATGGAACTATTTTTTATGGTAAAGCAGTAGGTGATAAAGAGGGAACAGCATTCGGGGAAGTGTGTTTTAACACTGGAATGACGGGATATCAAGAAATATTTACTGATCCATCTTATTTTGGTCAATTAATGGTTACGACTAATGCCCACATTGGGAATTACGGTACCAATTCTGAAGAAATTGAATCGGATAGTGTAAAAATATCTGGCTTAATTTGTAAAAACTTTAGCTATACTTTTTCTAGAGCTATAGCAGACCAAAGTTTAGAAGAATTTTTAGATAAAAATAAATTATTTGCCATCTCAGATGTAGATACGCGCGCGCTTGTGAGTTACATCCGTGATAATGGAGCACAGAATGCAGTTATCTCTACAGAGGTGGATAATATTGAAAGTCTAAAGGAGCAATTGAAAAACATTCCTAGTATGGAAGGATTAGAATTAGCCTCTAAAGTATCTACTAAAGAACCTTATTTCTATGGCGATGAGAATGCACCGATAAAAATATCAGCCTTAGATATTGGGATCAAAAAGAATATTCTTAGAAACTTGGCAAAAAGAGGTGCTTATATAAAAGTATATCCATACAATACTTCTTTTAAAGAAATGCAAGATTTTGAGCCAGATGGATATTTCATTTCTAACGGCCCAGGTGATCCTGAGCCCCTGACAGATGCGATTCAAACAGCTAAAGATATCATAGCAAACGATGAAACTTTGTTCGGAATATGTTTAGGGCATCAAGTTATTGCCTTGGCTAATGGGATCTCTACCTATAAAATGCATAACGGTCATAGGGGAATTAACCACCCTGTAATGAATTTAATTACAGGTAAGGGGGAAATTACATCTCAGAATCATGGTTTCGCTATCAACAGGGAAGAAACAGAGGCTAATACAGCTATAGATATTACCCATGTGCATCTCAACGATAAAACTGTAGCGGGAATTAAAATGAATGCTAAGAATGTATTTTCTGTTCAATATCATCCAGAGGCGAGTCCTGGGCCTCATGATGCAGAATATTTATTTGATCAGTTTTTTGAGATGATAAAGTTAAAGCTAACTAAAACGTTATAGTTTAAATAAAGGTTATTTGTCACAGTTTTTAAGGGATTGAGGGCGTTTTCTAACACCTTACTTTTGTATATTTGCTGTGTATTTCAACATTAAAATATAAAAATATATGAGTATCATAATTAGCATTCATGCAAGACAGATTTTAGATTCAAGAGGTAACCCTACAATAGAGGTAGATGTGTTTACTGAAAATGGTGTAATGGGAAGAGCTGCGGTTCCTTCTGGAGCATCAACTGGAGAACATGAAGCTGTTGAACTTCGTGATGGAGGTAAGGCTTTTATGGGTAAAGGTGTTACAAAAGCTATTGCTAATGTAAATACTGATATAGCAGAAGAAATTATCGGAATGTCTGTTTTTGAGCAAAATCTTATCGATCAAACAATGATTGAATTAGATGGAACTCCAAATAAATCAAAATTGGGTGCTAATGCTATTTTAGGTGTTTCTTTAGCGGTTGCAAAAGCAGCGGCAGAAGAATTAGGAATGCCTTTATATAGATATATTGGTGGTGTTAGTGCTAATACATTACCAGTTCCTATGATGAATATTATCAATGGTGGTTCTCATTCAGATGCTCCTATTGCTTTTCAAGAATTTATGGTAATGCCAGTTAAGGCAGAAAGTTTTTCTCATGCCATGCAAATGGGAACTGAAATTTTCCATAACCTTAAAAAAGTATTACATGATAGAGGTTTAAGTACTGCTGTTGGTGATGAAGGTGGTTTTGCACCAAATTTAGCCGGAGGTACAGAAGATGCTTTAGATACTATTGCAAAAGCAGTAGATAAAGCAGGATACAAACTTGGGGATGACGTAATGATCGCTTTAGATTGTGCTGCAGCTGAGTTTTATGTAGACGGGAAATATGACTATACTAAATTTGAAGGTGATACAGGTGTTATTAGAACTTCTGAAGAGCAAGCGCAATACTTAGCAGATTTGGCGGCTAAATACCCAATCATATCTATCGAAGATGGTATGGATGAAAATGACTGGGATGGTTGGAAATCTTTAACAGAAAAGATTGGCGATAAAGTTCAATTAGTTGGTGATGATTTATTCGTAACGAATGTAGAGCGTCTTTCTAAAGGGATTGAAAATGGAATAGCAAATTCTATTTTGATTAAAGTAAACCAGATCGGTACCTTAACAGAAACAATTTCTGCAGTAAATATGGCTAAGAACGCTGGTTATACTTCAGTAATGTCTCACCGTTCAGGAGAAACAGAAGATAATACCATTGCAGATTTGGCAGTAGCATTGAATACAGGTCAAATAAAGACCGGTTCTGCTTCAAGATCTGATCGTATGGCAAAATACAATCAATTGTTAAGAATTGAAGAAGAGTTAGGCAGTGTTGCTTATTATCCAAAGGATAAAGCTTTTAAGTTAAAGAAATAACTTTATAATTATTTAAAGCCTTTCTAATTTGGAAAGGCTTTTTTTTTGAGAAAATTTTAAGGAATGAATTATTATAGGAATTAAATAATTATCTTGAACGTAGATTCTAATGCAATATCCTCCTAAATGAATAATTTTCTTTTTGTTGCCGCTGAAAATGATGCTATTCCTAAATGTAAAGCAGGTGGAATGGGCGATGTTGTCAGAGATGTTCCACGTCAAATTTCACGGAAGGGTGATAGTGCCCATATTGTGGTTCCCGCATATTCAAGGCTTCATAAGGATGGCGTTTTCCTTATGCATTTAAATTTTCAATTAAGAGGGCAAGATTATACGGCAGAATTGTACAAAGTTCAACCCAAAAAAGACTTTGAAAATTTAACACATTATGTGATTCATCATCCTGAAATTCAACCAGGTGATATTGCGCATATTTATCATAATGATCCTACGGAGCCTTTTTTCAATGATGCTGTAAAGTATTTTATATTCTGTACAGCCGTAGCAGAGGCTGTAAGCCAAAATGCATTTGGTGATTTAGATATCGTTCATCTGCATGATTGGCATTCAAGCTTACTTTTGTTTTTAAGGAAATACCATCCATCTTATGAAAAACTTAAGCAATTACGCTTTGTGTATACCATTCACAATTTGGCGATACAAGGCATAAGACCTTTTGGAGGTAATTATTCGTCTATTCAGAACTTCTTTCCGGAAATTCCTATCGATTATGATAATTTAAGAGACCATAGGTATTGGGATTGCATCAACCTAATGGCTGTAGGGGTACGGCTTGCAGATGCGGTGCATACAGTGTCTCCGTCTTATAAAGAGGATATTTTGGTGCCAAGTAATCCACCAGATTTTATTGGAGGAGAGAGTTTAGAGGCGGATTTGCAAAATGCGGACTTAGAAGGTCGGTTATTTGGTATTCTCAACGGCTCCAACTATAATAATATTAGGGCTGCCGAAAAAGGCAGGCTATATCGCAATATTATAAGGGCTTTATTTGGTTGGTTGCAAGAAGAATCAAAGAAATATAAGTATGACTTTCTAGCGCACACGGGTGAGAAGATAATGGACTATGTAGAGCATAAGCCAGATTTTATTGTGTCTAGTGTAGCCAGATTAACGGAACAGAAGTTTTATTACATTAAGCATTCTCCAGAAGCTTTTATTGAGATCTTAGAGAAGTTAGCGAAGGTCAATGGTGTATTTATGTTGTTAGGAACAGGTGCACCAGAATATGAGGAAATGTTTCGAGAAATTAGCTACAAGCACAAAAATTTTATTTTCACCAATGGCCAGTCAGAAGATCTAATCGATAGCATCTATTTAGAGTCCGATCTTTATTTTATGCCTAGCCTATTTGAACCTTGTGGAATAAGTCAAATGCTCGCTATGAGAAATGGACACCCTTGTCTAGTTCATCACACAGGAGGGTTAAAAGATACCGTTCAACATTTAAAAACAGGCTTTAGTTTTGATGGAACAACTACCGATGAGAAAATTAGAAACATGGTTGATTCTTTTGATTTGGTGTTAGATATTTTCTTAAATGATAAAGCTCAATGGAAAAAAATTAAGGCGAATGCTAAAAAAGAGCGCTTTACTTGGGATAAAAGTGTCGATGAATACTATAAATTTCTTTATGCTATAACGATATAGTAGACTTTGGTCTCTATTTGTTTAAAATAAGCAAAAGATTTCTTTATTTGTTAATAATACAATAAATGATTTTTTTTGAATTGTTAATGGCACGCCTTTTTCTTAAATTTACGGAGTACTAAAAGTTAAAAAAACACATGTCAGACAAAGCTATATTAGAATACAAAGGGAATACTTATGAATTTCCTGTTATAAAAGGTACAGAGGAAGAATTAGCAATAGATATCAAAAGTTTAAGAGCAGCAACTGGAATGATCACAATTGATCCAGGCTACAAAAATACAGGCTCTTGTGAAAGTGCTATAACTTTCCTCGATGGTGAAAAAGGAATATTGCGTTACCGTGGATATTCAATAGAAGAATTAGCAGATAAAGCAGACTTTTTAGAAGTTGCTTATTTACTAATATTCGGAGAACTTCCTAATAAAGAACAACTAGAGAAATTTCATTCAGATATAAAATCTGAGTCTCATGTAGATGAGGAAATGAAAAAAATCTTAGATGGTTTTCCTAAGTCAGCACATCCAATGGGTGTACTATCTTCTTTAACAAGTGCATTAATAGCTTTTAATCCAAGTTCTGTAAATGTAAGTTCTGAAAAAGAAATGTATTGGGCAATAGTTCGTATTATGGCTAAATTCCCAGTATTAGTAGCTTGGACTTTACGTAAGAAAAAAGGATTACCATTAGATTACGGAGATGACTCTTTAGGGTATGTTGAGAATATTCATAAAATGATGTTCAAGAAGCCTAACCAAGAATACAAAAAAGATAAAACTATTATTGACGCATTAGATAAACTTCTAATCTTACATGCAGATCACGAGCAAAATTGTTCTACCTCTACAGTACGTATCGTAGGTTCATCTCATGCTGGTTTATTTGCGTCATTATCTGCAGGTATTTCTGCATTATGGGGGCCGCTTCATGGTGGTGCTAACCAAGCGGTATTAGAAATGTTAGAAGCCATTGAAGCTGATGGCGGTGATACTAAGAAGTACATGGCTAAAGCAAAAGATAAAGAAGATTCTTTTAGATTGATGGGCTTTGGTCATAGAGTTTATAAAAACTTTGATCCTCGTGCTAAAATCATCAAAAAAGCAGCGGATGAAGTTTTAGGAGATTTAGGTATTGAAGATCCAATTTTATCTATTGCTCAAGGCTTAGAGAAAGAAGCATTAGAAGATCAATATTTTGTAGATAGAAAATTATATCCTAATGTGGATTTTTACTCAGGAATAATTTACAGAGCTTTAGGGATCCCAACAGAAATGTTTACAGTAATGTTTGCATTAGGTAGACTCCCAGGCTGGATTGCTCAATGGAGAGAAATGAGATTGAATGGAGAGCCAATAGGTCGTCCAAGACAAGTATATGTTGGAGAAAACTTAAGGTCTTTTGTTCCTGTAGAAAAGAGATAATTTTCTTATTATAATATAATTCTAAACTGCCTTTTTGTTTTTTACAAAAAGGCAGTTTTTTTATTAATAGATTCTTATTTTTGCGCTCAATAATTACTAATTATTCAATTTATATTTTTTTATGCTTGATTTGAACATTAAGGATGAAACTTCAAAACTAAAAGCAGTCATTTTAGGAACTGCTAAAAGTTGTGGACCTACTCCAAAACCAGAAGAAGCTTACGATCCAAAATCATTAGAACATATCTTAGCCGGAACTTATCCTGTAGAGGCAGATATGATATTGGAAATGGATGCTTTTGAACACGTTTTGAAAAAATACGATGTTCAGGTTTATAGACCAAAAATTTTGAAAGATTGTAATCAAATTTTTTCAAGAGATATAGCTTTTGTCATTGATGATTTCTTTTTTAAGGCTAATATATTGCCGGATAGAGAGGAAGAGTATTTAGCTATTGGCGACGTTATTTCTCAAATAAATCCAGCAAAAGTAATTCAGCTTCCAGAAGAAGCCCATATTGAGGGTGGTGATGTAATGCCTTGGAAGGAGTATATTTTTATAGGAACCTACACTGCAGAAAACTATTCGCACCATATAACGGCAAGAACAAATAAGATTGCGGTAGAACATATTACAGCACTGTTTCCTCATAAGACCGTAAAAGCTTTTGAATTAAGAAAGTCTACCAATGCAAGAGAAAATGCATTACACTTAGATTGTTGTTTTCAACCTATAGGAAAAAATAAAGCCATCTTACATAAAAATGGTTTTCTAATTGAAGAAGAATACCAGTGGTTGGTAGATTATTTTGGAAAAGAAAACGTTTTTGAAATTACGATCGATGAGATGTACAATATGTTTAGCAATGTATTTTCAATTTCGCAGGAGGTCATTGTTTCAGAAAAGAATTTTACAAGGTTAAATACCTGGTTAAGAGAAAAAGGCTTCACGGTAGAAGAAATACCGTATGCCGAAATTTCTAAACAAGAGGGGTTATTACGCTGTAGTACAATGCCTTTAATTCGGGAATAAATTAGGTGGATTTCAATAAGAAAATTCACATAAAAGTATAATTTTACAAGATATATTAAGGAGATTTATGCAAGTTACTAACACTATTTTAATGATTAGGCCTGTTGCTTTTCGTATGAATGAACAGACGGCTGTAAATAATTTTTTTCAAGAAGATCTTGATCTTAAAAATGTAGAAATTAATAAAAAAGCGCAAGTAGAATTTGATGCTTTTGTTGTAGCCTTAAAAGATAAAGGGGTACATGTAGTCGTGGTTGACGATACTTTGAGTCCGGATACTCCAGATTCTATTTTTCCAAATAATTGGATATCATTTCATAAAGAAGGTATCGTTGGTCTGTATCCAATGTTTGCAGAGAATAGAAGAAACGAACGTCGTGAAGATGTCTTGGATATTTTAGAGGAAAAAGGTTTTAAAATAAATGATATTGTTGATTATACTTCGGCGGAAGACGATAATTTCTTCTTAGAAGGAACAGGTAGTATCTGTTTAGATAGATTAAATAAAAAAGCCTATTGTGCACTGTCAGACAGGGCAGATGAAGAATTATTCATTGAGTTCTGCGAAGATTTCGATTATTTCCCTGTAATTTTCACGGCCAATCAATCTGTAGATGGCAAACGTATGCCCATCTATCACACCAACGTAATGATGGCGCTAGGGGAAACGTTTGCGATCATATGTTCTGATACTATTGATGATAAAAAAGAGCGTAAAAGTGTCTTAGATCACCTTAATAATGATGGTAAAGCGATTATTAGAATAACGGAACAACAGATGCACCAGTTTGCGGGGAATATGCTGCAAGTATTAGGAGCAGATGATAAACGTTATTTAGTGATGAGTTCTGCGGCCTATACTAGTTTAACAGCCGATCAACTAAAAGCAATTAAAACGCATTGCGAAATTATTCATAGTTCTTTAGATACTATAGAAACTTGCGGTGGTGGCAGTGCACGTTGTATGATGGCAGAAGTATTTTTACCTAAAAAATAAAAAATTACTTTTTCTTCAAAACTTCTTTTAAGAATACCCATGCCATAAAAATGCTAAAAAAAGCAAAAGGCAAAGAGGTGATAATTAGTAGTTTTTGAACGGCGGTAAGTACATCAATTTCAGGTTTTACATTTCCTAAAACTAATAAGGCTATAGTGGCAATCAGAATAATTGCAGACCATAATAATCTGTGTTTTTTACTCGGGTTCTTTTTGCCACTATCCGTAAACATACTCAGTACAAATACGGCAGAATCTACAGAGGTTACCAAAAAGCTAGCCAATAGAAAAAGGGTCACCATATTTAGCATAAAAGCAAAGGGATAGTTTTCTAGAAACACAAAAATGGATGAAAAAACATTCCCAAATTCATTGTTGTAACCTCCCCATGTTTCTATGAGTTCAAAAGCAGAGGATCCAAATACTGCAAACCAGAAAAAAGTACCTAAAGAAGGAATAATTAATACCCCTAATAAAAGCTGTCTAAGCGTTCTTCCTTTTGATATTCTAGCAATAAATATTCCAGTAAATGGCGCCCATGCTAGCCAAAATGCCCAGTAATAAAACGTCCAATCAGATAAGAAATTCATTCCAGGGTTATAGTTTCCTAGCGCTAAACTCATGGGGATGAAATCTAGTATATAGTGGTAAGTGGCACTGAAAAAGTTACTTAAAATTAATGGTACATCACTAAAAACAAACGTAAATACAAGAATGCTTAGGGCTGTAATAATATTTAATTTTGATATAATCTTAATTCCCTTGTTTACACCCATCCAGGCACTATAGGCGGCTACAATAACAATTATGGTGGTAAGGCCTATAGTTAGACTCAAATCAAAATTGCCTTTAAATACATGATTAATACCACCTTTAATTTGGGTGGTTCCTAGGCCTACCGCTGCAATTAATCCAAAAATGGTGGTGAGTATGGTCAGGATGTCAATTCCGTATAACAGTTTTTTATTAGGTAAGGTATTATAAACCGTTTCGCTAATTAAGGTCTTCTTCTTTCGGACAAATAACGCGTATGCTATGACCATTGCAAACAAACCATAAAATGCCCATGCCGTAAAACCCCATTGGTAAAATGTAAATTCTAAGGCAAGAATTTCTGGAGCTAAATTTGAGGTGTATGGAGGATTTTGTTGCATATAAATAGGCTCTTGTACTGCTCTTAACAAGATTCCTGCGCCCATTCCTGCGCTATACAGCATAGCTATCCATGACCATAAAGAGTATTCTGGTTTTGCATCTTCTTTACCTAATTTTATTTTGCCTATGGGAGAAAAAGCAATAATAAGTAAGAAAAAGACACAGGCTAGACCAAGGTATAAATAAAAATACCCAAAATAGGTACGTACCCATAAAGACCAATTACTGATAATGATATAGCTGCTTTCTGTAGCAAAAAAAGCAACTAGGGATAATAGCAATAAAATACCAATAGAAAATGGTAGTAATGGGTTTTTTGTACGTGCTTTAGATGTCAAATTATATGTTATTTTTTAGTCGCAATTCCTCGAAGCATTCCTCCAAAAATAAAAAAATGAAAAGGTAGTACGCTATACCAATAGAGCCTACCGCGAAGTCCGCGAGGTCTAAATGTCGCAGTTTGATGCAATACATTACTTTCGTCAATTTCAAATTCTAACCAAGCTTCTCCTGGTAAGCGCATTTCTGCAAATAAAAGCAAGCGTTTATTTTTTTTATCGGCAAGCAAAACGCGCCAAAAATCAAGGGCGTCACCTGTAAAAATCCTGTCTGGATGTGTTCTTCCACGGCGCAGCCCAACACCGCCAGAGAGTTTGTCCATAAAACCTCTTATTTTCCACAACCAATTGGCATAGTACCAACCTGTTTCGCCGCCAATTTTCCATATGTTCTGAAGTGCTAATTCAGGGTCATCAACTTTCATTGATTTTTTATCGGTAAGAACACCATATTTGGGAACTTGAATATGTTTTTCTAAATTTTTTCTAAAACGCCCACTAATCATACTATCCTTCCAGCTACTCACTACTAAATTCTGTTCAATTTTTTTGAACGCCATGTCTATAGCTTCCATGTAGGAGAAAGGAGTTATTTCTAAGAGGTCTTGCAGGCGCTGATCTTTTGCAACAACCTCCATTTTCATACTATCAACAAGATTAATAGCAAGCTTGTAGGACGTAGAGGTGACAAAATATAACCAATAGGAAGAGAGTTTAGGAGTCATTATAGGTACTGTAACAATCCAATTTTTAAAACCTCTAGCTTTTGCATATTGGTGAAGCATCTCTTTATAGGTGAGCACATTAGGGCCAGCAATATCGAAAGAATCGTTATACGTTTCTTTATGGCCAATTACGCCGGTTAAATAGGAAATTACATCTCTTATGGCAATAGGTTGTGTTTTTGTTAGTACCCATTTTGGAGTGATCATAAAGGGTAATTTCTCACATAAATCACGGATAATTTCAAAAGAGGAGCTTCCTGATCCCACAATTATTCCGGCTCTTAAAACCGTAAGATTAAAATTCCCTTGATAGAGAATGTCCTCAACGTTTTTTCTAGAACTTAAATGCTTAGATAGTTCTGTGTCATTCACTATTCCGCTTAAATAAATTACTTGTTGCACATTTGTTTCTGCTAGATAAGCATTGAAATTGTGTGCTGTAATGGCTTCTTGTTTATCAAAATCTTGAGTAGAAGAACTCATAGAGTGTATTAGGAAGTAAGCAATATCTATATCTCTTGGTATTTTTCCAGATGAAAAATCTTCTAGTAAATCCAATTCTATAACTTCTATTTGTGCTCTTGTTTCTTTATCTATAGATAAGCGGCGCTCATTGCGTACAGCGCATACTACTTCATGACCTAACTCCAAAAGCTGCGGCAATAATCGCATGCCAATATAGCCATTTGCGCCAGTGAGAAGTATTTTCATATAGTGGTTTTAAAGATCTGTTATAGAAGTGGGGGTATTTTCGATTTTAAAATCGAGGATTTTTTTAAAATAATTTTGGATTGCTTTGGTGTCAGATTTTACTTTGATGAAATAATGATCTTTATAAATAGAGTATATCGCAAAATCTCCTTTGTAAATGGTGAGTTTGTAAAATGGAATTACTAAAGCAAAAGTTTCTAATAGTGATCTAAAGCGAACAATGATTCCCTTTGGTCGTAACTCTACATTGCAAGAATCTGTATTGTTATCTAGAAGTAATAGATTACGTATTTCAATGCTTGTTTCCGTAATAAATAGCTTAGGAGAGCCAATTCCTTTCATAGCCCAACGTTCTTTTAACGTAAAAGGCTTGCCTACTAGTTCATCTACTTTTCGGGTAATTTCTTTGTTATTGTAAGATACATTAACAAGCATAGATTAGAGTTTTCTGTTTACAGGAACTTTTCTGCCATCAACACGTTGCGCTATGTATTGAACTTTCTTACCAGATTGATCGTTGTCGTCTTTGCAAAATGATGCTATAATCTCATTAAAAAAAGTAGCTATTGATACGGCTATCTGCCTTAAACGAGAAGAACTTAGTTGCGCAATTACTTTTTGTATATCTGCCATGATGCAATTTTTCTTATAAAGTTACGCAATTAGGAGTTGTTTAAGTCTTAATATACTATTAAAAGGACAAAAAATGTTTAGTTTTGCAGATTGATAAGTCAAATAATCATGAATATCCAGAACGTATTAGAAACCAAGGTAAAAGAAGCGGTTTCAACATTATTTAAAGCAGAATTACCATCGGTTGAATTTCAACCAACACGCAAAGATTTTGAGGGCGATATCACTATCGTTGTATTCCCAATGTTACGTGTTGTAAAAGGCAATCCGGTACAGATAGGAAATGATATTGGTGCTTATTTAGTAGCGCAAGTTGAGGAAATTATTGGGTTTAATGTAATCAAAGGGTTTTTAAATCTGGTAATTAGCGACCCATATTACTTGGCAGATTTTAAAATGATTGATGCGAATACAACTTTTGGCCATGTAGCTCCAGATGCAGCAAACGCTGTTATGGTAGAATATTCTTCACCAAATACAAACAAGCCCTTGCATTTAGGGCATATCAGAAATAATTTATTAGGTTATTCTGTTGCGGAAATATTAAAAGCATCAGGAAAAAAAGTATATAAAACCCAAATTATTAATGACCGAGGAATCCATATTTGTAAAAGTATGTTGGCTTGGCAGAAGTTTGGAAAAGGAGAAACTCCTGAAAGTACTGGTTTGAAGGGTGATAAGTTGGTGGGAAACTATTACGTAGCCTTTGATAAAGCTTATAAGGAAGAGGTTGCTAATTTAATAGCTAATGGAACGGTTAAAGAAGTTGCAGAAAAAGAAGCGCCAATTTTAGTAGAAGCACAACAAATGCTTTTAAAATGGGAAGCTGGAGATGAGGATGTTGTAGCGCTTTGGAGGACTATGAATCAATGGGTGTATGCAGGATTTGAAGTTACATATAAAAATTTAGGAGTAGATTTTGATACCTTATATTATGAGAGTGACACCTATTTACTAGGAAAAGATGTTGTTGCTGCTGGCTTAGAAAAAGGAGTTTTCTTTAAAAAAGAAGATGGTAGTGTTTGGATAGATTTGACAGACGAAGGTCTTGATGAAAAGATTGTATTGCGTTCAGACGGTACGGCAGTCTATATGACTCAAGATATTGGTACGGCTATACAACGGGTAAAAGACCATCCTGATGTCAGTGGTATGGTGTATACCGTTGGGAATGAGCAAGATTATCACTTTAAAGTGTTGTTTTTAATTTTAAAGAAATTAGGTTTCTCTTGGTCAGAAAATTTATTCCATTTGAGTTATGGGATGGTAGATTTGCCAAGTGGAAAAATGAAAAGTAGAGAGGGCACGGTTGTAGATGCAGATGATTTAATGCAAGATATGACAACTACTGCTGGTGAAATTTCTCAAGAATTAGGAAAACTTGAAGATTATTCTGCTGATGAAAAGCAAGATTTATATAAAATGATTGGCTTGGGGGCTTTAAAATATTACATTTTAAAAGTAGATCCTAAAAAGCGAATTTTGTTTAATCCTGAAGAATCCGTAGATTTTCAAGGAAATACAGGTCCGTTTATTCAGTATACCTATGCAAGGATACAATCTATTTTACGCAAGGCAGATGAATTAAAGTTGAATGGTTTTGATGGGTTGAAAGAACTTCATGCAAAGGAAAAAGAATTAATTAAACAATTACAGGGATATCCAGAGACCATTCAATTGGCAGCAGCTAATTATAGTCCGGCATTGGTTGCTAATTATACGTATGATTTGGTAAAAGAATTTAACTCATTTTATCAGAATGTATCTATCTTAGGAGAAGAAGATACAGTGAAGAAAGCATTTAGAGTGCAATTATCTAAAAAGGTAAGTGATGTTATACAGTCTTCTTTTAAATTATTGGGAATAGAAGTTCCTCAACGTATGTAAATTAAAGTAAGAAATATGTGGATACCTGTTTTGGTTATCATTGCAATAGCCGCATATTTCTTATATGTTTTACGTTATGCTTATCGCATATATTTCACGCAATTGGACCCATTAACCATTTCAGAAAAGAAAATTATTCTTAATAATTTTCCAGTCTATAAAAAGTTATCAAATAAACAGAAGCAGAAATTTGAGTATCGTTTGCTTCGGTTTAGGAGAGATAAGCAATTTGTCTTTCATGGTTTGACACCGCGGCAAGAAGATATGGCGTTGCTTCTTAGTGCTACAGCTACTATTTTAACCTTGGGCTTGAAAAGATATAAGATTCCCGCTATTGAGCGTCTAATTATCTACCCAAATCAATATTTTTCTAAACTTAATCGTCAGAACCATATTGGAGAATATAACCCGGGATTAAAAACCATTGTTTTTTCTGCAGAACATGTAAAGCAAGGGTTTGATATTCCTAACGATAATAAAAATCTAGGGGTTCATGAGTTTGCTCATGCTTTAAGTTTTAATGCCGTGTTAGAACGTAATCTTGAGAATAGGAATTTTAGAAAATATATGGATCTTTTAGCCTCCGTGTATAGTTCTACTTTATTTCAGCAGAAATTTAAAGAAAGCACTTATTTTAGAGCCTATAGCAAAACCAATGTTCAGGAGTTTTTTGCTGTTGCTGTAGAAAATTATGTAGAAACCCCTTTAGAATTTAGGCGAGAGTTTCCTGAGATATATTTGATTCTGAGAAAGATGCTGAATTTTGATTTTCAGAAACCTTTTGAGGTGTAATTAGAAGAACATTCGAAAACTGAAATTAGGAGTAATTCCCAGCGAAACACTTTCTACGGTTTCTATTTCATCTTGGTCATTTAATCGGTAGTATCTATTCAGGATGTTTTTATGGTCTAGTATATTCAACAGCGATGCGCCAACAGATGCTTTTATATTTTGGCTGATTTTAAAATCATAAATTGCAGATGCATCTACGCGTAGATATTCTGGTAACCTGCTGTTGTTGGAGTCTTCGTAATTGATAGTATTCGGGAAAACTAAGGTATTTATTGCGTTTCCGTTTTCTTGTGGCTTTGTGTAGGGTCTTCCCGTTCTGTAATTAAGGCCAAGACCTAGTTTTAGGTGTTCATAGCTGTAGGTGCTTGCAAAAGTGATAGTATGCCTGATATCTAAATTATTAGGAAATGTAGTAGGGTTTAAGAGGTCAAACGAATAATCATTTTTATTATACGTATAGGTTAGCCAGTTACTGAGATCCCTTGTTTTTTGGTTGATTAAGAATTCGACTCCTCTTGCGGCATAGGTTCCAATTTCCCCATTAAACTGATCTTTATTCTGAAAACCTTGGGTAGTGGTGCTAATACCATCTACATATTTGTAAAACCCTTCTAAGCCAATATAAATCTTGTTTTTATCGTAATTAACGCCTAATGAAACTTGTTTACTTCGGGTAATTGGTAAGTCTTCTTCATTAGACAAAACCCATCTTCGTTTTTCAATTCCTAGAAAATTTTGTTTCAAATCAATGACCTGGTTGGTAGTCTGATTTTTAAATTCACCTTGTAATTCCACCTTAAGGTTACGAATCAATTTATAATTTATATTTACCCGTGGTTCTAGAATAAGCTTTTTAAAAGTGGCTAAGTTTTCTACATAGTTTGCACGTACACCTGCTCTAGCCCAAAGTTTTTTATTTTCAGAGGCGTGGGTAAGTTCTGAAAATAGGGCGTGCGTTCTAATAACCCCTTTTATATTACTTCTGAACGGGGGTTGCGTTACATTCGTAAAATTTATAATTCCGACTTCTTTAAATTCATATCCATTTTTCCAAGCCAGCTGTTCAGAGAAATGGTAGTTAGATGTTAATTGAATGGCAGTTTCTAATACTTCGTTATTTTGAAGTAACTGCTGATCATTTTCTGAGGTGAAATTTTCAGAGTCTAAATGGTAAGAGGTGTAATAGGCATTTATTTTTGTGGAGAAATTAGAATTCCATGTGCTCTCTACATAACCACCAATAGAAATATTGGTTTGCATTAATTTACTCTTGGTATTTTCTGTGGTGTTCGTATTTAAAGCAGTATATTCTAATAAATTATTTATGGCAATAAAACTTATACGTGCCTTATGTTTCTGTGAAATATCATATAATAATTTACCTGTAAAATCGTAAAAATAGAAGTCTTCGCTTCTAGCTATATTTTCTTGTTCAGGTTCATTGCCTTTAATTTCGGTATCCTGAAAAGCTCTTTCATAAAACTGATTGTACGTAGGAGTGTTTAAAAGATCAGTGATAGAACGTCTTCCTGAAAATTGAAATGCTAAATTTTCCTTAAAGGGAATTTGGCCATACACATCACCACTTAATAAATTAATTCCTGCGCCACCATATAATTCGCCAGTAATAGTATTCTTTGTTCGCATGTCCAAAATACTGCTCACGCCGTCTCCAAAAGCAGCACTTGAGCCATTCTTTATAAGAGTAACTTTATCTGTGAGGTAGGGGTTAAAAGCAGAAATTAAGCCAAAGAAGTGCCCGGATTGATACATTTTTATGCCCTCCCAAAGTATTAAGTTTTGGTCATTAGTACCGCCACGGACATTAATATCAGAAACGGTTTCGTCAATACTTTTTATTCCGGGTAGTGCTTGTACGGTTTGTAGAATATCAGGTTCTATTAGACCGGGGAGAATCCCGAAATCGTCAGTATTTAAAACAAGACTAGCATCATCTTGTTTCTCTAATCCAGTAGTTAAAAATTTATAGATAATAACTTCATCTAATTGTTGAATATTTTGAGCTAATGCTATAATTTGACAAGGCCCATCATGTTCTAATTCCTCTGCTTTTATAAACATAGGTTTAAAACCTACATGTCTAATTTCTAGAATAGAACCTTTTGGGATGTTGTTCAAATAGAATACACCAGTATTATCTGTAATGGTAGTTATACCTTGTTCAAGCACTTTTATCGTGGCGTGGTATAAGGTGTTTTGCTCGAAGTTATCTAGAACTTTTGCGCAAACAGAAATTACCTTTTTGGAAATAGTGTAATACCTCGTGTCTATTTTTTTTAAATCTAAGGGTATTTTTGTTTCAATATAATGTATGGCAGCTTCAAGTTCATTGAATTCTTGAGGAGTAATAGAAAAGGTGTTAATGGTGTTATCTGCGAATGAAAATTTTACAGAAAAGGTTTTTTCTATTTGATTTAAATACGTTCTAAGCGAAACCTGTGCAGCCCTATTTTCCTGCCCCGAGATTTTTAAGGAGGAGAAAAATATAACGGCAATTAAAAATATAGTTACTATACTACTCAGCGTTTTTAGCATGCAAAATCACTTTATTCCCCTCTAAAGTATATGTTATGTTATTTGGAACACAGATACTTTTTAATGCCGAATCTATATTTTTATTAGTGAACGTTCCTGTGAACAAGGTATTCGTATTTATAGAACTAGAGCTTATTGTAAGATTATATTGACGTTCTAGTTCTGCTAAAACAAAGTTTAATGGAATACTGGTAAAGGTACTTTCGTTAGTAATCCAAGAAGGTTTATCTGTTTTAGGTGCTTCTGTAGGAATAATTTTATCATTCAAAACTAGGAATGAAGTTCCTGCTGGTAATTTCAATGTCTTGTTTTTATAAGTAACGCTAACTAAACCTTCAAAGCAGGTAACTTTAAAATAATTAGGCCTATTAGTAACATTAAATTGAGTTCCTAAGACTTGAATGGTTCCGGAAGAAGTTTTTACTGTAAATTTTTTCCCTTTGGCAACTTTAAAATAAGCTTCTCCGTTAAGGGTAAGATGCCTCTTTTTATCCCAATTCTTTATGCTGTAATCTATTTTTGAATCTGCATTTAAAACCACTTCTGAAGCATCCGGTAAAGTAATAAGTTCTGTTTGTGCTAGGGCTGTTTCTACATGCTCATTTGTATTCATAAAGAAATAAGCTCCGGTTATCAATAGTACAATGGCAGCTGCAATACGTGTAAATTTCTTTAAAGGGCTAAGCTTTACAACTTTTCCTTTTGTGGTTTTACGACCTAGTTTACTTTCAGCCAATGCCTTCTCAATATCAAATTCAGGCGTTTCTAGGGTGCTGGAAACAGTAGCAATTTTTTTGTACGAAGCATACTCGTCAGACTTTTTAAAAGCCTCGAGTTCAGCATCCGTTAATTCGTTGTTCAGCCATTTGGCTAAGTAATTTTCTTGCATAATTTATGCTTTATATAGCTATAACACTCTGCAGGGCAAAAACCCTACTATTTTTATTAATATTAATCCACTATTAGAGAAGTTTAGATCCCGTCAATTTTTTCGCGTAATGATTTTAGCGCTAAATGCATTCTTTTTTCAATGGCTTTAACACTTACTCCTTCCAGCTCCGCAATCTCCTTATATTTTTTTCCATCAATTCTATTCAACAAAAAAGTACTGCGTTGGTTTTCTGGTAAATCGGATAAGGCTTGTTCTAATTTTAATTTAAATTCTTTTTCTTCTAGAAGAAATTCAGGAGACTCATGAGTAACTTCTAACGTTTCTTTAGCATGCTTAAAGCGCAATTTTTCGGCTTTAAGGACATTTAAATACAAATTATTAGCAACCGTATATACAAACGACTTCGCTTTTTCTGGAGCTACCTTTTTGCAATTTTCCCAAAGTTTTATAAAAGCTTCTTGTACAACATCATAGGCTTTCTCCTCATTCCCATATTTATAATATATGTAGTTAAAAACCGTTTTAGAATTGGTTTTAAATAATTCATTATAAACTTGTTCCGCACAAACGTTTTGTTTTGGTGTATCCATCAATCAATTATCAAAAAGTATTTTTCAAAGGTATTTTAAAAATAATTAAAAGTTTTGGTAGGGTTTTTTAAACGTGAGTTGTTTTAATGGTATAATAACAAAAAACCAAATCATTATGAAAAATGTGTTTAAAAATTTTGCATTTATAGGCCTATTGATAAGTGCATTATTTATTTCTTCTTGTCAAGAAGAATTTGAAGAGCTTCCAGATTCGGAAGAACAGTCAACAATTACAGCAAGTTCTAGCACTGCTAAGTTAATTACAGATGCGTCTGCTAAAGATGGCTCCTATGATAATATTGTAGATGGCGCTAGTTGTTTAGCGGTACAATTTCCGTATAGCGTTATGGTGAATGGTTTAGAATTAAGGATAGATTCTATCGAAGATTTAAAATTAATTGAAACTATTTTTGATCAATTAGAAGATGATAGTGACCTTCTTACTATTGTTTTTCCTATAAAAATTACCTTATCAGATTATACAGAAATTGAAATTTCAAATGCAGCTGCTTTGCAAGAATTAGCAAAAGACTGTATTGAGAATGGTGCTGATGATGATATAGAATGTATTGATTTTGTATATCCATTAACCTTTTTTACTTATGATACGAATAGCCAGCAAACAGGAAGTGTTGCCGTAGAAAGTGATAAAGAGTTGAGGTTTTTCTTCAATGATTTAGGGGATAACGATGTGGTAAGTTTAAATTTCCCTGTTTCCTTAAAATCATATGATGAAACGATAATAACAGTAAATTCTACTGAAGCGTTAGCACTGGCCTTAAACAATGCGAAAGATTCTTGTGATGAGGATGATGATGATGATTACAATGATGATGATTTTAGCAAAGAAGAATTAGATGCTTATTTAGTAGACTGCGGCTTTTTAGTAAAAGAAGTTAAAAGATATAATCAATATCAAACAGAACAATATTTTTCTTATACCATGAATTTTAAGGCAGATGGTACTGTAAAAGTGTATAGCAGTTTAGGGAATCTTTTTGAAGGTAATTGGAGCACAAGTGCTAATGATGATGGTGTTTTATTGAACTTAGAATTTTATGAGCTTGTAGATTTTTCATTAGAATGGTCTGTATACGAATTGGAAGCGGGGAGAATAAAGCTTTTTGAAAGTGACGGAGATAGAATTATTCTTAAAAAAGATTGTGACGTATCAGAGGGCAATTCAAATGAAGAATTAGAGGTTGTACTAGAACAATGTAAATGGAAGTTTGCTGTTCCTAGTAGTTCAAGTATTGGATTATATACTATTAAGTTTTTAGAAAACGGATCTGTGAAATTTGTAGATGACAACGGGGAATTTTTTGATATAGACACTTACGCCACTTGGGCAATAGTTAATAATTCTATTGTGTTTTACAACGTAAATCAAGAGATAATTGCTGAAAGATGGAAGATTACAGGTAGTTCTAATGCGCAATTAAGTGTTGAAATATATAACCAGGATGAGTTAATCTATGAGAACGTGTTACTAAGAGATTGTGAGGATCTTAATACCGTTTGTGAAGAGGCGTATATTTATGATGTCATCCAATCTTGCCGATGGACGATCACAAATCTTGATGGTACTTTCTTTGATGCGTTAGATATAGATTTCTCTAATGAGAACATCCATGTGTACAATGCCAATGAGGAAGTGGTTGAAGAGGGTAATTGGGAACTGACGGGCTCTGTCCTGAAATTTAATAACCTAACTATGGCTTTAGCTAATTATGAAGGCGAATGGACGGTTGTAGCATGTGCCGATAAATTATTTAAGATACAAAGAGGAGAAGAAATTCTTCTTTTAACCAAAACATGTGACTAAGAATTTAGGTTTCAGATTTGAAAAAGGGCAGCTGTAAAAAAGCTGCCTTTTTTTTGTGCATATATTTTTGCAATCTAACTTCGGACTTCCCATTGTTATTATTAAATTTGCAGCACTTGATAATTAAGGTAATACTATGTTTGATAATTTAAGCGAAAAGTTAGATAAAGCACTTCATGTTCTAAAAGGGCATGGTCAAATTACAGAAATTAATGTTGCAGAAACTTTAAAAGAGGTTCGACGCGCTTTATTAGATGCCGATGTCAATTTTAAAATAGCGAAAGAATTTACCAATACGGTAAAAGAAAAAGCGCTAGGTCAAGACGTTTTAACAGCGTTGCAGCCAGGTCAGTTAATGGTGAAGTTGGTAAAAGACGAACTTACCCAGTTGATGGGTGGAGACGTGGAAGGAATTAATTTATCTGGAGACCCCTCTGTAGTGTTAATGTCTGGTTTACAAGGTTCTGGTAAAACTACTTTTTCTGGAAAACTTGCTAGTTACCTAAAAACTAAAAAAACTAAAAAGCCATTATTAGTAGCTTGTGATGTTTATCGCCCAGCGGCAGTTGATCAGTTACATGTAGTTGGTGATCAAATAGGAGTTGAGGTTTTCTCTGACCGCGGCAATACAGATCCTGTAGCTATTTCAAAAGCGGGTATTGCGCATGCAAAAGCAAATGGTCATAATGTAGTCATTATCGATACTGCCGGTCGTTTAGCGGTAGATGAAGAGATGATGAATGAAATTGCTAATATTCATAAAGCAATTAACCCTCAAGAAACATTATTTGTTGTAGATGCTATGACGGGGCAAGATGCTGTAAATACAGCAAAAGCCTTTAATGATATTTTAAATTTTGATGGGGTTATCCTTACCAAATTAGATGGTGATACTCGTGGTGGAGCAGCAATCTCTATTAAATCTGTTGTAAATAAGCCAATTAAGTTTATTGGTACAGGAGAAAAAATGGATGCTATTGATGTGTTCTATCCTGCACGTATGGCAGAACGTATTTTGGGGATGGGTGATGTTGTGTCACTTGTAGAAAGAGCTCAAGAGCAGTTTGATGAAGAGGAGAGTCGTAAAATTCAAAAGAAAATTGCTAAAAATCAATTTGGTTTTGATGACTTTTTAAGTCAGATTCAGCAAATTAAGAAAATGGGTAGCATCAAAGATCTTATGGGGATGATTCCTGGTGCTGGTAAGGCATTGAAAGGTTTAGATATTGATGATGATGCTTTTAAACATGTAGAGGCTATTATTCATTCAATGACTCCGTTAGAAAGAGCTACGCCCGCAAAATTAGATGCTAGTAGAAAAAAACGTATTGCTAAGGGTAGTGGAAGATCTATCCAAGAAATAAACCAATTGCTAAAACAATTTGATCAAATGAGTAAGATGATGAAAATGATGCAAGGCGGTGGCGGCAAAAAGATGATGCAAATGATGGGTGCAATGAAAGGCATGCAATAAGTAGAGATAAGCTAAAATAACGACTTAATAAACGAAGCAACCCATACCATGGAAATATTAGACGGGAAAAAAGTATCTAACGAAATTAAACAAGAGATTGCTGTTCAAGTAGCAAAAATGCGTGAAAAAGGGGAGAAAGTTCCTCACTTGGCAGCGATATTAGTGGGTAGTGATGGGGCAAGTTTAACATACGTAGGTAGTAAGGTAAGATCTTGTGAGAAAGTTGGTTTTGAATCTACTTTGGTGAAAATGCCAAGTACTACATCGGAATTAGAACTTTTAAATAAGATTGAAGAATTAAATAAAAATGAGGATATAGATGGTTTTATTGTACAATTACCATTACCTCCACAAATAGATACTCAAAAAGTATTACTAGCGGTTGATCCTGATAAAGACGTAGATGGTTTTCATCCCATGAATTTTGGAAAGATGGCGCTAGATATGAGTACTTTTATTCCTGCAACACCCTTTGGAATCTTAGAACTTTTAGAACGTTATAATGTAGATACTAAAGGAAAGCATACCGTAGTTATTGGTAGAAGCCATATAGTGGGGAGACCTATGAGTATCTTAATGGGAAGAAAAGGCTGGCCAGGAAATTCTACGGTAACCTTAACTCATAGCCATACTAAAAATATTACTCAAATTATTTCTCAAGCAGATATCGTAATTTCTGCATTAGGAGTGCCTAAATTCTTAAAAGCAGAAATGATTAAAGATGATGCGGTCATTATAGATGTAGGTATCACAAGAGTTGCAGATGATTCTTATGAAAAAGGATACTATATTACAGGCGATGTAGATTTTGAGAATGTTAGTAAAAAAGCAAGTTTTATAACACCTGTGCCAGGCGGTGTAGGACCTATGACTATTGCAATGCTTCTTAAAAACACACTTTTAGCTCGTGATCGTCATAGAAACAGAAAATAATATAGAACGTATTTCGTTGACTATTGAGACTTAATTATTTAAGTCTCAATTTTTTTCTAATAGATCAGAATTCATGCCGTATAGTCTGGAACCTTTCTTTAAAAATTCTCATGATCTACTTTGTATAGCGGGTTATGATGGGTATTTTAAAAAGGTAAATCCGGCTTTCATACATCTTTTAGAATATTCACAGGAAGAATTGTTCTCAAGGGAAATAAGCGACTTTATACATGAAGGTGATCGTTCAAGAACGGCATCCAATAGAGAAAATTTAAAAAAGAGTCTTCCTTTATTAAATTTTGAAAACAGGTATGTGAGTAAGTCCGGCGCTATTATTTGGTTGGACTGGACCTCTATACCGCTGCCAGAGGAGAACTTAATCTACGCAATTGCAAAAAACATTACGCACAAGAAAAAATTAGAATCTGAGCGTGCTGTGCATTTATTTTCTTTGGATAAGAAGAATAAAAACCTCAAGAATTTAAATTTCAAAACCTCTCATGATTTAAGATCACCTGTAAACAACTTGCTTACTTTGTGTAATATTTTGGATTTAAATAAGATTACAGATCCTGAAACACTAGAGGTGTTTAACTTGATTAAAAATTCTACAGAAGGACTTAGAGATTCTTTAAATAGCTATGTAGACTCCTTAACGCAGACAGAAGAACTTGAGTCTGCTAAAGAGGAAATTTCACTCTCAGAAGTCTTGCAAGTAGTGCAATCTTCGATTAGTGCTCTAGTATATGATTCCAAGGCGAAGGTTATCAGTGATTTTTCTGCATTTGATATCTTATCGTTCAATAGAACCTTTATGGAGAGTATCTTTTTAAACTTGATTACAAATTCTATCAAGTATGCCAGGCCAGAGTTTTCGCCAAGAATAAATATTGCTACTGCCGTAGTAGACGAAAAAAAAGTGTTGGTATATACGGACAACGGACTTGGATTTGAAATGAGTAAAGTTGAAGGCAAGATTTTTAATCTTAAGCAACGTTTTCATTCCACAAAAGATAGCAAAGGAGTAGGGTTTTATCTAATTTCCAATTATATTTCTGAAATGGGAGGCAAGATTGAAGTATCAAGTGCGGTAAACCAAGGTGCAATTTTCACCATTACTTTTCAGTAAAGCAAAATTTCTTATTTTGCAAATAGCTGATTCATATCCTTAAAAGATTTAAACTCCAAAGCATTACCTGCAGGATCTAAAAAGAACATAGTAGCTTGTTCGCCCACCAAACCTTCAAATCTAATATAAGGCTCAATAATGAATTTGATTTCTTTTGTTTTAAGGGTTTTAGCAAATTGTTGAAATACACCCCAAGGCAATACCACTCCGTAATGTGGTACAGGAACGTCATGGCCGTCTACAGGATTATGATGTAGGTTTTCTTTATTAGATTTTGGTTTGTAATGAATTACTAATTGATGCCCGAATAAATTAAAGTCTACCCAATGATCACTGCTACGACCTTCTTCGCAATTTAATACATCGCGATAAAATGTTATACATTCTGCTAGGTTATGTACAGGAATGGCAATATGAAAAGGAGTGACGGTTGACATGTTTTTTATTTTAAAAATAGTCTATTAATTATGATTTTAAAAACGCAATAATTTCTTTATTCACCACTTCTTGATGCAAAGAGTGTCCTAAGCCTTCTGTAGTAATAAGCTGACTCTCTTTCCAATTTTTATGTACGCGTTCAGAAGCGTGGTAAGGTGCTATTTTATCAAACTTATCGTGTATTAGAAGTCCCTTTTTAGAAATGTCCTTGGCCATTCGTGATACAGAAAAATCATTGATTGTAAATTTAAATTTCCGTATAAATAGCTCGTTTATACCTGTTAAAACTTTGGTGTTGAATTTCAAAATCTTTTGGTAATTAGCCATTATCTCTGATAATTCTGAGGGTGCACCTAAAGAGATAACTTTTTCAATAGAATTTATTGGGTTTTTATATTGGTTATATAGGCTGGTCATACCACCAACAGAATGCCCTATGATATATTTAGGAAGGTATGTCTCAATAATTTTTTCTGCGCATTTATTATACAGCGGAACATTAAATATGTGACCAGAAGAATTCCCATGACCAGGAGCATCAAAGGCAATAATGGTATAGTCTTCTTTTTTTAAATCATCAATTAAATTGCGCCATCTAAAAACATTACTTTCCCAACCGTGCAGAAGAAGTACGGTTCCTTTAGTGCCTGTCCATTTATAGGTTTGTAACTGAATCTCATCTACTGTAAGAATGTTATTTTTAGCCTTGTCAAGAAATTCTTTCTGGTGCGGTTTTACTTTGCCACTCCTAGGGGTGCAAAAAAGCTCAAATGCTTTCTGCGCCGCTTTTTCTTTAGAGACCAACGCTAAAGAGTTAAAATAGCTTCCGTAAAACAAAGGAATGTATTTATTGAGTATTTTTTTCATCAGGAATCTTCTCTATGAACTTTTGTAAAATCAAAAGCGGGTAAGCATACCGCCAAATATTCACATTCCTCATCAAAAGGATTAGCATATTGTACGCGCGTATTCTTTTCTATTTTTATAGATTGCCCAGCTTCTAATATGATAGTTTCATTAGCAATCGTAAATTGTTTTTTCCCTTTGATAATATATGTGTACTCATCAAACTCAGGAGTTTGAAAAGGTTCGCTCCAACCTGGTGGTGCAATCATATGAGCAATACTAACTTGGTCATCATGAGTACTAGCCTTGCCAAAATGTTCTTCAATGGTTTTACCATCTGTTGTAGGAACTACAAAAGGCGATTTTTGAATAGTATATTTCTTCATTGGGTTAAGAGTAAACAATAGTTAAAATTTATTCCCAAGCAAGCATCATATATTTGATCTTTGCGGCATCTGGAATCTGTACTTCTTCGATATTTACACTAGAATCATATCTAAGGCTAGAAGGTAATTCTTGCTTATCTATGGTGAAATATAGCCCCGTATCTTTCAATAAAATTACCACATTATTCATAGAGGTAATTATTTTTTTAATAGCATACTTATCTTTAATATCTTTAAAGGTGCTGTTCATAGAAACGCCTTTATCAGTGACATAGCGCGGGTCATAAATTCTAATATTTTCTATTTTTGGCACACTATCTCTAGTAGGAGTAAGGCTCAATAATTGTTTGCCTCCTTTTTCATAGATATCAATCTTATTATAGATGAAATTAGATTTTATAATGCGTGTAGTATCCGTATTAGTGTCATTCAAAACTTCATTTTTAAATCCTACTTGTAAATTTAGATTAGGAATACCATTTTCAGCAACTATAGAATCTTCAGCATAAATGGTTTCTAGGTCAATTACCTTGGTGTCTTTTGTAAGTTGGCCAATAACACCAGTGCTGATATTAAATTTTTTATCAGCAGATTCACAGTTTAAGAATAGTAAAGAAGTTGCGGCAAGGGCAACAGATAATATTTTTTTCATTCGGTAGTTTAATTTTTAAATGATTTTTTAACGCATTACTTTTTTTAGGACACCTAAAACTCCACGAATAAAGGTAGCGCTGGTTAACACTTTTATAATAGGGTTTTGTCGTGTACTCGTTCTGCTTCTAGAAGAAGATTTTGTAGTCTTTGGTTTTTCTTTCTCCTTTTCTGCTTGCGCTTCTGCTTTTTCTATTTTTTCATTTAGAAGTTCATAGGCACTTTCTCTGTCTATAATATCTTCATATTTCTTAACCAGCTTAGATTTTTTAATCAGTGTACTTAATTCACTTTCCGTTAAAACATCCATTCTACTCATGGGAGCTCTAAGCATAGTGGCTGCTAATGGCGTAGGTCTTCCTTTTTCATCTAGCGCAGAAATTAACGCCTCGCCGATACCTAGAGACGTTAACACCTCTTTAGTATCGTAATACTCAGAATCAGGGTAATTCTCGGCAGTAAGTTTAATTGATTTTCTATCTCTAGCAGTAAAAGCACGTAATGCATGTTGTACTTTTAAACCCAATTGAGCCAAAACATCATTAGGAACATCGGTAGGGTTTTGGGTGACAAAATAGACGCCGATTCCTTTTGAACGAATAAGTTTAACAATGTTCTCTATTTGATCAATAAGCGCTTTTGAAGCTTCATCAAAAATTAAATGTGCCTCGTCTATAAACAACACTAATTCTGGCTTATCACTATCTCCTTGTTCAGGGAAAGTGCTGTAGATCTCCGCAAGCAAACTCAGCATAAATGTAGAGAATAATTTAGGACGGTCTTGAATATCAGTTAAACGTAATATATTAATGTAACCGTTTCCATTTTCATCAATGCGTGTCAAATCATTGACATCAAAAGATTTTTCTCCAAAGAAAAGTTCGGCTCCTTGTTGCTCTAATTCAATCACTTTTCTAAGAATAGTACCTGTAGAACTAGTGCTGATACGCCCGTAATTTTCTTTGAATTCTTCTTTTCCGCCATCGGTAGCGTATTGTAGTACTTTTTTGAAATCTTTTAAATCTAAAAGAGGTAATTTATTATCATCACAGTATTTAAAAATTACCGCAACAATACCTTCCTGCGTTTCAGATAAATCTAAAATTCGGGAAAGTAAAATAGGTCCAAACTCAGAAACTGTCGCTCGTAGTTTTACGCCATCTTGCTCCGAGAGTGATAAAATTTCTACAGGGAAACCCTTAGCTTCAAACGGAATGCCAATTTTAGCATGGCGTTCATCAATCTTGGCATGCCCGGGACTTGGTTGCGCAATACCACTTAAATCACCTTTTAAATCCATCAGCATCACAGGAATTCCTTTTTCGGAAAGATTTTCGGCAAGAACCTGTAGGGTTTTCGTTTTTCCTGTACCTGTTGCTCCCGCAATTAAACCATGTCTGTTTAATGTTTTTAAAGGTATTTTAACAAAGGCATTTGTTACGGTTTCGCCATCTAAAATAGCAGATCCCATAGTGATAAAATCACCTTTTGTTTTGTAGCCTTCTTCGATGTAGGAGAGGAATTCGTCTTTGGTACTCATTGAAGTTAATTTTGTATAAAAATAAGGGTTTTTTAGGCAACTTTAAAAATGTAATCTCTCTTAGATTTTTGTAAGGACAAATTTAATTGTTATGCGATAGACTCATAAGTAAAATGTATCTTTGCAGCATGGTAGAAAATGATGTTTTGACATTAGTCAATAAAGGAGAAATGTTGCCGTTAATGGAAGAGTTTTATACGATCCAAGGAGAGGGTTTCCATAAAGGTACTGCGGCTTATTTTATTCGAGTAGGTGGTTGTGACGTGGGATGCCACTGGTGTGATGTAAAAGAAAGCTGGAATGCAGATACACATCCTCCAACAGCAACAGACACCATAATTTCTAATGCAGCAAAATATTCTGACACTATTGTAATTACAGGTGGAGAACCACTAACCTGGGATATGGGGCCTTTAACAAAAGGTTTAAAAGCTAGAAATCTCCAAACGCATATTGAAACTTCTGGAGCGTATCCGCTCTCTGGTGAGTGGGATTGGATTTGCCTATCACCTAAGAAAAATAAATTACCGGAAGGAAGAATCTATGATGAAGCACATGAATTAAAAATGATCATTTTTAATAAGCACGACTTTATTTTTGCAGAAGAACAAGCCGCAAAAACCAATAAAGATTGTATTTTGTATTTACAACCAGAATGGAGCGTTCGTGACAAAATGGTGCCACTTATCGTAGATTATGTAATGAAAAATCCGAAATGGAAAGTATCCTTACAAACCCATAAGTATTTAAATATACCTTAATGTCTAATGTTTGGTTTGCCTAGAAACGGCTAATAGAAGGCGTTAAATTATCTTCCGCCGTTAGCTTTTAGATCACGTAAGCATTCAACATCTAATTCTGGCACTTGTCCGTTTTTAGCAGTTATGGCTTCTTTCATAGCGGCTCCAAACTCTAATTCTGCACGCATTAAACAGCCATCTTGGTTGCAATGTTGACTCGGTGTTTCTACACCATCTTCATTCGTAAAAGTTCCTTCATGATCGTTCACCATTTCAGTTCCAATATTTACAAGTCCAAGTAAGTGTCCTAATTCATGATGTAAGGTAGCTGTTTCTACAGTGGCAACATCTACGCGGAATGATTTGTTAGCTAAATCTATAATCGTAGATTCATAAATTACTAATGAGGTATTTCTAAAGGCAGCACCTAAAGTTACCAAATCTTCTTCTGGCTCGTCTTCATCAGAAGGGGCATCAGAAAAATAAATAAAGAGGGCTAAAGTATCGTCTGTGTTGTAGGCTGTTCTTTCTTCCTGTATTATATCATCTACCTCATTTATCGATAGATTTTCTTTTCCTGAAGAACTCAATTCTAAGTATTGAATTTCAACGGTTTCTTTAAAAGTAGTTTCCTTGATAAATTCGATAAAATCATCAATAGCAGTTTCGTCAGGTTTAAAACCTGTTACATACCCTATTTCTATTAAAAGCTTATCAAAATTTGCGTTGGATAAAAAATCATTTGCGGAGTCTCCGGTGCCTTGTAAATTAGGAACTTTATTTATAGTTACATTTGGGTCTGTAGATCCAGAACTTTCGGTGTCTGTACTCGTACTTTTAGAACAATTAACAAATACCAAAAAGGCTAATAAAAGAACAACGGGGAAACTTTTTTTCATAACGTCATGTATCAAATTAGATCATAGATCAACTAAAATAACGTATTTACGAAAAATCTATTGTTGTTTTAAGGTAAGTTTGGCTAAATAATCAAAATGTTCGCCTTCTTTTACAAGCTCACATTCTAAATTATTAGCTACTGCAGCTCTTTGTAGCGTGTTGTAGTCTAAGTATAACCAATTGAAAGATTCACTTTTTTTAGATTGATATTCCATTTCGAAAGAGACTTCTCCGTAGTATTCAACATCGGGAATCCAATATCCGCCATCCTCATCGGGATCAAACATATATAAGATATCACTTGAATCTAGAAGTATTTGTCCCCCAGGGTTTAAGAATGATTTTAATTGGGATAGAAATTTATTTATGTGATTTAATTTCCCTGCCAGACCTATACCATTCATTAAAAGAATAAGGGTGTCAAATTTTTGATCTTTAAAGTCATAAAGATCTATACAGACGGTTTTTGTAATTCCTCTAGCGATACATACTTCAATAGCCCCTTTAGAACTGTCTAATGCAGTAACATTTTTCCCGGTTTCTTGTAAATACAAACTATGACTTCCTGCTCCACAACCGATATCTAAAATAGTACCTTTTACTAGTTGTAATGCTTTTTTTTCTAAGGGAGGCATTTCTGCATACGAACGAAATAAATAAGGAATGGGGATTATATCTTCTTCCTCTAAAGAGGAGTAGGTTTTTATATCTGTAGTATAGTTTCCGTTTTGAAAATCTAAAACTGCTGCGCCTAAAATATCAGTTTGCATTTAATTTGTAATTTGCGGCAAAATTCAGCATTTTAACCCATTAACAAAAATAAAACGCGACCAGATGAAACTAATAAAAAATTTTTTGACATTATTCTTACTAATTACATTATCTAGTTGCGGACAAGAAGCAACTTTTCAAGAAGATGTAATGACTTATTTAAAGAGTAATGGAACAGCAAAGCAGTACAACTATGCGTATGATGAGTTGTTAAAAATGTTAGGCAATCAATTTCCGAAGACAACAGAAAATGCAACAGGTTGGGACTATTTAGAAGCCAACAAGGAAAAATACGTTAGTGAGATGTTGAGTCTACTAGAGCCCGTGTATGTTAAGAACTTTACACATGAAGAAATAAAAAAAATGAATGCCTTCTACCAGTCAGAAGCAGGTAAGCAGTTAGTGGCAGATGGAGAGAAGTTGACAGAAGACCAGAAAAAAGAAGTGAATGACTTTTATGGTTCTGAAACGGGTAAAATAATTGTAGAGAAGCAGCCTGTTTTGGCAGCTGAGATTGGAAAGGTTTCTGAAGGTTGGAGTAGAGACTTATATGAAACAGCTTTAAGCATGTTAAAATAATGGAAGAATTTATAGCGCAACTCCATAAGCTGGCAAAGGATAAACAGAATGAGAATAAGAAATTCTTTGCTAAGCTAAAGAAGAAAACACCAAAAAATTTGGATTATCTCATGCAAGAATTGCATGAAAACGAATTTGAACGCACAGATTGTTTGGAGTGTGCTAACTGCTGCAAAACTACGGGGCCGTTATTTACAAACGCCGATGTTGAGCGTATTTCAAAGCATTTCAGGCAAAAACCACAACAATTTATAGACCAATATTTGCGCATAGATGATGAGAATGATTATGTGTTGCAACAGGTGCCGTGTACTTTTTTAGGGACGGATAATTATTGTTCTATCTATGATGTACGCCCAAAAGCATGCAGAGAATTCCCGCATACGGATCGTAAAAAGTTTCAGCAAATTAGTAATTTGACGATCAAAAATGTGGCTATTTGCCCAGCGGCATATAATATAGTAGAAGAAATGAAGAAACGTATTGGCTAAGGGTATGTTAGCGTTCTTTTCGGTTTAGTTTTATATATTTAAACAGATAAAAGCACTAATACATTACTTTGAAACAATATCTTCTTTCCATCGATCCTTATTTTTAATAGGTGGGATTTCTTTTTTTTTGGCTGTTGGAAGGAGCTATCCCCTTGGTATTTTTTAAGTATAGAAAATGGAAGCATGCCTTACCAAATTTGTTCTTTACAGGAACAACGGTACTCATCAATTTTGCCTTGGCCTTTCTGTTATTAAAAACTAATGATTGGACGGTAGAAGCTAATTTTGACATTATTAATTGGCTCCCATTACCTTTCTGGGCCTATGTTGTTTTAGGGGTGTTATTATTAGATTTTTTTGGTGCGTACTTAGCGCATTATACAGAGCATAAAATAAAATGGTTGTGGAGGATACATTTGGTGCATCATACAGATCATCATGTAGACGCAACTACAGCAAACAGACACCACCCTTTTGAAAGTATTATACGCTTTGTGTTTATATTATTTGGTGTTGTAATAGTCGGCGCGCCAATTGGTATTGTAATGTTATATCAGTCTGTATCTTTAATAGCTACGCAATTTACCCATGCAAATATTAAACTGCCTAAAAAAGTAGATGAGATATTGAGTTGGGTATTGGTGTCACCAGATATGCATAAGGTATACCATCATTATAAGTTGCCATATACAGATGCTAATTACGGAAATATATTTTCTATTTGGGATCGCATTTTTGGCACTTTTATGACCTATGATCGGGAAGCTATCGTGTATGGAGTAGATACATTTCCTAATGAAGAGGAAAACGGAGTTATTAAATCACTCTTAAAACAACCTTTTCATAAATATTGAAAGCCAACCACCGTAAACAAGTAATTTAATATTTTAGGAATAGTACATGATTAGGGTTCGTGCGGGTTTCTGAAATTTGATAATCATGAGATCCCACAATTTTAAATCCGCTTTTTTTATAAAACCGAAGGGCTTTCTCATTTTCGGTCCATACATAAAGCCATAGACCTAATTGGTTTTCGTTTTTAGACAGCGCTACGTTATGATTAAATAATGCAGTTCCTAAATTTTGACCATGAAACTCTTGTAAAAGATAAATCCTATCTAATTTGGTAATATTTTTTTCGGAAATATTTGGGTGTGTTTGGTTAAACGCAATTTTAGAGTACCCCGCCAGATCGTCATTACTATAGATTAAATAATAAATGTTATTGGGGTTATTTAGCTCATCAAAAAAAGCAGTTTCCGTATAATACTTAGCTGTAAAGGCAGCTATATCTTTTTCAGGGGCACTTTTACCATGGGTTTGTAAAAATGCTTCTTTTCCAATTTCCGATAGCAATTTGCTATGTTCAATAGTAGCTTTAATAATTTTCATTACTTGGCTCTTATTTTTTATTTATTAATTGACTGCCAAAATACAACATAGATAGATTAATTAGGATACATAAAAATAATCCTGATAAAAAACCAGTTACAAATCCAGCAATACTGAGTGTCGCGATAAAGTATAATAGATATCCAAAACCAAATTTTAATAAGCGCTCATTGGAACTCATATTCGGGGTGAAATTGATAATGAATAAAGGGATGAGTATACTGAGTAGTACCATGGCAAACCGGCTGTTAAAGTTAGCCTGTGAATCTATAGTCATGAAACCTAATAATGCGACTAATAGTAGATTCGCAACTGTAAAAAAGAAAAAATTGATAAATTTAGTAGCTATGTTTGGGGATTGATTTTGGTTTGTAGCTAACATTTCTTCTAGATTTAACTCTAGTGTGTTGCATATTAAAGACAGTGTTTTTCCACGAGGATTATTCTCATTGTTTTCAATACGCTGAAGTGTTCTTAAACTAATTTTAGATTGTTCAGCAAGCTCTTCTTGAGATAAACCTTTTATTTTTCTTGTTTCAATAATTTTATTTGCAATTGAATTCATATCGGGTATAATTTTTATTAAAATTAACCAATTAATTACACTGTATTTCTGTCATTCCAACGACATTTTTATGACTTTTAGATTTGACGGTAATTAATATTGTCAAATACTAAGACGTATTCTTAAGCTTTCTAAGTGTTAAAAAATGTGATGTATAAATAAGAGGGACAATAAAGGCAGGCAAGAATACAAATGGAAATTTCGTGAGCGCTATATTCGGTTGTTTAAAAGCAAATAGTTGAAAAGGTAATGGTGCAGATAAAATGGCAATTAGCACGATGATAGATAGAAAAATAATACCAATAACATTCCAAAAATAAAGAATTTTATTGTTATGGAATGGCTTCTTACAATACATTAATAAGATGATTAAGGCAGATATCCCCATAAAAATATCAAAATTATACCCAAGAAAAGTCATGAGTTTGGGGATTTGATTTTGAAAATATAGTTGCAGTAAGCAAATTTCTATGGGTAGCCTTAAGCTGTGCAAGAATAGAATCATTGTAGTATTGGTTTTCTTTGCCTTAAGTGTTTTCAATACGTATATGCTAAAAAAAACACTTCCAATCAGAACAATGAAAAATCGCGGCGGAGTTTTCGCTGTGTTTTCAAAATAACCATAAAAGGATAATAGACCGATACTACTAAGCCAAAAGATACTGATGATTAAAACCTTTTTGATTTTACCTGTACCTAAATAAAACAGTAGTAAAGATAAAAAGGTAATTGTAATAAAGATCACTTCAATCATTATACGTTTTCAAGAGATTTTTTGAGCAAATGTAAACCTTGTTCGTTGGTTTTTTCCATTTTAGATTTTACGCTAAAAAGCCACATAAAAAAAGCATCCATTAATCCAGATTCGAGCTGAAAATTTTGCGTTACCAATATACCTTCGTTGGTTTTTTTAAATGAATAATCAAAAATAGGTTTGGCTACAAATGGTTTCTGTATATCGCATATCATTTTAATAGATTTATTTTCTGTGATGCTTACAATTTCTTGTAATCCAATGTCTTTACCTTTGTTGCCTTCCCAATGGTATTTTGCGCCGATAGTTCCATCAATGCCAGTGACCTTGTATTTCTGATTTGGATCTTGTGCCAGAAAAGGAGACCATTTGGGGAAATTATCCAGGTATAGAACCATATCAAATACCTCTTCTATAGAATTATTAATAGTTATAGATTTTGTAATTTGGATGTATTTTAGTTGCCTTGCGTTATACAATCCAAAGACAACAAACACAACTAGGGTGGCGGCAAATAGTGAGACAATCATCATTTTATTCATTTTGAGGTTAATTATTAATCAAAGATGCGCCTCAAAAAAAGAATAAATCTTGCCATAGGACAAGAAAAGCTATTCGCTCGAAATTTCTTTGCGAATTCTACTAAGTGAAGTATCCGTAATGCCTAGATAAGTCGCAATATGTTTTAAAGAAACATTTTGGATGATAAGAGGGTTCTCTTTTAATAAATTCTCGTAACGCTCTTTTGCCTGATCTGCAATCATGGAGATATTATGACTTTTTAAATTAAAATAGCTTTTCACTAGCGTAGTACGCCCTTGTTCTCTGAAACTTTCTATGCTATGAAAAAGTTTCTGAAACGTATCAAAATCTAATTGCCAGCAAACACAGTCCGTAAGTGCTTGAATATTTTCTCGAGTAGGGTTTCTCAAAAAAAAGGAAGGCCAATCAATAACAATATCATCAACAGAATAGAAATTGGTAGTAATATCATTCCCTTTAATATCTAACACAAAGGAACGAATAAAACCACTTTCTACAAACCAATACTCATTGGCTGCTTTACCTTGTTCTAGGAGAAATGAATTTTTTTTAAATGCTTTTTGTTTAAATTTTGGGAGTATAGCCTCTAATTCTTCTTTGTTAAAGTCATTTGAATTGAAGATGTTATTTAGAAAATGGGGTTTTGGTTTCTGATGCATAACTAAAAGCTAAAAGGTTGGTGTATTTAAAATTATAATAAAACCTTATGACAGTACCTAAATCAAATTTAGGCTTCAATTATACATCAAATATTTCCCTCTAATTTTCTTAAATTTTGCTATATCCGTTTGCCATGTTTCTCTTATTTCAGCGGCATTCATTCCGGCTTCAATTTGTTTTTGCAGCTTCTTCGTTCCGGCATGTTTTGTAAACCCGCTGGTTAAAAAGAATACACTCTTATCTTTCGTGTGGGTATAGGCATCGATAATCCACTGAAGATCTACCATCTTTAAGTCAGAGGTGTCTATCGTTGTTAAATCAGAACCAAAACAAACTTCACCTTTGTGTTTTGGGTATTTAGCACCAAAATTAGCAATGGGAGTGTAGGAAAAGCTATAATGAGACTGGTCTAGAAAAGGAGCGCCGTAACGTTGAAACTGAAATTCGGTGCCACGCCCCGCATTGACATCGGTACCTTCAAATAGCCCTAAGCTTGGATATAATTTTATGGACAGGTCATTGGGTAAATTGGGGGAAGGTCTAATTGGTAGGCTATAAAAGTATTCGTGATTGTAATGATCCATTGGTACTACGGTTAAGTTGGTCTTCACTCCATCGGTTAACCAACCCTCTTCATTTATCATTTGAGCATACTCGCCAATAGTCATTCCGTACACCAAGGGTATTTGGGTCATTCCTAGGAAACTAGTATGTTCAGATTCCATCGTTGGTCCGTCTACATAATGTGCATTCGGGTTTGGTCTATCTAAGACAAGTACAGGAATATTTTGTTCAGCACAAGCTTCCATAACAAGTTGCAATGTAGCAATATACGTGTAGAATCTAACGCCAACATCTTGAATATCAAATAATACTAAATCAATATCCTTCAATTGTTCTTTTGAAGGTTTCCTGTTTTTTCCATAGAGCGAAACAAGGGGCAGTCCGGTTTTTTTATCTAATCCATCTTTTACATGCTCCCCAGCATCTATAACACCTCTAAATCCGTGTTCAGGAGCAAAAACCTTAGCAATAGAAATATTTAAGGTCGCTAAGGAGTCTACGATATGAGTGTAGCCCGAAGTGTTAAAAATTACACTAGTCTGGTTGGCAACTATTGCAATGTTTTTGCCTTTTAGTAGGGGTAAATATGCAGCCGTTTTATTTGCAGCGATAACTAAGGGCGTATCTATGGCTTTTAGTGCTTTTATATTTAGGCTTTCTTCAGTCTTAATTGTCGTCTTCTTTGTCTTTCCACAAGAAGAAATCACTAAAACCAATAATAAAAATGTATTTTTGAGACAAGGAAAAAGCATCATAAATTGAATTTAGAATATTTTATTGCAAAACGACTTTCGTCTGGTAAAGGGCATAAAAATAGTATTTCGGCTCCGATAATAAAAATAGCAATAGCAGCAATTACAATAAGTATTGTAATGATGTTAATTGCCATAGCGACTGGTGGCGGACTCAAGAAAAAGATTAGAGAAAAAATAGCGGCTTTTAATGGGCATATCCAGATTAGCACTTTTGACAATAACAGGTCAGATGTTTCTGTTTCTCCTATTTACTTAGAGCAAGATTTCTATCCAGAATTTAAAAATGTTTTAGGCATACAGCATGTGCAGGCAGTTGCTAGTAAAGGCGGAATTGTACGTACAGAAGAGACTGTAGAAGGTATTTTGGCCAAAGGTGTAGGTCAAGATTATAACTGGAGCGTTTTTGAAGAATTTATAGTAGCAGGTAGGGTTCCTAATTTTTTGGAGGATCGTAGTGATGAAGTACTGATTTCTAGACTACTGTCTAATAAGTTAAAGTTAAAATTAGGAGACACATTCATGTCTATCTTTTTAAGAGATAATGACCCTTCTAAAATGCCTAATCAGCAAAAATCTACCATTGTGGGCATTTATGATAGTGGATTTGAAGAGTTTGATGCTACCTATATTTTTATGGATATTCGCCATATTCAGCGTATGAATAAATGGGAAGACAATCAAATTGGAAATTTTGAAATCTTTATAGACGATTTTGATGCTATCGATGAGAAAAGTTTAGAAATAAGTGGAAAAACCTTTTCGCTACTGCAAACAACTACAATAAAAGATAAATTTAGCTTCATATTTCAATGGTTAGACCTTTTTGATTTTAATACGGCATTGATCATCGGAATTATGATTTTGGTAGGAGGTATTAATATGATTACGGCATTGTTGGTGCTAATTTTAGAGCGTACCACAATGATTGGGATTTTAAAAGCATTAGGCGCCAATGATTGGAGTGTTAGAAAAATATTCTTATACAATGCTGCTTATCTCATTAGTATTGGATTATTCTTAGGAAATTTTATTGGCTTAGGAATAATTTGGGCACAGGACAAGTATAGAATGTTTAAGTTCCCAAACCCTAAGGAATATTATATCGAGTACATTCCGGTACATATAAGTGTTACGGCTATTGTGGCATTAAATATAGGAGTGATGATTTTATGCTTATTAATGCTAATTATACCTTCCTATATCATCACAAAAATTACGCCTGTGAAGGCTATTAAGTTTGATTAATTAATTTTTAAAATAACGCTATGAAAAAACATTACATCTTCCTTTGTTTACTAGCACTTTCATTAAATGGATTTTCTCAGAAATTATCCAAAACTGAAAAAAAAATTATAGCCAGTGTTGAAGGTAATAATGCAGAAGCAAGGCAGTTTCTAGAAAAAGTGGTGAATATAAACAGTGGAACCTTAAATCTTCAAGGAGTAAAAGAAGTAGGGCTTGTCTTTAAAGATGCCTTTGATGCTATTAACTTCAAAACGAAATGGATAGAAATGCCGGCAGAATTAAATAGAGCAGGTCATCTGTTTGCTGAAACTTCAGGTGAAAAAGGTAAAAAACTTTTATTAATTGGTCACTTAGATACTGTTTTTGAAAAAGATAGTCCATTCCAAAAGTTTGAAATGATTAATGATAGTGTTGCACATGCTCCTGGAGGTAATGATATGAAAGGGGGAAATGTTATAATTCTGTATGCTTTAAAAGCTTTGCATGATAACGGATTATTAAAAAATGCCCAAATAATCGCTGCTTTTACAGGCGATGAAGAGAGTACCGGAAAGCCTTTGACTATTAGCAGAGAAGATTTAGTAGCTGCAGCAAAACAAAGTGATATTGCTTTAGGGTTTGAAACTTCTACAGGATTTAATTACGCAACAGTTGCGCGCCGTGGCTCTTCTAGTTGGGAAGTTGAGGTTACGGGTAAAAGAGCACATTCTTCCGGAATATTTAATGAAACTACGGGGGCTGGTGCTATTTTTGAAATGTCTAGAATTCTCAACAGTTTCTATGAAGATGTAAAAGGAGCGGAGTATTTGACTTTCAATCCTGGAGTTTTATTAGGAGGGACATTTATTGATTACGATGCAAAGACAGGAAAAGGAGATGCTTTTGGCAAAACCAATGTGGTGGCACAAACGGCACTAGTAAAAGGTGGACTCCGATTTATGTCTGAAGAGCAAAAAGAATATGCTAGAGGTAAAATGCGTGAGATTGTTGCGAATAATTTACCCAATACTTCTGCTACAATATCTTTTGAAGATAGCTATCCTGCGATGGGACCTACAGCTGGTAATTTAAATCTTTTAAAACAATTAAATCAAGTAAGTCTAGATTTAAACCAAGGAGAAGTTATCGCTTATGATCCGGGTAAAAGAGGTGCGGCAGATACTTCTTTTGTTGCTGCGTATGTAGATGCATTAGATGGCTTAGGAACTATGGGTACAGGTGCACATACCCCAGAAGAAACGGTAAATCTAAATACAATAGAAGCATTAACGAAAAGAACGGCAATTTTAATTTATAGATTAATACATCAATAAAATTATGACAACACTTTCTTATAAGAACCAATCGGTACACATTGATGCAGGGGAATTGGTAAGTTTTCAAGTAGATGCCCAAGAATATATTCATCAAAAGGGGAGTCCCGGGTGGCGTAATGCAGATACAGAAATGTTTCCTATCATCGGACCTACGGCAGATGCTAATTTTAGAGTAGAAACCCCAAAAGGAACGGCTGTCCAAGATCAACATGGTTTGCTTCGTGAAATGAACTATCAAAAAGTTTCAGGAACTACAACCGAAGCCATATTTGAAAAAACGTACAAAGCAGGAACTTTGATTAAGAATTCTAAATATCCAGAAAAATCAACAGAGGAATTCTTGCACTGGCCCTATGATTTTACCTTTAAAAAAATTATAACACTTTCGGAAGAAGGTTTAGAAGTTCGTTTTGTGATTTCAGGAGTTTCAGGAATGCCGTATATGCTAGGGTATCATCCTGCTTTTAACCTAGTGACCACTAATCCAACCCTCCAGGCGGGGACAAAAGAAATAAGTCTAGAAGATGTTTTGGCCGTGGGGAGTAGAGCCTTACAGGTAGCAAAGTGCAAAGAGATTACACTAAAAGACAAAAACACCATACATATAAAGACAGAAGGTTTTGGGAATTTTATGTTATGGACAGAAGTAAAAAATATGGTGTGTATTGAACCCATAACTTTTTATCCATATGCCGTTAAACAGGAACATCTTGCGGAAGGCTTTTCTATACTTGGAGCAGAAGACGCTATTTACAAAATGACGATTTCTGTTTCCAATTAAATATTTGAAATCAAGTATTTTATGAGTAACCTAGGTTACTTAGAGAATTAAAAATTAAGCATAAATTTGACGAATGCAAAAATACATTCCGATATTGAAATGGTTGCCTACCTATGATAAGCGCAACCTTTCTAAAGATTTAATAGCAGGTCTTACCGTAGGAATCATTTTGGTTCCACAGGGTATGGCTTATGCTATGATTGCAGGATTACCACCTGTATATGGTTTGTATGCGGCACTTTTTCCGGTGTTAATGTATATGGTTTTTGGTACTTCACGGCAAGTGTCTGTAGGTCCGGTAGCTATGGATTCTCTTTTGGTAGCGGCTGGTTTAGGAGCCTTAAGTATTATTGGCATAGAAAATTATGTAGCCATGGCCATCCTATTGGCTTTTATGGTAGGAGTTATTCAGTTTTTATTAGGGGTGCTAAAAATGGGTTTTTTGGTAAATTTTTTGTCACGACCTGTTATCAGTGGTTTTACTTCGGCCGCGGCTTTTGTAATTATCTTTAGTCAGTTAAAACATTTATTAGGAGCGCCAATAGAAAGTAGTAAAATGTTTCATCAATTAGTGATCAATGCCTTTGATAAATTCGGAGAATCAAATTTGTATGATTTTGCGATTGGCTTATTAGGGATTATAATCATTTTAGTATTTAAGAAAATAAATAAAAAAATCCCAGCAATTTTGATAGTAGTAATTCTGGGTATTTTGGCTGTGTACGGTTTTAATCTAGAACAGTACGGTGTTCATGTGGTAGGGGCAATTCCGACTGGACTGCCTATTTTTTCGCTTCCAACAATAGCCTTGGAAAATGTATTAAGCCTGTGGCCCATAGCCTTGACCTTGGCATTGGTGGGGTATTTAGAGACTATTTCCATAGGAAAAGCATTGGAAGAAAAATCAGGAGAAGAAACCATAGTTGCCAACCAAGAATTGATAGCTTTAGGTTTAGGGAATATTGTAGGATCTTTTTTTCAATCATACTCATCTACAGCTAGTTTTTCAAGATCTGCAATTAATGGTGAAGCAGGAGCAAAGACCAATTTATCGGCCTTGTTCAGTGTTGTTATGGTTATAGGAACCTTACTTTTTCTAACCCCCGTATTTTATTATTTACCTAAGGCTGCTCTAGCAAGTATAATTATGGTTTCTGTAATTGGGTTGATAGATGTGGCGTATGCCAAACAATTATGGCACAAACGAAAAGATGAATTTGTAGTATTGTTAATCACTTTTTTTGTAACCCTTTTTATTGGTATTCCTCAGGGAATTTTAATAGGGGTATTAAGTTCTCTTTTATTGATGGTATATAGAACTTCTAATCCGCATTTTGCAGTTCTAGGAAATATAAAGGATACAGACTATTATAAAAATATTACGCGGTTTGCAGATGAGGTAATCAATAGAGAAGACTTGCTTATTGTTCGTTTTGACGCACAATTATACTTTGGAAATGTAGGTTTTTTTAAGAACCAATTATTTAATGAGATTGATAAAAAAGGTATTAAATTAAAAGGGGTAATTCTAAACGCAGAGGCAATTAATTATATAGATTCTACTGGAGCACAAGCTTTGACAAAAGTAATTAGGGAGATTCACGATAGAAATATGCAATTCTATATTGCTGGCGCTATAGGACCTACCAGAGACATTATTTTTAATAGTGGAATTATCAATGAACTGCACAAAGAATTTTTATTTGTAAAGATTAAAGAAGCAGTGGCTTGTTTTGATGACCCTAGCTCTGTCTCTAGTTTAAAGGGACGGGTAGCGTATCAAAATCAGTTTAGAGTGTAACTAATGTTACTGACAACGTATGTAAGTTTATGTACTTTTGGAGTAAGGAGTAGTCGATAAATTAATAAAAATTGAGTAGGTATTTATCAAATTTCAAATGATGGCGCTAATCGAGAAAAAATAATAGAGATATGAAGATTGAACAAATATATACTGGATGCTTAGCACAAGGTGCTTACTATATTGAAAGTAAAGGAGAAGTGGCTATTATTGATCCGCTAAGAGAAGTAGGTCCTTATATGAAAAGGGCAGCGAATGATAAGGCGAAAATAAAGTACATTTTTGAAACTCATTTTCATGCAGATTTTGTTAGTGGTCATGTTACCTTAGCTAAAGAAACAGGGGCTGCAATTATTTACGGACCTAATGCAAACCCTTCTTTTGATGCTATAATTGCTACTGATGGTCAGGAGTTTACAGTAGGAGATATCACTATTAAGGTATTACATACTCCAGGACATACTATGGAGAGTTCTACATTTTTACTAAAAAATGAAAATGGAAAAGGCCATGCTATTTTCTCAGGAGATACCTTGTTTTTAGGGGATGTGGGTAGACCGGATTTAGCCCAAAAAGCAGCAGATATGACGCAGGAACAGTTGGCAGGAACACTGTTTGATAGTCTACGTAATAAGATTATGCCTTTGGCAGATGACGTTATTGTATATCCTGCTCATGGTGCAGGATCTGCATGTGGTAAAAACATGATGAAGGAAACGGTAGATACTTTAGGGAATCAGAAGAAAATGAATTATGCCCTTCGTGCAGATATGACAAGGGATGAATTTATAAAAGAAGTTACAGACGGACTTTTACCTCCTCCAAAATATTTTCCTCTAAATGTGAAAATGAACAAAGAAGGTTACGAAGATTTTGATGAGGTTCTAGAACGAGGAGCTACAGCTTTAACTCCAGATGCTTTTGAAGTAGCAGCGAATGAAACGGGTGCTATAGTGTTGGATGTTCGCCATCAAGATGATTTTGTAAAAGGACATATTCCGCGTTCAATCTTTATTGGACTAAATGGTGATTTTGCTCCATGGGTGGGTGCATTAATTGCAGATGTTGATCAACCTTTATTGCTTGTAACTCCAGAAGGCAAAGAGGAAGAGGCAATTACTAGGTTATCTCGTGTTGGTTTTGATGGAACGATAGGTTTCTTAAAAGGTGGATTTGATGCTTGGAAGAAAGCAGCTAAAGATTATGACACGATTACATCGGTGCCAGCTTCTGAAGCCGTGAAGACCATAGCCGCAAAACATACTCCTGTATTTGATGTACGTAAGGAGACAGAATTTTTATCAGAGCATGTGAAAAGTGCAGAAAACACGCCTTTAAGTTCTTTAAATGATTATCTAGCAGAATTTCCTGAAAAAGAAACATTCTTTGTGCACTGTGCAGGAGGATACAGGTCTGTTATAGCAGCATCTATATTAAAGAGTAGAGGAATTCATAACTTAATAGATGTAGCAGGTGGCTTTGCAGCTTTAAAAGCAGATGGAGCGGAAGTAACAGAGTATGTTTGCCCAACAACATTGTAGAAAAAAATAGAATTTTATAAAAAGACCATCAGCAATTTGTTGATGGTCTTTTTTTTATCACTTTTATGATTTTTATCATTTTTATTGGTAGGGCGTAGTACTAATTTTACACGCTAAACAAACTTAATAAATTATGAATAAGCTAGCCATATCTTTAGTAAACTGGAACAACGGAATTGTCATGATCGGAATTTTTGCAGCCGTGTGTATTTCTTTAGTTTTAATTATTATTGCATTTATCAATAGTGAAAAGAAAAAATAATAGCGGGTTATTTTGTAGACAGGCTATAAATTTTATCTTCATTTTTGATTACATAATTGGCTATTAGTCGTTCTGTCTCAAAAGTATTTTTTTGCGGTGTGATAAACGGTGTTAGATCATCAATATTTTCAATGGCTATCTCATTTTCTACGAAGCCATATCCCATATAGGTATTGTCTTGAACAAGGATGACCCCAGACTCATCTAGGGTTCTTCCTTTTTCTCTTATGATAAAGTTTACATTTTTAGACTGGATATCGTTTATGGCAGTTTTAACTTTGGTATTGTACACTTCAATAGGCTCTGTACCTCTGCAGATGCCTTCGCATTCTAAAATATCATAATGGGAGCATGCTGTTACATTCTCTTGCAAATGGCAGAATTTAGGACATAGTTTGTAGGTTTTGCAAAGCTCCTGTAAAAAACTTCTGCAATCTGTTTTTGAGTATAAAATATGAAAAGCATTGGGAGCCATTTTCAGGGTGTTCCAAGCTAAATGCATTACTCCATTACGGTCTTCATACGTAAATATTCCAAAAGGTTGAATCTTTTTTTTCTGCGCTCTATTGTATTCGGGATAGTACTGTTTGATTGCATCAGATTCCATCAACAAGGCCAATAGTTCACTCCCTGAAAGTTCAAAATCTAGAGCAGCGGTATTTTGACAAAGCGTAATTTCTTTAGTAGATTTATCATAGAAATGGCTAAGCACTCTTTTCTTTATATCTATAGCTTTACCTACATATATAATTTTACCCTTTGCATTTTTAAAAAAATAAATACCAGGTTCATTAGGTAACTTATCAAAATCAGATTTTGGCAAACCTGGCGGTAATGTAGCTTCTTGAGAACGTGCATTTAAAAACGACTTAAATACCGTGTCAGCATCCTCAACACGCAATAACTTTGCAAATAAAATAGTGGTTGCTTCAGCATCACCTCTAGCCCTATGTCTATCTGTAAGTGGTATCTCTAAGGCAGCACATAATTTCCCTAAACTGTAGCTATTATACCCTGGGATTAGTTTTCTAGACAAACGTACGGTGCACAGTTTCTTGCGAATAAAGTCTACCCCAATAGATTTAAACTCGTGTTTTATGATATTGTAATCAAAATTTACATTGTGTGCAACAAAGATGGTTTCCTTCGTAATTTCTAATATTTTATCAGCAACTTCAGCAAATTTAGGGGCATTACGCACCATATTATTATCAATGCCTGTGAGGCCAGTAATAAAGTATGGAATTTCAGCTTCTGGATTTACAAGCGTTGTAAATTCATCTATTACATCATATCCGTCATATTTAAAAATAGAAATCTCTGTAATTTTATTGCCTTCAATGCCATTTCCTGTAGTTTCAATATCTATAATTGTATACAAAAGCCCGTTTTTTGTAGCAAAGTTACGGTATTTTTAAGCATGAAATATTCTTGAAAATATTTGAAAAACATGTTTGTTTTTTTACTTCATTTGTACTATAATTTTTGTGTTTACCCTAATAGGGAGGGCACCTTGAAGAAAAATATTTATTTCGGGTTTTTGAGGATTTTGAAATCGTTCTCAAAAGCATTCCATAGTTTGGAAGACCGATTATTAGGCCAGATTTCTTACTTCAGATCTATTAAAGAGTTTCATTTTTTGATTGTGAAAAATGAACGTACTATTCGTATTTTATTATTAAAACCCTTTACGAGCAAAGCATAGAAAGCTGTTATTGTTACCATGGCATACCAGGTATGAAGGGTAAGAGTCTATTATTCAATCAAAAAAATATAACGCTAATTAATTAACAATAATAAATATGAAAATAGTAGCAATTTCCATTTTACTATTAATAACCTCTTTTCTGAAAACAAATCAAGATACTTTAACAGTTACAGCAACCTATGAAGGTGTAGATGACGGTGTGTATTATTTTTCATCAGAAGAAGATTTTAACACCTATGCTTTTAAAGAAATAGAAGATGCAGCTAGTTCTAAATATAACATGGCTGATAGAAAATTAATAGGGACCGACTTTGAAGTTACCTATACATCTGAGGAGTTTTTAGATGAAGAAAACGAGACGTATGAAGTTTTAACGATTACGGATTTAAAACTAATTAAGAAAAATTAAATATATAGATAAGAGGGTATAGCTTTTTTGTTTATACCCTCTTATCAAATACCTAAACGGCATAATAAATTGCGAAAAATAATTCAGGTTAAAAAGAATTTTTTATTTATCTCTCGCTGGGGAGAGTCATTAGATATTGCTTATGCTACCTTACAAGAAGGTAATGAAGTAAAATTCTACATAGAAGACAAAGCGTCTAAAGAAATTGGATATGGTTTTGTGAAGAAAGTACAGGACTGGAAAAAGCATGTAGATTGGGCAGATGTACTAATTTTTGATTATACCGGAAACGGAAAAGTATGTCAAGAATTACGTGCGCAAGGTAAATTGGTTTTTGGAGGTACTGAATATACAGACGCCTTAGAACTAGACCGTAATTTTGGACAAGAAGAGCTTAAAAGACATAAGATTAATATTCTGCCATTTAAAGAATTTGAGACTTTTAAAGAGGCTATAAAGTATGTTGAAGGGAATCCTAATGCCTATGTAATAAAACCATCTGGTGAAACACAAGAGTTAAAACAATTGCTTTTTGTGGGTAATGATGACTCTGGGCAAGATGTAGTTCGGGTATTGAAAGCTTACGAGAAATCTTGGGGAGATGATTTTGGTACCTTTCAACTGCAGCGAAAAGTAAAGGGAGTAGAGATATCTGTTTCTGCTTTTTTTAATGGTATTGAATTTTTAACGCCGATAAACATCACTTTCGAGCATAAAAAATTATTCCCAAAGGAGTTGGGAGTATCAACAGGAGAAATGGGGAGTAGTATGTTTTGGGTCAAAGATTCTCCAATTTTTGATAAAACACTAAAAAAAATGGAAGCAATACTTGCTAAAAATATTTTTTTTGGACATATAGATTTAAATTGTATTGTAAACGGTCATGGCATTTACCCTTTAGAGTTTACCTCTCGCTTTGGTTTTCCGCAAATTTTTATCCAACGGGCAGGAATAACAGAGCCTATTGGTGAGTTGTTATATAAAGTAGCTTCTGGACATAAATTTCAACTTCAAGTAAAAAAGGGGTTCCAAGTTGGTGCTTTTGTGGTCGTACCACCATTTCCGTATGAGGACAAAAAAACCTTTGAGTTATTTTCTAAAGATGCGGTAGTAATTTTAAAAAAGGATAGTTTGGAAGGAATACATCCCATGCATTTAAAAATTGTTAACGATCAGTGGCTGATTACAGGAAATACCGGGATAGCCCTATTAGTAACAGGAACGGGTTTAACCATGAAAGATGCGCAAAAAATGATGTATAATCGTATCAATACGGTCATTATAAACAACTGTTATTATCGTACAGATATAGGTGATCGTTGGTTTGAAGATTCGGATAAATTATGGTCTTGGGGGCTTTTATAAAAAAAGTATGGCGTTAGTTTTTTCTAAATATGTGGGTCATCCAGATACTTTTATTGATATGCTACCCTTAGATTGGCAAGAAGCTCTAAAATCAGTTTGGAATAAAATATCCGGAACTTCAGAAATTGTAGTTCTGAAGGAAGAAGGTGCTATTCTGGCAGGAGGAATTATTTTTAAAGAAATGACTGCAGATATGCAATTGTTTAAGGAAGAAGCAGAAGAGCTATTATCGTCAAATAGCTATTATATTGGATATTTATGGGTTATAGAAGCCAGAAGAGGAGAAAACCTAGGCTCCTTATGGTTGCAGTATATACAGAAGCAGTATGCTAACAATTCTTTTTGGTTAACCATTGAAGAAGAAGGGCTAAAGCAATTTTATGAGAAAAATGGTTTTAGTTTATACTTAGAAAAAGAGAGCAATACGGAAAAAGAATGGTTGCTAAAGTCAAAATAAATCCCAAGTTCTTTTGTTGTTATAGGATTTATCTTACATTTGTTGTTCGTCTTTGATTCTGAATGCTATGAAAATCGACACTGTTTGTATTATTGATGATGATCCAATATTTGTATACGGGACAAAAGTGATCCTAAATAGCAATGGTAAATTTTGCTCTACAATTACAGTTTTTGAGAACGGCCAAGAGGCCCTAGATGATTTGGAGGCAATGCTAAAGTCTAATCAAGAATTACCAGAAGTAATTTTTTTAGATTTAAATATGCCTATTATGGATGGCTGGGATTTTTTAGATGAATTTTGTAAAATTCCAGATATAGAAAGTAAAACAAGAGTTTATATTTTAAGTTCTTCTATTTTTTCTGGAGATATAGAAAAATCAAAAGAATATAGTATTGTAAAAGACTTTATAAGTAAACCACTCACCGATATAAAATTCGAAAATCTTTTAAAGGAAATAGAGAATGAAAGAATAGGTAGAACTGCTTGAGTTCTACCTATTTTTTTATAGAGTTTTAGCGACAGCCTGTACTTGATCTAAAACACGCAGTAAGTTGCCACCCCAAAGTTTAGCAATATCTTCTTCAGAATACCCTCTTTTTACTAATTCAAAGGTAACGTTATAAGTTTCAGCAGCATCGTCCCAACCTTCAATACCACCACCACCATCAAAATCAGAACTCAAGCCTACATGATCTATGCCTATCAATTTTACTAAGTAATCTACATGGTCAATAAAATCAGATACATTTACGGCAGGAGGGGCATTGGTATCTGTCGCCACTAATTCTTTTCCAATTTTTTTCACTTCAGTATAATCAGCAAAAAAAGCTTTCTTTTCATCGGCACTAAGGGCTCCTATTTCTGAACGCTCATAAAGTTTAAGATTAAGAGAATCGGCTATTTTACTGTAAATACCTTTCAGGTAAGCAGCTCTGGCCTCATGCTTTTCAGTATTTAGATAAGAGCTAAAGGCTACCGTTTGTATAACGCCACCGTTTTCTTTTAATAAAAGAAGTTGCTCGTCATCTAAATTTCTACTGTGATCACAAAGTTTACGTGCAGAAGAATGGGAGGCAATGATAGGTGCCTTAGATAAAGCAATCATTTGCTTCATAGCTTCTTTAGATGGATGAGAAATATCTATCATAACCCCGAGCTTATTCATTTCTTCAATTCCTTGTTTGCCCAAATCACTTAATCCATTATGAAGCCAAATACTATCATTTTCACCTGTATTAGAATCAGAAAACTGACTATGGCCATTGTGTGATAAGGAAATGTAACGAGCTCCTAAGTCATAATATTTTTTGAAATTAGAAAGATTCTCTCCAATGGGGTAGGCATTCTCTACACCAATCATCGCTACTTTTTTTCCGGCTTTATGAATTTTTCGCACATCATCAGATGTAAGAGCTAATTCAATTTTCTCTGGTGCAATTTTTTCGCATAAAAGATGTATGGCGTCAAATTTTTCTAAGGCATTAATTTCTGCTTTTTTATAGCCTGCAGGAGTTAGAGAATCTTGTCCTGTGTAAACAATTAACCAGGAAACATCCAAACCACCTTCTACCATCTTAGGAAGATTTATCTGCGTGTCTAAGCGTTGCGTGTAATTTATGCTATCTGTAAAATGAGCTACATTAATATCATTATGGGTATCTATAGTAATTACATTCTGATGAATGCGCTGTGCCTTTTGCTCTATAGTTTCTTCAGCTACTTCTTTAACCTCTTTTGGTTTCTCTTTACAAGAAAAGAATACTAAGGTTAGTAGCATAGCCAGGAAGGGAGTTAGTTTTTTTTTCATTTTGGTTTAAAGTTTTAATAGATTATTTAGTTCTCAGTACTAAACTTAAGCTTTTTTAATGGTATACTAAAAAGTATAGGAAAATGTGGACTTGAAATTAAGGGTTTGTAAAAATAGTGATGACACATTATTGTAAACCTATTTTAAGGGGGTAATTATTGCGAAATGTAATATAAATGAAAGTTTAAATAATTGTACTTAGTGCTATTTTAGGACTATAAAAGGCCACTATTAGCAGTAAACACCCCTGATTTTTAGTGAAATAATAATACGTATTCAGAATAGGGAATTTAACTATTTTTAACAAACATACGTTTGTCCACTAAAGTTTCTTAGTATAATTTTGGTCCCTTGATGAAAAAGGCATTCGGGCAATTTTTACTTCTAATTTGCATTCTAATCACCAACGGATGCAATGCCAGTAACTCCAATGTTGGGGGCTCCTTTATATTTCAAAATTTTAATTCTTTAGAACGTTACGGAAACTATTTGAATGACGATCCGTCAATTCCTCAGTTTGTAGAAGCTCAAGATTTCAATGCGCATAAAAGACATTTTGCCGAAATCTCAGATGTTGAAGAAGAGAATGAAGAGCGCGTTTCTTCTCAAGAAAAAATTAGTAACCTTACTTTTTCTGATCACTCTTTTGATCATGATAGTGTAAAACAGCTTTCTTACAAACTTTTAAAAGACATACGTTCTTTTGAAGCTAAATGCGTTGCAGTTTGTTTTAAACACTACGTGCGTTTTCAGGTGTATCGTATCTGATACATTCTTTGGTAGCCAACATCTTCCATGTGCTACTTAGTATTTCTTTTTAAATTATTTACAACAAAACAGGTGAGTTCTAATCCAAATAGAATTTAGGCTTGCCGCTATTTCAAACTTAAAAAATCATTTATTTTAAACTAGTAAAACTATGAGTAAAACTCCTATGTTTATTGGCTTGCTTGTATTCTTAATGCTTACAAGCTGCGGAGCAAAAAAAGAGGAAAAACATGAAGAAACTAAATTTCTTGTTACCAGTCCTATTAAAAAAGACACCTCAATAACTAAAGACTATGTAAGTCAAATTCATTCTATTAGGCATATAGAAGTTCGTGCTTTGGAAAGAGGATATCTTAAAAACATTTCGGTGGATGAAGGACAAACAGTAAAAAAGGGACAGGCGATGTTCCAAATTATGCCTAATGTGTATCAAGCAGATTTACAAAAAGCAGCTGCAGAAGCAAAAGTTGCAGAAATTGAATTGAAAAACACACAATTATTAGCTGATGGTCAGGTGGTGTCAGAAAATGAACTTTCTATGGCTAAAGCTAATTTTGATAAAGCCAATGCTGAAGTGTCACTAGCAAAAACCCACTTAGGATTTACAAATATCACAGCACCTTTTGATGGGATTATGGATCATTTACATGTACGAGAAGGAAGCTTGTTAGATGAAGGAGAATTATTAACTACACTTTCTGATAATAGTAAAATGTGGGTGTACTTTAATGTTCCAGAAGCAGAATACTTAGATTATATCATGAGCTTTGATAAGAAGGAAAAGAAAGAAGTTAGGCTTCTAATGGCAAATAACAAACCTTTTAATCAAAGTGGTATTGTAGAAACTATAGAGGCGGATTTTAATAATCAGACTGGAAATATTGCTTTTAGAGCAACCTTTAATAACCCAGATAGGATATTAAGACACGGAGAAACTGGGAGTATTTTAATGACCACTCCTTATAAAGATGCATTAATTATACCACAGAAAGCAACATTCGAAATTCTAGATAAAAAATACGTGTTTATGGTAGATCAGGAGAATATTGTCAGACAGACTGAAATTTTTATCGCTGCAGAATTGCCCCATTTATACGTAATAAGCAAAGGTTTGAAGGCTTCAGATAAATTTTTGTTAGATGGTATCCGTATGGTGAAAAATAATGAGAAAATTAGCACTGAATTTATGGAACCTAATGAGGTGATTTCTAAGTTGGCGGTTTACGCTGAGTAATAAAACTAATCCAAAAAAGACATGTTCAGTAATTTTATAAAAAGACCGGTATTGGCAATTGTCATATCGGTAATAATCGTATTTACGGGGCTGCTTTCTATAAAGCAATTACCCATATCACAATTTCCAGAGATTGCACCAACTACCGTAAACATTTTTATAGCCTATCCTGGTTCAAGTGCAGATGTATTGGTTAAATCTACATTAATACCTTTAGAAACGGCTATAAATGGTGTGCAAGGCATGCGTTATATCGCGTCAGATGCTACAAGTGCTGGGGAAGGGACGTTGCGTATCATCTTTGAACCGGGTACAGACCCTAATCAGGCAGTAGTCCGGGTAAAAACAAGAGTAGATCAGGTTATGCCTTTATTGCCAGACTTGGTACAGCGTGAAGGGGTAATTATTACGCCAGTACAACCAAGCATGTTGATGTACGTAAACTTGTATAGTGATAATGTGGATGACCATGAATTATTTCTCTACAATTATGCATATACTAAGATGATCCCTGAAATTCAGCGAATTGATGGGATAGCGAGTGCTCAGATCTTAGGGAGTCGCAAGTATGCTATGCGTGTTTGGCTGAAACCAGATCGCATGCGCGCATATAATGTTTCTGCAGAAGAAATATTAAAAGCAATGGAGGAGCAAAGTATTTTGGCAAGACCAGGTAGAATAGGGCAGAGCTCAGGTAAAACTTCGCAATCTTTAGAGTATGTATTAATGTACCAAGATAGGTATGACGAACCAGAGCAATACGAAGATATTATCATCAAGGCCAACGAGGAAGGGGAGATTTTAAAATTAGGAGACCTAGCGGATGTGGAGCTTGGTAGTGAGTTTTTTGATATCTATTCTAATTTAGATGGTAAGCCTTCAGCATCAATTGTTTTAAAACAAACTTTTGGCAGCAATGCAAGTGATGTTATAGCAGAAGTCAAGGACAAATTAAAAGAGTTGAAGGAGGATTTACCTTCTGGTATGGAGTACAGAATTAGTTATGATGTTTCTAACTTTTTGAATGCGTCTATAGAGCAAGTTATTCATACACTTAGAGATGCTTTTATACTGGTAGCTATAGTGGTATTCTTATTTTTAGGAGATTGGAGGTCTACTTTAATTCCTATCATCGCAGTGCCTGTTTCATTGATTGGAGCCTTCTTTATTATGCAATTGTTTGGTTTGTCAATTAATTTAATAACCTTATTTGCTTTAGTGCTAGCTATTGGTATTGTCGTTGATGATGCTATTGTTGTTGTAGAAGCCGTACATGCAAAAATGGAAGAAACCCATTTAGGTCCTTTTGAAGCCGTGAAGCTAGTCGTAAATGAAATAGGAGGTGCTATTATAGCGATAACATTGGTGATGGTATCGGTTTTTATTCCGATTGCATTTATGTCGGGCCCTGTTGGAGTATTTTATAGACAATTTTCCATAACCATGGCTGGGTCTATCATTTTATCTGCGGTAGTAGCGCTTACATTAACCCCGGTTCTCTGTGCAATGATTCTTAAAAATGATCATGGCAAACCTAAGAAGAAATCACCGATAGATAAATTTATTGCTTGGTTCAATAGAGGTTTTGAAAAGCTTACGGGAAGGTATGTGAACATTTTAAATAAAATTGTTGCGAGAAGAGTTTTGACTTTTGGGATCTTAATAGCATTTTGTGTTGGGATATTTGTTACAAACGAAGCACTACCCGCTGGTTTTATTCCAAATGAAGATCAGGGGATGATTTATGCGATAATCCAAACCCCACCAGGATCTACCCTAGAGCGAACAAATGATATTGCTAGAAAATTACAGAAGATATGTGAGGAAACAGCAGGTGTAGAATCTGTCTCTTCTTTAGCAGGATATGAAATTATGACAGAAGGGCGTGGTTCAAATGCAGGTACTTGTTTGATTAACCTTAAGCCTTGGTCTGACCGGGAGCATTCCGTACATGAAATCATGGAAGAGCTAGAAGAGGAAACTAAAAATTTGGGTGCAGTCATTGAGTACTTTGAACCACCAGCTGTACCAGGTTTTGGATCTTCAGGAGGCTTCTCAATGCGTTTGTTAGATAAAACCAATGGTACGGATTATCAAGAGTTTGATAAAATTAATAAGAATTTTATGGATGCGCTAGCTAAACGGGAAGAACTAACGGGTTTGTTTACCTTCTTTTCCGCGAATTACCCTCAGTATGAGTTAAAAATTAATAATAAAATTGCCATGCAAAAAGGGGTTTCTATTGATAAAGCAATGGAGAACTTAAACATTTTGATAGGTAGTACTTATGAACAAGGGTTTATTCGCTTCGGGAGATTTTTTAAAGTGTATACACAAGCAGCTCCAGAATACAGGGCATTACCCTCAGACCTTGAAAAATTATTTGTAAAGAATGAAGAGGGAGAAATGGTTCCGTATTCTGCATTTATGACCATGGAAAAGCGTTTGGGACCAAATGAAATTACACGTTATAACTTATATAACTCAGCATCAATAAACGGACTTCCTTCCAACGGATTTACCACTGGCGATGCTATCACTGCGATAAAAGAAGTAGCCAAAGAAACACTGCCAAGAGGCTATGATATTGCTTGGGAGGGCTTGTCGTATGATGAGGCGCAGCGAGGGAACGAATCACTTTATATTTTCATGGTAGTTCTAATCTTTGTATACTTTGTTCTTGCCGCTCAATATGAAAGTTTTTTACTTCCTTTTGCGATTATTTTATCACTTCCTGTTGGTGTTCTAGGTTCATTTGTATTATTGAAGACGATGGGGTTAGCCAATGATGTCTATGCGCAAATTGGACTTATTATGTTAGTTGGGCTTTTGGGGAAAAACGGAGTGCTTATTGTGGAGTTTGCAGTTCAGAAAAGGCGTCAAGGAAGTACAATTCTTGAGGCTGCCATTGAAGGAGCAAGAGTAAGGTTTAGACCAATTTTAATGACTTCTTTTGCTTTTATAGCAGGATTGATTCCTTTAGTTGTGGCGCATGGCGCGGGTGCAATTGGAAACAAAACTATTGGTGGTTCTGCCATGGGAGGTATGTTAATGGGGACTTTTATCGGCGTTTTAATTATCCCAGGATTATATTACATATTTGCAACTATGGCAGACGGAAGAAGTTTAATTAAAGGAGAAGCTACGGAGCCTGTTTCAGAAGAATTTATTAGAGAGAGTGAAGCCGGAGGTAAGACAAAAGCAACACTTCGAGAAGTAAAAAAATTATTGAAAAAATTAACCAAAAAAAATGAGGATGAAATTTAATAAAAGCAAGCTCATAGGCTATAGATGGTCCTCTTTGGTAGGTCTTTTAGCACTGGTAAGTGTCTATGCTTGTGTGCCAATGAGAACGCTAAAAGAAGAAGACACCAGCGTTCCGGAACAGTATGCAAATCAAACTATAGATACTGTAAATACCGCTAAGATGAAATGGCGCGATTTTTTTTCGGACCCTTATCTAGTTTCTTTAATAGACACAGCATTGGTGCATAATCAAGAGTTAAATATCATGCTTCAACGCGTAGATATGTCTAAAAATGAAATAAAAGCGAGAAAAGGGGAGTATTTACCTTTTGTCAATTATTTTGGTGGCGCTGAGGTTGAGAAAGTAGGTGAGTATACCCGAAATGGCGCTGTGGAAAACAACCTTGAAATTAGAGAAGGAGAGGAGTTTCCAGAACCGTTATCAAACTATGCTTTTGGCCTAAAAGCCTCTTGGGAAATTGATGTTTGGAAGAAGTTACGCAATGCTAAAAAATCTGCTGTGTTTGAATATTTATCTACCGTAGAAGGTAAGAATTTCATGGTGACTAGTTTAGTTTCTGAAATAGCTAATTCTTATTATGAGTTACTAGCCGTAGATAGTCAGTTGGCTATAATTGACCAAAATTTAGAGCTTCAGGAGCATGCGCTTATTATGGTTAAGCTTCAAAAGCAAGCAGCAAGAGCCACGGAGTTGGCGGTCAAAAAGTTCGAGGCAGAAGTTTTAAAAAATAGAAGCCATAGATTTGAACTAAAGCAAGAGATCGTAGCGATAGAAAATAAGATTAATTTTCTAATGGGTAGATCGCCACAAACGGTAGCTCGTAAGTCTGGAGATTTTATTACGACAGCTGTTGATGCTATGTATGCAGGTGTACCCTCTCAATTACTTTTAAATCGTACCGATGTTCGCCAAGCAGAATTAGAGTTAGAAGCGGCTAAATTAAATATAAGCGTAGCAAAAGCTAATTTCTATCCTTCATTTGATATAACAGCAAGTTTAGGTTTAGAGGCTTTTAAACCGAAGTATTTAAACACAACTCCAGAATCTCTTTTGTATTCTGTTGTGGGTGATGTTGTAGGACCTTTAATTAATAGAAATGCGATTAAAGCGGCATATAAAAATGCTAATGACAAGCAGATACAAGCAGTTTTTGAATATGAAAAAGCAATCTTAAATGCCTATATAGAGGTTTCAAATGAACTTTCTAATATAGATAATTTAAAGAAAAGTTTTGATTTAAAAGTAGGCCAAGTAGATGCGTTAACAGAGTCTATTGATATTTCCATACGTTTGTTTCAGTCCGCTAGAGCAGATTATATGGAGGTGCTTTTAACGCAGCGTGATGCGCTAGAGGCTACTATTGAGCTTATTGAAACTAAAAAAGATCAATTGATTGCACAGACCACGATGTATAAAGCACTAGGTGGCGGCTGGAATTAACGCTTAAAAAATTGTTTAAATGCCGTGAAAAAGCCTGTAAAGAAATTTACAGGCTTTTGTTTTTTAGGATGCTTTTGATCCAACTGTTTTTTTTATGACACACACTATATCGTCATCAGCTAATCGTGAAGCATTTAATCTTCCAATTATAGATTCTGTTTCTAGATATTCAAATAGTGCATCAGAGACATAAGGCTTTAAGTGATTGATGTTTGTACTATTTGATAGTATTACTTCTCCGGTATGCTTATTAATTACGCTATAATAGTAGTTAAATAATTCCATAACTTATTTTGTTTTATTTTGGATGCAACTGACGTGTTTTTAGAACTATAAAACTAATAATAGATTATTTTTTAAATGAACTCAAATGCTAAAAAATAAAACTCAAATCACTTTTATAGCTTTGTTTAAGTACTTTTAGAGAGGTGGTTGAAATAATCTATTGACATTTATTTATAAGTTACAATGTAAATTTGTTTTCATGGTAGAATATATATCCTCACTTTTGCGTTGTACTTAGATGATCAAAATCATTTTGATTTGAGGTTGACTTTACAAGGGATTTAGTTAGTTAAATTAAACATGATAGTAGTAAGAAATGGAAAATTTTAAGCATATAAAAGTAACAACAACTTCTTCATTGCAGAATGTTGATATCGTAGAATATATAGAACCTATTACAGTAACTATCGTTATTGGAATGAATTTCTTTGAAGATGTACTAACAGGATTTCGGGATGTTATTGGAGGTAAGTCTAATACGTATACCAAATCATTAGAAAAGATTAATCAAGAAGCTATTATAGAACTTAAAAGACGTGCCCATTATTTAAATGCCAATTACGTTATTGGTCTCAGTATTGACAATGATGAGATTTCTGCCCAAGGAAAATCAATGTTGATGGTTACAGCAATGGGTACAGCGGTAAGAGTTGCCGGAAAGGCTAAGAATATCATAAAGAATTCAACATCCATAAATTTAGAAGCTTTTGAACAATTGTCGTTAAAAGCGCAACTCCTGGAAAGTGCAGAGAAAGACGAATTGATTTTAACTGAAAATAAGTGGCATCAAATTATAGAAAATCAAGTGTCAGAATTAATTCCTTTTCTTTTAACCAAGCTCACCAATAACTTAAGCCAGTTTGATGTCAAAGAAAATATTAAGTTATTTTTTGATACGCTGGAAAGAGAAGACACGATTACCCAGATTTTTGATTTCTTAATACGCAATGAAGATAGAGATTTGGAGTATGTACTTGAAGTAATACAAGAATTGCATATGGTAGATTATGATAAAAACCTAAAGCTACTGACGAGCAAGAAACGGTATTTGAATATTTTGGGCGCTTCCATCGCAGGAATGCATAAGAAGGCCTATTATACATCTGATCTAAAATTGATGGAAGAAACCATTTTGGTGCTCGAGGAAAAATTTCCTGTTACAGCAAGCTTTATGAGGTCTAAAGAATCGTTCTCAGACAAAGAAATTGATGTTTGGAAATGTGAATGCGGCACTGAAAATAATTTAGAAAGAGAAAGCTGTAGAGCGTGTAAAACAGATATTCATGGGTTAAAAGATGCTACAATTAATCTAAAAGAAATTAAAGAAAGCTTGATTTATAAATTAGCTATTTTACAGAAAAATTTTGCTCAATAAATTTAGTGCAATGAAATATTTTTTAAGTATTACCCTCTTATTATCAATTCTTTCATGTAGCAGTGAAGAAAACACTACTTCTGCTGATCCTGTGGATGATACGGGCACTCCGCTAGTAAGTAGTGCTATTCCCATTTACAATCAGGCGTATCAAGAGAACTTTGAGGCAGATAAGATTAGTGCTATTTTAAACAACGCCAAAAATGGATATGTTTTATTAGATCCTTTTCAAGAAGAGGTAACAGATCATGTAGCAGCGATACAGGCAAATGGTAACCAAGTAGGCGCTTATATCAGTATTGGTACGGGTGAAACTTATAGAGATGACTATGAACAAATAAAACCTTACTTAGTAGCCACTCCTTGGGGAGAATGGCCCGATGAGTTTTTCGTAAAAGAAACTACAACCGGAGTCTTAGAAGTAATGAAGGCGAGAATAGATAAGATTGCTGCTTGGGGGTTTGACTGGGTAGAGTTTGATAATATGGATTGGGCTTTTGATGATGAAGCTAGAGATACCTATAGAATAACAGCATCGGAAAGTGAAGCAATTACTTACTATCAAGAATTATGTGCTTATGTGCATTCAAAAGGAATGAAATGTATGGCGAAAAATAGGGTAGAAGATGCTGCCAATTTTGATGGTGTCCTATATGAATCTTATTCCGATGAAAAAAATTGGTGGGATCAATCTGGAGCACAAAGCTTTTTGGATGCGGGAAAATTGGTGATTATTAATCATTACAATGAGAAATCTTGTGGAGAAGTGTATTCTGGATATAAGGGCATTTATAATGATGACCTTTCCTTTATTTGTGAAGATGCCATATTAAAAAAATATGTTCATTATAATGAGTAGGTGAGCCTATCGTAGTCAAATAAAAGATCCCAGTAAATTTAAATTTGCTGGGATTTTTTATAGACTATTATGGCTAGATCTATCACCATTTACGTCAGTTTTACTATAAGTTACTACAGATGAAGTTCCTGTGATTTCTAGTGATTAGCGCATAAATACATGTTAATTAGGGAGTTGTGTTCTGGCAAATAACATAGGAGTCTCGAAATTAATAGTGCTAAATTAATATATTTATGCTAATTTGGTATATATGAAAATTGAACTATGTCCTAATTGTGGGTCAGACCATAAGATTAAAAGCGGAATTGTCAATAATAGGCAGCGGTATAAGTGTAAACAGTGTAGTTATTTCTTTTCTGTAAATAAGATAGGAAAGAAGATAGATGATTATTACATAAACAAGTCGCTTCAGTTGTATTTAGAGGGATTGTCATATCGGGAGATAGAACGTATTCTTGGGGTGTCTCATGTTAGTATTATGAACTGGGTCAAGAAGTATAATGTTAAGCGTCCTTACAATTCTAGCTACCACCCTACCTATAAAATATTAAATGCAATAGAGCTAGGTAAGTACTTTCTAAATGCTGAAAATATTAAAGGGGCAGGAGTCGTAGTGACAGAGTTGGGAGATAAATTTATGCTTATAAAATGGGAGCGTTTCAAGGATTAAGTATAGCTATTTAACAAAATAATATATTAGTTTTTTGTTAACAAATTGTTTTTAAGAGATTAGTGTGCACACAAAACCAATTATTCACTTATTAATCAACGTAACAATGGGAAAACAAACACTAATATGGATAGGGGTATTTCTCGCCTCCTTTCAGATTATAAATGCCCAAGGCTCTCCTGATTATACCGGAGGTCTTAAATTTAAATTTAATGAGGAGGGCTCAAAATATCTGCGAGTTATTTCCTGGGCACAAGTTCAAGCAAATTATAATACGGAGGATACTTTTGATGCCAATGGTAATGAGAATAGTCGTCTAAACTTCAATCTACGACGAGCACGTGTATTAATGTTTGCACAAATCAATAAAGATTTTTTAATCTTAACGCATTTTGGACTCAATAGTTTAACAAGCACTACCCTAAGTCCTACAGGAAAAGGAGATGGTTCTCAACTATTTTTTCACGGAGTTTGGGCACAATATAATATAGGCGATGATCTGACGCTAGGCGGAGGCTTGCATTATTTTAATGGTATTTCAAGATTAAATAATCAGAGCACCTTAAACATGATGACGATGGACAACCATCGTCAAGCTTGGGCAACTATTGGGTTATCGGATCAGTTTGCACGTCATTTAGGATTTTTTGCCAAAGGAAATTTTGATCGGTTGCAATACCGGGTGGCAATCAATGATGCTTCGGCCTCTTCTTTAGATTCACGTACTGCGGCGGTAAATAGTTTTGCGGTTTATAATGGGCGTGCTACTTTGGGGTCTAAAGATGCCGGTAAAGCCTATGCCGGTTACTTCGATTATCATTTTTTAGATCAAGAATCTAACTTCTTGCCCTATAAAGTAGGAACGTATGTGGGAAGTAAAAAAGTGTTTAATATAGGAGCAGGCTTCTTTCTACATCCCAAAGGATCTGTTATAGACAATGGTACTATAGCCGCTCCTAATTTAGTAGGAGAAGATGTCTCAATTTTCGCTGCAGATGCTTTCTATGATGCGCCAATTGGCGAAGATGGTAGTGCTGTAACTGCTTATGCAATGTTTCAATCTAGTGATTACGGAAAAGATTATTTATTCAGTGCCTATGGCACAGGGAATATGCTTTACGGGCACGTAGGTTACGTTTTCAAAGGAGACATTACAAAGACAAGGTACCAACCTTATTTAAGCTATGGCACCCATAGTTATGATGCTGTAGAGGACAACCGAAATACCTTTGGTATTGGAGTAAATGCTTTTATGAGTGGTCACAACTCAAAATTAACGTTAGAATATCAAAATCAAAGTTTTGGCGCAGTAGATTCTAATATTATATCGCTTCAAGCGATGATTTACCTATAAAAATAAAAATTATGTCTGATAAACAAAAAAATGCAACAGCGTACTGGAAGGAAAATCTGCGGTACCTAACTATTCTATTATCCATTTGGTTTTTAGTTTCCTTCGTTTTTGGAATCTTAATGGTCGATCAATTAAATGAGATAAAAATGGGTGGCTTCAAGCTAGGGTTCTGGTTTGCACAGCAAGGGTCTATTTACGTATTTGTTGTACTCATATTCGTCTATATACGATTGATGAATAAGTTGGATAAAAAATATGGTGTTGACGAATAAACTAACTAAAAAAATAAATATATTATGGGAATACTAACTTGGACCTGGATACTCGTAGGGATAACTTTTGCACTTTATATCGGGATTGCCATTTGGGCTAGAGCAGGATCTTCAAAAGAATTTTACGTTGCAGGAGGTGGTGTGCCACCAATTATCAATGGTATGGCAACTGCAGCCGATTGGATGTCTGCAGCATCATTTATATCATTAGCAGGTATTGTATCTTTCGGGGGCTATGATGGCTCTGTTTACCTTATGGGGTGGACCGGTGGGTATGTGCTTTTAGCTTTGCTACTCGCTCCTTATCTAAGGAAATTTGGAAAATTTACAGTACCAGATTTTATTGGAGATCGGTATTATTCTAACGTAGCCCGTATCGTGGCTGTCATTGCGGCCCTAATAGTGTCATTTACTTATGTTGCTGGTCAAATGAGAGGGGTAGGCATTGTTTTTTCAAGATATTTAGAAGTAGATATTGAGACTGGTGTTTATATCGGTATGACTATCGTACTCTTCTATGCAGTACTTGGCGGGATGAAAGGAATTACCTATACACAAGTAGCGCAATATTGTGTTCTTATTTTTGCTTTTATGGTTCCAGCGATTTTTATTTCGTTTGAAATGACAGGAAATGCTATTCCGCAATTAGGATTTGGCGGTACAGGTGATGATGGGACGTACCTTTTGGATAAATTAGATGGTTTACATGCAGAACTAGGTTTTAGTGAGTATACTACAGGAAGTAAATCTATGATAGATGTGTTTGCTATAACACTAGCCTTGATGGCGGGTACTGCTGGTTTACCGCATGTTATTGTCCGTTTCTTTACAGTACCTCGTGTAAAAGATGCAAGGAAATCTGCAGGTTGGGCTTTATTATTTATTGCAATCATGTATACTACAATTCCGGCTGTAGCGGTGTTTGCGAGAGTTAATCTTATAGAAACAGTTAGTAATAAGCCCTACGACGGATTGCCAGAATGGTTTGCAAATTGGGAGAAAACTGGACTTTTAAAATATGAGGACAAAAATAATGATGGTGTAGTTCAATATGTGGCAGATAAGAATGCAAATGAACTTACTATTGACCGTGATATAATGGTACTTGCAAATCCTGAGATAGCAAAATTACCTAATTGGGTAATTGCATTAGTAGGAGCAGGAGGATTGGCTGCAGCATTATCTACAGCGGCAGGTTTATTATTAGTAATAGCATCTTCTATTTCTCATGATTTATTCAAGAAAATTTTAATGCCCACAATTAGTGAAAAAGGTGAGCTTATTGCTGCGCGTCTCGCAGCTGCAGTTGCAGTAGTAATTGCAGGTTATTTTGGGATCAATCCTCCAGGATTTGTTGCCGCTGTCGTCGCGCTAGCCTTTGGTCTTGCTGCCGCCTCATTCTTTCCGGCAATTGTATTAGGAATCTTCGATAAACGTATGAATAAAGAAGGGGCCATTGCAGGTATGGTAATAGGTTTGGGCTTAATGCTATTTTATATGCTGAAATTTAAATTTGGAATCTTTGACGGAGGGAAAGAAGCTGTTGATAGTTTAAAATCTAGTTGGTGGTTTGGTATATCACCTGAAGGATTTGGTACGGTCGCTATGTTCGTAAACTTTGTCTTCTCTGTTGTGATCTCGAGAATGACACCTGCCCCACCAGAAAATGTTCAGGATATTGTAGAAAATATCAGAATACCTTCTGGGGCAGGAGAGGCTTCTGGACATTAAAAATAAATACTTTTTTATGTATGAGATATCGTTTGAATAACAGAAGGGTATTAAATTAAAATTAGTTAGTTAACCTAAAATCAGCATTGCAATTTTTGTAATGCTGATTTTTATTGAGGTAATAAAATGATTTTTTTTCACTACTTTATACACGGCAAACAGTATAGTAAATCAACTAATAACTAAACATGAAGAAACGTCATGAACAAAAACTAGTCGTCCTTTCGATTGCTTTATTTTTACTATTTAATGTACCCTTTGTCTTAATTTTTAATTTTGAAGGGGCGTTATTTGGTATTCCTACGTTTTACTTTTCTATGTTTTCTATTTGGTTGCTTTCTATCGTAATTTCAGGAATTGTTCTAAAACGATATTATGAATAATTACTTGTTAATCATTATTATCGTTGTGTATTTAGCAGTGCTGTTTTTCATTGCTTTTTTGGCGGAAAAAAAGAAAAAAAGCAAATGGGTGAACAATCCCTATGTGTACACTTTGTCTTTAGCAGTTTATTGTTCTGCTTGGACGTACTATGGCAGTATCGGGATTGCGGCCAATTCTGGAATTGATTTTTTGCCTATTTATTTAGGTCCTGTTATTGCTGCACCTTTATGGATTGTAGTGCTACGTAAAGTAATACGAATTTCTAAGCAAAATAAAATCTCTTCCATAGCAGATTTCATTTCTCTGCGGTATGGGAATAATAGGTTTCTGGGAGCTCTAGTTACCTTGGTTTGTCTTTTTGGTACCATTCCCTATATTTCGTTACAACTAAAAGCGGTCTCAGAAACCTTTGAAATTATGGGAGATAATATTTCACATGTTTCAACTAATATTTTTAATGATTCTACCTTTTATGTAGCGCTTCTTTTAGCCATATTCGCAACGTTTTTTGGTACACAAAAAGCAGATGCGTCGGAAAAACATACAGGAATCATTGCAGCAGTAGCTTTTGAATCGGTATTAAAACTGGTGTTCTTCTTAGTTGTTGGTGTTTATGTAACTTTCTATTTATTTGATGGTACCACCGATATTTATGCGCAAATAGCCACTAGAACTAATTTTAAAGAACTAACCAGTCTTTCTGGATTGGAAGAAGGGTTTAATTGGTTTTTTATGATTGGATTGTCATTTATGGCCATCTTTTTATTGCCTCGACAATTTCAGGTTTCAGTATTAGAAAATACCAGAGAAAAATATTTAAAAAAAGCGATCTGGTTATTTCCACTTTACCTCCTATTGTTTAACATATTTGTAATTTTTATCGCTTGGGCGGGAGAGCTAACTTTTGGAGGTACTGCGAATTCAGAATATTACACCTTACTTTTACCTTTAGAGAATGGCAACTCATTTCTAGCCACTTTAGTTTTTCTTGGAGGATTCTCTGCAGTCATTTCTATGGTAGTGGTTTCTACATTAGCACTGTCAACCATGGTGAGTAATAATTTAATTATTCCTTATGGCTTTTTAGACAAATTCATTAGAAATCAAACGGAAAGGAATGCGAAGTATATTAAGAATATTCGTCGGATTTCTATTTTTACCATTATCATCATAGCGTATTTCTTTTATGTCTCTTTTTCGAGCGAATTATCTTTGTATGCTATAGGGCTAATTTCATTTGTGATTATAGGCCAACTAGCACCTTCTTTCTTTATTGGATTATTCTGGAACCGTGGCTCTTCCAAAGGGGCTATAATAGGGATTATTGTTGGTTTTCTTATAACCGTATATACGTTAATACTTCCATTTACGATAGCAGCAACGGGTCGAGAGAATTTTACGGAGTTAGGATTGTTTGGTATTAGTGCTCTTAAGCCTTATGCTCTTTTTGGAATTGATTTTTTGAGTCCGCCAGCACATGCTTTTTTTTGGAGTATCTTAGTTAATTTACTCTGCTATCTCGTGTTCTCTATTATGACGAAAGGGAATTATCGAGAACGTAATTACGCGGAAATGTTTGTAGATAGTAATAATTTCACCGCCTTGCAAGACAGTGCACTTGTTTGGAAAGGAGAAGCCTACGTAGCAGATATAAAAAATGTCCTTATTCGATTTTTAGGAGAAACTAAAGCGGCTAGAGCCTTAAAATTATTTTTCACAAAATATAACTTACCATTAGATACGCAATTAGCAGATGCTAGACTGATCAATTTTTCAGAAAAGCTTTTGACGGGGAGTATAGGTAGTGCATCTGCTAAAATATTAATTTCTAGTGTGGTTAAAGAAGAGCAAATAAGTTTAGTAGAGGTGCTAAAAATTTTAGAAGAATCAAAGAAGAATATCGTAAGTAATAAAATGCTTCTTGAAAAATCAGACGAGCTCTCGCAATTATCTTCAAAATTAAAAGATGTAAATGAAGAGCTTGTAGTTAAGGATAAGCAAAAAGATGAGTTTTTAGATACCGTAGCACATGAGTTGAAAACGCCTATTACGGGGATTAGAGCTGCTACGGAACTTCTAATGGATGAAGAGGATGATATGCCAAAGGAGATTAAAAAGCAGTTCCTGAATAACATTCTTCAAGATTCAGATAGGCTAGGGCGACTCATTAATAATATTCTGGATTTTGAAAAGATGGAGACAGGTCGACTTAGCTTAAATAAAAGCTCTTTGGATATTCAAAAAACCATAAGAACGGCAGTAGAACGCACGCAACATATTGCAGCTAAAAAAGGGATCAAAATAAACATAAAAAATGTCCATCGTTTTTATTTAAATTATGATGAAGATAGAATTATTCAGGTGTTGTACAATTTGCTTTCAAATGCTTTGAAATTTTGTGAGCCAGAATCTGGACACATTGAAATAGATTATAGGCTAGGAAACGAAGTGCTTGAGATTGTGGTAAGAGACAATGGAAAGGGAATACCTCTTGAGGATATCGACTTTATTTTTGATAAATTTTATCAATCTCAACATCAAAATACCATTAAGCCAGAAGGCAGTGGATTAGGCTTAGCGATTACACGACAAATTATAGAAAAACACGGTGGAAAAATTTGGGCCTCTAAACATATAAAAACAGGTGCAGAACTTGTTTTTACGTTGCCATTTAGTTAACTTGGTTACAGATTTTATGAAGTACAAGATTTTAATCGTCGATGACGAACCAAATATAGTAATGTCACTAGAATATGCCTTTAAAAAGCAGGATTTTGAGGTGTTTATAGCTAGGGATGGTAGTGAAGCATTAGAACTATTGAAACTTAGCACGCCAGATATTGTGTTGCTAGATATTATGATGCCAAATGTAGATGGGTATCAGACGTTAAAACATATAAAAAGTACCGCTAGTTTAGAAGCTACAAAAGTAGTTTTCTTAACAGCAAAAAATAAAGCTTCGGATATTGAAAAAGGATTAAATCTAGGAGCTGATAAATATTTAATTAAACCTTTTTCAGTAAAAAAAATAGTCGCAGAAATTCTGCAACTAATGACTTAAAAGCAGTCTTATAAGTCTTTTTTAAATATTGGTTTTGTGTGCAAACAAACAATGTTTAACTAAAATTTTAAGACGTGAAGTATCAAATAAAACCACATACATCAGATATTCTTATTACGATTTATGTAGTAATTACTTTGTTCTATAGAATAAAGTTTGAAAACGAAGCAGGCGTAACGGCACTACAATCTCTTGTAATCGGTCTATGCCTTATTGCTATGCCTTGGTCTCTTATCAAACTAAAGATCCTTAATCCCAAGTGGTTCGGCTTATTTAATCCTAAAAAATCTGAGCTCTAATTTTAGGGAAAAAGTGTTTGGTGCCTAGCTCCTTTGCTAATACTATATGATCAAAAAATACAATGTTTATCCCAATACCTATTTAGATCTAGTGATGCAGCCTGCTCAGGCTGTTTTATGTCAAAGAGGTTGCGTTAAACTAGACACTAGTTATTAATAAAATAAAATCAATACCCAGAATTCTAAACTCTAGAATTTTAATTAAAAATTTAACCGTCATGAGTAATTATCATATAAAACATTTAGAAGAGTATTATCAAGTTTATCGAAAGTCTGTACGTAACCCGGAATCTTTTTGGGAAGAAATAGCAGAAGAACATTTCTTGTGGCGTAAGAAATGGGATACGGTGCTAAGCTGGGATTTTAAGAAACCCGAAGTGAAATGGTTTGAAGGTGCTAAATTGAATATAACCGAGAATTGTATTGATAGACATCTAGCCACGAGAGGAGATAAAACAGCTATTCTATTTGAGCCAAATGACCCGAAAGAAGCGGCAGAACATATTACGTATAAAGATTTGTATCATCGGGTTAATAAATTTGCCAATGTTTTAAAAGCGAAAGGTGTTAAAAAAGGAGATCGCGTTTGTGTTTACCTGCCTATGATTCCAGAATTAGCAGTGGCTATATTGGCCTGTGCTCGGATAGGAGCCATACACTCGGTGGTTTTTGCGGGTTTTTCTTCTATAGCCTTGGCAACAAGAATTAACGATTCCGATTGTAAGATGGTTATCACTTCTGATGGGTCGTATCGAGGCGCTAAATCTATTGACTTAAAAGGGATTGTAGATGAAGCTTTAGAAGATTGTCATGGGGTTAATAATGTATTGATGGTAAAACGTACTAAGTCTGAAATCATGATGAAAGCAGGTCGTGATGAATGGTTACAACCTTTGTTGGATGATGCTCCTGATGAGCTCGTCGCTACTGTCATGGATGCCGAAGATCCTTTATTTATCCTATACACTTCAGGTTCTACCGGGATGCCAAAAGGAATGGTACATAGCACTGGGGGATATATGGTATATACTGCGTATACCTTCAAAAATGTTTTTCAATATAGAGAGAATGATATTTATTGGTGTACAGCAGATATTGGCTGGATCACAGGGCATAGTTATATTGTGTACGGACCCTTAGCAAATGGTGCAACCACGGTAATGTTTGAAGGGGTACCTAGTTATCCTGATTATGGACGCTTTTGGGACATTGTAGAAAAACATAAAATTACGCAATTCTATACGGCACCTACAGCAATAAGGGCTTTGGCAAAAGAGGGAGTGGCCTATATAGATACGCATGATTTATCTTCTTTAAAAGTATTAGGTACGGTAGGAGAGCCTATAAATGAAGAGGCGTGGCATTGGTATGACGATAATGTAGGTAAGCGAAAGGCGCCAATTGTAGATACGTGGTGGCAAACAGAAACGGGAGGTATTATGATTACACCAATTCCATTTTGTACGCCTACCAAACCAACTTATGCAACCTTACCCTTTATAGGAATTCAACCAGCACTCATGGATGAAAATGGTAAAGAAATAAAAGGAGATCAGGCGGATGGTCGTTTGTGTATAAAATTTCCTTGGCCGAGTATTGCCAGAACTATTTGGGGGAATCACCAGCGGTATAAAGACACTTATTTTTCGGCCTATGAGAACATGTATTTTACGGGAGACGGAGCCCTCAGAGATGAGGTTGGTTATTATAGAATAACAGGGCGCGTAGATGATGTTATTATTGTTTCAGGACATAACTTAGGAACAGCACCCATAGAAGATGCTATAAATGAACATCCTGCAGTTTCTGAAAGCGCTATCGTAGGATTTCCTCATGATATCAAAGGAAATGCATTGTATGGATATGTAACCTTAAAAGAAACAGGAGAAAGCAGAAATCATGATAATTTAAGAAAAGAAATAAATCAAATTATAACAGAGCAAATAGGACCCATTGCCAAACTAGATAAAATTCAATTTACAAATGGTTTGCCAAAGACCCGATCTGGAAAAATTATGCGTCGTATTCTTCGAAAAATAGCGGGTAAAGACACCAGTAATCTGGGGGATACAAGTACCTTACTAAATCCAGAATGTGTTCAAGAGATCATGGATAATGTCCTCTAAACGCACCTAAATGTAAAAAGCCCAGTAAATTTTAAATTTACTGGGCTTTTTTTGTGGAGCCGGGGAGAATCGAACTCCCGTCCAAACAAGCAATTACAATGCTTTCTTCATGCTTAGTTTTCATTTGATTTTCGATGCACAACCGACTGAAAACCGCCTATTGTACACTTAGCTTCTGAAATTTTTGTGATACTACCAAAGCAATAGTACCCTTGTGTTGACATTTCTGGTGCTCCTAATAGAATCGCCGCCAACAAGGGCTATTCCGGAACATCTCGCTTCTCTACCTAGTAGAGACGAGGCTAATCTTACTATAATTCAGATTAAGCGGCAAGAGCGTAATTATTTTCGCCAATTAAAAGTGTGGAAAATGTGATTAACGAGCTGTAGCCCAGCGCTCGGCATGCTTACATCCCAATTGGTCTCGCTGTCAAAACCAGGCGGCCCCTTGGAAAATTTTCAATGAACTAATCCGCTTTCAAAAGAAATTTATTTTTTCTAGCGGATGGCAAAGGTAGTTCAAAAACTATTCCAAAAAAAGTTTTGCTTGTCATCTTGTCATATGTTACATTTACAACTATTGAAACGGTATAAGTTATAAAATTGTATTTATGAAATTCGGAATCATTAGAGAACGTAAAAATCCGCCAGATAGAAGAGTCGTACTATCTCCTGAAGCATGTCAAAAATTACAAATAAAGTATCCTGCGGCAAAAATTGCGGTCGAACCTTCTGCTATCCGAACGTATACTGACGAAGATTATGTAAAAGCGGAACTTAGCTTAAGTACAGATATGGAGGAGTGTGATGTTCTTTTAGGGGTTAAAGAAGTGCCGATAGAAGATTTAATTCCGAATAAAAAATACTTTTTCTTTTCCCACACAATAAAAAAGCAACCTTATAATAGAGAACTGCTACGAGCTTTTTTAGATAAAAACATAGAAATGTATGACCATGAAGTCATTACCAATGAAAAGGGACAACGTTTGGTTGCTTTTGGTAGGTATGCTGGGATTGTAGGTGCGTATAATGGTTTTAGAGCCTACGGACTTAAGTATGATTTGTATGATTTGCCCAAAGCAGAGACGTTAGTAGATCAACAAGCATTAATAGCTGCATTGAATAGTATTAAACTACCTGCTATAAAAATTCTTCTAACGGGAAAAGGAAGAGTAGGAAATGGCGCAAAAGAAATGTTAGATGCTATGGGGCTTACTAAAGTTACGGTGGCAGATTATTTATCAAAATCTTTTGAGGAACCCGTATACTGCCAAATTGATGCAACTGAGTACAACAAAAGAAAAGATGGCGTTCGTGGCAATAAAGCGGAGTTTTTTAAAAACCCAGAACTGTATCAAACTAATTTTGTTCGTTTTACTAAGGTGACTGATTTTTTCATTGCAGGTCATTTTTATGGTACTGGGGCACCTTATCTTTTTACGAGAGAAGATGCAAAACATGAAGATTTTAGTATAAAGGTTGTGGCAGATGTAAGTTGTGATATTGATGGACCCGTGGCAACAACCATTAGACCATCAACCATTGCAGATCCAATATATGGGTATGATCCTCTAACGGAAAAGGAGGCAGATTTTAAATCGATAAACGCTATTGCTGTTATGGCCGTAGATAATTTACCGTGTGAATTGCCAAGAGATGCTAGTGAAGGTTTTGGAGATGCTTTTCTAAAAAATGTTATTCCCGCATTTTTTAACAACGATAAGAATGGCGTATTAGAGCGTGCAAGAATGACACAAAATGGAAAGCTAACAGAGCGTTATGCCTATTTGCAAGATTATGTAGATGGAAAAGAGTAACGGTGTCTAATAAAAATTATAGCTATTGTTTAAAATGGGAGGTGGAGAAATTTATTTTTTTTCACTTCCCATTTTTTATTAATTATATTTTTTGAGATCGATTAAAGTCACCGCAAGTACCCCCAGCGTATACGCTACTAAATCCTGAATACTAAAGCTATTGCCAAAAATTAAGTGGGCCCATTTATTTTGGTCTAAGCTTAGAAGCTGTAAAAATGTGGTGCGTTGCAGAAACTCAACCGTATAAGAGAGAACTAATGTTGCCATTGCAATGTGCAGTGGATTGGTTTTTATAAAACTCCTGAAGAAACAATAGATGAGGATGACCGCGAGAAAGTCTCCCACAGTTTGTCTAATGAAACCAGTTTTTAAATAGTAAGCAATCGCAATTTCAACCCCAAAAATTAGAATAAAAAAGGTAAAGTGAATTTTGTTAAAAATGAATTTCATGGTTATTTCGTTTGTGTTGATAGGTACCTAATTAGTTTTGTCATAAAATAAAGAGCGTTTATGTTTTAAAGACATATGCTTAAGTAGAAAAACGCAATGGGAATATTCAGGATTACTAAAATAATCGTACTAATATTTTCTTCGAAATCCCTATAATTTACCAAGGCATTTAAAAGCAATAGAATAAATAGGATCATGTTAATCACAACGGCAACCAAAACAAATATAAACCCTACCATTACTGTAGCATCAAAAGCTAGTTTTATTAAGAAGAGTAAGGTTCCGATAATAAAAGAATAGAAGCTGATGCTTACCGCTATTCTATTTAATTTATAGGTAAAATATGACATCATTTTAATGGTAGATTAAGGAGTAAATGGAATATTCTTGCCAGCTTTTTTCTTTCTCTTGCTGTATAAATCGTGAATATTTAGTACTGATGCTCAATTGATATATAGTTGCCTTTTTCGCTTCGCTATACTTTTTTAATTGAATACTGTTAGTATCGCCTAAGTCAATAAGATATTGAATATCCACATTTTTAATATTCTTCAAATTATAATAGGTGATAGATTTGTCCCAAGGAATTGTTGCACTTATGAATAGCACTGCAAAAATAACAGCAACGTTCGATCGTATTAAATAGATGAAACTTTTGGTTTTTGATACTTTCAAGTAGGTAGTACATAAACCTGCGAGGATAAACAATAAGTATACAAAAACGCCAATTCTTTTATATGTTAATCCTAAAGTGGCTACATACATATAATTTTTATACCACGTAAATAAGACCAGTATAAGGTTCATGGCTATCCAGCTATAAGATAAGGTCTTAATGTTTTGGTTTTTCGTGTAAAAATTAAGATCGCCTCTAAAAAAATATAATATAATAGCAATAGCGCCGATAATTGATAATAATAGGGCGTAGACTCCTTGATGTACAGCTTTTGAGTGTTCAGAATTTGTGCTGGTGTTAGCGTCTATCAAATAGATGAAATCAGTTATTAGAAAGATAAAAAGCAGACTATTTAATGCTATAAATATAATACAGCCAAGGGTGTATTCTTCGGCTAGTTTTTTACATTGTTCCAATGAAAAACTTAACGTAGACCTTTTCAGCGTATTACTTTGTTCGGTATCTAAAGTTATTAGGGTTTCCGGGTAGTAAGGCTTTAAAATATGTAAGAAGATAAAGTACCCAAATACCGTAAATAGGAGCCACGGAAAGCTTAAGAAATCAAAGTTTATTGCAGAAATAAGGCCACTGAAAACAGGATTAGACTTTTGGTATAATAAAGAGAATAGTATAATTAATACTAAGGCGATGCTCAGAGCTTTAAAGATGGTTTTGGTTTTAGAAGATATGGTAGTGCTTTTGTGTCCCTCTTTTTTTAAAGAACTATTTAATAGATGAATAGAAGCCAATACCATGTTGGTGAGCCCTATGAACCAACTTAAATACAAGGAGTTTTTGGGTGCAATAGTTTTTCCTATATAAGTTAGAAATGCGATGAAGTGAACGAAAATCTTAAAATTTGTAGGATCTAGAAAGACCACTATTGCACTAAACAGATAGGCAAGTGCAAATTTTATAGTTTCTTTTTGCCCTTTATGCTCAAGGAGTACGATAGCGATAGTTACTAAAGAAAGAATCACAAGGTTAATTCCCATAGTCTTGCTGTACAGTAGTAAACTAAACATTAAAGAGGCTAGAATTGATTTGATATGAATGTTCATAATATAATTTTTAGTGTATCGAGAAGGTAGTTCTAATGTTGCGAATTGGTAGATGTACTAATTTTTGAAAATCTATTTGATAAAATTTAGATGCACTCTTGCCTCTTTTGTATTCCTGTTGGAATCTTTTAAAATGAGAGTAGTAAAAAATGGTGCCAATGGTGAGTACAGAAAAAAGGTATAAACTTCTTTTGCCATTGCCCCATAAAAAATATTGCATGCTAATCTCTTCTGGAACTGTGGTCCCTATGTTTGTTAAAACATGATAGATATCATGACTTTCAAGCTTGGACTGTAATTCAAAATTGTTCTTGGTTAAAAATTGATGCAATTCAGCGCCTAAAGAGTTGGGAGGTAAGGCTACTAAATCTTTCACAGTAACTGTCCAAGGTTTATTTTTCTTAAAATACTTCTGATATGGTTTTTTACTAATTTCATATAGCGCTTCAAAAATAAATGCTTTCATAATTAAAATATTAAAAGTACTTTGAATTTCAAAGTGAATGGATAAAAAAATAGATTAGAATTTTTTGATTAAATTTTCAAGTGCATCAATGTGTTTTTTGAATGCTGTTTTCCCTAAAGTAGTGGCGGAATATCTCGTATTTGGTTTTCTTCCTATAAATCGTTTCTCTACCATGATATACTCTTCTTTTTCCAAAGCTTTGGCATGACTCGCTAAGTTACCGTCGGTAACATCTAGCAACTCTTTAAACATATTAAAGTCAGCATATTCATTTACCATGAGTATACTCATCATACCCAATCTAATGCGATGATCAAATGTTTTATTTATGTTGTTTATTAGTCCCAAATCTATTGTCTATCGTATTTGCAATACATAACTATACCGTAAAGAATATGAAGAAATCCAAATCCTAAGGCCCAAAAATACAAACCATAACCGATAAACTGTGTGGCTATTAAACCAATAATGATATTGGCTAAACCTAAATAGCGAACGTCTCCCAAAGTATACTTACTTGCATTTAAACAAGCTAGACCATAAAATATTAAGGTAGCAGGAGCAATAAGCCCCAAGGTCTGATTTTGTAGTAAAATAAAACAGAAGAGACCTCCAGTAATAAGCGGTACCATAAAGTTAAAAAGCAAACGTTTAGAAGTCCTGTTCCATATCTTTTCTCCACTCTTTTTTGACTTTCTTCGTGTGAGAATTACGCCTGTAAGGATGGAGGCGATCATTACGATTAAGGCAATCGCAATTAACTGTTCGGGAGCACCAATACTTAAGAACAACTTCTGACTATAGGTAGACTTATTTTGAATGTCCGTAATAATTCCATTGGCAAAATAGGCGCCAATTAAAGAATAGACTCCGGCCAATATTCCAGATAAACCACTGAGAGAAATAAAACGAGATGATTTGTTCATCAAATTTTTGATTTCATGTAAGTCGTCTAAATAGTTTTTTGATTCCATCTTAAAGTACTTTGAAATACAAAGTAAGTTTAAATATCGCAATCTTCCTATATTTATTTTAGAATTCTTAATGTATATAATAATTGGAATCAGAAGATTAGATCGTTTTTCTTTTCAATAAAGGCTTTATAGCTACAAATGAAATCCACATAAAACCTCCAAATATAAGTGTCCACATCCATGTTTCTTTCATAAATAGGGTATGGAAGATGCTATAGAATAGAATATCGGGTCTAGAAATAATATCCCAAGAATTAAAGCGTAAAAATCGGCCTAGGAATATTCCGAATCCACCGAGTAGACAAATGCTAAATATAACAAAATGGGTAATTTTGGTGCTGTACTTGTGAGTTAGCAAATGAAATATATCCAGTAAAGAAATGATTCCCATGAGTAAGCCATTTATAGCAAAAATTAATATGAGTAGAAAATCGAACACCTGAATCCCATAATCATTATCGACATGTTTTAGGTCGGTAATAATGTAGGGGCTATTGGGGATGAATAAAAGCCAAAAAATAATGAAAAGTGCGCTAAGAAATTTAGATGTACTTATTTTTTGACTATATCGTAAAGCTTTAGAGAAAACTACAGGTAGAAAAGCTAAAAATAGATTCCAAAGTAGAAAAGTAAAAAAAATAGTTTCCGTATAAACTACTCTTCCCAATAACGTTATCGTACCTACTATTGTTAGGATCACTAGGATTTTATAACGTCTATGCTCTTTTATATGTTGGACTATTTCGGTCAAATTTAAATGTAATCTAGTTTTAGGTTAAAAACGAAGAAACCTCATTTTTGTTGCACTTTACTATGGATCTCTTCAATTGTTGAGTTACGGAGGAAGTAGGCAATAAATGAAATTATTTTGAGTTTTTAATAACAAACTTAAAAACTACATAATGAAAAAATTATTTTGGTCCCTTATTTTAGTATTTACAGTCATGAGTTGTTCTAGTGATAAAGATGATTCTAGTACGGATAATATCAGTGATCAGACCCTTACTGGAACTGTAGAAGGAAAAGCTTTTACGGTACAGGGAGGTAAGGCTTTTTTTAGATCAAGTACGAGTACAGAAGAAATTACCATTTACCTAACAAATGAAAATTTTGGTTGCAATTCAGATATCTTTGATTATACGCTAACGGTAAATACTTCTGTTCCTAATATGGTAGGAGTATATACAGACGTGAATATTGTAACTCAAGATGGGAATAACACACCATTTAATAATTTAACAGAAACCATTGTAGAGATTACAGCAGTATCTGCTACAGAAATTTCAGGAAAAATGAAGCTTAACAAAGAAGGATCAGGGGCATTTCCCGAAAGTATTTTTGAAGGTGCTTTTACGGTTTCAATTTGTGAGTAAACTACTTTGCAAATAACAAATAATTAAAAAGGGAAAACATATTGTTTTCCCTTTTTTGTTTTAGTTAAGGCCATTCACTGTTTTCCGAATAGCGACCAAATTGGTCAAAAGTTTTTCTAAATGATCTAAGTGTAACATGTTGGCGCCATCACTTTTTGCAATAGATGGGTCATAATGAGTTTCCATGAAAATACCATCTGCACCGGTAACGATGCCTGCGCGAGCTATTGTTTCAATCATATCAGGTCTACCACCTGTAACACCACTAGATTGATTAGGTTGTTGTAGAGAATGAGTAACATCTAGAACCACTGGAGCGTATGCTTTCATGGTAGGAATACCTCTAAAATCTACAATTATATCTTTATACCCGAACATGGTACCACGATCTGTAATCACCACTTGCTCATTGCCAGAATCGGTTACCTTGGTTACCGCATGCTGCATACTTTCCGGACTCATAAATTGCCCTTTTTTCAGATTTACAACTTTTCCTGTATTTGCAGCAGCCACTACTAAATCTGTTTGGCGTACCAAAAATGCTGGGATTTGTAAAACGTCTACATATGCTGCAGCCATAGCAGCATCTGTTACTTCATGAATATCTGTTACAGTAGGAACTTTAAAAGTCTCAGATACTTTTCTCAAAATTTTCAGTGCTTTTTCATCTCCAATTCCAGAGAAGGAATCTACGCGGCTACGGTTCGCTTTTTTAAAACTTCCTTTAAAAATATAAGGAATTTGAAGCTTATCTGTAACTTCCACAATACGCTCTGCAATACGCAGCGCCATATCTTCGCCTTCAATAGCACAGGGGCCACATAAAAGGAAGAAATTATCACTATTGGTGTGTTTTATTTGAGGTATCTTATCTAGATTCATTGGTACATATAATTAAGACTACAAAGATAATAGAATTTAGGTCGAATTACTATAGCTAGAACATGCTCAAAATCAGTCTAATAAAAAAATCACAACTTTCAGTTACACTTCAAAAAATAGCAGTACCTTTGCGCAAAATTTAGCAGGGAATAGTTCCTTTAATAAAGTATTTATGTCAGCAACAAAAAATATTGCCATTATTGCCCATGTCGATCACGGTAAGACTACCTTGGTAGATAAGATTATGTATCACTGTCAGTTGTTTAGAGAAAATCAAAACACAGGTGATTTAATATTAGATAATAACGATTTAGAAAGAGAAAGAGGTATTACCATTACTTCTAAAAACGTTTCAGTAGTATATAAAGGTACTAAGATTAATATTATTGACACTCCTGGTCACGCCGATTTTGGTGGTGAAGTAGAGCGTGTACTAAACATGGCAGATGGTGTTTTATTGTTGGTAGATGCTTTTGAAGGTCCAATGCCACAAACACGTTTTGTATTACAGAAAGCAATTGACTTAGGTCTTAAGCCTTGTGTGGTGGTTAATAAAGTAGATAAAGAAAACTGTACTCCTGAAGAAGTTCATGAGAAAGTTTTTGATTTAATGTTTGAATTAGGTGCAGAAGAATGGCAGCTAGATTTTCCTACAGTTTACGGTTCAGCTAAGAATAACTGGATGAGTGAAGATTGGAAAAAGCAAACAGAAAATATAGAGCCATTGTTAGATATGGTTATAGAGCATGTTCCAACTTTTGAACCAAAAGAAGGAAATACACAAATGTTAATTACATCTTTAGATTTCTCTTCATTTACAGGTCGTATTGCGATTGGTAGATTATTAAGAGGTGGTTTAAAAGAAGGACAACAAGTTTCTTTGGTAAAAAGAGATGGTTCTATTGTAAAAACTAAAATTAAAGAACTTTATACATTCGAAGGTTTAGGTCGACTTAGAGTTGAAGAAGTTAAAACTGGTGATATTTGTGCTATTGTAGGTCTAGAAGGTTTTGAAATTGGTGATACCGTTGCTGATATTGAAAATCCTGAAGGGTTAAAAACAATCGCTATTGATGAACCAACTATGAGTATGTTGTTCACGATTAACGATTCTCCATTCTTTGGTAAGGATGGTAAATTTGTTACTTCTCGTCATATTAAAGATCGTTTATCGCGTGAATTAGAAAAAAACCTAGCATTACGCGTTAATGATACTAATAGTGCAGATAAGTTTTTAGTATTTGGTAGAGGTGTATTACACTTATCAGTACTTATTGAAACTATGCGTCGTGAGGGGTATGAATTGCAAATTGGTCAGCCACAAGTAATTATCAAGGAAATTGATGGTGTTAAATGTGAGCCTGTAGAGCAATTGACTATTGATTTACCGGAAGAAGTTTCAGGTAGAGCGGTAGAAATGGTATCTATGCGTAAAGGTGAAATGACGAGCATGGAAGCCAAAGGTAACCGTATGGTTTGTGAATTTTTAATTCCTTCTCGTGGTATTATCGGTTTAAGAAATCAATTGCTAACAGCAACGGCTGGTGAGGCTATTATGTCACACCGTTTCTTAGAGTATCAACCAATGAGAGGTGATATTCCACAAAGACAAAATGGTTCTTTAGTTTCTATGGAAATGGGGAAATCTATTCCTTATTCTATTGATAAATTACAAGATAGAGGTAAGTTTTTTGTGGAGCCAGGAGAAGATATCTACGAAGGTCAAGTTATCGGTGAAAACTCTAGAGGTGATGATATGACTGTAAACATCACAAAAACTAAAAAAATGTCTAACGTACGTTCTTCTGGAGCAGATGATAAGGCAAAAATTGTACCTGCAATTAAGTTTTCATTAGAGGAAGCTCTAGAATATATTCAAAAAGATGAATATGTTGAGGTGACTCCTAAGTATATTCGTTTAAGAAAAATATATTTAACGGAAAACGAACGTAAGCGTAACAAAATAGCTTAATAATTTAAGCACACTTTTTAATAAAAACCCAAGATGAAAATCTTGGGTTTTTTTATGTAAGGAATTTTATAAAAAACGACTATCTAGTTTAACTTTTAAAATACACCAATGAAATTAGGATTAAATATAGCACTTGTTGCACTACTGCTGTTAATTGGATCATGTAAGGAGGAGCCTAAAAAAATGGAAACTGTAGCAACGGAAGAGGTTCAGGAGCCTACTTATCATATTCCCGATACTTGGGTAGCTAATAGAGTAGGTAAAGCAAAAGAAAGATTGAATGCTACAGATGCCGGTAAAATTGTTTGGAGCGCAATGGAGGCTCATGGCGGTTTGGATACTTGGTATTCTAATGGTTACTTATCTTTTAGATTTGATTACCAGCCATTAGATGGATCAACACGTAGAAATTCTTATCAGACCATAGATACTTGGAATAATAAGGCTAGACATACAAGTTTCACAGATAGTACGGCAATTTTTGGTTGGGATGGTAAAGAAGCTTGGGTAAAAGCTAAAGATAGTACGGCATTTGAGTATGACACTAGATTTTGGGCCCTAACACCATTATATCTTGCGGGTCATCCATTTATTTTGGATGGTGAAGGCGTGAGCTTAGAACTATTACCAGAGAAAGAATATAAAGGGGAATTACAAGATGTTGTAAAAGTTACTTTTGGGGAAAATGTTGGAGACGCACCGGATGACTTTTATATTTTATATTTCGATAAGGATACGCACATAAATAGTGCTATTAGATATATTGTGTCTTACCCGCAATACTTTCCAAAAGGAGGTCATGCTCCTGAAAAAATTATGGAAATTGTAGGACAAAAAGAAACTAACGGGATTCTTCTTCCAATAGGGTTAAAAACACATTGGTTGGATGAAAATGAAGAAATGGGAGAATACATTACAAAAATTGATCTTAGCGATGTTGAGTTTGTGTTAGAAGTTCCTGAAAACTATTTTTCAAAACCAGCAGGTGCTACCGTTGTGCCTGCTAAATAAGAAACTAGATTTAAGCTAATAAAACAAAGCCTCTAATTTTATTAATTAGAGGCTTTCTTGTGTATAATAGATATTTGCTATCGTCTTTTTTTATAGGCTGCCGTAGCGGCACCAATTATTCCGGCATAGTTTTGTAATTCTGCAGGTATAACGCGGGTGTCTATGGTGATGTATTCTTTAAACTCATCAAAATCTTTTGAGGTTCCTCCACCTATAATAATTAAGTCAGGAGAAACAATTAGTTCAATATATTCTAGAAATTTATTGAATCGTTTTCCCCATTTTTTATAACTCAGTTTTTCTTTTTCTTTTATAGAGGCGGCAGCATAATGTTCAAATTTGGCATGCTTTTTATAAGGAATTTGGCCTAATTCAAAATTAGGCAGCAGCTCTCCGTTAAAAAATGCACCACTTCCTAATCCAGTACCTATTGTAATCATAAGTACTAGTCCTTTTTCACCTTTTCCTATGCCATAGTTCATGGTGGCATAGCCCGCAGCATCAGCATCATTAATTACCGTAACAGGCAATCCTGTGAAATCACTAAAAAGTTCCTCAGCATTTACACCTAGCCATTTTTTGCTTAGATTCCCATGAGCTTTACAAACACCGTTTTTAATAATGGTAGGAAAACCACAACCAATAGGACCTTGATATTTAAAATGTTTTACAATTTTCGCAAATACTTCTGCAATCTCTTCTGGCTTTCCTGATTTTGGAGTTTCTATTCTAAAGCGCTCCGTAAGAAGTTCACCGGTTACTGTATTTACAAGTGCCCCTTTTATTCCAGAGCCTCCAATATCAATTCCTAATAAAGTCATTTGTACGTTTTAATGGTATAGTAAAACAAAAGTAGCGAAAAATTAGTAGGCGCTGTTGGCTTTTTATTTACTGCAGTAATTCTTGGTGGTGCAAGTAGTCAAATATAATTTTGTCTACTTCAGAGACCAATTCTTTATCTTTATAGTTAAGCCAAATTATTTCTTCTATTTCAGAAGCGGCTTTTAGGTCCCCAGAATATTCCGCAAAGTAACACGTCATCCGAACTAAAGTACCGGGTTTATGGCTGTCCGCTTGTGCTTCAAAAACACCCAAAAAGCTCAAGGTTTTTACTAATAAATCTACCTCTAACTCTTCCTTGATTTCTCGAAGAAGTGCAGCGTGATCTGTTTCATTGAGTTCTCTCTTACCTCCAGGGATGTAATACGTACTTCTCCCAATACTACGAGTGCTTAAGATTTGTTTATCCTTGAGATGAATCCAAGCTATTTTGTCTATGATCTGCTCAGTGGGTTCAATATAGTAATCTATAGAATTCAAGGAATGATCAGGATCTAGCTTATCTAAAACCGTATCTATAAGTTTTCCAAAACCGGTAAGCGTTCCTAATTGTTTGTTTCTACCAAGAGCACTAGATATCGTTTCATCTCTATTTCCAAACTTATAGCCTAGTGGGGTAATCCATAGCGTATTAATTAAATGCTGCATGGCAACGTTGCCTAATTGATCAATAGAGATAGCGATTTTAAGGCAATATTCGCCAACCCCTTTTAATCCCTTTCTGAAAATATTTTGAATAATTCCGTAAACAAAACCTAAGGGTAATGTTATGATAGATAAAATGATAGAAACCAAAAATAAAAGAATCCCTATAAATGGTTTGATTTTTTTATCGGGCTTAAAACTTTCTTTTTTTAGAATCATTAGCTAGTACTAGATGTAATTAAATGCTATGTGGTGCTGGTTTGTAATAAGTTCTTCTCGTTTGATTATTTATAGCTACCCAATAATTTCAGAAAGAGGAGGTCGGGTGTTGATGTTTAATTGCTTAAACAGCTTTTTGCACTACTTCAAAAACTTTGTTGCCATCACATTTAAGCGTCTTAGAGGGGTATTTTAAAATCAAAGCATAATCATGTGTAGCCATTAAAATAGTGCGCCCCGTTTTGTTAATCTCTTGTAAAACCTTCATAACTTCTACACTAGTTTGTGGGTCAAGGTTTCCTGTAGGCTCATCTGCTAAAATTAATTCTGGGTCATTTAATAATGCTCTAGCGATTGCTATACGTTGTTGTTCACCACCAGAAAGCTCATGAGGAAATTTGAAACCTTTTGTTTTCATGCCAACTTTGTCTAAAACAGTTTCTACTTGAGTGTCCATCTTAGATTTGTCTTTCCATCCTGTAGCTTTCAAAACAAATAGTAAGTTGTTGTTAATCGTACGGTCTGGAAGTAGTTTAAAATCTTGAAAAACAATACCAAGTTTACGCCTTAAAAAAGGAATGTCTTTTTCTTTTAATTTCCTTAAATCAAAATCTACAATGCTACCAGTGCCATGGTTTAAAGGTAGATCTCCATAGAGTGTTTTCATGAAACTACTTTTACCACTTCCTGTTTTTCCAATGAGATAAATAAATTCACCTTGCTTTATTTCAAGATTAATATCATTTAGAACCAAATTTTCTTTTTGGAAAACAGAAACATCTTTTAGATGTAATATACTCTCAGCCATACTTTTTAATATTGTTATAAAAGTAATAAGATATCACAGATATTAATGTGGACTATTAAAAAAATTACTTGAGAAGATGATTTTTTTATGTTTTTAGCTGTATATGAATAAGTTAGTAGCGGTTTTTGTTTAAGCTGTAGGAAAAATGGCTAACTTAGGAGGAAATAATAACCCTAAAACTTTTGAGCTTTAATACATGGAAGTCAACCACCATAATAAAAGTGTTCAAGATTTACATCAAGAAATAGAACAACTTAGAGAGCAAAATAAGAAACTTCTTTTGTTTCATTCTTCTAAACAAGAAATTCAGAGATCTTACGATGAGTTATTGTTAAAGTTGAATGCGGAAAGTGAAACCTATACCCATACAATTTTGGATAATATGGGTGATTCTGTTTTTGTAAAAGATGATAAAAGCAGATTACTTTTGGTAAACAATGCATTTTGTGAAATGTTTGGAATGTCTAGAAATGACGTAATTGGAAAAACACTAGCGGAAGATGTTGCAGTAGATGAAAAGGAAAGCTTCTTGCAAATAGACAAGGTTGTATTGGAAAGCGGTGTGGAAAATATTAATGAAGAAACGTTAACCCTGAAAGGTGGGGAGCAACTTGTTATTTCTACTCGTAAATCTAGATTTATTGATGCCTCGGGAGAGAAGTATATCATAGGTGCTATTCGGGATATCACCACAAGTAAAAATGCAGAAAAGGCTCTTTTAAGAAGTGAAAGTGAATTACGAGAATTAAATATCACAAAAGATAAACTCTTTGCTATTATTGGTCATGATTTGAGGAGTCCGTTTAATAATATACTTACTCTTTCTAATCTTATAGAAGATGCTATTGAAGACAATAAAATATCATTATTAGAAGAGTATGTAAGTTTGATTAAAACAACGTCTAATTCGACACTTGGTTTGTTGGAAAACTTATTGACCTGGTTTAATTCTCAAAAAGAGAAGGTTAATTTAGAACGTGAGAAGTTAGATATAAAATGTCTGATTGAGGAGGTTCAAGAATTTATTGAGCATTTAGCTAAAATTAAGAATATCTCGGTGCAAGAGCCAATTTTGGATGCGATGGAAGTTTATTCTGATGAAAAAATGCTCAAAACTATTTTAAGGAACCTTTTGTCTAATGCTGTAAAATTTACTAAATCGGGTGGGCGTATTCATGTTTCAGTAACAAAGCAAATGGAAACGCTAGAATTTAAAGTTTCTGATACGGGAGTAGGGATGAGTGAAAATAAATGCAAGGTTTTGTTCACGTCAGATACTAATAAGTCTTCTAGAGGAACTGCAAATGAAATGGGTTCTGGTTTTGGCTTAGTTCTTTGTAAAGAATTTGTCGAAAAATTAGGAGGTAAAATTTGGGTAGAAAGTGAAATGGGTAAGGGAAGTGACTTTAAATTTACCTTACCATTGGTTTGATTTATCTCTTATTAAAAATACCTTTATTTCAACTATTTATTATTTTTTCTGAGTTCATTTTGAATTAAAATTAAAAGTATCTTCGTTCTCATATACTTTAGGTACACTTTTTGTCGTTGTAGCTATTAAATAAAGGTATTTCTTAATTGTTGGAGAACATTATGCTGAAGAAAAAAACCGCGCTATTGCTTAGTTTTGTTGGAGCTTTGCATCTTTTAAGCGCTCAAGAATCAAAAATCTACACCCATGATCAAAAAGAGTATCAACAAGCGTTGACACTCTACAATAACGAACAATTTCAAGCTGCTCAGGCAATTTTTGAAAAGGTGAAGTATACGACTAAAGATCCTGAAACCGAAGCCAATAGTACCTACTACGTTGCAAATGCTGCGGTACGGCTAAATCAATTAGGCGCAGATAAGTTAATGGAAGATTTTGTAAAAAAATATCCAACCTCTACAAAAAGAAATTCAGCCTATTCCGATGTGGCAGAATACTATTTCGAAACAGGAAAATATCCGTATGCATTAAAATGGTACAAGAGGGTTGATCAGAACTCCTTATCGCAAAGTGAAAAGGATAAATTCAACTTTAACTACGGTTATGCTTTATTCTCTTCTAAAAATTCAAAAGAGGCAGAAACGTATTTAAATAAAGTTTCTAATTCTCCGGTATATGGTTCTCAGGCTAAATATTACTTGGGGTATATTGCTTACCAGCAAGATGATTATGCAGGAGCCAATCAGCGATTTGATCAAATTACCGATCAAAAAGTGTTAGAAGAAAAACTATCTTACTATCAGGCAGATTTAAATTTTAAACTAGGAAAGTTTGAGGAAGCTATCGCATTGGCTAAGCAGCAAATGCAAAGAGCAGACCGTCAAGAAAAATCAGAATTGAGTAAAATTATAGGTGAGAGTTATTTCAATCTCAATCAATATGAAAATGCGGTTCCTTATTTATTAGATTACCAAGGAAAAAGTGGGAAGTTTAGTAATACGGATTATTATTTCTTAGGATATAGTTATTATAAGCAAGGGGATTATGCCAATGCTATTCAGCAATTTAATAAGATTATAGGAGGAGCAAATAGTGTTTCTCAAAATGCTTATTATCATTTAGCGGAATGTTACTTAAAGCTAGATAAAAAATCTGAAGCCCTTAATGCTTTTAGAAACGCCTCGCAAATGGAATTTGTTCCTGAAATTCAGAAAGATGCTTTTTTAAACTACGCAAGGTTAAGTTATGAAATAGGGAATGCCTATGAGAACGTTCCTAATGTCCTAACCAATTATTTAGAGAAGTATCCAAAAGATGAACATACGGTAGAGATTCAAGAACTGCTAGTAGATTCTTATATTACCTCTAGAAATTTTGCTGGAGCCATGGAGCTTTTAGAAAAAAATAAATCGTACGCAAGCAAAGCTACTTATCAAAAGGTTGCTTTTTATAGAGGGGTAGAGTTATTTACTACCACGGACTATGCAGGTGCAATTGTGGTATTTAAAAAATCATTAGATAATGCTGAAGATCCTAAATTTAAAGCTAGAGCTAGTTATTGGAAAGCAGAAGCAGAGTACAATAGTAACTTATTTAAAGAGGCTCTGAATAGCTTTTCTGATTTTCAGAAAAATCCACATGCTAAGTCCACACCAGACTATGCAGATTTTAATTATAGCTTAGGATATACTAATTTCAAATTAAAAGAGTATACCAATGCAGCAGCAAATTTTACGTCGTATGTAGATGCAAGCACAGAGGCTAGTAAAAAGCATGATGCCTATTTGAGATTAGGAGATAGTTACTTCGCATCTAGCAAATATTGGCCAGCAATTGAAGCGTATAACCAAGCGCTGGAAGGTGAAGGAAGTGAAAAAGATTATGCAGCTTTTCAAAAAGCATTGAGCTACGGCTTTATTGATAGAGTGCCGACTAAAATGGAGGAGCTTAATGCGTTTATGGGTAGGTACCCAAAATCTACGTTGAAAGATGATGTACTTTTTGAGTTGGGTAATTCTTATGTAAGAGCCAATAAAGAAGAAGAAGGACTCAAAGTATACGATAAATTAGTCAGTGAATATAAAGGAAGTTCACTAGTGCCACAAGCTATTGTGCGCCAAGGATTGGTGTATTATAATTCTAATAGGAGTGAACAGGCATTAACGAAGTTTAAAACTGTAGTACGTGATTATCCAAACACGCAAGAAGCTGTACAAGCAGTAACTACCGCAAAGCTTATTTATGTAGATTTAGGTAGAGTAAGTGAGTATGCTGAATGGGTAAGAGGCTTAGATTTTGTAGATGTTACAGATGCTGAACTAGACAATGCAACGTTTCAATCTGCAGATCAAAAATATGTAGAAGGTAATACAGATCAGGCATTAAAAGGATATCAAGCCTATCTAAAAGAATTTCCTAAAGGTTTACATGCTTTAAAAGCTAGCTTTAATTTGGCTCAGTTATATTTCGGACAAGGCGATAAGGATAAAGCGCTAGGACATTATAAAAATGTAGTAGATAGAGGTGCGACGGAGTTTGGAGAGCAATCTTTAACGAGAGTTTGTGAAATTTATATTGGTAAGGGTAATTATACAGCCGCATTACCATATCTAGAAAAGCTAGAAGCAACAGCTAATATTCAACAGAACATCACCTTTGCACAGTCTAATCTAATGAAGGGATATTTTGCACAAAAAGAATATGCTAAAACAATTTCTTATGCGGAAAAAGTATTGGCATCTGCTAAAATAGACGACCGTATAAAAAGTGATGCACATACGATGATAGCGCGTTCTGCTATTAGAACAAATAATGAGGAGCGAGCAAAGCAAGCATATGCTCAAGTATTGACCATTGCTACAGGAGAATTGGCAGCAGAGGCCTTATTTTATGATGCGTATTTTAAAAATAAAGCGAATGATTTTGAAGCCTCTAACGTTTCTGTTCAAAAATTAGCGAAAGATTATTCAGCATATAAAGAATGGGGTGGAAAAGGATTAATTATTATGGCTAAGAATTTTGATGCCTTAGGAGATGCATACCAGGCAACGTATATTTTGGATAGCGTGGTGGTAAACTTTGCACAGTATCCTGAAGTTGTTGCAGAAGCAAAATCTGAAGCCTTCCGTATCAAATCTAAGGAAGCAAAAAGCAATTCCTCTGTAAATCCAGAAAATTAATTATCAAGTTGCAAAAGAGACACTATATGCACAAGTTCATAAAAATAAGCACACTTCTTTTTTTAGGCGTTTTCCAATCTATAACGGCTCAAGAGAAAGATAAGGATAGTATAGGTACAGAAACAGTAACGGTTGTAAAAGCTTACAAGCCTACCGTTTCCGATGCCTTTAAAATTAAATCTGTACCGCAGATTAATGATTCTATTGTATTAAAGAAAAAGCCCATAGTTTACAGTATAAATTCTGTTCCCGTGGCTTCTACGTTTACGCCAGCAAAGGGTAAGGCGGCAACAGTAGATAAAGTTCCACCTCCAATCTTGTATAATTCATATGCATCTCTTGGATTTGGCACGTATGATAATGTTTTAGCAGATTTCTACACGAGTAGAACAATCAGCAGGGATGAGCGTTTAGACATTGGATTAACACACCATTCTTCTAGAGGAGACCTAGATAGCATTGCTTTGAAAAATGCATTTTATGACACCAAATTGGTAGCGGCATATACGAAAGGTGACTCAGACTTAAATTGGGGAGCTAACCTAGGCTTACAGCATCAATTGTATAATTGGTATGGAGTGCCTATCGGTGCTTATAGTGATGAAATTATAAATGGTATAGATGCTAAGCAGAATTATTTCAATGCAGAAATTTCTGGATATGTAAATATGGATAACGCTTATTTAGAAAGAGGAGAAGCGCTTATTCGTCGCTTTTGGGATGCTACAAAATCAGGAGAGAATAGAGCGATGTTAAAAGGTGTTGCTCAATTTCCGATAGGCGATGAAAATATCCGTATTAAAGGAAAGTTAGATTATTTGGGCGGCGTGTTTAAGAATGCCAGTTTAAACAGTACGGTAAATACACCAGAAATTAACTATAGCTTATTTCAAGTAGGAGTAGGGCCAAGTATAGAAATTCTTAGAGATGATCTAACCTTGAATTTGGGGGTGAATCTTGTCTTTGGATTAGATTCTGAAAATAGTGATAGCAATTTTTACATCTATCCAGATATCACTGCTAGTTACCGTGTTCTTGATGAAACGGTTATTGCTTATGGCGGTATACAAGGAGAATTAATTCAGAACTCTTATTATGATTATGTAGAAAGCAACCCATTCGTGTCTCCTACATTAACTGTGCAACCAACAGATCAAAAATACAATGCATATGCGGGGATCAAAGGCCAGTTATTACCAAGTTTAAGTTATAATTTAAAAGCCTCTTATAAGACAGAAAATAAGAAACCGTTATATAAGTGGAATCCAGAAAATACATTTCGCAATGACGAAAAAGGATATTATTACAACAATTCTTTTGATGTATTTTATGATGATGTAAAAACATTGGGCATTTTTGCAGAACTGAATGTGGATATAAAAAGAAACTTTTCTTTGGGTTTGAATGCTGAAGCTTATACCTATTCTACAGAAACAGATAATCCAGCATGGAATTTACCCAAGGTAACAAGTTCTGTATTTTTAGATTATCAAATAGACAAGCAATGGTATATGGGAGCGACCTTGTTTTATGTGGGCGAGCGCGAGGATTTACAGGCTTCTGTGGTACAAAATGCAAACCCAGTAGATTTTCCATCTACGATAGTTACCCTAAATAGTTATTGGGACACTAATGCACACGTAGGGTACAGATTTAATGAACAATTATCAGTATTTGTAAAAGCAAATAATATAGCGAATTCTAATTATATGAGATGGGCAAATTACCCTGTTCAGGGCTTTCAGCTTTTAGCAGGTGCGACCTATAAGTTTGATTTTTAAATAATTATACGTATGTTTGTAGGAATTTAAAATTAAATCCTACAAAAATTTGTAGCCGAAAACAGATGTTTTTAGCGCAATTTAAAAAGTCATTTGTAGATTTCTACGAATGACTTTTTTTATTTGAAAGATATTTTTTTTCGTATAAATATTTAAGAAATGAAAACGTTCCCCCAAATCATGTTTTTGTTTTTTACGCTAAGTAGTTTAGCGGTAAAAAGCCAGAACTTAGTAAAAAATCCAAGTTTTGAATCTAATAATAAATGTCCAGAAAAATTTGGCTCCCTAGATATAGATGCTAAAAACTGGCATAAACCCACTTTAGGGACTACAGATTACTTTAATACCTGTAGCAAAGAACTTCCGGTTACTGATAATTTTATTGGCTCTCAATTGCCTTTTGAGGGGAATGCTTATGCAGGAATGTACTTATATGCTCCTAATGATTATCGAGAATATATCACGGCAGAATTAGAAACCCCTTTGGAGAAAGACAAACTGTATAAAGTGTCTTTTATGGTGAGTTTGGCAGATGATGTAGAGTTTGCTGTCAAAGAATTTGATGTGCTGTTATCGCCTTCAGTTTTTGAAATGAATACTTCCAAGCATTTAGATGTGCGATATTTTTCACGATCAGCCCAGTTAAATTTTAAGCGCATGCAATCTCAAGAATATTTAGATAATACAGATTCATGGGTAGAAATTTCTACTCATATTATGGCTAAAGGAGATGAGCAGTTTTTAACTATCGGAAATTTTAGTAATAATGAAGATACATTTACGCAGGTGGTAAAGAAAACTTCGCGTAAGTCTTCGTATTATTTTATAGATATGGTGTCTGTTGAAATGATTCCTAGTTATATGCCCAATCAGTTGTATGTTATAGAAGAACTGCTTTTTGATTTTGACGAGACTACTATAGAAATAACATACAATAAGCAGTTGTCAGATTTGGTTACCTATCTAAAAAGTAATCCTAAATTAAACATTTATTTGTACGGTCATACTGACGCCATGGGATCTGTAGCCTATAATGATGAGTTATCTGAAAAAAGAGCAGCAACCGTAGCTAAATTTTTAGAAAAATCCGGATTAAGTAAAAATAGAATTTCCTGGAAAGGTTTTGGTTTTAAAAAACCAGTAGTAAGTAATGAAAAAGAAGATGTTCGGTTTAAAAATAGGAGGGTAGAATTCCTAGTCGCAGAACCACAAAGTACTTATTCTAAGAATTTGTATGAAGACGGACAGTAATTTTAATATTTCTTTGTTAAAATCTACAAGATAATATACTTAACTTTCACAACTGATTTAAAGTGTAATGTACCTTATTTAGTTGCTGTCTTAACGTATGAATCCAAAAACCAAAAGAAAAAAACAAGCTAAAGTATTACGAATATTTAGAAAAATTCACCGGTTGATGGGTGCTTTTTTATTCATTTTTTTCTTCTTTATTTCGGTTTCGGGGCTCTTACTAGGTTGGAAAAAAAATAGTGCAGGCCTTCTTCTTGCCGAAACCCAAATAGGGTCTAGCTCAGAATTTTCTGAATGGTTACCATTAAGTGTACTTTATGAAAAAGCAGCCAGAGTAATTAAAGATTCTGTCGCGGAAAATACACCATTAACCTTAGATCGTGTAGATATCCGAAAAGATAAAGGGGTGATTAAGTTTATCTATGAAGATTATTACGGTTTACAATTAGACGGCGCTACAGGACAGTTACTAGAATTTGGCAAACGTCAATCAGATTTTGTAGAGAACCTACATGACGGTTCTGTCTTAGATACTTATTTTAACACTTCAGGAAGCCCTATTAAAATATTGTATACAACAGTGATGAGCATTGCGCTATTGTTTTTTACCATCACGGGTTTTTGGCTTTGGTATGGTCCAAAACGCATGCGTAAATCCGCTTAATTTTTTTTATGTTCAATACATAAGATTGATGTAATATCAATTGTTTTTTAGTCTACATTTACCACCTAAATTTTTAACCTTAATGTCTATAATTAAGAAAGTTAGAGCGGTAGATAATCTGTACGCTGGTCTGGATAAAGAAATTGCTTCTTTTCAGGAGAAAACTTCCTTGCATTGCAAGGCCGGTTGTGGTAAATGTTGTACGCATGCCGAAGTAGATGCCTCTCCTTTAGAATTTCTTCCTTGGGCATATCATTTATTTGTTAATGGCTTGGCAGGGGAAACTTTAGATGCTTTAAAGGCAGGTTCAAGTGCAGTATGTCATATATACCAACCGCTTTCGTTAGTAGATAAAAGCAATGGTAATGGTAAATGTAGTGACTATATCTACAGAGGTCTTATCTGTAGGTTATTTGGCTATGGAGCCAATCGTGATAAATTTGGTGAAATGCGTTTGGCAACTTGTAAAATAATTAAAGAAGAGCAGACTCAGAATTTTGATGAAGCAAGAATAAGCATGCAAAAAGGCTTGTATGTTCCGGTTTTTACGGATTACTATATGAAACTTTCTCAAATAGACTTTATTTTAGGCAACCAAATAGTTCCTATAAACAGAGCTTTAATCTTGGCGATAGAGGAGGTATTACAATACTACGCCTACCGCCCATTTCCTAGAGGATTTAAAAATTGTGCTTAATTCTTTAAATCTATTTCTTTTAAACTTTGAATTCTGTTACGTTCTAAGAAAGCATCAATACTTTCAAAATGTTCAATTACGCGTTTGTCTTTAAATTCAAATACTTTCTGAGAAAGTCCTTGTAAAAAATCACGGTCGTGAGATACTAGAATTAATGTGCCATCAAAATCTAATAAAGCTTCTTTGAGAACATCCTTAGATTTCAAATCTAGGTGGTTTGTAGGCTCATCCAGGATTAACAAGTTTACGGGTTCTAATAATAATTTAACCATTGCTAATCTTGTTTTTTCTCCTCCAGAAAGTACACTTACTTTCTTTTCAACATCTTCTCCTCCAAACATAAACCTTCCTAAGATATTTTTCATTTGCGTTCGGATGTCACCTTTTGCAACTTCATCTACCGTTTGAAAAACGGTTAGGTTTTGATCTAATAATGATGCTTGGTTCTGAGCAAAATAACCCACTTTTACATTGTGTCCTAATTGGCACGCTCCTTCAAAATCTATTTCTCCCATAATCGCTTTGATCATGGTAGATTTACCTTCACCGTTTCTACCTACAAAAGAAACTTTTTCTCCACGAGAGATACTCATGTTAGCATCTTTAAACACTACATGTTCTCCGTAGGTTTTGGTCAATGCATCTACGGTAACAGGGTAATCACCAGAACGCTGTGCAGGAGGAAACCTCAAACGTAATGAAGCATTGTCTATTTCATCAATTTCAATAATTTCTAATTTTTCCAACATGCGCTCCCTAGAAGTAACTTGGTTGGTTTTAGAATATGTTCCTTTAAAGCGGTCAATAAATGCTTGGTTGTCTGCAATAAACCTTTGTTGCTCTTGGAACGCTTTTATCTGATGGCTTCTACGGTCTTCTCGCAATTGCAGGTAGTGAGAATAGTTTGCCTTATAATCATAAATTCGTCCCATAGTTACCTCAATGGTTCTATTGGTGATGTTGTCAATAAAAGTTTTATCGTGAGATATAACCACAACGGCTTTTGCCTTATTTAAAAGAAAATCTTCTAACCATATGACAGATTCTATATCTACATGGTTGGTAGGCTCATCTAATAAAATAAGATCTGGCTTTTGTAATAATATTTTAGTCAACTCTATACGCATACGCCAACCGCCACTAAATTCGCTCGTCTGACGGTGAAAATCTTCACGTTTAAATCCAAGTCCGGCTAGAGCTTTTTCTACCTCTGCTTCATAGTTAATTTCTTCTAAGGCATAGTATTTTTCACCTAAATCAGATACTTTCTGAATGAGCTTCATGTATTCATCAGACTCGTAATCTGTTCTAGTTTCTAACGCTGTGTTTAATTCAGCCATTTCTTTTTGCATGGTGAATACTTGAGCGAAAGCCTTAGATGCTTCCTCAAAAACAGTACAATTATCTTCCGTTAGTAAATGTTGTGGTAAATAAGCAATGACGGCTTCTTTAGGGTAGCGTATATTGCCGCGTGTTGCTTTTTGTACTCCGGCAATAATTTTCATCATGGTAGATTTTCCTGCACCATTTTTTCCCATTAAAGCAATTTTATCCGTTTCATTAATTACAAATGAAACGTCGCTAAAAAGGGTGTCACCACTAAACTCTACTGCAATATTATCTACCGAAATCATACATTAAATTTTGAAGCTGCAAAACTAGTTAAAAGCTAGATAATTGCAGCTACCTTTTTTGTAAGCGCTAGCGTTATTTTTCCTCTAATTTTAATATTGATGTGGTATATGCCCTAATTTGCAGGCATAAATCGCCATTTTTTATAAGAGAATCCCCGTAGCTAGGAAATATTTCTTTCAGCTTATTTTGCCACGCTGCTGTTTTCATTTGAATAGGGAAGCATTCGTCCAATACGTTTAACATAATGGAAACAGCTGTTGATGCTCCAGGGGAAGCTCCTAGTAGGGCAGCTAGTGTTTTGTCCTTACTACTTACAATTTCGGTCCCAAATTTTAATACGCCACCTTCTTTTTTGTCTTTTTTGATAATTTGCACTCGTTGTCCTGCAGTAATTAATTCCCAATCTTCAATTTTAGCCTCGGGATAATATTTTAATAAAGCATCAAAGCGCTCTTCTGGAGATTGTACCACTTGCTCAATAAGGTATTTTGTTAAGGAGATATTTTTTAATCCAGCAGATAATAATGGAAATATATTATGGGCATCTATGGAAAGTGGGAGATCAAAATAAGATCCGTTTTTTAAAAATTTTGTCGAGAAGCCGGCATAAGGGCCAAATAATAAAGAGCGTTCGCCATTTAGCATTCGTGTATCTAAATGTGGTACCGACATTGGAGGAGAACCTTCTTCGGCTTTGCCATATACTTTAGCTTCGTGTAATTTTGCAATCTCAGGATTATTGCATTTTAAAAACTGACCGCTGACAGGAAAGCCACCAAAACCTTCACCTTCGGGAATTCCAGATTTCTCAAGAAGTTTTAACGCACCACCACCAGCACCAATAAATACAAAGTTGGTGTTTATTGTTTCCTCTTGATCCGTCTGTAAATCAGTTACTTCAATAGTCCAAGAACCATCTTTTTTTTGTTCAATATCTTCTACTTGATGACCTAAGTGAATGGTAACGCCATCACATGTTTCTAAATAAGAAATCATTTTACGAGTAATAGCTCCAAAATTAACATCAGTACCTATAGGCATTCTGGTAGCTGCAATTTTTTCATCGGCAGTTCTTCCATTCATCATCAAAGGTATCCATTCCTTAATTTCTTCAAAATCAGTACTGAATTTCATCGCCTTGAAAATATCATACTTGGTCAAGGCTTCATGCCTTTTTTTTAGGAATTTTATATTTGCATCACCCCAAACAAAACTCATATGATCAATGTCATTGATGAAGGGAGTGTTTGCTTGTACTAGATTGTTTTTTACGAGATATGCCCAAAACTGTTTAGACATTTCAAACTGTTCACTTATTTTTAATGCTTTGGAAATGTCAATATCTCCAGCATCACTTTCGGGGGTGTAATTTAATTCACAAAAAGCAGAATGTCCTGTTCCTGCATTGTTCCAGGCATCTGAACTTTCTGCACCTACGGCGTCTAATCTTTCATAGATGCTTATAATTGCATCAGGGATAAGTTGCTTCAATAGTACGCCTAATGTAGCGCTCATAATTCCGGCTCCAATTAAGGTAAAGTTATTTTTTGTGTTCATAGGTAGTGTTTATTGCATTTAAAGTTAAGAAATGGAAAGCAACTTTTAATAGTAACAGTAGAATCATTCTTATAGTATGAGCTATTCGCTTTCTTTTTGGTTAAACAAAAGCGGTTGTTTTTATAGAAAATTGTATTTTCAGGCTCAGAATAAATAACCTAATGCCCGCTATTATGAAAAACCTTTATATTACTTTTTTTACACTACTAATTGTAAGTTGTACTCCGTCTAAAGAACAAGTGGATTTAATTGTTTTAAATGGAAACGTCTATACAGTTGATGACTCTTTTTCGAAGACAGAAGCGTTTGCTGTAAAAGATGGGAAATTTATTTATACTGGTACTAATAAAGAAGTGCAGGAATTATACGAAGCAAAAAGCACTGTTGATGCGGAAGGGAAAACTGTTGTTCCTGGATTGATAGATGCACATTGTCACTTTTATAGATTAGGAGAAAACCAACAAGCGGTAGACCTAGTGGGGACAACGAGCTTTTCTGAAGTGTTAGAACGTGTTGAAGAGTTTCAAACAAAAAATAAAAAGAACTTTATCTATGGTCGTGGCTGGGATCAGAATGATTGGGAGGTAAAAGAGTTTCCAACAAAGAAGGAGGTAGATGAATTGTATCCTGATACTCCAATGGCTATAGAACGTATTGATGGGCATGCATATTTGGTAAATCAGAAAGCTTTGGATTTGGCCGGCATAACAAATGAAACAGTTGCTGTAGGAGGTGAGATAGTTAAAATTAATGGCACATTAACAGGAGTGCTTGTAGATGGTCCTATGGGCTTAATCGATGCAATTATTCCTAAACCTTCTAAAGAAACCATGATTGCGGCATTGAAGGATGCAGAGCGTATTGCTTTTAAAAACGGACTTACCACTGTGAATGATGCAGGTTTGCCTAGGGAAATTATTGAGTTGATTGATAGCCTTCAGCAATCAGGCGATTTAAAAATTCGTTTGTACGCGATGATCGCCAACTATCCGGAGAATTTAGATTATTATTTAACTAAAGGAATTTTAAAAACAGACAGGTTGAATGTTAGATCTGTAAAAGTATATGGCGATGGCGCTTTGGGGTCTAGAGGCGCGGTAATGAAAGCACCTTATTCAGATAAAGATCATCATTTTGGAGCAATGGTAACTCCAGTAGGTGAGATAGAAAGCTTGGCGCATAGAATAGCTGCTACTGAATTTCAAATGAATACCCATGCTATTGGTGATTCTGCTAATATTGTGGTGTTAAGAGCTTATAAAAATGCATTGAAAGGTAAAGAAGACAGACGCTGGAAAGTAGAACATGCGCAAATTCTAAGTACGCCAGACTTTAATTATTTTGAAGATGGGATTATTCCTTCGGTGCAGCCTACGCATGCAACAAGTGATATGTACTGGGCAGAAGATAGAATAGGGGTAGACCGTATGTCAGGGGCTTATGCCTTTAAAACACTTTTAGATAAAGCTGGTATGGTAGCGCTAGGTACCGACTTTCCTGTGGAGCAAGTTAGTCCGTTTTATACCTTCTATGCCGCGGTGGCTCGTAAAGATTTGAAAGGGTATCCTGAGGGAGGTTTTCAAATGAATGATGCATTGACAAGAGAAGAGGCATTAAAAGGAATGACAATCTGGGCTGCCTACAGTAATTTTGAAGAAGATGAGAAAGGAAGCATTGAAGTGGGGAAAATGGCAGATTTTGTTATCCTAGATAAAGATATCATGACCGTTCCTGAGGAGGAGACGCCAAACATTAAGCCAGAACAAGTTTTTATTTCAGGAGAGAAAATGAACTAGGTTTTTTTGTTGTTAAATAGTTGGGTATACTTGGTACTGTTCTTGTAAATATCTTCAGATAAACCTTTAAGCCAAGTGAGTTGGTTGGTGACTAAATGCGCTTCTTGCAATTGTAAACGCATTTCTAAGTCTATCTTGTGCTGACCTTCTTTTATTTGTTGGTCCCTTTGATTGGATAGTGTTGTAAATGAATTTTTTAAAGCCTCTTCTGCGGTTTCAATTTTTTTGTGTTCCTTAATTATAGCTGTTTTATTTTCGGATAGGAGGGTTTCTGCATTTTCCAGTTGGTTTTCTATATGGGAAATAAAAGCATCAAAATTTTCACTAGACGCTGTAGTAGTATGATTTTGAATAAAACTACCCATAGAGGCTAAGGCAGACAAGAAGGTATTGTTTAGAGAGACAAATTCATAAATAAGTTGCATCTCTTTTTGTTTAGATTTAGGGTCTTGAGTCATGCGTTGAAAAGCGGCGTTTAAATTACTAATGGCTAAGAAGGCTTCCTTACGAGCCATTTTGTAATCTAAGTTTTTAATTTCTTTCGTGTGGTAAATTTTGCTGACAGCGGCCAAATACGCCTTATTTTTTTGAATGGAATTTATAATCACGGGGTTTAAGTTCATAAACTCCCACGAAGGCCACAGCGTGTAATTAGCGATCACAGCAAGTAAGGCACCAATGAAAGTATCAAGCACGCGAAATTTAACCACCACTAGGCTATTAGGTTCCAATAATGCGTAAACAAATATCACATTTATAGTAATAAATGCTGCGGCAGACCGATAACTTTGCTGTATCAAAGAGAATGCAATAACTAAGGATACGGCCGCTAGAACCATATATATTATGGTATTACTAGTTATAAAGATAATGGCTAGCGCAAATAGAGCTCCTATAATAGTTCCTATAATTCTATTGATGGCTCTTTCTTTGGTCAAGCCATAGCTTGGTCTCATTAGAACGATTAAAGTGAGAACTATCCAATACGGGTTTTTTATTCCGATAAGCGTTCCAAACGTAAAACCAAAAACAATAGCGATAGTTAACCTAAGTGCATGACGAAATATGGGCGACTTAAATGTGAAATGTTGCGCTATAATTTGAAGGCTATATTCCTGTGTGGTTATAAATTGAGTAGCTTCTTTGTCTTTAAATGATATTTTATCTTTGGTAACATTATTCATTACCCTTCTTATGGCGCGTATTTTTGTTACTTGCTGTTCTTGGTAGTCTTGAAGGTTTCTAAGGGTGATGATTCCTTCGCGGCCAGCAGGGAGTTCTACCGAAGCGATGTAATTTTGAATGGTTTTTTCAATAACGGCAAGCCCGTCTAAAAGTTCGTTTTTATTTTGAACTTTTTTCTTATTCATTAATATTTTGGACAATACCTGCAGGTGGTTGCCCATAGTGGTATTTAGTGTCTTAAACTCCTCTAAAACAGAACGGTTTTTGAAAATGACGTCTATTTTAGAATAATCTAAGGTATTCGCTAAGGCTAATTCTAAAATATCAATTAATGAAATAAATATTAAAACTCTTTTTTCATCAAAATGAGACCTTCCTATTTGTTTTCTTTCGCTTAAAAGAAGTTCTCTTAAAATCTCGTGCTTCTCATTAAGTTCTGTTTGTAGTTTTAAAGTTTTTATTAATAGCTGATCTCTTTTTTCCTTCTCTATTAATAATTTACCCCTTACTTTCAAATAGCTGCCTGTTATACGTAAAGTTTCCGAGAGTAATTGGTCTTCGTCTTTTTTAGGAGCAATCCAATGAGATAGGCATAATACTAAGAGAAACCAAAGTCCGCCGATCCCGATAAGGCCTACATAGGTCCAAATACCTAGGGTAGTATTTCTGCTTACGAGGCTCAAGACAATGGCTAGTAAGCCGCAAAAGGCAATCAAAGACCCGCGAAAACCATACGCCGAGATTAAGGAAATAAAAAAAGATAAGATGGTTATCGTAAGAAGTAGTGCTACAAAATTCTGTTTGGCGTAAGATACAATTAACGTTACAGCCATTGTGAGCACAATACTGATGAGTGTACTATATATTTTTCGTCTTAGGGTGCCAGGAATATTCCCGGGAATATTGAGAAATACACCTATAGCTATAGGAATGGCATAGGAAATATGGCCGAAAAAGTTAAAAATAATTAGAGGTGTTATTACGGCTACCGTCTGCAGCACTCCTTTGTAAAAATTAGAACTTTTAAGAAATAATAGAATGTCTTTTAGAAATTCCTTAACCATACATCAAAGATAGTTTGTATTTATTACGATATATGTAAGGTACTGCGAAAAATTAGGAAAAAAAATAAGCCTGAAGTAAAAACTTCAGGCTTATAGTGTCAATCGTAATTCGACAATTACATAGTAGCTGCAACTGGTACGGCAACTCTAACAGTTCCCCATCCAATAACTAAATCAGCATTTTTATCATTTTCTTTAAATGCCATAGAAAAAGCATCTAAAGATTCCGTACCCTTGCTAACGGCTCCTTTTACACGGACAACATCAGCACTTTCATCATAAGAGTAAGCACCCCATTGGTTTAGCTTACTGTTTAAAATAACAGTCCACTCACCAGTTCCAGGGATGGTAAATAAAGAATATGTTCCAGCTTTCACTGCAGATCCACCAAAGGTTACATCTGTGTAGAAAGTAACTTCAACAGCTTCATTCGCACCAGTTCTCCATACGGCACCAGCAGGAGCTAATTCTGCAATAGAACGTCCTTTTAACTGTGGTCTGCTATAGCTAACTTTAGCTACCTTTTCTGATACTTTATAACTTGTAGGGTAAGCAGCAACATCCATTGGACTCTTGTCTAATCCACTAAATTTTTGAGCACTTGCAGTAGTACTAAATACTAAACATGCCACTACGGCTGTAAGGGTAAGAATTTTTTTCATAATCATAAGGTTTTATTTTGAAACGTTTACTAGAGCATATCTCTTAGTAATGGGCTACTAAAGTCGGGCAATTTTTCTAAACTTACAAAAAAAGGGAAATTAGAGTTGAAAAATAAGTTATAGTTTCATTTTAGTATGATTGTTCTTTGAAAAGTTTCATATTGTTACCTTTTTTGTGTTTATGGTTTTTTTATTAAACCAATTCGTGCATCTTTGCTTTAAAATTGCTTATAATATAGAATAATATGTGTGGAATAGTATGTGCATTTGACGTAAAAGAGAGTACTGAGGACTTAAGACCACAGTTACTAGAGATGTCTAAAAAGATTAGACATAGAGGACCGGACTGGAGTGGAATATTCGCTAATGATAAAGCGATATTAGCGCACGAGCGTTTATCTATTGTGGATCCAGCTTCAGGAAAGCAACCTTTATTTAGTAAAGATAATAAGTTAGTACTAGCTGCTAATGGTGAGATATATAATCATAGAGACTTAAGAAAGCAGTTTGCCGGAAAATATGATTTCCAAACAGAATCTGATTGTGAAGTAATATTGGCTTTATACCAAGAAAAAGGTGTGAGCTTTCTTGATGAGATGAACGGAATTTTTGGTTTTGCTATATACGATACTGAAAAAGATGAATATTTTGTAGCTAGAGATCATATGGGGATTATTCCTTTATATATGGGCTGGGATAAAAATGGTACTTTTTATGTGGCGTCTGAGTTAAAAGCTTTAGAAGGTACTTGCACTAAAATAGAACTTTTTCCTCCAGGGCACTATATGCATAGTTCTGATGGGGAATTAAAGCAATGGTATACGCGTGATTGGATGGAGTATGATGCAGTTAAGGATAACGAGACTAGCATAAAAGAAATTAAAGAAGCATTGGAGGCAGCTGTGCATAGACAATTAATGTCTGATGTTCCTTACGGGGTATTGCTTTCGGGAGGGTTAGATTCTTCGGTAACTTCTGCAATTGCTAAGAAATATGCTCAAAAAAGAATAGAGTCTGATGATATTGCTGATGCTTGGTATCCACAATTACACTCTTTTTCTGTAGGCCTAGAGGGTTCTCCAGATTTAGCAGCGGCACAAAAAGTTGCTGATCATATTAAAACCATACATCATGAAATAAAATTCACAATTCAAGAAGGATTGGATGCGATTAAAGATGTAGTATATAACTTAGAAACATATGATGTAACGACTATTAGAGCTTCAACTCCAATGTATTTAATGTCTAGGGTTATTAAGTCTATGGGTGTTAAAATGGTATTATCAGGAGAAGGTGCAGATGAATTGTTCGGAGGATATTTGTACTTTCATAAAGCGCCAAATGCAAAAGAATTTCATGAGGAGACGGTACGTAAATTAAGCAAACTTCATATGTACGACTGTTTGCGTGCTAACAAATCTTTAGCTGCTTGGGGTATAGAAGGTCGTGTTCCTTTCTTAGATAAAGAATTTATGGATGTTGCAATGCGTATTAACCCTCAAGATAAAATGATCAACGGAGAGCGCATGGAGAAGTGGGTTGTTCGTAAAGCTTTTGAAGATATGATTCCAGAAAGCGTAGCTTGGAGACAAAAAGAACAATTTTCTGATGGCGTAGGGTATAGCTGGATAGATACCTTGAAAGAAGTAGTAGCCGAGGAAGTTTCTGATGAACAATTGGCAAATGCTAAATTCAGATTTCCGTTACAGACACCAACATCAAAAGAAGAATTTTATTACCGTGCAATTTTTGAATCACATTTCCCTTCAGATGCAGCGGCGCTTTGTGTGCCACAAGAAGCTTCTGTAGCGTGTAGTACTAAAATTGCATTAGAATGGGATGAAGCGTTCAAAAACATGAACGATCCATCTGGTAGAGCAGTAGCAAATGTGCATTCAGATGCTTACGTCAAAGCTTAAATTCTATAAATAAGAATTACCACTGTTTTCAGTTTTAATTATAATTAGTCGAAAAGAAGCACCCTATTAGGGTGCTTCTTTAGTATTGAGAACTACTCATATTTTTAAAAGGAGTCGCCCTGCGCATTTTCCACAATTATTGTTGATAACTTACTGCTGTCATTTTGTTATAAAACCCTATTTCCATTGCGTATTGCTTATATTTGTAAGATTGCTAAATTTATATTGAAACCATTAATTTATGAGCGAAGAAGCAAATAAAGACGAGCAAAAAAAGAATAATTACTCAGCGGATAGTATTCAAGCCCTAGAGGGTATGGAGCACGTGCGTATGCGTCCTTCCATGTATATTGGAGATGTAGGAGTTAGAGGTTTACATCACTTGGTATACGAGGTTGTAGATAACTCTATTGATGAAGCAATGGGTGGGCATTGTGATACGATAAGTGTTGCAATTAATGAAGATAACTCCATTACGGTTAGAGATAACGGTCGTGGTATTCCAGTAGATATTCACAAGAAAGAAGGTGTATCGGCATTACAAGTTGTAATGACTAAGATTGGTGCTGGGGGTAAGTTTGATAAAGATTCTTATAAAGTATCAGGTGGTTTACATGGGGTAGGGGTATCGTGTGTGAATGCATTATCTACGCATTTAAAGGCTACCGTATTCCGCAATGGTACTATTTATGAACAAGAATACGAAAAAGGAAAAGCACTTTACCCGGTAAAAAGTATTGGAGAAACAGAGATTAGAGGTACAGAAGTTACGTTCTATCCAGATGAAACTATCTTTACTCAGACTACAGAGTTTAGTTACGAAACGCTTTCTAATAGAATGCGTGAGCTTTCTTACTTGAACAAAGGTGTTGCTATTACAATGACAGATAAGCGTCAAAAAGATAAAGACAGTCCTAGTGGTTTCGTAGAAGAGCGTTTCTTTTCAGAAGAAGGGCTAAAAGAATTTATAAAATTCCTAGACGGAAATCGTGAGCCATTAATTAATGGTGTGATTTCTATGGAAGGGGAGAAAAACGGAATTCCTGTGGAGGTTGCGATGGTCTATAATACATCGTATACAGAGAATTTACATTCTTACGTAAATAATATAAACACGCATGAGGGTGGAACACATTTATCTGGTTTTAGAAGAGGATTAACGAGTACTTTAAAAAAGTATGCGGATGCTTCTGGAATGTTAGATAAATTGAAGTTCGAGATTCAAGGAGATGATTTTAGAGAGGGATTAACTGCTATTATATCTGTAAAAGTTGGTGAGCCACAATTTGAGGGTCAGACGAAAACTAAATTAGGTAACCGTGAGGTCTCTGCTGCGGTTAGTCAGGCGGTTTCAGAAATGTTATCAGATTACTTAGAAGAGAATCCTGATGACGCTAAAGTAATTGTACAGAAAGTTGTTCTTGCAGCTACTGCACGTCATGCCGCTACCAAAGCGCGTGAAATGGTACAGCGTAAAACAGTAATGAGTATCGGTGGGTTACCTGGTAAACTATCAGATTGTTCTGATCAAGACCCTGTAAATTGCGAAGTATTCCTTGTAGAGGGAGATTCGGCGGGTGGTACGGCTAAACAAGGTCGTGATCGTATGTTTCAGGCTATTTTGCCATTAAGAGGTAAGATTCTTAATGTGGAAAAAGCAATGACGCACAAGGTTTTTGAAAATGAAGAGATTAAAAATATCTATACTGCCTTAGGGGTGACTATAGGTACCGAAGAGGATAGTAAAGCGCTTAACTTAGATAAGCTTCGTTACCATAAGGTAGTGATTATGTGTGATGCGGATGTCGATGGTAGTCATATTGAGACTCTTATTTTAACATTCTTTTTTAGATATATGCGAGAGTTGATAGAAGGTGGTCATGTTTACATAGCTACTCCTCCATTATACTTAGTGAAAAAAGGAACTAAAAAACGTTACGCTTGGAATGATAAAGAGCGTGATGAGATAGCAGAAAGCTTTAATGGTAGTGTTGGTATACAACGTTACAAAGGTCTTGGAGAGATGAACGCAGAACAATTGTGGGATACAACCATGAATCCGGAGTTTAGAACATTAAGACAAGTAACTATTGATAATGCGACAGAAACAGATCGTGTTTTCTCTATGTTGATGGGTGATGAGGTTCCGCCAAGAAGAGAATTTATAGAGAAAAATGCTGTATATGCGAACATTGATGCATAGAAAACAGTAATTACACAACAAAAACTCGCACCTAAAGTGCGAGTTTTTTAGTTTTAGGGCAAATACAAAAAATTATGAAACATGTTTTTCTATTTGTCAGTTTAATAATGTGTGCATCAGGAGCGGCGCAATCTAATTTCAACGATATTTTTGCTGCTGGCGTTGCAGATGCAGAACGTTTTACAAACGCCTATATGGCACCATTATCAGAAGGTATGGTGTATAGCATTTCTAACGGATGGTATAATTCTGGAGAAGCGAAACCGCTTGGTGGTTTTGAGATTTCCATTATAGGAAATATGGCTTCTTTTAAAAATAAAGAAGACAAAAAGACTTTCGTGTTAAATACTGCTGATTATGATAATTTACAATTTGTAGACGGTAGTGTTTCTAAGATAGTTTCTTCAGGTCTAGGAGATCTTGAAGGGATCCGAGTGTTTGTAGAAGGAGAGATAGCTCCGGGGGTAACCAGTAGAGAAGAGTTTGGATTACCAACAGGCTTGGCGTCTGAAAATATCAACTTTGTTCCTTCCGCATTTTTACAAGTTAGTGTAGGTCTTATTAAAGGTACTGAGATTAAAGCTCGTTTTCTTCCAAAAATAGATACTGACGATGTGGCTGTTGGTTTCTATGGGGTTGGTTTGCAACATGAATTTACAAGCTTATTGCCAGCAGAGAAAATTTGGCCAGTGGCTATTTCGGGAGTTATAGGGTATACACATTTAACCGGTACTTATAATTTTACAGATACAGATCTTATTGCAGGAGATAATCAGGAGATTGATGCAAAAATAAATTCATGGAATTTTCAAGCAGTGGTCTCTACAAAACTACCAATTATCAATTTTTATGGTGGTTTAGGGTATATCTCAGGGAATTCTAAGACAGATGTATTAGGTACATATATTGTGCAGCAAGGACCTTTTCAGCAAACTATAGAAGACCCTTTTTCTTTAACTAAAAAAGTTTCGGGAGCTACGGCAAACATAGGAACAAAATTAAAACTTGGTTTTTTTAGGCTGCATGCAGATTATACGATCGCGCAATTTAATAGTTTATCTGTAGGGGTAAACTTTGGATTTAGGTAGAGTTAGTATACTTTAAAATATATTTAAAAAGGGTTATCTATATGATGTAGATAGCCCTTGTTTTTTTTTACAACAATGAATGGGGGTAATTTCTTTAAGTATGCAGAAGTCTATGGGGTTGTATTACTTTAGAATTAAGTGATAAATCTTATTATTGATATTCTATTTTTTCTTATTTTAGTAGGAAAATATGTACTAATTATTTGATATTCATGGGTAGCTGCTTTTATAGGCTACATGGGTGAATCTATCACCAACGTTATGTGGAAAAAAGTTCTTAAAATATTTGCGATCTTGTACTTTCCAATATTAATTCTAACATTTGTATTGATTTTTTACCAGAAAAAAGAACAGCTTTCGGCGTTGGTTCAGGTAGAGGAAAGAGGTGCGACCTATAAGAAGAATTATTTATTAGACTTGTATACTTCATTGGTATATAGCACACAGTATTGGGGTGAAATTGAATATCCTAAAGATTTCAATCCTTTAGGTAATCACACAAAATTTATCGATAATTATATTGAAATTATTAATGGAATTCAAGATTATGATCAATTCCGTTTTTTAGATCTCAAGGGAAAAGAATTTTTTCGGTACCAAAGGGAAAATGATAAAAAGATGGTGTTTGGACCATTACAGAATAAAGAAAATAGGGCCTATGTTCAAAGTGGTTTAGCGCTTAAACGCGGCGAAATATTTCTATCTGCTATTGATCTGAATAGAGAGAATGGGGTTTTAGAGACTCCTTATAAGCCGGTTGTTCGTGGGGTAGCACCCATCTTTAATACTTTAAATGAAAAAATAGGTATTGTGGTGATTAACTACAGAATGAGCCGAATTTTAAATCAATTAAAAGCGCAAATCACTAATAGTAATTTTTATTTAACAGACACCAATTTTAATATAATCACTTCAAATACGAGACCTTATGACTTGGGGTATGAGCTTCATAAATCAGGAAAGACTTTAGAAGAAAATTATAATTTAAATCATTTACCATTAAAGAAGGTAATTGATACAAATTTTGTGGATCAGGGTAGCGTGTGGACGTTTAAAGTTTTCGATTTTAAAAAAGATTTTATTTCTAAAGAAGGAATTTTTAATACCATTCCCATGATTATCACACCTACAGATTGGGTCATTGTTCAAGAAATATCGCCAGAGTTTCTAGACACTTGGTTTTTTCGATTGTACAAAGATTTCTTTATTTTTAATTTTTTTGCTGTTTTAGCGCTGCTTATTCTTTCATATTATATTATTAAATCTAGGCAGCAGCAAGAGCAGTTTTATGAAGCTCTTGAGGTTAAAAATAAAGCACTGTCTGAAGGGCAGGCACAATTAGAAAAAAACAACAATCAGATTAATGCTATAAATAAAAGTCTTTCTATAAAAAATGATCAGCTTAAAGAATTTAACTATTTAGTATCACATAATTTGAGGTCTCCTGTTACCAGTATGTCTGTTATAATAGATATGTTACAAGAAGAGAAAGAGCCTGAAAAAATTAAGGCGTTATTACCAAAAATAACTACGGTTTCTCATAGTATTTATGAGTTAACGGAAGATATTAGAGCGTATATGGCTATTTTAGATCAAAATCAGATAAAGGTTGAAATTCTAAATGTTCCAAAATTGATAGCATTGGTTAAAAATGAATTTTCGGATTTAATGCTCGGTGAACAAAATTTTAAAATAATTGTTGATTTTAAAGAATGGGAAGCCGTAAATTTTTCAAAATTGTACCTCAAAAGTATACTTCAAAATTTTATATCTAATGCGATGAAGTATAGAGACACTGATAAAATGGAATCTTATGTGCTATTTGAAAGTAAGATGGAAAATGGTCATAAGGTTTTGTATGTGAAAGATAATGGTGTCGGTATAAATTTAGAGCGCCATGGCGCTAATATATTTAAGCTCTACAAGCGTTTTCATAGAAATATATCTGGGAAAGGGGTAGGATTGTTTCTTGTAAAATCACAGCTAGAGGCATTAAATGCTCAAATAAGTGTAGAAAGTAAAGAGGGGCAAGGAACTTCTTTTAAAATTAATTTTTAAGCAATGAAAAAGGGAAACATTTTATTGGTAGATGATGATGAGATTTATCTGTATTTAGTAAAAAAAATACTAAGTAAAATTTCTGAAAAAATTGCAATCAGCTCCTTTACGGATGGGGAGCAGGCTATTAATTTTATCTCAAATCAGACAGAGGTTCATAAGGAAGTGCCTGAAGTTATTCTACTAGATGTAAATATGCCCTTTCTAGATGGTTGGGGGTTCTTGGTAGAATTTGAAAAGCTAAAACCTCGAATAGAAAAAGCAGTTAGGATTTACTTGGTAACTTCTTCGGCCTTACCTTCTGATAAGCAAAAAGCAAAGGAGTTTCAGGAATTAACGGGTTATTTTGTTAAACCGATTACAGAGGATAACCTTAAAAATATTCTTACAGAAGTATATGAAACCAATTTCTGAACAGCTATAGCTAGCACTTATATGAGTGGCTGAGTTGCCAAGCAGGTAAATGAAATATAAAATGCATAAGCTAGTTCTAAGTCCAACTTATGCATGTATTTTAGTTTTATTGTCTTTCTGCGAGAATATCACCATCAGATTCTTGTAATGTAGATTGCACTAATATTACAATATCATCGGGCATGTCTGTTCCTGGGTAAGTAATGGTATAGGTTTCGTCAGTTTTCTTCCAGCTAAAATCAGTCTGTACAGTAAGACCTTTGTTTTCGTATTGGTGGTATCTTCCTAAATATGCGTCATTAAAAATCCATTCAGATTCTGTCTTAATAATTTTTTGATTTACGGAATTACTTTCAATGGTATTGGTCCATATGCCAATAACCGGGTCATTGTTAACAGTTGTTTTAGAGCAACTTGCAAAAAGTAACATAGCACAAAGCGCTATGAAAGGGGAGTGCTTTTTCATATTAAGTAGGTTTAATTTGGGACGATAAACATACTAAAGATGACTGGTTTTTTTATATTTTTTTCGACCAACGGTATAATTTTGTAGGAAAATTCGTCAAAATGCACTTTTCTTTAACATTTGTAAGTCGGTTTTCAAGTAAAAAAACTAACAAAATTCAATTTTAAAAGTCAATGTTTAGGCTATTTTTTCTATTAAATTTCAGTATTTTTGGAGCAATTAAATCAATATAAAAAAAATAAAATGAAAGTTACAGTCGTAGGAGCAGGTGCTGTTGGTGCAAGTTGTGCTGAGTACATCGCCATAAAGAATTTTGCATCAGAAGTAGTATTGTTAGATATTAAAGAAGGATTTGCAGAAGGTAAAGCAATGGATTTAATGCAAACAGCTTCTTTAAATGGTTTCGATACAAAAATAACTGGTATTACTAATGATTATTCTGCAACAGCAGGTAGTGATGTTGCGGTAATTACTTCAGGGATTCCTCGTAAGCCAGGAATGACTAGAGAAGAGTTAATTGGAATTAATGCAGGAATTGTTAAGACGGTTTCTTCTAATCTTATTAAATATTCTCCGAACGTTATCCTTATTGTTGTTAGTAATCCAATGGATACAATGACCTACTTGGTACACAAAACAACAGGATTAGCTAAAAATAAGATTATTGGTATGGGCGGTGCATTGGATAGCGCTCGTTTCAAATATAGATTAGCAGAAGCATTAGAATCACCTATTTCTGATGTAGACGGAATGGTAATTGGTGGTCATAGTGATACTGGTATGGTTCCATTAACAGGCCACGCAACACGTAATAGTATCAAAGTTTCAGAATTTTTATCTGAAGAAAGACTAACACAAGTAGCAGAAGACACAAAGGTAGGTGGGGCAACTTTAACTAAATTATTAGGAACTAGTGCATGGTATGCGCCAGGAGCAGCAGTTTCTAGTATGGTTCAGGCAATTGCTTGTGATCAGAAAAAAATGTTCCCATGTTCTGCTTATTTAGAAGGGGAATATGATTTATCTGACCTTTGTATTGGAGTGCCTGTAATTTTAGGAAAAGATGGTATTGAGAAAATAGTAAATATTCCTTTAAGTGACGCTGATAAAGCTAAAATGCAAGAAAGTGCAGCAGGAGTTAAGAAGACTAACGATTTATTAGAGCTGTAATTTGCGCTATTAATTCAATAAAACAAGGGCAGTTGTCGGTTTGATAACTGCCCTTGTTTATAAAAGCAAAAAATATTGTCAATTCCTTACTTAAATGATATATTTGCACGCTTACAAAAAAAAACCAGAAATTAATATAGTAACTAATGCAGAATAAAGGACTTATAAAGCTTTTCGCTTTTTTGTTTGGATTGGTAAGTATTTATCAATTGTCTTACACGTTCATAGCGAACAATGTTGAAAAGAAAGCAGCAACCTATGCTACTAACAGTATTTCTAGTACTGAAACTGATTATTTAGATCGAAGAGAAGATTTAGAGGTCAAGTATTTAGACTCTATTGGAGAGGAATCTATAATGGGATTTACATCCTATAATGATGCTAAAAAGAAGGAGCTAAATAAAGGATTGGATTTAAAAGGTGGTATAAATGTTACCCTTCAAATATCTGTAAAAGATATTTTAAAAGGCTTAGCAAATAATACAACAAATGCTAAATTCAACAAAGCAATAGCAAACGCAGATGCGGCTTCAAAAAGTAGTAGCGATACGTATGTTGATTTATTTTTTCAAGAATTTGATAAAATAGCAGATACAGACGGGGACGTAAAATTAGCATCTCCTGAAATTTTCGCAAATAAAGGTTTAAGTGATGTTATCAAGTTTCAAATGACTGATGATCAGGTGAAGCCTATCATCAGAACTAAAATAGATGAATCTATTATTTCAGCATTTGAAGTATTAAGAGAGCGTATTGATGGTTTTGGGGTTACACAACCTAACATCCAAAGAGAAGGAACTTCAGGTCGTATTTTAGTAGAATTACCTGGAGCTAAAGATATTGCTCGTGCACAAGAATTACTATCTAGCACAGCACAATTAGAATTCTGGGAAACGTACAGACCAGATAATCAAAACTTAAGTCAGTTTTTGTTTGCAGCAAACGAAAAACTTAAAACTCTTGTAGAGGTAGACCAACCAGAAACAATAAGCAAGCCAGAATCAGAAATAGATTCTCTTTTATCTGATGTGGCTCAGGATTCAATTGATTTTGCTAGTGAGGTAAATCCTTTGATTAGTTTATTGATTCCTGCTGATCCAGGAGGACAAGCTTTCGTAAGAGCTTCAACGCAAGATACCGCACAGATTTCTGCTTATTTAAAGATGCCAGAAATTAGAAGATTGGTTCCTAAAGAATTACAATTTGTAAAATTCTTATGGGAAAGACCAACCGAAGGAGCGGAAATAGTTGGTTTGTATGCTATACAATCTAACAGAGCTGGTGTGCCAAGAATTAGTGGTGATGTAGTTAGTGATGCTCGTGATGATTTTGATCCTCGTAACAGACCAGCGGTAACTATGAGTATGAATACCAAAGGAGCTAAAGAATGGCAGAAACTTACTAATGATGCTAACCTTAACGGTACCGGTATCGCAATTGTTTTAGATAATAAAGTATATACTGCTCCTGGAGTAACTCAAGTTGGAGGTATTTCTGGTGGTCGTTCAGAAATAACAGGTGCATTTACTATTAATGAAACTAAAGATATTGCAAACGTTTTAAGAGCAGGTAAATTACCAGCGAAAGCAGAAATTATAGCATCAGAAATTGTTGGTCCATCTTTAGGGCAAGAAGCAATTGATAGTGGTTTTAATTCTTTCGCTATAGCCATGGTTTTTGTTTTAGTTTGGATGATTTTTTATTATGGTAGAGCTGGTGCTTTTGCTGATATTGCATTATTATTCAACATACTTTTAATCTTTGGTGTATTAACAAGTATCAAGGCGGTATTAACATTACCTGGTATTGCAGGTATCGTGTTGACTATTGGTATGTCTGTGGATGCAAACGTTCTTATTTTTGAACGTATTAAAGAAGAAATTGCTAAGGGTAAAGGTAAGTCTCTGGCTATCGCAGACGGTTTTAGTAATGCATTGTCTTCTATTTTAGATGCAAACATTACAACAGGTTTAACGGCAGTTATCTTATTTGTTTTTGGTTCCGGACCAATTAAAGGTTTTGCAACAACGTTAATCATTGGTATTTTAACCTCTTTATTTACGGCTATTTTTATAACTCGTTTATTAATTGGATGGTACTTGTCTGCAAAAGATAGAAAATTAGAATTTTCTACTGGAGTGACTAAAAACTTATTCAAAAACGTACATATTGATTTCTTAGGAAAAAGAAAAATTGCATACATCGCTTCAACGGTATTAGTGCTAGTTGGTTTGTATTCTTTATTTTTTGGTCCTGGATTACAGCAAGGTGTAGATTTTGTAGGAGGGCGTTCGTACCAAGTTCGTTTTGAGCAGCCTGTAAATCCATCAGAAATGGCAACAGAATTAAATGGTGTTTTTGGTAGTGGTACAAATGTTAAAACCTATGGTGAGGATAATCAAGTAATGATTACAACGCCTTACAAGGTTGATGTTGAAGGTATTGAAGTTGATACTGAAATTCAGAATAAATTATTTACAACCTTACAGAAGTACTTCCCTGATGGAACCACATTTGCAGATTTTTCTGTAGCAAATGATGATAAAGCTATTGGTATCATGTCTTCTAAAAAAGTAGGTCCTACCATTGCGGATGATATTAAAAATAATGCTTTTTGGGCTATTATTGGTTCTTTAGCGGTTGTGTTCTTATACATTTTATTCCGTTTCCGTAAATGGCAATTCTCTTTAGGAGCTGTTACAGCGGTATTCCATGATGTATTAATTGTGCTTGGTATCTTCTCTATTTTTGGTAAGATCATGCCTTTTAATATGGAAATAGATCAAGCTTTTATTGCAGCGATTCTAACGGTAATTGGATATTCATTGAATGATACCGTGGTAGTTTTTGACCGTATTCGTGAAATTATTGCGGAAAGAGGTTGGAGTGCTGGAGAGAATACCAACTTAGCTTTAAATAGTACTTTGGGAAGAACTTTGAATACGTCTTTAACAACTGTGATCGTTCTTCTTGCAATATTTGCTTTCGGTGGAGATTCCTTAAGAGGATTTATGTTTGCTATGATCATTGGTGTAGTAGTAGGTACCTACTCTTCATTATTTATCGCAACACCTGTTATGTTTGATACTTTAAAGAACAGTACTCAAGAAGGTATTGTCGAAGCAGAAGAAGTAAAATAAATATAATTTGTAGATATAGAAAAAGCCGCTAATTAGCGGCTTTTTTTAGTTTATAATAGTTCCTACAGAACCATTGGGGTCTTTCGTGAGGATATATTTTTGTTTCGGAGCAAGTCCGTATTCCTCTCGATGAGATACAAAAATAATAGCAGTGGTAGACTCTGCTGCAATTTTATTAGTCAAGGCAACAAACAGTGCTGCGCTCTCATCATCTAAATTCTCTGTAGGTTCGTCTAAAATTAATACCAAAGGGTGTTTGATTATCGCTCTAGCAATCATTACCAAACGTTGTTCACCAACAGGCAACTCTGTAAAGATGGCTTCTGCTTTATCATTCATTTTAAGCACTTCTAGCCACTCTTCTGCAATTAAGACCTGACTTTCTGTTGGAAGTTTGTAAAGGCCTATAGAGTCGTTTAAACCGGATATAAGCATGTTTTTTACCGTGTGAGTGCGTTTAAAATTGTGGGTCAAGGTGGGGGCGTAATAGCCAATCCTTTTTTTAATATCCCAAATGGTTTCGCCACTACCTTTTTTCTTTCCGAATAAATAGAGTTCTTGATTGTATCCTTTGCTATTTTCTCCTGTAATTAAAGACAATAAAGTGGTTTTTCCACTACCATTCTTTCCTATCAACTGCCAAAACGATCCTTTTTTAATATCCCAACTAATGTTTTGCAATATAGGTTTCTCGTCAAAATGTACATTTATATTCTTCAGACTTATTAATATGTCTCCTTCGCAATCTAACTTTTTAAATGGTTTAGGAAGCTCTTTTGTGAATGGGTTTTCTAAATTGAATACTGTTTCTTTCGCTATACGCTGTAGGTTTCCATTGTGTAGAAGTTCATATTTATTTTTGATGAAATCTAAGGCATCTGCTTTTCTGCTTAAGATGACTATAAATAATTTGGTAGCAGTATTTTTTTGAATAGCAGTTTTTAGGTCTGCAACAGATTCTTGGTCTAAATTATCAAAGGGATTGTCTAAAACTAGAAAATCAGCATCAGCTGCTAAAAGGTAGTTTAGTACAATTTTTCGCTGTTCTCCGCTAGACATTGATTTTAAGCTCTGGGTTGTGTTTTTTGTAGCAATTTTCAGTTCGTGTACTTCTTCCTCGAAAATCAATTCTTCAATTCTAGACTTAGAAAGAGCATCTCCTTTAAGGTTTTGTATAGCTTCTAAGTCTAAAGGATTTTTTGAATCAAGAAGCTTAGATATTAAGCTTTTTATAGGGCTATTGTTTTGAGTAAAAATAAGAGTATGAGACATGCTTCAATAATATTTGAATTATAGGTTTAATCTAAAAATATAAACAGGATTGCCATGGTAGGTGGTTTCAAAATCTAGCGTCAACCCGTTTCTTTGGGCTACTTTTTGGGAGGGTATATTGTCTTTGTGGATGATGCTGATTAGAGAGCTGCATAAATGGTTAGAAATTGCGTAGTCTATACATGCTTTTGCTGCTTCTGTGGCATAACCCATGTTCCAGTATGCAGGAAGTAGCGAATAGGCTATTTCAATTTCTTTTTTTTCATGTATTTCTTGTACAAGTAATCCTGCTAGTCCAATAAACGTTCTCGTTTGCTTGTGAATCAGTGCAAGTTTTCCGCCAAGATTGTGCTCATATCTATATAATGTACGCTCAAAATCTGCCTTACATGCTGTAATAGGGTTCTCAGGTAAACCGTTCCAAAATTTTGAAGTTCGTTTGTCTTCATGAAAAGGAAGCCATAAATTAAAATCAATGGGGTGTAATTTTCTAAATAATAATCGGTCAGACGTGCTATTATTCAGTAGGTAATCCATTTAAATGCTGCTTATAGTTCTTTATAAACAATGCTGTCTTTAACTTCTAGAAGATATTTTTCTGCCAATCCTGCATTTATTTCTAGCACATACTTTATAGGTACCTGTGATGATAATCCTTCTTCATTAAAGGGAATAGCATTTTCTTGAAAACTAGCTATTTTCATATGCTCATCAATATAAATAATATCTAATGGAATCGCTGTATTTTTCATGTAGAAAGAGTGCATGGCTACATCGGGAAATACAAATAACATCCCTCTAGTTGGTTTCATGGTATTGCGGTACATGAGTCCAGTTTCAGTTTCGTAATCTGTAGCTGCTATCTCAATATCGAAAGAGGCTATGATAGAATCTGTTTTCGCTTTATAAATCGTTAATTCTCCTTCTTTTTTAAACGCGATTGCGGCAGTTTCTACTGCTTGCTTTGGTTCTTCTTTGCAAGAGCTTAGAAAGCCAAGGGTTATGCAGCTAAGGAGTACTAGGGCATTTTTCATGGGTCTTATGATTTTGTTGGTCTAAACATGAAATAGAGTCCTATAAGAACAAACGGAATACTGAGCCATTGTCCGATAGATAACAGCTCCATAGATTCATCAAGCGAATTTTGACGTTCTTTTACAAACTCAACAAAGAAACGTATAGACCATAATAGCACTAAAAATGTACCAAATAAGAATCCTGGCTTATCTTTTTTATCTGTTTTCCAGTAGAAATAGTATAATATAATGAAAACAAATATATAGCAAACTCCCTCGTATAATTGTGCTGGATGGCGGTATGGTATCGCTTCTAAAATAGCTGCGAATTTAGGATTGTTTTCAATAAGACTGTAGGCTACACTAGGCGTTTTAGCATTGGTAAGTTGCATTGCTTTGTAAGCAGGAAGATCGTCAGAATTACGGACAAATTTAGTGGCAAATACAAACGATTTCTCTACGGTTTTACCAACAATTTCTGAGTTGAAAAAATTCCCCAAACGTACAAAAAATGCACCAATAGCTACAGGGATTACAATTCGGTCTAATATCCAAAGTACTTTAAAGCCTGGGTGTTTACGTACATATAAGTACATGGCTACAATAATTCCTATAGCGGCACCATGACTTGCAAGTCCTGTAAACCCCGTGAATTCATATCCTTTGATAAAGCCAAGTATGGCTTCATTAGGGTTTGCTTTAATGGGTAACAATATCTCTAAAAGATTGTTTTTGTAATAGGGCCAGTCATAAAAAAATACATGTCCTAAACGGGCGCCTAGCATTGTTGCAAGAACAGTATATATGAAAAGAGAATCTAATTGCTCAACAGTTTTTTTCTCTTTTAAAAAAATCTTTTTCATAAGATACCAGCCCAAAGCGAAGGCAGCAATCCACAAAAGATTATAATATTTAATTTGAATAAACCCAATTTTGAATAGCGTGTCGTTTGGGTTCCAAGTAATACCTAAAAAGTACATTTACAAATATTTTGAAGGGCTAAGATAAGAAAATTGACGCTAGACAGCGTGAAGCATGGTAAAGAAATTAGAAATTTATACGATTGAAATAAAACTCCTATTTAAGGTACGGGGTCATAACCTTTTCCTCCCCAAGGGTGGCAACTAAAAATTCTTTTTATTCCAAGCCAACCTCCTTTAAAAAGGCCATGTTTTTTTAAAGCTTCTAGGGTGTATTGTGAGCACGTAGGGCTATAGCGGCAACTAGCTGGTGTAAGTGGTGATATGACCAATTGATAGAAGCGGACTAAAAAAACAAAAGGTGCAATGAGTATTTTTTTCATGGAGATGAAATTACCCTCAAAAATACGCTTTTCTACAGGAATTATAAAACCTGCGCGTTCCTAGGTTCAAGGTTATAGTAATTTTTATTATCAACTAATAGAAGAGGATTTTGATGCCAAATGTTCTAGTTCTTTCTGTAATGCAACAATGAGATTTGAATATTAAGGGATAGGCTAATAGTATTTTTAATGAGAAAATAGAGCAGTAACCTTCTATTATGGCACTAATTCTTAGCTTGCATTCAAATGTTTATACTTCTTGTTGAGTGAGAGAAATTGTAAGGTGTTATTATTCCTAATTTGCTATTATATTTCTCTTTTTTTTGAACGACCTAGGTCGATCTCCGGTTGAATCTTGTACTAACGAGCATGTAAAATTTAGCCGTACATTTTCTTTGAAATAGGTGCAAAAAGCGTAAAGATGTTTGTATGAAGTTTGGTTTTGATGACAGATCCTATTTAAATCGTGTATTCAAAACCAAACATTGTATTTTCTTAGGAGCATTAGCGCCAAAATTGCGATGCAATTTAAGTTAAGAGATGCTAAAAGTAGTACCTTCTTTACCGTCTTTTAATTGAATGCCTAGTGCTGCTAATTGGTCTCTTATAATATCAGAAGTAGCAAAATCTTTATTGTCTCTTGCTTCTTTTCTAAGTTGTATTAATAAAGCCACCACTCCAGATAATTTATCAGAATCGGAATTAGCATCATTTTTATCCTCTAGACCTAAAATGTCAAATATAAAGGCGTTGAAGGTTTCTTTTAAAAGTGTTTTGTCAGCTTCAGAGATCGCTTCTTTCTTTTCTTTGATAGCATTAATATGCTTTACAGCTTCAAATAAATGAGCAATTAGGGTTGGCGTATTAAAGTCATCATTCATGGCATCGTAACATTTCTGTTGCCATGCGGTAAAATCAAAATCAGAACTAGCACCTGTTTCTAATTTATCAATAGCGCTTAAAGCTTCCATTAGTTTCTGAAATCCTTTTTCAGAAGCTAGCAGTGCGTCATTGCTTAAATCTAGGATACTCGTATAATGCGCTTGCATCATAAAAAAACGTACTACCGTAGGGGTAAAAGCTTTTGAAAGAATGCTATTATTGCCAGAAAAAATTTCGTCTGGTAAAATATTATTTCCAGTAGATTTTGCCATTTTTTTACCATTCATGGTAAGCATATTGGCGTGCAACCAATAATTTACAGGCGATGCGCCATTGCTAGCTTCAGCTTGTGCAATTTCACATTCATGATGCGGGAATTTTAAATCCATTCCGCCTCCATGAATATCAAAAGTTTCGCCTAAATATTTAGTGCTCATCGCGGTACACTCTAGGTGCCAACCAGGAAAACCATCTCCCCAAGGAGAAGGCCACCTCATAATATGTTGCGGTTCGGCTTTTTTCCAAAGGGCAAAATCTTGCGGACTATGCTTATCGTCTTGAGCAGCTAATTCACGAGTATTCGCAATCATGTCTTCTAACTTACGGCCACTTAATTTGCCATAGTTATGGGTTTCGTTAAATTTTGGAACATCAAAATAAACAGAACCATTAACCTCGTAAGCAAAACCTTTATTGAGAATCTCTTTTATAATTTCTATCTGCTCAATAATATGACCGGTAGCTGTAGGCTCTATACTCGGAGGTAAAAAATTAAATTTTTGTAAGATAGTATGGAAGTCAACCGTATATCGTTGTACTACTTCCATAGGTTCAATACGTTCTAAGCGTGCTTTTTTTGCAATTTTATCCTCGCCATCATCTGCATCGTTTTCTAAATGCCCTGCATCTGTGATATTACGAACATAACGTACTTTATAACCCAGGTGCTTAAAGTATCTAAAAATCATATCAAAAGACATGAATGTTCTACAGTTTCCTAAGTGTACATTGCTGTATACTGTGGGACCGCAAACATACATTCCTATGGCACCTTCATGTATAGGTGTAAATAGCTCTTTTTGTCCAGATAATGAATTGTAAACTTTTAAATGCTGAGTTTTATATAATTGCATGCTTTGATTGAAAAATAATTAAAACCTTGTTTCTAATTTGATAAAATTTAAAAACTCTCTACGTGTAGCTTCTTCTTTGAATTTTCCACCATATTCTGCAGTAACTGTGCTGCTTTCAATATCGCGAATACCTCTAGAATTTACACAAAGGTGTTTTGCGTCAATAACGCAAGCTACATCCTCGGTGTTCAAGACTTTTTGTAATTCTCTTACAATCTGAATATTTAAACGTTCTTGTACTTGTGGTCTTTTGGCAAAATAATCTACAATTCGATTCATTTTAGAAAGTCCTACAACAGTTCCGTTTGAAATATAAGCAACATGAGCTCTACCAACAATTGGTAAGAAATGATGCTCACAAGTACTATAAAGTGTTATGTTTTTTTCAACCAACATCTCACCGTATTTGTATTTGTTATCAAATGTTGAGGATTTTGGTTTTTTGTTAGGGTGTAAGCCTGCAAATATTTCGTTAACAAACATTTTTGCTACTCGGTTAGGAGTGCCCTTTAAACTATCATCAGTAAGGTCTAAGCCTAAAGTTTCCATGATTTCAGAAACATTTGCCTTAATCTTTACTATTTTTTCTTCATCACTCAATTCAAAAGCATTGGCAAGTAATGGAGTATCTTCAGAAGTAGAAACATGATTGTCTCCAATTTCATCAAATTGATCTTCTAATGTGCTGTCAATTTTCATTTATTATCATCTCTTAAATGCTGCAAAGATATACATTATCTACTATTTAATAGCAAGATTAGCTTGTTACACAACATTAATTAGCACAGGCTTTGTCGCGTGTTTAGTTTTATACTTACTAATGAAGTATCTCTAATGAGATTTATTATATTATTTTTTTTATTTTCTAATTTAACCATTGCACAAATCTCCCCAGATTGTTCAACGGCTATTCCTATTTGTAATAATACACCGGTGAATAGCGGGACAAATAGTTATGGAGTAGATGATTTTGCAGGAGTCAGTGAGTCTGGTTGTTTAGAGCGTACCGCTTCAGGATCCATAGAATCAAATTCGGCATGGTATCGTTTTAGAACTTCAGCAACAGGGCAATTAGGATTTAATATTAGTACAGCTACTGATGAAGACTGGGATTTTGCATTATACAAAACAGATGACTGTACCAATTTAGGAGATCCATTGCGTTGTAATTTTTTAGATAATGGCGATCAAAATAGTTTTTTAGGAGTAGGGGAGGACCCTACGGGAGCTACAGATAATATACAATATGAAGATTGGCTTTCTGTAGTGCCAGGAGAAGAATATTACCTATTAATTAATAATTTTTCAAATGTAAATTCAGGATTTTCAATTCAATTTTCTGGTGATATTTTTGTAACAAATCCCTATGATGCTTTAGATTGTACTATTATTAGTAATCTTTTAGGTCCACCTATCGCGGCTTGTGAGTCAGATTTTGTACAATTAGATGCAACTAGCACTGGTGCTTTAGGTTATGAATGGTTTCGAGATGATGGTAGTGGTTATACGCAAATTGCAGGAGCCACAACTGCCACATTAAATGTGTTGGATTCGTCTAATTATCGGGTGGTAGTTACGAGAGCTGCAGATAATATTATTAGTGATGTTCAAGTGTCTTTTTCGCCAAGGCCTGTAGCTAATACTGTGGTAGATAAATTTTTCTGTTTTGATGAAGCAGTTTTTAATTTAAGTACCGTGGATGTAGAAGTTTTAGGGTCTCAAAATCCAGATGATTTTTTAATCACCTACCATGCAACATTTTCTGATGCTGTTACAGGGTTTAATGCTTTGGAGAATAATTATATAAAATCGGCTGGTACAGAAACAATTTATATTAGAATTTCGTCACTAGTAAATCCTAATTGTTATGATGCTTCTCAAGATTTTCAATTGATAGTATCTGAGGAAATAGAGCAAGATTTTCCAGCAACGGTTTATTTGTGCGAGGCTGTTTCTTCTGCTAGTATTGGTGATGATACTCCAAATTCAAATTTCACGTATTTGTGGAGTACAGGTGAAAGTACGGCAACCATAAACGTGGCAACGGCAGGAATTTATGAACTTACGGTAAGTACTACGATTGGTGCACTAACCTGTACAGAGGTTTTTGATGTAACTTTGGTTATTTCAAAATCACCCAACATTACAACAGTAGTAATTGATGATTTACAGGCAAATAATACAGTTTTGATACATACAGAATTAGATGGCAACTATGAGTATCAGATAGATGAAGAACCTTTTCAGATGAGCTCACAATTTACCAATGTTTTACCAGGTATGCATACGCTTACTGTGAACGATTTGGAAGGATGTGGCACGGATTCTGAAACCATTGTAGTGGTTGGGTTTAAACGATTTTTTAGTCCTAATGGCGATGGGATTAACGATGTATGGTCTGTAGAAGGCTTAGAAACATTAGACAGTCCGGTACTGCTAATTTTTGATCGCTATGGAAAATTACTACAACAGTTAGATCCTAAACAAACAGCATGGGATGGTTTATATAAAGGAATCCAAATGCCTGCTTCAGATTATTGGTTTCAACTAAGTTACTTAGAAACTGATGGTAGTAGGGTTGTTGCAAAATATATAAACAATCACTTTTCTTTAAAGCGATAGCGCTAAATAACACAGGTATTTCATCGATTAAATGCAAATAATAGCGGCTAAATATACTAAACTGACCGTATATTAAGTTAATACCCCATATCACACACACCATCACACACAAATGAGATTATTTTTAAGCGTGCTTTGTTTTATGTTATTTTTGACAACTTTTGCTCAAAATTCACCAGATTGTAGAACGGCAATTCCCGTATGTGCAGATATACCTTACTTGGGTCTTGCAGACGGATTAGGGGATATAGAAGATTTTGATCCCGAAGTAATTTTGCAAACGGGATGTTTAGAAAAGGGTAGCGTAAGTTCTGCTAATATTGAAAATAACACTTCTTGGTTTGTTTTTAGAGCAGGTACGGGCGGTCAAGTTGGTTTTGATATTGAAGCACTTTCAGATACTGCGGAATGGGATTTTGCGGTATATGGTCCTGATGTAGATTGTGAGGCTATCTCCAACGGCACAGCGCAACCAATACGCTGTAATTATGAAGTGAATACAACACGTTTTACGGGCCTAGGGATAAATCCTGAAAATGGTGATGAAGGGAGACCTAATCAAACCCAGAGTTTAAATACCTACGATGAATACTTAAATGTTACGGCAGGGGAGATCTATTATATTTTAATCAATAACTTTAATACAAATTTTGACGATGATGCGGAACCTTTTGAGCTTACGTTCACAGGAGGTTCTGTAAGTGAAGACCAAGATACGGCATTAGATTGTACTTTAAGGGATGAGTTTTTAGGATTGGACATTGCTGCTTGTGAAGGTGATGCGGATATCACATTAAGTGCCTTGCGTTCTCCTGCAGGACCAGATATTGCTTCTATAGTTTGGTCTGTAGATTATGATGATGATGGCGTAATTGATGACGCTAATTTGTTAAGCGGTCCTCCAGCAACCGCGGCGGAATTAGTGATTCCAGCTCAAGTTGCAAATTCAGGACGTTACTTTGTGACGATAACAACTGCTTCAGGTACACCTCCGACTATTGTTGATATAGGTGGAATTTTAATTACCGTTTTCGGCCCTCCAGTGTTAGAGGAGGTGATTATTTTAAATTCTAACCTGACGAATGCTCCTGATCAAAATAATATTGAAATAGTTGTAGAAGATCTAAGAGGTAATGGTTCTTATGAATATGCTATTAATGACGGGCCGTTTAGAGATGTTCCTATATTTTATGACGTTCCTCCGGGGATCAATACAGTTATCATTAATGATAAGAATGGTTGTGGAATAACAGAACCAATAGAGTTTTTAGTGATAGGGTATCCAAAGTTTTTTACACCCAATGGAGATTTAATAAACGATACTTGGAATATTAAAGGAATTGATGATCCTAGCATCATAGACCCCGTGGTATTTATCTTTGATCGTTATGGTAAATTGTTAAAACAATTAGATGTGAATAGCGCTTGGGATGGTACTTATGTTGGAAGAGCAATGCCAGCCTCTGATTATTGGTTCAGATTTGAATACGCAGGTACGGAAAATGGAGTAGTAGTTGCAAAGCTGTTGCAGAATCACTTTACTTTGAAAAGATAAAAGACCCGCTTTAGGGCGAGTCTTTTGATATGCTTTAATGATATTTTTCTTAGAAGTTCACCGTATAGGATAGTGTAACATTGGTGTTTGTTCTATCGATATTTAAATTGGCAGTAGGATCAGTACTTAAAATAGTACGGCTTCTATCTTGTGAGAATGAGTTTACCGCTAAATCTAATCTGCTAGGACCAAAATTGTATCCAAGACCACCCGAAATTCCGTTTAAATCTCCTATCAAATTATTTTCGTAAGGACTTTGCTCGTAACGGTATCCTGCTCTTAGGCTTACTTGTTTAATTCTATATTCACCACCTAATCTAATAGAGGAAACAGTTCTCAATTGTTCTGATATAAATTCGTTTTCAGTTAAAAAATTAGGGTCAGAATCAGGTCTCAATTCTGCCTTAGACATATCTTGGTAACCGTAATCTAAACTTAATAAGCCATCTTTTCCAAAAACCAAGGCTAAACTACCTGTTACTTTTCCTGGAGTTTTAATGGTGTATTTATCGTAGGTATTAATTACATTGAAATTAATAAAGCCTATATCTTGATCCGCTATATCGGAATTAATGCGTTGAGAAAACTCATCTGAAATACGATACCATGTAGGAGATTGGTAGCTACCACCTATTCTTACATTGTTGTTTACCTTTGCAATTGCTCCTAAGCTAAACGAAAAAGCATTTCCGCGGCTGCGTAATAGATTGTCAAATGTGGTGAATTGCACATCAGAATCCGCGTTATAGCCATTTTCTGTAAGTTCCGTAAGTTGATCCAAAAATATACTGTGCACGTTGATAGACGCTCCTATGTATAAATTATCTTGATACTGAGAGGCCATGTTAAACGTGTATTTGTCATTGTACCCTGTACTTATTTGACGATAATTTTGAGTAACCGAATTGTATTCACTTGTAGAAATATAGTCTGTATTGTTGTCATTGTCTGGATCTACAGCATCTATGGCGCCACCAAAAATTCCTAAAAAGGCTTGTTGGTCTCTAAAGCCTAGACTAGAACCAATGTCTAGATAAGCAGATTCTATAAATTCTCCATCTTGTAATTTTAAAGGGCCAAGTGGTAGGCCTTGTGCGAAACTCAAGAAGTAGTTGTCAATACCTTGTGTGGTATTGTAATTTGCATTGATGTAATTGTCAAAGCTCTGTACTTTGTCAAAATTTAAGCCAATGCTAAATTTTTTCCAATTTGCATCAGGGTTACTGTTGTTAAATACAAATACGCCCCCAATTTGATTAATATCAAAATTATTCTCTGTAGAATTGAAGGAGCTATTTCCGTTGTAAAACGAGTTGTTTTTTACGTGAAAATTAGTTCCAGAAAGGGTAAACTGACTGTTGTTAAAAACTGCCGATCCTGCAGGGTTAATGTTTAAAGAAGATAAATCTCCTCCTAGAGCCCCAAATGCACCACTCATCGCTTGAAATCTTGCGGTACCTTGTAAGTTATCTGTACTGTATCTTAAAACGTCATCAATATTTTGTGCATTCATAGCTGCGCATGCCGCTATCATGACCAAAGTAATATACTTTTTCATATCAATCTTAATTAAAATTTAAAACTTAGCTTAATTTCCTCTACCACTACTTCTGCTGCTGCTAGATGATGATCTAGAAGAGCTACCGCTGCTTCTTGAAGAAGAGGAGCTGCTACTTCTAGAAGAACTGCCTGAGGATCTATAACTTCCGCCACTACTAGATCTACTGCTAGAGCTTCTAGTGGTTGTTGGAGCGCTGCTTCTAGAGCTAGAACTTCTTGTTGTTGGACTACTGCTTCTTGAGTTACTGCTAGAAGACCTGCTTGTTGAAGGTGTGTATGTTCTAGAAGAAGATCTGTTGTAGGTGCTTCTGCTAGTGCTAGGGGAGCTTGAGCTTCCTCGGTAAGTAGAATTTGATCTAGAACTTCTATTTGTGCTTGGTGATACTCTTGTGCTTCTAGAGGTTCTATAACTAGAGTTTCTATTAACACTTGATCCGGTTCTGTAAGAAGAACTTCTTGAAGTTGCTGCGCTGCTTCTACTTCTGCTAGTCGAATAATTTGATCTAGAGCTAGATAAAGCAGATCTGCTTCTTAAAGCTGAGTTGCTATATAAACTAGATCTATAGTTGCCTCTTCTGCCATACGATCGTGCATAGCTTCTGTTGCCGTAATTATTGTAACGATTATGATAGTTATTGTAATATGGAGCATAAAATCCTCCACCATAGAAACCTCCGCCATAAAATCCATTATAACCGTAGCCACCGCCCCAGCCCCAATTATTCCAGCGATTGTAACCCCAAGGTCTATTCCAGTAACCGCCATTGTTGTAATAACCATTCCATCCCCAATTATTCCAGCCATAACCATAAGCATAGCCGCCGCCCCAGCCCCAGTTGTTATTATTGTAATAATTTATTGAAACACTTGTTGGGTTTTCTCCCCAACCACCATATCCGTCATAGCTGTTATAATCATCATTATAATAAGTATCGTCATAAACCATGTCGGTACTGTCTTGTGCTTGGCTATAGTAACCGTCTATATCCGTAAAAATCTCATCATCTAAGATTTCCTGATATTCATCCGCCTTTTGTCCAAAATAATTGGCGTACGGATTATTGGTCTGCTGAACAGGAGCAGAAGGTCTTTCTGTATATTGTTCTGTTTCGTTAGCATAAATACCATCATTATCATAGTAAGAAGATTGTTGGTATGAGCCACAAGACACTATAAATAATGCTAAAATAGGCATTAATATAGCTGCTCTAATTTTTAGGAGGGGTGCTGGATGTATCATCTATTAGAAATTTAATTGTTGAACACTGTAAAAATAGTTAGTTTTACCGAACTATTTTTTAAATAAAGGTACAAGATTTGTGCCAAACTAAGTGCTATGAGTAAAAACTTAACGAAAAGAAGCGAGGATTATTCTAAATGGTATAATGAACTTGTTGTAAAAGCCGATTTAGCTGAAAATTCGGGAGTTAGAGGTTGTATGGTGATTAAACCTTATGGATATGCCATATGGGAGAAAATGCAAGCAGCTTTAGATACTATGTTTAAAGAAACAGGTCATGAGAATGCCTATTTTCCTTTATTCATACCTAAATCATATTTAAGTAAAGAGGCAAGTCATGTAGAGGGTTTTGCAAAAGAATGTGCTGTAGTTACGCATTACCGACTTAAAATGGCGGAAGATGGAAGCGGAATTATCGTAGATCCTGATGCTAAGTTGGAGGAAGAGCTTATTGTAAGACCTACTTCCGAAACTATTATTTGGGATACCTACAGAAAATGGATTCAATCTTATAGAGATTTGCCGATACTAATAAATCAATGGGCTAATGTAGTGCGTTGGGAAATGCGCACACGTTTGTTTTTACGTACAGCAGAATTTTTATGGCAAGAAGGGCATACTGCCCATGCCACAAAAAATGAAGCTGTAGCAGAAGCGGAGCAAATGATGAATATCTATGCCGAATTTGCAGAGAATCATATGGCTGTTCCTGTAATAAAAGGTTTAAAGACAGAAACAGAGCGTTTTGCAGGTGCTATAGAAACGTATTGTATTGAAGCGTTGATGCAAGATGGGAAAGCCTTGCAAGCAGGTACGTCTCACTTCTTAGGTCAGAATTTTGCAAAAGCATTTGATGTGAAGTTTACGTCTAAAGAAGGAAAACAAGAATTAGTTTGGGCTACTTCATGGGGAGTTTCTACTAGATTAATGGGGGCGTTAGTGATGACGCATAGTGATGATAAAGGTTTGGTGCTTCCTCCAAAATTAGCACCAATACAGGTTGTTATTGTTCCTATTTACAAGGGTGATGACCAGTTAGATGCTATTTCTGAGCGCATTGCGCCACTTGTAAAAGAATTACGTGCAAAAGGTGTATCTGTTAAATATGACAATAGAGACACGTATAAACCAGGATTTAAGTTTGCGGAGTATGAGCTTAAGGGTGTGCCTATTCGTTTGGCTATTGGACAGCGCGACATGGATAATGGAACTTTTGAAGTTGCCCGAAGAGATACTTTAGAAAAAGAAACAGTTCAGGCAGATGAAATTGTAGCTAAAATTGAATTCTTACTAGAAGATATTCAGAAGAATATTTTCAAAAAAGCATTAGATTATAGAGAGAATCACATCACAGAAGTAGAAAATTACGATGAATTTAAAGAAATTTTAGAAAATAAAGGAGGTTTTATTTCTGCGCATTGGGATGGTACTCCTGAAACGGAAGAGCGAATTAAAAATGAGACAAAGGCAACAATACGTTGTATTCCGATAGATGTAAAGCCGGAAAATGGAGTTTGTATTCTTACTGGAAAACCTTCAAAAAACCGAGTGCTTTTTGCAAAAGCGTATTAATTTTTCAAAAAAATATAATTAGCTATTGCAATAGTAAAAAATAGTTGTATTTTTGCATCCGCAATTACGCAATGTGTTGGTCCGTTCGTCTAGGGGTTAGGACGCCAGGTTTTCATCCTGGTAACAGGGGTTCGATTCCCCTACGGACTACAAAATGCTTTTAAATAGATTGCTCTATTTTTTGGCGTTAAGTTCAAATATATTATGGTCCGTTCGTCTAGGGGTTAGGACGCCAGGTTTTCATCCTGGTAACAGGGGTTCGATTCCCCTACGGACTACTTAAAAAAATTAAGGATTGAAAATCCTAAATAAATAAATTAGAAAAGAAATGGCAAATCACAAGTCAGCGTTAAAGAGAATTAGAAGAAACGAAGCAGCGCGTATACGTAATAAATATCAGCACAAAACAATGCGTAATGTATTGAAGAAGATTCGTTCTGAAGAAGATAAGAAAGCTGCTGAAACTTTATTTCCTACTGTTGTAAGTATGATTGATAGATTAGCTAAGCGTAACATTATACACGCTAACAAAGCTTCTAATCTTAAAAGTAAATTATCTAAGCAAATTGCAGCTCTATAAGTTTTTGTAGAAATTTGCTATACATTATATAAAGCGCTTCATCACTTGATGAGGCGCTTTTATTTTTATAAAAATCTTCATTAAAGAGTCCTAGGCCTAAATATCTTTTTAGTACTAAGGTTTGTCTATTTTAGTGGTCCGTACTTTGACTCAAAATAGTATTGTTTTCTTATTTCTTCATTAAGGGGTGTTTATTGCGCTTTTAGGTGACAACAGTGTAAAAAATTGCATAGTTAATATCAATCGTTTCTAAAACTGCTTAGCGTTGCGTGTACATGCCTAGTGTAGCATAGGGTCTGTGATGAACTTTAATTTAAATTCCTGCTTCATAATCTTTTTTTTTATCACAGAAACAATGGTCATGGGAGTGTGCTCGTATTTTAATGTAGGACTAATGGGTTTGTTTAAATAGATAGGTTGAGGTATTTGGTTTTAAGCTCAAATAAGCAACTTAACGGCGTTATTATCTTGTTGCGAGAATATATGGGGGAGAGGTTATTTGAATGAAGTGAGGTTATCTCGGTTTGGGTTTCATGACGATAAAGCCAATAATAAAACAGCAGTACATTGTAAATGATGCTGCTTTGTGAAAAGGAGCAATTTGATAATATAAGGCAACGTTTTCCCTTGTAATATAGCTATATATAATATTAATTGGAAAGTAGGCCGATTCGTAGATGATTAGCCCCAGGCTTATCCAGAAAAGCAGTCTTTTGAAAAGCAATGGATTTTTTCTGTTTTCTAAAATGAAATTTATGGATATAAAAATAAGTAAGAGCGAAGCGTAGGTGTAAGAAAATAATTGTCTTTCCGTTATGATGCTTTTGAAATAGGCATTTATAAACGCTATGATTAAATAGGCTATTCCTCCATAAGCTATAATATTTTTTATTTTTTTACTGGAGGTGTAATGCCAAAAGATGTAATAAAAGTAGCTAAAAAATATAAGTGAATAGGCGTAATATATAATGTAGTTGTAGTCGGAATATAACCCGGTGATAAACGGATTTAAATTTGGTTCTATTTTAATAATCAAACCTAGTAGTTCTGTTAACAAAATATGGGTTAACATAATGGGGAGGTACCGCAATTTACTTTCAAAATACTTTTTGTAGTTGACAATAGAAGCTCCTATTGTAAGTACATAAAGTATTAAATAGTGATCTGAGAATATTTCTTTAAACAAATTACGGGGGCTTAATATGTTTAATATAGTGAATTTTTTAAAATACTCATATTCTTAGTTTTGCTTTCATTTGAATGAAGCCGTAAATAAAACTACCGTATAGGGTAATTGATAAAGCTAGATGTATTTTAGGTAAAACTCTATTAAGAGTTAGGGTCTCTTTGGTACAATAGCCGTAGAGTATATTTATGGGGATAAAACCAAGGTGGAATATTAAAAGCCCGATACTTATCCATATCAATACATTTTTTCTTGAAAATTTTTTAGATAAATTATCTTTAATAAATAAAAATGTAATAATAGAAAGTAAGACTCCTCCAGTAGTGTAGGAATAGATTTGGGGTTTGGTTACTAAATTATCTATAAAGCTATTGATTAAGAAAGCAATAAAATAGAGTAAAGTTCCATATTTTATTACTTTCTTAATTATTTTATTTGTGCTATAAAACCAGAAAATATAAAAGAAGTATCCGAAAAAAAATAGATCATAGATGTTGTAAATCAAAAAATTGTAATCGGAATATAAATTTGTAAAAAAAGGATTTCTTTCGGGATTTATTCTTATTATAATGCCTAATAATTCTGTTAGAAATATATACATAAAAAGGATTGGTATGTATTTCAATTTTGTGTCAAAATACTTTGAGTATTTAAACAATAATACAAATATGGTTATTAGGCATATTTGTAAAGGAATATTAGTTAATATTGTTTTTAGCAAAACTTAGTTCTCAAAAATTAATTGAAATCGGTATCATAGGGTGGTGGTCCCATGTTGTTTTTGTTCATAATCAAACTTTGATCTGAAAACATTATTGGCGCTGATGTTGTTGTGGGTAAGAAAGAGGCGTAAGATTTGCTGTTTTCTTTATTGGTATCTCCCATTTTGCTATCTAAGATTCCTGGATAGTCTCGGATCAATGCAGCTTCTTTCTTGCCGTCGCCTAAATCTTTAATGTAAAATCCCATATTCATAGCGTTAACTTTCATTGTTGGAAGGATGAAAAATGAATTTTGGCGCGGGTGTTTTACCTCTTTATGATCAGGAAAATCTTTTTTGTCTGGGTAGGTAGAAAAATAAAAACGTAAGGTTTCTACTTTTACTCCAGCCTCTTTAGCTTCTTGCTCTACATAGGCAATATAGTTTTTTACCGTTTCTATATCATAATCGCCATAACGAGAAGCAATAAATTTGGAGCCATCTTCTAAAGGATCTTCTATTTTTTCTATTAATTGAGCTCTCTTTTTAGTGTAATTGTCGTAATCTTCTTTAGCTTCTGTAATGCTAATAATTTGTTCAGGAGCTTTTACTTCTTTTGTTTTTTCTTCCTGGGGCTCCCTGTGTGTGGGTTCCATGTCAGTGGTGGTTTGTTTCTTTTCAGAATTACAACTTACAAGTAATGAGAATGCAACGAATAGCAATCCCAGGTTTTTTTTACGTTTCATCGGTTATGATTTTTAGTGTTGTGAAATTATTTGCATGTGAGCCGTAGAGGGGATTGTGCTTTTTATGCGTTGTAAATATATTTGAAATAATTGATAAATAGAACTCTAATGGCTTTAATTCGTAATGGTGCGCTAATGTAGAACCAGTTTTAAGGCCATTAAAAAAGCCCAATGAAAATTTCATTGGGCTTTTTGTATTTAAAATCAGAGTTAATTTTATTGACTCATTGTCATTAAAAACTCTTCATTGTTTTTTGTTTGTTTAATGCGTTGCTCAATAAACTCCATGGCTTCTATTGGGTTCATATCGGCTAAATACTTGCGCATAATCCACATACGTTGTATTGTAGCTTCGTCTAATAATAAATCATCTCTACGTGTACTAGAAGAAGTTAGATCTATAGCAGGGAATATTCTACGATTAGCAATCTTACGATCTAGTTGTAGTTCCATATTACCGGTACCTTTGAATTCTTCAAAAATAACTTCGTCCATTTTAGAGCCTGTTTCTGTTAAAGCGGTTGCAATAATAGATAGCGATCCGCCACCTTCTATATTACGAGCAGCTCCAAAGAAACGTTTTGGTTTGTGTAGAGCATTGGCATCTACACCACCACTTAATACTTTTCCAGAAGGTGGTTGTACCGTGTTATAGGCACGCGCTAAACGCGTTATAGAATCTAATAAGATCACAACATCATGACCGCATTCTACTAGTCTTTTTGCTTTTTCTAAGACAATATTAGCAACTCTAACGTGTTCTGTAGGTTCTTTGTCAAAAGTAGAAGCAACAACTTCTCCGCGAACATTACGTTGCATGTCTGTAACTTCTTCAGGACGTTCATCAATTAATAATATTATTTGATATACTTCCGGATGGTTTGCTGCAATACCATTTGCGATATCTTTAAGCAACATTGTTTTACCAGATTTAGGTTGCGATACAATCATACCTCTTTGTCCTTTTCCAATTGGAGAGAATAAATCGATAATACGTGTAGATATAGTACCTTGTCTTTCTGATAAATTAAATTTTTCTTGAGGGAATAAGGGTGTTAAATGCTCAAAAGCGACACGATCACGTACAACTTGTGGATCAATACCATTTATCTTATTCACTTTTATTAAAGGAAAATACTTTTCACCTTCTTTTGGTGGGCGTACATTTCCTAAAACGGTATCTCCGGTTTTTAAACCAAACAAACGGATTTGTGATTGTGATACATAAATATCATCTGGAGATGATAAGTAGTTATAATCCGAAGAACGTAAGAAGCCGTAGCCGTCTTGCATAATGTCGAGAACACCTTCACTAGCAATAATACTATCAAATTCGTATTCTGGTTCTTTATACCTGTTCTTTAAATCTTTGTCAAAATTATTATTCTTCTCCTGTTTTGGTCTAGGATTGGGTTTATTTTGATTAGGATTGTTTTGATTTGGATTACTATTGTTCTGGTTGTTGTGAACAGGCGTCTTTTTTTGAAACTCTTTTTTCTGGCCAGCAACAGGAGCTTTAGTATTTTTTGGATGGGGAACTCTAGCTTCTTTTGGAGTACTCTCTTTACTGGAAGTAGCTTCTGTTTTAGCAGGCGCGTCTTTCGCTACAACAGGCCTTGGATTAGGCTTATTAGGTCTTGTTGGCTTTTTTGGAGCGCTGTCTGTTGGTTTTACACCAACAGATTCTTCCTTTTTATCAGTTTTAGCCGTGATTCTAGGTTTTTTAGGTCTAGGAGCCTTTGCTGGCTTAGGTTTTTCTGCTACTTCGGGAGTAGTACTACTTATTGCAGCTTGTACAACTTTAGGGTTGGCAGCTTGCACGTCTAAAATTTGATAAACTAAGTCTAGTTTTTTTAAGGTTTTGTACTTTGGTACATTTAAACCATTGGCTATTTCCTGAAGCTCAGGAAGCTTTTTTGATTTTAAATCTGAAATTTCAAACATTAATAATTGAATAAATTATACGTCTCTATAAAATGAAGTGTATTGTAATCTTGAAAATTAACGGAACGATGTCCTAAATATTGGTGAGTGTTATGGTACTGTGAGACAATATTACAAATTATTTTCAATATTTCATTGATATTTCTTAAAAAGACGCTTATTTTGCAGTCTTAAATTATAATTAAGAGAATGATTCAAAGAATCCAAACATTATATTTGCTTATAGTAATACTTTTAACGGCAGCTTTACCGTTTTGGGTAAACCTATGGTCAGATGTTAAAGGAAAAGAAATTTTTGCCAAAGATGATATCCTTATCTCAGGTACTTTCTTCGTTTCTGCAATATTGGCCTTAATAGCTATAGTGTTATACAAAAAAAGACAAAACCAATTTGTGGTAAACAGATTGAATATGATATTGAACCTTTTTTTACTAGGATTTTTCGTTTATCGATCGCTAAACTTATCTGGAGAGATTTCGGTTTCTGAGAAGGGTATTGGGATGCTGATTCCTATTTTTTCTATCGTTTTTTTAGTCTTGGCCAACAAGGCAATTAGGAAGGATGAGGATCTTGTAAAATCTGTTGATCGCTTACGTTAAACCTAACATCTTAGTAGTATTAGTGCGTGAACCCGGGGTAGTGCCCGGGTTTTTTATTGTTTTAAAGTGGTGGGTGTTGATGTTTGCTTCTAGCCGGTTCTATCGTTAATGCTACAGGTAAATGGGGTAATTTGGGTCCGTATATTTTAAGCCTCTCTAAATTTGCAAGTCTGAGTAATACTAAATATATGTGTTCATTTAATGTAATAGGCACTAGAAAGTATCATAGTAGCTATTAGCCTCTTTTTCCTAATTCAATAATTTCTAAATCTTTAATCTCTTTACCATCTATTACAAATTGTAACATGGTCCGTACTTGATGAAAACCATGGGTGCCGCAAGCACCAGGATTCATATGTAAAAGATTTAATTTCTTATCCCACATTACTTTTAAAATATGAGAATGCCCACTAATGAATAGTTTTGGGGGATTATTTTTAATTTCTTCTCGTATTCTAGGGTTATATTTGTTGGGGTAACCGCCAATATGCGTCATCCAAACGTCTACCTCTTCACACATAAACCTATTGTCTAGCGGAAACTCCATTTGCGCGACATGATCATCAATATTCCCATAGACCACTCTAATTGGTTTTATTTTTTTTAGTTTGTCGGTAATCTCTAAAGTGCCAATATCACCAGCATGCCAAATCTCATCTGCTTTTTTAGCATACTTAAGTATCGTGTCGTCTATGTGGCTGTGTGTATCTGAAAGTAAAAGTATTCGGGTCATTCGTTCGTTTCTAAATAAATTAAAACGCATACAAATGCGCTTCTGTAGTTGTGATACCTGTAAAGGGATGAAGAAGTAATATCGTATTTCTTTAGTACCTTTGTAATTCACAAAAATAGCATATTTCATTGAGGTATTTTATTCGTTTTTCCTACTTTGGCAAACAGTATCATGGGTGGCAAAAGCAGCCTAATGCCATTACGGTACAAGGGGTGTTGGAAGATGCTTTGTCGAAACTATTATCTCATGAAATTATTTTAATGGGAGCGGGCAGAACAGATGCGGGAGTACATGCAAAAGAATTGTATGCGCATTTTGATTTTGGAGAAATACCTCAAAAAGACAACTTTGTATTTCGATTGAATAGTTTTTTGCCTAAAGATATAGCTGTACAAGATGTTTTTTTAGTACCAGAAGAAGCACATGCCAGATTTAATGCAGTCTCTAGGACGTATGAATATTGGATCGTTCAAGATAAAAATCCATTTTTGATACATCATGCACACTTTATCAAGTATCCTTTAGATGTAAAAAAAATGAATGAAGCCGCCTTACTTTTATTAGAGCATACAGATTTTGAGTGTTTTTCTAAAAGCAACACAGAGGTAAATACCTTTAATTGTGATATTACACATGCAGCATGGCGACTTGATGGTGGAGTTCTAATTTTTACTATTACCGCAGATCGGTTTTTGAGAAATATGGTGCGTGCTGTTGTGGGCACCCTGCTTGATGTTGGGCTAGGAAAGATAGATATCTCCAATGTTAAAGCTATATTAAAAAGTAAAGATAGGAGTAATGCAGGGGCTTCAGCGCCCGCAAAAGGCTTATATTTGACCTCAGTTTTATACCCAGAAAACATTGTAAAAATCCATGGATAATAAATCAGGAAAAGCATTTGATTTTGTCTTATTTAAAAGATTAGTAAACTATACAAAGCCCTATCGTGTTACTTTCTACGGGGTGGCAATAGCAGCTATATTACTTTCAGGTTTTGCCGTGATGACAGCAATCATTGTTGGTAATATCGTGGATGAGGCTATCACAGAAAAGAACAGTCAGAAATTATTGTATATGACTATGGCCATGTTAGCGGTCCTTATTGGCCAAGTGGTGAGTCAGTTAGGTTTTAATTATTACGCCAACTGGTTGGGAGAATCTGTTATTAAGGATGTAAGAATAGATCTATTTAAGCGTATGCTAGGCTTTAAGATGAAATATTTTGATAACTCTTCTATAGGCGTTTTGGTCACAAGAGCTGTTGCGGATATGCAACGAATAGGAGAAATATTTAGTCAAGGTTTTTTTGTGATCGTTGCAGATTTGCTTAAAATGATTGTGGTTGCAGGGGTTATGTTATATCAGAGCTGGAAACTGGCTTTAATAGTTTTTGCTTTAATGCCTATCATCGCTTATGCTACACGGATGTTTCAAAAAGCAATGAAGATTGCATTTACAGAAGTTAGAGCAGAGGTTTCTAATTTAAATTCTTTTGTTCAAGAACGTATAACAGGGATGAAAATAGTACAGCTGTTTAATCGTGAAGAAATTGAAAAAGAGAAGTTTAGAGAGATTAATGAAAAGCATCAAAATGCATGGTTAAAAACAGTGTGGTATAATTCTATTTTCTTTCCGATTGCAGAGATTGTATCATCCATAGCAATTGGTTTAATTGTTTGGTACGGCGGATTATTGAATATCGCTAATGTGGGGCCTAGTGAGTACGGGGCTATTTTTGCCTTTATTCTGCTATCAGATATGTTGTTTAGACCCCTGCGTCAAATTGCAGATAAGTTTAATACTTTACAAATGGGTATGGTAGCGGCTAATAGAGTTTTTAAAATTTTGGATACAGAAAGTCAAATTGAAGATTCGGGCACTATTGAGCAAACAGATATCAAAGGGGCAATTGATTTTAAAGATGTTCGCTTTGGGTATTTGGAAGAAGAAGAAGTATTGCATGGAATATCTTTCAGCGTAAAAGCAGGAGAAACCGTAGCTATTGTAGGTGCCACAGGTGCAGGAAAGTCAACGATTATCAATTTACTAAATAGGTTTTACGAGATCAACTCGGGAGAAATAGCTATTGATGGTATCACTATTAAAGATTTTAAACTAGCATCACTTCGCTCTAAAATAGCAGTAGTTTTACAAGATGTTTTTCTCTTTGCAGATACTATTGCTAATAATATTTCACTTAAAAATACCGCCATAACAACAGCGCAGATAGAGACTGCTGCTAGAGAGATTGGAGTACATGAATTTATAGCAAGTTTACCAGAAGGATACAATTATAATGTAAAAGAGCGTGGAACGATGCTATCTAGCGGGCAAAGACAGCTCATAGCATTTTTAAGGGCCTATGTAAGTAATCCTAGTATTCTTGTCTTAGATGAAGCAACTTCTTCTGTAGACACCTATTCTGAGCAATTGATACAGAAGGCCACAGACAAAATTACGGAAGGGAGAACTTCAATCATTATAGCGCACAGATTAGCGACGATTAAGAAAGCGGACAAAATTATCGTTATGGACGCTGGTAAAATTGTTGAAATAGGTTCGCACAAAGAACTTCTTAAAAAAGGAGGGTATTACAACAATCTATACGAGGCACAATTTTCAATAGAAGAAGCGGTTTAGTACAGCATTGCCTGCGCATTTTTAAGGTTTTTGAAAGTATCTGTGAAGAATGCTAAGTAAATAGCTGCACAAATAATTATCCCTAAAAATAGTATTCCGAAAATAACTAGAAACAATAAAAGCTTCAATAATATTTGTTTAAATGATAATTGAAATGTCTTTTTATATACATAAGAAAAATACAAAACTAAGGTAATTGCATTACTCATAGATACATAATATATCCATTGACTATTCCATATACTCAGTATGTATAAAATGTTGACTAGAATAGACATTTGAGAATAAGCGTATATGTTTATTACAAAATGCTCACTAAGATTAAATTGCTTTTTGTTGTAAAAAACTACTCTTGAAATTAAAGATAGAAAAGGGAGCATTGCCATGTAGAAAATGCTTTGATATTCAATTGAAATGTCCTGAAACTTTTTTCCAAATTCCATTCCGAGTTTCTGAGATTCGTCAGAGTTATCAGTGGCCATTTGTGTAAATTGAAAATCCATGGCTGTAGGAAAGAATTTTTGAACTAGAAAAAAGAAAATACCTCCAAGAAAAACTGCTATGGTGAAATAGGAGATGGGATTCATATATCTTTTTCTGACCCCATTGATATAGCCTACAATAACAACTTCCGGGGCTATGAACAGTTTTCCGAAAGTGCGTATAAAGGTGTTGTCAATATTTAGATAACGTTGAGCAAAATCACCAAATAAATTTTTTATAGTCAATCTATTTCTAATCACTTTAGCGCCACAATCAGCGCAAAAATTATGATTTTCTTCTAAAATAAGGGTGCAGTTTTTGCATTCCATAGTGGTTGGTTGATTGGTTGGTGTTTTTTTTAAGTTCTACCTACATCAAATCTTCTTTGATCATGCTAGAGAGCTCCGTCAGGTCGTTGTAAAGAACAAATTCCCCGTTTTTAATATAAGTAATCATGCCGGTTTCTTCACTAACAACAATGGCTAATGAATCTGTTTTTTCGGTAATACCGACAGCAGCTCGGTGTCTTAGCCCAAAACGTAATGGAATATTACGTTCGTTAGAAACAGGAAGTATTACTCGTGTGGCAACAATATAATTACCTTCAATTACGGCAGCACCATCATGCAATGGGCTGTTTTTATAAAATATACTTTCAATAATAGGTTGGGTAATTTCAATCTGCATTTTATCTCCGCTAGATTTTACGAAATCTAAGGAGTTGCTTCTTTTGATAATGATAATAGCACCAGTTTTAGAGGAGCTCATTTTGTCGCAAGCACTTATTAAAGAATCTACATCAGTACCTATACTGGTAACTTCTTGTTTTAAAAATTTAAAGTGCTTGATGAAATTACGTTTATTGGCAAAATTGGTAGAACCAATCATCAGTAAAAACTTTCTTATTTCTTGTTGAAAAACAATAATTAATGCAATTAAACCCACTTGCATAAATCCGCCAATTACACTGGAAATCATTTTCATTTCTAAGAGCTCTGTAAGTTTCCAGAAACCCCATACTAAAACAATACCAATAAAAATATTGATCGCTACAGTGCCACGAACCAATTTGTATATGTAGTATAACAGCGTAGCGACAAGCAATATGTCTATTAAATCTGTTATTTTAAAATCTAGAAAGCTTAAAAAATCCAAGTGTAAGGGTTTTTGTAAAATTAGGAAAAATAGATGAACAAAATCTAGGTATTTATATACTTTAATTGCTGCACTATAGCAATGCATTCTGAGGCCTCTTTTACATCATGAACCCGTAAGATGTTAGCGCCCTTCAATAAGGCAATCGTATTTAAACTAGTCGTACCGTTTAGGGCATTTTTAGCATCTGTTTTTAGAACTTTGTATATCATAGATTTTCTGCTGATACCAACGAGTATCGGTTTCTTTGTGATTTTTAGCAATTCTAATTTTTGCATCAGCTCATAATTTTGCGCTATGGTTTTAGAAAAGCCAAAGCCAGGATCTATGATTAAATCATTAATTTTTTTTTTATGTGCGGCCGTTATTTTTTCCGAAAAATAATGGAGTATATCTGTAAGGAGATTGGTATAATTGGTGTTTTGTTGCATGTCTTGAGGAGTACCTTTCATATGCATCATAATATATGGTACTTGGTGTTTGGCTACCACCGTCATCATGTCTAGATCTAAATTTCCGGCAGAAATATCATTAATTAAGGCAGCTCCTTCTTGGATACAAGCTTCTGCTACAGTACTTCTAAACGTATCTATAGAGATTTTGCAATCAGGAAATTCTTTAAGTACCAAGGCTACAATAGGAATAATTCTTTTTAATTCTTCCTCTTCACTAACCTGTAAAGCGCCTGGTCTAGAACTATATGCGCCAATATCTATAAAAGTGGCCCCATCAACCAGCATTTTTTGAACTTGATTGATGATTTCAGTTTCATTTTTGTACTTTCCTCCATCATAAAAAGAATCAGGAGTGCAGTTAAGGACTCCCATTATTTTTGGATCTGTAATATCTAAAAGATCTCCTTTGCAATTTATGGTCATTTTTATTGAGAATTAGTCAAGAATTGCCATAGCACAGTAAGTTTAAACCACTATACTTGAACAATTAAAAATTTTGAACGAAATTTACACAAATTAGAAAGAATACATGCAGAAAACCTCAGAACAATACGATGCTGTAATAGAAATATGTCGCGCTTTATTTTCTAAAAAGATGAAAGATTATGGTAGTGCATGGCGAATTTTACGATTACCATCATTAACAGATCAGATTTTTATTAAAGCACAACGTATCCGTAGTCTTCAAGAGAACGAAGTGCGAAAGGTGGAAGAAGGAGAGCAGTCTGAGTTCATAGGAATAATTAATTATTCTATAATGGCATTAATTCAAATTGAAAAAGGAATTGCGGACCAACCAGATTTAAGTGTTGAAGAAGCGGTATCCTTATTTGATGCTCATGTGAATATAACAAAAACCTTGATGGAAAATAAAAATCATGATTATGGAGAAGCTTGGCGAGAAATGCGTGTTAGCTCTTTAACAGATCTGATTTTGCAGAAATTATTGCGAGTGAAACAAATTGAAGATAATAAAGGGAAAACTTTAGTGAGTGAAGGTATTGATGCTAATTACCAAGATATGGTGAATTATGCTGTATTTGCCATGATACACTTAACATCAAATTCTAAATAGTAGCATGAAGTACTTAGTTGGTTTCAGTAGAGTAGTTGTAGGAATATTATTTATAATTAGTGGTTTTATTAAGTTGAATGATCCTGTGGGGTTTTCATTTAAGTTAGAAGAATATTTTAGTTTTGGAGTCCTTAACATGCCTCTCTTGGAACCGCATGCCTTAGAGATTGCCATTTTTGTGGTAATCGTAGAGGTCTTACTAGGTGTTTTATTGCTTATAGGGTTTAGGCAAAGATTTACCATATTCAGTTTGTTAGCAATGATTATTGGTTTTACTTTTTTAACTTTTTATTCAGCATATTTTAATAAAGTAACAGATTGTGGTTGTTTTGGAGATGCCCTAAAACTAACTCCATGGGAATCCTTTACGAAAGATATTATTCTGCTAATCTTAATCGTAATAATTCTTATGGGGAAACGTTATGTGTTGCCTATTTTTAGTCCTAGTTTTAATAGAATCATTACAGGGATATCACTAGCAGCATGTGTAATATTTGTCTATTATGTACTTAATCATTTACCAGCGATAGATTTTAGGCCTTATAAAATTGGTGCAAACATAGAAGAAGGCATGTCTGTGCCAGAGGGTGCTCCAAAAGCTATATTTGATTACGCTTGGAAGTTTAAGGTGAATGGAGAAGAAAAAGTAATTGTTACCCAAGGAGATTATCCAACGGTTGACGGTGAGTTTATAGATGTAGAGACTACAGAAGTGCAGGCCGGATATGAACCTCCAATTCATGATTTTACCATAGAAAAAGATGGTGTAGATCATGCCTCAGAATTATTGCAGGAGCCTAAATTGGTTGTCGTTATTGCTTATAATTTGAATACGAGTACTTACAGTGCTTTTGAAGAGGTAAAAGAGCTTACGGATAAGGCAGTGAAGGCGGGTTATAAAGTTATTGGCATGTCTGCATCTAATGAAGATTATACTACTAAATTACTTAAAGAGTATAAATTAAATTTTGAATTTTACTTTACAGATCAAACTACCTTAAAAACTATTGTACGTTCAAATCCAGGAGTACTTGTTTTGAATAAAGGTACCATCACACAGAAAGTTCATTATAACGATTTAGATGCTATATCACTAGAGTAGCAATTAGGGTGCAATAAAAAGAATATAGTTAGTCATTAAATAATTGAAAATAAAACAAAATGAGAAGTAAGATAGTTGCAGGGAATTGGAAAATGAACAAGAACGGTGCTGAAACAGAAGCCCTATTAGCAGAGCTTTCTGCGAAATTACCAGATACAACAGCAGAGGTGATGGTTGCTCCAACTTTTGTAAACCTTGTTGGTGCAGTACGTAGTTTAGAATCTTCAACTATTGAAGTCATAGCGCAAAATATGCATTACGCAGAAAACGGCGCGTTTACAGGAGAAATTTCTGCAGATATGTTGTTGAATGTAGGTGTAGATACGGTTCTTATTGGGCATTCAGAAAGAAGAGCCTATTTTGGGGAAACTGATGCTATCCTAGCAAAGAAAGTAGTTGCTGCTTTAGCAAAAAATATGCGTATCATATTTTGTTTTGGTGAAGAACTAGAAGACCGTAAGTCTGATAATCATTTTAATGTTGTGGCAAGTCAGCTTAAAAATGCATTATTTTCTTTAGAAGCTAGCGCTTGGAAAAATATTGTCTTAGCATACGAGCCAGTTTGGGCTATTGGAACGGGAGAAACGGCTTCTCCTGAGCAAGCTCAAGAAATGCATGCATTTATTCGTAAAACAATTACCGAAGCGTTTGATGCAACAATAGCAAATAACGTCTCTATTTTATATGGTGGTAGCGTTAAGCCAAATAATGCTGTGGAGATTTTTTCTAAACCAGATGTAGATGGTGGTCTTATTGGTGGAGCAGCTTTAGTAGCGGATGATTTTGTTGCGATTATCAAAGCAATCTAATTAATAAGTATCATAAACAGATAGTAAAACACAAGGGCATTCTTTTAGAATGCCTTTTTATATTATGAAAATAATGGAAAAAGAAAACAATTACATAGAATACACCTTTAGGGTGATGCCACTGGATCCAGCATCAGATATCCTTATTGCGGAATTAGGCGAAGTGCTTTTTGAAAGCTTCCTGGAAACAGAGGAGGGTGTTTTGGCTTACATTAGAAAAGAGGATTGGTCTGCAGGTATTCTGGATGATTTATCAATTTTGGAAAATGATAATTTTAAAATTACGTATGATTTTAAAGAAATTGAACAAGAAAACTGGAATGCCACTTGGGAGCAAAACTTCAATCCTATTCAAGTAGATGGGCGCTGTGTTGTACGTGCACCATTTCATGAAAAACCGGTAGTAGAATATGATATAGTAATTGAACCAAAAATGAGTTTTGGAACAGGGCATCATGAAACTACACATATGATGTTGCAACATATATTAAATACAGATTTCAAAGGAAAGCGTGTGTTAGATATGGGGAGTGGTACAGGTGTTTTGGCTATACTAGCAGCAAAAAGAGAAGCAAGTAGTATTGACGCCATAGATATAGATAATTGGTGCTATTTAAATGCATTAGAAAATGTGGAACGTAACGACTGTAGTCATATTAATGTATATGAAGGTGATGTAAATCTTCTAAAAGGGAAACATTATGACGTTATTATAGCAAATATAAACAGGAACATACTGCTGGCAGATATTCCGGAATACTCAAAATGTTTAGAAGTGGGTGGTACCTTATTTCTAAGCGGATTCTATTCCGAAGACATCCCGACAATATCCAGTAAATGTGAAGAACATAACTTAAAATTTGTTTCTAATTTGAATAGAAATAATTGGATTGCTGCCGTTTATCGAAAATGTTAAAATTTTAATAAAATTATCGTTGATTTGTCATATATTGTCGGTGTAATGTATTTATTTTAAGATATGGTTGTATATTTTTTAAACTTATTTAACACATTTAATTATGAAAAAACGCGATTTAACTATTATTGCTATGCTACTTTTAGTGGTGGCTAGCTCATGTGAAAAAGAAAAAGAAAACGATCTTCAAATGCCAGAGGCAAGTGTAGAGAATGTTGATCAAGAAAAGCTATTAGTTACCGATGAGGTAGTGAGTGTTTTTAAGAACAACTACTATAATGTTGACGAAGTTAGTGTTGTAGATTTTATGCTTCCTGACGGTTCTATGGAAGAGCGTTTTCAACTTGAAAATGATATATTATTTTCTGCAGAGCAATTCAAAAGTTTAGCAGAAGTTGATATTAAAAGCGCTAAAAATTACCATACCAGTAATTTAGTTAGCCCAAGAACTTTAACAATTATCGGGTACACGGGAGGTCAAAATGCCTTATCTACCATAGAACGTACTGCATTGCAATACGCTGTTAATAACTACAATGCTTTAAATTTAAGTATTCGTTTTACATTAACATTTGGTACATCTTATCAAGATAAAGATATGGTTGTGTATTTAAATCCTAGTGAATCAGGTGCTGGAGGTTCAGCAGGTTTTCCTAGTAATGGAAATCCTAATAAATTTGTTCAGATTTACGGTTTAAGTAATTATGACGTAAATGTTATTGAACATGTAATAACGCACGAGATTGGTCATTCTGTTGGTTTCAGACATACAGATTGGTTTAGTCGTCAAAGTTGCGGTCAAAATACAAATGAAGGAACTGCAGGAGTAGGTGCAATACCAGTACCAGGAACTCCAGAAGCTTATGATCCTACATCTATTATGTTGGCATGTTTTAGCTCAAACGAAGATGGTGAATTTAATAATAATGATATTACAGCATTAAACTATCTTTATTAATTAACTAATACTTAAATAAATACATTACAATTTAAAGGTATTCTAATCATTAGAATACCTTTTTTTATGCTTCCTAGTGAAGGATTATTGGCTATTTTTTAAATAATTTTTATAGCTGACTTATTAGAATTTGTATCTTAGTGCAAAAATAGATCTATGAGTACGAAGGAAAAGATCTTAGAAGACTTGCTTTTAGAAGAAGAAACAAAGAAACAAAACGAAATTGTCTTGTTTAATGATGATGTAAATACCTTTGATCATGTTATAGAAACCTTGATAGGTGTTTGTGATCATACGCCAGAACAAGCGGAGCAATGTTCTATCATAGTGCATCACAATGGAAAATGTACGGTAAAAACAGGTGATTATGAAGATTTGAAACCTCGTTGCAGTAAATTACTACAAGCAGGCCTTAGTGCAGAAATTGTGTAATTGCAATTTCTCTTTAAAACATTATCCTTATTTCCACGACTGCAAGGACTTAAATTGTCGCTTTTGAGATATATACATTGTATTAGCTTATTCCTTTTTACTTTAGTTAGTCTTGCGCAAGAATTACCTCCTATACATAATTTTTCTCCTACAACTTACAATGCGGGTAATCAGAATTGGAGTATCTCACAATCAGATGAAAAGGATATCTATGTAGGTAATAATTATGGGTTATTAGCCTATAATGGGGCTTCATGGAAAACGTATGCTTCTCCCAATGGCTCTCATATACGTGCAGTTAACGTTGTAGGTGATCGTATTTTCACGGGATGTTACATGGAGTTCGGTTACTGGTTTGAAGATGACTTTGGGGATTTAATCTATCAATCTTTGAATCAAAAATTAACGACTCCCATGATTGAGGATGAGGAGTTTTGGAATATTATTACCTTAGATTCTTATGTTCTCTTCCAATCTTTACAGCGCATCTATATCTATAATTTGAAAACAGAAAGTTTTACTGTGGTCGCTTCCGAAAGTACCAGGGCTAGAATTTTTAAAAACAAATCTGGGGTCTATTTTCAAAAATCAGGAAAGGGACTTTTTAAAATTGAAGGTGGTAAAACACTTTTAGCGTCTGATCATGCTATTTTGAAATCTAATTTTATAATTGGCATGTTTGATACTTCTTTTGGTATGCTGGTGCTTACAGAAAAAGAAGGGTTTTTTCTTTTGAAAGAAGAGGGTGCAGTAGAGAAGTGGGACACGTCGATTAGCAAAGAAGTACAAGAACTCAATATTTATAGTAGTGCTCAATTAGAAAATGGTAGTTTCATTTTAGGGACTATTTCAGATGGAGTGTACCATGTGAGTAAGTTTGGGGTATTGTTAGAAAAAATCAATCAAAAAAAAGGATTGAATGACAATACAATACTTTCTATTTTTGAAGACCTTGACGGCAATGTTTGGCTGGGTTTAAATAACGGTATCAGTGTATTGAATTTTAGCTCCCCATTCAAGGAATATATTGATACTGTAGGGAAATTAGGAGTGGTTTATACGGCTGCAATTTATGAAGACCACCTATACTTGGGAACTAATCAAGGATTGTTTTATAAACAGAAATCTGGTAATGATGATTTTAAGATTGTGGCGAATACAAACGGTCAAGTCTGGTTTTTAAAGGAAATAGATGGTATTCTTTTTTGTGGTCATAATGCAGGAACTTTTACCGTAGCCGGTAGCCAAGCAACACAAGTAGCGACTTTTCCTGGGGCTTGGGATATTAAAAAAATTCCAGGCAATGATTCACTTTTGCTACAAGGTAATTATAACGGACTCAGTATTCTTAAAAAAGAAGGTTCTGAATGGATATTTAGAAATAAAATTGAAGGGTTTGATATTTCTAGTCGGTTTTTTGAATTTACTCAGGGTGAAGATGTACTGGTTAATCATGAGTTTAAAGGGGTCTTTAGGTTAACCCTAGATCCTTCTTTTTCTAAAGTTGTTAATGTGGTTGATGCTCCGGTATTAGGTACAGGTGCAAGCTTAGTTGCTTATGAGAAAACTATCTTGCACGCTTCAAATAACGGGGTATTACGTTTTAATGAAAAAAACAAAAACTTAGAAAAAGATACCTTACTTACCAGTCTTTTATTTGAAGATGAAGAACGTTTAATTGGTATTATAGTTCCAGATGTTAGTGATGACTTATTATGGGCATTTACGGATAAAAATATTATAGCCTTAGCGGCTAATAAATTTAATGGGCAACCGGAGGTAAAGAAAATAGCAATTCCCAGCTCGTTTAGAAGAAGTTTAGGGGTTTTAGGTTTTGAAAACATTAAAAAAACAGCCATAAACACCTATTTAATTGGAATTTCTAATGGATATATCACACTAAATCTTGATAAATTAAGGATTGAGAAGTTTAAAATAGGTTTAACAGACGTAGCTAATAAGAATAGTGATTCTATTGCGTTACAAAAAGTTTCTTTAAAGGATATTGATCATACTTTTAAGCATACCTTTAATAATGTATACTTTGAATATAGCGTTCCAAGTTACGAGAAATACACAGAGGTAAATTATCAATACCAGTTAATAGGCTTATCAGAAGTATGGAGTTCTTGGTCTGAAACTTCTAAAGTTGCTTTTGAAAACCTGCCTTTTGGAAATTACACTTTTAAAGTAAGGGCAAAAGTTGGTAATGAATTAAGTGAAAACACAGCGAGCTATACCTTTGAGATTTTGAGGCCTTGGTATGCTTCCAATTTAGCAATTTTGATATACCTACTAGTTTTTATTGCTTTAGGATATTTCATCCATAGGTTGTACCGTAGGTATTATAGAAAGCAGCAAGAACAGCTTTTAAAAGAGAATGAGAAGAAGTTAAAGCGAAAAAAGATTAAAGCAGAAAAGAAGCTTATTCAGATCAAAAATGAAAAATTGAATCAAGAAATAAATAACAAAAGTAGAGAGCTGGCTATATCTACTATGAGTATTATCAAAAAGAATGAATTTTTAAATGCTATAAAAACACAACTGCAAGAGAGTAAAACGCCACAACAAGTAAATTCTGTAATTAAAACTATTGATAGGAATATCAATAATGAGGATGATTGGAAATTTTTTGAAGATGCTTTTAATAATGCGGACAAAGAATTCTTAAAAAAGATTAAAACTATACACCCAGATTTAACCCCCAATGATTTAAGGTTGTGCGCTTATCTTCGATTGAATTTATCTTCCAAAGAAATTGCTCCATTATTAAATATCTCTGTAAGGAGTGTGGAGGTAAAACGCTACCGCCTACGTAAAAAAATGAATTTAGCACATGAAATTGGCCTGACCGATTACATCCTTAAGCTTTAAGCAACACTACACGTATTTTTTACACTACAACATTACCCATACAACAGGGTTTTTTAAGACTTCTTTAAGGTAAAACCACCTTAAGCTCAGTAAGCTCTCAAGGCTTACTCTCATTACTTACATCTCTTTTTTCGAGAATTTAATTACGATATGTATATTTTTTGTTGTGGTCTGTTATTATAATGATAAAATATGTCTTTATAATTTCGGAATTCTAAAACTCAACATATGAAAAACATATTTTTGTTGCTCTTTGCAATTTTTTTAACCACAACTTCTTGGGCTCAAGATTTTACAGTGAATGGTACTGTAAAGGATGGGAGTATAAATGATGTTCTGCCTGGGGTAAATGTGGTTGTGAAAAATCAGACACGAGGAACTACAACAGATTTTGATGGTAATTTTACTATCGATAAATTAAATGTAGGAGATGTACTTGTGGTTTCATACATAGGGTATACTACCAAAGAAATCGCAATTAAAGATTCTAATTTTATTACTATTTCTTTAACCGAAGATGTCAGTGCTTTAAATGAGGTGGTGGTTATTGGGTATGGTACTCAAACTAAGAAAGAAATTACAGGAGCTGTAACAGTAATTGGAGCAGAAACTATTGAGCAATTAAAGCCAACGCGTATAGAGCAAGCGCTACAGGGGCAAGTTGCAGGGGTAAATATAACCTCTCAATCTGGTTCTCCGGGTAGTGCATCAAATATCAGGATAAGGGGTGTATCTACAAATGGAAATAATAACCCATTAATTTTGGTAGATGGTAATGTTATTGAGGATTTAAGTGTTGTAAACCCTGGAGATATTGAAAGTATTAATGTATTGAAAGATGCTACGGCAGGTATTTACGGAGTAAGGGCTGCAAATGGCGTTATTTTGATAACAACAAAAACAGGAAAGAAATCAACCCCGCTACAATTTTCTTATGATACTTATGGAGGTTTTCAAGAAACGACCAGAAGGTTACCATTATTAAATGCAACGGAATATGGAGTTATTAAAAATGAGGCGGCTGCGGCAAACGGAGAGGCCATTCCATATCCAAATTTAGCACTATTGGGAACAGGTACAGATTGGCAAGATGAGGTCTTTCAGAAAGCTCCTATTTTCAATCATAATTTAACCATTAGTGGAGGTACAGAGAAATCTAGGTATTCTTTTGGCTCTTCTGTTCTTACTCAAGACGGTATTGTAGGAGGATCTAAAGCTAATTTTACAAGATATAATACAAGATTGAATTTTAATACGGAACTGTTAGACGGTTTAAATTTTAAAGCCAACTTAATTTATACGGGGACATTGAGAAAGACGCTTGCTGAGGGAGGCTTGGGTTCTGTTTTGTTTAATGCACTTAATATTTCACCAATACTTAGTGCTACAGATGCAGATGGAAGTTTCACAAGAGCTCTTGGGCATCCAATTGAGGTCATAAACCCATTAGCGCAGTTGCAAAATACTTTCAATAGAACAAAAATTGATAAGATTAGTGGGGTATTCGGTTTAGATTATTCCTTTCTAAATAATTTCAAAGTAACCTCTAACTACCAGTGGAACTATTCAGAAGTAGATTATTCTGCCTATTTCCCAATTTCAGATTTTGGAAATGTTGGAAATAATACGGTATTCGACAGAACAAACGCTGCCTACGGCGTATCTAATCAGTTTTATAGAGATTATACTTTTGATGCTTTTATAGATTATGATAAGGTTTTTAATGAGGTTCATGATTTGAAAATTACACTAGGTACTTCAATTTTCAAAACTACTGCCGATGAGTATGGCGGAACTTATGAAGGGGTGACTAACACGACATTATCTGATCCTAGCTTGGAAACGGCCACGGTATTCAATGACTCTTTTGTAACGCGTTCCAATAGATTATATGATTCTAGGTTGCTCTCTTATTTTGCTAGAATGCAATATAACTATAAAGGAAAATATTTACTTTCAGCAGTAGTAAGACGAGATGGTTCAACAGCATTTGGTCCAGATAATAAATTTGGATATTTTCCTTCTGGTTCATTAGGTTGGGTAGTATCTGATGAGGATTTCTTCAAGGAGAACAATGTGCTTAGTTTTGTGAAGCTGAGAGCTTCTTATGGAGTCTTAGGTAATGATAGGATACCTGGATTTGGTTTTGTTTCTTTATTATCCGGTGAAGGTACTTATGTATTTGATAATGAGTTAGTATTTGGACAAGCGGTAGGTAGAGTTTCTAATCCGGAAATACAATGGGAAGAGCAAACTACTTTAGATATTGGGTTAGATGCAAAACTCTTTAACAATACAATTAATATTACTGCAGACTACTTCAATAAACAAACAGATAATTTATTACTAGTGGTAGAATCTTCTGGAATTCTAGGAACCGCTGCGCCAGGTGCAGGAAACCCTATTGCCAATGCTGGTTCTGTACGTAATAGTGGTTTTGAGTTTGCTATTGGTTATGAAACGCCGTACTCGGAAAATTTTAGATTCGGAATCAATTATAATTTCACGTATTTAGAAAATGAAGTACTAAGTGTTGAAAATGGTATAGGCTATGAACAAGGTGGAAGCTTTGGAATTGGTCAATCTGGCGTTTCTCGTATGGAAGCAGGTCTGCCTATAGGGTATTTTTATGGACTTAAGACCGATGGCATTTTTCAAAATCAAGCAGAAATAGATGCGCATCCAAGTCAAATAGGTCTTGGTTCTGAAGCAGCTCCCGGAGATATTCGCTTCGTAGATGTGAATGGTGATGGTAGCATAGATTTTGATGACAGTACCAATCTTGGAAATCCGATTCCTGATTTTACAATGGGATTAAACGTTTCATTTGATTACAAAAATTTTGATTTTCAGACGTACATCTCTGCATCCATTGGAAATGATATTGTTAGAAATTATGACAGAAATAATCCAATAACAAATCAATCTGTGTATGCTTTAAATAGATGGACGGGTGAAGGAAGCACTAATGAATATCCAAGAGTAACGAACGGAGCAACTTCTAATATTTTGTTTTCAGATTTTTATGTAGAAGATGGCTCGTTTGTAAGAGCACAAAATATGCAATTAGGATATTCTTTAAATAGCGAGGGTATTAAGGATGTTGGGATCAGCAAATTACGTTTGTATGTATCTGCCAGTAATGTTTTTACTTTTTCCAAATATAAAGGATTTGATCCATCAGCATCTTCTGGAGATCCTATAGGTTCTGGATTTGATTCAGGATTTTACCCAGTACCACGTACCTACTTATTAGGTTTAAACCTTAAATTTTAATGTAATGATGATAAAAAACACTTTTTTAAAACACGTTATTGCGTTTGCCAGTATTACGATATTTTCTATATCCTGTAGTGATGATTTTGTAAATGTTGAATCAGAAGATGAAAACTCAGAAGATTTTTTCAACTCAGAAGAAGATTATCAATCGGCATTAACGGGGGCTTATGATTTACTTCAATCTACATATCTGAATGTATTGTTAGGAGAAATTGCTTCAGATAATACTTTGGCAGGTGGTGAAAGTGCTACAGATGTAATTGGAATACAGCAGATTGATGATATGTTGCATACCTCTTTAAATGTACAATTGGAAAGTATCTGGGGATGGATGTTTGCCGGCGTTAACCGTGCCAACTATGTTTTGGAGTTTAAAGATAAAACTGATTTTACAGGAAAAGAAGCACTTCTAGCAGAAGCTACATTTTTAAGGGCTTATTATTATTTTGAACTAGTAAAATGGTTCGGAGATGTTCCTTTAGCTGTAGATCAGCGATTATTATTTGGCGATCAGTATTTGGTAGGAAGAACACCTGTTGCTGAAATATACGCACAAATTGAAATTGATTTGCAATACGCAGTAGACAATTTGCCGTATACCCAAGCACAGAAAGGTAGAATAACGAAAGGAGCAGCACAAGCACTCTTGGGAAAAGCTTATCTATATCAGGATAAATTTGCTGAAGCAGCAAGCGTCTTAGAAGATTTAATAACGAATGGTCCTTATGATCTTTTAGAAGATTATAGTACCATGTTTGAATTAGACAATGAAAATAATATAGAATCGGTTTTTGAAGTACAGTATACAGACAAAGAAGGAGCTGGCTTTGAATGCTTACAGTGTAGTGAAGGTAATGTTGCTGTAGGGTTTAATGGAATTAGAAATTATGCTGGCCCTAATTTTGAATCAGGATTTAGCTTTAATATCCCAACTCAAGAAGTTTACGATGCATTTGAAGCTGGAGATATGCGTAGAGATATTGCCATATTAAATATAGATGCATGGGCAGAAGAAACCGGAGCAACTTTTGGAACGGGTAATGAGCATACGGGATTTTTTAACAGAAAATACCTTCCAAGATTAGATGCTGCTGAAGATTCTAATACAGGAGATGCCAACCTGACAAACCCAAATAACTATAGAGCAATACGTTTTGCGGATGTTTTATTAATGGCAGCCGAAGCTTTAAATAGAGGGAGCATAAGCGATTCACGGGCGCTTATTTATCTCAATAGGGTACGAGAAAGAGCAAATTTAGATGACGTGACCACGACAGGTTCTAGTTTAACTACAGCTATCTACCAAGAGCGAAGAGTAGAATTAGTAGGAGAGGGGCACCGCTTTTTTGATTTAGTAAGAACAGGAAGAGCAGCTGAAGAAATTGATGGATTTCAATCAGGAAAGCATGAATTATTTCCTATTCCATCTATAGAAATAGAATTGTCAGGAAACCGTTGGGAGCAAAATCCAGGATATTAATAAAAAAAATTGTAAAAATGAAGATTATAAAAAATTTAGTTATTTGCTTTTTAAGCATGATCACAATTACTGCTTGTACAGACGATGAAGTTTCCTATGCGTTTAAAGATGTATCTGCTCCTTCTAACGTTGCAGCGGTATTTGATATATCTAATGACGATACGGGTACGGTAACACTTACCCCTACAGCAGAAGGTGTAACAAGTTTTCAAGTGTATTTTGGAGATATAGAAGATGAAATACCTACAGATGTTGCTCCAGGTGAAGAGGCTTCACATGTATATGAAGAAGGAGATTTTATCATAAGAATTGTCGCTTTAAGTGCTTCAGGTCTTACGAGTGAACTTAATAAAAGCATCTCTATCTCATTTACACCGCCGTCAAATTTATCGGCAGCTATAATTGTTAGTAATAATTATGATGTAACTGTTACTCCTTCTGCAGAGGATGCAACTGTTTTTGATGTGTATTTCGGTGAAGCTTTAGAAGAAGAGGCAACTACGATAATGGCAGGTGAAGTGGCTGCATATACTTACGCAGCTGCAGGAGAGTACACTATTAGAGTTGTCGCTAAAGGCGCTAGTGCTACCACTATTGAATATGAAGAGACTGTGAGTATAACGGACCCCGTTTCTGCGACTTTAGAAGATTTTATAGGTACTTGGGTACTTGCTTCTGAAGCAGGTTCTTTTGGAGTAGGCCCTGCCATTGGTGATGTTAGTTGGTTTTCGTTAGATGCACAAGGGATTGAAGATAGAGCATGTTTTATTGATGACGAGTATGTGTTTGGATCAGGAGGTACCTTTAATCTGAATTTAGGTTCAGAAACCTGGATTGAAGCTTGGCAAGGAGGTACAGATGCTTGTGGAGCTCCTGTAGCACCACATGATGGTTCTAGTGCAGCATCTTATAGTTATGATGATGCATCTAGTACTATTACCATTACAGGAACTGGAGCATTTATAGCTTTAGCTAAAGGAACTAATGACGGAGAATTAAGCACACCTGCTGATGCTCCAAATTCTATTACGTACAATGTTTCTCTAGCAGAAGATAAAAACACGATGAATGTGTATTTAGAAACTAGTGAGGGTGTTTTTTGGCAATTTAAATTAGTAAAAAAAGTGGAAGCTCCAATTACGGGTACTTGGAGAATAGCATCTGAGGCTGATTCTTTCGGAGTGGGCCCTGCTATTGGCGATGTGAGTTGGTTTTCTTTGGATGATCAAGGTATTATAGACCGTGCTTGTTTAATAGATGATGCATATATCTTTGGATCTGATGGTAGTTATTCGGTAGATTTAGGGACAGAAACTTGGATTGAAGGCTGGCAAGGTGGTTCAGACTCTTGTGGAACTCCAGTAGCGCCTCATGATGGCACTGCATCTGCTACCTATGCTTATGATGAGGCTGCAGGTACTATTACTATAAATGGCATTGGAGCATATATTGCACTTGCGAAAGGAACAAATACAGGCGAGTTAGCAGCTCCAGGAGATGCGCCTAGTTCTATTGTATATAATGCTACATTTATTGATAATAATACGATGAGTGTGGTGATTGAGACAGGAACAGGTTCTGGTGTTTTTTGGCAATTCAAGCTTGTAAAAGATTAATAAGAAAAAGCTATTATTATGAAAAATATAAAAATAATTCTATTAGGTGTTTTTGGCTTAATCTTGTCGGGGTGTCAAGAAGATGAACCCGATTTAGATGTTATAGTAGCGCCATCTAACTTGCAGGTTTCTGTTGAGTTAGTGGGTGCAGATGCAGATAATCCAAATGGGGATGGTAGTGGTACTGTAAATTTAATAGCTACAGCAGATGATGCTATCTCTTATCAGTTTGTTTATAACGGGAATAGGGAGGCGATACCTTCAGGATCTAAAACCTATAACTTTAGTACCATAGGTTTAAATAATTATACAGTAGCAGTAATTGCAGTTGGTAGTGCAGGCTTGTCTACGAGCTATTTGTTAGATCTAGAGGTTTTTGCTTCGTATTCAGCTCCAGAAGATTTGTTGCAAATGTTGGTGGCAGATGGGACTAGAACATGGCGAATTAAAGCAGAATCAGGCGGACATTTCGGACTTGGGCCTGTAGGAGGGAATATTCCAGCAGAATGGTACAGTGCAACAGCAAATGAAAAATCTGCTACAGGTATGTATGATGATCGTTATATTTTTAACAGCGATGGTAGTTTTACCCATATTACCAATAGCGTAAATGATGATCCAGCTGTGGATACTAGCGGAACCATTTTTGGGAGAGTTAATTTGGTTGATGAACTTGGTGCTCATAATGAAGAGGTCAACGGATCGGATATTGAAAACTATCCTTATGCTGATTATTCAAACCAATGGACTCTTTCTGCTCCTGATGGTTTAGAAACCCTTAGTTTAGGAGGTACTGCTTTTTTAGGGTATTACACAGGAGGAGACCATAACTATAGAATTTTTAGTAGAACTGCAAATGAAATGATTCTTACTACTGCTGATGGTAATAATGAATTTAACTGGTGGTTTATTTTAACTGCTGATGATGAAGGTATAGTGCAGGAACCTTCCTCTGTAGATGTTACGTATACCAATTTAATTTGGTCTGATGATTTTGATGTAGATGGAACACCTAATGCTGCCAATTGGACCTATGATATCGGCGCTGGAGGCTGGGGTAATAATGAATCTCAGTACTATACTAATAGCACTGATAATGCTGTAGTTTCTGACGGTACTCTAAAAATTATAGCGAAAGCAGAAACCTTCAGTGGAAGCGATTATACTTCTGCGCGTTTAAAATCTCAAGGACTTTTTGATTTTACATATGGAAGGGTAGATATAAGAGCTAAGTTGCCACAGGCTGCTGGTACATGGCCAGCATTGTGGATGTTAGGATCTAATTTTGAAACTGTAGGATGGCCTGCTAGCGGGGAAATAGATATCATGGAACATGTTGGGAATAATTTAAACGTGGTGCAATCTGCCATTCATACGCCTTCTAGTTTTGGAAATACGATAAATAAAGGGGAAACCACAGCAACTAATGTCGCATCAGAATTTCACATTTATTCTGTAAACTGGTCTGAAAATGAAATATCTTTCTTAATAGACGATGTTATTTTTTACACGTATAATCCTGGGGTCAAAGATGATCAAACATGGCCTTTTGATGAAAGTCAGTTCTTAATTATGAATATTGCTATGGGAGGTACACTAGGAGGAACAATAGATGCAGCTTTTACTGAAGATACTATGGAAATTGATTATGTAAGAGTATATCAATAATTGAGTTTTTTTATGCGGGAGTAATTGAGAATTCATAGCTCGATTACTCCTTTTTTTTAGTTAACTAAAATACCGTACTATTATAATAAATTAGAACACATGAATTTCAAAGTGATTATTTGTATCGGATTGTTTTGCAATCTAGGCCTAAGTCAAGGAAAAAAATCAAGCATTGATCAGAAGGTAGATTCACTACTTTCCATTATGACCCTTCAAGAAAAAATTGGTCAGATGAATCAATATAATGGGTTCTGGAATGTAACGGGTCCCGTACCTAAAGACGGGGATGCAGCCAATAAATACGAGCATCTTAAAACCGGCTTGGTAGGGTCTATGTTAAACGTTACTGGGGTTAAGGAAGTTCGTAAAGTACAAAAAATAGCAGTAGAAGAAACACGGTTGGGGATACCATTAATTATAGGTTTTGATGTCATACACGGCTATAAAACTATTAGCCCTATTCCTTTAGCAGAAGCTGCAAGTTGGGATCTTGATGCTATAAAAAAGTCATCGGAAGTTGCCGCAGCAGAGGCAGCAGCCAGTGGTATTAATTGGACTTTTGCTCCTATGGTAGATATTTCTCGTGATGCACGATGGGGCAGAGTGATGGAAGGAGCAGGTGAAGATCCCTATTTAGGTAGTAAGATTGCTTACGCGCGTGTAAAGGGATTTCAAGGTGATAATCTAGCTTCACCCTTGACCATTGCAGCTACAGCAAAACATTTCGCAGGCTATGGTTTTTCAGAATCGGGTAGAGATTACAATACTGTAGACGTCGGGACATCAACCTTATACAATATTATTTTTCCACCTTTTCAAGCAGCAATAAAAGCAGATGTGAAAACCTTTATGAACTCTTTTAATGAGTTAAATGGTATTCCTGCAACGGGAAATGCATTTTTGCAACGCGAAGTATTAAAAAAGGATTGGGATTACAAGGGTTTCATGGTTTCGGATTGGGGATCAATTAATGAGATGGTTGCTCACGGCTATGCAAAAGACGGAAAGCAAGCAGCAAATCTGGCACTGAATGCAGGTTCTGATATGGATATGGAATCTTATGTATATGTAAAATATTTAGAAGAATTGGTAGCAGAAGGTAAGGTAGATGTAGCTAAGATTGATGACGCGGTAAAAAGAATATTGCGGGTTAAGTTTGAATTAGGTCTTTTTGATGATCCTTATTTATATTGCAATACATCTCGAGAAAAAGAGGTAATAGGGAGTAAAGAAAACATTGCTACAGTATTAGATATTGCTAAGAAGTCTATTGTTCTTTTAAAAAATGAAGGCCAGCTTCTTCCTTTAAAGAAGAAAGGTTTAAAAATGGCTTTAATTGGTCCGTTAGCGGCCGATAAAAATAGTCCTTTAGGGAGTTGGAGAATTGCAGGAGATGACAATACTGCGGTTTCTGTGTTAGAAGGTTTAAAAAAGTATACAGGAAATACTTTAGAACATCAAAAAGGCATAAACTTAACAACAGGAGAGAACAAGTTTATTTTAGAAACGAAGATTAATACTACGGATAGAACAGGAATAAAGGAGGCCGTAGCGGCTGCTAAAAACAAAGATGTTGTAATTATGGTACTGGGAGAATACGGCTTTCAAACAGGAGAAGCACGTAGCAGAACATCATTAGATCTCCCAGGTTTACAAGAGGAGTTATTAAAAGAAGTATACGCGGTTAATAAAAATATTGTTTTAGTATTGATGAACGGTAGACCTTTGACAATTAATTGGGCACAAGAACATATACCAACAATTGTAGAAGCTTGGCATTTAGGTACCCAAAGTGGTAATGCTATAGCTGAGGTACTGTATGGTGCATACAACCCAAGTGGTAAACTACCGATGACATTTCCTAAAAATGTAGGTCAAATTCCTATTTATTACAATTACAAAAATACAGGGCGTCCAACAAGTCCTGGAGGAGATGTTGTTTTTTGGTCGCATTATAGTGATGTGAGTAATGCTCCTTTATATCCGTTTGGTCATGGTTTGAGTTATACTACATTTGAATATAGTAACTTAAGTTTAAGTTCACCGACCATGAAAGAAGAAGAGTCAATTACCGTTTCTTTTACATTGAAAAACACAGGAAAATACGAAGGTAAAGAAGTAGCGCAATTGTATATACGAGATCTTTTTGCTAGCGTTACTAGACCTGTAAAAGAGTTAAAAGATTTTAAAATGGTTTCTTTAAAACCCAATGAATCAAAAACGGTGACTTTTAAAATTGATAAAGAGAAACTTCAATTTTATACGGCGAATAACCAATGGGAAACAGAGGCGGGAGATTTTAACGTATTTATAGGAGGTAGTTCTGAGACACAATTAACATCAGATTTTTCGGTAGTAGAATAATATATTTATGAATAATTATATCTGTATTACTATTTTATGCCTGTCTCTTTTTGTGCAAAGTTGCGCGAATAAAAGAGCCTTGGTATGGGAAGAAAATTTTGATGGGACTACATTAGATGAGAAAGATTGGAATTATGAGTTAGGTGATGGTTGTCCAGAATTATGTGGCTGGGGTAATAATGAAAAGCAAATCTATACACAAACCAACCATACGCTTAAAGATGGTTTTTTGCATATTACTATTAAAAAGGAAGTTGAAAAATATACTTCTACCCGGATAACAACAAAAGGGAAAAAAGAATTTAAATATGGAAGAATAGAAACAAGGGCAAAGCTGCCTTTGGCTAAAGGTTTGTGGCCGGCATTTTGGATGTTAGGCTCAAATATTTCTGAAGTAGGTTGGCCTTTGTGTGGAGAGATAGATATACTTGAATATATTGGTAGAAAACCAAATACCATATTTACGACGCTACATTTTGACGAAAAGTTTGGAGATAATGGACATTCCAAAACCACAGAAATCGAAGGAATAGAAGTCGGTTTTCATACGTATTCCGTAGAATGGTCTCCTGAAAAAATTGAGTTTTTTGTAGATGATGCTAAGATGTTTGAATACAAGCCTGATCATAAAACACCACAAAATTGGCCATTTAATCAACCTTTCTATGTGATTTTAAATACAGCAGTAGGGGGTAATTTAGGAGGAAATGATATTGATGATGATTTATTTCCTCAAGAATTTGTGATTGACTATATCAGGGTCTATAAAAACTAATTAGAACTTAAAGGTACCACCCTTTTCTCTAGGTTACTTTGGAGTGCTGCTTCAATCACACGGATTACTTCCATTCCTTCTTCTGCACTTACAGGAACAGGTTTGTCTGTTCTTATAGCGTCATAAATAGCATCATAATACAACATATAATCACCTTTTAAAGAGGTGATTTTTTCTTTTATTACTATTCCGTTTTTTTCGGTATGCAGAATTCCTTTATCGGCATCGGGTTCTATTCCCCAATGTGTAGCATTTGGTATTTTTCCAGCTTGTAAATCTTGCTCTTGAACATCTGCTTTTGTTTTTATAAAAGAGCCCTTTCTACCGTGTAAGATGTTTTCAGGCAAAGGTTCACGAACAAAATAACTAGATTTAAGAATGACTCTGTGTGTTGGATAAAATAGTTTTAAATCGAAATAATCACCTACTTGTGAGTTTGGTCTAAACGCAGCAACATCGGCAAACACGGCATTGGGGGTACCAAACAATTGTAGCGCTTGGTCTATCAGATGCGACCCTAAATCATATAAGCTGCCAACGGCTCCAGTAGGTACCTCCTTATGCACTTTTTCACTTAATTCGGGCTTATATCTATCATAATGAAATTCTGCTTCTACGATAGTGCCAAGTACACCGCTATCTAGTACTTCTTTTAAACTTAAAAAATCACTGTCATAGCGTCTATTGTGATAGACAGCAATCGTTACCTTTTTTTGTTTTGCTAACGCTATTAATTCTTCTGCTTCCGCAACAGTGGCGGTGAATGGTTTTTCAACAATTAGGTTTTTACCAGCAAGAATAGTTTTTTTAGCAAATTCGTAATGGGTAATGTTAGGAGTGTTTACCACTACTAATTCTATAGCATCATCCGAGAGTAAATCTTCAAGAGATCTAAACGTTTTTACAAGTGGGTATTTCTCTTGCGCTAAGTTTTTTGTTCGCTCTAAAACACCGTACAAGTTAAACTTTGGGTTTGCGGCTATAAACGGGGCGTGAAAAACAAGGCCACTCATCCCAAAAGAATATAAGGCAGTAGTAATTGGTTGCATTTCAACAAAATTATGAATTATACAATATATTTTTAAAAAAAAGGGTACTAGCTAGTTATTGGGGTAGTTTGTTCTTTATCAATCCATAAACAAAAGTACCTAACATGGCCGATAAAATAACAATAACCATAGCAAACACTCCAGTTCCTAAAAGCATATACATGGGTCCAGGACATGCGCCTCCCAGTGCCCATCCTAACCCAAAAATAACACCACCAATACTATTAGCTTTATAATTTTTGGCTTTCTGCGGAACGACAATTGCTTCACCGTCAATACTTTTTATATCGTATTTTTTGATGATTTGTAAAGCGATGATACCAATTAATACTGTAGAACCAATAATTCCGTACATATGAAACGACTGAAATTTAAACATTTCAAAGATTCTATACCAAGAAACAGCTTCAGATTTCACTAAAACTATTCCGAAGAATATACCGACAAATAAGAATTTTAAAAATTTCATATTAAAAAATTAAGGGGAATAGTACATAAATCATAAATAAGCCTCCAATAAAAAAGCCAATCACGGCAACTAAGGAAGGAAGCTGTAAGTTGCTTAAACCTGTAATGGCATGTCCTGAAGTGCAACCACCAGCGTAGCGTGTACCAAAGCCTACTAAAAAGCCTGAAATAATCAGAATAGATAAGCTTTTGAATGTAAATATATTTTCTAGGCTAAACAATTCTGGAGGTAAAAGAGTTGCTCCAATATTTGAAAACCCCAAAGCCTGTAAATCTGCTATGGTAGCTTCACTAAGAGCCATAGTATTGTCATTTGATAAGAGATTTGCAGCAATAAAACCTCCTATCATGGTTCCTAAAACCACCGTCAAGTTCCATTTTTGCGTTTTCCAATCAAATTTAAAAAAGTCGGCATATTTTCCGGCACCACCAATGGTACATAAGGTTCTAAGGTTAGAAGACATTCCAAAAGTCTTACCAAATAGAATTAGAATAAGCATGGTGACAGCTATAAGTGGCCCAGCAACATACCAGGGCCAAGGATTTAATAAAAAATTCATTTTCATATTGTTTTCAACCTACAAAAGTACCTAAAATGAGCGCTAAATAAAGAACATTCAGGTTTAATTAACGAATAGGAATAACGCTTTTCGAAAAGGGCTATAGATTACTTTTTCAAATGCAGACTATATCAAGAAATTACCTTGCGGAGTGGGTAGATTTTCTCAAAATTAATTCTGAAGGTAATACAATGGTCTGGGGTGCTGTAGTTTCGTTAGATTCAATACGTTGAATTAAGGTGGCTGCTGCAATTTTTCCTAATTCTGTTTCATGCTGATCTACAACACTCAAAGGCGGATTGCTATTATTGGAAAGAATCCCATCTGTAAAACCAATTACTGCTAAGTTTTCAGGAACTTTATAGCCTTTAGAAATGGCGAGGTTCATAGCATAAATAGCAGACAATTCATCGGCAGCTACAATACCATCAATAATGTTTGTTTCTAAATATTGATTAAGGGTTGTCGTAAATTCAGGATAGTCCGTAAAGTTAAGAACCTCAGGAGCTATTGCTCCTTCAAAAGATTCAATAATAGCCTGTCTATAGCCTTTTTCTCTTTCATTACCTACATTGGTACCTGAAATAGGCGAAACAAAAAGAATCTTTTTATGATTGGATTCAATTAGTAATTGTGTGGCATTATAAGCAGATTCAAAATCATTGATAGTTACCTTGTCACAATGAACCTTATCAGAAGTTCTATCAAACATAACCACGGGAAGGCCTTGTTGAATAGCATCATTTATTTCCTCATAAAAATTGTTAGACTGCGTTTCTTTAGATAAAGAAATAAGAAAGCCATCTACGCACCCAGAATTAAATAACTCGATGCTTTTGGTTTCCTTTTCATAAGATTCATCAGAAATGCAGGTAATAATGCTATATCCTTTTTTAGATACTTCTTTTTCAATCCCCAGTAATACTTTAGCAAAGTAATGGGCTAAAATATTAGGGATGATAACGCCAATAGTTTTTGTCTTTTGAGACTTAAGGCTCCTTGCCGTAGCATTAGGACGGTAGTTATACTGCTTGGCAAGGGCTTTTATTTTTTTCTTTGTTTTGGTGCTTATTTCTCGATTATCTGATAATGCTTTAGAAATAGTAGAAACAGAAAATTCAGATATGAGTGCTAATTCTTTCAGGGTTATTTTTTTACTCATATCATATTTACGAATTAGTTAAAGCTTACTATAGTGTACATTACCTAATTCTCTTAAACTTTGAGCCGCTTGCTCAGCGGTAATGTCTCTTTGAGCATCAGCAAACATTTCATACCCAACCATAAATTTTTTCACAGTTGCAGACCTTAATAGTGGCGGATAAAATGACATGTGAAAATGCCATTCATCGTTATTTTTTTGATCTGTTGGTGCTTGATGTATTCCTGCAGAATATGGAAAACTTGTGCTAAAAAGATTATCGTATTTAATGGTGAGTTCTTTAACAGTTTTCGCAAAATCTGTTTTTTCTACCTCCGTCATTAAAGTGATATTTTGAAGATGTCTTTTTGGAACTATCATCGTTTCATAAGGCCAAATTGCCCAAAATGGAACCAAGGCTACAAAGTGCTCATTTTCAATTACAATACGCTCTTTAAGTTTTAATTCTTGCTCAATATAAGATAAAAGTAAACTTTTTTTGTTTTTGTTCCAATAATCCCCTAGGTTTTTTGATTTTTTCGCAATTTCTTGAGGAATTGACTCTTGCGCCCATATCTGCCCATGCGGATGTGGATTGCTGCAGCCCATAGTATCTCCTTTATTTTCAAATATTTGTACGTGATTAACATAAGGTAATTCGCCGAGTTCTTTGTACTCTTTTTGCCAAAGACTAATTACAGCTTCAATGTCCTGTTCTTCCATTAAAGGTAAAGTCAAAGAGTGGTTTGGAGAAAAGCAAACCACTTTACATAATCCTCTTTCAGATTTAGCTTGTAATAAATTTTCATCTACGCTTCCAGAAGGAGTATCTGATAGTAATGCAGAAAAATCATTAACGAAAGAATAGGCCGTAGTATAATCAGGATTTTTACCGCCACCCATCCTAGTGTTGGTAGGGCAGAGGTAGCAACTTTTGTCATAAGTTGCTGTCAAAGGAATAAAAGGCTTTTCAACTTTCCCTTGCCACGGTCGTTTTGTTCTGTGCGGTGAAACCAATACCCATTCTCCGGTTAATATATTGTATCTTCTATGTGGGTTTTCGTTAAAAACTGTATCCATAATTATAATGTTTTAAGCATAGTTCCATGATCTGGCATGGCAATATATGCGTCTAATTCAATATTAAATTTTGTTTTGTAAGCGCTAGCCACTTCAGTAATATAATTTTCAATGGCATCTTTATGAATTAAATTGATGGTACAACCACCAAAACCACCTCCCATCATTCTCGAGCCAAGTATAAACTCTTTAGTACGAGAATAGTCAACCATAAAATCTAATTCAGGACAGCTCACCTCGTATTTATGCTGAAGGCCGTCGTGAGACCCGTACATTAATACTCCAAAAGAGCTTAAATCTCCTTGGGTAAGGGCTTCGGAAGCTTTCAAAACTCGGTCATTTTCTTCTATAATATAGTCACATCGATTAAAAACAGTGGTACTAATGGTATCTTTTACGGCAGTCAACATCTCTTGATCTGCATCTCTCAAAGAAGCCACGTATGGGTATAAGGTCTTCATCGCATCTACACCCGTAAGGCATTCCTGTAGCCTTGTATTGTATTCACTATCTGCCAAACTATGGGAGATGTTTGTATTTAATAAAAGTAATTTATAATCTCCCAAATTTAGAGGGATGTATTCTGATGCCAAACTTCTGCAATCTAATTTAATCACGTATCCAGACTTACTCATTACAGAAGCATATTGATCCATAATGCCACATTTGGTGCCTACGTAATTATGTTCTGCAGCACGAGATAAATTTACAATTTGAGTTTTTGATAGACCCAAGGCAAACAATTCATTGAGTCCAAATGCTAAGCCGCATTCTAAGGCGGCAGAAGAACTTAAGCCAGAACCAATGGGCAACGTACTGTTTAAAACGCAATCAAAGCCGCTAAGTTTATCGGTGAGTAATTGTATTTCATGCAAAACGCCTAAAATGTAATTTTCCCAGCTTTGTTTGCTAGGTTCAATTTTGCCTAATGAAAAAGTAACTGATTTTTCATTATCTAAACTATACACATTGCAATTAGAGCTGTTATTTTTTCGTAATTTCAGCGTGATTTTTTTATCAATTGCTGTGGGTAATACAAAGCCAAGGTTGTAATCTGTGTGTTCGCCTATTAAGTTGATACGGCCTGGCGATTCAACAACTAAGTCCGGAGTAAAATTGATAAAAAAGCTCATAAGTCATAATTAGAAGCACAAATATAATAAATGTAATTATTACATTTATTATATTTGATTAAAAAGAATTCATTTGGAAGAGAGTAGATACGCTTTAGCGTCTAAATTATATGTAGCGGTAGATTGTATAATTTTTGGTTTTGATGATGGAGAACTAAAATTATTAGTCTTTAATAGGCAATTGGAGCCTTTGAAAGGCATGTGGTCTTTGATAGGCAGTTTTGTTTTAGCCAACGAGTCTGCAGAAGCTGCCGGCAAGAGAGTGCTTCAAGAATTTACAGGTTTGGATGATATTTTTATGGAAGAGTTAAAAACTTATTCTGGGGTAGAAAGAGATCCAGGGGCTCGTTGTATTTCTATAGGGCAATATGCTTTAATACGATTAACGGAAAAGAATACCAATTTAGCCGCACAATATGGGGCCAAATGGTTTGAGGTTTCAAAATTACCCGATCTAGTTTTAGATCATAATCTAATGGTAAAGGACGCTTTACATCGCTTAAGAAATGTGGCCCAATTTTATCCTATCGGATTAGAATTGCTTCCTAAGAAGTTCACCATTCCGCAATTACAGCGCTTATATGAGGAGTTGTTTCAGAAGAAAATAGATACCAGAAATTTTAGAAAAAAACTTCTTTCGCTTAATATCCTTATTCAATTAAAGGAAAAAGATAAATCCGGCTCTAAAAAAGGAGCTTTCTTATATGAATTTGATTATGTTAAATATAGAAAGCTAAAAAATAAAGGTTTTAGCTTTTCACTTTTCAAAATTTAATTTTTCTTTATCCCTATTTTATGGCCCCAGAAAGCATAATAGAGAATAAATAAATAACAAGGAACCAATATCCAGTAGCCAAAGGTTGCTGCTTGAGCCGTAGCAGCAGCTTCGCTGACAGCAGAGGCTATATAGGCTTCTTTTTTGTTATCTACTAATGATCCATATAGTAAAGGTAAGATTGCACCTCCAGATATGGCCATAATTAATAATGCAGAACCTCGTTCTGTGAATTTTCCTAAACCGGTTAATGCTAAAGGCCAGATGGCAGGCCAAACTAAAGCATTTGCAATTCCTAAAGCGGCTACAAAAAGAACGGAAATAAAACCAGAGGTACTTACAATGCATAATGAGAATACAATACCTAAGATAGCACTTATCCGAAGTGCAAAAGCCTGACTGATAATTTTAGGGATGAGTGCAACACCAAGTCCATAAGTGGCTACCATAGCCATAAGCGTAAAGAGTGTAAAGAATTTAGCGCGTTCTACAGGGATATCTAAGGCTATGCCATAAGCTATAATGGTATCTCCCGCAATAACTTCTACACCAACATATAGAAATAATGCAAAAACACCCAGCCATAAATGTGGAAATTGAAAAATACTCGTTTTTGTTTTGTGACCCTCTTTTGGGACTGCTATAGGTTGTGCGGTTACATTCGGTAAAGGAGCTTTTAAAATTAATAGCCCTAATATAAAAAGTACGATGGCCATAATAACGTATGGCATTACCACACTATCTGCCATAGTATTGAGTAAGGTTATTTTTTCTTCGGCATCCACAGTAGCTAATTGCTCTTTAATACCTCCTATTCCAGATAATAGAATAGCTCCAAATATAACAGATCCCAATCCTCCAGCTACTTTATTGGCAATTCCCATAATTGCAATTCGCTTAGCGGCACTATCTATAGGGCCTAATATTGTTATGTAGGGGTTAGAGGCCGTTTGTAAAAGTGTCATTCCTGCGCCTTGTATAAAGATTCCTGCTAAGAAAATCCAATAGGTTCTGGCTTCTGCTGCAGGAATAAAAACCAAAGCGCCCACGGCCATTATGATCAATCCAAGAGACATCCCTTTTTTATACCCAATCTTTTTTAAGATATAAGAAGCGGGTAATGCCATGACAACAAATGAAATATAAGATGCTGAAGCCACCAAATAAGATTGTGTATCTGTTAGTTCATTGATGGTTTTCATAAATGGAATTAAGGCTCCATTGATCCAAGTAACAAACCCAAATATGAAAAATAGCCCTGCAATAATGGCAATAGGGACTAGCGTATTATTTTTTGAGGTATTTGATGCAGTTTGGTTTGTGGTCATATCAGAAGTAAGTTTTTCTCTTTTTTTGGCTGGTGTTAAAGCTACAAAAAACAATGTAATACAAAACATGTTGTGCTTTTTTAAATGTAAGGAAAGTATACATCGTCCACCATCGTAATTCCTTGTAGGCTAAGGACTACAAAGGTTTTTAAACATTTGTTATAGTATAATAAACATCTATTACCTAAGAATCATTTTAATATTTTGAATTTGCAGATTCAACTAACAACTTAAAATTATGAGTGAAATAATGATGTTAAAAGAAGGGCGAAGTCTGAGCAGGTACTTAAGTGTACTGCTTCTCTTTTTCGCTTTTATGAGTATGAATGGGCAATCAAAAACGGTCACAGGGGTAGTGGAAGATGCGCAAGGACCACTACCGGGCGTTAATGTAATTGTAAAGGGTACAAGCAACGGCACGCAAACAGATTTTGATGGAAATTTTTCCATTACCTCCGTAACTGCAGGAGATATTCTAGTTTTTACGTATATAGGATATAAGAAAACGGAAGTGTCTGTTGGGAGTGCAGCTACTTTAACGGTGACTTTAGAAGAAGACACACAAGCTCTAGATGAGGTTGTAGTCGTTGGTTATGGGACACAGAAAAAATCAGATTTAACAGGTTCCGTTGGTCAGGTTGATGGAGATGATATCGATAAGTATACATTTTCCGATGCTTCTCAAGCGTTACAAGGTAGAGTAGCGGGTGTAAATGTAGAAGCTAACGGTGGTGCTCCTGGAGCTAATGCCATTGTAACTATTAGAGGGGCAAGCACCTTATCAGATGTAGGCCCGCTGTATGTGATTGATGGCATGTTCACAGACAATATGAATTCTCTAAACCCTGCAGATATTGCAACTATTTCTGTATTAAAAGATGCTTCTGCTGCTGCAATTTACGGTTCAAGAGCTGCAAATGGGGTTATTCTTATTACCACTAAAAAAGGGGCAATAGGCAAAGTTGGGGTAGATTTAGATTACAGTTATGGCTTTCAGCAGTCCGTTAATAAATTAGACTGGGCCAATGCAAGGCAATATGCAGATATTGTAAATAGAGCAAGAGATAATGATGGTAATCCTAGATTCCCAGCAAACGATACACAATTTAACCCTAATATCAATAGTGATATCCAAGAAGCAAGTTTAAGAACGGCACCTATATTAAATGCGAATGCAAGAATTTATGGGGGTAGTGAAAACGTAAGATTCAGTCTTTCTTTAAACCACCTAGAACAAGAAGGTATTATAAAAGAGTCAGATTATACAAGAACAACAGTGCGGTCTAATGCCACCTTAAATTTTGGTAAGTTTAAATTAGAGAATACGATTGGTTTAACAAGGTCTATTGACAATCCCAATACTTATTTTAATAAGGAGAGAGATATTTTACCTACGATAAATATTTATGATGCTAACGGAGATTTTAGTGCTTCTGATATTCCAAATGTGGCTGGAGCTCCTACCTTGGCTTCTTATTACGGAATAGGAAATATAAGTAACTCTTTAGCGCTTGCAAGCTTAGAAGACAGAACTGTAACCAGTAATTCTATTTTAGGAAGTATAGCTGCTTCTTATGAAATTTTTGATGGTTTAACGTATAAATTAAATTTAGGTTTAGATGCGTCGTTCACTAATAATTATAGATTTACACCAACCTACTTCTTAAATGCAGGTACGGTAGGAAATCAGCAGTTTGCAGAATTACGAGAAACAAATAACAATTTTATTTCTTCTTTGATAGAGCATACCTTAGCGTATAATAAGCTTATAGGAAAGAGCAATGTAAACGCTGTTGTAGGGTATACTGACCAAGTTTCTAATACACGATCTTTAGGCGTTGTAGCCAGAGGTTTTCCTTCAAATGATATTCGTGTAGCTTCTGCAGCAGAAGATAGAGCAGAAATGCCATCATTAGATTTAACAAAAGCAATTCGTTCTTATTTTGGTAGAGTGAGTTATACCTATGATAGTAGGTATTTGTTAACCGCTACCGTACGTCGTGATGGGTCCTCATTATTTAAAGATGGTTTACGTTGGGGCACTTTTCCTTCTGTAGCTGTTGGATGGAATATCAGCAATGAAAAGTTTATGGAAGATGTTACAGCTATTTCTAACTTAAAAATAAGAGCTAGTTACGGTGAGGTGGGTTCAGATAACGTATCTATCTATGCTATAAGTCCAGAATTGAACTTAAACAGTGAATATCCTTTAGGTACGGATCAAGAAAGACAAACAGGATACTCCATTACAAAAGGGGTAAATGATGATATTACCTGGGAAACTAGTAAAACTACAGATATAGGTTTAGAATTTGCTACGTTCAATAATAAGTTGCGTTTTACGATGGATTATTTCAATAAAAAGTCTGAAGATGTATTGGTAGAACTTGCTTTGCCATTATATACAGGGTTTGGTAATAGAGTTCCCTTCAATACCGCAAGTATTACGAACAAAGGTTTTGAATTTTTAGCAAACTATTCTGATAATGTTGGGGAGTTAAACTTTAATATAAGCGGAAACTTTACAATTTTAAATAATGAGGTGACCACTTTGGGTGATGCAACTCCAATTATAGAGGGACAGTTTACTTCAAATGGTTTAAAGGGTACTAAAACTGATGTTGGCCAACCCGTTTCTTCTTTCTTTGGCTATGTAACAGATGGTATCTATCAAACAGATGCAGAAGCGGCTGCAGCTAATGATTCCTTTAGCCCACAAGCAGGAGATATCCGTTTTAAAGATTTAAATGAAGATGGTCAGATAGATACGGAAGATCAACAATTTTTAGGAAATCCTTCTCCAGATTTAAATTACGGAATTAATATTTCTGCAGATTACAAAGGTTTTGATATGAATTTATTCTTTAATGGCGTTGCCGGTAATAAAATATTGAACTCCAATTTATACCGTGGATATTTTGATACGGAAGGGAATTATTTAGCAGCTGCATTAAATGCTTGGACTCCTCAAAACACGGCAACTAGTATTCCTAGAAATACCTTGCTAGATCCAGGATTTAATAGACGTATGTCAGATTTTTACTTAGAAAAAGGAGACTATATTAGATTGCGAAATGTACAACTTGGTTTCAAACTTCCTGAAGATGTTATCAACTCTGTAGGCTTGTCTAAGCTTAGATTATATGTTTCTGCCAGTAATTTATTTACCATTACAGACTATTCAGGATATTACCCAGAAGTGGGTAGAAATACTAGAGGAGGTTCTAGAAGAATCTTTAGTTCTGGAGTAGATGAAGGTGCTTACCCAACAGCAAGATCATTTCAATTAGGTATACAAGCATCATTTTAATCATAAAATTAATAACATGAAAAAAAGAAATATAAAAGCAAGCTTGTATCTATCACTGTTCGTTATGGCAGTAGTAATATACGGCTGTAGAAAAAACGAGATATTAGATACTGAAAATCCCAATGCGGTAACTCCTGATTCATTTTGGAATACAGAAGAAGATGCCGTTAAAGGCATCGTGGGCGCATATAGTCCGTTTACACATATATGGTATTACAGTCGATTTGAAATCTTCTTATCTGATTATAGAGATGATGTCGTTAATGCTTTTGGAACATCGGAGCGTACTGCTGCGGGTTCTTTTAACGGGGTGTCTACATCAAATGGTGCCTTTTGGGTATGGAGTACGATGTTTCAAGGAATAACTAGAGCAAATGAAGTATTAGCGAATGTTCCAGATATTGAAATGAATGGAGATACGAAGAATAGTATTTTGGGAGAAGCGTATTTCATTAGAGCATTCAACTATTTTAATTTATTAAATAATTGGAAAAATGTACCATTGATTACAGATCCAATTAGTGAATTAGAAAATCCTAAAAGCTTATTACAAGAAGATCCTGCAAAAGTTTGGGCACAAATAGAATCAGACTTAATGAATGCAGAAGAACTGTTGCCAGACTCTTGGCCTACTCAATATACTGGCAGAGTTACTGCTGGTGCAGCAATAGGCTTATTAGGTAAAGTGTATTTATATCAAGGCAAAGATTTAGAGGCGAAAACAGAGTTTTCAAAAATTATGGATGGCCGTTATGAGTTAATGGCAGACTACGCGGCAAATTTCACACAAGCTTCTGAAAATAATAAAGAATCATTATTTGAAATTCAGTTAGTGAATGACGGTAGCCAAGGTTGGGGTGGTGACGCTCCTGGTACAGGTAAAGGTGCAGCTTTTCACCCAGATATAGCACCTAAAGGGTTTACAGGTCAAGATGGAATGCGTATTAATCAGTGGGTATTAGATTTATTTTTAGATGAGCGTACCGTGAATGATGAAATAGATCCTAGAGCTTTTACAACCTTATTTTTTGATACCGATGAGGTTACTAATTATGAAGGTAAAGAGTTAAAATCTGTCACTTATGGAGATAAAAGTTACCAAGATGTATACCCAGGTGAAGATGGTGTTTGGGGTAACAAATGGTTAGATATAGCCTTTGGAGAATATACGGGCTCTCAAGATAATGGATGGCATCAATCTGGTAATAACTTAAGATTATTACGTTACTCTGATATCCTTTTAATGTTTGCAGAAGCAGAATTTAATTTAAATGGTTCTTCACAACCTGCATTAGATGCAATTAATGAAGTGAGAGCTAGAGTAGATATGCCTGCATTTACAAGCATTACCATGCAAGATATTGAAGACGAAAGAGTAAAAGAACTTAGTTTAGAAAGAACACGTTATTTTGATTTATTACGATGGGATAAAGTGCAATCTCGTATTGTTGCTAATCCAGAATTTAAATCTGAAAGTGGAGGAACATCCTCTTATAAGCCGGGGAAAGAATATATAGATATTCCTCAGAATGAAATTGATGCAAATCCTAATTTCAAACATAATCCTGGATACTAATTTGTCTGTTTTATAACTGCGTTCATTTCTAAAGAACACAGGAGAATATTTTTTATTCAATAAAGAGGGACTATTTTTATAGTCCCTCTTCGTTTTTCACGAAGCGTTTATCAACCTAAAACCAATCTAATCTATGTGGATTAAAAAGCTTTTTCTTTTAATCGGAATAGGAACCGTTTTATATTCTTGTACTACAGAAGTAAAACAATTTGAACTAATTGAAGCAGAGGACTCGGGTATTCAATTTGTCAATAAAATTCAAGAATTAGATACCTTACACTATTTCAATTTCCCATACATGTACAATGGCGGAGGCGTAGGTGTGGCCGATTTTAATAATGACGGATTAGAAGATATTTTCTTTTCGGGAAACATGGTATCCTCTAAATTGTACATCAATAAAGGCAGTTTTAAATTTGAAGACCACACTCAAAAAGCGGGTCTAGAAACCAATTCATGGGTCATGGGAGTTTCCATTATCGATATCAACCAAGATGGTTGGCAAGATGTGTATTTAAGCGTTGCGGGTCATGCAGAAGGTGCAAAGCGAAAGAATAAATTATTTGTAAATAATGGCGACCTTACATTTACGGAAATGGCAGCGGAATATGGCATCGATGATAACGGACATTCTACTCAAGCCGCATTCTTTGATATGGATAATGATGGTGATTTAGATATGTACCTCTTGACACATGCTAATGAACCTACCACAAATATTGATAAGATATACACACTTACAGATGGTACGGGACCAAGTACAGATCAGCTATATGAAAATATAGGAATTGAAAATGGACATCCAAAATACCAAAATATTTCTACAAAAGCAGGAGTCACCATTGAAGGGTATGGTCTTGGACTAGCGGTTACAGATATCAATCAAGATGGGTGGTTAGATCTCTATATTACGAATGATTTTATTGCTGATGATATTCTGTATGTAAACAATCAAGATGGGACGTTCACGAACAAAGCAAAAGAGTATTTTAAACAAACAAGTAGAAATAGTATGGGTATTGATGCTGCCGATATTAACAATGATGACCTTATAGATTTTATAACACTAGATATGCTTCCAGAAAGTAATCTTAGGAAAAAAACAATGACCTCTAACATGAATCATGAACATTATAAAGATGTTTTAAAAAATGATTTCTCGCCTCAATTTATTAGAAATGCCTTACAATTAAATAGAGGACAAGGCGCTAATAACCATCCAGTATTTAGTGAAGTAGGACGTTTGGCAGGCGTATATGAAACAGACTGGAGTTGGTCTCCCTTATTTGCTGACTTTGATAATGATGGACAAAAAGATGTATACATTACCAACGGTTTTATGCGGGATATTACCGATCATGATTTTCAAGAATATTCAAGTCAGTCTACCGTTTTTGTCAAGGGTACCGGGAAGTTATCAAAAGAAGATTTACTAAAAAAACTCAAAAATTTAGAAAGCGTTTATTTGCCTAATTATATGTTTCAAAATAATGGCAATCTAAGTTTTACCAATAGTACAGTAGACTGGGGAATGAATCAAGCTTCACTTTCTAATGGTTCTGCTTATGCCGATTTTGATAATGATGGCGATTTAGATCTTGTAATGAATACCATTAATGCTACTCCGTTAGTATATAAAAATAATAGCAGGCAACTAAATAAGAATCATTATCTAAAACTACAACTAAAAGCAGATAAAGGAAATTTTGATGCCGTAGGAGCGCAACTAACTCTTTTTATGCCTAACGATACAAAGATTCATCAAGAGATTACACCTGTACGAGGATATTTAAGTACATCATCGTTAAAGGCTACTATTGGTGTGGGTACTATTTCAAAGATTGATTCTGTGCATATTAAATGGCCTGGGGGCACTTTAGAGAAATTGGGGAGCTTACGAGTAGATACCTTGTATACTATAGAAAAGGGAAAAAATGAGTCGCTTAATTTATCCGCAATGCCATCTGAAAATTTCTTGGTATCAGAGATTAGTGATGCTTTAAATTTTGAGCATACGCATATAGAGAATGAAGCAAATGACTTTAGACATGAACCGTTACTCTTACACTTAAACGATTATTTTGGACCAGGAATAGCTGTGGGAGATATAAATGGCGATGGTACGGATGATGTGTATATTGGTGGTGCGCGAAACCAAAAAGGAGCTTTTTTGATTCAGAAAGAGGGGAAATTTAATACGCAAGAATTGGCGGATTCTGAAAAGTACGAAGATTTAGGAGCACTGTTTTTTGATGTAGATCAAGATGGCGATCTAGATCTTTATGTAGTCAGTGGCGGGAGCTCTGTTAAGTATTATGATAAAGGCCACTATCAAGATAGAATTTACACGAATGATGGCCAAGGAAACTTTGTTTTAGATAAGGAAGCGTTACCTATATTAAAGGCAAGTGGTTCTTGTGTGGTTGCATCAGATTTTGATCATGATGGCGATTTAGATGTGTTTGTAGGTGGGGCGGTTGAACCAGATAGCTTTCCTATAAGTCCAAAGAGTTATTTGTTAGAAAATAATGACGGCAAATTTACAGACGTGAGTCATAAAGCACCCGGATTACAAAACATAGGTATGGTGAGAGCTGCTTTATGGAGTGACTATGACAATGACAATGATTTAGATTTACTATTGGCAGGAGAATGGATGCCGCTTGTAATTTATGAAAATACAGCAGGGAGTTTTGAAAAATTAACGAATACTACTTTAAATAAGTACTCCGGAATGTGGAATAGCATTACAGGGGCAGATTTTGATAGCGATGGAGACATTGATTACATTGCAGGTAATTTAGGAACCAATACGGCATATAAAGCAAGCAGAGAACAACCTTTGCGCATGTATGCTAAAGATTTTGATCAAAATAATAGTATAGATCCTATAATAACCAGATATATTCAAGATGTTGAGGTCCCTATGGCTCCAAGAGGAGCCTTGGGTGGGCAATTACGGCAATTGTATAAAACTTTTCCGTCTTATAGTACGTACGCCAATGCAAGTATTACAGATTTTCTAGCGGTTTTAGATACTACAAATATGGCTGTTTTTGAAGCTAATTACACCAACTCTAGCTATCTTGAGAATTTAGGGGATGGAAATTTTAAGGTCACGCCATTACCTCTTGAAGCGCAGTTTGCACCATTATTTGGAGTACAGGTTTTTGATATAAACCAGGACGGAAACCTTGATGTTTTGGGAGTTGGTAATTATTATGAAACGGAAGTAATTTCGGGAAGATATGATGCTGGTAAAGGTATGGTTTTACTTGGAAATGGTAAAGGAGGTTTTTCTAGTGAAACCCTGAACACTACTAATTTTGTGGTAGACAGTGACGCCAAAGCGTTCTCATTTTTAAAAATTGAAGATCGTATGAGTTGGGTGGCTACGAGTAGTGCAGGTAAAACCCTAGTGTTTGCTCTTACAGATAGTTTAAACAATCAATACATTGATTTTAAAAGAGGGGAACAGTACGCATTAATTTATAAGAAAAATGGTAAAATAGAAAAGCAAGAAAATTATTTGGGTTCTGGGTATCTTTCACAATCATCGCAAATAGTTCTTTGGAATGTTGCTATGGTAACTAAGATAGAATTCTACAAAGAAAACGGAAGTTTAGAAAGAACTTATTCTCAAAGTGAATAAGTTCTTTATGCTTCGGTTTAATAATGGTTTTATTTGATTAAATGTTTTTTAAAATCCATTACATCTTCACAGCAAATTTGTTCCATTACTTGTTGTAGTTCTGTTTTTAATAAAGAGATGGTATGGTCGCCACCTTGTTTACCGAGGGCTGCCACACCGTACATAAAAGAACGCCCCATAAAAGTAAACGCAGCTCCAGAAGCCATAGATCTTGCAATATCAGGACCAGAGCGTATCCCACTATCCATCATTACAGTTATTTGATCTCCATATTTTTCTGCTATTCTAGATAATGGTTTTATGGTAGATTCCCCCGCATCTAGCTGCCTCCCGCCATGGTTAGAGACAATTAAACCGTCTACACCTAATTGGATCGCTTTTTCTGCATCAGTTTCATTAGCGACGCCTTTAAGGACTAGTTTTCCCGGCCACATATCTCTAATGGGTTTAATTTTCTCTTCATTTAACCGACCAGAAAATGTTTGGTCCATAAATTTGCCTAGTTGTTTTAAATCTAGGTTTTTAGGCATGTATGGTTTTAAAGTTTCAAAATTTGGTTGCCCGTGTTTTAATGTTTCTAAAGCCCAATGTGGTTTGCCTAAAACTTGCAGAATGTTTTTTAGGGTCATTTTTGGAGGCATTGCCAAACCGTTTCTAATGTCTCTTGGTCTAAAACCAAAAGTAGGAACATCACAAAGAATAACGAGAACAGGGCATTCCGCTTCTGCAGCCCTTTTTATTAAATCATCTCTCAATCTATTTTCGGTAGGGTGGTATAATTGAAACCAAGCATTACCTTCTGTAATCTCAGCAATTCTTTCTATACTACTCGTAGAGACCGTACTTAATACGAAAGGAACATTGTGTTCAAAAGCAGCCTTTGCCAAAATTTCTGGCGCATTTGGCCACATTAATCCTTGTAAGCCAACGGGTGCTATCCCAAAAGGAGCATCGTAAGTTTTACCAAAGAGCTCGGTCTTCATGGAAGAGCCGCTGTGCTTACTTAAATAAGAAGGTAATAATTCTACTTTTCGGATCTCAGTCGTGTTTTTATGAAGATTTACATCTTCATTACAACCGCCATCCAAATATTCAAAAGCAAATTTTGGAATTTTTTTTTGAGCTTTTGTTCTTAAATCACTTACCGAAGGGTAAGCTGTATTTATTTTGATTTCTTTTTTTTTCTGCTCGCTCATAATTCAAAAATTTGTTCCATTAATCTCCATTTCTCATCTGCTTTAGAATTGGGAAGTGCTTGTTGATAGTTCCACATCAACTTTTCCCATTCTTTAACTTTCGGATTGGCTAGGTCGGCCTTATTTTTAGATTCAAAAGAGAATTCGTCACTGGTCTCCATGATCATAAAGAGTCTGTTTTCCACACTATAAATAGCTAAATGCTGAATTCCAGATGATTTAATGCTCTCCATAATTTCTGGCCATACTTTGGCATGATTCGCTTTGTATTCTGCTATTAATGAAGAATCATTAATTAAATCTAGTGCTAAACAATATCGTTTCATAAGCTTGTCGTTACTGTTTTAACTTCATGATGTTTAAATATATGACGCCCGTACCAAGCAATGTATATAAAGCACAGTAATGGTAAGATAAAAGAAAAATTAACTTCTGACACGCCCAATATTCGTAAATCGGCGACACCATTACCTCCATAATCAATAATCATTCCTTGTGCTTTAGGCATTAAAGCACCACCTACGATGGCCATTATTAAACCGGCAGAGCCAACTTTGGATTGTTCTTCGGTTAAGTCTTCTAGCGCTATGCCGTAGATTGTTGGGAACATTAAAGACATAAAAAAAGATATCGCTACTAGAAAATATAATCCTAAAACACCTTCAATAAACATAACGCCTGCAGCACAAGCAATTGCAAAAAGTGAAAAAAGCATGAGTAATTTTCCAGCACTCGTAAATCGTAATAAATAGGTTCCTATAGCTCTACCAACGGTAAATAAAATAAAGGCTGCCATTTGATAATAACCAGCTGTAACAGCACTTATTTGTATGGCTTCTGCATACTGGTAGATATAGGTCCAGCACATAATTTGTGCGCCTACATATACTATTTGCGCTAAGACACCTAAAGCATATTTTTTGTTTTTTAGAAGGGAGCTAAACGTTTTTCCAATGCTAGGCATTGCACCTTCATCTTTAGATTGAGGCATTTTGTTCATTAGAAAAAGAACAAAAATGCCTAGTAATACCAGGCCTAAAATTACATAGGGGTTTCGTATCACCAATAGATCAGAGGTGCGTATGAGTACTTTAGAAGCTTCTTCTAAAGCACTAAAATCTGCAATATCATCTGATTGCAAATTTTTTAATACAAATTGTTGTGCCACAAACAATCCAGCAATCAACCCTATGGGGTTAAATGCTTGGGCTAAGTTTAACCGCTGTGTAGCTGTTCTTTTATCGCCCATGGCTAAAATATAAGGATTAGCGGCAGTTTCTAAAAAGGCTAAGCCAAAGGTTAATACATAAAGTCCAAGACAAAAGAACCAAAATTGTTCGGTAATGGCGGCGGGATAAAATAATAAAGCGCCGCCAGCATATAAACCTAGCCCTATTAAAATGCCAGTTTTGTAAGAGTATTTTCTCATAAACATTGCAGCAGGTAATGCCATACAGAAATAGCCGCCATAGAAAGCCATTTGTACCCATGCAGCTTGTGAGTTAGATAATTCAAGTACTTTTTTAAAAGCTTGTACCATGGGGTCCGTAACCGCATTTGCAAATCCCCATAAGGCAAATAAAGAGGTTACTAAAATGAAAGGTATTAGTACTTTCTTTGCTACTACTTTGGGTTTGTTAGCAATATTATTCATTTTTTAAGTTGAGTTTTTTTAAAAATAATAGCTTTAATTATTTGTTTGTTAACTTGTTAATAAGGAGCGGTCTAAGTGCACGTAGCCCCCGTCTACAGTAATGAATTGTCCAGTAGTATGTGATGATTTATCAGAAATAACAAATAGACAGGTATCTGCTATTTCTTGCGGGGTGGTCATTCTATTTTCTAATGGAATCTTATCTACGATAGCTTTTAATTTTTCTTCTCCGTTTTCTAAAGTTTTTATCCAAGTATCATAAGCTGGAGTCCAACTTTCTGCGATGATAATAGCGTTCACTCGGATATTATCTTTAATTAAATCTACCGCCCATTCTCGTGTTAAGCCTAAAACACCTCCTTTAGAAGCGGCATACCCAGATGTTGCTCCTTGTCCCGTAAGACTAACCTTAGATCCTATATTTAATATAGTGCCTTGTGCTTTTTTAATATAAGGAAGACAAAATTTAGTCATTGCAAAAAAGCTTACTAAATTTAGTTTTAAAGACCACATAAAATCATCAATACTAGCATCTAAACCAACCCCGTCATTCACTCCAATGTTGTTAATTAAGGCATCTATACGGCCATATTTTTCACCTATTTTTTTTGCTGCTGCTGCTACTTGCACAGGATCTGTCAAATCTGTTTTTACAAACAAAGCATCAATCCCCTTGTCTTGTAATTCTTTCTCATACCCAAACCCTCTATCATTTCTACAAACAATTACGGGTATGGCCCCTTCATTTGCTAAAGCCTGGACAATCGTTTCACCAATACTGCCTTTTAATCCTGCTGCACCCGTTACAACAACAATTTTATCTTTTAAATGTAAATCCATAGCTTATAAATTGTAAAATTTTATTGCATTTATACCCATGATATTCTGTTGTTCAGTAGGGCTGCATTTTGCAATAAAATCTGTGGTTAGTTTTTTTACTTTAGCAAAGTTTCCTGCAACGAGGCATACGGGCCAATCAGACCCAAAAAGAATGCGATCAGGTCCAAAAGAATTGAACACTACATCCATATAAGGTTCAATCTGTGCTGTAGACCATGTCGTATAATCTGCTTCGGTGATCATTCCAGATAATTTGCAATAGACATTTTCATGTCTAGCAATTTCTTTGATTAATACAGCCCATCCATCAAAAAAGCCCTCTTTAATATAGGGCTTAGCCATATGGTCTATGACAAATTTCTGATGAGGAAATTTCTTTATGAATTCTAATGTGGCCCCAAGTTGATGTGGCAGAATTAAAAGATCATAGGTGTAATTATACTTTTCTAAGGCAGCGATTCCTCTTAGGAAATCTGGCTGTAACAAAAAATTAGGATTCAATTCGGCTTGCACAATATGCCTGAATCCTTTTAGTTTTTTTAGACTTGAATAAGCTTCTAGTTGTGCTTCTATATTAGCAGCGCTAAAATCTACCCAACCTACAACCCCTTTTATAAATTGATGTTCATCGGATAACTTCAAAAGAAACTCCGTTTCTTCTCTGCTTTGATCCGCTTGAACAGCGATACAGCCATCAATATTATTTTCTTGGTAGATTTTTTTTAAATCTTTTGGCAAAAAATCTCTCCGGATAGTAGACATCGTATCGTCTATCCAAGAATGCTTTTTTGCATCGTATACCCAGAAATGTTGATGGCTATCAATGATCATTACGCTTTGTAGTCAATTACGTTTTGTTTAGAAATTCCTAAACCTTCAATCCCTAATTCCATAACATCGCCCTCCTTTAAATACATTGGTGGTGTTAAGCCTAAACCAACTCCAAACGGTGTTCCTGTAGAGATTACATCCCCAGGAAGTAAGGTCATAAATTGACTGATATAACTCACCACTTCTTGAATATTAAAAACAAAGTCTGATGTTGAACTATTCTGCATCATTTCTCCATTCAATTTTAACCATAGGTTTAAATTATTAGGATCTTTAATTTCATCTTTTGTAGCTATAAAAGGACCTAATGGCGCAAAGGTGTCACAACTTTTCCCTTTAACCCATTGTCCTTCTCTTTCTAATTGAAAAGCACGCTCGCTTATATCATTATGTAATACATATCCAGCAACATAATCTAATGCATCTTCTTCAGAAACATAAGAAGCTTTTTTTCCGATGACAATTGCTAATTCTACTTCCCAATCAGATTTTGTGCTGCCTTTAGGTAAGATAACGGTATCATTAGGACCAATGATAGAAGATGTAGCTTTAAAAAATAATACAGGCTCTTTCGGAATTTGCATTCCGCTTTCTGCCGCATGCTTTGCGTAATTTAAACCTACGCATACAATTTTTGATGGCCGGCAGAGCGGAGAACCTAAACGTGTTTCTTTGGCAACTAAAGCACATTTGCTTTCGTTATCATTTAACCAATTTTTTAAGCGTGCTATTCCATCTGATCCAAAAAATTGCTCTGTATAATCTTCGCCAAAACCAGAAACATCAATCTTGTTTCCATTTGATAATTGTACTCCTGGCTTTTCATTATTTACTTCACCAAATCTTATAAGTTTCATTTTTTTAATTTTTATGATTGTGTTTTTCTATAAAACACAATAAATTATTATCCGTTTAATTTTATAAACCCACCGTCTATAGGAAAGTTAGTACCCGTTACAAAAGAAGCTTCATCGGAACATAAATATAATGCTAAATTGGCAACCTCTTCAGGCATTCCCATTCTGCCAATTGGTTGTGTTTGCGAAAGCTTTTCAAACATTTCTTCTTTATTGTCTGGGTAATTTTCGTTTATAAATCCATCTACAAAAGGAGTATGGATTCTTGCAGGAGAAATACAGTTACATCTAATGCCATCTTGAACATAGTCTTTTGCAATAGAATAAGTCATGGTTAAGGCAGCGCCTTTAGACATAGAATAGGCAAACCTATCTGAAATACCTACTGATGATGCTATAGATGCCATGTTTATGATCACACCAGATTTATTTTTTTTCATATGAGGAATAGTACTATAAATACAATTGTATACTCCTTTGACATTCACTTGGTAAACGCGATTAAATGCATCCTCAGGAGTATTTTCAACATTACCAATATGGGCAATACCTGCATTGTTAATTAAAATATCAATTGAAGAATTTTTGGCTATTTCATCAATAACCGCAATAACTTCCTTTTGATGTATTACATTACATTGATGTACCGCAGCTTTTCCTCCGCTAGCTTCAATCTCTTTTTTTGTGAGCAGGGCATTTTCAATATGCAATTCTAATATATGTACAAAAGCACCTTGTTCTGCTAATGTTTTAGCAATCGCTTTTCCAATACCACTTCCGCCACCTGTTATAATCGCCGTCTTCTTATCTAAATTAAATTTCATTAAAGCGCTGTTTTTGTCGTTTCATTAGACCAAATTTTTCCATTAGGAAAACTATAGTCTTTTATAGATTCTTCTTTCATGGTAATGCTATAGCCTGGTAATTTAGGAGGCATATAAGCACCATTTTTTAGGATTACAGGATCGTAAAAATGTTCGTGTAAGTGATCTACATATTCAATAATTCTATCGTCTAAACTGCCACTTATCGCAATGTAATCAATCATTGATAGGTGCTGTACATATTCACACAGCCCTACACCGCCAGCATGTGGACATACTGGAATTTTAAATTTAGCAGCCATCAACAAGATAGCCAATATCTCATTAACCCCGCCAACTCTGCAGCTATCTATTTGGCAAATACCTATAGCATCAGCCTGCATGAGTTGTTTAAACATCACTCTATTTTGACAATGTTCACCAGTAGCTACCAAAATTGGAGCAACGGCTTTTGCGATGGTAGCATGACCAAGAATATCATCTGGACTAGTAGGTTCTTCAATCCACCAAGGATTAAATTTTTTCAATTGTGCCATGTTAGTGATGGCTTCGTCAACATCCCATTTCTGATTGGCATCCATCATTAATTTAAGGTCATCACCAATTTCTTCTCTTATGATCGCAGCTCTGCGCATATCATCTTGAAGGTCCGATCCTACCTTAATTTTCATATGTTTAAAGCCTGATGCTTTTGCTTCGCGGCATAAACGTCTCATTTTATCATCAGAATACCCTAACCATCCCGCCGATGTAGTGTAGGCAGGGTATCCATTTTCTTCTAGGTGGTCTATTCTTTCTTGTTTAGAGTCAGATTTATTTTTAAGAAGTGCTAAAGCTTCTTCAGGAGTGATAGCATCAGTGATATAGGTGAAATCTATACAGCTTACTAACTCTTCCGGACTCATATCTGCTAGAAGTTTCCAAAGGGGTTTTTTCTCTACTTTGGCATATAAATCCCAAACAGCATTTACAATTGCTCCTGTGGCTAAATGTATCACTCCTTTTTCAGGACCTAGCCACCTTAATTGACTGTCGCCAGTAATCATCTTCCAAAATTCTCCCATGTTTTTGGTAAAGGATTCTAAAGATTTACCTTTTATTAAAGGAGCAATAGAATTAATTGCAGCAACACACAATTCATTTCCTCTTCCAATCGTAAACGTAAGTCCATGACCTTCGATACCTTCTGGATGATTTGTTTTTAAAATCACATAGGCAGCTGAATAATCAGGATCAGGATTCATGGCGTCAGAGCCATCTAATGATTTGCTTGTGGGAAAACGAACATCTCTTGTTTCTATGTCCGTAATAAGTATAGGTGTAGCCATTTCAATTTTGCTTATGAAGCAAAATTAGGCGCCATGAGTTGCGAAAACCACCTAAAAAAACACTTTATTCAATACTTTTTTTGCCTTCTGTTTTATTTTTGCTGTAAAATTCTAGATAGGAAGAGGGAGAACTGTTTTTAAGAAGTTTAAATTGTCTATTGAAGTTAGAGATATTATTGAACCCACATAAATAGGCTATGGATGTGATACTTTCTTTATTTTCTATAAGTAACTTACATGCATAGCCAATTCGTATCTCATTGAGATATTTTGTGAAAGGTTTGCGATGTATTTTTTTAAAAAAGCGACTAAAGGCAGATTTGTTCATTCCTATATTCTCAGCAACATCTCCTGAGCTCATAGGAGTATTAAAATTTTGAAAAACGTATTCATAAATTTTATCCAATCGTTTGTTTTCTGTTTTGTGAAAACTGTTTAAGAAACCACTGCTGGATAACAGCGTGTAGTTGTTGTGTTTTGATAATTGATTGAGTATTTCTAGCAGCGAAATAATTTGGGTTGTATCATCTAATTTCGCTAGTGACTTTAGATTTTGGATTAATTTTTCACTTAGATTATTAAACTTAATTCCACGAACGGCAAGATGTAAGAGGTCGGCAATTTGTTCCGTTTCAGGAACATTTAAAAATTTATCTCCTAGAAAATCTTTTTTAAAATGAACAGAAATAGCTTCGGCTTTGAGTGTAGCATCGTTTTGAAAATATTTGTCTTCATTTAACCACATATGGGGCAGGTTTTTTCCAATTAAAACAACGTCACCACTGTAAAATTTTTCGATACTATCTCCCACAAAACGCATTCCCGAACTTTTTTCAATAAACACAAGTTCAAGTTCTTCGTGATAGTGCCATACCTTTAAAAAGTTGTCATAAATACTATGTGATACGGTAAGTGATTTGTGCTCTTTGTTAGATCTGTTTAAAAAATGAAGCTTCATAAATAGTTCGCTTAAATTCAATAATTCGTATCAAATAAACTTTAAAAGTATGAATAATTGATATATTTTAGGGTTTCAATTAAAAATTATTAAGGTGATAGGGCTGTTTTTTAAAAGGTATCATCCAAAAGTAGTCTTTATTAAATTATGGGAATCTGTTGAATTCAATCGGACTTTTCTTAGCGTAATTTTGAGATAAAATCGCGCATAGAGGTATAATTTATAGCTTTTGAATCATAATTAATACCCTAAATTTCTTTTTCATTTTATTATTGTTCAAGCTAAAAATTGCTTTAATCACATTATTTGAAACCACGATTAATTATAGCGAAAATTAGTCAATAACCAACTTGAATTATGAGCAAAAGAATTTTATTATGGTCAATCACAGCAGCTCTAGCAGGGTTCCTCTTTGGTTTTGATGTTGTCGTTATCTCTGGAGCAGATAAAAAATTACAACTTCTCTGGGAGTCATCAGATACCTTCCATGGTTGGGTGGTTATGGGTATGGCCCTTTGGGGTACTGTTGTTGGTGCAATTTTCGGTGGTTTTCCAACAAATAAATACGGGCGTAAAAATACGTTAATTGCCATTGGAGTTTTATTTGCGGTCTCTGCTGTAGGCTCAGCATTGTCTAATGATCCTTATGTATTTGCCTTATTTAGATTTATTGGTGGTATTGGTGTTGGTGCATCTACGATTGCTGCCCCAGCTTATATCTCAGAGATTGCTCCTGCCAAGGATAGAGGTAGGCTTGTAGCATTGTATCAGTTCAATATTGTATTTGGAATATTAATAGCTTTTTTATCTAATTATTTATTGAGTAGTATAGAGGAAAATGCTTGGAGGTGGATGCTAGGTGTAGAAGCTATACCCGCAGTAGTATATATATTATTTGCAATAAAGGTTCCCAAAAGCCCTCGTTGGTTGTTATCAAAATCGAGAATTTCAGAAGCAAAAAAAGTATTACAAATAATAGACCCAAATGCAGATGTAGATGCTCAAATAGCAGCGATGAATCAACACTCTGAGAAAAGTGATAAATCAGAGACTATTTTTATTAAAAAATATAGATTTCCATTAGTATTAGCCTTTATGATTGCTTTTTTCAATCAATTTTCAGGAATAAACGCCTTTCTATATTATGCTCCTAGAATCTTTGAAGAAGCTGGTTTAGGAGAGAGTACAGCACTATTAAGCAGTGTTGGTATTGGTGTTACTAATTTAGTATTCACATTATTAGGTGTTTTTTTAATTGATAGAGTAGGAAGAAAAACCTTAATGTATGTTGGTTCGGTGGGGTATATTATTTCATTAGGACTTGTATCTGCAGCTTTCTTTTATAGTTGGACAGGGTTAGCAGTACCTATTTTCTTGTTTTTATTTATAGCAGCACATGCTATAGGGCAAGGTGCGGTAATCTGGGTTTTTATTTCAGAAATTTTTCCAAATCACTTACGAGCATCGGGTCAGTCTTTTGGAAGTTCTGTGCATTGGATATTAGCAGCGCTTATTCCTTCTTTAATACCTTACTTGTTTCAACATCCTATGGTGGGAGCAGGAGTCGTGTTTTTAATTTTTGCAGTAATGATGGTGTTCCAATTATTGTTTGTTATGTTCCTGATGCCAGAAACAAAAGGGAAAACTCTAGAAGAATTAGAAGTTGAAATTTTAAGAAAAAAAGGATAATAGCATGTTTAAATTTTTAAGCTTTTTAATTGCTTTTTTTTTCTCGTTAGGCCTATTGGCAGCAAAGATAGATACACTAGTGGTTTCTAGTAAATCAATGCGTAAGAAGATTAAAAATTTGGTGATCACTCCAGATTCTTATCAAAAAAAAGAGTTACGCTATAATGTAGTTTATCTATTGCATGGCGCAGGAGGTAATCATAAATCGTGGTTAGAAAAAGCTCCTGAGCTAGAGCAGTATGCTGACTTATATAATGTTATTATAGTTTGCCCTGATGGCGATAAAACGAGTTGGTATTTTGACAGTCCGCTTGATAAGAATATGAGTTATGAAACCTACATCGCAGAGGAGTTAGTATCTCATGTCGATAAAAAATATGATACAGCGCCAGACTCTGAAAATAGGGCTATAACGGGGTATAGTATGGGAGGGCACGGTGCCCTGTATTTAGCATTTAAACATTTAGATGTTTGGGGATCTGCGGCTAGTATGAGTGGTGGAGTAGATATTAGACCCTTTCCATTACAATGGGATATTGCTAAACGCTTGGGAGATTATGCTGATGCTCCAGAAGAATGGGAAAAACATACCGTAATTAATTTAACACATCTGTTAAATGGACAAAATTTAGATTTTTTGATAGACTGTGGTGTAGATGATTTCTTTTATAATGCAAACCTAAGGTTACATCAAAAACTTCTGGAACGAAATATACCTCATGATTACATTGAAAGGCCAGGAGGTCATACCAATGAATATTGGAGGAATTCTATAAAATATCAAATGCTTTTTTTTAATGATTATTTTCAAAAAAGTAAGGAGCAAACCAAATAATTAAAATAGTTCTTAAGGTTTTCAACTCCATCTAAAGCTAAAATTGGCTTTACGGGTAACCTGTCCATATCCATGGGCTATAATGCCATATGCAATGGTGAAGTCATTTGTAGATTTAGCATAAGGAGAACTCTAGGTATGTATAAAGGTCATTTTAACGTAAAATTTTAAGAAACTAAACTAGCTGTATGATTTTTTTTAGGACGAAGCTTCTTATTTTGAGCACCATTTTAATAGTATCTCTTGCGGCATGCGATCGCATCACAGCTATTGATGTAACATCACCTAACGGGAAAAACACGTTTACACTGTTGCCTGAAAAAGGTATTGGTTTTTCGGTGTCTTATGACGGACAGGAAGTTTTATTGCCTTCAATTATTGAACTGATTTCAAACGATATTAATTTTGACGGTAAGTTAGAGGTTCTAAAAGTTGAAAATACAACTATTGAAAACGAATGGAAATCTAATTTTGCAGAGCTAAGTACGATACCTGATCACTATAATCAGCTTAAAGTATACCTTAAAAAAGGAGAGTCTAAAATTACTATTATTTGTAGAGCTTATGATGAGGGACTCGCATTTTCCTATGAGATTCCGGAACAAGATCATATTACAGAAGTGGCCTTAGCGGAGTATATTCATTACAATTTTAAAGAAGATTATCAAGTGTGGTCCACCCCAAAACGCGGACAAGGAGTACTAACGGCTCAAGGGGAGTATAAAAAAATTCCATTAAGCCAATTAGAAAAAGGTGTTGAACGTCCTTTGGTTATTGAAATTAGTGATAGCTTAAAAATTGCATTAGCGGAAGCGAAATTGGTAGATTATGCTAGATTAAGTTTTGACAAAGGAACAAGTGCTACTTACAGTATTTTATCAAGTTTGGATGGTAGAATGGGTGATCAAAAGCAGGACACCATTACGGGTGCTATTATTTCTAAACGAGAGGAATCAGGGGCTAAGGTGCATAAGAAATTACCTTTTCAATCTCCCTGGAGAGTGGTAATGATGGCTAAAAATGAGGGGGAATTATTGACCAATAATTATATCATTCAAAACTTAAATGACCCTTCTGAAATTGCAGACGAATCTTGGATAAAACCAGGGAAGGTATTACGAGAAACGACACTTACCACAGAAGGTGCTTATGCAGCTATTGATTTTGTAGCTGCACATAACATGCAATATATCATGTTTGATGCAGGCTGGTATGGTGATGAAATGAAAAATAGCTCAGATGCCATGACGGTAACCTTAGATCCTAAAAGATCAAAAGGCCCTTTAGACATGGAAGCGGTTACGGCGTACGGCAGAGAAAAAGGAATTGGATTGATACTGTATATAAATCGTCGTGCTTTAGAAAAACAAATCGATGAAGTATTGCCTTTATTAAAAAAATGGGGCGTAGCAGGGATAAAATATGGCTTTGTTCGGGTTGGAGACCAAGATGCCACGGCTTGGTTGCATGAAGCGGTTAAAAAAGCAGCCGAATATGAAATGATTATAGATGTGCATGATGAATATAGACCTACAGGCTTTTCTAGAACCTTTCCAAACTTTCTAACGCAAGAAGGGATTCGTGGTGATGAGGAAACGGTACCTAATGCTCATACTTTGGTTAGTATGTTTACACGCACGCTTGCCGGAGCTTCAGATAATACAGTTTGTTATTATAATTCTAGAGTTGACAAAATGGGGTCTCATGCCTCTCAACTGGCAAAAACGGTTTGTATTTTCAGTCCACTTCAATTTTTATATTGGTATGATAAGCCAGCAGCAGCACCAGAAAAAAAAGATGGCCTGTGGGGAGATACAAGGCATATCGGTAAAGAGCCAGAATTAGCGTTCTTTAACAATGTGCCTACCACGTGGGATGAAACCATCGTTTTAGAAGCTAAAATTGGAGAAATTGGGGTCATCGCCAGAAGGAAAGGATCAGATTGGTTTATTGGAGGAATTAATGGGGTAAAACCTAGGAATATAGTTTTAGATTTTTCTTTTTTAGCAAAAGGACAGCCATTTAAGGCCAGGTTTTATACCGATGATGCGCTTGTGGAAACACGAACAAAAGTGAAAATTGAAGATTTTGACATTACAAGTGAGACTATTAAGGACCTAGCGGTTAAAGCTAATAATGGTTTTGCAATACACATAACAACAAACAAATAATACGCGGATTATGAAACTTTTTAAGAATTTTAAATCAGCTTTAATCGTACTAATTTTCTTAGTAGGGAAGCCAACGGAAATGTTCAGTTTTCAACAAGTTCAGAAAACAACCAACTTAAAATTGAAAAAGCAGAAGGGGAAAAAACCGCGTAATGTTATTTTCATTTTAACAGATGATCATCGGAATGATTTTATGGGGTTTACAGGAAAAGTTCCTTGGTTAAAAACGCCAAATTTAGACAGAATGGCAAGTGAAGGAGCGCATATGAAAAATGCTTTTGTCACCACATCCTTATGTTCGCCAAGTAGAGCAAGCATTTTAACGGGACAATATTCACATGTACACACCATTGTAGATAATGTGGCTCCTAACCCTGGTGATTTAACATTCTTTCCTCAATATTTACAAAAAGCAGGGTATCAAACTTCCTTCTTTGGTAAATGGCATATGGGCGACCATAATGATAGTCCAAGACCAGGTTTTGATCATTGGGAAAGTTTTGCAGGTCAAGGAGATTATTACGCACCAAACTTAAATATCAATGGTGAAAATACGCAGTATGATGAAGAGACCTATGTGACAGATTTGTTAACTGATCATGCGGTAGACTGGTTGGATCATAGAGATCAGGATAAACCATTTTTTATGTATTTATCGCATAAAGCAGTGCATGCCATGTTTTTTCCTGCCAAACGTCATGAGGGTATGTATGCTGGTAAAAAGATTGACAAGCCAGATAGTTACACCCAAACAATAGGGTCTGAGTATAAAAAATTAAACTGGCCAGATTGGGTGAAGCGACAACGTGATAGTTGGCATGGGGTAGATTACATGTATCATGGTACTGCCGATGGAACTTTCGATGATTTAGTGCAACGCTATTGTGAAACCTTAATGGGAGTAGATGATAGTGTGGGTACGGTATTAGATTGGCTAAAAGCAAATGGATTAGAGGAGTCTACCATGGTTATTTATATGGGTGATAATGGTTTTAGTTGGGGAGAACACGGACTAATAGACAAACGCCATTTTTACGAAGAATCTGTAAAGGTGCCTATGTTAGTGCGTTGTCCTGAATTATTTGAAGGAGGAAAAACCGTTGAAAAAATGGTCCAAAATGTAGATATAGCACCAACAATTTTAGATTGCGCAGGCTTAGAAAAACCAGCATATATGCCTGGGAAATCTTTCGTGCAATTACTTAAAGGAGACGAAACCAAATGGCGCGATAAAATATTTTATGAGTACTATTTTGAATATGATTTTCCGATGACGCCAACCGTATTTGGAGTAAGAACAGATAAATACAAATACATAAGATATAATGGTATTTGGGATACGAATGAGTTGTATGATATTGAAAATGATCCCAATGAACTTGTCAATTTAATTGATGATCCAAAACTGCAACCATTGATTAAAGATTTTGCCAATAGTTTGTATGACTGGTTAGAAAATACAAACGGAATGCAAATCCCTTTAAAACGAAATGTGTTTCATCGGATTGGAGATTACGAGCATGCCAATCAATATTAATGAATAGAAAAAGAATCAGGATACTTTAATACTGTTCAAATTAGAAAAGGAAGATTAAATAAGTACCCGTATTTTATAATTTAGAAGTGAGATAGATGAAAAAGATGGAGTTAAAATTGAAGTCAGTTGTATTTGTATTGCTTTTAAGTATGCTTATAGGTACAGTAACAACAAATGCTCAGAATGCAAATCACCCTAGAATTTATACAACAAATGATGCTAAGCCTGAATTTTTAAGCAGTATAAAATCTATTGAATGGAAAAAAAGTTTAGTAGATAAGAAAATAGAAAACCTAGAAAAATATTTAAAGTTTGTTGAAAATGACCCAACATGGTTGGTTTCTAGGTTACAAATGAATTGGAACACTAAGCATGATAAGGTCTTTCTTAAAGGAGGAAATTTTGATCATTCGGAGGGCAGTGCTCCAGTGCCTACAGTACGTTTTTCTGGAACAAGGGATTGGGCTTCAGAATATTCAACGCCTAAATTAGAGGATATAGAACCGTATTTTGATGATCCTCGTGGTTACTATTTATCGCATAAGAATACAAAGGTTAAAGAATGGGTTCATCCCTCAAAAATAGGATTTGCTATTGAAGGAACTAATCGTAAGATTATGAGTCTTGTTGAAGATGCTTCTTTTTTATATTGGGTAACGGGCGATAAAAAATATGCTGAGTTTGCAAAGCCAGTCTATGAAACCTATATCGAAGGGATGTACTATAGAGATGCCCCTATCGATTTAGAAAATGGAGTACAGCAGCGTATTTCTGGATTGGCAACGTTTGAAGTTATTCATGAAAAAATATTGATTCATTTAATTACAACCTATGATTTTCTGTATGATTATTTTGAAGCGGAAAAAGTAAATCTAGATCATAGTGCTGCAGTATTTCAAAAATGGGGAGATCAAATTATTACTAACGGAATTCCAGATAATAATTGGAATCTTTTTCAGGCTAGATTTTTAACCTATGTAGCCTTAGTTTTAGAGGATAACAAAACCTATAAAAACGGAAAAGGACGCCAGTATTTTCTAGACCGTACTTTTAATACCTCTTCAGAAAGGCAATTAGCTATTAAGGAATCATTATTGGTTTACAATCAAGAAACGGGTATATGGCCAGAATGTGCTTCCTATTCCGTTCATGTGATTACTACCTTACTTGATATTTTTACACTTTTAGATCATGCAACAAATAAAAACGAATTATCAAATTTTCCAATTATTGAAAAGGCAGCCCTAGCATCATTTCAATATTTGTTTCCTAGCGGGTATACTGTTGGTTTTGGCGATTCAAATCACAAAACATTACCGCCTGAAAATTTTGAGCTTTTAATTTCAAACTATAATAAATACAACAATGTAGAACAAGAAACTATTATTTCTGGACTGTTAGCTCAAATGATAGCTAAAGGAGAATACAAACGTGAAGCAAAAGATTTGCCGCAATTATTCTTTTATGTGGATGAATTAAAAACGTCAAAAAATAACGAAAACAGACTGGATCAATTAACATCGCCAACGTTTTACGCCTCTAACGTTAGTATGTTTAATCAGAGATTGGGTAGTGGAGCGCATGCCATGATGGTTTCTACCGCAGGTTCTTACGGAAACCATTCTCATGCCAATGGTATTTCTATTGAGCTATTTGCAAATACTTATGTTTTGGGTCTAGATATGGGGAAAGGTTCTAGTTATTGGCATAGTGACCATAGAGAATATTACTCTAGGTTCCCAGCGCATAATACAGTTGTGGTAGATGGGATATCAGATTACAACGCGATGCGAGGTTATCATCCTTTTAAATTAGATAACAATTTTCCGAGAGTAAGTGAAAAACCTTCGTTTGATAAGTTGACCTTCTCTAAAGTGTCTTTTTTTGAGCCTAAAACTCAGGCAGACCAACAACGCTTTACAGCAATTATAAAATCGAATGCTTCAAATGGCTATTTTATAGATGTATTCCGATCAAAAAAACAAGCAGGTGGCGACCAACGGCACGATTATTTTTATCATAATCTGGGGCAGTCACTTCAAATTTTAGATAAAAAATCTATTGCACTTACTTTAAAAACGACGAAAGATTTTGGGAGTATATATGGCGATATCAAAGGCTATGATTATTTAAGTAGTAAAAAGAAAGTGAAAACAGCTGAAGATGTACAAGCACTTTTTAAGCTTAAGACTACGGATAATCCTGATAATTTAATGAAAGTTTGGATCAAAGGAAGTGAAAAGCAAAGTATTTACACCGCTTTAGCTCCCAAATCTAATGTGCTAAAAAAAGATTCAGGCACAGCACCTTCGGAGGTATTTGGAGATTCAATTCAAACATTAATTGTAAAGCGAGAGGCATCCGCATGGGAGAATCCGTTTGCTATGGTTTTTAATCCTTATTTCGAAGGAAAAGATAATCCAATTGCTGAGGTAAACTATTCGTCAATTAAAGAAAACCCGAGCACGCAAGTCATTAATGTGACATTAAATGATGACACCACGGATACCATCATTTTAAACACGGCGGAGGAAGAGGTAGTTGAAAAAGATGGGGTGTATCAAAAAGGATTGTTATCGGTTGTGAAAACAGCTAAAAACACTGATGATTTAGCGTACTTCTTTCTTGGGGGGATGTACAAATATGAACAGCACGGTTGGGAAATTGTAGCTTCTGGAATTCCTGTTAATGTTTCTGTAGAACGTAATGGAGATACTTTTGTGTTAGAATCAGACGGACCGATTTTAATAAGAGCACCTTTTCTGAAAGGAAAAAAATCGGCCAAATTACAAGTTTATGAGAATGATATTTTAATTAGTTCCAGAAAAGGGCAAGTGTCAAGAGCTAACCCTGAACAATTGGTATTCAGATTAGAAAAGGCATATCGTAAAGTAGTTATAGCATACTAAACAGAATAAAATGAAGGTCTTAATAAACATTGTATTCATTTTTAGCTTCTTAGGATTTTTGTCTGAGGTTCATGGTCAGGACAAATACGAAGCTAGAGAAATACTACCAGATAGTTCGGTGTATAAAATAATTGAGGGAGATACCTTAAAACTAACGCTGTTCTATCCTGAAAACGCATATCAAAAGAAAAAATTTCCAGCTATCGTTTTTTATTTTGGTGGCGGATGGAGCGGAGGTACAACCACGCAATTTGAAGACCAAGCAAAGTATTTTGCAGCAAGAGGAATGGTCGCAGTATTGGTGGATTATCGCGTAAAATCAAGACACGAAACAACTCCGTTTGATGCTGTTCGTGATGCGAAGTCTGCAATACGGTATTTGAGAAGTAATGCTAAGAAACTGCATATAAATTCTAAAAAAATAGTGGCTTCTGGCGGTTCTGCAGGAGGGCATTTGGCTGCTGCAACAGCGATCATAAAAGGCTTAAAAGAACCTAATGAAGATGTATCAATTAGCTCAAAAGCAAATGCACTAGTCCTATACAATCCTGTAATTGATAATAGCAAGACTGGATATGGATATGATAAGGTAGGTGATCGCTATTTAGAAATATCACCCCTACATAATATAGAAAAAGGAGCGCCACCTACCTTGTTTTTATTAGGGAGTAAAGATCCTCTAATTCCGGTTGCTACTGCTTATGAGTATCAGTCTAAAATGCAGGCTATTGGGAGCCGCTGTGATGTTGTTATTTATGAAGGACAGAAGCATGGGTTTTTTAATCAATGGAAAGAAAACGGCCCTGAATATTTTAGAAAAACAACAGTAGAAGTAGATGCTTTTTTACAATCTATAAAATATTTAAAAGGAAAAGCAACATTGTAGTTGCGAACGAGAAGATTAGATCATGAAGAAAATTGTATTATTATTCACAGTAGTATTACTCCTTATTTCTTGTGCTATACAAGCAAATACGATAGAATTATTTGTTTCTGTAAACGGAGTAAAGAATAGTAAAGGGTCAAAAAGCAAACCTTTTTTAACCATAGAAGAGGCTATTAAAAGAGCAACAGCATTAAAAGAAAAAGATGACAGCTTAAGTATCGTTATAAACATCCTTCCAGGAGCATACTATCTTACCAAATCAATTCAAATTCCATCGATATTAAATGGCTTACAGATAAAAGGTACAGATGCTTCAGAAGTTCATATAACAGGATCTATTCCTTTAAAAGCCAATTGGAAAAAGTATAACAGTACGATGTATGTCACCAAAGTACCAAAAGATTTAAATTTTGATCAGTTGATAGTGAATGGCAAAGCGCAAATTTTGGCACGTTATCCAAATTACAATGAAGAGGGGCATTACTGGCAGGGGTTTGCGGCCGATGCTATTTCTAAAGAACGCGTTGCCACGTGGAAACATCCAGAAGGCGCTTATTTTCATGCCTTGCATAGTGGTCGTTGGGGCGGTTTTCATTTTAAAATTAATGGAGTAAATGAAGATGGAACTGCTATTTTAGAAGGAGGTCAACAAAACAACAGAGGTTCTAAACCCCATGAAGAGTTTCGTATGGTAGAGAATGTTTTTGAAGAGTTAGATAGTGCAGGAGAATGGTTTTTAGATAAAACTACTGATAAATTATATTACTGGCCATCAGAAGGGTTAAATCCAGAGACGACTACGTTTGAAGTTTCAGTACTTAAAGATTTGATACAAGTTGTAGGTACTTTAGAAAACCCGGTTAAGAATGTAAGTATAAGCAATATTACATTTGAAAATACCCAACGTACGTTCATGGAAGTATATGAACCTTTACTGCGTAGCGATTGGAATATATACAGAGGGAGTGCTATTTTCTTTGAAGGCACGGAGAACTGTAACGTAACCAATAGTGAGTTTACCAATTTAGGCGGTAATGTTATTATGGCGAGTAAGTACAATATAGCATTAACAATTAAAGGAAACCATATTCATGAATGCGGCGGGAGCGCTATTTCATTTGTAGGAGACCCTTCGGCAGTACGTTCGCCTTCTTTTAACTATACCGAGTTTGTTCCGTTAACGGAAATGGATACTATTCCTGGACCTAAGAATGAGTTGTACCCTCGTAATTGTTTGGTAGAAGATAATTTAATACACCGCATTGGTCGCATAGAGAAACAAACAGCCGGAGTCCAAATTTCTATGGCGATGGATATTACGGTCCGTCATAATAGTATTTATGATGTGCCAAGAGCAGGTATAAATATAGGCGATGGTACTTGGGGCGGTCATATTTTAGAATTTAATGATGTGTTTAATACCGTTTTAGAAACTAGTGATCATGGCTCATTTAATTCGTGGGGTCGTGATCGTTTTTGGCACCCAAAACGTGCCGTAATGGATAGTTTAACCACAGCCAACCCAAACATGCCTATGTGGGATGCTATAGAGACTACGATCATCAGAAATAACCGTTTTCGTTGTGATCATGGTTGGGATATTGATTTGGATGATGGATCTTCTAATTATCATATTTATAATAATTTATTATTAAATAACGGACTTAAGCTGCGCGAAGGATTCAATCGGATCGCTGAAAATAATATTATGGTGAATAATTCCTTGCATCCGCATGTGTGGTTCGTAGAAAGCGGAGATGTTTTTAAGCACAATATAGTGAGTGATGCTTATCAAGATGTTAGGCTTTTAGGGTGGGGAAAAGAACTGGATTATAACTTTTTTTCAACGGAAGAGGCCATGTTAAAATCTCAAATTTATAATAGGGATACTCATAGTGCGTTTGGAGATCCATTATTTAAGGACCCTACAACTTTAGACTTTACGGTAGCTGAAAATTCACCGGCCTTAGCTGTTGGGTTTAAAAATTTTCCGATGGATGAGTTTGGAGTTCAAAAACCATCGCTGAAGAAGCTTGCAAAAACTCCAGAAATCCCTCAATTGAAAAAACCGTCAGCTAATGAGAACAATGCTGCTCCAATAATATCATGGTTACGTAATGATGTAAAGAGTGTAAGCTCTGCACAAGAGCAGTCGGCCTATGGCCTAAATACAGCAGAAGGTGTAATTGTTTTAAAGGTATGGAGTCAAAGTCCCGCAGTACAAAATAACGGACTTAAAGTGGGAGATGTAATCTTAAGCGCATCAGGTAAAAAAACTGGAACCGTTAAAGACTTTTTTGTCATTAGTGCAGCGAATACAGAAGGGGAATTAAAGCTTCTAATCATGAGAAATCAATCAGAACAAGAATTAATAATTAAAACCAAATAACGCAACACACTATAAAAATTAAAGAAATGAAAATAATTAAAAAATCATTAGTACTAGGGTTAATTGCTATACTGCAGGCTACCTCAGGTTTTACTCAAGAAAAGTCAGACGTAAAAATATTGGATGATGACCAACGCATGGAATGGTGGCGTGATTCTAAATTCGGGATGTTTATTCATTGGGGGGCATACTCCATAATTGGAGGTGAACGTGGTACCCAAATAGCTGGTGGTGGTGCAGAATGGGCCATGGATAAATTAGATTATACCATTGAAGACTATGAGAAATTTCCTGAAATGTTTAACCCTACAATGTTTGATGCAGATGCATGGGTAACTATGGCTAAAAATGCAGGAATGAAGTACATTGTTATTACGGCGAAGCACCATGAGGGTTTTGCATTATGGGATTCTAAAGTATCAGATTATGATGTAATAGATAAAGCTCCGTTTAAGAGAGATGTGATTAAAGAATTATCAGAAGCATGTAAAAAGCAAGGGATTAAATTTTGTTTTTACTACTCTATTGTAGATTGGCATCACCCACAAGCACAAGGAAATTTATATCCAAATTATAACATTTCTCAGCATGATGATCCTACCGTTGTGAATTCTAAGTTTCCTAAATACTACAAGAATTACATGAAACCTCAAGTGAAAGAATTATTGACAAACTATGGGGATGTTGGTGTCGTTTGGTTTGATGGGGATTGGATTTCTGACTACACTACAGAAATGGGAAAAGATCTTTACAGCTACATTCGGGATATTCAACCAAATACGATTGTAAATAATAGAGTAGATAAAGGTAGAACAGGAATGGACGGTATGAATAATAATCCTGGACAATTTGCGGGCGATTTTGGCACCCCAGAACAGGAAATTCCAGATACAGGAATCGATTCTGATTGGGAAGCGTGTATGACAATGAATGGCTCATGGGGTTATAAACCATCTGATACTGATTGGAAAAGTAGTGAAGATTTAATCCAAAAATTAGTAGATATTGTTTCTAAAGGAGGTAACTTTTTATTAAATATAGGACCAGATGGTTTTGGTAGGTTTCCTTCAGAAAGTATTAGACGTTTAAATGCGATGGGAGAATGGACGCAGAAGAACGGCGAAGCTATTTATGGTGCTTCGGCAAGTCCTTATGCAAAGCCAAAATGGGGGCGATATACTAAAAAAGATGGTGTACTCTATGCTCATGTTTTCGATTGGCCAGAAACAGGTACGTTAAAATTACATAAAGACATTAAAGTTAAAAAAGCAACAGTATTAACAGATTCCAAAATAGCATTGAAGTCGTTAGCCACTTCTAGGGAGGTAGTCTTAGAGGTACCTATGTTGGCTCCAGATGCTACGGTTTCTGTGATTAAAATTGAATTGGCTAACTAGTTTAAAAACGGAGTTGCTAAAGAAGAAATGAACAGACCAAACACCATTCAGGTGCTTGGTTTGTTTAACACGTAAAAGTTTAAATAGATATAAAGTATGAATGTTTCCAAGAGAATAATTAGTGTAGCCATTGCTTTTATTTTAAATGTGGGTGTTGGGTTTTCTCAAGTAAGTGACTACGCTAAACCAGAATGGGGAGGATATACAGAAGGAGAAGACGGATTTTTGTTGGCACATGTTTTTAATTGGCCTGCAGATGGTAAGTTGATTATAGACAGGGCTATTAAACCAAGAGAAGCACGGTTGCTTTCTGAACCAGATAAAAAGATTAAAATAAAATTAATAGAAGATAAATTAACCATGTTATTACCGGAGAAGGCTCCGGATACTCAGGTTTCGGTGGTTAGAATTCAATTAGTGCCTAATGAGGATTGGGCTAATTTAGGCCGATATGCAAAAGAAAATTCAGAGTTGAAAGCACCTGCTAGAAAAGAGAATAGAGTGGTTTTTATGGGGAATTCTATTACCGAAAAGTGGGTAAAATTTAATCCTGATTTTTTTGATGATAATAATTTTGTGGGCAGAGGAATTAGCGGACAGACGTCTCCGCAAATGCTTTTAAGGTTTAAGCAAGATGTTATAAATCTAAGCCCTAAGGCAGTAGTGATACATGCAGGAACAAATGATATAGCACAAAATAGAGGGCCCATTACCCTGGAGCAAATAGCTGAAAATATCTTTTCAATGGCAGAATTAGCTAAAATTTACAACATTAAAGTGGTATTAGCATCGGTATTGCCTGCAAGTAGTTATTCTTGGAGCCCTTCCATAGAGCCCGCAGAAAAAATAATTGTACTAAACGATTTAATTAAAGCCTATGCTAAGAAAAATAAACTAGTGTATTTAGATTATTACACGCCTATGGTAAATGCAGAAAAAGGCTTAAAAGAAGATTTAGGTAGGGATACTGTGCACCCTAATATTACAGGTTATGAACTAATGGAACCTTTAGTAAAAGAGGCTATAGAAAAGGCTTTAAAAAAGAAATAGGCATAAAAAACGATAGCTTATAATGTTTGCATTATAATTTATAGTAGATAAATAGTAAAAAGGATAACATTGGTACAACAAGTTTTGTTGCTGTCAATGTTATTTTTTTTGGAAGATAATAAACCACCTAAAAAGTGGATTGGTTAACAAAGGGTAAAAGAATAATTGTAATTCACAAATAGAAGAAATCATGAAAATTAAATCCAACCAAGTACTCGTATTTTTTTTGTTAATCACTTTAGTTATTTCTTGTTCAAGCGCTAAAAAAACATCTTCGTCTAATGAAGGATTTGTCGATTTATTTAATGGTGAAAATTGGGAAGGTTGGTACTTAAAGCTGAAAAATGGTGACGATGAAATGGCTAAAAATGTCTATGCCATAGATAATGGAATGGTACATGTTTTTAAAAATATGCCTGATAGTTTAGACTTAGGTACTGGAGAAAATGGGACGCATGGTCTTTTTTATACTAACAAAAAATACAGTAAATATATACTTCGCTTTGAATACAAATGGGGAACTAAAATCACGAATAACTTTGATAGGTGGCAATATGATGCGGGTATTTATTACCATGTAACCGATGATAAAATTTGGCCTACAGGTATAGAGTATCAAATACGATATAATCATGTTTCTAGTGCCAACCATACTGGAGATTTTATTACAGGCGGAACTTCTCTTAACTGGTTTGCTGCAAAAGATAGTTCAACATTTTTATTACCAGAAGATGGAGGGTTACCCACAGGGCAACGTAAAAATAAAATGTTACAAGCAAACCCGAATGTTGCCTTTAATGCTTTGAATAATCAATGGAATCAGTGCGAAATAATTGTAATGGGAGATACGTATACCATTCATAAATTAAACGGTGTTATCGTAAATATGGGAACAGACCTTTCTGTGAGCGAGGGTATTATAGGTTTTCAATCAGAAACAGCAGAGATCTATTATAAGAATATTAAGATCAAAGAATTTGATGAAATTATTCCAATGGAAAATTTTCTAGATTAAGAGAGATTTATTTGATGCTTTAGAGAGAAGCTTCGATAAAGCCTCAGTAGTTATTGACATCAAACAAACATCAAATAAACATCAAATAAAAACGCTATTAAACCTTTTGAAAATGAAAAAAGCAAGCCTATTATTTTTTGCCTTATTAGTTTCTTTTAGCAGTTTTTCAGCAGCTAATGAAATACCTAAAACATACAAGGCAGATGTTGTTATTTATGGAGGCACATCAGCGGCGATTGCTTCTGCAATACAATTAAAACGAATGGGGAAGTCGGTCTTAGTCGTATGCCCTGAAAAACATATAGGCGGACTCTCTTCTAGTGGCTTGGGGTTTACAGATCTTGGAAATAAAAGAGTCATCGGTGGTATTTCAAAAGAGTTTTATGAAGAGGTTTATGCGCATTATCAAAATGATAAAGCGTGGAACTGGCAGCCTAAAACAGATTACGGAAACATAGCTCAAGGAACCACAGCTATAGATGATGACTTAAAAACCATGTGGACGTTTGAACCACATGTGGCCGAAAACATTTTTGAAAATTTTGTAAAAGAAAATCACATTGAAATTTTGCGTGACAAATGGCTAGACCGTGAGAATGGCGTTAAAATGGAAAAAGGTAAAATTATTTCCATAACGATGTTAGATGGGACTACGTATAAAGCTAAAATATTTATTGATGCTACCTATGAAGGAGATCTTATGGCAGCTGCAGGGGTAAACTATCATGTAGGCAGAGAAGCAAACAGTGTCTATAAGGAACAGTGGAATGGCGTGCAGAAAGAAGAATTTCATCACAGTCATAATTTTGGCGATCGTAAAATAAGTCCTTATGTGATACCTGGCGACCCAACTAGTGGCGTATTGCCAAGAATTTCAACGGAAGACCCAGGAGAACAAGGTTCTGGAGATCATAGAGTACAAGCCTACAATTATAGGTTGTGTACTACCAATGCAGAAGGTAATGTTGTTCCTTTTGAAAAGCCAGAGAATTATGATCCTGCTCAGTATGAATTATTGAGAAGAGTTTTTGAGTCGGGTAGATATTCTATGTTTGGCGGAGGTAAAATACCAAATATGAAGCGAGATGTAAATAATGTAGGTCCGTTTAGTTCCGATAATATAGGCATGAACTATGAATACCCTGAAGCATCTTACGAGAAAAGAAAAGAAATTTTAGAGGAGCATATAGCATACCACAAAGGCTTACTTTATTTCTGGGGTCATGATGAAAGCGTTCCTGAAAGATTTAGAATAAGTATAAAAAAATGGGGATTAGCAAAAGATGAATTTGCAGATAATGGACATTGGCCGTATCAAATTTATGTGCGGGAAGCAAGACGTATGATTGGAGAATTTGTAATGACAGAAAACGAAATATTAGGAAAAAATAAAGTAACACAATCTATAGGAATGGGGTCTTACACAATGGATTCACACAATGCACAACGCTACATTACAAAAGAGGGTTATGTTCAAAATGAAGGTGATTTGGGGATTGATGCAGAAGAGCCCTATCAAATACATTTAGGAACAATACTTCCTAAAGAAGACGAGTGTAAAAATTTATTGGTTCCTGCGGCAGTTTCAAGTTCGCATATTGCTTTTGGTTCTATCAGAATGGAACCTGTTTTTATGATCTTAGGGCAGAGTGCAGGTACCTTAGCCGGTTTGGCTTTAGAAGATAAAAAGAGCCTTCATGATATTTCTTATGGCTCCTTACGTACGGCATTACAGAAAGATGGTCAAATATTAGAATTTTCAACGCCTAATGATTAAAGGTTCTTATGAGTTTAAAAATAACTACGATACTATTCTTATGGGGTGCTTTTATTTCAACAGTTCAAAGTCAAGTTATAAATGCAGGGGTTAGTGGTAATACTACTTCAAACCTTTTAAATAGATTAGAACACGATGTACTTGAGCAACAACCAGATGTGGTTATCATTATGGTGGGTACTAATGATATGTTGAATTCTAAAAAAATGATATCCTATTCCATCTATGAAGAGAATTTAAGTACGCTGATAAAAGCGATAAAAAACAGAAGTTCAAAAGTACTTTTAGTAGCACCACCTACAGTAGATAGTACCTATCTATTTGAAAGGCATGATAGAAAATTATTTAGGGAACTACCGAATGTAAAATTAGATACCGTTCGCGCTGTGATGATGAGATTAGCAAATGAATTTAGTATTGATTTTGTAGACGTATATCAAGAATTTGTGAACCTACATTTGCCACAACACAATGAAGATTTGGTGATCCGTAATGAAAAGAATAGTGCTCGAAAAGATGGTGTTCATTTAACGGCATTAGGATATAAAATGTTAGCACAATCAATTTTTACCGCTTTAGAAAGCAATGATTTGCTTCAGAAAAACCAGAAGATAATTTGCTTTGGAGATTCATTGACCTTTGGAGCAGGATTAAAAAAGGGAGGTGCCGTGATTGGAGAAAGTTATCCTGCAGTACTTCAAAAACTAATACTTGAACATTTCGAATTAAAAAAATAGCATTAACGATGATTAAAAATACACTAGCATTAGTAGTCTTTATTTTTTGCGCGAGCTGGTCTCAAGCACAGATTCCGCTTCCTAAAAGTCAAGAATCAGGATACCCTCGTCTGTATGTCACACAAGATGAAAAAAAGGATTTGCAAAAGACCCTAAAGAAAGAAGCCTGGGCCAATGAGGTGTTAGCAGGAATTCATAAACGAATAGATACCCATGTAGAACGCCATGTTGATGATCCAGAATGGATGGTTTCCCGTTTGCAAATGTATTGGAAAACAAAAGCAACCAATGTTTACGTTAATGGGGTAGATTATTCTCATGCAGATGGGGAAGCTCCTGTCCCTACAGTACGGTTTACGGGATCTCGAAATTCTGCTACCGCTTATGGTAAACCCGCTCTTGAAGATATTTTGCCTTATATGGATGATCCGCGTGGGTTATACCTACCAAACCGAACTAAAGAAGGTAAGCCTTTTGAGTGGGCAGAGCAATCGGAGACTGGTGGTATAATTATTTCAATTAATAGAGAGATAATAGGCTTAGGTAAAGAAGCTGCTTTTCTGTATTGGTTAGAGAATGATGATGCGTTTGCTAAGTTTTCTTTTGATTTGTTTGATACCTATATGATGGGTATGTCTTACAGAAGCGAACCCATTGATATCTTAAATGGCCACATTCAAACCCTTGTGGGACTCACAAATTTTCAAGTAATACACGAAGGTACTTTGAGTGATATAGCTGAACTCTATGATTTTTTACACCCTTATATCGAAGCAAATTACCCTGAAAAGGTTGGTATGTATGATAAGACCATTAAAAAGTGGACAGATTTGGTAATTAAAAATGGCGTACCTCAAAATAATTGGAACCTTCATCAAGCAAATATCATTTTAAAAGCAGCGATGGTGCTGCAAGATAATAGCAATTATGAAGACAAAAAAGGACGCGAATACTACATCAATTATATATTGAATGTTACTTCTGCAAGACAATGGTCTTTAACCAAATTTATGGACTACGGTTATGATGAAAGTAATGGTGTTTGGAATGAATGTCCTGGATACTCTATAGGGGTAACAAAAAGTCTTACTAATTTTATTAGAGATTTTGACAATACTTTTGATCATAACATACTACCATATACTCCTGTAATGGAAAAAGCTGTAAAAATGTTGCCACAGTATATATTCCCAAATGGTGAAATTGTTGCTTTTGGAGATAGCTATTATGGTCCACTAGATACAGAAGCTATGAGTGATATGATTCGTATTGCTCAAAAAAATAAGGACACGAAACTAGAGGAAGAATTTACAGGCTTGTATCGCTTGTTTAATGATGAATCAAAGAATTCAGACAAATTAAGAAAGCCTAAGGCCGAAATCGCTTCGTTTTTTGCGAGTAAACCTCTGGTATTGAATCCAAAGTATGGTAAAGGAAGTATGGACGATTACATAACTCAAACTTTTTATGCTCCTAATGTCAGTTGGCATGTACAACGTATGGGAACAGGTAAAGATGGGATGATGGTATCGTTAAACGGATCATTAGGAAACCATATGCATGCCAATGGCATTAATATGGAATTGTACGGAAAAGGATTTGTGCAAGGAGCAGATCCAGGCAAGGGTGCAAATTATCTTCAACCTATTTATTTAGAATATTACTCACAATTTCCTGCTCATAATACCGTGATGGTAGATGGTACCTCTTCATATACCGAAATGTTGAGTAACCATGCCTTTGATTTAGTGGGGCAGTATCCAAAATCAGAAGAAAAAGAAGGGTTTTATAAAGCTATTACGTATTCTGATGTATTCTTTTTAGAGCCAGAAAGCCGTAGTGATCAAAGCAGATTGGTGAGTATTATCAAAACCGGAGAAAGTACAGGGTATTATGTAGATATTTTTCGTTCTAAAAAACAACGTGGTGGCGATAAGTTTCATGATTATTTCTATCATAATCTAGGACAAAGTATGCAAGTGAGTGATGCCAATGGGAACCCATTGGAATTAACGCCAAGTGAAGAAATGGGTTTTGCTGGAGGTCATTTATATGCCTTTGATTATATGTGGGATAAAAAATCTGTTCGCACGAATAAGGATTATCAGGCAGAATGGAAAATAGACATGCCTGAGGGTGAAGACGATGTTTTTATGAACCTTTGGATGAAAGGTACCGAAGGGCGTGAAGTATTTACTATTAAATCGCCTTCTAATAAAGCATTTAAATACAATAAAAAAATACCGTATGATGTTAGTGAGGCACCTTATTTGACCCTTGCAGCTAGGCAACATGGCGAGGCATGGAACAAGCCTTTTGTATCGGTTTATGAACCATTCACATCTAGTGAAGGAAAAAGTGTTGCTACTATTTCAGGTTTTGAAGATGAACATGGGAGCACAGATTTTGTAGGCCTTCATGTAGTGCATAAATCGGGAAGAGAAGATTTTGTTTTTTCGTCAACAGAAAATAAAATAGCAAAATATAAAGAGACAGTTACCGATGCAGCCTACGCTTTGGTTGGTCAAGAAAAAAATAAGGATATCATCTTATTTTTAGGAAACGGAACAGAACTTACCGCTAAGGGTTTTAAGATGGCAACAAATAAAAAAGGGAATGTAGTTCTTGAAATTAAAGCAGGAAAATTGTTTTTAAACAATGAAGTTCCAGTAACCATAATACATGATAAAAAGGAAAAGCAATTTGCTGTTGGAGCATATCGGTCTGTGCAATTAGATTAATACTTTAAGTATTGGATTTTCAAAATGAAATGGATTAAATAAATGAAAAGGGTGTTGTATGAGAACAAATAATATAGATATGAAAAGAAAGAGTGCTATAGTTATCTGCCTGAGTTTTTTATGTTCTTTTACCTTGGTATTTAGTGCTACAACTCAAAAAGAAGCGCCCTTAGATATACGAGAGTTTTTAAAACATGCGGACGGTGAAACAATTTACCCGTCAGCAAGGCAGCTAGAAATGCTAAAAAAAGTGATGCCAACTAAAGCGTACCAACCAGCACCTGCAGGTTCTGATCGGGTGTATTGGAATGCCATTGCCGCAACACCATCAGGAAAGGCATATTTGCAGGAAGCATTGACTATGTTATCTAAAGCTCCGGAAGTACCTATTTCCGATGAGATTTATAGACGTGCGAATAAGGAAGGGAATCGAGGGATATACAAACCCAGATATTACCGGACTATGGAGCGCTTAGAGCATTTTATATTGGCAGAATGTTTAGAAAATAAAGGGCAGTTTGTTCCACAAATACATACGTATTTACAGGCTATTCTAGATATGAGGTCATGGTTACATCCTAACCATGATGATGCTGAAAATGGTGTTCTTGAGGGTAGACGTGTGTCAATAGATTTAGGTGCACGAAAATTTGGAGGGGTATTGGCATTGGCATCATCACTCTTAGAAGATGAGCTTTCTGAGGCTATGCGTGAAGCTATAAAAGAACAACTGCAATGGCGCATTACGGATACTTATTTACAAAGTAGTAAAGTGCCCGATGAAAACAATCATTGGCTTAATGGTACGAGTAATTGGAATTCAGTCTGCACAAGTGGATCCGTTTTAGTTACGATTTCAAATTCTGACAGTTCAGAAGAACGTGTGGCGGCTATTGGGTCAGCAATAAATAGTATGAAGTACTATTTGAGTGGCTTTGGTGCCGATGGGTATTGCTCAGAAGGCTTAGGGTATTGGGGTTATGGTTTCAACCATTATTTGTACTTGGCACAAATGCTGTCTGATTATACGGATGGAAAAATAAATTTATTTGCGTTTGATAATCCAGAGAAATTAAAAAGAGTAGGAAATTTTCCAGAGCATTTTGAAATACAGCAGGGTACTTGCGCTCCTTTTTCTGATGGCGTTTCACATATAAAAAGTTCTGGAAGTAATTTTGCTGAAGTCTTGTCTTCTAAATATTATGGGGCAAAGAAGCCGTCAGAAATTAGAATGGAAGAAGCTGTAGAGCAAATTATGGCGTGGAATAATCCAATATTTTTTAGTGCAGCAGAAACTCCTTCAGAACAAAAATCAGTTTTGAAAGGACACACGTATTTTGATGATTTTGGAATGGTCATTTCTCGTGGAAAACAGAAAGTTCCTTTTTCAATAGCGCTTAAAGCTGGGCATAATGCCGAAAATCATAACCATAGTGATGTTGGTACCTATAGTATCGTTCTTGGGGAAGATTTTATGACTGGTGATATTGGAGCACCTTCATACATAGCGGGGTCATTTTCACCAGACAATAAAGCTCGAAGTTCTTGGGGGCATCCTGTACCTAAAATAAATAATACGCTACAAGCGAATGGTAGGGCGTTTGAAGGAAAAATTATTGAAACGGTCTTTGAAGAAAAGCTTGATAAAGTGATAATGGATCTCAAATCAGCCTATGCTATACCACTATTAAAATCTTTGACGAGAACGATACGAAACCATAAAGAAGGAACAGGAACAATAACGATAGAGGATGATGTTGTAAGTACTGCGCCTATCGCTTTTGGAACGGCAATTATGACGTATTCACAGTATGAATTCATAGGTGATCATACTGTGTTATTGACTTCTGAACATCAGAAATTAAAAGTTGAAATTAAGAGCAAACAGGGGGCGTTAAAAATTACAGATGAGAAAGTGCCTGTTATACATTTAAGAGAGGGCGGAACAGCGTATAGAATTGGAATCGATTTTGTAAAACCCATAAAAAAAGGGAAAATCACAATTACTTATACGCCCTTGTAGTAGCTACTATTTTACCATTTGTAAAATTTCATTGCTTAAAAATTGACATAATCTTCTAAATATACTCTTATTTTATGAGTATGGCAAAAAAAGTATCAATGTCAGTTTTAAAATTGGTGGATTTGAAGAAGTTTTGAATGTAAGTTTAAACCTTGGAATACATCAGTTGTGATTATTTCATGCAGGATAGGATTACTCTTTTGTGAGCTACAGATTTGATGTGAAAATTGGCTGTTCCTAAAGTAATTCTCTAATACCAACTAACATTCAAATAATTTTCTGATGAATAAAATGATGTTCCTGTATAAATTAGGATTGATGGTACTACTAGTTACAAGTTTCTCTTGTAAGGAAGAGAAAAAGACAACTATAGAGAAGAAACCTAATTTTTTATTTGTTCTTGTTGATGATCAATCCCCTTTTGATTTACAGGTGTATGACGGTGCTTCCATTCTGGAAACTCCAACCATAAACCAATTAGCAAATGAAGGGACTGTATTTGACGGAGCCTATAATATGGGCTCCATGAACGGAGCAGTTTGTACTCCTTCACGGCATATGATTATGACGGGCCGTACTGTATGGCATTTACCACCAAGTGCAGAATTTCAAGAAAATACAGCTCCTAATCCTTTAGATGAACAAACCATAGGCGCTATTTTTAATAGGGCTGGATATAAAACTATGAGAACCTGTAAGGTTGGTAACTCCTATCCCGGCGCAAATAAGCAATTTACCGTTGTTCATGATGCTACCAAAAGAGGTGGAACAGAGGAATCTGGTAGCGCTTGGCATTCTAAACAAGTACTTGATTATTTAGCAACTAGAGAAGAAGAGAAAGAAACGAATCCCTTTTTTATCTATTTCGGTTTCTCTCACCCACATGATACTAGAAATGGCACTCCAGAGCTTTTATCAAAATACGGTGCTACAAATCATACAGATAAAACCACATTACCACCAGCAAATGTAAAGCAGCCAGTTTTACAAGACAACTATCTTGCGGAACATCCTTTTTTTCATGGACACCCGGAATTGCGTGATGAAGAACGCGTAAGTGGCGTATGGAAAAATAGAGATGAACAGACGGTTAGAAATGAATTAGGCCGTGAGTATGCTTGTGATGAAAATATAGACAACCAATTACAAAAAGTACTTGCTAGGCTTAAAGAAACGGGCGAATTAGAGCATACCTATGTGATATATACTTCAGATCATGGAATGTCAATTGGGCGCCATGGATTAATGGGAAAGCAGAACTTATATGAGCATACCTGGCGCGTACCATTTATGATTAAAGGGCCTGGAATTACTGCAAACAAAAGAGTGCAGGGAAATATTTATTTGCTAGATGTTTTGCCTACGTTATGTGATTTGGCAGGCATAGAAATTCCAGAAACAGTAGAAGGGAAAAGTTTTGTGCCTGTTCTAAAAGGGGAAAAGGAAACAGTACGTGATGTGATGTATGGCGTATATGCAGGAGGAACAAAACCGGGGATGCGAAGTGTGAAAAAAGGAGATTGGAAATTAATAAAGTATGATGTAATGGACGGTGCTGTGCGAGAAACACAACTGTTTAATTTAAAAGCAAATCCAAATGAATTCCTTCCAGAGCACCAAAAAAGAGGAGCAATGGAAACAGATTTAGCGGAGAATCCTGAATATGCGGATAAATTGGCGGAGATGGAACAATTACTACTGGAACAAATGATTGAGAATGAAGATCCATATCGTTTATGGAATCAAACAGAAACGCCAAGTAGTCCAAGCGATAAATAATTGATAACACAGAGAATGTAATGGAAATAAAGGCTTTTAAATTGAAAGGGGTAGTTGCACTATTTTTAATGTGCTTCAGTGTTCCAGAAAATGGATACACTCAAAACGAACAACCAAATATTGTCGTTTTTTTATGTGATGATTTAGGGTATGGCGATTTATCATCTTACGGTCATCCATTTATTGAAACTCCAAATATTGATCAATTGGCATTAGAAGGCATTAAGCTGACTAATTTTTATGCCGCAGCGCCTGTGTGTTCTCCTTCAAGAGTAGGGCTTTTAACGGGTAGAAGTCCAAATAGAGCAGGGATCTATGATTTTATTATTGGGGGGAATAAAAAAAGAGATGATAATAGAGATATGGTGCACCTGCAAGCAGATGAAGAAACTATTCCAGCCCGACTAAAATCTGTAGGCTATGCCACTTGCTTAGTAGGGAAATGGCATTGTAGCTCTCTTTTCAATTCGGAGGAACAGCCAAAACCTAGTCACTTTGGTTTTGATCATTGGTTTGCTACACACAACAATGCCGCTCCTAGTCATAAGAACCCTAAGAATTTTGTTCGTAATGGAGAAAAAGTAGGAGAGGTAGAAGGTTTCAGTAGCCAGATTGTGGTAGATGAAGCTTTACAATGGCTCGATAAAAAAGAAGATAAGAAACCTTTTTTCTTGCAAGTTACCTTCCATGAACCTCATGTTCCTGTAGAGTCTCCGCAAGAATTAGTAAACAAATACCTTCCAGTAGCTAAAAATGAAAATGAAGCTCAGTTTTTTGCTAATGTAGAGAATGTAGATTTGGCCGTTGGCCGAATGATGGACTATTTAGAGAAAAATCATTCAGAAAATACCATTGTAATTTTTACTTCAGATAATGGTCCGGAAACACTTATGCGTTATGAAAAGGCCTATAGGTCTTATGGTTCTCCAGGAGCATTGAAGGGGATGAAACTTTGGACCAATGAAGCAGGATTTAAAGTGCCTTGTGTTATAAAATGGTTGGGCAAACCAACGTTTACAGGAACATCTGATGCAGTGATTTCAGCGCTTGATTTTATGCCTACATTCTGTGAATTATCGGGTGCAGCGCTACCAGAAAATGCATTAGACGGTCAGTCCATGCAATCATTTCTACAAAATGGTAGGATGGAAAGAGATAAACCCTTGTTATGGAGTTTTTACAATGCTGAAAATGATCACATCATAGCCATGAGAGATGGGGATTGGAAAATAATGGCACAGCTAAAAAATAAGGGAAAGTATCTGCCTAAAATATTTAATATCTACGATGGTAATGAAGCTTTTATAAAAGAAAGTAAGCTAACCGATTTTATCCTGTACAATTTAAAAGACGATGCAAGTGAAACAACAGATATAACATCAGAAAGCAGTAAGAAATATAAGGAGATGCGTAAAAAGCTAAAAAGAGAATATGAAGAATTACTAGCGGATAGCCATATTTGGATACGAGATTAAAACGAAGAAATTTTAGAAGTGCCTAGAGTTGCTAAAAATATACATAGAGATGAAATTAAAAATTGCCTTATTACTTTTTTTTGGAGTAGGTTTAGGAACATGTTATTCTCAAGAAAACAAGGGTCTAAAGCTTTGGTATGATGCACCGGCATCAGATTGGAATGAGGCCTTGCCTATAGGTAATGGTCGTTTAGGGGCTATGGTTTTTGGTACTCCTGCACAGGAAAATATTCAATTAAATGAAAATACGCTTTGGGCGGGCGGGCCACATAGAAATGACAACCCAAAATCAAAAGAAGCACTTCCAGAAATTAGAACACTTTTATTTGAGGGTAAATTTTCGGAAGCACATAAACTAGCCAATGAAAAATTCATTTCAGAAATTTCAGCTGGAATGCCTTATGAAACTGTAGGTAATTTAAGATTGAATTTTCCAGGCCATGAAAGCTACACCAATTATAGCAGGGTTTTAGATTTAGAAAATGCAGTAAACACTATAACATACACCGTGGATGGTGTCCAATTTAAACGAGAGCTATTTACTTCGTTTACAGATCAAGTTATGGTTATAAAACTATCGGCCAGTAAAAAAGGTAAAATCAGTTTTTCAGCAACTATGGACCGCCCCGAACCTGCAAAGGTGAGTGTTTCTACTGAGAATAATAATGTTTTAGTTATGACAGGGTGGAGCAGTGATAATAAAAATAAGCGCTTGCCTGCAGAAAGCCCAGCGATTAAAGGTCAAGTTGAATTTGATGCTAGAATTAAGGTTATTCCTGAAGGTGGAAAAGTGACTTCAACAAACAATCAATTGGTAGTTTCAAAAACAAACAGCGTAACCTTATACCTTTCTATTGCTACAAATTTTGAGAACTACCAAGACCTTAGTGCTGATCCGCATAAAAAAGCAGAAGCCTATATTATTGAGGTAGAAAAGAAAAAATATCAGCAGTTGGTAGACGATCATACTGCTTTTTACAAAAACTATTTTAATCGGGTACGCATAAATTTAGGAGAATCTGAAGCGGCAAAAAATACTACGGACATCAGGATTAAAAATTTTAGTACTGGTTTTGATCCTTCCTTGGCAGCGTTATATTTTCAATTTGGCCGGTATCTATTAATTTCTTCATCACAGCCAGGAGGGCAAGCCGCAAATTTACAAGGACTTTGGTGTAAAGATTTAACACCACCTTGGAAGAGTGCGTATACGGTAAATATTAACACTCAAATGAACTATTGGCCATCGGAGGTGACGAACCTTTCTGAAATGCATGATCCTTTAATTGATCTGATAAAAGATCTTTCGGTTACGGGTCAAAAAACAGCGACCGATATGTATGGAGCAGAGGGATGGGTAACACATCATAATACAGATCTTTGGCGTATTACAGGTCCTGTAGATGGTGCTACTTGGGGCATGTGGCCAACGGGTGGCACTTGGTTAAGTCAGCATCTTTGGGAGAAATACATGTTCAATGGCGATGTAAACTATTTAAGTTCTGTGTATCCAGCGATGAAAGGCGCGGCAGAGTTTTGTTTGAGTTTTTTAATGGAAGAACCAACAAATGGATGGTTGATTATTTCGCCAACAATTTCTCCGGAACATGGTCCCAAAGGGCGCGATAAATCAGTAAATATAGCAGCAGGTACCACCATGGATAATCAGCTGGTTTTTGATCTACTAACAAAAACTGTAGCTGCTGCTAAATTATTAGATACCGATAAAGAACTCATAAAAAGAATAGAACAGACACTTCCTAAATTACCACCTATGCAAGTGGGGCAATACAATCAATTGCAGGAATGGATGCAGGATGTAGATGATCCGGAAGATAAACACCGTCACGTTTCTCATTTATATGGCTTATACCCATCAAATTTAATATCTCCGTATAGAAATCCAGAATTGTTTGAAGCGGCAAGAAATACCTTAATTCAAAGAGGCGATCCTTCTACGGGTTGGTCTATGAATTGGAAAATAAATTTATGGGCCCGATTGTTAGATGGTAATCATGCCTACAAATTAATGGGAGATCAAATTAAATTAGTAGGCAGACCAGATTCGCCTAAGGGTGGCGGTACTTACCCAAATATGCTCGATGCACACCCACCTTTTCAAATTGATGGAAATTTTGGTTTTACTTCTGGTTTGACAGAAATGTTAGTGCAAAGTCATGATGGCGCTATTCATTTACTACCCGCACTTCCAGATGTTTGGAGCGAAGGTAACGTTAACGGATTACGCGCTAGAGGAGGTTTTGAAATAATCTCCTTGGAATGGAAAGAAGGTATGCTTGTAAAAGCAGTTATAAAATCGACTTTAGGAGGTAATTGCCGCATCCGTTCCTATAGTGAATTGCGAGATGTAAAAAATGTTATAGAAGAAGCAATAGGCGAAAATGAAAATATATTTTATAAAACCCCAAAAACTAAAAAACCCTTGGTTTCTAAAAAAGTAATCTCAAAGGGCTTAGAACTAAAGCCAACCTACGTGTATGATATTCCAACAACAGTTGGCCAAGAGATTGTATTGATTAAAAAATAACCCAACGGAACAAAACATATGTGGACAGAAAAGATAATTTCAGTAACTAAATTAGGTGTAGTAGGATTCTTGTTCTTGCTATTTTCAAATAGCAATGCGCAAGTAACCGTACATTCTTTAAGTGAATTAATTCCGTATTTAGATGACGATAATGTACATGTCAAGCTAGCACCAGGCGTGTATTCCATAACAGTAAAAGATGTTGAGAATGGACTATATCAGCAAGAAACAAAAATTAAAAATGTTAGTAAGGTACTGTTGCTGTTTGAAGGTAATAAAAGCACCTATGATTTTACAGGAGTAACACTTAATATTGAAACTAAGGTTTTTTCAGCCTTTGGTAATGTGGAAGTTTATGAAATACAAATCTTAGGAAATAGTAATGTATTAAAAAATCTAACTTTAGTAGATGTGGGCTCTGTTCATGATAGCCCAACACGAAGAGCATGTAATATTGTAATGGATGGTGCACATAATAGAATTGAAGGCTTTAATGTAACTACAAAAGGTTCTTTTCCATATGGCTATGGGGATGCCTTTGGTAAGGGTGGTGCAACGGTTATTCCACATCAAAAGCATAGTGCATGTTTAATTCGCGGGGAATCTAATCATCTAAAAAACTCTAGTTTTATACACCGAAGTTACGGGCACTGTATTTTTATGCAGGCTGCTAGCAACCCTTTAATTGAAGGGTGTTATGTAGAAGGTGAAATGCGTTCTACAGATGATATTTTAGCAGAAAAAGGAACGGGAACTCCAGCAGATAAGGTCGGTTTTATGACGGTTTGGGGTTATAAACTTCCGGCGGGCTATATGTTGAGTACAGGAGAAGCAGGCATCCGTGCCTACAATGCAGGAGAGACTAGTATTGACGGGAAGTTTTATGCTAGAGGAACCTCAAATCCTACCGTTTTAAACTGCACCATTAAATTCATGAGAACAGGCGTTACGATAGCACATGCTACAGGTAAAAAATATGTAGAAGGCTGTACCGCTATAGCTTGCGAAAATGGTTTTTCTCTTGGTGCTGGTGATGTGGTCAATTGTAGAGCAGATTGCACTTATGGTCCCGTATACACTTCTACCTATGAAACTGATGAAAACTACAATGCAGATATTACGATTATAGCATCAAGCTTACCGTATATGAACGGCTCTGGTAGTGTTGCTTATATTGGAGGTAGCGGTCATAATATTCTATTAAGAGGTTCAGACGAAGGAGCAAAATTAGGATTGAAAATTAAAGTAGGTGGTGATAAAAATAACATTCGACTATTGCATGGCAATCTACCAGATCAAAATAATTTTAAAGCATCGAATTTTAAAATTCAAAACCTTACCCATTATCCTTTATTATTATCAGAAAAAAGCACTGAGGTTAGCGGACAATCCTTAGGTGTTGTTACAGATTTAGGGAAGAAAAACAAGGTTAATAACTAAATAAAACCAACTCAACTTAATATCGAAAAAATAAAAATATGTGTGTATCACCTATAAAAAATATAGTACTCAGTAGTATTGCTCTTCTTTGTTTAGGGAGCTTCTTCTCATGTGAACCTAATAAAGAAATACCTCAAAAACCAAACGTAATCTTACTTGTCGTAGATGATCAAGGTTATGGTGATATTGGACGCCTAGGAAATACGGTGTTAAAAACACCAAATATTGATGCACTTTATGACGAAAGTGCTCGATTTACACAATACCACGTGTCGCCAACTTGTGCGCCAACCAGAGCAGCGCTAATGACAGGGCATCATTCGAATAGAGCAGGAGTTTGGCATACGGTAAATGGGCGTTCTTTATTATTAGAACGCGAAACAACCATTGCTCAAGTATTTAAAGAGAATGGCTATGCAACCGGAATTTTTGGAAAATGGCATTTGGGAGATAACTATCCATTTCGTCCGCAAGATAAAGGGTTTGAAGAAGTTTTAGTGCACGGTGGGGGCGGAGTAGAACAAACTATGGATTATTGGGATAATGATTATTTTGATGATACCTATACGCACAACGGTAAATTAGAAAAATTCAAGGGTTTCTGTACCGATATATGGTTTGATAATGCTAAGAAATACATGGAAGAAAATAAGAAGAACAATAAACCTTTTTTCTGTTATTTATCTACCAATGCAGCACACACCCCCTATTTTGTAGCAAACAAATATTCAGACCCTTATAAAGACAATGAAAATGTACCTAATGCTGCGTTCTATGGTCTCATTGCCAATGTGGATGAAAATATAGGCAAGCTTGTAGCCTATTTAAAAGAAATTGATTTGATGGATAATACCATTTTAATATTTACGACTGATAACGGCACCTCTGCAGGCGCTAAAATTGAGCAAGGAGGCGATAGATTAGATGGATTCACAGATAAAGGATACAATGCAGGGATGCGCGGTATAAAGGCAAGTATGTATGAAGGTGGCCACCGTGTGCCACTTTTTATTCACTGGAAAGACGGAGGTATTACCACCGGTACAGATATCAATGAATTAACGGCGCATTATGACATAGCACCTACCTTAATAGATTTATGTGGTTTAAACGTTAAAGAAGATCTGAAATTTGACGGAAAAAGTTTGAAACCTTTAATAGCTGGAGAAAATGAAGAATTTAAAGATCGTGTGGTGATTACAAATTCTCAACGGACTGAAGTTCCAGAACCTTGGAGAAGAACAGCTTTTATGAAAGGCGATTGGCGATTGATTAATGGAACGGAACTTTATGATTTAAGCACAGATCCAGAACAACGTACCAATGTAGCCAATCAATTCCCAGAAAAGGTGGAAGCGTTTAAGTTAGAATATACTACCTGGTGGGATGAGATTTCTCCTAGTTATAAAGATGAACCATACATTATAGTGGGCAATCCAAAAGATAACCCAACAACCTTACATGGTCACGACTGGCACACTACGGCGGTAGCAAGTCCATGGCACCAACGCCATATTAGACAGGGGTATATAGATAATGGTTATTGGTTGGTAAAAGTCGCGGAAGGCGGGAGTTACAATGTAAAGCTACGTCGTTGGCCTATAGAAACTAATTTACCGCTAAACGGAATTGCGCCAGTACGCCCAACATTAGCAGGAACAACGGTTAGAGAAAGTGCAAAAAGTAAAGCTTTAACCATCAAAAATGCTAGAATTAAAGTTCAAGATCAAGAACAACGTACCATGGTAGATCCTAATGCAGAATATGTAGAATTCACGGTAGATTTAAAAGCGGGTGAGTCGCAACTTCGAACCTGGTTTACCTTAGACAATGAGGAAGAGCTTGGGGCGTATTATGTCACTATTGAAAAACTTTAATAAAGTCAGATACTCGTTTTCTTAATTCTATTAGTGTAGCTAGTTACACCGCTCATAATGAACCATTATTTATAGGGAATGGGTGATGAATTATAAAACTAATCTAATTATTTCTTCAAATTGAGGGCTCATAATCAGCTATTAGTTATAGGCTGATTATTACCTATAAAAAGGTTTCTGTTTGAAACTTTTTTCAATTAATCCTTATAAAATTAATAGAATGAATTTATTTAAATTTCTTGTTACAGGAGTTTTAATGTACACTACGACTCTTTTAACGGCTCAAACTGTTACCGTAAATACAAATCAAAAAGGAACTAAATTTGATCATTTTTGGAGTAAGAGTGTGGGAGCAGGTCGTGCAAATGAAGCATTACGTGCGGGATGGTTAGAGCAACTGGAACAAGTACAAGAAAACTGTGGATTTGAGTATGTACGGTTTCATGGGCTGTTTCATGATGATATGTTTCCAATTGTAGAAGAAAAAGGAGCATTAAAATACAATTGGCAATACATAGATGACGTTTTTGACCGAATGTTAGATTTAAAGGTGAAGCCATTTGTAGAATTGGCATTTTTACCTTCAAGTATGGCTGCCGAAAATTCAAAGACTGTTTTCTGGTGGAAGGCAAATATTACACCTACAGATGGAACTTTTGAACAGTGGCATCTTTTAGTGAAAGCCTTTACTGAACATTGTGTAGCTAGGTATGGAATAGAAGAAGTTGCTACATGGTATTTTGAAGTTTGGAATGAACCTAACTTGTATCCTTTATTTTGGGACGGTACAAAATCACAATATTTTGAATTGTATAAACAATCGGTTTTAGCTATAAAATCAGTAAATAGTTCCTTGCGAGTTGGTGGTCCATCAACAAGTAATTTTGTGCCAGATACTCGTTTTGATGGAGAGGTAACTAATGATAAAGCATCCGATGAGGTCTTTAGCTCAAAGGATATCAATAGCTTACAATGGCACGGCGTATGGATAGAAGATTTTTTAAGCTATTGCGAAAAAGAAAAACTTCCAGTAGATTTTGTAAGTACGCACCCTTATCCCACAGATTATGCTTTTAATCCTGAGACAGGAAAAGGAAAGGGACTTACTAGATATGCAAATTCAACAAAAGAAGATTTAGAATGGTTGAACGCTACAATAGCAAAAAGTGCTTATCCAAATGCAGAAATTCACCTTACGGAATGGAACACCAGTCCTAGTAGTAGAGATGATATGCATGATAGGTTACCCGCCGCCGCGTATATTGTAAAAACGAATCTTGATTGTATTGGCTTAACCAATTCCCTAGCTTTCTGGACATTCACTGATATTTTTGAAGAGAAAGGTGGAGCAGCAAGTATTTTTCATGGTGGTTTTGGGATGATAAATTATCAAGGCCTTGTAAAACCATCCTACCATGCTTATAGGATGCTCCATGAATTAGGAGATGTGAATTTGTATAAAAACGATTATCTCTTTGTTAGTAAAAATACTGCAACCAATACAATAGCCGCGATTGCTTATAATTACCCAGATGAATATTTAAATGCCGTTCCATCAGGAGCTGATAAACGAGAAAATGGTAGCGTAAAGCAGTTGCATTTTAGGTTGTCAAATTTAGAGCCTGGAATAATGTTTAAGATAGAAACCTTAGATAAAGATCATGGCAATATTCATGATTTTTGGGAAGATATGGGGAGACCAGAACCACCGACTAGAGAAGAAATAAAAGTGATGAAAGCCTATGCAAACGCTCTTAAAACAGAATATGTATACGCAGATACCAAAGGTGATATTTCTATAAATCGCGAACTAAAATCATGGAGTTTAGTGTTAATTAAGCAAGTAAATTAAAGAGATTACAAAATGAAATATACGTCAATAGTGTTCATCGCATCTGTTTTAATGTTACCACTTTCTACTAAAAAGGAGCAACAGAAGATATATCATAAAGGCTGGATTGATTTTAATAAAAATGGCATCATGGATGTTTACGAAAATCCTAAAGCGACTATTGATGCTAGGGTTGCAAACTTGGTTTCCTTAATGAATGTAGAAGAAAAAACCTGTCAAATGGCTACTCTTTATGGGTTCTCTCGTGTTTTAGCAGATGAATTACCTACAGAAAATTGGAAAAACGAAATTTGGAAAGATGGGATAGCCAATATTGATGAACATTTAAATACTATTTGGAATCAGCCTAAAACCCAAACACCATATTCTTTTCCTTACAGCACACATGCAGAAGCGATTAATAAAGTGCAGAAATGGTTTATTGAAGAAACTAGAATGGGAATTCCTGTAGATTTTACCAATGAGGGGGTTCATGGTTTATGCCATAAAAAAGCAACGCCATTACCCGCTCCTATAGGTATAGGGAGTACTTGGAATAAAGATTTAGTGTACAAAGCAGGAACCATTGTGGGTAGAGAAGCAAAAGCTTTAGGGTATACTAATATTTACGCTCCAATATTAGATGTGGCTAGAGATCCAAGATGGGGAAGAGTTCTAGAATGTTATGGAGAAGAACCGTTTCATATTGCAGAGATGGGCAAACAAATGACCTTAGGGCTTCAATCACAAAATGTAGCTTCAACGCTAAAACATTTTGCAGTATATAGTATTCCTAAAGGAGCCAGAGATGGTGATGCGCGTACAGACCCGCATGTAGCGCCAAGAGAAATGCATCAGTTACATTTATATCCTTTTAAGCGTGTAATTGAAGAGGCTGCGCCAATGGGAGTAATGAGTAGTTATAATGATTATGATGGCGTACCAATAACGGCCAGTCATTATTTTTTAACAGAATTGTTAAGAGAAAAATATGGTTTTGATGGCTATGTGGTTTCAGATAGTGAAGCGGTAGAATACGTTTTTGTAAAGCACCATGTAGCAGAAGATTATAGGGAAGGCGTAAGGCAAGTAGTAGAAGCAGGGTTAAATGTGCGGACCACCTTTAGAACGCCAGAATCTTTTATTGAGCCTTTGAGAGCCTTAATCCAAGAAGGTAAAATAGCAATGAAAACAATTGATTTGCGTGTTTCAGAGGTGTTGAAAGTTAAGTTTCAGTTGGGACTTTTTGACCAACCTTATGTAGAAAACCCAAAAGCATCTGATGACCTTGTGCATACCAAAGCAGATGAGGAATTTTCAAAGCAAATCAATAGAGAATCTTTAGTCCTTTTAAAAAACGAGAATAATACATTACCGTTAGATATCTCAAAGCTGAAGAATATTCTAGTAACTGGACCCCTAGCAGATGAAGTAAATTTTACGTATAGTAGGTACGGACCTGCAGAAAACCCATCCACATCAGTGTATCAGGGCATAAAAAAGTATGTGGCAGGGAAAGCTACCGTTACCTACGAAAAAGGGTGTGATGTGGTAGATGCTAATTGGCCTGAGAGTGAAATTATTCCTACGCCATTAGCTACTGAAGAGCAAGCAAGTATTACTGCAGCAGTAGAAAAAGCTAAACAGTCTGATGTGATTATAGCTGTGGTAGGCGAGGATGATAAGCGCGTAGGAGAAACAATGTCTCGTACAAGCTTAGGATTGCCCGGCAGACAATTTGAATTGGTTCAAGCGTTATATGCCACAGGGAAACCTGTAATCCTTGTGTTAATTAACGGACAACCGCTTACTATAAATTGGGAAAATAAATTTATACCGGCTATTTTAGAAGCATGGTTTCCTAGTACTGCTGCAGGAGAGGTTATTGCAGAAACACTATTTGGGGAGTACAATCCTGGAGGTAAACTAAGTGTTACTTTTCCAAAATCTGTTGGACAAATTCCACTAAACTTTCCATTTAAACCTGGATCTCAGTCAGGGCAACCAAGTTCTGGGCCTAATGGTTCTGGAAATACACGTGTGTTGGGTGCTTTGTACCCTTTTGGGTATGGGTTGAGTTATACTACTTTTGAGTATTCAAATATTATAGTACATCAAAAAAGCAAACAATCACAAGGTGAAATCAAGGTATCTTGTGTGATAAAAAATACAGGTAGTGTCGCCGGAGATGAGGTGGTTCAGCTCTATATAAAAGACAAAGTTAGTAGCGTGACGACCTATGAATCTCAGCTTCGTGGTTTTGAACGGATTCATTTAGAACCTGGAGAATCCAAGAAAATAAACTTTATACTACAACCAGATGATTTAGCTATTTTAGATAAAAACATGAACTTCACGGTAGAACCTGGCGCTTTTGAAATAAACATAGGGGCTTCTTCTGTAGATATTAGATTGAAAGAAGAATTTGAAATTTTAAATTAGTAGTTTTATCTTTTTAGGGAATATGATTTGCTAGTTGATTTTAGTGCCCGTATTTAAAATTATTGTAAAGTAATGTAAATGAACATAAAAGTATATTTCACACTTATTTGCTGTTGTATCTTTCAATTTTCTATAGGTCAATTCAATAACTTAAAGTTTGAGAATTTAGATACTGTAGATGGTCTTTCTAGTAGTACTTGCTTAGAGTTATACCAAGATACAGAAGGTTTTTTATGGTTTGGAACTATAGACGGACTTAATAAATACAACGGGTATGAGTTTGAAATATATAGATCAATTTTAAATGATACCACTTCTATAAGCAATAGTAGAATTAATGCGATCCAAGAAGATAAGAATGGCAATCTATGGATAGGCACCAACAATGGTCTAAACCTTTTCAATAAAAAACGAAATAATTTTACACGAATAAATCTTTATAAACAAGTTTCTTTAACGAATAATCCTCGTAAAATTATTAATGATTTACTTTTTGATGAGGCAAATAATACACTTTGGGTGGCCACGAATACAGGAGTGATTAAAATTTTACTAGGGGAGAATACTAATGACATTGAAGGTTTAAAATTTTCCTACTATATACATGATCAATCTAATTTACATTCCTTAGATAACAACAATGTTTATGTGCTTACTAAAGATAAAAATAATACCATTTGGGTAGGTACAAGTGGTCAGCATCTAAACAGGTACAATCCTGAACGTGATAATTTTGAACGCGTTTTTATCTCCAATTCTAAACCTTACGAACTAAACCATATTCATAAATTAGTTTTTATTGATCATGATGATGATTTTTGGATAGGGAATGATTTGTCTAACTTTATTGTTTGGAATAAAAAAGAGAATAATTTTAGGCATTTGTCTCTCGTAGACGAGCATATAGCGGTAAGAGATTTTTATCAAGATAAAGAAGGTTTGTTTTGGATATCAACAGACGGGCATGGGATATTTTTATACGATAAAAAGGAAAATAAAATAAAGAAACATATTGAAAATAACCTTTCCAATTCGTTCTCTCTGGCGAATGATAAACCTTCTAAAATTATTGAAGATTCTAATGGCGTTTTCTGGATAGGAAGTTATGATAGAGGGGTTAGTAAATTAGATCCATCCTTGTATTCTTTTGGGCACTACTACTATCAACCAGATAATCCAAAAGGGTTGAGCGAAAAAATTGTACAGTCCGTTTTGCAAGATTCTAAAGACAGAATTTGGTTGTCTACGTATGAAGGGGGCCTAAACTTGTTTGATGAAAAAAATAATTCGTTTGAACATTTCGGTCATGACCCTAAAGACAACAATACGATAAGTTCCAATAAAATATTATATACGTTTGAAACACATGATGGTAGTATTTGGATTTGCACTTTAGACGGTGGTTTAAATAAATTTAATCCAGATACAAATTCTGTAGAACGGTTTTATCATGATGAAAAAAATCCTTTTTCTATTGGACAAAACTCTGTTTGGACAGGTGTAGAAGATTCAAAAAACAGATTGTGGTTAGGGCTAAGAACAGAAGGTTTAAGTTTGTTTGACCCGAATACAGAAAAATTTCACAACTACAAAAACACTTCAAACCTAGAGAATAACTTATTGAGTAATTTTGTTTTTTGTCTCTATATCGATTCAAAAAACAGACTTTTGGTGGGTACTTCTTTAGGGCTTAATTATCTTGAATTAGATGATTTAAAAGATTTTACTCCCGAAGATATCACCTTTTCAGAAGTTAAAGAAAGGGGTATTGAGGCTAATAATATAAATTATATAACTGAAGATCATCTTGGTAATATTTGGATAGGTACCGATAGCGGTATCTATAAATTAGATGAGAATCTAACATTAATGAAGTCTTTTTCTTCTCAAAACGGACTCCCTAATAATTTTGTTGTGGGGATTAAAGAAGATGATAGTCATAACTTTTGGATTACGACTAAAAGTGGACTTTCAACCCTCAATATAAAAACAAATCAGTTTAAAAATTTTAATATTCATGATGGTCTTCAAGGTACAGAATACCAAAGTAAGTCTATAGAAAAAACATCAGACGGACGTATTATTATTGGCGGTTTAAATGGGTTCAATATTTTTAACCCAGAAGATATTGCTGTAAAAACACCCATTGTTTTAGAGCCAAAAATAACAGCACTTAAGTTATATAATAAAAATATTGTTGTAGGCGATACTGTAAATAACAGAGTATTGCTTAAACAGTCCCTTGAAGAAACAGAAAGTTTATTATTACGGCATAACGAAAATTATATTTCCTTTGAATTCTTAGCGCTTTATTTAGAAAACCCTGAGCAAGTTCAATACATGTATAAGATGAATGGTCTTGATAAGGATTTTGTAAATGTAGGGAATAGGCGAGAAGTGAATTACTCTAACCTCGTACCAGGAGAATATGAGTTTGAAGTTATGGCTTCTATTGATGGGCAATGGGAGGCCGAAAAATCTACTAAATTCAAGTTTAAAATTACTTCTCCACCATGGAGTACTTGGTGGGCTTATTTAATTTATTGCATTTTAGGGATCGTTATATTTTGGATAGTTATGCGGTATTATACCCAGAAAGTACAAGAAGTTCAGGAGCATGAATTAGACCAATTAAAGTTAGAGTTTTTTGTAAATGTATCGCATGAATTTAGAACGCCTCTAACACTTATATTAAATCCGGTAGATAAAATACTGTCTAGCTTTAATACAGATCCTGATGTCATAAAAGAATCCGCAATTTCTATTCAACGTAGTGCTAGAAGACTATTGCATTTAGTAAATCAGCTTTTAGATTACCGAAAAATGGATGTTGGTATGGCGCCATTACAACTAGAAAATGGAGATGCTGTGAAATTCTGTGGAGATATATTTGCGTTATTCAAGGGCTTAGCAGCAAAAAAAAGTATTGAATATCAATTCCTTAAAGGATCAGAGAATATCACATCGCTTTTTGATTTTGATAAACTCGAAAAGATCATAACAAATTTAATTTCGAATGCTATAAAATTTACAGATTACGGAGGCGAGATTACAGTATCCATAAATGAAGTAAAGGGTGAAAAAAAGGATGCTAAACTTTTTGTAGTGAAGAGAGATAAAGAGGCAAATTATTTAGAAATTATCGTAAAAGATACGGGCGTTGGGCTGAATAAAGAACAGTTAAAAAATATCTTTTCACGTTTTTATAATGTTGATGTTACTAAGACGGGGACAGGAATAGGTTTAAACTTCACCAAGGCATTGGTTGAGCTTCATGGAGGTGAAATTTTTGTAGAAAGCGAATATCTTAAAGGTAGCAAGTTTGTAGTACGTTTACCATTGGATATAGAAGCAGAACCGGAAATTGTAAAAAATATTAAAAACGAATTTTTAATAAATTCGATGAACTCAGTAGATTATGAAATGTCTATTTCAAATACAGACGTATCTAATGAACCAATGAAGCAGGAGGAAAACGGAGCAAAATTACCTACCTTACTTTTAGTAGAAGATAATAAGGAGCTAAGAGTTCATTTAAAAAATGATCTGATCGGTAATTATGATGTCAAGGAAGCTGTAAATGGGGAGGAAGGCCTGAAAATGGTAAAGAAATATTATCCAGATATTGTCGTAAGTGATGTCATGATGCCAAAAATGGACGGGTTTGAAATGTGTAAGGCCTTGAAAAGTGAATTTGAAACCTGTCATATTCCTATAATTCTTCTTACCGCGAGAACCTTAGAAGATGATAGAATTGAAGGGTATGACAGTGGTGCCGATGGATATATCGCAAAACCATTTGTAACTGCGGTTTTAAAAGCTAGAATCAAAAATTTATTGGAAACTAAGAAAAGACTACGAAAAAGATTCGCAGAAATAGGAGGCGTTTTTCCATCGCGTGAAGTGACCACCAATAATATTGATGAAATATTTTTAGATAAAGCAACTAAGATTATTGTAAATAATATTAGCGATGTAGATTTTAAACAAGAAGATTTATTAAGGGAAATGGGTATTGGTAGGTCTCAATTATATCGAAAGATAAATTCTCTGACGGGCAACAACCCAAGTTATTTTATTAGGACCATACGCTTACGTTATGCCTCAGATCTATTACTTCAAAATAGATATTCTATCAAAGAAGTTACGCACCTCTCAGGGTTTAATTCAACCGCTTATTTTAGTAAAACTTTTCGAGAGCTATTCAACGTAACGCCATCGGAATTTATAGAGCAACATAAAAAAGAAACCGAATAATAAAACGAGCTTAATTTTTTAATTTAATTATGAATAAAATCACATCGATTTCACTCTTTCTTGTGGGTATGCTTAATGTTTTTTGTGCGTACGCTCAAGTTGTATCCTATAGTGGAACAGTAAATGATACAAATGGTGAACCTATAGAGGGTGCCACAATATCTTTAAATTCATCTTCAATTTATGGGATTACAAATGCTGTAGGAGCTTTTGAAATTCAAAATATCCCATTAGGAACGTACAAAGTTTCGATTGCACATTTAGGTTATAAAAAACTTGATTTTGAAGCAGAAATTACAGAAAATGCAACCGATAAAAATCTTATTCTTGAAGCCGATTATCTAGGCTTACAGGCCGTAGTGGTTACAGGTAGTTTTACGTCTCTGGAAGCTATGAATACAGCAACTTCTGTAAGCATGATAGAGCAGAAAAGATTAAAACAAATATACCCTCAAGGTACCGCAAGCCTTTTACAGAATATTCCAGGAACCTTTACTGATGCCTCTGCAGGCGAGGTTTTTACAAAGGTGTATACGCGAGGAATATCTGCTGCTGCGGAAGACGATTTAGGTTGGTACTATGTGTCTTTACAGGAAGATGGCCTTCCCGTAAGTTTAGTGCAACATTCTTATTATAGCCCAGATCTTTTTCATCGGGTAGACTTAATGACTCAAAGAGTAGAAGCGATACGTGGCGGTAGTGCATCTATTACGGCGATGAATGCGCCCGGAGGTATTTATAACTTTCTTACACCAGGCATTAGAAATGAGTTAGGAGGGGAAGTACAAGTATTAAGTGCCTTGCAACATAGTGGTAATACCTTAGTTAAGGTTGATGGCGTTATTGGAGGACCTTTAGGGAGTAATTGGTTTTTTAATGCCGGCGGCCATTACCGCAAGGATGAAGGGGCTCGGGATGTTGATTTTACATTTAGCAAAGGAGGGCAATTTAAGTTTAATGTGATTAAAAAGTTTGATAACGGGTACTTGAAATTACATGGAAAACTATTGGATGATTATACGAATAGATGGACAGGTGTTGCTGCTACAAACTGGGACAATCCAGAAGCTGCATTTGGTCAAAATTTTAAATCTACTTCTTTGTTAATGCCGGCGTTTACTGCTGCGATTCCAGATGGTAGGAATCTTCAAGAAGGGGCAACAAATAGTTTTAATCCCGCACAAGGAGTACATGCAAAAGATCTAGCCTTCGGAGCAGATTTTTTTCAGGATTTAGGAAACAATTGGTCGCTTAAAAACTTAATTAAATATTCTAATAAGGATGCCAATTGGCAAACGTCTATTAGTAACGCCTTTGTTTCACTAGATAATCCTTTAGCCTATTTTATCAGTGGAGCATCTTTTCCCATAGGTGAGGTGGTTTTTCGTGATACTCAATCAGGTTCTGAAATTGCCCGAGTAAATAATGCAGGAATCCTTGCAGGAGAGCCAGCGGAGTATATAGGGAATGGTACCTTGCCAAATGACGCCATCATGGGAACATCGGCTTGGTACAAAGAGAATAAAGCTAGTGAATGGATGAATGAATTTTCTCTTCATAAAAAAATAGCGCAGCATAATTTTACAGGAGGATTGGCTTTAGGTTTTTCAGATACGTCATTATTTACGCAAGGCAGCTTTGGATACGTTACATATGAGCCAAATCCTAAAATGCTTCAAGTTTCCTTAGAGAACCCTAATCAGCCTACCATCTCATTATCAGATGAAAACGGAATTAGTAATTATGGCGGTTTATTTTTTGTGAATGCAGAAGCTCAAGTGAGTCAAATTGGAGCTTTTGCGAATGATCGATGGGAAATTACAGATCGTATAAATGTAGATTTAGGCTTGCGGTATGAAGACATTCGACACAAAGGGAGTAAAGACCGTTATGCTCCGTTCTCGCAGGATGGAGGCTTAGATGGCGATGCAACAACGGCTTATGATAATAGCATTTTGGCACCAACAGGGGATGAAGATGCCTTTGATTTTAACTATAACTATCTATCTTTTTCAGGAGGTTTAAATTTTAAAATTAATAAAGAAGCTTCGGTGTTTACAAGATTTTCTAAAGGAAATAAAGCTCCAGAGTTAAATTACTATTTTAATAATTTTGCTAATGTTCCCATCAATCAAAAAGGAGAAGTTCAAAAAATTACCCAGGCTGAGGTTGGCATTAAATATAGCCTTTCAGACTTTTCATTGACGAGTACCGTTTTTTGGAGCCAGTTAGACAATATAGGAAATACAAATTTTGAATTTGATGGGGAAACAAATAGTGTTTTTTATACCCCCATTTTATTCAATACGTCCAGAACTTTAGGCTTAGAATGGGAAGCGGTATATACCCCTTTTCGTAATTTTAAATTTCTTTTTAATGGAGTCGTTCAAAATCCAAAAGCTACAGAATGGTTGGTATATGATGCAGCAGGATCAGTAGCCGTAGCAGATGATACTACAATAGATTACTCAGGAAACACAGTGCCATTTAATCCTAAATTAATGTTCAATGTACAAGGAGAGTATCAATTAGATAAGCTATTGGTGCATTACAAATGGCAATTTATGGGAGAACGTCAAGGCAATGTAGCAAATGCATTTACGTTGGCAGATTATAGTATTTCTGATGCAGGTATTGGCTATCAGTTTACAAAGCATATTTCAGCAAATTTATTGGTGGTTAATATGTTCAATTCAGACGGATTAGCCAATTTTTTTGGAGGCAATAGTTTTGGTGCTAATGCCAATGGAGCTACCTCAGAATTTATTCAGAATAATCCTAATGAAAGTTTTGTTGTTGTTCCTGTATTGCCAAGAAGTACCTCTTTAAGAGTAAACTACACGTTCTAAATGACGAAAAAAATAAAATGCAAAAGCCTGGAAATTATAAATTTCCAGGCTTTTTTTAATTTTAGACTAGTAATAACAAATACTATTTTTTCTCCTTTTCTAAAGCTTCTAGTTCTTCTAAGGTCCAATAATCTTCTCTTCCTTCAGATTCTTTTCTGGCATTGCCAACAACCCGCTTATGTACGCCATCTTCATTGTTTAAAGCCCTTACATAACTAAGAACATCTGCGATCCATTGATCATCATTACTTTTTAAAGCCATCATTATGCCGTATTCTTTCCCTTCGATAGGGCCAATTAATCCGTTTAATAAAATCTTGCTTAATGTTCCTTTATCGCCTTTAACACGAGCGCTACCTATTAGGGAAGGGGCTATAAGTGCGCCATCTTCGGTAGGGACACCTTTTAAATCAGGACCGTGACACGTAATACACAATTGCTTATAAGAATCATAGCCTCTAAGAATACTTTGTTTGTTGCCCAATGATCTATTAGAAATTGCTGTTTTTAATTGCGATAATTTAGAGTCATCCTTTTTTAAACTTTCTTTAACCGCGTGGAAAACAATCTCATTTTCTGAGTAATTTTCTAGCATAGTATTCAGAATATCGGTTGCTATTTTGTCTTTACTATAACGAAGACTTAATGCAACTTGATTTGCTACATCAATATCTTTATCCTTGCTTAAAGTTTCTAGTGCAGCGAATAAATCGGTAGCACCTTCTTTTAAAAAGGTCTCACTTAAACGAATAGCAGTTAATCGTACCCTATGGTCTTCATCTGTGAATTTTGCTTTTAGAAGGTCTTTGTCTACAATACCTAGACCTTCTAAAGTCCAAAGTGCATGGACTCTTTCTATTCCAAGATCTTTATCAGAACCAAATAGATTGTCAAAAAATGAAGTATTATCTAATGCGATTTCTTTTAATTCTGGAATCACCGATTGATCATCTTTTAAAATGATTAATTTTTGTGCTGTATCTCGATACCAGCCATTCGGGTGTCCTAAGTATTCAACCAATTCAGATGCATTTTTATCTAATAATTCAGGCGCCTTATCAGGCGTGATATCTTCATGGACAATTCTATAAATTCTGCCTTTTCCAATGTTTTTATCTAAACCTTTTCGTTCAATAACGGGACGAATCACACTTCCTTTTCTAGTCCAATTACTTTCTTGAATAATACCTCTATACATATCTACTACATATAAAGCGCCATCGGGACCTGTTTTAGCCTGTGTTGGTCTAAAGTTTAAATCGGTTGAAGCCATAAATTCTGCTTCATCATAGGCATTATACAACACTTTTTTACCATCTTCAACACGTACTTTAGCGCGTCTTATTAGCCTACCTACAGGTTCAGGAATAAATAAATCACCATAGGTTGAAGGTGGTAATTTATGGCCTCGAAAAATTTCTTGTCCAGCAACGCCTGTGAAATGGTTTAGTGTACCATCTTCGCGGAGTCTTTTTGGCCCACCTTGAACATCTGGGGTGCCTACAATAGGCCATGGTTCTATAAAGCCCTCGGATAATCTACCTTCCGGATTGTAATCGCCATAAGCGGCAGGTTGTTGAAAGCCGTACGCAGGATTTTCACTTCCTGCAGAAGAATAATACATATTACCCATATCATCTTGAGATAGTCCCCATTGTCCACTAGGCATATTTTCTAGAGAATCTACAACGACCTTTCCTTTTTTAAACTTAAATCGTATAGGGTTATAAGTTGTATATACCCAATTATCTAAATTCCAAAGTAAACCACTTTGTTGGTGTTCTAAGTTGCCACCACGACGATTTTCATTATAATAAACGCGTTCTTTTTTGTCTGCAACTCCATCGCCATCAGTGTCCTTATAACTCCACAAGTCATAAGAATACGTTTCATTAACGATGAGCTCATTTTCGAGTGGTAAAATCATTCTAGGCAGCATTAAGCTATCTATAAAGACGGTACTTTTATCCATTTTGCCATCCCCATCCGTATCAATAAGCAATTTTATTTTACTCACAGATCTATTGGTTCCAGTACCATCTAAATCTTGCATGTAAGTATTCATTTCTGCTACATACATTCGGCCATTTCCGTCCCAGGCTATGGTTATAGGTTCATCTATCATTGGTTCACTAGCGACAAGCTCTACTTTATATCCTTTAGGAAGGTAAAATGTTTTCATGCTTTCTTCTGGTGAGAGAAATTTAGAAGAAGCTTCTTTAATTATTTCCGGCTTCACATAAATTTCTTCTACATATTCTTTTTGCTTACAACCAAAAATAGTTGCAATCGTAATCATTAAAAAAAGAGCTTGGTTTAATTTCATTTTTAAAAAATTCTAGTTCAATAATGGGTTTGTTAATCTGGTAATTAAGGTATTAATTAAAAGTTGCAGCGGCGAAAATTTAAAGCGCTATGACTATTAATTATTGGTAGTTTACTATTACTTATGGTTTTTTTTTAACCGAATTGTTCATTTTGCTATAAAAATAGACATACGCGTAATTTAATCCATGCTAATTTGATACGAATAGGTAAAATACTTATAACCAAAAAGCAGTTATAAGTATTAAACTTATAACCGCTTTAAAAACTAACTAATTAACTCAAAAAAAATAATTTTAATATCCTGGATTTTGTAACATACTTGGATTTAAACCTATTTGAGAAGTAGGAATAGGGAACAAGTAATTATCTCTAGAGAAATTTCTGATTGATGAGGGTTCTACCACAAGTGCACTTCTTGCGCCTACACCTGTAGTAGTTGTGGCTTCACCAAAACCATACCCTTCAGGAGTATATAAATCAGGATTGTTTTCGTAAACAGTACCTTCAATAACAGCACCAAATTTTGTTTCCCCAAGTTCTTCTTCTGCAATACCCCATCTTTTTAGATCATTGAACCTAGTAGCGCCTTCTGCATAAAGTTCTATAGTACGTTCTCTTCTAATTTCTGTTTCAATATCCATGTTATTGGCAGCTAAAAAAGAGGTGCTAATTGCAGGTAAACCTGCTCTGGCTTTGATTAGATTAATAGATTCGTTCATTTCAGCATCCGTTAGGCTTCCGTTTAACTCGTACAAAGCTTCTGCATACATTAAATAAACTTCGGCAAGGCGAATAAAAGGCATATCATAAGCTTCCGTTTTTGTTGCTCTGTACGCTTCATCAGTACCCCATTTCCAGCTCATGAATTTAGAGTTGAAATAACCAAAATTATTTGTTCCATTTAAAACAACGTCACCATTTTGAGGAATTTCACCAAGTGTTTTATGATAAGTAAAATAAGCGGTCATTCTGTAATCTCTATCTTGAAATTCGTCAGGCGTATTATCATACCCTTGAAATAATGGAGACTGATCAATCGGTAACCCATCGGTATTCAAGAATAAATCCATCATTTTTCTACTAGGTTTTACTCTACCTTCATAAACATGACTTACAAGGTCGCCGGCTTGTCTAAATGTAAAATCGTATTTACCGTAAAAAATAAACTCTTTATTGGTAGCCTTATCTAAACCAGCTGGGTTAGAACCACTATCTTCTAGATTAAAAAGAAAGTTTGAACTTAAATTATTTAAGTCGTCATTATAATCCCAAAGTTCAAAACCACCTTGCTCCATTACCGTTTTGGTAAGTGTTACAACTTCTTGTAAATAAGGGTCAATATTAGAGGCATCAAAGCCAGCACTACCAGCACCGGTACTTACACCATCACCATCTGTAGAAGTACCTACATTTTTCATCCATGTTGCCTCATGTAGTAAGACATCTGCTTTATAAGCCATTGCTGCCCATTTACTGATTTTACCTTTATCATTCGAACCAATTTCTTGTTCTGTAGGTAGCCCAGCAATAGCATCATCTAAATCTGCTAGTATTTGTGCTACAACTTCATATCTACTATTACGTGGTGCGCTTAATTCTTCATCACCTACATCTAATGATCTTGTAACCAAAGTAACCCCTCCAAAGCGTTGTACTAAGTTAAAATATTGATATGCTCTATGAAATTTAGTAGCAGCGACATAAGCTTCAATACTTTCAGCTCCTTCATAAACCTCTGCGCGCTCCAGTAGAAGATTCATAGCTCTAATGGCTGAATAGGGGCTAGAGTAGTACCCGTCTGTTTCAGGTGCTTGAGTATCACCTCTACTATATTCTTGCATACCTCCATCTTCGGTGTAACCCACCAAATCTGAACCGTGATCGGAATATATGCCTTGGTCGTTCCTCCAAGTCATTAAGTTGTTGTAAAACGTATTGGAACCTGTTAGAAAATGTTCAGCTTCGGTATAATATACCTGGTCAGTAATTGAAGCTGGCGGAGTTAAGTCTATAAAATCGTCTTCACATGAGGTGAAGAATACCATTAAGCACGGTATTATATATATTATTTTTTTCATCTGTATATTATTTTATGATATGTTAACTACTTCTTGATGGTACTAAAGCGAAATTTTTAAACCTAATGCCCAAGTACGCATAAATGGGTAGGCACTATTATTAGAACTCGCTTGAAATTCTGGATCATAACCATCTTTTACACTGGTTATTTCAAATAAATCATTTCCTGAAAAATAAATTCTAATATTATCAATAGGAGTATTCTTTATTTGTAAATTTTTAAAGTTATAACCTATAATAAGAGACTTCAATCTCATATATCTATTATTCTGTAAAATATGATCTTTACTTCTGTAGTTCCACGCAGATAGCCCACGTTGTGTAGTTAATCTAGGAAATTCTGCATCTCTATTATCTTCGGTCCATGTTCTTCCTAACCATGTATTAGATTGGTTCTGCCATTCTGCTTGGAAAGGTTGGGCGAAATAACCCGTTCTATAAACATTATGTTCTAGAGCACCTTGAAAAAATGCACTAAGGTCAAAATTCTTATATTTTACATCAAAATTAAATCCGTAAACATAATGTTGTGATGCATCACCACTATACGTTAAGTCTTCATTATCGAGAGTACCATCTCCATTAGAATCTACAACGATCATATCTCCCGGTCTCAATGCATCGTTAGAGCTTTGAGAAGGTAAAATACCACCTTCATCTAAACTTGCATAATATTCATCAACTTGCGCCTGAGAATCAAAATAACCATTAGTCTCCCATAAATAAAATGAGTTAATTGGTTTTCCTAATATATTTCTACCACTATCAGCATCGTTCAAATTCTCAAATATCGTTTGGGCACCGTCATATTCAGTGATTTCATTTCTAGAATCACTCATATTTGCACTTACGGTAAAATCAACTCCACCTATTTTACCTTGATAGCCTAGCATTGCTTCCCATCCCTTGGTTTCTAAAGTACCAATATTGGTAAATGGCGTTGCCGTACCTAAAATATCGGTTTCAATACCTCTAACCAACATACCTACATTGTCTTTTTGATAAAGGTCAAAAGAACCAAATACGTTGCTATTAAATAGTCTAAAGTCTACACCAATCTCTTTGGTTACAATACGCTCCCAAGTAGTATTACTACTGAATAAGCTATTGGCACTAGAAGTAGCTTGTTGTCCTGCGTTTGTTTGGCCAAATACAGTTGTACCAAAGCCTACTGTAGATAAATATCCAAAATCGCCAATCCCAGAAGTACTCCCTAATTCGCCATAACCACCTCTTAATTTTAAGAATGATATAAGGCTACTCTCTTTCAGGAAATTTTCAGAACTAAGTACCCAACCAGCTGAAACATTACCGTAGTTAGACCATTTTTTGCCATCTGCAAATCTTGAAGATCCATCGCGTCTACCTTGTACTTCTAATAGGTATTTACTTTTGTAGTCATAATTTAATCTACCGATGTACCCGAAGAAACCCCAAGAAGTACCACCACCCGATGTTGTTACCAATTGGTCGGTAGCTCCTAAATTAATATCATAGACACCATAATCTACAAAGCCATTTCTTCTAATACTGTATTCGTTAATATCATTTTTCTCAGCTTCTATAGCTAAAAGTCCTGATAGATTGTGATCACCAAATTGATTAGAGTAATTTAATGCACCTTTATAATTCTTATAGGTTATGTTACCATCATTTCTGTCAGGACCTGTGCCTTCTTGAATGGAAGTGGTGTTGTTTATATTATTTGAGAAACTACCGCCCCAGCTATAAAGTGGTACAGAAACCGAATAGGTTTGGTATTCACTATTTTGTCTGCTGATTGCATAAGAACCTGTAAAATCTAAATGATCCGTGAATTTGTATTTAGCTAGAGCAGATATTTTAAATTGCTCAATTGTTTTGTTCTCACGGCCACCATCTATAACTTGTGCTACACCATTTCTATCTCCTGTAATTAGATCGCCTCCGAAGTTTGCATAGTATTGTCCGTCTGCATTATAGGTAGGAAAAAGTGGAGCATCGTAGGTTGCTGCTTCTCTACCTAAACCTCCAGAAGGTCCTGAAAATTTATTGTTGTAATAAGTGATGTTTGTGTTAATATTTAATTTATCACTAATATCTGCACCATAGTTCATGGAAAAATTATATCTATCAGAACTATCATCTGCAACTTTTAGGCCTCCAACATTGTTGTCATACCCTGCAGATATACGGAAGTTACTTTTTTCTGTTCCTCCAGATATACTAATGTTATGTTGGCTTGAGTACGAGTTACCGAACATTTCATCGAATCTTGGTGCGTTACCTAACCAAATGTTTCCATTAATAGGTAAATCATAATATCCTTCTTCTCCAGAAGCAATTCTATCTACAGTGGCAAGATCGTTCCAAAAGAAATATCTAGGTGGCTTTCCGGACGCTATATCTTCACGAGCTGCAGCGGCATATAATTGCCCATATTGTGACATTGTTGGTGATGGTGGACGTATACCTATAGTACCAACTCTAGAAATGGTACTGATGTCAATTTTAATCTTTCCTTTCCCTTTTTTTGTAGTCACTAAAATCACACCACCCGCGGCACGAGACCCGTAAACAGATGCTGATCCCCCTTTTAGTACACTAATGCTTTCAATATCATTAGGGTTCATATCATTAAAGGAAGACGAGTTTATGGAAGGAATACCATCAATTACAATAAGTGGTTCTATTCCATTTATAGAAGAAGCACCTCTAATAAGGAAGTTTACATTCTCATCGCCAGGTCTTGACGAGGTACGAGTAACTACCAAACCAGGTGTCCTACCTTGAAGTGCTAATGCAGGACTACCTACTGCTAAATCCTCAAAAGCTTCTGCCTTTACTTGTTCAACAGATCCCGTTAAAGTTTCCTTTTTAGCAGTACCATAGCCTACCACAACAATTTCGTCAAGAGCACTTACATCAGAATCAAGCGTTACATTAATAACCCTATTAGATCCGACAGTAACTTCTTTTCTGGCATAACCAATAGATGAAAATATAAGTACGCTCGCATTGGATATTACATCTATGGTGTAGTTCCCATCAAAATCTGTCACGGTTCCTGTGGTAGTTCCTTTTATTACCACATTCACACCAGGTATGGGCATATTGCCATCTGCGTCTACTATTGTACCAGATATTTTTATGCTCTGTGGTAAAGTTGGATTTGCATGTGCCGTAATGCTGCAAATAAGAAAGCCTAAAATCCAAAATAGACTCGACAATTTTTTCAGATTTAACTGAATGCTTTTAAGTTTAGTCATAAAAATTAATTTTTAATAGTTCCATATAATTAAGTGAGTACGTTTGTTAAGGCAATGTTAATTATTAAGATCAATGACCATGATAAAATAATATTCAATCATTATAAATTATAGCTCTTTTTAAGTTATTTAGTAATATTCAGCGCTATTTTGTGCGGTATTGCAGAATAATTAGGTAAAAAATTTAATGATTTGTAAATGTATGTATTAAGAATTGGTTGCTATAAAACTGAGGTCTAATTGCATAATAAGAGCCTAATATGTGAGATAAAAAATAAGTAATTGAAATTTTTTATCAGTAAGATTATCAACTGATAGACTGTAAGGTATTGTAAGTCAATATTTTGCAGCTGCATCCATTTTGCTTCAACAAAAGAGTAATTGCACATAACCATGAGGTTTTGCTAATTTAATTCTTAAGCTTTTCTTTTTTATTCAAGTAATGTATTTCTGCAAAACACTCATTTTCTACGGTATATAGGATACGCATACTCTTGAATCTTATTTGTAGTATAATTCGTATAAATACGCTAGCAAAAGGATGTTATTTTATCATGATTGAATGATAATTTATGTCTTAGGAGGCTTATTCTTTATAAAATTGTGATAGAGTTTATGCTGTAAATTTTAATTTAAATTTTTATGAAAAATAAGCTCAATAAACACTTTTTAGATATAACCATAGATCCTTAAATTATGAGTAAATTTTTTCTAATGCTTACTATTGTATTGATTGTTTCGTGTAGTCCTGCAAAAAAAGAAGCTCCCGTATTTAGCGCTCAAGAGATGCTAGATAAAAGCGTAATAAAAACAAAAGAAACACTTAAAGGCTTATCTGTTAAAGATAGCTTTTTAAGAAATATTCCTGAAAACCAAACTAATTGGGAATCTGTAGGAGTAAATGATTGGTGCAGTGGTTTTTGGCCTGGAGTTCTTTGGTATGCCTATGAAGCTTCTAATGATGCATCTTTAAAAAAGGAGGCAGAAGCTTTTACGGCTCCAATAAAAACAATTGCTTATAATCCTGCTAGGAATCACGATATCGGTTTTATGGTGTATTGTAGTTTTGGTAATGGGTATAGAATTACGGGAAATCCCGAGTATAAGGAAGTATTGCTTTCTGCAGCCGATACTTTGGCAACCTTATATAATGACAAGGTAGGGTCAATACTTTCTTGGCCAGAAAAACGGGAAGAGTATGCTCATAATACGATTATTGATAATATGATGAACTTGGAATTACTTTTTTGGGCAGCAAAAAACGGTGGAGACCAACGTTTATATGATATCGCTACTAGTCATGCAGAAGTAACCATGAATAATCTTGTTAGGAAAGACAACTCCTTATACCATTTAGGATCTTTCAATGAGGAAACAGGTGAATTCTTAAAAGGATATACGCACCAAGGGTATGCAGATGAATCTATGTGGGCAAGAGGACAAACATGGGGTATTTACGGTTTTGCAATGGCGTATAGGGAAACAGGAAGAAAAGATTTTTTAGAAACTTCTATAAGGTTAGCAGACCATTTCTTAGAGCGTTTACCGGAAGATGGAATTCCTTTTTGGGATTTTGATGATCCAAAAATCCCTAATGCACCTAAAGATGCTTCTGCGGCAGCTATTGCCGCTTGTGGTATGTTTGAAATAGCAAATTTAGTAGAGGATGTTACATTGAAAGATAAATTTAATACTGCTGCAACCAAGTTTGTAGAAATTTTATCATCAGATGCCTATTATAGTGGTGACAAAAACCAAGCACTTTTATTGCATTCGACAGGTCATTTACCTAAGAATTCAGAAATAGATATGCCTATCATTTATGCAGATTATTATTATATGGAAGCTTTGATGCGCTTGAAAAAATTTGAAGAAGCAAGAGACGCTAAGACATTAGTCGCAAAGGAATAAATAAATTTTTAAAACCCAACGGATGTTTAAAACCTTATGCTGCTTATTTTGTCTTGTTTCTACAGTGATGTGTGCTCAGAATAAGGTGTTTAGTAATTTATTGGAAGCACCAGTGAATGGAGGCTTACAGATGGACGACTATTGGGTTTGGGGGAGCTCTGTAATCAAAGGAGATGATGGTGTGTATCACATGTATGCTTCTAGATGGCCAAAATTTCTACCCTTTCATCCTGGTTGGATGACTAGTTCAGAAATTGTCCATGCCACTTCCAATACCCCTGAAGGACCGTATGTATTTAAAGATGTGGCTTTAGGAGCACGAGGAGCACAGTTTTGGGATGGCAGATCTTGTCATAACCCTAAAATTATTAAATATAAAGACACTTATATTTTGTATTATATGGGCTCAACACATCCTTTTGAGAATGTGTCAGAACAAAATGTAGCCCAATTTACACTTACTAGTAAATGGTGTATTTCGGCGCGATGGGGAAAGCGTATAGGAATGGCGATTTCTAAAAACCCTAACGGGCCTTGGGAAAGGTATGATGCCCCAATATTGGATGTAAAACCAGACTCATTTTATAGTTTTTTAACTTCCAATCCGTCACCATTACTAAGAGATGATGGTGCTGTAGTATTACTTTTTAAAGGTCGAAATTATAAAGAGGATGGTATTTCCAATTCAGATATGAGCATAGGTGTTGCTACGGCACCCTCTTTTAAAGGGCCATATACGGTAGTAGGCGATCAACCCCTTTTTTCTACGGAACATTTAGGGGAAATTGAAGACCCTCATATTTGGAAAGATATAAATGGTATACACCTGGTGGCCAAAGACCAACGAGGTAAAATTACAGGAGTAGCAGGAGATGGCCTGTTGGCACATTCTAAAGATGGTATTCAATGGGAGGTAGATCCAAACCCAAAAGCATATACTAAATTAGTGAAATGGGACACCGGAAAAACTATAAAACAAGGACAATTAGAACGGCCATTTGTTTTGGTTGAAAACAATGTGCCCACTCATATTTTCTTTGCGACCATGGATGGGCCTGGAGGCTTTAATAAAGGAACAAATACATGGAATATGGTTATTCCTTTATCTCAAAAATAATCATTCAATCTATTTAAAAATTACACGATGATAAAGAATTTCACTTTAGTACTTTTTGTTATTTTTCTTTTACCACTAGGGCTTCAAGCGGAGGTAACTGTAAATGCCATTTTTTCTGATCATATGGTACTGCAGCGCGACACAAAAGTGCCGGTATGGGGTTGGGCAGATCCTAATGAAAAAGTAATTGTTTCTGGTAGTTGGGGCAAAACAGCTTCCGTAGCTGCAGGAGCCGATGGTAAATGGCGCGTAGACCTAGAAACACCTAATGCCGGAGGCCCTTTTACCATCACTATTTCTGGAAAAAATACTATTACAATAAACGATGTGTTATCAGGAGAAGTCTGGCTTTGTACGGGGCAATCAAATATGGATTTTTCAATTTCAAAATTTTTAAATGATTCTAAAGATCCCAAACATCAACCTTTGGTGGAATATATTAGAAATGAAGCGGCTACTGTTAATGATCCTTACTTAAGGCATATTGAAGTGCCTCAAGCAACATCCTTATTTGATACAGAAGATAATTTTGAGGGCAATTGGCGAAAAGCAACAACAGATGAAATAGGAAAGATAACGGCTACGGGTTATTTTTTTGCTAAGGAATTAAGGAAAAAATTAAACGTACCCATAGGACTAGTAGAGTGTTCTTGGGGAGGAACACGTGTACAACCGTGGATTTCTGAAGCATCTTATCTTGAGGATGAAAATCTCCGAGATTACTTTTTAGCCAATAGAAAAGAAGAGAAGGCATTAATTTCTAAAATGGATGCAGAAGATTATCAAGATACACAGTACAACGAGCAGATGGAAAACTGGAAAAGCAAAGGTGAAAAGGGCAAACAGCCAAAACCTATGACGCATCCCAAAGAAGATCGGCAAGCACCTGGAACATTATATAATGCGATGTTACATACCATTATTCCTTATAAAATAAAAGGCGCTATTTGGTATCAAGGAGAAAGCAACGCCGTGTATATGCCCAATGAATATGAGGCATTCTTAACCAATATGATTCGCAGTTGGAGAGCAGATTGGGAGCAAGGAGATTTTTCTTTTTATATGGCACAACTAGCAGCGTGTACTAGAGGAAATGATACTGCAGACAAAGGTTGGGCAACGGTTAATGATCATTTGAGGAGAACTTTAAAACTACCAAATACAGGCCTTGCCGTATTATATGATATAGGAGAACCGCGCGATATTCATCCTCACAACAAAATGGATGCTGGTAAAAGATTAGCACTTTGGGCATTAGAAAAAGATTACAACGTAAAAACATCGGTTTATAGCGGACCACTGTATAAAAGTAAGAAGGTTAAAAAGGATAAAATGATCATCTCTTTTGATCATGCGAAGTCGGGTTTAATGGTAGGATATAAAAACCTGCTCGATGATACAATTTCAGTAAATGAACCATTAGAATGGTTTGAGGTTTTAAGTAGTGATGGTATCTGGTATAAAGCAAATGCCACTATAATCTCTAAAAATAAAGTAGCCGTTTGGAATGCTACTGTTTCAGAACCGCTAGAAGTGCGTTATGCTTGGTCAGGAAATCCTGAAGGGGCGAACCTTTACAATACGGGAGGTTTACCAGCAGCAGCTTTTAGTACAGAAGACTAAAGCAAGCTTATTTTTTAAACTAATTATGAATATTATTTAAGATAAAAGTATATGAATTTTGAAAGATCGATAGGTCATTTTGTAGGGTATAGTGTGTTGCTATTTTCAATATTTGTCTTAAGTGCATGTAATTCTAAGATCAAATTGAATGATACTCAAACAGTCGATGCAACCTTGCTATATAACGAGTCTTTTGATGAAAATTTAAATAATTGGAAGGTAGAGCAGATGCCGGGGGGAACAGTGCAAATCATCAATAAAAAGCTAGAAATATATGATGCTGCAGGATGTACTATTTGGTATACACAGAAGTTAGAAGGCTCAATTATGATAACCTATGATGCGACGGTCATTGATAACGGAAAATTACATGATCGTGTATCAGATTTAAATTGCTTTTGGATGGCTACAGATCTTGAAAATCCCACTAATTTATTTGAAAATTCAGCACGTCGAGGTGGAAAGTTTTCAAACTATGATTCGTTACAATTATACTATATGGGTGTTGGCGGACATAACAATACCAAGACCAGATTTAGACGTTACTTAGGTAATGGAGAAAGACCTTTATTGCCAGAACATGATTTAACGGCATCAAAGTTTCTTCTTAAAGCTAATACTACATATAAAATTAAAATAATAGCCCATGAGGGCACCATTCAATATTATAAGGATGATTTGCTTATTGCAGATTTTCAAGATTCACAGCCTTATACTTCTGGGTATTTTGGACTTAGAACAGTAGATAATCATATGACCATTGATGAGTTTAAAGTATATAGGTTATCACCTGTCAATTAAATTAAAAGATCTTCTGTAAAGAAAACTTCTAGGATAATAAAAAAAGGAATAAAGGTTTTAATACCTACTAAACTTCATCTAAATTTTATAAACTCCATTTTATATAGCTTGTATCGTATTCTTTAACCAAAGATGCTGTGAGAAGCATTGTAGGCTACCTATTGTTCTAAAATGGATTATAGTTTATAGGCTTTGAATATTAATTTATCCTCGCGCTTTTCATTAAGTATTATACTTGTTTCAAAGATTTTAGAACGCAAAAAGTATAATTTAATCCTATAAAAACAAGAGTCTCAACAGGTCTTTTAAAATCAAATTGATAAGCATTTTATGCTGTTTTTACATTCAAATTCAATCAGAATGAGCAGCGTTATTGTATAAAAATATTAAACAAATAGCCATTCTGGGAGTACCAAGAAAGTATAAGCATCATATGGAAGAATATAGGAAGGGTTACCCAGGCTAGAAGAGGAATAATTTACAGATTACATGAATAAAATAAGACAAAAAATTGGGAACTATCGCTTTAGAATCTTAGGCTTACTATTATTTGCGACGACCATAAATTATTTTGATAGAAGCATTATTGGTGTTATGGCGCCTACACTTCAAAAAATGTTTGATTGGACCAATGAAGATTACGCAAACATTATCATTAGTTTTCAAGTGGCCTATGCCCTTGGTATGTTAACCATGGGAGGTATTATAGATAAATTAGGAACAAAAATAGGGTATACATTAGCCATTTCCATATGGAGTATATTTGGAATGCTTCATGCTGCGGTTAGACCTGGATTTAGTGTTATTGGTTTTAGTTTGGCCCGTTTTGGATTAGGTTTTGGAGAGGCAGGTAATTTTCCTGCAGCAATAAAAACAGTCGCAGAATGGTTTCCGAAAAAAGAACGTGCTTATGCTACTGGAATATTTAATGCAGCAACAAGCATTGGAGCCATTGCAGCACCATTTGTTGTAGGATGGATTGTACATGAGGATGGTACCAATTGGCAGATTCCATTTTTAATAACAGGCGCTTTAAGTACTATTTGGGTTTTTCTGTGGTTAAAATATTATAAAAAACCAGAGGATCATCCTAAAGTAAGTAAAGAAGAGCTTGAATACATTGTAAGTGATTCGGTCGTTGAGACCAATAAAGAAAAGTTGCCATGGCTTGAAATATTAAAAAAGCGAGAAGCCTGGGCTTTCGCAGTGGCAAAAACAACTGATGCTGTTTGGTGGTTTTATCTTTTTTGGGGTGCAAAATTTCTAGCAGAAACTTTTGGTTTAAAACTAAAAGATATAGGAGTTCCTTTCTTTATTATGTATGTTCTTGCAGATGGGGGTAGTATTCTGGGAGGCTACTTATCGGGATATTTTATTAAGAAAGGGTGGTCTGTAAATAAAGCTAGAAAAACGACATTATTGCTTTGTGCAATTATGATTTTACCCGTTTCTTATGTGGCTTTTGCCGAGAACAAATGGTTAGCTGTGTTCTTAATAGGAATTGGCGCAGCAGGTCATCAAGCATGGTCAGCAAACATTTTTACATTGGTCTCTGATGTTTTTCCTAAAAAGGCAACCGCATCCATTGTTGGGCTAGGAGGAATGATTGGTGCTGTGGCAGGTATTGTTAGTAATAAACTACTAGGCAAATTCTTAGATCAAGCAGATAATACCGCCTATTTCTGGGCTTTTTTAATGGCAGGTTCCAGTTATCTTATTATTTTAGGTATTGTTCATTTGCTAATGCCTAAAATGATTCCGCTAGACGAAAATTTAAAACAAATTCAATAATTATATAATTAACATTAAAAACAATTTTAAATGTCAAATACTTACGAAACACGTTATGCTTCGCATCCAGAAGCAGTAAAAAAATATGATACAGAACAATTAAGAGAAGAGTTTTTAATAACAGATTTATTACAAGAAGATACATTGAAACTAGTCTATTCTCATTATGATCGTTTTATTACGGGTGGTGTTGTGCCAACAGCAAAGAAAGTGCTATTGGAAAGCATTGATCCATTGAAAGCTTCGTATTTCTTAGAAAGAAGAGAACTTGGTATCATCAATATTGGAGACAGTGGAACAGTTACTGTAGACGGAGAAGAATTTCAATTAGATCATAAGGAAGCGCTTTATTTAGGCCGAGGTAACAAGGAGGTATATTTCGCTAGTAAATCAGAAAAAAGTCCCGCTAAATTTTATTTAAATTCAACTCCTGCTCATAAAGCTTTTCCGAATAAAAAAATTGGAATTAATGATGTAGAGGTGGTAGAATTAGGGTCTCCAGAAACAGCTAATGCCAGAACACTTAGAAAGTACATTGTAAATAGTGTGGTAGACGTATGTCAATTGCAAATGGGAATGACGTCTTTAAAATCAGGGAGTGTTTGGAATACTATGCCAGCACATGTTCATGATCGTAGAATGGAAGTATACTTCTACTTTGAGATTCCAGAAGGGCAAGCGGTAAGTCATTTCATGGGACAACCTACAGAAACGAGACATATTTGGATGGATAATAACCAAGCTGTTATTTCTCCACCATGGTCTATACATTGTGGTTCAGGAACTTCAAACTATACTTTTATTTGGGGAATGGCAGGTGAAAACCTAGATTATGGCGATATGGATGTGTGTAAAATAACCGAATTAAGATAGAACTATGAGTATCTCATTATTTGATTTAAAAGGAAAAATTGCATTGGTGACAGGAAGTACTCACGGCTTGGGTATGGCTATGGCAATGGGTTTAGGAAAAGCAGGAGCTACTATTATTGTAAATGGTAACTCATCACAAGACAAAATAGCTACAGCCTTAGCCGCTTATAAAGCAGAAGGTATCAATGCTTTTGGTTACAAGTTTAATGTTACAGATGAAGACCAAGTAAAAGCTGCTGTGAAAAGCATTGAAACAGAAGTAGGTACTATTGATATCTTAGTCAATAACGCAGGTATTATCAAAAGAACGCCACTCGAAGATATGGAAGTATCAGATTTTAGAGAAGTGGTAGATGTAGATTTGGTGAGTCCGTTTATTGTTTCCAAACATGTTGTGAAAGGAATGATAGCTCGTAAAAGTGGTAAAATTATCAATATTTGTTCTATGATGAGCGAATTGGGTAGAAATACGGTTGGTGCCTACGCTGCAGCAAAAGGCGGACTTAAAATGTTGACGCAGAATATGGCGACCGAATGGGCAAAACACAATATTCAGATTAATGGAATTGGTCCTGGGTATTTTGCAACGACACAAACGGCACCTATTAGAGTAGAAGGGCATCCTTTTAATGATTTTATTGTGAATAGAACGCCAGCAGCAAAATGGGGAGATCCTAATGATTTAAGTGGTGCTGCTATTTTCTTAAGCTCTAAAGCAAGTGATTTTGTAAATGGTCATATTCTGTATGTAGATGGCGGAATTTTAGCAACCATAGGAAAACCATCCAATGAAAACTAAAACAAACAATGATGAACGTTAGTAAATTAGCCTTCTTTTTAAGTATAGGATTCGTATTACAATCTTGTGAGCCAGAAAAAAGTACCTCAGTTTTTATTGTTAAGAATGATTTGAATGTGGAGCGCTCTTTTGAGACGGTAGAACTTTCCAAAGAATTTTTAGCAGATAAAGATTTGAATACTGTTGGCATTAAAGATATTGAAACAGGCAAATTACAAGTTATTCAATTGGTAGATACGAATGGAGATTCAATAGAGGATCAACTGTTGTTTCAGCCTACATTGGGGCCTAATTCTGAAAGAAGATTTGAAATCGTAACCGCAACAAAAGAAGAGCAACCTACTGCTCCCGACTATTGTTATTCTCGTTTTGTACCAGAGCGTACAGATGATTATACGTGGGAGAATGATAAAGTCGCTTTTAGAATGTATGGACCTACAGCGCAACAAATGATTGAAGATAGTATTCCTGGAGGAACATTATCTAGTGGCGTAGATGCATGGTTAAAAAAGGTAGAATACCCTATTATCAATAAATGGTATGAGAAGAATAGCAAAAGGGCAGGAGCCTACCATGAAGATACTGGTGAAGGTTTAGATAACTTTCATGTAGGATCAAGTAGAGGTGTAGGCGGTCTTGCCATAAAAGAAGATACGACGTACTACTATTCTAAAAATTTTACAGAATGGAAAACCATCACAACAGGCCCTATTAGAACTAGCTTCTATTTAAAACATAAGGACTGGAAAGCTGGTGAAAATCAAATTCAAGAATCAAAAATCATAAGTTTAGATCTAGGAAGTAATTTTTCTAAATTTGAAATTAGCCTTGAAGGTTCAGAGCATATTTCTGTTGGATTAACGCTGCATGAAAAAGATGGTGTTGTTACAGGAGATGCAAACAAAGGTTGGGTGAGTTATTGGGAGCCACATGCAGATTCAGAATTAGGTTCTGCAATCATAGCAAGTAAGAAATACTTTATAGATTATGAAACCTATGATACGAATATAACCGATTTAAGTAATGCGTATGCGAACTTAAAAGTTATAAATGAAAAGGTGGTTTACTACGCTGGTTTTGGCTGGAAAGAAAGTGGTCAGTTTAAAACAAGAGAAGCATGGGAGCAGCATTTAAATAGTGTTTCTGAAAAAATAAATAACCCATTAATCGTTCGTAAAGAATAACAGCTAATCATTTTTGAATAATAATAGAAAACCCTGTAACGTTTTGTTACAGGGTTTTTTAGTTTTAGGAACTAAGAGCGATAAAAGAGCTGTTAGCTAATTATTTTTAGGTCTGTTTATTCTATAGATCAAACAATCTAGGTAAAAACATAGATATTTCAGGAATGTATAAGACCAGTAATAACACAATCACCATTATTGCTAGAAAGGGCAATAAGGGTTTAATTACTTGCGATACGGATATTTTGGCAACGCCACTACCCACAAAGAGAATAGTTCCAACAGGGGGAGTACATAATCCAATACAAAGGTTTAATACCATGACGATTCCAAAATGAACAGGATCCATACCTAAAGCTACGACTACAGGTAAGAAAATGGGTGTAAAGATGAGTACGGCAGGAGTAATGTCCATAAACGTACCAACAATTAATAGGATAATATTGATCACTAAAAAGATGACAAACTTATTGCTAAATTGTTCTAGTAGAAAGTTACTCATAAGTTCAGGCACACTTTCAAAAGAAAACAACCATGACATCGCCATAGAGGTACAAATTAAGAACATAACTACCGCGGTAGTTTTGGCACTGGTCAATAATACACTAGGAAAATCTTTTACACGAATATCACCATAGATTAAAGCAAGAATAGCAGCGTATAAAACAGCAATTACAGATGCTTCCGTTGCCGTAAAAACACCAGCAACAATTCCTCCAACAACAATAAAAAGTAGCAGTAGGCTAAAAAATGCCTTTCTAAAATACGTCCATATTTCTTTTAACGGAGCTCTTTGTTCTTTTGAGAATTTTCTGCGGATAGCCACAAATGCAACGTAACCCATTAATGCTAGACCTAGCAATATTCCAGGTAAATAACCTGCAATAAATAAGGCAGCTACAGAGGCGGTACCGCCACTAGCTAAAGCATAAACAATTAAAATGTTACTGGGTGGAATTAGAAGCCCGGTAGTAGATGAGGTAATATTTACCGAAGCACTAAACTCTCTTGGGTATCCTTCCTCTTCCATTCTGTCTGTCATGATACTACCAATAGCTGAGGTTGCCGCAATAGCAGAACCAGATATGGCGCCAAATAACATAGACGCCAATACGTTCACATACGCTAGACCACCAGGCAAACTAGCAACTAATGATTTTGCAAAGTTGATAAGTCTATTGGCAATACCACCTCTTTTCATGATTTCACCTGCCAAAACAAAGAACGGAATGGCAAGTAATGCAAAACTATCAATACCGGTAATCATTCTTTGGGCTATGGTGGTGATGCCTGGTAAACTATCAATATTCAGGAGTAAACTAATGGTGGTAGAAATGCCAATAGAAAAAGCGACAGGCACTTTAAGCATTAATAAAATGAAAAAACTAACAAATAATACGATGATACTTATCACTTCAATACTCATAATTATTCGGTTATTTGGTTAGAATTAATTTTAGCTATGTGGTAGATAGAAAAACACATCATAAGCAATCCGCTAAAGGGGAAAATGCTATATACATATCCCAAAGGTATACGTAAGGTCCCCGAAAGTTGCTCTAAATCTAGGGTAGTATAGACTAAATTAAATCCGCCAATGACCATAACAATTAACGCGAATAAGAAGACACATACTTCAATTAAGAGCAGCACTTTTTTCTTTTTAGCCGATGAGAATTTTTGGTATAAAAAGTCCATCGATAAATGTTCTCTTTTTGCACTTAAATAAGCAGCTCCTAATATGGCAAGCCATATCAAAGAAAAGCGGGCAAATTCTTCGGTCCAAGAGAAGGACCTGTTTAAAAGGTATCTTGAGAATACCTGCCATAAAACGTCTAAAACTAATAATGCAAAAATAAAGATCAAAAGTACTTCCATTATTTTGCAAGTATTTTTAAAAAGGGTATCTAATCTATTCATCATTAGTTCTTTTTTATTTGTTCAATTAAGCTTGATAAATCAGGATTTTCCTTTTCAAATTCTTCTAAAACGGATTTAGATTTTTCAGCGAATAAAGATTTTTCAGGAATGATAATTTCTACACCAGCCTCCGTTGCTATTTTCATAGATTCTTCTACGGAATCATTCCAATATTTTTTTTCAGCTTCAGAAGATTCTTCGGCCGCTTCTTGTACCCATATTTTTTCTTGATCTGTTAACTTCTCCCAATATTTGGTACTTATTAAAAGTACATCTGGTACGGCAGAATGTTGATCTAAAGTATAGTATTTACTGACTTCAAAATGGTTAGAAGAAACAAAGGATGGTGGGTTGTTTTCTGCGCCATCCACAACACCTTGTTGTATTGCAGTATACAGTTCTCCGTAAGCCATTGGCGTAGCAGAACCTCCCATAGCATTCACCATATTAATAGCCATTTGGTTGTTCATTACACGAATTTTTAAGCCTTTTAAATCATCAGGAGTTCTAATGGCTTTATTACTCGTGTAGAAACTACGACTTCCTGCATCATAATAACATAAACCACGTAAATAGAATTTACTTCCCTTTTCTAAAATAGATTTGCCGATGGGACCTTCTAAAACATCAAATTGATGCTCTTTATCTCGAAACAAATAAGGAATACCCAGTACATGATATTCTGGGACAAAATTAGACATGGTGGCAGCACTTACTTTGGTGATAGCCACACTACCAATTTGTAATAACTCTAATACCTCGCGTTCAGATCCTAATTGACCATCAGGAAATATTTTAATCTTTAAAGTGCCATTAGATTTTTTGTCTAAAGACTCTTGGAATTTTAGAATCCCTTTGTGTACCGGATGTGTTTGAGGTAGGGTATGTGCTAAATAAAGTGTTTTAGTTCCAGACTCTTCTTTACACGATGTGATAAATAAAGCGAAAACAACCCAGAGTAGTGTATAGTATTTCATGATGTTTAGTTGAATTTAAAATAATTTACCGCGTTGTTATAGCAAATATCCTGGACCATTTTGCCTAAAAAGTTCAGATCATCAGGTACTAAGCCTTTGCGTACATCTTCGGCAAGTAAATCACATAAAATACGTCTAAAGTATTCGTGTCTTGGAAAAGATAAGAAACTTCTACTATCCGTAAGCATTCCTACAAATCTGCTTAATAATCCCATATTAGAAAGCGCATTCATTTGCTTTTCCATACCGTCTTTTTGGTCTAAAAACCACCAGCCAGATCCCCATTGCATTTTTCCGGCACATTCTCCGGTATTGTAATTTCCCATCATGGTAGCAAAAACTTCATTTTGCGAGGGATTTAAATTATAACTAATCGTTTTAGCCAGAATTCCTTCATGATCTAACCTTCCAAAAAAGGCAGACATAGATTTGGCATGCGTATTATCACCCATAGAATCACAACCAGAATCGGCTCCTAATTCCTCCAATAAACGAGTATTATTATCCCTAAGTGCTCCTAAGTGAAACTGTTGCACCCAGTTTTTTGCATGGTACATTTTGCTTAAATGGTATTGTATGCATGATTTGTAGCTATTTGTCTCAGCTTCAGAAAGCACGCTACCAGAAAGTCTTTTTTTCAAAATAGTATTGGCTTCATCATCCGTAAAGTCAAAAGCATAAATTTGCTCTAGACCAAAATCAGACAAGCGGCAACCATTAGTATTAAAGAAATCTACTCGTTCTTGAATCGCTTTTAATAAGTCAGCCAAAGTGTGAATAGGAAAAGAAACGCAATTTGCTAATTTTTCTAAATAACTTTCAAAAGATATTTTATTGATTAAGAAAAGCTGATCAGGTCTAAACGTAGGATATACTTTAGTGAAAAAACCTTGTTTTGCTATTTCTTGATGGTACGCTAAATTATCAATAGGATCATCTGTGGTACAGATAACTTCTACATTCATTTGTTCAAGCAGTTGCGCAGGAGTTTTATGTGCTAAAATAGTATTCGCTTTAGCATAAATTGCAGAAGCAGTACTTTCTTGTAAAATAGCATCAACATCAAAGTAACGTTTTAGCTCCAAATGCGTCCAATGAAATAAAGGATTTCGTAAGGTATACGGAACCGTTTCTGCCCATTTGTTGAACTTTTCTTCTTGTGACGCGTTGCCTGTAATATATTTTTCATCGATACCATTAGCTCTCATAGCACGCCATTTATAATGGTCGCCGTTGAGCCAAGCATCAGAAAGATTTGCCATAGGCTTATTTTCTGCGATTTGCTTTGGGGATAAATGATTGTGATAATCAATTATAGGCATGTCTTTCGCAAAATCGTGATACAGCTTTATGGCTATATCAGAATTCAACAAAAAGTTATCTGTAATAAAGTTCTTTGATGTTATGGAAGCCATTGCTTATAAACTGTTTTTAATACCTAATTCTAATCCTCTTAATTCCGCTAAACCGCGTAACCTTCCAATTCCTGAGTATCCAGGATTCGTTTTCTTATTCAAATCATCTAACATTTGATGTCCATGATCTGGTCGCATAGGTATTACGGCATCTTTTCTGCCTTCTTTAGCCCTACGCTTTTGCTCTATTAGAATTTCTTTAACCACACTATACATATCTACATCGCCTTCTAGATGGTTGGCTTCATAGAAATTACCTTGTGCATCTCTTTTGGTGCTTCTAAGGTGAATAAAGTGAACACGATCTGAAAAATGTTTAAATATTTGAACCAAATCATTATCATCTCTAACCCCTAAAGAACCGGTGCAAAAAGTAATTCCGTTGGCTATATGTGGAACTTGTTCAAATAAATAAGCATAATCAGCCTCGGTGCTAACCACTCTTGGCAAGCCTAATATTGGAAAAGGTGGATCATCTGGGTGAATACACATCACTACATTTTCTTGTGCAGCAATGGGGATAATTTCTTTTAAGAAAGCAACTAAGTTTTCTCTAAGTATAGACGCATCAATAGTATCATAGGTATTTAATACTTTTTGAAACTGTTCTAAAGTATAACCTTCTTCTGCACCAGGTAAACCAGCAATGATATTGTTGATTAATTGCGTTTTATCAGCAGCTGATAGTTGGTCAAGATATGCTTTAGCTTCCGTTTTTTGAGTAGCTGAATAGGTGCTTTCCGCACCAGGTCTTTTTAAGAGGTAAAGTTCAAAAGCAGCAAAAGCAGTGACATCAAAACGTAGTGCTCTAGAGCCGTCTTCTACTTCATAATCAAGTGATGTTCTGGTCCAATCTAAAACAGGCATAAAATTATAACATACGATGTGAATGCCACAAGAAGCTAAATTTTTAATACTTTGTTTGTAATTTTCAATGTAGATTTCGAAATTACCAGAGCGTGTTTTTATGTTTTCATGAACAGGAATACTTTCCACAACACTCCATGTTAAACCTACTTTTTCAATAATAGCTTTACGTTCTTTAATTGCAGCTACTTCCCAAACTTCTCCGTTTGAAATTTGATGCAATGCAGAAACAATACCTGTTGCACCTGCTTGTTTTATATCTGATAACGATACGGGGTCATTTGGCCCGTACCAACGCCATGTTTGTTCCATACAATTTTATTTTTTCAATTAAACGCCACTAAATGCACTAAAACCTCCATCAATAGGAACTACAATACCTGTTACAAATTTTGAAGCATCTGCACATAAGTAATGTATAGTACCATTTAATTCGTCAGTTTCACCAAAACGATTCATAGGGGTATTTTTAATAATAGTTTCCCCACGATCCGTGTATTTACCCGTTTCTTTATCTATTAATAAATCTCTGTTTTGATTGCCAATAAAGAAACCAGGAGCAATGGCATTGACACGTAAACCTTCTCCGAATTTAGAGGCTAATTCTACAGACAACCATTTAGTGAAATTATCTATGGCGGCTTTAGAGGCAGAATAACCAACAACTCGTGTAATAGCGCTCTGTGCAGTCATGGAAGAGATGTTGATAATCACTCCTTTTTTATTTTCGACCATCTTTTTGCCAAACACTAATGCTGGTAAAATACTACCGAATAAATTTAAATCTACAACCTTTTTGAAGTCATCAATAGTCACATCAAAGATGGTCTGATCTACACCAATGGTTGCGCCTGGCATATTACCACCCGCAGCATTAATAAGCACATCTATTTTACCGTGTGTTGCTATAATTTGATCGGCAATTTCTTTTAAGCTAGTTTCATCTAATACATTACATACATAACCAAACACATTGGCACTAACTTTTTTTAATTTCTCTAAAGAAGCATTTACGGTTTCTTCTCTACGGTCAAGTACAATTACGGTAGCACCATTACCTAGGAGGTAGTTAGACATTTCACCGCCTAAAACGCCGCCACCGCCTGTGATTAAGATTACTTTATTTTCTATATCAAACAAATTCATTCTATCTGTTGTTTTTCTTAGGTTATACTTCTAATTATGAAGCGTTACGAGTGTGTTTTAATCTAATTAAAAATTTACGTGTACGCACACGTAAATATAGACAGATTTTTTTCATTTTCACTATATTTACCAAAATTTGTGTACGCACACGAAAAATAATTCCAATTTGAAGATTAGCATATGATTACGATTAATGACATTGCAAAAGAAGCTAAAGTTTCAGCTGGGACTGTAGATAGAGTAATTCATGAAAGGGGAGGAGTTTCAAAAAAAACGGCTGCTAAAATAAAGTCCATTATAGCCAAGCATGATTTTCGAATCAATGCTGTAGCTAGTTCTTTAGCATTGAATAAAAGAGTGCAAATTGCGGTATTGATTCCTGATTATGATGCGGGGAATACATTTTGGAAATCACCGATGCTGGGTATTCTTAAAGCTAAAGAGGAGGTTAAAAAAATTGGTGCGAGTGTTTCTTATTTTAGTTTTAATCAATTTGACGAAGCTTCGTATGTGCGCCAATTTAAAGAAGTAATTGCCTCGAAACCTGACGCCTTATTATTGGCTCCATTGTTTGGGTCTGCCACTAAAGGTTTGGCAAAAGAATTGGATGATAAAGAGATTCCTTATGTGTTCTTAAACATTAATTTAGAGGGGTGTAATAATATTTCATTTATAGGGCAAGATGCTTATATGAGCGGATTTCTGGCAGGGAAATTAATGCAACTCTCCATAAAGGAGAAAAGCGCCATTGCTATTATGCAAACCAGAGCGAACCTTGACAATAACCATGCTATTTACAAGAGAATAAAAGGCTTTGAGGATTATTTTTCATTGAATAAACTCAGCGTACCGCTCTTAAATATCAACCTAGTTGATTTAGAAAATACCGAGGTATTAGCAGAAAAATTAAAGACTATGTTTGTTGAAAATCCTGATATAAAAGGGGTTTATGTTCCTAATAGTCGTGTATTTCGTTTTGTAAACGCCATTAATGATACAAAAATCAAAGATTTAGTGCTTCTTGGTTTTGATGGTACGGAAGAAAATGTAAAATGTTTAGAAAATGAAAAAGTAGCTTTTTTAATCTCCCAACAACCCTTTAAAGAAGCATATGAAGCTATTAAATTAATGGTTGATTTTTTAGTAGATAAAAAAGAATTAGACGAAAGAATTTATTCACCAATAGAGATTTTAACTAAAGAAAATGTGCAATTTAGTAAACATAGTAAATAAATAAGAAAAACAGTAAGGCTTATGAGCTCTACTGTTTTAGTTGTATTACGTTAATTCCGCTTTTAAGAAGAATTACCAGTTTATTCTTTTTTATTTTCTTCCCGTTAAGCAAGACTTTTTTTGGACTGGAAGAAATCGTAAATTCGGCAGACATTCCTTCTGGAATTTCTAGGGTGTATAGTTCAGATTTTTCACTCTTTTGGTATGTTCCAGAAATGATTCCATTTTTAGTAGGTACTTTAATCGTTGTATATGATAATTCTGCCAATTGAGGTTTTATTTCTGCAATTTTGAAACCTGCAGTTTTAGGTTTTATCCCCCACATGTAACGTGTTATAATATTTAACGGAGCGGTACCCCAAGCATGGTTCCAATCAGAATTTGGTTTGTATTTTACATCCCAAGCTTCCATGGTCATGGTAGCACCTACTTCCATCATATTCCACCAATTTCTGTCGCCTTCAGTTTCCGTAATCAAGTCAAAACCATATTGCGCTTCACCATTTTTAAAAAGACCTTCTAATAAATACTGAGATCCATATACACTGCAGGCCATACCTCTAGTTTTTACAAAAGCGGTAACACTTTCAACGTGTTCTTTGGGTACTAAATCAAAAGCCAAAGGCAACATATTGGCATGTAGTGAAGCATGTGTACTGTTCTCACCGTCTATATAATATCCTTTATCAGTATCAAATAACTTGGTGTTGATTACCTTTTTAACGGATGCTGCTTTATTTTTAAAAAAACTCACGTCTTCTTTTTTACCAAGAAAACCAGAAATTCCGGTCATCAATTTTAAATTATAATAGTAAAAAGAATTCACGACTGTATTTACGGGCACAATTTCATACCCATCTCTTTCACCTTCGGCAGTCGCTAGTTTCCATCCCGTATCTTTTTGTGCAGGAGGCCAATCTATAATATCTTTTATTTTCGTGTCTGGTTTTTTAAATCCTAGTTGTTTTATTAATTCTTGAGTTAGATGAGGAGAAGAAGAACTTATTAAGCCGTCTTCTCGTTCTAAATCCATTAAGGTTTTTAGTTTTAGATTTTCGTAATGTTTTTCAAGAGGAGCTAAGTCGCCCGTATACATATAATCGGCATGGAACATTAAAACGGTATGCAATAACCATTCTGTGGGCCAAGTAGGGTTATCAATAAAATATTCATTAGTTCTACGGCCTATGGTGTATACACTATCTACACTATAATGGCTTAATTGATTGATGTAGGCATCCGCTTCATAAGGAATTCTTTCGCGATCGCCATCAACATAATACCCGGTAAAGCTGGTTGCTTTTATGGTGTGTTTGCAAAGGTCCCAAATAGCATCTAACACCTTATCTGATGAGGTGAAATCGCTTGCGTTATCATGAAATCTATTGTGAACAGCCTTCTGAAAGAATTGTATTTCTTCCATTGGAATCGTTAAATTGGCTACTTCGCAATACCTGAAAGGCATAATGGTACCCAGAGTTTTTGGGAGTAGTATAGCCGCTCCGCTTGTATTCCTTTTGTCAGGAGTAAGACTTAAGTCCATTTTTTTATCTGCTGATAGTCCATTTAAAACTACTTTTTGATAGCGGATGGTTCCTCCAGGATTTCTGTCTACCTTATTTTGATCGTTTAATTTTTCACCCAAATGGAAAACTAAAGAATCGTTCTGAGTCTTTTTGCTTTCTAATTGAACCGTACCAAAAAAAGCTTTTCCATAATCTATAAGGTAAGAACCTTCTCCTAGTTTAGTGATTTTTTTAGGAGCAACTAAAGTGGTTTCTAACTGTATTTTTTCAGGACTATCTTGAGCTTGGTTATTGGCAATAAAAGTAATAAAAAGGAGTAAAGTAATATACTTTCTCATAGTATGTTGTACTAGAATAATTGATCAAAAATTTATAATTTAGGATTTGAAACTATGGTATTATTGTACATAGCGTCTAAGCCCATTTGTATGCAAACAGCAGTGTTTGCGCCTGTAACAATATCAGAGATGGGGGTTGTATTGGAAATAATACTATCTCTAAAATCAATTAAAGCTTGTTCACTTGGTTCTAAATGTTCCATAACAATTGGAATACCTAAACCTTCTTCCCATTTTAGAGTGGCTCCAGATACGCCATCAAGAACCCCTATTTCTTTTTTTTCATTTCCTTCCGGGTAAAACCATGCTTTTGAATATTCTAAAATAATAGAACCTTTATCGCCTTTAACGCGTATTTTGTATCCATCTTTAGCATTGCTAGTTAAACAGGTAAATGTTGCTTTTACGCCACTTGGGTAGCTGTAGATTAAGTGAATATTATCAAAAGTTTCACGGCCATCTTTCCAATAATCTACACCACCAGCACCCATTACTTGATGAGGTACTTCATCTAAAACCCAATTTGCAAAATCTATTTGATGAGAGCAAAGCTCAGCGAGTAATCCTCCGGAGTATTCACGGTACATACGCCAATTAATAGCTCTTTCTAACGCTGGCTCTGGAACCATACGTCTCCAATCTCCATGACGGTTCCATTGGCACTCAAAGGAAGCAATTTTTCCTATTTTTCCATTTTTTATCAAGTCTACTACGTGGGTGTAAAGCCTAGAGCTGTGGTATTGATGACCGGTTTGGAATATCGTATTCGATTGGTTTACTTTCTGAGTTAATTGATCAATTCCCACATAACCTTTTGCCATTGTTTTTTCGCAATAAACATGCTTTCCAGCATCTAATGCCTCCATAGCAATTTGAGAATGGGTGCTAAAAGGTGTGGAAACTAGAATGGCATCAATAGTTTTATTATCTAATAATCTACGGTAATCATCATACCCTTTTGCTTTTCCTTTTACGGCTTTTAACCCTTGTTCTAATCTAAAAGGTAAAACATCGCAACATGCGGTCACATTAAATTTATCAATTTTATTAATATTAGATATCATTCCAGTTCCTCGGTCACCAGTGCCTATAATGCCAATAGTTAAAGTATCATTTGCATTTTTAAAATCAAGAACGTTTCCTAAAGCTACTGCAGATGTTGATAAAGCTGCTGTTGCAACAGACCCTTTGATTATAAATTCTCTTCTTTTCATGTAAAACTTTTAGTGGTGTTATAGGATAATATTAGATTTTTTGGATGATTATACGGATTTAATCTCCCATCCTGGTTCGTACGTTCTAGACCATAATTTCATGGCTTCTCTATTAAATATACGTCCTGTAGTTTCATCAACTTCAAAAGAATCATCTATGCGGTACGCAATATTTGCATAATGTGTAAGCATTTGACTTATAGCACCTTGATCAATAGGAGAGGTTAATTCTGCTTTACCTCTAATAGCGTCAAAGAAGTTTACGGTATGTGCCGCAGAAAGCTGTCCGCCACCACCTAAAGCATTACCATCTTCTATACCAGGAACAACATTTTCTCTGATTAATTCCCCTTTAAGGTTGTATAAACGGTAGCCATCACGATCTATTTTTGCAGAACCTTCTGATCCGTAAACAATAGTACCTCTTCCAGCGCCATATTTGTCATACCCATTACGGCTACGACCATCCCATTGGATTGTTTTTTTATCTGCAAAATTAAAGGTAGCTTCCATTGTATCATACATTTCCCAACCATCGTCCTTATATTGGAATTTTCCTGCATTAATGCCTACATGTTCAGGGTATTCTACATCTAAGGCCCAACGTGCAATATCTAATTCATGTGTCGCATTATTACCCATTTCGGCAGTACCATAATCCCAACCATACCAGTGCCAGTTATAATCCCAAGTGTTGTCTGTATACGCTCTTCTAGGAGCAGGACCCTGAAATAAATCCCAATCTAAACCAGCAGGTGGATTTGCTTTTACTTGATGCGGAACAGCACCTCTTTTACTGGTATAAAAGGCAATTGCTTTGTAAGCATCACCAATAACACCATTATGTATGTCTTTTATAATCTCTTGCGATTGTAATGAAGAACGTTGTTGGTTCCCCATTTGCACTACCTTATTGTATTTTTTCTGGTAAGCAACCAATAATTCTCCTTCCTCAGGATTGTGGCTACATGGTTTTTCTAAAAACACATGTTTCCCTGCTTGCATTGCCATACAGGCACCTGGAGCATGCCAATGATCGGGAGTTGCCATAAAAATAGCATCTACATTTTTATCATTGATGATGTTTCTAATGTCGTTTTCTAATTTTGGTTTTGCACCAATAGATTTAGAAACATTTGCAGCAGCTTTATCGCGCTGACTTTTCATAACATCACATAAGTAAGATAGTTCGATATTGTTATTCTTATCACCCATAGCAGAGATATAGGCATTGTATCGTCTTCCTAAACCTTGAATAGCGACATGGATTCTGTCATTTGAACCTATTATCTTTGAGTAGCTCTTTGCAGACATTGCATTTACGCTATGGCTTCCTAAAGTAACCCCTACAGCTCCAATAGCTGTTTTTCTTATAAAATCTCTTCTGTTTGACCCCATCTTCTTATTCATTTATAGTATTAATTGGACGAATTTTTACATTTTTAAAGGACACCAAATCACCATGATCTTGTAATAATATTTGTCCTTTTTCTAAAGCACCAAAATTTGGCCATTTTTCATATTTACTTTCAGATACTAATTTTAAGTACTCTTCACTATTTCTTTCGTATTCTAAAACTTTTACATCATTTAACCAGTGTTCTACATGGTTGTCTTTAGATATAATATAGGCGGTATTCCATTCTCCGATTGGATGAATAGGTTTATTGGTGTCTGCTTGTATCAAATCATACAAGGAAGAAACCGTTCTACTACCATCATGATTGCCAAGCTTAGCATCAGGATGTAAGGCATCATCTAAAATTTGATATTCCAATCCAATAGAAGAGCCATCACCTTTATTTAATTCCGTATCTACATAATACTTTATACCACTATTTGCGCCAGGTGTTAATTTAAAATCTACAGTTAATTCAAAATCAGCATACAATTCATTCGTAACAATATCTCCACCAGCAGTAGCTTCTCCGCCACCAGAAGCTAGAACACTTAAGATACCATCTTCAATTTTCCAACCAGTTTCAGGAAACTTATCTAGTTTAGCACCACGCCATCCCTCAGTAGTTTCTCCATCCCATAATAATTTCCAGCCTTTCTTCTTCTCATCGATGGTCAATTGGTTTTTTGTGTTTATGGGTTGGATAGGTGATTTTCTGCTGTATTTAGTAAGACTATCCGTAAGAATCTTTACGTTTTTCCAAATAATCTCAGTTCCTTCTTTTTTATCAGCATGTATTTCATGAACCTGTAAGCATATGAAACCACTTCCTGTTTTCCCATCAATTAAATAAGCAGCAGGGACATCATTAATCCAAGTTTTTAAGGTGTCACCAATCGCTTCAATTCTATAGTGGTTCCAATCATTTTGCTTAAAAGCTTTTTGTGCTGCAGGGTTGCCATCTAACGGGTTTAACCAACCACGTCTAGATTCATCATAAATACCACCACTCCATGCTCTATCAGAAGGGTCTATCTCTACTTGATAGCCATGAACTCTTCCGTCTCTATAATTAGGAAAACTGTTGCTGCGTATTTGTATGCCAGAATTCATGCTAGAATCTACCTTATAATCTAATTCTAAAATAAAATCGCCATACATTTTATCAGACGTTAAAAAAGTATTTGGAGTATCATGAACAGTACTGCCTACAATTGCTCCATCTCTAACTGTGTATTTTGCAATCCCTCCTTTTTGGTTCCATCCATTTAATGTTTCTCCATCAAATAAGCTTATCCAAGGAGTGTCATCTTTCGGTTCGTTCTTACAGTTAAAAAATAAGGATACTACACATAAGAGTAGTATTCTATTGAAGAAAATGGAATTTTTCATGGTAAATTTTAGTTTGTTAATAAGTTAGGCAAATTAGTGTATCTGTTGTTTTTTTGGATGGATAAATCAATCCAAACCATGGACATACTATTTAAAATGGTTTCTAAAAATAATGTATCATAAATTAATATTTAGAATTTTAAGCCTAATATTTTTATAATAAAGTGCTTTTAAACTTCTGTTTTTTATGATATTGGCAACTATACTGAATTTCATATAGCAATTTTGTCCATATATCAGAATAATATGTCCATCCATTAACAGGCTCTTAACATTACTTTAGCGAACAATTAACTTAACATAGAATAAAATGGAAAAACTAAAACTATTAATGGTTACCTTATTATTGGGTTTGTCATCAACATTATTGGCGCAGACTAAGGTGTCTGGTGTTGTTGCAGATGAGTTGGGTATGCCCATTCCGGGAGCAAACGTAGTCGTAAAAGGAACAACCAATGGGACTGTTACGGATTTTGATGGAATTTTTGAAATTGAAGCGAGTAGTGGAGCAACTTTACAGTTTTCTTATATAGGATACAGTACGAAAGAAGTAGCTTATAAAGGACAATCTTCCTTGAATGTAACATTGTCTGAGGATACAGCATTGTTAGATGAAGTTGTTGTTATTGGTTATGGTTCAGTAAAGAAAAGTGATTTAACAGGAGCGGTTGCTTCTTTAAGTGCTGAGAATTTAACGGAACAAAAGAAAACAGATATTGGTCAAGCACTACAAGGTAGAGTTGCTGGGGTAGATGTTAGAACATTAAACTCAAAGCCGGGTGCACCTCTTAATATACAAATTAGAGGTAATACGGTTATCACTGCCAACCAAGGTGGCGAAAGAGATGGGGTTAGTGATGATTTGAGTGATGATCCAGATCAACCATTATATGTTGTAGATGGAATCTTCTTTGATGATATTAATGTATTAAATCCATCTGATATTCAGCAAATGGATATCTTAAAAGATGCTTCTGCAACGGCAATATATGGTTCTAGAGGGGCTAATGGGGTGGTTATTATTACCACTAAGAATGGTATTGAAGGAAAAACAGTATTCACCTATGAATCTAGTTTTGGTTTGCGTTCTGCAACCAATATACCAGATATGCTTAGTGGAGATGAATATGTTGGTTTCGTAGATGACGTGTTACGTGCTAGAGAATGGTTAAACACTTCAAGAACTGTAGCAGATTATAATAATGTGACTATAGACCGTTCTACAGAGTATTTTAGTAGCAACGGCAATCAAGAGGTAGCAAATGTAGCTAGCGGTAATTATACTGATTGGATGGGCTTATTAAGAAAAACAGGAGTTCAAACAAGTCATACTGTGGGTATGTCAGGTGGAGCAAATGGTTTAGTATATAGTGGTTCTTTAGGTTATTTGCATGATGAAGGTGTAATGGGGATTGAAGAATTTGAGCGTTATAATATTAGTGCTTCACTTTCAAAAAAGGTGTCAGATAAACTTACCGTAGGGATAAAAACATATTTAGCATTATCAGAACGTGAGCAAGGAAGTAGAGAATTATTTAGAAGTTCTTTAAGATTAGCTCCTACTGTGAGTGCTTATGACGCTAATGGAGAACCTGTTCTTGCTCCAGATGCACAAGATGACCGTTTTCTTAATCCGCTTTATGAAGCAGATGGTGCTTGGAGGGTTAATGACAGATCTTTAGATGTAATTGCAAACGTATTTTTGAATTATAAGCCAAAAGAATGGTTAAATCTTAAAACGCAATTCTCTCCCAATGTAAGTGCCAAGCGTTTTGGTGAGTATCGTGGTTTGTTGACAAAATCTTCCAGAAATGATGAAAGCAGAATAAGATCTTATTATGATACAGGGTTAAATACTTCATATACTTGGGATAACATTGCTGATTTTGATTTTGATATTGCAGAAGGTCATAATTTAAAAACAACCTTAATTACCTCTATCTATTATAACAACGAAGAAGGAAGTAATATTCAAGTTCGTGATTTTGATACCGATGCTTACTTATTTTTTAATACACAAGCAGGAGCAGATACGCCTAATGATTATGGAACTTTTTATTCTAAAGAAACCTTATCTTCTTTTGCAGGTCGTTTAAACTATAATATTAAAGATAGATATCTTTTTACAGCAACAGGAAGGTATGATGGTTCTTCTAAATTATCAGAAGGAAATAAATGGGCATTCTTTCCATCGGCAGCCTTTGCATGGAAAGCAAGTGAAGAAGAATTTCTTCAAAATACAGACTGGTTAAATAATTTAAAATTACGTGTAAGTTATGGGGAGTCTGGAAATGATAAAACAGTAAACCCTTACAGTTCGTTAGCATTTTTGAGTCAAACAGGTTATTTGTTTGGCGATGAGTCAAATATTGGAAAAGTGGTTTCAAACTTATCTAATGCAGATTTATCTTGGGAAATTTCTAAAGAATATAATTTCGGATTAGAAGTAGGTGTGTTAAACAACAGAATAAGTTTAGGATTTGAATATTACAATAAGAAGACAGAAGGTAGTGTTCTTGCGCGTCAGTTATCTTTCATAACTGGTTTTGGAGATGAAGAAAATACGCCAAGTGCAATTGGTAATTTTGGTTCTGTACGTAATAGCGGTATAGAAGTAACTCTAAATACTGTGAATGTTAGAAATGATAATTTTACTTGGAAAACGAATATCAACTTCTCAAATAACAAAAACGAAATTCTAGAGCTATATGGAGGTTTAGATCAAATAACTCTTAGCGATTCTCGTCTTAATGGTGTGTTACAGGTAGGTTCTCCTATTGATGCTGTATTTGATTATGAAGTTGATGGTATCTGGCAAATAGATGAAGCTGCAGAAGCTGATGCTTTAGGAAGTATACCAGGGCAATATAAGTTTGTAGATCAATTAACGGTAGATACTAATGGTGATGGTGTAGCAGATGCTACAGATGGCGTAATCAATCAAGATGATAAAAGAGTTATAGGTTCACAATCTCCTGATTGGATAGCGGGTATGACCAATACCTTTAGTTATAAAAATTTAGAACTTAATGTTCAAGTGAATACAAGACAAGGGGTATTCGGACATTCAGAATTTCACCAGAATTTTGCAACGTTTAATGGCGATAAAGCGATATTTAATAGCCTAGACCAAGATTATTGGACCCCTAACAACCCAGGTGGTAAATATCCTTCACCTGAATATGGGGAGTCAAATCCTTGGTTCTATGAAGATATGTCTTTTGTTAGAATAGCGAATATTGGCATGGCATATGATTTCCCAGACACTCTTTTAGATAAATTTAAAATGTCAAGTTTACGTATGACTCTAAACGTTCAGAACCCATTCACATTTACGGATTTTGAAGGTCCAGATCCAGAAACAGGATTACAGAACTCCTATAATATGGGGTATTCTGTAAAAACAATATTGTTCGGTCTTAAGTTATCCTATTAATTTTTAAACTAGAAAAAGATGAAATTATTAAAAAACATAAATAATGTTATAGTCTTGTTCGCTGTTCTGGTAACAACAAGCGCATGTAATGACTATATAGAGGAAGATATTTACTCAGATATTACCAGTGAGAACTTTATTGATCAAGATAATGCAGATCAATTAGTGGTAGGTGTCTATACAAGTATGCGTACAGTATATAGAGATTACACCTTTAAATTTGATGGTACAGATATTTTTGCGAACAAAGGAGATCTTTCTTCGCTTTCTGCAACCAATGATTATTTTAATTTAACCTCTAGTGCAGGGCAATCTGTTTGGGCAAATAACTATGGCGTTATTGGTAAAGCAAATTTTGTAATTAACCGTTATGAAAATCAAATCCAATGGAGCGATACTAATTTAGAGGCTAAAGCATATGGTATTGCACAGGCAAAAGGATTAAGAGCATTGGCTTATTTTAATTTAGTGCAACAATATGGTGGTGTGGTTCTAGAAGTTGAGGAAGCGCAGAGTATCCGTACTGATTATGTAAGATCTTCAGAGCAAGAAACGTACAATCTTATTATTTCAGATTTAGAAGCGGCTATACCAAGCTTGGAGGAAGCTCCAGAAACTGGACGCTTTTCTAAAAGAGCAGCACAACATGTATTAGCAGACGTATACCTTACAAGAGCCTACACTTCTTTTGGCGAAAGTACAGATTTTGCTACGGCAGCAGCATTAGCAGAAGAAGCAATAAATGGCTATGATATTAGAAGTCAGTCTTTTGCTGAGCTATTTGCGTATGATAATCAAGTAAATGATGAAGTGCTTTTTGCAATGCAATGGGGTACTAGTGGTTTTACAGCGGACAAGGATAACAATAAGCATTCGTTATTCATGAATCAAGTGTCTAATTATCCTGGTGTTAACAGAGCAACAACGCCTTACGGGTTTAGTGATTTTTCAATGATGCCAACACCATTCTATTATTCTTTATTTGCGGCTAATGATAGTAGAGATGATGTTACTTTTCATAGAGCCATTTTAGCTGATGCAGATGATGAGCTGAAAGATGCTAGCGGAAATTTATTAGATAATATAGTGGCTGGAGATACCGTAGTGTATTATCCAAAAGTAGCTTTAGATGCAGCAGAATTAGTAGCACATTTAGATCGTCATTGGGTATACCAGCCAGATGAGTATTTATTTGGAAGACCAGACGCCATAGCAGGTGTAAACTATTTGTACACTTTAAATGCAGAATTGACCAACTTTCCAATTTTCAAAAAGTTTGATGATGAAGATTTTAATGAAACAAGACTGGGAGCACGTGATACCTATGTATTTAGAGTAGCAGAAACTCATTTAATAGCTGCAGAAGCTTATTTAGGAGCAGGAAATTCTTCTCAAGCGTTATTTCATATTAATAGGGTGCGTGAAAGAGCTACAGGTGTGGCTAATGAATATACATCAATTACTATAGATGATATCCTTGATGAGCGTGCTTTAGAGCTTGCAGGTGAAGATAATAGATGGGCGGTATTAAAGCGTACTGGTAAGTTAGAAGAAAGAATAACGCAATATAACCCTCAAGTTATAGATCACGGAGCATTTGATGCAAGTACTCATTTATTACGTCCGATACCAGCTAGTGAGCTACAATTATCTCCAGAGACGATGACTCAAAACCCTGGATACTAATTAGCTAAATGAATTAATTTTTAGTGATTTTAATTTTTTAGTCTATAGGCAGGCGAGAAATTGCCTGCCTATTTTTTAAAAATTCTATTCCCCTTTTTAAGTCTTTTATAGATCAAAATTATGACGACTACTCTTTATAAAAAAAATGTGGCAATGACTTTATGTGCCATAGCTTTTTTCCTATTTTTTTCGTGTTCAAAACCTCATATAAATCAGTACTTTTTAATTATTGGTTCTTCAGCTAATCCTGTTGAATTAGAGACCATTAATGATCTTAAAAAAGATTTATCTAAGGTTGTTTCAGAAGAAATTTTAATTCTAACCGATGAGGATGAAGTACCCACGTCAGGGACAATTTTTGTCTTAGGGACAACAACATCTAATACACTACTAAAAGATTTAGCAGCGGCTAAAAAAATAACATTGTCTGCAGAATTGCCAGGATCAAGAGGAGGAATTTGGGCAAAAACAAACTTAGAAAACGGACAAGAAGCAATCGTTATTGGCGGGTCTGATGTAGAAGGACTGCAATACGCAATTTATGATTACGCAAAAGAAATTTTAGGAATAGATCCTTTTGAATATTGGACAGGGAAAATGCCTAGCGCCAAATCTAAAACGGCTATTTACGATTTTAAAGCAAAAACTATAGAACCACCAAAAGTACCTATTCTAGCCTATTTTGAGAATGATGTAGATGAATTGGCAAATTACCGAGGTAAACTTTTAGAATATGATTGGGAGAGTTATACAGAAATGATAAACTCTTTAGTACGCTTACGTTACAATGCAATCCAATTTTTTGACATGTTGGGCAGGCCAGAATTTTTTGTAAGACCTGAATATAAAAAATTAAACCCGAATTATCAGATAGATATTGAATATCTAGACAAGATGATAGACTACGCCAAATTAAAAGGCATGAAAATTCAAATAGATTTTGAATTAGGGTATCAAATACATCCAATGGATGAAAGTAAAGCAGAATGTTGGGCAACGTATAAAGAAGACTGGATCACTGCGTGGAAATATTATTTAGAAAAAACACCATTAAGTAAGACAGATATTTATGTGCTGCGTCCTAGAAACCAAGTTTGGGATTGGGAATATAAAAGCTCTTGTGGCGAATCTAAAATTGATGTTTTTAATGAAGTTTATGAGGCCTTTGGTGCTCTTGTAGATCAATACAATCCTGAAGCTATAAAAGTAGCCATCTGTTATAGTGATGGGATGGAAATGTTTAATGAAGGGTTCAGTCCTCCAAAAGATTGGACTGTAGTTTGGTCAGACCATGGTTTTGGAACCTTTGACCACGAAATTAAGGATACAAAAGGATATGATTTTGGTACTTATATGCATGCAGGGTATTGGTTAAATCACACTGTTCATAACCCGTATCCAGAGCTTGTTGAAACAGTAATGAAAGACATGTTTCAAAAATATGAAGCAGATAAATATTCCTTAGTTAATGGACAAAACTTTAGACCATTCTTATTAAATCTTGAGGCTTATAGTCAAGTTTGTTATGATCCAGAAACTTTCACAAGTGATAGTTTTTATAAAACTTGGACAGAGCGTTATTTTACTCCCGATGTTGCAAAGCATGCCGTTACTTCAATGCAATATTTACATAAAGCACAGGAAGGCAGAAAAGGGTATGTAGAACATTTATGGGAAATTAGAGAAGCGGTCTCCTACCTTTCAAATGCTCCAATAGTGCGCCCAGGAAAAACACCAATTCCTTTTGATTATGAGCGTGTTCTAGGGGATTTGGAAAATACAGCAAGAACCAAATCATATCTAGAAAAAGCATTTGCTGAAGCTGAAACAGGCTATGAAAAAGCAAATAAGAGAGATACTTTTTACCATTCCTACATTTTACTTCCAGTGCAATTATACTCAGATTTAATTGCGTTCGAAACAGCGCTTCATAAAATGGCAAAGCTTAAAAGTCAATACGAAACTACAAAGGATAAGAAGTTCCTAGCAGAAGCCATAACAATACTTCCAGAAGCGAAAAATAAACTTAAGATAGTTTTTGATCATAGAAGCTCGGGAGATTTAGATGATAAATGGAAAAATTGGTATTCTATTGCTATTCGCAGACAGAATAATGGTTTTCCAACCTATGAGATGTTAGATGCCATTGAGGCAAATCTTAAAAAAATGACACTATAAATCAAGGATAATGAGATTGATAAAAACACTTAAAACCAGCACTGCTTTACTAGGCATTTCTCTCCTTTTTCTAGTTTCATGTAAAGAGGAGCCAGAAAATACTTTAGCGACTACAACCGTTAAGGAAGCGGTAGACTATACGGCAAAAGTATATCCATTATTAGATTCAGAGAATTCTAGATGGTTTTTCTTTTCGTCTGCAAACCGTCCTTTCGGAATGGTAAATTTAAATCCAGATACCCAAATAGGAGGTGCTTGGGGTAGTGGTTATCGTTATAAGACAGATACCATTAAAGGCTTCAGTCATATTCATGCATGGCAACTATCGGGAGTTTCTGTAATGCCGGTTACCATTAACGAGAATACTAAGGAAGCTATTTACACCGATTTTTATTCAAAATTCAGCCATGAAAAAGAACAAATTACCCCTGGTTATCATTCGTTAGAGTTAGATAGGTATCAAATTAAAGCAGAATTAACGAGTACAAAAAGAGTAGGCTTACATCAGTATGAATTTCCTGATATTAGCAACAAGGCTATATTATTTAATTTAAATACGGTATTAGGTCCTTGTGAAAATATAGAAGGGTTGTTGGAGCAAAATAATAGTAAAGAACTTTCTGGTAAATTAATAATGACTCCTACGCATCGAAGGCCAAAGCCTGTTACTGTTTATTTTAAAGTAATACTAGATACAGAGATAGCTTCTTTAGAACAAGATGAAGAAACCAAGAATTATCTTATCAATTTAAAAGATACAGCACGTTCGGTAGCAATGAAGGTTGGTATTTCTTATACCTCAGTGGCGAATGCAGCCACTAATATTGAGAAGGAATTACCAAACTGGGATTTTAATGAAATTGTTGATGAATCAAAAAAAGAATGGAATAATCTATTAGGTAGAATTGAAGTAAAAGGGGGTTCTGAAAATGATCAAAGAAGATTTTATACAGATTTATGGCATGCCCTTCAAGGCCGTAGAATAATTAGTGATATAAATGGCGCATACCCAGATAATACAGGAAAAGAATTTAGGGTAGGACAATTGCCCTTAGATGCTAATGGTAAACCAAAATTCAATCAATATAATTCAGATTCTTTTTGGGGAGCACAGTGGACTTTAAACACCTTATGGGGGCTCGTTTATCCTGAAATCATGGAAGAGTTTACGTATTCATTAATGCAATATTATAAAGATGGAGGACTCATCCCAAGAGGGCCGTCAGGAGGAAATTATACCTATGTAATGACAGGAGCATCTGCGACTCCGTTTATGGTCAGTGCCATTCAAAAAGGTATTGTGAAAAATGATATTGAAGAGATGTATCAAGCTTTAAAAAAGAACCATATGCTCAATGGTATCATGGGGAAAGCAGGGTATGAACATACTACAAACTTAGGAGGTGGTTTAAAATACTACATAGAAAATGGTTTTGTTCCTTATCCTATTCCTGAAGGAGATTTTGGGAGCCATCAAGATGGCGCAAGTATGACGATGGAGTATGCCTACCAGGATTGGACTTTAGCGCAATTGGCGAAAAAATTAAATCATACGGAAGATTATGAGTATTTCATGAAAAGAGCATCAAATTACAAGAATGTTTTTGATACAGAAATGGGGTGGATGCGTCCAAAAAATGTTGAGGGAGAATGGAAAAAAGACTACGATCCTTATCAGGTTGAAAACGGCTTTATAGAGTCAAATGGAGCGCAATCAACATGGTTTGTACCACATGATCTAAAAGGCTTGGCTTCATTAATGGGAGGAGAAGAAGCCGCAGTAGAGAAGTTACATATGCAATTTGAAAAAGCGGAAAAATTAGGCTTTACGGCAGGTTCATCTCACGCTCTTGAATTGCACCCTGAATATAGTAGAATCCCCATCAATTTTGGAAATCAACCGTCCATACAAACTTCATTTGTGTTTAATCAATTAAACAGACCAGACCTTACACAATTTTGGACACGTAAAGTAATTGCAAAAACGTTTAGTGGTTTATCGCCATCAACAGGGTATAACGGTGACGAAGATCAAGGTTTGATGGGAAGTTTGAATGTATTGCTTAAAATTGGTCTTTTTCAAATGAATGGCGGAACAGAAGAAAACCCTGAATACCAAATAGGCAGCCCTATTTTTGACGAAATAACCATAGCCTTAAATCCGAAGTATTACGCCAATGGTTCTTTTAATATAAAAACGATTAACAATAGCCCAACAAATGTGTATGTAAATAAGGTAACCATAAATGGTACTCCAATAGATAATTATAAAGTTTCACAAAGTGAGGTTATTTCTGGTGGAGAATTACTATTAGAAATGTCTGATAAACCTAATAACTAAAATGAATTCTAAATATATAGTTGTAGTACTACTTTTTGTTTGCTTTTCTGCATTTTCACAATTGAAAAATAAACCAGAACTCAACGAAGAATTCATGAATATGGGGTTCGGAATTTTTGTGCATTGGAGCCTGGATTCACAATTGGGGAGCGTTATTAGTCATTCTTTGGTGGGAGCCTCAGATGATTATGTGAATAAATATTTTAACGAACTTCCTAAAACATTCTATCCAGATAAATTTGATGCCGATGAATGGGCGCGCTTATTTAAAGTAGCAGGAGCAGAATATGTTGTTTTTACCGCAAAGCACCATAGCGGTTTTTGTATGTGGGATACAAAAACCACCGATTTTAATATCATGAATACGCCCTATGGTAAAGATATTGTTGGAGAATTAATAACAGCATTACGTAAGTATGATCTAAAAGTAGGTATCTATTTTTCTCCTGAAGATTTTAGCTTTATCCATAAGCAAGGGCATTTAATTTCACGTAAGGGGCCAATGACGCAAATTTCAGCGAATAAAGAGCTTTTTGAATATGATAAAACACAGGTTAAAGAACTCATTAATAATTACGGACCTATCGATGTGATGTTTTTTGATGCTTTCGATGCAAAGCCAATGGCGCAATATGTTCATGAAATAAATCCAGATATTGTGGTGACTAGAGGTGAAATGAGTACTCCAGAGCAATCTATTCCTGGTGGTGCTATGCCTGGACCTTGGGAAACGTGCATGACTATGGGTGCGCAATGGCAATACAAACCAACAAATGAAACCTATAAAGATGGTTCAGAATTAATTGAAAAATTGATTGAAATTAGAGCTAAAGGCGGAAATTTCTTGATGAATATAGGGCCAAAACCAGATGGCGAAATTCCTATTGAACAAGAAGAGCGCTTGCGAGAAATAGCACTTTGGATGTATGTGAATGAAGAAGGGATAAAAAATGTAAGACCAGTACCTACTATTGTTAAAGATGGTGCTATGTGGTTTACAAAAGGTACAGATGAAAACACCGCATATGTGTTTCTTACCGGACAGAAAGATTGGTTTAAAGGTTTTAGAAGAGATTTTCTTTTAAAAAATATTAAATCAACGAAAAAGACTACTATTTCTGTATTAGGGCAGAATGATTTGGTGGTTGAGTATTGGCCAGAAAATACGCCGACGTCTCGGTTTATACAACATAAAGATTTGTTAGAAATATCAATAAGTAGAGCGCAAAGGCTTTATAATGATAAAATTTGGCCAAACCCAATAGTGGTAAAATTAACCAATATAGAATTTATTAGGAAATAAGATTTTTTGTGATATCGAATTATAAATAAAGACCAATGAAGAACGACGTTTGTGGTAGGAATTTTTATTTGAGTTTAGGTTTTGTAATTATTTTTATGAGTTGTGCCTTAGCCCAATCATCCGATAAAATGGACTGGTGGAAAGATGCCAAATTTGGTATGTTTATGCATTGGGGTTTATACTCGCAAACTGCTGGTTATTGGGATGGACATGTAGCAAAAGGTAATGAGCATTTCATGATTCATGAAAAAATAGCATTAAAAGAATATGCTACCATTGCAGATGATTTTAACCCTACTAATTTCAATGCAGAGAAATGGGTGCTTACCGCACAGGAGGCAGGAATGAAATATATCATCATCACCTCTAAACATCATGATGGGTTTGCAATGTTTGATTCTCCATCAAACGATTATAATATAAAAAGTAGAACACCCTACGCCAAAGATCCTATGAAAGAATTGGTGGCCGCTTGCCATAAGCACGACATGAAATTTGGGTTTTATTATTCTTTAGGTCGTGATTGGGAAGACCCTGATGTGGCAACAAATTGGCCGCATAAAGGCGGACGTAGCAATTTGGTAGATTATCCAGATGAAGATATAAAAGTGTTTAGCCGTTATTTTGAGCGAAAAGTGAAGCCACAGGTAAAAGAATTACTTACCCAATATGGAAAAATTGATGTTATGTGGTTTGATACGCCAGAGTTAATTAGTCCTGAAGAAAGTAAAGAATTACGAGAGTTGATACTTGATTTACAACCTCATTGTATTATAAACAGTCGTATTAAACATGGCTTTGGGGATTATAAAGTTACCGAGCAAGAAATTGTTGATGGCTTGGAAATAGAACCTTGGGAAGCGTGTATTACCATGGGGAAAAACTGGGGTTATATTGAATATGATACCGTTTATAAATCTTCAGAATTAATGACCAGACAACTTCTTGAAATTGTAAGTAAAGGAGGGAATTTATTATTGAATAATGGTCCAACTGCAAAAGGAGAAATTACAGATTTGGCGCAAGAACGATTGGCGGAAATGGGTTCTTGGATCAAACAGAATGCTGAGGGTATCTATGGCTCTAAACCATGGAACGTGCAAAGTGAGCGTTTTACAGAAGTTGTTGAAAGCGTTAAGGAAACTAATGCTTCTATGGATGAAAATACGATGAAAGATAATTTGCATGATGGTACTTCTAAAGACATTTTCCCAGAAGTAATATTCACAACCAAGAATAACTTTATCTATGCCTATGTGTGCAGTACAACTACTGCAGAAGTAACCATTGCGGCATTAGCGACAAAAAACGGAGCTAAAATAAAATCGCTAACACCACTAAATAATTCAAACAATGTAAAGTGGAAGCAAACCACAAAGGGTCTTATCTTAAAAATGCCTGTGACTAGTGATCAAATTATTCCTATTTCTGGTTTTAGAATTGAATTAAAATAAAAAACGAATGCCTAATTTTAGTTTTAAAATGATAGTAAAAAAGAGTTTCATAGTTGCTTTAATACTACTTCCTGTCCTAGGCTTTTCACAGGAGAAATACACGTTTCAAAATCCAGAATTGTCTATTGAAGCCAGAGTGAATGATTTAGTGGAGCGCTTAACTATCGAAGAAAAAATTTCTATGATGGTTTCTACAGCCGAAGCAATTTCTAGATTGGATGTAGAAAAATATTACCATGGTAATGAAGCATTGCATGGCGTGGTCAAAGGGGGTAGATTTACGGTTTTTCCACAGGCTATTGCATTAGCCGCAACTTGGAATCCTGATTTAATTTATGAGGTATCTACGGCTATTTCCGATGAAGCCAGGGGTAAATGGAACTTCTATAACCAAGGTAAAGATCAAAAAAATGTCTATAGCGATTTGCTTACATTTTGGTCACCAACTATCAATATGGCTAGAGATCCACGTTGGGGGAGAACACCAGAAACCTATGGGGAAGATCCTTATTTAACCAGTAGGATAGGAGTGTCTTTTGTAAAAGGTTTGCAAGGAGATAATGAAAAGTATTTAAAAGTAGTTTCTACGCCAAAGCATTTTGTGGCCAATAACCAAGAAGATAATAGGTTTGCGTATAATGCCAAAATATCTGAGAAGTCATTACGGGAATATTATTTTCCAGCTTACAAAGCAACAGTACAAGAGGCGAATGCGCAATCTATTATGAGTGCTTATAATGCCATTAACGGAGTGCCAAGCACCGCGAATAGTTGGCTGTTGAATACTGTTTTAAGAGAGGAATGGGGCTTTGAAGGGTATGTGGTGAGCGATTGTGGTGCGCCGACTTATATTGAAAAATCACACAAATATGTACCCACTAAAGAACAAGCAGCGAAAGTAGCTTTAGAGGGTGGTTTAGATTTAGAATGTGGGGATGACATTTATTCAAAACATTTACTAACGGCTTATAATAAGGGTTTAGTAACTAAAGAAAGTATAGATAAAGCAATCACGAGAATTTTAACGGCACGTTTTAAGTTAGGTATTTTTGATAGTACCGAAGGGAATCCGTATACTAAAATTTCACCAGAAGTAATTGGTTCCAAAGAGCATCAGCATTTAGCTTTAGAAACTTCTAGGCAGTCTATGGTGTTATTAAAAAATCAGAACAATCTATTACCCATAGATTTATCAGAAAAGAAAAAAATAGCAGTGGTTGGCTTTAATGCAAATCAAGTTGTTTTTGGAGATTACAGTGGTCTATCGGTAGTAAAACCAGTATCGCCTTTAGAAGGAATTATTGAAAAAGTAGGTAATAGCGCAGATGTTACCTACGTAAAGTGGAAAACAGCGGCTAGAAATTTAAACCTTATTGAAGCTGAAAATTTACGAAATGACCATAATGAGCAAACTGGTTTGTATGGAGAATATTTTGAAGATAAATTCTTAGTAGGAACTCCGCAAACACGAGTAGATAAGGTCGTTAATTTTGATCCTGTAAACAATCCACCAGATCCTTACACAAATTTTAGACACAAGTCTATGCGTTGGACAGGTTATATTACGCCTAACTTTTCAGGGACGTATAAGATTGGGGTCAATTCTGACGACGGCGTAAGAATGTGGTTGAATGATGAGCTTGTAATTGATGAATGGCACAATCGTGGGATGACTACAGATCAAGTAGAAATAGCGATGGAGGCGGGAAAAAAATATGCCATCAAGCTAGAATATTTCGATAATGGGGGCGATGCTATTTGCCAATTGTTATGGGAAGTACCAACCTTAACCGATGATTTGTATAAGGAAGATAAAGAAGTTGCTAGCGCTAGTGATTATGTCATTGCCGTTATGGGAATTAATAAGTCTATTGAAAAAGAAGGTAGAGATAGAACAGATTTAGAATTACCGGAAGATCAAGTGAATTACCTGAAAGAGATTTACGGCGAAAATAAAAATATCATCGTGGTTTTGGTAGCAGGGAGTTCTTTGGCTATAAATTGGATGGATGAAAATGTACCAGCAATAGTAGACGCATGGTATCCCGGAGAAGCTGGGGGTACGGCCATTGCCGATGTATTATTTGGGGATTATAACCCCGCGGGTAGATTGCCATTTACCTTTTACAAGTCGGTAACAGACCTGCCAGATATGGATGATTATGAAGTGTCTAACGGAAGAACCTATATGTATTTTGAAGGGGATGTCCTATATCCTTTTGGGTACGGATTAAGCTACACAAAATTTGAGTATGATAAGCTTAAAGTAAAGTCAAAGGCTGATAAAATTTCAGTAACAACAACCGTAAAAAATATTGGAAAGTATAAAGGGGATGAAGTAGTGCAGTTATATTTTAAAGCGATACATCCTTCTGAGAAAAGACCTCTTAAAAAATTAGTAGGCTTCAAAAGAGAAACTTTGGGGGTAGGAGCCTCTAAAACAATCACATTTGAAGTTTCTAAAAAGCAGCTTGAATTTTGGGATGAAAAAACAAAAAAGTGGACTTTTGAAGAAGGTGATTATAAATTTATGATTGGCTCTTCTTCTAAGGATATCAGGTTACAAAAAATAAAAGCAATCAAATAATGAATTTCTCGCTCTCATACGTTCGTAGTGTTTTAGCACTTTTGGTTTTCACCCTAATCGGGTGTAAAAGTAATAAGACTAGGCTGAATGATATTCAAGTCATAGGCAGCCATAACTCTTATAAGGTAGCGATAGAAAAGCCTTTGTATGATTATTTGTACAGCCTTGAACCTGAAAAAATAGAAGGATTACAGTACGGACATATATCATTAGAAAAACAATTAGATCTAGGGTTAAGAAATTTAGAGCTAGATGTTTTTTATGATCCACTAGGGGGGCATTTTTCCAATCCAAAAGGATTAGCAATTGTAAAATCTTTAGGAGAAGAGCCTTTAGCTTTTGATGTGGAAGAGAAATTAGAAGTACCAGGGCTTAAAATGTTTCATGTACAAGATATCGATTTTAGAAGTCATGATTTACTCTTTAAAGACGGACTCAAATCTTTAAAAAAATGGTCTGATAAACATCCAGAGCATACGCCCATTGTTATTTTAATGAATACAAAAGATCAAAAGGTTCCACAAACAAGAACGCCTTTAATTTTTGGTAAAAATGCCTTGGATAGTTTAGACGTAGAAATCAGAAGTGTTTTTCCTTCGGATAAATTGATCACCCCAGATCTTGTTCGTGGTAATTTTAAAACCTTAGAAGAAGCTGTTTTAACTGTTGGTTGGCCTAAACTAAAGAATCTAAGAGGCAAGTTCTTATTTGTTTTGGATGAAAAGGAGGAGAGAATTAATGACTATATAAGAGATCATCAATCTTTAAAAGGAAGAGTTCTTTTTGTAAACAGTAAAGAAGGCAACCCTGAAGCAGCCTTTAGAATCGTAAATAACCCAGTTAAAGATTTTGAATATATTAAAACATTAGTAGCCAAAGGGTATATGGTACGCACGCGAGCAGATGCGGCCACAAAAGAAGCACGTATTAACAATTATAAGAAATTTGAAAAGGCAGAGGCTTCTGGAGCACAAGTAATTTCTACAGATTATTATGTGCCGTCTACCTTATTTGCCTCTGAGTATAAAGTGATTTTTGAAGACGGTACCTATGAAAGAATTAAAAAATAAAAGTATGTTTAAATATCTAGGAGTACTCTTGGTTTGTTTTCTGGGATCTGTTGTAATGGCGCAAGAGACTAAGAAGGCAGAATTCTCAATTGTTGATGAGAGCCATACGGTAACTATACTAATCGATAAAAAAGATGCAAAAGTAGTATCTATTGCAGCAACTATTTTTGCAAATGATGTTTCAAAAGTAACAGGGAAAAAACCAGTTGTAGGTTCTAAAGCTAATCTAACTTCTTCGGCTATAATTGTAGGGACTATTGGTAAAAATACCATGATAGATAAACTGATTGCCTCTGGGAAGCTAGACGTTTCTAAGCTTCAAAATCAATGGGAACGTTATGCGATTCAAATTATCGAAAACCCAAGTAAAGGCATAGATAAAGCTATAGTTATTGTAGGTAGCGACCGTAGAGGAACCGCTTATGGGATTTTGGAATTGTCTAGAAAAATTGGTGTATCTCCTTGGGAATGGTGGGCAGATGTAACACCAGAAAAGAAAGAAGTACTTTCTGTTAGTATTCATAATACGGTGTCTAAAAGTCCGTCTGTAAAATATAGAGGGGTATTCTTAAATGATGAAGATTGGGGGTTGCAACGTTGGGCGGCTTTAAATTTTGAACCAGAAACAGGAGATATAGGTCCTAAAACGTATGCTAAAGTTTTTGAATTGTTATTGCGATTAAGAGCCAATACCATTTGGCCAGCTATGCATTCGAGTACCAAACCATTTTATTCGTATCCTGAGAATAAATTTGTGGCAGATGATTATGCCATAGTGATAGGAACATCACATGCAGAGCCTATGTTGAGCAACATTAATACAGAGTGGAAACATGATAAAATGGGCGAGTATCGGTATGATACAAATTCAGAAACTATTAAAAATCTATTTACGAAAAGAGTAAAAGAAACAGCAAAATTAGAAGGTATTTACACTACAGGAATGCGCGGGGAACATGATTCGCCTATGATTGTTGGTGAGGATGATACAGATGCACAGGTTCATTTATTAGAACGTGTCATTACAGATCAACGGGCTATATTAAAAAAGGAAACTAAAAAGAATCCAACAGCTATTCCACAAGCATTTGTGCCTTATAAGGAAGTATTAAATTACTACCAAAGCGGATTAAAATTACCAGAGGATATTACGCTGGTATGGACGGATGATAATTACGGGTATATGCGTCAATTAAGCACTCCTAAGGAACAAACAAGACCTGGTGGGGCAGGAGTATATTACCATACGTCATATTGGGGAAGACCACATGATTATCTATGGCTAAATTCTACCAACCCTGTTTTAATGTGGGAAGAAATGTCTAAAGCTTACGAATTTCAATCGCGTGATATTTGGATTTTGAATTGTGGCGATATCAAACCTCACGAATATAATATGGAGTTATTTCTAGACATGGCTTGGGATATGGATAACTTTGAAAAGAGTACGGCTGTGAAAACACATATGCAAAGTTGGGCAGCACGTGAATTTGGAAAAGAAACAGCCGCCGAAATAACCGATGTGTTATTTGAAAATAACCGCCTATCCTACATCAGGCGCCCAGAATTTATGGCTTGGAGTCAGGTAGAGCCAGTGACAAAAGAAGGAGAAACAGAATTAACCCAGTACCATTATGGCGATGAGGTTTCAGAGCGTATTAATAGTTATGAAACTATTATTGAAAGGACAGAAAGTTTATATGCTGGTATCGCTGATCATAGAAAAGATGCTTTTTATCAACTCGTATATTATCCTGTCATTGGAGCGTCAAAACTAAACCAGAAATGGCTGTATAGTTTTAAAAATAAATTTACGGCAAAGCAAGGCAGGCAGAGTGCCAATGCATTTGGAGCTTTATCAAAAGAAGCCTACCATCGTATAGAAGAAGAAACGACGTATTACAATACAAAACTTCAAAACGGAAAGTGGCATCATATCATGACTATGGCTCCTCGGTTTTTACCTGTTTTTGCGCAACCTGCAACATCAACTGTGCAAACAGATCAAAAAGCAAAATTGGGCTTGGCTTTAGAAGGGTATCAGATGGAAGTTAATGATGAAATCATAAATAGTTATGCAGATGTGCTGCCTGTATTTAATAGCTACACCAATAGCACTTATTTTATTGATGTCTTTGTAGCAGGTGAGGGGGCAGTAGATTGGGTAGCGATACCAAAGGCAGATTGGATAAAATTATCAGAAGATAAAGGCACCTTACGTTCCGAAAATCTAGAAAAACGTATTTGGGTAACTATCGATTGGACTAAAGTGCCAAAAGGAGAGAACAAAAAAGAAGCTCCTCTAGGTCATGATTTTCAATTAATTCCACCAAGTTTTAAAGTAAATAGTGCTATAGATTTCATATCGGAAGGAAAAACAACAACGATAGGAGTTTCAGTTTATAATCCTGAATTTGATGCTTTAGAAAACTATAAAGGTTTTGTAGAAGATAAAGGGTATATATCTATTAATGCGGAGAATTACACGCGAAAAAAAGCAGGTAATGAAGCAGATTGGCAGTTGTTTGAGGGTATTGGTTATACGAACAAGGTTATTACGGCTTTGCCTAGAAATGCAACGCCAAATGTGAATTTAGAGGCCATTAAGGCAAATAGCCCTGTTTTAGAATATGACTTTTATACTTTTAACTTTGGAGAAGTAGCTGTAAATTTACAAGCAGTGCCCACCCATGCGCCACACGCTGGGATTGGCGTACGTTGTGCCGTCGCTATTGATGATGCAGCACCGGTTTTAGTAGATTTTCAGACCTTAGGACGCAGTGATGAATGGAAAGAGAATGTACTTAAAAATGCATCCGTAAAAGCTGCTAAGCAAATAGTAAATAAAGCAGGGAAACATACCTTAAAAATATGGATGGTAGACCCTGGAGTAATGATAGATCAAGTGTTGATAGATTTAGGAGGATGGAAAAAGAGCTATGCGTTTCCAAAAAAAACAGCCAAAAAATGAACAGGTTATCATTGAAAATAATAGAGAAAGGTATGCTAATGACCTTATTGTTTTCAATACTTTCTTGTGCAGATAAGACGGTAGAAAAAAGTGTCGAGGATGTTCAAATTGCCTTTATAGCAGATGCACATTTTCAAGATATTTATGCACATTTTGAAGATGCCGATTACCAAGGGATAAAGATTCCAAATACGGAAAACTTTGCGAATATCAGGACAATGAATGCGCAATTAAAGTCTACCAGAATATTTAACGAAAACTACTTTGCGTTTATAGAAGCTTTAGAGGATATCGCAGCTAGAGGAATTAAATATGTTGCCTTGCCTGGAGATTTTAGTGATGACGGGCAACCTGTTCATGTAAAAGGGCTGCGTAAAATATTGGATACCTATACTAAAAAGCATGGAATGTTCTTCTTTGCAACAACCGGAAATCATGATCCTGTAAAACCATTTACCCAAGAAGCGGGTAAATCAGATTTTTTAGGAATAGGAGGTAGGGAACAAATAATTACTAGTGCCGTTACTAATTTAAAGGAGTCTGCAGCGGGAGAGTTAAGACCAATTATCACCTCAGAAATTAAAAAATGGGGCTATGCTGATATTTTGAATGAAATGTCTTCTTTTGGGTTTTACCCACAGAAAGAATATGTGTATTGGGAGACCCCTTTTTCTACCTATGCTTATGAAGATTATAGTTTTGATAAAGCAAAATCGGCATCGGCTTTAAAACAAAGAACATACCCTATTGATGCTTATAACGTACATCCTGATGCTAGTTATTTAGTGGAACCTACTGAGGGTGTTTGGCTTTTGGCCATAGATGCCAATGTATATGTACCTAATAAAGAATTAACAGAAGCATCTACAAACCCAAAAGATTTTTCAGGGGCGAGTATCGGGTATAATAATGTGCTTTTACAAAAGTCTCATTTAATCTCTTGGGTAAAAAGAGTAGCAGCGTTAGCAAAGCAAAAAGGGAACGTGTTAATTGCCTTCAGCCACTATCCTATGGTAGATTTTAATGATGATGCTTCGGATGAACTCAAACAATTTTTTGGTGCTACTAAAATGCAACTGCACCGCGTTCCAAACGAGGAAGTGGCACAAACTTTTGCAGATGCAGGCCTACAGATTCACTTTGGTGGGCACATGCATATTAACGATACTGGAGTGCGAACAAGTGGTCAAGGCAATACCTTGTTCAACATACAAACACCCTCGTTAGCAGCTTATGCTCCAGCCTATAAAATTTTAACCATTAAGTCTGCATCGGAGTTTGAAGTAGAAACGGTGGTTATCGCGTCAGCTAAAAACTTCAACAGTTTGTTCCCATTATATGAGCAAGAATATGCTTATTTAAAAGAATCAGGAGCAACAGGGGTTTGGGATAAAGATATATTGACTACTAAAAATTATAGCGATTTTACGAAGTGGCATTTGAAGGAGTTAGTCCGATTACGGTTTTTACCAGACGATTGGCCAGTTGAGTTTTCAGAAGCTATGCTGAATAAAACAGCAAAAGAACTGTTAATAGAGAATTCTGATGATATAGAAGGTATCAAGTTGCAATTAGAAGCGCAAAACCTAAGCCTTGAAGAATTTAAATCGTGGTCCGGATTTGATATGATTTACGATTTTTATAAACTAAGAAGCGCAGACGAACTGGCCTTAAGGGATATTAGTCCTGATCGTATAAAACAGTATGCGCTTGTTTGTCAGGAATTTAAAAAATCTAAAAATACAGCATACCAACTTTGGGCTCAAATTTTTGAAAAAACGAAGAAAGGGGAACCTTCAGATCATTTTACTATAGATCTAAAGTCTAACAAAATTACCAGAATAGTACCTAAATAGTAAAGGCTTGTTTCATTTAGCTTTTGTAAATTTAGCCATCACTCAACTTTAAGTATTAAAATCTATCTATGCGAAACATTGTTGCGATAACACTCTTTGCACTATTTTCGGTTTTGTGCAGTACAGCGCAGAATATAAAATTTGAACATTATAACGATGACAGCGGATTATCGCATAATTCGGTACGTCATATAGTTCAAGATAAATATGGTTTTTTGTGGTTGGGAACTTTCTCTGGTCTTAATAGGTTTGATGGCTACGAGTTTAAATCATATTTGAGCACTTCTACCGGGAACAATAAGATATACAATGATGATATTACGGCATTGGTTCTTGACGAAGACGCCCATAATTTGTGGATTGGTACAAGAAACGGATTAACATTATTTAAAACAGATACCCAAACATTTACTACGTACCTCCCAGATAAGAATGATCCTAACAGCTTACCAGATGCAGAAATAAGATCTGTATATGTAGATAAGTTTAAGCGGGTTTGGGTCGGAACAAAAACTAAAGGCTTATATATTTTTAGTGTTGATAGCGGTAGTTTTAAGAAAATTGAGATTGCTAATTTCAATTATATAAAAGAAATTTTTGAAGACAAAAATGGGTATATCTGGGTAGGGAGTTATGATACGGGTGGTGTCGCAAAGATTACATTAGATGCACAGGGAGAGATATATCAAACCGTAGCTTATACGCTTTCTATTCCTAATTCTATTGAAAAAAACCCCTACTTAAATTTTATTTATGAGGATGCTAAATCTGATATTTTTATAGGAACAAGAGAAGGATTGTATAAATTAAACAGTGCTGTCAATGAGTTTGTAAATCTAAAGATTGATGATCCTGAAATTAGAGATAGTCTAGGGCCATATTTTTTGTCCGTAATACAAGCGCCAGATGGTAAATATTGGTTAGGAACCTTAGGGGGAGTAATTGTTTGCAGCCAATTGGAGGATATTAGCAAAGGGGAGTTTAAATGGTATTATTCAGTCTTGCCAGATGATAATTCTTTAGTAGATAACTTGGTTTCTGCTTTGTACTTTGATGCCTCCGGAGTTTTATGGATAGGAACAGAAGACGGCCTAGATAAATATGACCCGTATGAAAATCAATTTAACATCAATAAGGATATTTCGTTGCATATTAATAATCAGGTTCCTAGAATTCGTGGGTTTAATAAAACATATGATGCTAAGGTAATTGTAGCCACACGGCATAATGGGTTGTTCATTTCAGAAGAAGATAGCTTTATCCCTTTGTATAACAATCAGAAAGATATTGCTAGTATTTATTCTTTAGATGGCGAAGTGTTTTATTGTGGCTTATGGAACGGTAAACTATTGGTGTATGATTACAAAAAGAACACCTCTACAGTCGTCAATGTAGGCTTTGAACAATCGCCTATTTTTGCTTTCGAAAACCTAGGTGATGATCAATTATTAGTAGGTTCTTTTGGAGAAGGTGCAGTCGTTTTTAATACCAAAACCCTAGAAAAACAAGCAGGTACCGATGTTTTATTAAAAGGGTATCAAATTAATGAGATTGTAAAACAGGCAGATGAATACATCTGGTTTGCAACAGAAACAGGTGTAGTAAAGTACATCCGAAATTCAAATTCTTTTACCTATTACAAAACATCAGCTACAGATGAAGAAAGCTTACCACATGATAATGTCAGTGATATTATGTTTGATAAGGAAGGAAGGTTATGGGCAGCTACAAGACAGGGTATAAGTTGGTACCAACCGAAAACAGATAATTTTAAAGCACTTACCACGCCTAAAGAGCTTAAAGGAAAATGGGTTACCGATATGTTAACTGATGCCAATGGTGATCTATGGCTAAATATGAACAATAATAGTATTGCAAGACTGAAATCTGATTTAAAAAACTACAATATTTATAATGTGAATAGTGGTAATCGATTAGATGTATTTAGTTCTAGCGGTTTTTACAATTTTGGGAATTCTAATATTTATTTAGGAGGTAAAAACGGAATTATTTATTTCTCACCATATACCATTAGAGAAAATCAAATAGCTCCAGAACCGGTAATTACAGAGTTTAAAATCCAGAATGAGGTCGTGTATCCAGGAACAGAAATTAATGATCAAATTCCCTTGGAAAAAGACATTAATGATAGTAAGAATATCACTTTAAATTATAAAAATAGAAACTTCTCACTCCAATTTTCCGCTCCTTCTTATGCGAATGAAAGGCTAAATAAGTTTGAGTATATGTTAGAAGGTTTTGATGAGGATTGGATTGCGACAACGAGTAATTCTAGGACCGTACAGTATACCAATTTATTTCCTGGTGATTATGTTTTTAAAATAAAATCTAGCAATAGTGATGGTTTTTGGAGTGATGAGGTTTCCTATGGGATTAAAATAAAGCCGCCATTTTGGTTAACCTACCAAGCATTACTTTTAGTTTTCGTCCTTCTAATTAGCATTGGTTATTTAATTAGAAGAGATATGAAAAATAGGCTTCGATTAAAGCAAGAATTAGTCACCGAAAAAGTAAACAGGGAGCGCGATGTGAAATTGAATAATGAAAAGCTCCGTTTTTTTACCAATATCTCGCATGAACTAAGAACACCGTTAACGCTAATTTTGGGGCCAGCAAAACAATTACTAGAAGAGGCAAATGAGAATAGTAGTGATTATCAAAAAAGTAGGTTCAATCTTATTCATCAAAATGCTAGTAGACTTTTAAATTTAGTGAACCAAGTACTTGATTTTAGAAAAGCACAAACAGGCGAATTAAAGCTGAAAGTTTCTAAAACGGACATTCTCCTATACACGAAAAACACTTTTGATTCTTTCAAAGAGTTTGCTTACAATAAAAATATAGAGCTAAATTTTAATAGTGAACAAGAAATTCTTTTTGGTTGGATAGATCGAGATAAGTATGATAAAATCTTATACAATTTATTATCTAATGCGATAAAATTTACCAATAAGTATGGGCATGTAGATGTGTTTATTAGACTTAAAGGAGAGGCTGGTGAAGTGTTGGTTATAGAAGTGAGTGATGATGGTATCGGAATCCCTTTAAAAAGTCAGGAGAAAATTTTCACGAGGTTTTATCAAGCCACAAATAGTAAAGAAAACAATACAGGTTCTGGTATTGGTTTATCTTTAGTAAAATCTCTTGTAGAATTACATAAAGGAACTATAAGGGTTTCTAGTGAATCTAATCAAGGGAGTATATTTACTTTCGAGATTCCGATAGGAAGAAATAATTATTCTAAAAAAGAAGTTTTTGAGTTTGTTTCTAATGTAGCAGAAGAAGAGGCTATACCATTCGTTCCGCAGAAGAAAGTAACAACCAATACAGAGATTAAAGAGAAAATTCTGGTGATAGAAGATAATACGGAATTAAGAAAATACTTAATAGATTACCTATCTGATTATTATAAAGTGTATGAAGCAGAAAATGGCGAAGAAGGCTTAAAGATTTGCAGAAAAATAAAACCGATGCTATGCGTAGCAGATGTAATGATGCCGATAATGGGCGGATTAGAATTTTGTAATGAATTGAAGAACGATGAATTTATAAGTCATATTCCAGTAGTGCTCTTAACGGCTTTGTCTGAAAATGAAGACAAGGTAAAAGGCTATGATGTAGGCGCTGATGCTTATTTGGTAAAACCGTTTGACCCTTCGTTACTGAAATCGGTAATTGTAAACATCATCAAAACAAGACTAGAATTAAAGTCTAAGTTTTCTGATGAGGTAGAAAGTGAAGTAGGTTTGCTTGCCCATTCTCCAGTAGATAAAGCCCTCATGGAGCAAATAACGAAACTTATAGAAGAGAATTTAGATAAAGCAGATTTGACGACTACGTATCTATGTCAAGAATTAGGAATGAGTTCGTCTAAATTATACCGTAAAATTAAGGAGTTAACAGATTTAGCACCTAATGAATTTATAAGAACCATCCGCTTAAAGAAATCTGCGCAATTATTAAAAACCAAAAAGTACAATGTATCTGAGGTTACGGATTTAATAGGTTTTAATGATCCATTATATTTTAGCCGTTGTTTTAAAAAGCAATTTGGTTTCCCACCTAGTAAATTGTTAAAGTAGAGTTACTTACGTTTTGTTTTCTTTCCTAAAAATCCATGTTTTTGGTGTTTTAGTCCATTTGTTTATGGTATTTATATTTTAAATTGCCTAGTGTAATTATGGTTTTAATTACATAGACTCAACATTTAAAACTAAAGATCGTAATGGAAAAATCATTGAATGGCAATCATAAAAATCCAATGGATAACATTGATGATTGGGAAGATAACTTATTAGAACGTTATCCTGATCCTGTAGAAGCTGTAAAAGAAAAAGAAGAGTTCAGAAATTATGTAGATTCAGAACGCTTAGATACCGTAAAAGAATTCTATAGAATTAACCATCAATACCAAACCTATGATTTTGTTTGTGAGAAGGAAAGAGAATTTTTAAAGTTTGATAGAAAAGAAATGTCTATTTGGGAAGCTGTAGACTTTTTAAATACATTGGTAGATGATAGTGATCCAGATATAGATCTTGATCAACTACAACATCTTTTGCAGACTTCGGAAGCTATTAGAGCAGACGGTCATCCAGACTGGTTTGTACTTACCGGCTTTATTCATGATTTAGGTAAAATATTATGTCTTTTTGGAGAACCGCAATGGGCAGTGGTAGGAGATACTTTTCCTGTGGGTTGTGCTTTCTCTGACAAAATTGTATATCCAGATTTCTTTGCGGCTAATCCGGATGCTACAGATGAACGTTACAATACTAAATACGGCGTATACGAGCCAAACTGTGGATTAGATAAGGTTAAAATGAGCTGGGGTCATGATGAATATTTATATCAAATCATGAAAGATTATTTACCAGAACCTGCGCTTTATATGATACGGTACCATTCATTTTACTCACAACATAGAGAAAATGATTACCTACATTTAATGACTGATAAAGATGTTGAATTATTTGAATGGGTAAAAAAGTTCAACCCTTATGATTTATATTCAAAAGCACCGGTACCACCAAACGTGGAAGAATTACTACCATATTATAAAGAATTAGTCGCAAAATATATCCCTGAAAAGTTGAGTTTTTAAGTTGTGTTATTTTAAATTTTGCAATGCTCTAGCAATTTTTTACTAGAGCATTTTTTTGCTTTTTACTTTCTAATTTAACTCATTGTCTCATGTATACCGCTATCACCTTTATAGCTTTCACGGCTTTTGTTGCATTTTATTCCTGGTTTAAACTCCGAAAAGAAAAACTAGACTCAAAGGATGGGTATTTTCTAGGCGGTAGAAGTTTAACGGGGGTTGTCATTGCAGGATCTATGTTGTTGACCAATATATCAACAGAACATTTAATAGGTATGAATGGCTCTTCCTATAAAAACGGATTCATCATTATTGCTTGGGAAGTAACCTCTGCAATAGCATTAGTGGTTGCCGCTATTTATTTTGTTCCTAAATATTTAAAAATGGGATTAACTACTATTCCAGAATATTTAGAAAAAAGATTTGATAGTACTACCAGAACTCTGGTGGCGCTATTTTTAATGGTGTCATTTATCGTAACCCTACTTCCCATAGTACTCTATACGGGCGCTATCAATATCGAAAGTATATTTAATATTTCTGAAGTATTAAATGTCTCTAAAGAGCAAGGCCTTTGGATTACGGTAGTTTCTATTGGTGTCTTAGGATCTATTTATGCCATTTTTGGCGGCTTAAAAGCAGTGGCTGTTTCAGATACTATTAATGGGTATGGTTTGCTTATTGGCGGATTAGCTATCCCCATTATAGCATTGGTAAGCATTGGTGATGGTAACCCAATAGCGGGTTTAACAAAAGTGTATAATCATAGTCCGGAAAAATTTAATGTAATAGGCGCAAAAGATTCGGTACTACCCTTTGAGGTACTCTTTACGGGGTTGATTATTAATCAATTATACTTCTGGAGCATGAACCAAACCATTGTTCAGCGGGCTCTAGGAGCTAAGAATTTAGTAGAAGCTCAGAAAGGGTTGCTATATACTGGTGTTTTAAAAATATTAGTACCCGTAATTATTATCCTTCCCGGGGTCATCGGTTTTTATTATTTCGGAGATTCTTTATATGACAAACAAGATATGATCTATCCCGAACTGATAAAGAAAGTTCTTCCTGTTGGTCTTGTCGGTATTTTTGCAGCCATAGTTATGGGGGCTGTTTTGAGTACTTTTAATAGTGTATTGAATAGTGCGGCTACTATTTTTAGTATCGATGTGTATAAACGCCATTTAGGAAAAAATGCGAATGATAAGAAACTTGTTAGAATAGGGAAGCTTACTTCTGCAGTTTTAGCCGTTTTCGCTATTCTTGTGGCGCCAATGGTGGCCAATGCACCAGATGGTTTGTATCAACTTTTACAACAATTGAACGGAATTTTCTTTATCCCGATAGCATCAATCATGTTAGCAGGCTTCTTTCTGAATAAGATATCGGCAACTGGTGCGAAGGCCGCTTTATTTATTGGTTTATCTTTCTATATTCTAACAACGTTTGTTTTTAAGGTTAACATACATTTTGTGCATCTCTGGGGAATAGAATTTGTTTTAAATGTAATTGTAATGTTTGCCGTTTCTTATTTCTATCCTAACCATAGGAAAAGTGTTGAAGAAGAACATGATTATGTAGAAATGAAAGAATGGAAATATACAAAACCAATGGCGATAGCACTTTGTGGGATTACGGTTTTAATTTACGTGCTATTAGGAACTAACTAACTATTTAAAAATACTATTATGAGCAAACCAGCAATTGTTTCTAAATCGGTTTTGTTACCATTTATATTAATAACTTCTCTTTTTGCTTTATGGGGCTTTGCGAATGCCGTTACAGACCCTATGGTACAAGCCTTTAAAAAAGTATTAGAGTTATCTAATTCTCAAGCTGCTTGGGTGCAAATGGCATTTTATGGTGGGTATTTTTGTATGGCATTACCTGCAGCGTTATTCGTAAGAAAATATTCCTATAAAACAGGAGTATTAATAGGCTTAGCCTTATTTGCAGGAGGAGCGCTTTTATTTTATCCAGCAGCAATAACGCAACAATTTTGGTTCTTTTGTTTGGCACTTTACATTCTAACCTTTGGCTTAGCTTTCTTGGAGACCACAGCAAATCCTTATGTATTAGCTATGGGAGCTCCAGAAACGGCAACTTTGCGGCTAAATTTAGCACAAGCTTTTAACCCAGTAGGTTTATTATTGGGACTTTTAGTGGCACAACAATTTGTACTTAAAAAATTGCAATCGGATGATGTGGAAAATTTTGGTGCCCTTGCAGAGGCCAAGAAAGCGTTGATTCGTACTTCAGACTTAATGGTTATTAGAGATCCTTATGTGATCTTAGGATTGGTAATCTTGGGCGTATTTGTGCTTATATTGGTGAGTAAAATGCCACAAGCAAAAGAAGATGGGGCCATACCAAGTTTAGCTACCACCTTTAAAGATCTAGGTAAGAATCACAAATATGTCTTAGGGGTTATAGCCCAAATCATGTACGTTGGTGCTCAAATTATGTGTTGGACCTATATATACCAATATGCAGAGGCTATAGGTATGTCCAGTGAAGATGCGGCCAACTATCAATTTGCTGCTTTTTTCCTATTCATGATAGGCAGAGCTATAGGAACGTACCTACTTCGCTTTTTAAGTTCCGGAAGGTTATTGATGTATTTTTCAATCCTTGCGGCCGTTTTTGCCTTAGGGACCGTATTCATTGAAGGGGTTTATGGGCTGTATTGCTTGGTAGCGATATCCTTTTGTATGTCTTTAATGTTTCCTACTATCTATGGTATTGCCTTGCATGGCTTAGCGGAAGAGGAATCAAAAATAGGAGCGGCAGGCCTAGTTATGGCTATTGTTGGAGGTGCTTTGATGCCTAAGCTTCAAGGAATGATTATAGATCTAGGAGGTAATAAGGTCAATGATATATCAATTGCGGGGGTCACAGAGGTGAATTTTTCATTCTTACTTCCATTGATATGTTTTTTATTCATAGCGTATTATGGCCATCTGGTGCATAAAAAGTACATGAAGTAAGTAAAGCTTGTTCTTTATTGGAGTAATCTATAAAATAATAAGCCACCAAAAATTGCTTTTTGGTGGCTTATACATTCGTCTTAACGTAATTACAGACTTTTTGATGAGAGTACATTTTAAAAAAAGTACGCTTTAGATTTTGGAATTTTACAATTCTTGAATCTCTTTTTCAATTTCCTCTTTCTTCTTGCCTGTTTTTTCCTGAAGTTTTCCAATCATCTCGTCAAACTTTCCTTCTGTATAGGTAAGGTCGTCATCAGTAAGTTTTCCATATTTTTGTTTAAACGTTCCTTTTACTTGTTTCCATTTACCTTCTAGTTGTGTCGTATTCATATCTTTATTTTTTTAGATTATTATTTTTGTATACCCTAAAATTAAGAATGATTACAAGAAGAAATTGCTCCATTAGCTTTAAGTTTTAACGGGATGCATTAAGCAGTTGTTTTTATTAAAACATGTATCCGATACCTGCAGAGAAATAAGAATTATGTACATCTGTGTCTTTAATTAATTCAGAGAAACCGTACGTGTATCTTGCTTGAATAAAGAAAGATTCTGCAAATTTATATTCCAAGCCAGATGTTAATTGAAAATCAAAATCTCTTACAGCATCCGTATCAATATCACCATCGTCATTTGTTGGTTGAAAATCAACTTCTTCATTTACTTTAAAACCAAATTGAGGTCCAGCTTGAATGTTTAATCCGTCTACCAAATAAACTTTTAGAAGTACGGGAACTTGAATGTAATCTATTTGGTATTCTGCATCTGCTCCGTTAGCATTATCATTTAAATCAAAACCTTGTCCTGAATAAAATACCTCTGGTTGCAGTGATAATGTTTCTGTTAATGGCACTTCTGCTACAAGACCTGCATAGAAACTTGTTCTACTATCTGGACTATCAAAGTCATCACCGGCTACGGTAGCAAAGTTGGCTCCACCTTTAACACCAATTTGAAATTTATCGGACCATGATTGTGCAAATAGAGAAGAACCTACTGTCATAAATACTACTAATGCTACTACTTTTTTCATAATTTTTATGTGTTTAAAATTTTATAAATTGTTTTTAATTTTGGTCAAAACTAAGTCTCAAGAATAGAAGAATTTGAAACAATCAAAACACTTTTTGACGCTAAAAAAAGTGCTTTGTTAAAATATTTTAAGGGTGTTTTTAAGTATAGGATTTAAATGTAGAGCAAAAAAAAGGCTGTCTAAATAGACAGCCTTTTTACCATATAAAATATGTTATTATTTATCAGAACGATCATCAAAAGAATCGTAACTCAAACGTTGTCCTCCAACAGATAAATCGGCCATAACTCCAGCTTTTGGCAATGCAAATACAATAACACCATCACTATAGTTAGCATTCTTTGAAGCTCCAGATTCTAACACTACCGCAGACGCTTCTGCAGAAAAAGTAAGCTCATCGTCCTTAAATTTAGCTAGAGCTTCTTCTGTTTCAAAAAAGATAATTTCAGAAAGTGCTTGTCCACCAGCTTGTAGCCCTATGTCTACTTTTTTAAGATCAGCTAACCCTACTGGTTTTCCGTTTTCATATACCACTCCGTTTCCAGAAGCTCCACCAATGATAAGTGCCCCTTCACCAACATTTGGAAAAATTACATACGCCGTAGAATTATCCATGAACGTTTTCAAACCCTTGTCCGTTTTGACCATTTTCATTTTTACTTTTTCAGCATCTTTCATAATTTTTGCTTCTTTCTCTGTTTGAGAAAATCCACTGAAAGTGGTGAAAAGTATTGTTCCTAATAATAATGTTTTTAAAGTTTTCATATGTGTTTTATTTTTAATTATTATTACCACAAAACTAGAAAGCTCTTTCGTTACTATTTAGCTTGATTACTGATTTTCTTGACGCAATGAAATCAAGTTTATTAAGAGAATTATAAAATATTTACTACAATATAGAAACTCCCTTATTTCATACCTTATTATATAGGGGTGCTTGTTTGAAATCAAAATTAAGAAGGTACTTTTTTTTTATTCTATAAATGCCAATTTTACATTTATGGAACGCATCAAAACTTATTTCTTTCGAGCAAAAGTAGCCGTCGTGATTGTTCTATTTTAGTAAAAAATTAAAATTATGAACGTACAAGCATATTTAGCCTTTGATGGCAATTGTCAAGAAGCCCTGAGCTTTTATGGGGATATATTTAACGCAGAAATTAAAAATCGTCAAACTTATGAAGATAAAAAAATAGATGTTCCAGGTAGTTATAGGGGGAAATTACAGCATGCAGAATTAAAAGGTAAGGGCGTAAATTTTATGGCCTACGATGCCTCTCCGGATACTCCAATAAATAACGGTAGTCAAATTCATATGAGTGTAGACCTAGATACGGTAGAAGAAGCTGAGAAAATTTTTACTAAACTCTCCAGCGGAGGACAAATCCATCATGAATTCAGAGAGCGAGAATGGGGACACTTTGGTAGATGTAATGACCAATACGGAATTAGTTGGATGGTAAATTGTGATAAATAAAAAAATATAGAATTATGCAGATAATATATGAGTACCATGACGTAGCGTCTAGTGATCGATTAGAAGCAATGGTAAGGGAAAAGTTAGATAAATTGAAAGATAAATATGATATGTTGATCAGAGCAGATGTATTCTTTAAAGAAGAAAATACATCCTCCGATGAAACTGGCAAAATTTGCAATATTCGCTTAAGTTTACCAGGACCCCGTTTATTCGCGGAATCTAGTCATGACAACTTTCAAAGCTCTATTAGCGAAACAATTAATGAGTTAGAAAGACAGTTGCGAAAGAAGAAAGACAAGATGCAACAGCATTAGATTTAAATGATACTTAGAAAAAGCCTTGAGAACCATCTCAAGGCTTTTTTTTGTAGCGATAAGATTCAAAAAAAAAGTAATCAGATTAATATCTCATAAAATCTGGGCTTAGATTTGAACATCTAAAAATTATATATATGAACTCCACTATAGAAGAACAATTACAGTTATTAAAAGAACAGGCTTTAAGAAGAGAAACGCAAATTAATGCATTCAAGAAATCGTTACTTTCTAACTATGACTCATTAGTATTATCTAACGGTTTGGATGAATTAAGAGACGTCAATATTCTAATTCTTGACTGCGATTACACCAATAGAAACATGTTAAAGCTTATTGATGAGGCTTTTGCAGTTAAAGATGATCATCATTTAGTAGATAGGATTGAGCTAGATACGCTAGTGATTACCAATTTGGCATGTGTAAAAGAATTCCAATCTTTAAAAGTTGCCATGGGGAGCATTAGAAACTCAAACAAAGCTAGTGCGCTAAATGTATTAGGAACAAATGCTATTTTAGAACAAAGATTTTAATCGTACAAATTATTTAAAAAGCAAAACCACTCCCGATGACTAAAATTCAAGAAGTAGACGATTCTGCAATGTGTATTTCAAGAAAAAAAAAGGGGAGGGGTTTTGCTTTTTATGATGAAGATGGTTTAAAAATTCAAGATAAGAAAATCTTAAAGAGACTTAGAAACCTTGTCATACCACCTATGTGGTCAGACGTTAATATCTGTCGGTTTGATGATGGACACATACAGGCCATTGGACGGGATCTAAAAGGCCGAAAGCAATATATCTATCATTCTGTCTATGAAAAAAATAGACAAGAGGCAAAATTTAGAAAGATGCTAGATTTTGCAGATCACTTACCAAAAATTAGAAAGAGAGCTTACAAAGATTTGAAGGCAAAAGAATGGAACAAACGTAAGTTGTTAGCCTTAATAATTCTTATTTTAGACGAGTACGGGGTGAGAATTGGCAATAAACATTACCGTAATGAAAATGAAACATTTGGATTAACAACCTTGCGTAGAAAACATTTGAATTTTGAGGGTGATGAGTTAGTTTTTAAATATAAGGGCAAAAGTAATCAAGAAAGAGAAGTGCATATTGATGACGAACATTTGATCCCTTTTATAAAAGAAACAGCTAATCTTCCAGGCTATGAGATTTTTAGGTATAAAGACCAATACGGAGTATTTCAGGATGTGGATAGCGAAGAAGTAAATACATATATCAACACTTTTATGGGAGATGGTTTTTCTAGTAAAGACTTTAGAACATGGTCAGGTAGCAGACTGGCTATAGAATGTTATGATTATGCGTTGAAAGATCACGCAAAAAGTACCCGTAAAAAGTTTAGTAATATGGTCATCAAAATGGTTGCTGAAGAACTGGGAAACACACCATCCGTATGCAAAAATTATTACGTGCATCCGGCAGTATTCAATGCCATAGATGCGAAAGAGGTTCCCAATCCAAATCCCTATAAAAATACACGTATTACATACAAACTTTCTGCTAGTGAACGGTTAGCCTATCAAATTATTAAGGACAGTTATTAGGAGCGCTATTTTTTAAAGTCGATTGTTGCGTGTTGACAACGATATCGTAAAAGAAATTATAATAAGTACAGGCGACTTCTAACGCTAAACTTTTGACAAATATAAATTGTTTAGGCTAACTAATAATTGGGCAATGCTATTTTTAGGTAAAATTGAGGCTGAATTATTCGAGGGAAGTTCTACTCTATAAATACCTCGCTTCTACAAAAAAAATCCTGAAATTCCACGAAATAGGCATACTTCCGATATTTACCATTATTAATTGTATTTTGTTAACAGAGTGCTAATTAATTTGCTTCTTTTGCATGGGAACATAACGATTATAATTAACTTTTAAGATAATACCCTCTCAGCTTTAGGTCAAACTATACGGGGGTGAAATTTTTCAAGGGGTTTATTTAACTAACCCTATGTAGTCGTACTTTATTATTACTAAATTGACTTTTTTAATCTTGTATCAGCGAGATTTAAATAAACTACAAATCTCTAGAATATAATGGAGATCATAATTAGTAGGGTTTAGTCTTTTAATGATAAAAAATCTAAATATAACCAACAATAGATTGGTGTAGTGGATTTATGAACTTGGTCATTAGCTTGGCAACTAGTATTTAGTTGAATCGTTAAAAGAGGACTTTATGAATTTACAATTTCGAAAAATTGCCATTGCAGATGACGATGAAGATGATAGATATATCTTTCAAGAAGCATTTGAGTCTTTAAATCTAGGCTTGGAATTATTTCAATTTAAGGATGGGATGGAATTAATGAATTATTTGAATTGTTCCTTGAATGAATTGCCTAATTTTTTGTTTTTAGACTTAAACATGCCTAAGAAAAATGGTTTAGAATGTTTACAAGAAATTAGAGCTAATGAAAGATTAAAAGGGCTGCCAATAAGTATTTACTCTACTTCTAATTCGGACAGAGATATTCAAGAAGCCTATGCGTTAGGAGCTGATATTTACTTAACGAAACCGACTAGCTTTAATTTGCTTAAAAACTCTTTAGAACGTCTATTTACAAGTAGTTGGGTAAAAGAGATGACGAAGCCTAGCAAAAAAGAATTTATTTTTAACCTGTATTAGAAACAACATAAAATTTATTTTTCTGGAGATTACAGTGGCTTAGAGGACAATATGATTGCAAATATTAATTTTTTGAGCTTAATTTGGAGTAATCATTAAATAAGTATAAAAGTAGTTATGAAGCGTATTGTGGTTAATTCTTTGCCCTTAAAAGATGTTATTAATGATATTGCGAAAGCATTAGATACAGAATTTGTTCAAAAATGTGATCAATTTATATTATCAGTTCCGGAACACTACGGCCGTGGTGAAATAATGGGAGTGAACTTTAAAAATAACATGGGAATTTTAATCTATAATTGTGAGTTCAAAGAAGATTTTGAAATTCAATTTGTCATAAAAGAAGTACATCCCTTAAAATTTTTATTTTGTCTGGAAGGCACTTTGGAACATAAGTTTGCGGAAGATGATCACAGACATTCTATCGTACAATATCAAAATGCAATTGTATCTAGTAGTAAGCACAATGGACATATATTATGTTTTAAAAAAAACCAGAAAACCATATTTTATAGTTTAGAAATAGATCGCCTCAACTTTTTAGAACATTACCAATGTGAGATTGATAGCCTTTCAGATACATTACAGGATTTGTTTAGAGATGAAGCAGCAGATAACGTTTTTTATTATGATGGTTTTTATAGTCTAGAATTAGCAACTTTATTTACAGAAATTCAAGAGTTTCAACACGGAAGCTTTCTCAAGAAAACTTTTCTAGAAGGTAAGTCCTACGAAATATTGACAAAACAGATAATTCAATATGAAGACGATTTAAAGAATGAAAGCAAGCGGACTTTACTTCGTATTTCTGAAATAAAGAAAGTAAGAGAAGCCATTAGTTTGATTGATACTGATGTGGCCACCTATAAAAATTTGAAAGTAATATCTGCTACAGTAGGACTAAATCAAAGTAAGTTGCAGTATGGCTTTCAGTATTTCTTTAAACAAACTATTCATCAATATATTCAAGACAAACGTTTAGAGCAGAGCAAAGTTTTATTAATTCAGCAAGAGAATTCTATTGCTGACGTCATGTTTTTATTAGGTATAACAAGCAGGAGTTACTTCTCTAAATTATTTAGGGATAAATATGGGATGACACCTTCTTATTATAGAGATAATTTCAAAAAAATAATTGATAATAAAAAGTAGTTAAAATATTTTTGTAGTGATAATAGCTTAGTACTTATTTGCTGCTTTTTTGTTCATATGATTTTCTGCCAAATCTGTTAGGCTTTCATTAATTTCGTATACTTGGTTTAGTGTGTCATTTAAAAGAGAAGTGATCGAAGTTAATTTAAGCTCTTTGGCGTAGCTTAGAGCAGTATCATAACATGCTATTTTGTAATACTCAATTTTTTGTAATTCGGCAATAATCCCCGCATCTTTAAGCTCTGATTTAATGTCTTTATTTAAAAATAGCGTAATCTGTTTGATTAGGCTCGTCATTACCTCTGAAGTTTGAGTTGTATGTAGTATTTCTAGTACTTGGCCGACTTGACCTATTTTGATACTTTGAATTGTAGTCTCTTGCAAATGCAAATGAAGTAATTTCAGAAGGTACTTGTCTTTAGCACAGAATATAATTTTAGGTAGAATTTGAAGTAATTGTAGTTCAATATCTAGTAAATCTTTTACTTGATATTCTAAAAGATGAGTAAGATGTTTCATGGCGTATGATTAGTTGCCAAAGGTCGTCACGCAAAGATTTGTAAAGTACTCTTATAAATCTTTTAATTACTCCTAATACATCAGTATTTGAAATAGTTAGCCTTACACTCCCGGGAAACATTTTTTTTATACATACTATGATGATCAACATTTATAAACCTACATAATTACCTGTGTCAAATTTATTTCTAGAGATTTATTTCATTTTTTTTAATTTTAGGTAGAGAACCTTTTTGCTATAAGTTTAAATTCTTCTTTACAGAATTATATATAGTTGAAATAAAAGTTAAAAATTCGATAATACGACAAATATCAGTATATTTGGTAAACCAGTTTGGAAAACCAATTTTATACAATTTGCAGTGCTCTTAATTACGCATCGTGACGGTTCTCTAATCCTAATTCATTAAGAATTTTACATAAACCAAATAGCATGAAAAAGAGTTTTATCCTTTTGTTTTTAAGTCTTGCACTATTTTCGCACCAAGAAAAAGTAGTAGCCCAAACTTTAAACGTTAGTACAGCCCAAGAATTACAAGACGCTATCGCTGAGGCGAAAGCAGGAAACGAAATTGTTCTTCAAAATGGGGTTTGGAAAGATATTCAAATTAAATTTTATGGAGAGGGGACAGCAGATAAGCCGATAACATTACGGGCAGAAACACCTGGAAAAGTAAGCATTGAAGGGGTGTCTAATTTAAAATTAGGGGGAATGTACCTTGTTGTTAAGGACTTACATTTCAGAAATGGGTACACGCCTTCAAATAGTGTTATTCAATTTAAGATTAATGAAGATTCTATTGCAAACCACAGTAGGATTACCAATTGTGTAATAGATGAATTTACGCAACCCAACAGGGAAGTGTCAGACCATTGGATAGAATTTTGGGGAAGAAACAACCAATTAGATCATAGTTCTATTGTAGGGAAATCAAATTTTGGTCCTACAGTTAGAGTCTTCCTAAAAGGAAACGAGCATGTAAACAATCACCATCAAATTGTATATAATCATTTTGGTCCTAGACCACGTAAGGGTGGGCCTCATGGTGAAACGTTACAGATAGGGAGTAGTCATACTTCAATGACCCCATCATATACGAATGTCTCTAATAATTTTTTTGACAGGTGTAATGGTGAAGTTGAAATAATTTCTAACAAGTCTAATTTCAACGAATATCGTAATAATATTTTCTTTGAGAGTGAAGGATCTTTAGTGTTAAGACATGGGAACTACTGTACTATTGATGGTAATGTCTTTATAGGAAATGACAACTCCGAATTTATCGGAGGTATTCGTGTCATAAATACAGGACATTGGATTACCAATAACTACTTCTATAAGATTAAAGGAAATGAGTTTAGAAGTGCCTTAGCGGTAATGAATGGTATTCCTAAATCGCCACTTAATCGATACAACCAAGTTACAGATGTGGTGGTGGCTTATAATACGTATATAGACTGTAAATCGCCATTTCAATTTGGTGTAGGGACTAATATTGATAAAAAAGAGGTGCTACCCGCTTCAGAAATTCGTTCAGCCAGACCAGAACGTATGCTTCTCGCTAATAATTTAGTGTTTAATCATGAAAAAGAGGAATATCCTATAGTAAATTATGATGATGTAGGTGGTGTCATATTTAAGCGTAATGTTCTGAACAATCAGAATAAAAGCGGAGTTTCTAGTGACGGTATAAGCACTGAAGACTTTAGTGTAAATAAGCTATCAGAAAATCTCTATGTACCTGAAAACAGCTTGGAAAACGTGTATCATGGTTTTGATTTTGAAACTATTAAAACAGATTTCTTCGGTGCAGATAGGACGCAACAAAACAGTATCGGTGCTATGATGGTGCCTGTAAGTGGGAATCCTTTATTAATCAAAAAAGAAATATATGGCGCATCATGGTTTTCTTTAACGGCATCAAATGCTACTCCAAAAACGATTCAAGTAAGTTCTTCTAGAGCATTGCAATCGAAACTTAAAAGTGCACACCCCGGAGATATTATAGCCTTGAAGGGCGGAGTATATAAGATAAATTCTTCTTTGTTAATCGATAAAAATATTACGATTACTTCTGCGGATAAAAATAGAAGAGCGGAAATTAGATTTACTTCAGAAAAGCCTGGTTTTACTATGTTACCAAAAGGCGAATTACACCTAGATAACATAAGCTTAAAAGGAAATAAGACACAAGATGCGATTGCTACTTTAGACAAGAATATGTCTAAAGCTTTTAACTTAGATATTAAAAACACAGAGATTTCAAGTTTTAAAAGTGTTATAAAGGCCTACAAAGCATCATTTGCAGATACCATCTCAATAGAAGGCAGTACTATTAAAGATTGCCTTATGGGTATTCTTTTAAATACAGAAATTGATGCTAAAGGCGATTACAACGCAGAGTTCGTGACCATTACAAATTCTACTTTCGATCATATAGGATCATCCGTACTCAATTACTATAGAGGAGGGTATGATGAGTCTACTATCGGAGGAAATTTAGTATTGAAAAATAATACATTTACCAATAGCGGTCAAGCCGATGAAAGTGGTTTGTTAATTCAGAATCACGGAATTGTAAATGTTATTTTTTCTGATAACACATTTAGAGATAACCCAGTAAAAGAGATCGCTATATTATGGGGAGAAAAAGGCCAAAAGCCAGTAAATAATGTTACTGAAAATTCTGGAGAAATTAGAATAGAACAAAACTTGAAACAAAAACTAATGTACTAGATACACCCGTTATGACTAATTTTAAGATCTATTTTATTACCTTTTTACTAACTTCTATCTGTGGTTTTTCTCAAACGATACCAACCAATGAAGTAATAGCTACTGCAGACTTGATCAATTATTTAACCCCAGAGGTTAAAGCAAAATTAAGAGAGGAAGGAGCGATTACAGAAGCTAGTTTAGCACAATATTTTCGGGATAAATTTTCTGAGCGTTATTTCTTTGACTTCAAAGATATTGATACTCGTTTTCAAGCCTATAATTCTATTTATACAGGAGTAGAAAAGTCTCATGAAGAAAATGCCAAGGATCATATGGGGAAGTATTTAGGCCCCGCACAATGGAAACTACCTTTTGATTATTTAGATGGGACAACAGTAAACGCTTATGCACTACGTCATTTAGCACGCCAACATAAAATGGTAGATGTGGCATATCAGTACTATTACCAGAATAAAGATCCAAAATATATTAAGTATTTCAAAGATCAGTTGCAATCATTAAATGGAGCCTTACAAGCAAATGAGTTTGAAAAAATAGAAGATGGGAATGGCGTATATGAAGTGTTTAGATCTGGTTACCGGGTTTTAAATTGGTTGCAGATTCATAACCTATTTTTAGGACAAGAAGCGTATACAGATAAGGATCAGTTAACTACTATTGCCACCTTATTACAGCATGGAGCGCATTTGTTTCAGCATAATCCTGAGTTTGCTTCAGGAAACCATCAAACCAGAGGAATGTCAGCGCTTGCTATGATTTCTATGTTGTTTAGAGATTTTGAAGATACAGACACGTGGTATGAGCATTCCATGTCGCTTTTAGAGCAACATATGTCTAAAGAAATTAATGATGATGGTTTTCAATTTGAACGTTCTATTCATTATCATATGAGCGATATTGATAACTATTTTTATGTGTATCAATTAGCTAAAATTAGCGAGTTAACGGTAAAACCGTTTTGGAAAGAACGCCTAAAATCACTCTTCATCACCCTTACAAAAATTGCATATCCAAATAAAACAGCTCCTGTATTGTCTGATGATACAGATAACCCTTGGGCCACTTATAACGATATTTCAGGAGCTTTAACCCTTGGATATTTACTCTTTGAATCTCCTAACATTGGTCATTTTGCGAATGATCATGTGGAGCGTAAAATGTTTTGGTATGTAACCAATTCCCAATTAAAAATGTTAACGCATATTGAAGGGCAAGAACCAACAATGAAGTCGGTTGAGTTTCCTACGACAGGATATTATGTGATGCGTGAAGGCTGGAATCCTGAGGATAAAATGATGGTAATTTCTGCTGGACTAGATGCTGATAAGCCAGATCACCAACATGGTGATATGCTAGGAATCCAAGCTATGGCACATGGAAAAGTTATGCTGCCAAACTATCAAGTACGTTATTCTTTGGAAGATTATGGTTTTTTTAAAAATTCTATGGTCAAAAACGTAGCACTGGTAGATGATGAGTTACAAGGCAAGCAGTATACTTCAAATCAAGGAGGTAGTGGTTTTGGGAAATTTTTGGAGTTGCCACAACCAAAAGTGATTGCTTGGAAAAAGAATGAAAATTCAGATATATTTATAGGAAGTCATAATGGTTTTGAAAAAAGTGGTGTACGTTACAGTAGGCAAGTTATTTACTTAAAAGATGATTTCTGGGTTGTAAAAGATAATTTCTCATCAGCAGTGCCACATGATTACAAGCAAGTTTGGCAAGGACATTATTCTTTAGAAGAAGCTCCAAATTTAATTAGATCTAGTTTTGATAATGCTTCAGGTTTAGATATTTATCAACTTAAAAAAGCAGATACCATAAGCACTTCTGGCGCCCGTGGTAAGCAGTGGACCGTAGTTACCAAAAAAGAGCAAAGTACCTTTAGTTTTATTAGTATAGTATATCCGTACCAAGGGTACGCCAATAGAATTGATGAGAATAAGGAGAAACCCAGTTTTAGAGAGTGGGTACTAAATGATACTTTCTGGAAGGCTTCTGGGGAAGAAACCTATTCATTATCTAAAGGGGAAACAGCCGTATTCTTTTCCGTAAATAAACTGGAATTTGAAAAAATAGCTTTAAATTTTTCTATAGTATCAGATCTTATCGTGACCCTCAAGGATAGGAAGCTAAAGGTACAAGCTATCGGAGAACAGGAGACTGAATTATCGTTTCAAAATAAATCAACTAAAAAATCTATGATGTTAAAGCCTGGAGAGACAGTAGCATTTAGTATTAAATAGAAGTAGCTGATTTATTTGTTAAAACCATTTCAATAGAGGAATTTTGCCAATTATATTTAAATTGAAAGCAGACCTTTATGGAGATTGAAAAATTTATTTTCTGTCTTGAAGCCGTTCCGGATGTAGATGTTAATAGCACTACGGAAGTGGTGAATACTTTGGAGGATATCGCCTTAAACCAAGGTATAGCAAGTATCTATAAAACTTGTGATACCATTGAAGGCTTAGAGCAGAGCCTGAATGATCTGTTATATGAAGATCATAATTTTAAAGATTACGAAATTATTTATCTAGTGATGCCAGGAGAGCCTAATAATGTGCTGTTGAATGATTATTATTATAGTATTGAGGAGATCGCAGAAATTTTTGAAGGTAAAATGAGTGGGAAAGTGATACACTTTGCCAATGAAAAAATCTTAGACTTAACAGATGAGGAATCACAGTACTTTTTAGATGTTACTGGAGCACGAGCCATATCTGGTTATGGAGCAAAGCTGGGTGCAATTTCTAGCGTAGCGACTATAGACAGAGTCTTTTTTAGCTTGTACCAAGAGAACGATGACTTTAAGGAAGTAGTAGAATTAATGTTTCAAAAGCATTACAACCTTTGCAAGCTACTAGATTTCAGATTGTATTATTAAAACTGATTTTTTGGTGCCTTAACAAGATTCAGGTTTGCTAGTACTATTTTTAACATTAAAATATTAAGACTACGCCGTTAAAATACTGGAGTTTACACTGAACTAAAAAGGATCCTTTTTCAAGGACCCTTTTTTACTAAACTAACTCAACTATAGTCTCAACTCAACTTCAAACTAGATTTTTAATACCCAGAATTCTGCAATAGTGAAGGAGCTTTTTCAATCTCAGTAGCAGGTATCGGTAAATAGTAATGTTTTTGGAACCAAGGTCTTGTCACTACAGTGTATTCCGTATTTGACAAAGTACCATCAGGTGCTTTTGTCCAAGTAAGTCCTTGAATAGGGAATCCTAGATGCTCTTCGTTCATCCAACGTCTTTCATCAAAAAAGTTATGCCCTTCAAATGCAAGTTCAATTCTTCGTTCTCTTTTAATTGCTTCTTTTAGTTCTTCACCAGCAGCTGTGATAGCTGGTTGCAATGCTCTACTAGAAATTTTATTTACAAAAATTCTAGCGCTATCATCATTACCTAGTTCCGCTTGCGCTTCTGCATAATTAAGATATATTTCAGCTAAACGATATAGAATAAAGGGGCGCTGTGCAGCTATGTCTGTTGGCGCGGTAAGGCTTTCATCTTGAAATTTTCTAATATTATACCCTGTTTTAGAAGAGTGTTCTTGATTTACGCCAATCCCTTCTACAATACCATTGGGGGAGTCAGGACCATCGGGTGTCGTTGTGCTAGGAGTATCCGCAAGGGCATAATCTACCGTGCGGCCTCGAAACTGTGCTCCTTGATAATTCAAATCAGCATAGTAGCGCATTTCTCTATTAGCATTTGGGTTTGCAGGATCATAACTACTTCCTGCAGCGTCAGTACGTGTACCATCTGCCATATTAAACTGTAAGGCAAAATTATGAGTAGGTGATGATAATCCCCATCCTCCATATCCGCTTGGGGATTGTGTTTGGTCCCAAAGCGAATTTACATCCGTTCCAAAATCATAGTAGGCAGCACTAAAAGGTCTAGCAAAAAGAATGTCCTCATTAGGGGCTAAAAATAAATTCTGATAGTCCGTGGCATCGCTTACGGCAATTAGGTCTCTGGCACCAACCATGTCAATAACCGCTTTGGCTGCATCTGCAGCATCTTGCCACTTGCTTGCTTTGGCATAATCATATAAAGGACCATTTGGAGCCGTACTAGGATCATGTAGCTTACTAGCGGCATATAATAATGTTCTAGATTTGACAGCTAATGCTGCTAGTTTAGTTGCTCTACCAAACTCTACATCGGGGCGACTCTCAGGAAGGACTGCTGCAGCCTCATCTAATTCGTTCACTATAAAAGTTACGCACTCTTCATAACTGTTACGTACCAATTGAAAGTTATCATCTAGTCCTAAGGCGCGCTCTAAAATAGGTACACCGCCATAATATTTCAGTAATTTACTATAAGCATTTGCTCTTAAAAATCTCATTTCAGCTTTTAGGATAGCAACATGTTCAGGATCTTTCTGCATGGCTTCACTTTCATCAATGCGGTCCAAAAATTCATTAGCTAGCCTTATGTAATCCCAATAGTTTCTCCATTTTTCATTTAATATTCCAGCATTACTGTCGGTCCAACCCGCTCTTAAACGGAATAGATCAAGGTTTTTGAAATTGAATTTAGCTTCAAAAGATCCCGCTTCAATATTAAACCTTCGTGACCACCATTGGGCTTTATTTATACCCCAACTTTCAGTACTATTGTATACAGTGTATACTAACCTTTCTACTTGTACGGGGTCACTATATATAAGATCTTCAGCAAACGCATCTGAAGCTTTAACATCTAAAATATCTTCACAACTTAGTGTTGTAAGCATGCTAAAAGCGACGAATAGATATATAAATTTTAGTTTTTTCATGGTGCTACATTTTTATTTTAATAAATGAGGGTAGTTGATAATGTTGGATTAAAAGGAAAAATTTAAACCCAACGTGTATGTTTTTAAAGATGGGTAGGTACTACCTCTAAAGTTGTTGTAACCATCTGCTTCAGGATCTAGACCCAGTTTGTAAACATCAGAAAACATGGTAAGTAAATTGAAACCTCTGGCAAATATTTTTATGTCACCTACTTTTATAACATCTTTAGATAAGGTATAGCCAATCTCTACTTCTTTCAATCTTAAAAATGACGCATCTTTTAACCAGAAATCAGCTCCTTGAAATGCGTCTGCTACATTGTTTTGTTGACCGCTAAAGGAATCTCCTTGTTGAAAAGCTCTTGGATATGCAGCACTTCTGTTTTCAGGTGTCCATCTTTGGTTGTATACAAATTCTGGTTTTGCACCAGACTGATCAAAGAACACTAATGTTTCTGCTTTAGCCTGTCCTTGTAGTAAAAAGCTGAAGTTTACAGCTTTGTACTTGAAGCCTCCAAAAAATCCGTATTGAACTTGAGGTACGTTAGAAGTAAATTTACGAACGCGATCTAAGGAACTAATCTCACCATCGCCGTTGGTATCTAAATAAATAGGTTCCCCTTCTACCGTATTATTCAATTTAACTTCAGTAGCATCTACCTGAGCTTGGTCTCTAAAAATACCATTCGTAGGATATACAATATAAGAATCTAATGGCCTGCCTTCTCTTTTTAACGCATCAGGAGTATCTAACGCTTCTGCTAAATATTTAACTTCATTTTTAGCTAAAGTGTAGTTCATTCCAAGGTTATAGGAAAAGTTATCATTGATTTGATCACTCCAACTTAATTCAAATTCCCAGCCATAATTATCTACTTCTCCAATATTTTCTGCAGGTAGCGATAATCCAGCAGCATCAGGGATAGCTGCTGCTCTTGTCACTAATATATCTGTCCTATTTTGATTAAAATAATTGATATCACCATTTAATCGATTATCAAACAAAGTATAACTCAAACCAATATTTTTCATGTAAGCTGTTTCCCATGTTACATCAGGATTCGGAACGTTATCACTTCTATACCCATTATAACTTGTGCCAGATACACCAAATACATAATAATTAGGTTGAGCAACGTTTATATCGCTACCATAATCAAAGCGCGTTAAATACTGAAAAGGTCCAATCCTGTCGTTACCCATTATGGCATAGGAAGCTCTAACTTTTAGCGCATTAAGCCAGCTTACGTTTTCTAAGATAGATTCCTTATTTAGGGCCCAAGCTACAGCTACACCTGGAAAGGTTCCAAAGCGTTTTCCTGGTCCAAAGTTACTGGAACCGTCACGACGTAATGTTAAGTCTATAAAATATTTTTTATCAAAGTCATAAGACAGAGAACCAAAGTAACTTACGGTAGCAGACTCACTAGAGATACCTGATGATTGCTGCCCTTCGTCACTTCCTGCAAATAATTCTGGATGATCTGCTGTTGGAAAATCTCTTCGTTCTGCCCAGAAATTTCGAGAATTAGAACTTTGTTGTTCATATCCAATAAACCCACTAATAGAGTGTAAGTCACCAAAAGTATTTGCGTACCTAAGTGTGGTATTTAATAGGGTTTCATCAAATTTCCAGAAACTTTCTCTTAAGATTCTTTCGTTACCTCTTTGAGAGAATCCCGTAGACGGTAAATATTCATTTGTGATTTCATCAAAAGCATACGTAGTCCAAGGTGTGTACCATGATTTTTGATCGTTATTCATCCTACGGATACCGGCATATCCATTTAAGCTTAGGCCCTTAGTTATTTTACTTAAGTCCCAATTGTATGAGAATCTACTTCTAAGATCGTTATCTACTTGTTTTGTGAAACCAGACGCATTACTTGCCATTACATACGGGTTAGATCCGTTTTCTAAGCCTACACCAGCGGGTAATCCATTAGGATAAATACCTACGCGAGTTGGTTGGTTGGTGTAAATTTGTTTGTAGATATTATTTGCATCCACTCCAGGTTCATTTGTTTCACCAAATCTTCCAGATAAATCGATTCCAATTTTAAAATTATCCGTAATCGTAATATCTAAATTAGAACGAATTTGCTTTTGTTGAAAATTCAAATCTCCAGAAGCGAACATCCCTTCTCTATCAATTAAATCGCCACTTACAAAATATTTGACATTTTCACTACCTCCAGATATAGATAAAGAGCTTCTAGATTCAGGAGCGGTTTTGGCAAAGGTAAGGTCTGCCCAATCTGTATTTGGAAAATTTATAGGATCTGTACCTGCAGCATAGTTATCAATTTGCTCCTGAGAATAGGGTGGTGCTGTTCCATTTCGAGTGGCTATTTCATTTTCATAGGTGGCAAATTGCGATGAAGACATCAATTTAGGAGCAACAGAAAAAGAAGAAATTCCGTATGATGTAGAAAAGTTTATTTTTGGTTTTCCGTTTTTACCTCTTCGGGTAGTTACTAAAATAACGCCGTTTGCTGCACGCGTACCATAAATAGCAGCAGCACCATCTTTAAGAATGCTAATAGAGGCAATATCTTGTGGGGATAATTGTGAAAAAGACCCTTGACCCGCTGCAATACCATCAATAAGAATAAGCGGCGAATTATTCCCTAAGGTAGATTTACCTCTAATCAATAAAGAGATGTCATCATTAGAACCAGGATAACCTCCTCTATCCGAAACAATTAATCCAGAAACTTTACCCGCTAGAGATTTAGCAACATCCTTGTTAGAAGTGTTTTCTATCTCTTCGGTATTTAAAGTACTTACTGAACCGGTTAACTCTCCTCTTTTTCTAGTGGTGTACCCTAAGACTACTACTTCTTCTAAGTTTTGAGCATCAGCTTCAAGGCTTACATTCACTATAGATTGATTTCCAACGGCAACCTCTTTTGTAGCATATCCTATATAAGAAAATTGTAAGACAACGGTGTTTCCTTCTGTATTGATGCTGTAATTACCGTCAAAATCAGTACTGGTACCTGTAGTAGTTCCTTTAATTACAATACTTACACCTGGTAAGGGACCATCAGCATCGGAAACCGTACCTGTTATTGTTTGTTGTTGTTCAGAATTCCAGGATGCCATGGAGCTATCTAGCTCAAGTGCAAATCCAGATAATGGCACCAAAGTCATGGCTGTTAAAAATACGTGCAACAGGCAGTATTTTGTTTTAATGGAAGTGTAAGTTCCATTTTGTTTGCTTTTTGGTTTTTTCATAATTGTGAGTAATTAAGTGAGTTTTTTTTTGAATAAACTTTAAAGATTGGTTTTAGTATTTGCATCACTCTACAAACACGTCAGGTAATGGCTAAACTTTAGAATAATTGTTTAGGGTACTTAAGTTGTACTCGTCTCTTTCGTGTTTTTAGATTGATAAAATAAACCTCTTAAATTGCGTATTTGATAAAATTTAGATTCAGTTATCAAAATAAACGGAAATTAATGCCATACTCATTATCAATTTTACCTTTCAGTAACATTATTTTAACCCTTTTGATGTAAACACAATAGAATTGGGGTAGTTTGGTAAAAAATTTAGGGCTAATATGTTGATTTGCAAATTTTTGGACAGATTTTAGAGTCGCGTAATTGAATTGAAGAGAAAAGGGTGGACTGAAATACATGGCCATACAAGAGCTGTAATTTGAGATTTCGTCACCCCGTAGGCATGGGATTTTTTTTAGGATAAAGCTACTGCAAACTTCTACTCACTACCTAATGAAATAAGGGTGTTCAATTGTGAAACTTTTTTATGTAGTGTTTCCCCGTTAGACCAAGTTATTGTAATAGACAGTGGCTTCTTGCAAGTACCTAATCCAAAATGGATAAGGTTATTGAAACTTTGAGAATAGCCATCGCTAGTACCACCAACAATTCTCGATTGTTTATTTTGACAATTCTCTACAGATATGGTAGCACCTAGTGCCGTGGCTTCTCCAGAAGGCGCACTTTTAACAGCAACTTTTAAATAGTGGTGTTCTGTATTAGCTGTTTCGTTTTTAAACAAATGCCATTTTCCTCTATCGTGTCCCAGAAGTAAATCAATATGACCGTCATTATTATAATCAAAAGCTTCTATGCCCATTCCTATGGCCCCTAGTTCTGGGCTCACGACCTTATGATCACTGATAGGAGTAAATACTCCAGCACCCATATTTAGAAATATCGTTGCGTTTATTTCGTGAATCAAATCTCCTCTAGGAACTAATATAAGATCTTGATAGCCATTATTATCTAAATCAGCTACAGTGATGCCTGCCGTATGCTCTTTAAAAAATAGCTTGTGTTTTTCAGTCACCTCTTTCAACGTGCCCTTTTTGTTTTCTAACAATATATCATTAAGCCCTTCGGGATGTGCGGTTGCTGTATAATTTTTAATCCCATGCAAGATTCCAGTTGCAGGAGACCAAATGTCTCCTGCAAGCATCCACTTGTTGTTTCCTATATAACCAATATAGGTCCCTTTTTCTGAAAAGCTGTCTGGAAATCCTAAAGCATCACTGTTTACCAATCGGATAGTTCTGCCAGAATGTGTTTCTCCAGGAAATTCATATTCATAAGCCGATTCGCCGATGTACAATGTTTTTTGTGGCCATTGCGACTGTAGGTTCTCTATATTTAGGATTTCACCAGCCTCTAACGGATCTAATTTAAAAGGTCCCCTTTTGGTATAGAAACCGAGAATTTTTCTACTAGCATCGTAAAATGTTTCTCCAACTTCAAAATCTTTGCCTCTAGTAAAGTATAGGTCAAAGTCACCATCATTATCAAAATCTATTTCAGCGACACCCGTAACATTATCAATATCTTTTTTTAAAATTTTAGCGGTAACCTCTGTATAGCTTAAATCACCATTGCCTTTGTATATTTTTATATTTCCATTCCCGTATAAAATGATATCTTTAATGCTGTCATTATTAAAATCTGTGATTAGCGTTTTTTGACCGTCTGCTTTAATTGCTGGTAAATTTGTAGTATGCACTAATTGGTGGTTATTACTATTCTCATAAATATAATTTTCACTTGCACCTCCTTTTTCTGCATCGGGAAAGGCAAAGTTGAGAAGATCTAGGTCGCCATCGTTATCTCCATCTATAAATTTCACGGTCCTACCGCGCATTAGGTGCAAAGGAGTTTCGAAATCGGCAACAGTGCTAAAATTACGTTGGGTATCTATTTTAAATAGTTTAGAATTTCGTGCATTACTTCCAGAACCACCACCTCTGGCAAGAATGAGTTCTAAATTGCCGTCAAAATCATAGTCTCCTATAGCTATACCGTGCATATCGCCCATAATAAGATCATAAGGTTTTTCAAATATGCCTTTATTATTCCAAAGAACTTTTATACTAAAACCATGGTCATTTAATAAAAGGTCTAAGAAGCCATCTTGATCTAAATCAGCAATAACAGGTGCCCCCCATTTTCTTAAGTTTTTTTCCTCTCTAGGAAACTCTTTATGAACTTCCGAGAAGCTGAGTTGTTTGCTATGTTGTTGCCCATAAATTTTAGTGGCGAATGGCTGTGACAATAGGGTAATACTAAAGAAAATGAATAAGTTGGTAAGCTTTTGCTGAAACATAGATTTTATTTTTAGAGGATTTAGGATCCTTAGTCTTGTGATATTTTAAAAGTTTGATTAAATGTTGCCATGGTACTATCGTTCCACATTTGCTCTAAATACAAAGGATCAAACCATAAGGGCTCTGTGTGTGTTTTGCTCCAATTCTCGGTCTCCGTAACTAGTTTTTCTAAGATTGCTGGTTGTTCAGTACTTAAGTCTGTCTTTTCGCTGATGTCATTCGTAATATTATAAAGTTTCCAAGGTTCTTGATGGACTTTTACAGCTTTCCAATCGTTTTGTCTAGCAGCAATATCAGTATAGCCTTCACGATGGCGCATGGCAAAAAGTGTCTCCTTGTCATGTGGATTTTGATTGGAAGTAAATGCCTCCCAAATATTTTTACCATCTAGAATTTTGTTTTCAGGTATAGTTGCTCCGGCTAAATAGTTTAATGTAGGATAAAAATCTAAGGAAGAAACAGGGAAATCAAACTTTTGCCCTTTAGGAATCTTGTTAGGCCAGTGAAAAAACATAGGTACTCGATAACCACCTTCCCAGGTATCTCCTTTTCTTCCCGTAAGTGGAAAGTTATTCGCTCCATGACCCGTATGTCCGCCATTATCACTTAAAAAAATAATTAAAGTATTCTCAAATTGGCCAGTTTTCTTTAAATTTTCAACGATACTACCAACCCCGCGATCTATGGCGTAAACCATAGCCGCATAGGTTCGTCTATCCTTGTCTTCAATATGTTTAAATTTATCCAGATCCTCCTTTTTAGCTTCCAGTGGTACATGTGGTGCATTATAAGCTAGGTATAAAAAGAAAGGTTTATTTTTATTCTTAGCTTCACGTATAAAACGAGAAGCTTCTCTTGAAAAGGCATCCGTTAAATATTCATTTTCTTGAAGGGTAGTGCCATTGTGTTCCAAAGGAAGAAGGTAATCATTCACTGGGTTTTTACCCTCATCTTTTTGCCGTTTGAATTGTTTTTTAAACTCTTCAGGGAAATATTTATGACCTCCTCCTAGAAAACCATAAAAATCATCAAAGCCTCTATGATTAGGATGATATTCTGAGGTTTCACCTAAGTGCCATTTACCAATGGCGCCTGTATAATAACCAGCTTCTTGCATGGGTACGCTAATAAATTGTTCTTGAGCAGTAATTCCTTTTCCGGTAGAAGCACCATTGGCAGGTAAATTAAATTGAGAGCCAATGGTATGTGGGTATCTGCCAGTAAGCAAAGCGGCTCTACTAGGTCCGCAGAAAGGATGAGCAACATAAGCCGAAGTTAAAATAGAACCATCTTGAGCTAATTGATCAAGGTTTGGAGTGGTTATATCCGTGGACCCATTAAAACCTACATCGGCATAACCTAAATCGTCACATAATATAAATAGAATATTTGGTGGTAGATTTAGTGGGGTTTTATATTCTGCAAGATCAGTGGTATTTTTTTCTTTTTCTTTACAACTATTAAATGTAAGTAGGCTTATAACTACAAAAAGTACTATATTTCTAATGCTCATAATGATAGTTTCTTAATTTAATTGCGCCTCATTTTTTTGCCATCCTTGGTTGAATTGCAGCATCAACTCAGCCACTAATTCCGGGTTTTCCTTCGCTATATTGATTGTTTCTGAAGGATCAGTTTTATGATTATAAAGCTCTAAAAATATAGGTGCGGCATCTTTTTTAGTATAATCTTTCCAGACAATAAAGCGGTAATCCTGAGTACGCATAGAATACCCCATCAATCTGTTTTCAAATAAATCTCTATCCCACTTATCACCTTGTTGATTTATGATGCGCTCTTCTACTTTTTCTATTAAGGGGCCGAAGTAGGTTTCACGCATTCCTTGAGATAATGGATTTGCCGCCCATTCACGTAACGCAGGAGTAGGGAATTGACTAAAAGCTGCTTTTTTCCATGGTAGGTCGGGGTTTTTTAATAGGGGTGCAAAACTTTGACCTTCCACCGTTGCAGGAATAGAAACCCCAGTCAAATCACATAAGGTTGGGTACATATCTACAAGTTCTACTAAGGCATTTGTTTTTTTACCTCTATGTTCTTTGGCCATATCAGGAGACCAAACAATTAATGGAACTCTAGTGGCTATTTCATAATTGGTAGCTTTTCCCCAAATTCCCATATCACCAAGGTGCCAACCATGATCACTCCAAAGAATTATAACGGTATTCTCGCGTACTCCGGCTTCATCCAATGCGGCAATCATTCTGCCTATTTGCGCATCTATATAGCTTACGCAAGCCAAGTAGGCGTGTTTTAATTGTAATGCTTGCTCGTCATCTATTTCTCCCGCATTCGGAATATTTGCACGTGCTCTTAATTCAAAAGAAGCATGTAGTCCCATCTCAGCACCATCCTTTGGCCCTGCAGTTTCTTTTGCTAATTTGATATCTTTTTCATCATACAAATCCCAATATTTTTTTGGGGCCACCCAATCTAAATGAGGTTTTAAAAAGCCCAAGCCTAGAAAGAAAGGCTTGTCTCCTTGTTTCACCATATCTTTTAGTGTAGCTATAGCCAAATCGGTATTATATCCATCCTCATAGTCATTATCAGGTAAGTCTACAAATTCATAGGCAGGCCCGCGGCCTAGACCGCTCTTTAAGGATTCTTTTCCATATTTTAGTACCATTTCAGCACTATTATTCTTATAGAGTTCTTGGTTTTCTTTTAGTTTAAATCCTCCAGGAGTTCTTGGTGGTTTTGCATCGATAAGGCTAGGATCCGCTTTTCTGCTCCAGGACAATGCTTCATCGGTATATCCAGGATGAAAAATCTTACCGGTATATACTGTTTCGTAGCCATTGGCGCGTAAATGTTGTGGTAAGGTTTTTATATTTGGATTTAAATCTCGAAAATAAGAGTAGTTTTCAATGACGCGGAGTGATTCCGGTCTTGCCCCGGTCATTACACTAGCCCTTGAAGGACTACAGATAGCTTCCTGACAATATGCATTATTAAATAGCAAACCATCAGCGGCCAAGGCATCTATATTTGGAGATATGGCAATGTCAGAACCGTAAGCTCCTAGTTCGGGTCTTAAATCATCAATGGCTATAAAAAGAATGTTTGGCTGTTTTTTAATTGGATCTTTTTTTACCTCTTGTTCTTTACAACTACTTAAAATAGCCAAAAGGATAAAAATTTTCAGATAATCAATCATGTTCATAAAATTAGATAAACTCAAAGTACAATCATTTCAAGGACTTGTACTTCTTGTAATTTATCTTCTTCTTAAACTATCTTACCCTAGTAAATTAATACAATTATTTGGTCGTGCATCTCAAAGGTTTTACCTTCTAGGAAGCTTAGAGAACTCTCTGTTTTATAATCATACATTGTCTTGATGGAGGTGGAGTCCATCAATTAATGGTTAAAATAGAGCTTATAATGGCTAAAAACCTTTATTTTTATCTATAATGTTTGACGTAATTTGTTCAGATAATAAAGGTTTTAACGAAAGGATATATGGTTACACTTAAAATTAATGGAAAAGAACATAAAGTAGATGCTGCGGAAGACATGCCGCTACTTTGGGTTATACGAGATATTATTGGTTTTACGGGAACCAAATTTGGTTGTGGTAAAGGTTTGTGTGGCGCATGTATGGTTTTAATGGATGGCAATGCTATTAATTCTTGTCAGCTTCCAGTGTCTCTCGCAGTAGGTAAAGAATTGATTACGGTAGAAGGCGAACAAGAAAATTTACAACGTCTTCAAAAATCTTGGGAAGAGTTTAATGTACCACAATGCGGATTTTGTCAATCAGGACAGTTAATTACCGCTACGGCATTGTTAACTTCAAAGGCAAATCCAACGGAAGAAGATATTCATAATGCTATGGGGAGGAACATTTGTAGATGTGGCACCTATCAAAGGATTAAAAATGCGATTAATCATTCTGTAGAATTAAAAAATAAAGGATAGGTATGAAAGATGTACAAAATGTAAGCCGTAGAAGTTTCATTAAAGGCATTGGATTAGCTTCTGGAGGGTTAATTATAGCTTCAGGCACTAGTCTTTTTAATAGTTGTTCTGTAGAAACAAAAGAGCTGATCGCATTTAATCCAAATTTATTTGTTCAGTTAAATTCTGATGGTTCTTTAATTTTAGTAGCTTCTAGATCAGAAATGGGGCAGGGGGTACGTACTTCTTTGACCTCCGTGATTGCAGATGAGATGGAAGCTGATTGGGATAGAGTTCGTATCTCTCAGGCCGTTGGTGATGTAAAGTATGGCGACCAAAATACAGATGGTTCTAAAAGTGTCCGACTCCTATATGAGGAAATGCGAAAAATCGGAGCGGCAACAAAAGCCGTACTGATTGCTGCAGCAGCTAAAAAATGGGAAATAGCCGCAGAAGACTGTCATGCAGAAAATCATTTTATCTTTAATACTCAAGGCGATAAAATTGCTTTTGGAGATTTGGTGGAAATTGCAAAGACCTTGGAGGTACCGGAAGAGGTACAGTTGAAAGATCCGAAAGATTTTAAATATATAGGCAAATATCTACCCAGTAAAGATGTGAAAAATCTAGCAAACGGTAGTGCTGTATTTGGTTTGGATGCCAGATTGGAAGGAATGAAGTTTGCGGCAGTTAAAAGATGTCCAGTGGCTTTTGGAAAAGTAGTTTCTTTTGATAAAACAGCCGCTTTAAAAATTGCAGGGGTTATAGATGTGGTGGAAATTCCGATGATAATTAAGCCTTTTGGACCCTTGGGAGGTGTTGCTGTAGTTGCAACTAATACATGGGCAGCATTTAAAGGAAGAGATGCATTAGAAGTAGTATGGGATTTAGGTGATAATAAAGCCTACGATTCTGAAAAATATATGGAAGAGATTACGGCAAATGTTCAGAAAAAGGGTGCTGTCGTAAAGAGTCTTGGAGATGTGGATCAAGCATTTGAAAAGGCTTCTAAAACAATTGAGAGTTCCTATCAATTACCACATTTGGTACATGCTCCTATGGAGGTGCCAAATGCTGTGGCTTGGGTAAAAGAAGGTAGCTGTGAGATTTGGGCGCCTACACAGGAACCGCAACGTACCCGAACAGAGGTAAGTGATTTTTTAGAAACTTCCGAAGATAATGTAACAGTTAATGTTACTTTTTTAGGAGGCGGTTTTGGAAGAAAATCTAAACCTGATTATGTGGTTGAAGCTGCAGCAATATCTAAAGCAATAAATGCTCCTGTGCAGGTAGTTTGGACCCGTGAAGATGATATTCAACACAGCTATTATCATACAGTGGCATCACAATACATGAAAGGAGGCTTAGATGAAAACGGAAAAGTTACGGGTTGGTTGCATCGTTTTGCATTTCCTTCTATTGGGTCTACTTTTAGTCCCGGTGCAGATGAGCCGGCATCTTGGGAGGCCGCAAGTGCTGATAATGTGCCTTTTGAAATTCCAAATATGCAATTTGAAACAGGAAAGGCCCCAGCGCATGTTAGAATAGGATGGTTGCGTTCTGTGATAAATATACCGCATGGCTTTGCTATCAATGTATTTGCAGATGAACTAGCGCATGAAGCAGGTATAGATCCTTTAGAATTTAGACTAAATCTTATTGGTAGTGACCGAATAGAAGAGACTCAAAACGATTATAAATATGATACGGCCCGATTAAAGCATGTTTTAAAAACGGCAGCTAAAAATGCAGAATGGGGTAAAGAGTTACCAGAAGGTCATGCTATGGGATTAGCGGTACATTATAGTTTTTTATCCTATGTTGCCTCTGTAGTGGAAGTTTCTGTTATCAATGATAAAGTAAAAGTACATAACATACACTCTGTGATTGACTGTGGTCTAGCTGTAAATAAGAATACAATTACGGCTCAAATGGAAGGCGCTGCAATTTTCGGAATGTCCTTAGCTTTTTATGGTAAGATTACGGCTAAAGACGGAGCTATTGAGCAAAGCAATTTTCATAATTATCAAATGATACGAATGCCACAAGTGCCAAATATTCATGTGGAAATTGTAGAAAATAGTGAGAGACCAACTGGAGTAGGGGAGCCGGGTGTTCCTGTAATTGCACCAGCAATAGTAAATGCTATTTTTAAAGCTTCAGGAAAAAGGTATAAGAATTTACCTTTAATGGATTATAAGTTGGTGTAATATAGATCGATCAGAACTTAAAGAAGCAAAATCCCACTATAGCAATTAAGTTATAGTGGGTTTTTTATAAAAGATAGTGCAAGCTTTTACTCCCAGACTACGGGCATAAAAACCGTCATTTCTGCCTGCCCTCTATTACTCCAGGCAAAATAAGGGACTAGCTGTGTTTTGTACGTTTCAAATTCAGGTGTTTGAACTGTTCTATACATACTTTCGCTGTTATCTTTTCGTAACAGCAATTCGCCTTCTAAGGTAGTTACACCACCTAAAAAGTCAGGCTGATGCTTCGCTACTAGAGGTTGTTTTTTATCAAAATAGACCTCTAAAATGTTCGTATGCTTAGGTAAATCTGGAGATTCTATACAGTATACAATAGGGCCTCTTTTTACCGCAATTTGATTTCTAATTTCTTCAATTCTTGGATGACCTTCTATTATTTGAATTTCCATGGGCATGTCTAATACGACAGTATCGCCTTTTTTCCAAATGCGATTGATAGTAGCATATTTTCCGGCGGTTACAGCTACATTTGTTTCAGATCCGTTTACCATAATTTTTGAGTCTATAGCCCAAGACGGAATGCGGATCATGATATCGAAGGCGGTTTCCTTACATTCTTCAATGGTTAATTTAACCAAACCTTTCCAAGGGTATTCTGTATCTTGGTGCATAATTAGACTTGACTCATCTGCTAATTTTGTTTTTAATACACTACTGCCAAATAAATTTATAGCAATACCATTTTTGGCGATACTATACGTCCAACCAGAAACTTGTGCAATAGTACGTACTAAGTTAGGCGGACAACAAAAACAACTTAAATAAGGTTCTCTATTTGGTGTTTCTGTAACATTTTCATGTGCATGGTAATCTCTTGTGTTATTAAGCATTCGTAGCGGATTAGCATAAAAATAAGAGTCGCCTTTAATGCTAATGCCTGAAAGTGCACTGTTATATAGTACAAGTTCCATAATGTCTGCATATTTAGACTCGCCATGGAGTCCTAACATTCTATAACTAAACATAGCATTACAGATATTGGCACACGTTTCATTATAGGCAGTCATATTTGGCATCATATATTCATTGATGAAGCCTTCTTCAATCATATCCAGATTTGTAGAAGCGCCGTAATGCGCTTGCCCTACAGCACCAGTGAGGTACATTTTTTTCTGAGTGACATTTACCCAAAGACGATCTAAAGCATCAATCAATTCTTTTTCTCCAGTTTCTGAAGCTACATCTGCAGCGCCAGCATAATAATATAATGCTAGCACAGCATGACCAACAGCCTCACTAGATTCTCTTAATGGAGTGCGTTCTTGTACCATATCTCCAATAGGATATCCAATAGTTGTATCTGTATGTTCTACCGCATATTTCCCTCTATTATTTATAAAGCGTTCGGCTAATTCTAAATACTTTTTATCATCAGTTGTTCTATACAATTCTACCAATCCCATTATCTGAGTCTGATTAAAACCAAACCTGCCATAGTGCTTAGTTTCAGGTATAAAAATGGTATGCAATAGGTTAGCATGCTTGATGGCAATGTCCAAAAAATTACGTTGCCCTGTTACTCTATAATGCACGCAAGCTGTAATTAATAAGTGCCCTGTATTGTACATTTCATGATATTTACGATTCTCGTAACGGTCTACCTCAGGACGTAATTGAATTTGGGTTTGCAAATAGCCATCAGCTTCTTGCGCTTTACTTATGATGTTTATATAGTTATCTATTTCTTCAAGAATTTTACTGTTTTTATTTTGTGCGTAAACATAAATTTTGGCTTCTATGAACTTGTAAAAATCACCATCATGCCAGAACATACCTTTATGTTCTCCTTCCTTTTCTCCAGCAGCAATCTTAAAATTATTTAAGGCGTGACCAATATCACCACACAAGACCTCACCCATGTAGGGAACCATTACCTCTTCACAGGTTTTAAACTTTTCAGCCCAAAATCCACTGGTCCATTGACAATCAGTTAGGTTAATGTTTTTTAGTTGAACAAATGGACTCAAGGAATTATCAATGCTTGAGACAATAGGTTTTTTTAGCGTATTATTCATAAATACTGAATTATTTTTTTTCTAAACGACTTATTTTTTGATTTCAATATCATCAATAAAAAACTTTGCAGCTTTTGTTGCTGGTAGATCTTCTTTTTTGATTTCTAGGATCATTTGATCATCTGCTTTAGAAGCCATGTTTCTGTTAACTGTTGTTTCTATAGTTACCCATTCACGTCTAGGTAATTTTTTAAGATCGGAAAAAACCAAGTTAATCGTTGGATTGGTTAGTGTAACATGAATTTTATCAGCAACACGTCCTTGGTCTAACCAAATTTTCATGGAAACCTTCAATTCTCCTGCAGGTATTTTTAGAGCGCCTTTTGGGCTTACTAGTTTAACAGTATTAATCGCCAAAGAGTCATTTTTGCCATAGCCTGTAAATTTTAAGCTATTTACTCCCGAGTTATAATCGCCATGAACAATACTTAAATATTGAGAGGAAGCCTCATCAATAGACCAAAATTTTTGATAATCATTAGGTTCAGAATCTTCAGGAACCATTTTTAAGGGTCTCGGGTTTTCTTCAAATAATATAGGACCTTCAAAGCCATAAAATGCAGGTGCTAATAGATTGCTTGTTGGCTTTTGCCATACCCGCATGTAGTCAATCTCAAAATCTACAGGAAGCTCTTCTTTGTGAGGAAGCCCTAACCATTTAAAAATTTCAGAATCTAACCAGATTTCCATCGGATTATTTAATACCCAATCTGTTCCTACTTGATCTTGGGTAAAATGATGAACCATTTTACCATCTATGAATAATTTTAGAAAGTCTTTTCCCCATTCCGCACCATAAACATGAAAATCGTCTGCTGTTCTAAAAGGTAAGTTTTCTACATGATTAAAAACTTTGGTAGGTCTTACCGCAGGAGGGCTCCAATCATGAGCGGTTGCTAAATAGGAATTAGCTTTTATACTTCCGTCTATTTTTGGATTCCCCATTAATTCATAGACATCTAACTCTTGCTCATAGCCAATAGCCCAAAAAGCTCCAGTGATAGCAGCATTTCCTTGTTTAGATTTTACTTCCATATAGCCATTTAAGAAGCGTTTTTTACCAACAACTCCAGCCGTTGTGATAGGTAAAGGTTCTCCTTCAAAAACGCCATAGGTGTCATTATTACTACCGTCTGCATAACTTTCTTGTGCAAAAGGGTAATCCGGTTCCCATTGAGTACGTAATTTAAGAATACCGTCTTCTACGATGACATTGTGGGGTGCAAATTGAGACGGAGCTCTCCCTTTCCAGATATAGTAATCTCCATTTTGGCCTTCTACAAACCATTTGGTAGTGTCAATTTCTGTACCTTCAAATTCATCGCTAATCTCTTTATTTAAAATCCAATTTCCTTCATTTTTAGGGTCTGAAAAAGGGTAGGAGTTCATGGTGTTGGTTTTTTCTTTTATAGCTCTATTCTTCTTTTTTTGGGCTATACTTATGGTAGACCAAACCATTAAAAAGCTTATCATTATCAGCTTATAAATCCTGATGCATTTCATAATTGTAAAAGTTTAGGTTTTATTTATTCTGGAGTTTTAATTGAATTTCTTCAATCGTCAAGTTCTTAGTTTCAATTAAATATCGGTAAAGGATTAGCATGCCTATAAATACGGTTGCGGCATAAAAAAGTAAGGTGTTACTAATCCCGAATGTTGCCAATTGTGTAGGGAACATCATTTGAATTAACCAGCTTGCTGTACTCGTTATTAACGTGAAAAATGGGATTGCGATACCACGTAATGAAATCGGGAAAATTTCTGAAAATAAAACCCACATCACGGGTCCTATAGAGAAATGAAAGGCCGCAATAAAACTAAGAATACCTATTAAAACTATAACGGCATTTATATCAGCTGATTTTTGAATTAATAAACTAGAATGTTCACGGGCATCTTTTTCGCCCAATGATTTAATTAATGCTTCTTTTAATGCAATATCATTGGCGTACTCTATGTCAACCATGTTATTTAAACGTTCTGCATTTGGTATTTGGTTCATTTCAGCAATGGCCTCTTTAGTTAAGGTATAGGTAGCTGTTTTAAATCCAACATATGCAATCCCTAAACTTATGACAACCCACAGCATGCCACCTATAATCATAGGGCGTCTTCCTATTCTATCTACTAGTAGCAATCCTAATAGGGTAAATAACAATCCTGTTAATCCTGTCCAAATAGCTTGCATAAAAGCAGCATCAGTACCTATCCCTATCTGTTCAAAAACTGTTGGCGCATAGAATAAAATTGCGTTAATGCCAGAGGTTTGTTGTGCTATTGCTAAGGTAAATGCAATGATAAAGGTTATCCTGTAATTTTTACTAAAAATTTCTTTTAGCTGTGAAAATACAGAACGATTATTAGCACTAGTTTTCATGCTTTTCTCCATGTCAAGAAGCTGTTCGTTTACCTCGTCTTCAGGTAAAAGTTTCAGTAAGGTTAGTCTAGCGTCTTCCTGTCTTCCATTATAAAATAGCCAAGCAGGACTGCGTGGAATAAAGAATAAAAGTATAAACCAAGCGATAGCTGGTAAGATTTCGGAGCCCAACATCCACCGCCAGGTGTTCTCATGAAAACCTAAATCTTGTACCCAAGCTGCATCGGAGACCCCCAGTTGTAGTATCAGGTAATTAATGAAATAAGCTCCAGATAATCCTATTACAATATTAATTTGGATCATGGTAACTAGTTTACCTCGCAATTTAGGAGGTGCTATTTCACCTATATACATGGCGGCTAATGAGATTGATGTAAAGGCTAAACCACCTAAGAATCTAAAAGATAATAGGCTTATATAGTTAGGAGCAAAGGCAGATCCGATAGCCGAGAACACGTAGAGGGCAGCTACTATTTGCAAGGTTTTTCGCCTTCCATATTTGTTACACGCATACCCTGCAAAAAATAAGGCTAATAAAACACCAAGTGCTGGGGCACCAACGACCATTCCTAATTGCAGATCATTCAACGCAAATTCTTGAGAAATGAATTTTACGGTACCCGATATTAAAGCTGCATCTAAACCAAAAACAAAGCCCCCCATGGCAACAATGAGTGCGTAGCTGTAAGCATTTTTTTTATATGAATTCATAAATTATAGGCTTTTGGTGTAGTAATTCTAAGTGTTTTATTCCCAAATAACGGGTAGAAAAACAGACATTTCTGTTTCTTCATTACTTCTATTAGACCACGTGAAATAGGGAATAAACGTAGTTTTGAAAGTGTTCCATTCCGGTTGATTTACTTTTTGGTACATTGCCGTACTATTCGCAGTTTCTTTTCTAAGTAATACCTCTCCAGAAATAGTGGTAACACCTCCCAAGAATTCAGGATGATACGCTGACTTTAAATTTCTAGTATCTCCTTTGATATAGGCTTCTAAAATACTACTGTCTTCTGGTAAATCTACAGATTCTAAACAATACACTACCGGCCCTCTTTTTATGGCTACTTGATTTCTTACTTCTTCAATACGACCATGACCTTCGATTAAATTAATGTCTAATGGTATACTTAAGCGAATGACGTCCCCTTTTTTCCACCTTTGATTTATGGTAGCATAGGCTCCTGGAGTAGTTTCTATATTGGCCTCTTCGTCATTAATTGTAATTTTTGAGCCTATTGCCCATTCAGGAATCCTCAATAGAATGTCAAAGGATTCGTCTTTGCAGGCTTCAATAGAAATTGCGATATCGCCCTCCCAAGGGTATTTTGTTTCTTGTTTTAGTTTAAGAGCAGAGCCATCATTTAAGGTTGTTGCTAAATTATTGCCACCATATAAGTTAACAGCAATACCATTTTCAGATTTACTGTAGGCCCATCCAGATACTTGAGCAATGGTGCGCACGAGGTTGGGAGGGCAGCAGAAACACTCCAAATATTCCTGTCTAGTAGGAAATTCTGTGTTCATTTTGTCATAATCTCTTGCGCCATGAACGGTACGTAGTGGATTTGCATAATAGTACCTATCTCCTTCAATATTAATTCCAGACAACGCGCTATTGTATAAAACAGTTTCCATGACATCAGCATATTTTGCTTCTCCATGTAAGCCTAACATTCTATAACTAAACATTGAATTACAGATATTTGCGCAAGTTTCATTGTAGGCGGTGGTATTGGGCATCATGTATTCATTAATAAAACCTTCTTCAATTTTATCTTTATTGGTTGATGCTCCGTAATGTGCTTGTCCCACGGCACCAGTAACATACATCTTTTTTAAGGCTACATTCATCCAAAGTTTATCCAGAGCATCGATTAAGGCTTGTTCTCCGGTCTCGGCATATACATCTGCAGCCCCAGCGTAGTAGTACAAAGCAAGAACAGCGTGGCCCACGGCTTCATCAGATTCTCTTAAAGGAGTCCGCTCTTGTACCATATCACCAATAGGATATCCTTTGGTTTCTGGCGTTTCTTCTACTTCATATGTGCCTCGGTTATTTATGAATTGCTCCGCTAAATCTAAGTAGTTTTTGTTTTTTGTAGTTCTGTATAATTCTACCAAACCCATAATTTGAGTTTGATTAAAGCCAAAGCGTCCGTAGCGCTCCTTGTCTGTCATGAACAATGAGTACATAAGATCGGCATGTTTAATAGCGATGTCTAAAAAGTTGGTTTGTCCGGTAATGCGGTAATGAATGCAAGCACTGGTTAGTAAATGTCCAGAATTATACATCTCATGAAACTTTCTGTTTTCATAAGGTTCTCTATCATCAAAGAGCTGTATTTGAGTTTGTAAATAGCCGTTTTCTCTTTGTGCTTTGCCGAGGATGGTTATGTAGTCATCTATTTCAGTTCGTAGTTTTTTATCTTTATTTTGTCCATATACATACATGATGGCTTCCATGAATTTATAGAAATCACCATCATGCCAATGCATACCCTTATGTTCTCCTTCTTGTAACCCCGCAGCTATTTTAAAATTGTTCAGTGCATGACCCTTATCGCCCGTTAGTAAGCTCCTCATGTAAGGAATCATTTTGGTTTCAGCAGTTTTAAATTTTTCTGCCCAAAAGCCTTCCGTCCATTGGCATTCCCCAAAATCTATACTTTTAAATTTTACATGTGGACTATGAACATTGTTTAATATGCCCTTGCCAGCATCTAAGCTGTAACTGGCTGATGGTGTGCTGGTGTTCGCTGCGACAGTTTTTTTTGTATCTGGGTTGCAAGAAATTAATAATATCCCAATTAAGGTCAGTAATGGTATCCTTTTCATGTTCATCTGGAAACGTTTAGTTGAGTTTTAGTCTTTTAAAAGTGAAGGAATCTCATTTTTTATGAGTTCAGGGGTGCGGTACCGGTCCATACGTTCTATGTCGTAGTTTTCAAAGCTTCTTTTTAGCATCCATAGAGGGCGTTCTAAAGTAGATTCCCATTCGAACATTTTTTTAAACATGCTTTTAACACGTTCCGGATGTGTCGTAGCTAAATCAGTTTGCTCTCCTATATCTGTAGATAAATCATATAGTTCTGCAGGTCTATCTGCAAAACGGATCAGCTTCCAGTCGTCTTCTCTAAAAGCTAAGCGAACTTCTTTTTTCCAGAACAGTGTTTGGTGTGGTCTTTCATTAATCTCGTTTTTGATGTATGGAATAAGATTTACACCATCTACATCTTTTAATTCTGATACATTACCTCCGCCAGCGGCATAAAAGGTAGGGAGTAAATCTAAGGTGCTGATTGGATAATTATAGCGACTACCTTTTTTTAACTCTTTAGGCCAACTTATAACAAAAGGCACTCTAATTCCGCCTTCTAAATGATTTGATTTAGTACCGCTGAGTGGTAAGTTTAATGAGGCATTTTTATCTGTTGGGCCTCCATTATCATTGGAAAATACAACGATGGTGTTTTTATCTAATCCCAGCTTTTTCAATTTATGTAAAACCTTACCACATGCCCTGTCTAAGGCTAAAGTCATTGCGGCTAGTTCCTTGCGTTTGCCTGTTAAGTCAGGGAAGGTATTCATGTCTTCCTCGGTAGCCTCCATAGGAGTGTGCACGGCATTAAAAGCTAAGTAAATAAAGAAAGGGTTTTTCTTATTCTTCTCTATAAAAGAAATGGCTTCATCGGCTAAAGCATCCGTGACATATCGTTGAGGTTCTTCAAAGTTGCCAAAGCCTCTTTCCATTTTTGTGTCATGATGAGCGCTAGAAGCTTCTTCGTAGCCAAAATAGCTGCGCGCGCCGCCTCTAAAACCATAAAACTCATCGAACCCTCTTTTAGTTGGGTGAAAACGGTCTGCATCACCTAAATGCCATTTACCGTACATGGCCGTTTTATAACCTAATTTTTTTAGATAATCGGCAATAGTTACTTGATCTAGAGGTAAGCCCATATCATCAGCCAGAAATTTTGAGTTTTCACTCATGTATCCGGGCACGTTTATTTCCTCATAACCAAAACGCTGTTGATATTTTCCTGTAATTAAACCCGCCCGAGATGGGCCGCAAGTAGCATCGGTCACATAACCTTGCGTAAAAGTAACCCCTTGTTGGGCTAATTTATCTAGGTTAGGCGTTTTCATTTCGGTACTACCTTGAAATCCAAAATCGGCATAACCTGCATCATCAGCAAATAAGATAATAATATTTGGTTGCTCTTGTGCAGCGCTTATATGATATAAGCCAATCGAAAAAAGTATAAAAAGGATTCTCATTTTCAAATTATTAATTATAATTCTTATTTATTGATGAAATAATAATAAATACATAGAATAATTACAAAATAATAGAAAACTAAGAGAAAGAGGGTAGCTGATTTTATCCGGTTATAGCACTATATTATCCATATTGAACTATGAGAAGTGTATAAATAGATATTTGAAGGTTAAATTTGAGATGCAACTTCCATAAACTCTACAGGAGCTCCCTTGTGTTTTATAAATGCTACACGCACGCCTTCATCAGGAGAAAAAATATCAACTAAAATATCTTTGCCCTGTAAAGCATCTTCCATATTGGCAACTACATAAGCTACGTGTGGAATGGTACGTACTAATTCTGGCATGGGGCTATCGGCATCAAACTTTACCCATTCAATTTGATATTCATCTTTTTCAAATTTGGTATAATGAATTTTTCCAGGTTCGTAAAAACCATCCCATTCTTTTTCTTCATTTGTAGGTATGCCGATATGGCTAAATTTATAGTTCATACTAGAAATTACGGGAGCTTAAATTATTTCGGCTACTGGGCCTTTTTAGGATTGACTGTTTTGCGTTAGTTTATAAAATCTACAATTTCAGATTTTATACTTTTGAAATAGGTGGTGAGCTCTTTGTAGTTTTTATCTTTAATAAGCTGTTTGTTTAATAAAGAACTCCCCATACCAGCACCAATGGCGCCAGCGGAAAAGAACATTTTTATGTTTTCTTTATTTACACCACCTGTAGGGAGCAGTTTTATTGTGTTTAACGGTGCTAATACATCTTTAATATAGGTAGGTCCTAGTTGAGTAGCAGGGAAAATTTTAACTGCAGAAGCGCCAAGAGACCATGCTTTGTAAATTTCCGTAGGCGTATAAGCTCCAGGAAATATAGGTATAGCATCTGCAACGGCTTTTTTGATCACCAATTCGTCTATGATAGGTGTTACAATAAATTGAGCACCTGCGCTTACAGCAACCGAATAATCTTCTAAAGTGCACACGGTACCAGCGCCTACATTTAGATTAGGGAATTCTGTTCTTAGCATTGCAATAATTTGAGCGACACCTTCTGTGTTCATCGTAATTTCAATGGTAAATAATTCCGCTTCTATATACGCTTTAGCTATTTCTCTAACGGTTTCTAAAGTTTCACCTCTAATAATACCTACGATTGGAGCTTTATAATAAGCTTCCCAAGAAAATGTTGAACTAGTTGTCATAATGCTGTAGTATTTTTTTCTGACCCATTAAAAGGGCTTTTTCTAAAGAAGCGCCATTTAATGAGATTAAATTTTCTTTTGCTATGATTTGATTTAGTGCTGTTTTATACAGGCTATACACGGGGTCAGGAGCAGCTAAAAAGATGGTTTTGTCGGTATTTTTTAAATATTTTATTTCATCTCCAATAAGCAGCCCACTTAAAAAATAATAGTTACTTTCTTTAGCTTTATTTTGAAGAATATGTCCGGCTCTCACTGAAAATAAACTAGTACTAAGTAAACCTCTTAAACCAAGGGTTACTCCTTCAATAAATGGTTCCTCTTCAAATTTTTCACTTTTCACTTCAATAGAATTAGAGAGAATACTTTTTTGCGAAAGCACTTCAAACAGTTCCCCTGTCATGAAATTTTTCAAGTCTATAAACATAGCATTGTGATAAGCCAAATGTTTACTATGGGTACCTGGTAATAATAAGATGCCCTCTTTATAGGAGGCTAATTGGTCGTTTAGACCTATAGCTTGAATTTCTTCTCCGCGCATCATTCCTGTTTCAGTTTTTGCTCCAGAGATTAACAGAACTTCTAAATGGGTATTGATTTTTAAATACTTCCACTTTAAATTATCACCATTAGCTTGAAGTGGAAAATTAGCATATTCCATTTCAAAAAGACCAATATTGGAAGAAGCCATGCCTGCGGTTACTACCATATGATCTCGATGTTCTTCGGGGAGTTTCGAAATTTGAGAAGTTAGATATTCTGCAAAAAAAGCAGTTTGTTTTTTTGTTTTTTGTGCTGTATACTGTTCGAATAAAGTTTTTATCCCCTGATCTGTTTTGTGTTCTGCTACAATTTTTAGGTTGGAAGTTGTAACAACTCGTAGTCTAAAATTAGAGGTTCCCCAATCACAACTGATAAAATATTCGCGTACTTTCATTTAAACTAAAGCTTTGGTTACTCTTTTCTTTATTAAATAATCGTCTAAAGCAAAAGTAGAACAATCTACACCAATTCCACTATTTTTGATGCCACCATGTGGTAAGTAAATATCGTATTTTACACCGTTTAGTTGGACTTCGCCAAATTCTAATTGGTCTGCAAAATAAGTTAAGGTTTCGGCATCACTAGAGAAAACATAGGAGGCTAAACCAGCATTGGTATTATTCGCTAAGATTAGTACTTCTTCTTTTGTGCTAAATGGTACAATGGTAGCTACTGGTCCAAAAATTTCTTCTTGTAAAATAGCAGCATTATTATTTTCTAGACGAATAACGGTAGGTTCAAAGTAATACCCTTTTCGGTCTATGGCTTTTCCTCCGTATATTAATTTTCCTCCTTGGTTTATGGCCTCTTTAATAATAGCGTTTACTTTTAAAACAGACTGCTTATTCGCTAAGGGTCCCATATCGGGTTTATTTTCCCTGCCGAAACCAATTTTTGTATTTTTAAATTTATTAACTATTCCCCCCATGAACGCATCAATCACAGCTTCATGGATAAAAAATCGATTGGGAGCAACGCAAATTTGACCTGTATTTCCTGTTTTAAGTGCAGCACCAATAGTTATTGCTAGCTCTAAATCAGCATCATCAAAAACAATAAATGGAGCATTTCCACCACATTCCATACTGTATCTTTTAATAGATGTTTTGCTACTTTGGGCAATTAATTTTTGCGCTGTTTCTGTAGCTCCTATCATCGTAATTAAACGAGGAATTTTGCTTTCGCAAAGCGGAATACCAACGGCTGTTACATCTCCACTTATAATTGTTATAACTCCTTTAGGGAAATTTATTTCATGACATAGTTCGCCAATAATATAGGCCGATAGAGGAGAGAATTCAGAAGGCTTTAAAATTATACTACATCCAGCAGCAAGTGCAGGTCCTAACTTAAACCCTAAATTTAATAAGGGAAAGTTATAGGCTAAAAAAGCTACAGCTACCCCCAGAGGTTGTGATTTAATATAATGCTCATGTGTACCCTCCTTGTCAGCAATGCTGATATCTTGACGTTTTACAATTTCTTCAGCATAATAAGAAAGGGAATTGGTGATACTCGTTAGGTCTTCTAGGCTTCCTTCCCAAGTTTTACCCATTTCATACATTATAGCTTCCCGTAACAAATCGCTTTTTTCAAGGAGTTTATTTCGGAGTTTATCAATCCATTCAATACGTTTTTCAAGAGGTAAAGCAGACCAATATTTAAATCCTTCTTGAGCACTAGTTAATGCTAATTGGGTATCTTCTTCGGTTGCCCAAGCTAATGTGGCAATAATTTGCTCATCTGCTGGGCATACCACATTAAATGTTGCACCGTTAGAGGCATCCCTTAAATCGCCGTTTATATATAATTTTTTATGACCGAATTTCAAAGTTGTGTTCATTTTGAAGTGTTTCTTTATCCAAATATTCTTTTAATTTATTCATGTCTACATCTACCCCCAATCCAGGAGTTGTAGGGACGCAAAATTGACCATTAACTACGTTTATTTGGCTTTGCGTAACAATGTCTCTCAATGCATTTTCTGTTCTATCTAACTCCATGGTAGGAAGGTCATTATACATCCTACCTGGATTTTTATCCAAATTACCGATAAAATGAGCAGCAGCACTTATAGCAATCCAAGTGCCCCAAGTATGCGGCACTACATCTTTGTGAAACGCTTGCACAATAGTAGCAATTTTCTTGGCTTCTGTAAGTCCGCCCGCGGCACAAATATCTGGCTGTGCAATATCAATACATTCATTTTCCAGTAAGCGTTTAAAACCAAATTTTAGATATTCGCATTCTCCTCCAGCAATAGGGATTGTTGTATTCTCTCTTAGTTTTTTATACCCTTTATAATCTTCCGGAGAAACAGGCTCTTCAAACCAAGAGATATCATATTGTTCTACTTTTCGGGCCAATTCAATGGCCTCTTTATACGAATAGGCATGGTTAGAATCGATCATTAATCTAATATCAGAACCAATAGCTTTGCGTATTGCTGCCACGTATTTGATATCTTCTTTAAGACTTAGGCCCACCTTCATTTTTATCGCTTTAAACCCTTGAGATTTGTAAAGTAAGGCTTCTTCTATTAATGATTTTTCTAAATTTTCTACTCGTGTAAAATACAATCCGGTAGCATAAGGCTGTATGATCGGATTCTTTAAACCGCCTAGAAGTACGGATACAGGCTGATTCAGGAGTTTTCCTTTTAAATCCCATAAAGCCACATCAATAGCACTTAAGGAAGCTTGTAGGGAACCACTTCTGGCATAATCCATAGATCTGCGGTACATTTCTTCCCAAAGTACTTCATTTTCTAATGCAGTTTTATCAATTAAAAAAGGAGTGAAAAATTCGATTCCAGCTTTAATAACGTTGGCAGGACCATAACCTTCTCCCCAACCATACGTTCCATCTTCTAAGGTAATTTTGACTAAGCAAATTTTTCGCGTGTCATATTGCCATTGCGAGAAATAGAAGGGTGTATCTAGCTTATGGCTAATTACGAAGGGTTCTATAGTTTTAATTTTCATGCTTAATCCTATTGTTTATAAATTTTCTTGTCATTTGGGAACAAGAAATTAATGGTTAGTTATTTGTTTGTAGACGCTAATAATTGGCATATCCTAGAAGGCAAATGGCACCAATTAAAACGGCTAGCCCACCTAGTAGAATTTTGAAAGGTTCTCGTGCATTATTCCATTCTCCTGCATGATAAGCCCAAATGTTACTAATGATTAATGCTAGTCCTAAAAGTATAGGCCAACCTATTACAGGACCTAAATTACCCATTAATGCTGCGCCTTGTCCATATACACCTAAGGCGGCAAACCAGAAAATACCTGTTAGAACTGCCCAGAAATATGCTTTTTTGCTATTTCTTACTTTATAAGAGCTCCAAGAATTATTTTTTATCAATAGAAATAAAGCATAACCACCGTTCATGATAAACCCGCCTATGAGTACCACTACCCATGAAGCTAAGCTTGCATTTTGTGTAGAAGCATTATAGCTTTCAATAGCTAACGATGAAACAGGCCCTGCTTTTATGAAGCCAACATTTAAAGAGGCAGAAAGAATGCCAGAGGTTACTGCGATGAGTACTCCAATTTTAATAGACTTGTTACTAGAGGAATTTTTTGTATGTAATTGATCTCTTTTTACACCCGCTACCGCAGTAATCCCAACGCCAATTAGAAGAAGAATTACTCCAGCTAGAATTATTGGGAAAGATGGTTGCTCAAAAGCTCCTTCTATTTGAAACAGCGGAATTATACTTCCAACAGATGCGGCAAGCCCCATTACTATCCCATAGGTAATAGATATTCCCGTTTTCTCTACACTAATACCAAATAAGATACCACCTATACCCCAAAGTAATCCATAAAAAGCAGCAATAAATAATGTGTAGGATGGCGTTTGTTGAATTACTTGAAAAAGATCTGGAATTACAAATAATGCCCAAGCTACTGGTACAATAATCATAGCTACTAATGATTGAATTAACCACCAAGCTTCCCATTTTAATGGAGCAATATTTTTCATACCTAATCCGAAAGTTCCTTGGAAGAAACTTGCAAATAGGACCAAGGTTATTGCTAAGGTGTAATCATTCATATGTTCTTAATTTTAGATGAATAGGATTTAAACTAGTGTTTTAAAAACAAACTCCTATCATACTACTACAAAGAAAATTGATTATACCCAGCCTTAATTCAATGATTTTACCCTAAGTAGGCATTATTTTAACCCTTCAGAAGCTATTTTATGAATATTTAGAGTAATCCTTGGATATAATACGTGGCTAAAACAATAACTCCTCCAGATAAGGACGTCAGCAAAGAAAGCACACTAAAAGATTTTAGAAGTTTACTTACGGATATATCGTGCACTTCTTTAAATAGCCAAAAGAAGCTACTATTTACATGAATTATTCCTAAGGAACCAGCACATATAGCAGCAGTGGTAAATTTTGGGTCTAACATGCCATTAGCAATTAAAGGAGCTACTATAGAGGCGGTAGTAATCAGAGAAACCGTTATAGAACCAGTTACTGTTGTAAATAGCATACTTAGAAAAAAAGGAATTATAATTACCATTACCCCAGTGGCGTTAACATCAGAAAACAGGGCGTTTACTATTTCAGTGTCTTTAATCACTTGCCCGAAAGCCCCACCTGTGCCAGTAATAAGAATTACTAAAGCTGTTTTTGACGCGGCATTTTGAAAATATTGATGTATAGTTTTACTAAAATCTAATGTTGATATCAGCGGGAGTGCACATAAAATTCCTAGCGATAGAGCCCAGATAGGATTTTTAATGAAAGCTATAATTTGGTTGTCAGAAGAGTAAATTGCGCCAATAGACATAAGTGCTAGTGGCAATAAAAGTGCTACAAAAGGCAATATTTTTTTAAAGCCTTTAAGCTGCTTTTTTTCGACGCTAATTTGAATGGTTTCTTGTGTTTCGGCTCTTTGTAAAAACTTCTTATTCCATTGGAGCCAAATTAAGCCACCACCGATAGCAAATATTGCGATTAAAATATTTAGAGGGATAATGTCACCCACATTAACTTCTAAAAGTGCGGCTACAGCTAGCGGACCAGGAGTAGGAGGTATAAGCGCATGTGCCACGGTTAAACTCATAGCTAATGAGAGCCCTAGGGCCAATATGGAGTGGCCAGATTTTTTAGATAAGACCTGTAATGTTGGTAGTAAAGTTAAGTAAGCAACATCCATAAATACAGGAATACCAATAAGAAAACCAATGAAAGCCATACTTAACGGTAAATATTTAACTCCAAATACTTTTATAATCGTATTTGCAATTATTTCGGCACCTCCAGATTCGGATAGAATTTCACCTAAGAATGCGCCAAAAAATATGATGAGGCCTATCCATTTCAATGTATTTCCAAAACCATTTAATAAGCTTTCCGTCACAGTGCTTACGGTACCGCCAGTAGTTATTCCTAATAGTAAGCCGAAAAAAAGCAATGCAGGAATCGGGTGAATCTTAAAAATTGTGATAGCTATAATTAATAGCGTAATACAAAGAATTAAGGTGATTAATGCCGTCATAATTTGCGTTTAAAATAGTTTGGTTAGAAATCAAAAATAGTAAGAGGTTTTCGCTGTTAATGCCTAGCCACTATCTTTAATTAGCATTATTTTACCTTATGCGATATTGAGGTTTTTAATGAACAATTGTTGAGGAATATTACTATCGTGACCCTAAAGCTTCATTATACTTTTCCATATATTCTGAAGGAGTAACTTTCATGAGCGTTTTAAATTGTCTATTAAAATTGGTGAGTGTATTAAAGCCAGATTGATAGCAAACCGTTGCTATTTGCATTTCTCCTTCAATTAAAAGTTTACAGGCATGACGTAACCTAATTTCGTTTAAGTATTGTGTAAAGGATTTATGGGTTCTTTTTTTAAAGTAACGACAAAAAGCATTGGGTGTCATATAAGCAATAGCCGCTACTTCATCCAATTCAATTTTTTTGTCAAAATTCTCTGTTAAAAAAGTGACCACTCTCCCCATGCGATCTTTTTCATTTTTACTATAGTTACTTGTAATTACTTCTGAGCATAAGGTTTTGTAATTTTCACCTACAGAGAGGATATCTAAAATATTCAATAATCCAATTATTCTTGAAAGCCCTTTATTTCCTAACAAGCCTAAAATATAATTGTGTACTAAATAGGTTACCGCTTTAGAAAATTGTAGCCCCATATTTGCACGCTGAAAGAGTAACTGTATTTTTTTTGATTCCGCTAAATCTAAAAAATTTTCACCTAAGAAATCAGGCACAAATTTGATAACCACCAGATCTACAGCCTCATCTTCTAAATTGTCAGCATAATACTCTTTGTGATTTTTAAAGAGATGAGGAACATTGCTTCCTATTAGGTATAATTCTCCTGGAGCAAAATTGCCTATAGAATTACCAACATACCTTGTTCCTGTACTTTTTATAAAATAAATTAATTCTAATTCTTTATGAAAATGCCAATTTTGTTCAATGCACGGCAATCTGTCTTGTCTTGCTAGAAATGAATTCTCAGGCCTGTTTTCCGTCTGTTTATAGGTCAATTTCATAAATAAAAATTTTGTTTGTTAAATCACTTGTAATGGTGAAATAGCAATATTGGGGAGGTTAAATTATCAATTATTATATAAATTTCACTAAATAAAACAAAAAACTTAATAAAATGGGTAATATAGTGTTGGTTAAGGAAAGTCAATTTTTTAATCGTAAGGTCTGTTTTGTTGGGTGTAGTAGATAACAAAAACTTCAAATTCTGTTGATTGCTGGGTGCTAAAATGGAGTGCTATTAATGCGTATGATACTCCTGATGTTAATGGATCTAAATGTATCAAAGCAGGGAATCTTCCGAATAAAATTGTTAGGACGTGGGATACCGATAAATATGTTAAAGACAATTATGGTATCTCTAAATTCAATGGCCGAAGCGGTATTGAATAAGCTATGAAAGATAGGCTCTTTTTTTTATATCAAGAGTTTCTAACAAGGAAAACGTCCTGTAATGGGACTAAAAACAGGTAGTAGAATTGTAAGATGAATGCTTTGTTGTCTGAAGTACTTTTACTTCATTATCCCATAGGGTGTCCAGATACTTTTTGTGAATTTAGTTTCCTTACGTATTTTCTTGTTTATGGCGATTATAGCATCGTTTTTGTAGCTTCTTTCGTGATCTAAATGTACGCAGACGGCACTATATCTAATTTGTATTCCCTTGATTCCTCTGAAAAATAAACGGTGCCCCATTTCTCTATCTTCGCCACCGTATTGCATACGTTCATCAAATCCGTTAACAGCAAGAATGTCCTTCTTCCAACCAGATGAATTATGACCATTCCAAGATGCTTTCGTCGTTGTAATTTTATTTAAAAAGGCTGCTTTTTCAGCATCTGCAATCAATTTTTTCTTTTTAAATTTTTTAGGCAATCCATTTTGCTTTAACCATTTTATATCAAAGCAATTTTGCGCTTCAATTTCCTTCTGGGTAATTTGTTCTGAGATAGACAGTGGAAGCTTACTATATCCGCCGGATAAGAAAAACCCTTTTTTTCTATTTACATAGTGGACCTGTACAAAATCTTTTCGAGGTATGCAGTCACCATCCGTCATCAGGATGTAATCAAAATTACAAGCTCTGATAGCCTTATTTAAAATTTTACATTTTTGGAAGCCATTGTCTTCGTGCCATACATGTTGTATGTTGTAAAAGACATCTTTTTTAATCTCATTGATTAATTGTTTTGTGGCGGGAGTAGAGCCGTCATCAGCAATGATAATTTCAAACTGTTTATAAGTCTGTACGTTATAACCCCAAAGTACTTTTTGCAACCATTTTTCAGAATTGTAAGTGCTTATAATTATAGAAAGTGTGTCTTCCATCAGAACGGTATACTATATCTTAGATGAAATGCTAAAGTATAATGCTAATGATAAGCGGAGGTTATCGTTGTTTTATTAAAACCTTTGGATTAGGTTATTAAATTAGTAGTGCCTTTCGAAAGGAGGCTAAAATTTAATCTCCATATTAGTAAAAAGTGCAATTGGAATTATTTTATTCTTATACTTTATGAACTCTGTAGGTAATTTTGCGATTGGTTATTATTGTTCCTATTTTAACGTTCAGCGCTACACTTTCGGAAATAATAGGCGAGGAGCATACGTACCCTTCATTTGAAAGTATTACTCGAAATACCAGGCCGTTAAATTCCATATTTGCATTGTGAATGTTCAGAGTTGCTGTTTGCATTCCAGTATAGCTAGCAAAATCAATAATATCTGAAAAACTTGTTCCTCCATCCGTGCTTATTTGCCACTGATATGCAGCAGTATTTGAGGCTGTAACGGAAATAGAACCAGAATTTCCATCAATAATAATGGTGTCTTGTGGTTCCGTACTAATAGTTGGTGCTGCACTAGCTTCTTGGTAATCTGGGACAGTATTTGTATTTCCATCTCTTGTTCCAGTATATCCACCTTGATTAAGGACTACTCCCCAAGAATCTATTGAAATAGGAGAATTACCCAGTATAGCATCGTTATCGGGATCCATAAAACCAGCTTCGATAACATCAGTACATCCATCAGCATCACTATCAGAAGATAAAAAATCAAAAGTGTTATCCGTATCAGAATCATTAATTTGATAATTTATTGTTCCGTTATCAAATTGTCCAGTAGCCTGCACGCTATCAGGTATGCCATCCGTGCCCACAGATCCGGTTAATTGTCCGTCAACAAGTGTTTTTCCATGACCCGCTTCAATACCATCGTATATACCATCGTTATCACTGTCCAAATCTAAACTGTTTGGTATCCCATCCCCATCTGAATCTAAAGGAGTACAACCGGTATAAAAACTTTTATCATTTACTACAAAAAATATAGGATCTGCATTTGCGGAAATTTCAAGGCGAAATATTATTGCTTTAGCTCTTTCGGCAGCTGTAAGTCCAAATTCAGATAATTCAACTGCAGCAAGGCGAATATTCTTTTTTTGATTTCTACCACTAGACGAATCATTTGCATTGTATTGATCCACATTAGAGTTTCCTACTACAGGTGTATCATTCCAATTAACTTCAACACCATTACCTAGATAATTTCCATCTTCATCTAACAAATGTAGTCTGTTATAGTTTAAGCCACTCCCTAATTGTGCGCCTTGGGTTAGTAGAATATCCATCTCACCATCTCCATAGGCAGCTGTGTTTGTTCCTCCTAGACTAAAATACCAGGCATTGTCAATATTTGCAATGGCATACCCCATATCAAGCCCTCTTTCTCCTTGATATAGGTATGGATTAAAGGGTATTCCGCCAGAGGTGAGTTGTGGTCCTACGGCATTTGAAGTATTGCCATCTATGGCTCTACCTTCTAGACGTACGCCAGATGTAATACTGGTCACAGGTCTTAATGCGGTCCACGAAGTTTCTGCTACCGTTAAATCTGCTACGGCATCTCCATCCGTGTCTACATTATCATAAAACCCATTATTATCTGTATCTATCATGGCAGTGGCTCCAACGCCTGTAGCATAGGTTTGGCTACCTACAGTAAATGCTAAAAGTTCAGAGACATTATCATAAGAGGTTGTGTTCAGGGCTCCCACAGATGAGGACCAAAAGCCACTATAGTTTGTATAGATAGAAGTTACATAGTTTGTTGATCCTAGACTAGGAGGAGGCGTTCCAAATCCGGTACTTACTTCGCAACCGTCTTCAAAAAGATCGGGAATTCCATCATTGTCATCATCCTCATCAATGTCATCTGTGAGTCCGTCTCCATCACTATCAGAAAAAGGACTAGGGTTGTCAATTCTTGTGTTTGAATTTATTTTTTCTGTTTTGGAGTGGGGTACAACAGTGCGGTTGTTAGTTCCAAATAGAAGAATAAATAATGTAATAGGTAAGGCTAGAAATAATTTTACTAATGCGGTATGCTTCAATCTGTGTGTGGTATTAAATGTGTGTGTAAAAACGCTTTAGCGGTTATCCTAAAGCAGCTCTAAGCTAACAGAATTTATAATAGGCGAGTTTTAATTGTTGTTAAAAGAAGACTTTTGAGGGTGTATTGGAGGTTTCTTGTTGTTTGTGAAATGAGCTGTGTTAGAACTACTGGTGCAGGCTCGCCAATTTGGTTTTGACAATCCTAATATTATACAATAATTTCTTGAAATTGTATAACAACTTCTTCGAAGTGAGAGTTCATCTTTGTAGCACACATAAAACTATACCAAATGGAAACAAATCAATATAAAGGAACGGAAAGAATTAGCGAAAAAGTAATTATCACAAATAATGAATTATTGTTGCATGAAAGTATTGTGAGGGCATTAGTTCCTAAGCAGTCTTCAGCTCCAAATTATTTTAGCGCTATGGGGTAATGTAAAACTCAGGCTATTGTAATAAGAAAACTCCGATAAGCAAAACATATTTGTTTACAGGAGTTTTTTTTATGCCTATATGTTACAGGTGTCGTCCACAAGATTTTTAGAAAAAGCCAAGATTCTTCATAGGGCAAATTTCCTCATGCGGGGATTTATTACCCGATTTAAATAAAGGAGATATAGTGAATTTATTATTTAATTTATTGATATTCAGTTGTTTGAGTTTGTGGTGTTTTAATTATTTTTTTTAGGCATACCATTTGCATTTTGCCAAGCGGATATCATAAGTAGTTAACGCTGTAGTATTTACTTAATAGTATAAAGGGTGTAGAAGTCCTTTATGATACAGTGCATTGATACACTATGAAAGTGAAAGCCATAAAATACAAATGAAGTTAAATCCATAAATATATAACTATGATTAAATATCTAATTGTTTTTCTATTCTCCACAAGTTTTTTGAACGCCCAAACTTATATAAATGAAGCTTCTGTGAAGGTGCGTGTTGGCGATCTTTTTGAAATCGGTAAGCCAAAAGCAAGTGCCTACAAGCATATTGATTTTCCTAAGGCAAATTTCATTATTAAAAAAGGGGGAATTGCTAATTATAAGAATACAGAAGGAGAGCTAGTGGTGGTAACAGCTATAAAAGAGAAGAAAAATGGCGTTACTCAAGTTTATATTAGGCGTAAAGATGGAGGGCGTTTCTTTGGAAGTCATACGGTAGTTAGGGCAGACGTCAATCAAGCCTTAAGCACGGGAGAATTGCAATTGTAATAAAGTATTGGATGCTGTAATCCATTTGATTTGATTCGCTAAAACTTAGCTGCACAATGGATTCTTTTGAAACAAATGATTCTATATAAAGTAGTACTAAAGGTTTACAATATGTTTAAAAATTTTACAATAGCGCAAAGAATTCAAGTAGGATTAATTTTAGGAATAGCTTTCTTACTAGTTCTAGGTACAAACCGATTGGACAAAAGACATTTCTCAACTGTTCAGACTACAGTAAACTCGGTATATAAAGACAGGGTTATTGTGCAAAATTTGATTTATAAATTGAATGCCATCTTCCACGCGAAGGAATTACGGTTTATACTTAAAAAAGATTTTAACACAATTCCAGACGAAAATAAAAAGGCAGAAGAATTATTCTCAGATTTTGCTGCTACCAAGCTTACTAGTAAAGAAAAAAATGTTCTTGATAATTTACAGGATCAGTTTCAAAACCTAAAAATATTAGAAACTAATTTGTTTCAGAATGCTGAGGCTTTACAAGGAAATCATCAGACATCAGCAGAGCGTATGCTCAGTAAAATAAATCAAAATTTAAATGTTCTCGCTAAAATTCAGCTTGAAGAAAGTAGAGAACTGACAGAACTTTCGAATAAGTCGTTAGGGATGACTATTCTCTTGTCTAAATTAGAAGTTGCTTTTTTAATATTGATTGGTATAGCCATGTTAACTCTTATTTTTTATCCCATAAAAACTGAGGAAGTGGTGCAAGAATAAATTTTTATAGGCTCTATTAGGGATAATTAGTATTCTTAAAGGCCGCTGCTGGGCAAAAGAAATATTATCATTTGTCTTCGACCATTTATCAGAAATACTTCACAGCCTTAATTTTAAACTATAATGTTATGCCAAAGAAAATACTATTAACTACTGATTTTTCAATGAGCTCTTGGAATGCTATACAATACGCCTTAAAGCTTTATAAGAATCAGGAATGTGATTTTTATCTTTTGAATACGTATGCAAAAGATGTGTATGGTTTGGATAGTTATGTGCTTTTAGATCCTGATGATGTGTTTGATAAAATGTCTGAAAATCTTTCGAAAGATGGGTTGGGAGATGTATTGGCGCAATTATCTGGAATTGATAAAAATTTAAAACATCGTTTTCATGTGTTCTCACGATCAGAAAGATTTTTAGATGCGGTAAGGAATTTAGTATATAGTCTTAAAATTGAAATGATTGTAGTTGGGGCAAAAGGAAAAACAAATGGGGAACAAGGTAAATATGGTAGAAATACTTTAGGAATAATAGAGACCATACGAAAATGTCCCGTTCTAATAGTACCTAAAAATGCAACTTTTAATCAGCCGGAAGAAATTGTTTTAGCGACTAATTTTAATACCGATTTTGATATTTCCGAAATCAAATACCTCGTTGAAATTGCTAAAATGAGTAATGCGCGTGTTCAAATTTTGAGTCTAACGGATGATAGCGTAATGACACCGCAGCAAAAGGATAACAAATCGCTTTTAGAGAACTATCTAGTTGGTCTTGATTATATTTTTAATGTGCTCCACAATGTAAAGATGTCCGCTGCACTCAGCTGTTTTATAGAAATTAAACGTAGTAATATGATAAGCTATGTAGATAAGAAGCCCTCTGTTTGGGAGACCCTTGGTTTTGTTAGACCATCTCTGGGTAAATTAGGTTATTTCAATGATGTGCCTGTACTCGCACTACACGGTTGAGAAGATCTTTATGTGCTTAAAAAAAGCAAATTACGTAGTGCCATTTATGGTTTAATAATTTTTTTAGTATTCATTTAATGAGGATTTTTTTTAGGAAATGTTAATGTCCTAGGAAGTACTCCTTATTAAATGAGCTATGCATATGATAAAACACATGAAAATATGAAAAAACTTTTTACCAATTTTAGGGGTGATCTTTTTGGAGGAATTACGGCAGGAATAGTGGCCTTACCTTTGGCATTAGCATTTGGTGTGAGTTCTGGTTTAGGGCCTAGTGCGGGACTGTATGGTGCTATATTTATTAGCTTTTTTGCAGCACTATTTGGCGGTACAAATACGCAAATATCAGGGCCAACAGCACCTATGACCGCTGTAAGTATGGTTGTCATTGCTGGTATTGTAGCCTTAAATGATGGTGATTTAGAGAAAGCACTTCCAGCCATCTTACTAGTTTTTTTCTTAGCAGGGTTAATGCAAATAGGCCTTGGACTATTGGGGATTGGAAAATATATTAGATATATACCTTATCCCGTGGTTTCTGGTTTTATGACCGCCATAGGAGTCATAATTCTTGTGACACAAATTTTACCATCTTTAGGGTATTATCCCAAAGAAGATGCAGCTTTTGTAGCGGGTTTTAAGCCGAAAGCAGAGGAAATTATACTGAGTAATATCCTAAAAGAAGAAACTGGGGAAGGTATTTTAGTGTTAGAAAATTTTCAAGAGACTATAGATAGAGCTAATGAAGTTACTGAAGAGCATATTCTTAAGGAGGCAAAAACATTAGCAAATACAGAAGCATCTGGTGTTATTGGTGCCTTAAAAGTAATGCCAAGGGCTCTTCAAAGTATCAATTGGCTTGAGTTGATTCTTGCGTTATCTACAATTGCTATCATATATGGTTTTAAGAAAATAACAACACTGATACCTAGTGCTTTAGTCGCCCTAATTGTGGTGTCTAGTGTGGCGTTTGGGTTCGGCCTTAATTATCGATCTATAGAAAAAATTCCTGGAGGTTTTCCAGTACCTAATTTAAATATGTTCACTCAATTTGAACTAGGAGTTATCACTCCATACATCTTTACTGCATTAACTCTTGCTCTTTTGGGAGCTATAGATTCGCTACTAACCTCAGTAGTTGCCGATAACATGACCAAATCGAAACATCAACCTAATAAAGAATTAATAGGGCAAGGATTAGGAAATAGCGTAGCTGCTATTTTTGGTGGCCTTCCTGGAGCAGGAGCAACAATACGTACCGTGGTAAATATCAATGCAGGAGGGAAGACAAAATTATCAGGAATGATTGCGGGAGTATTGCTATTACTTATCTTATTAGTTTTAGGACCAATAGCATCGCAAATACCAGCGGCCGTACTAGCAGGTATTTTAGTAACTGTAGGTATAGGTGTTATGGATTATAAAGGATTGAAAGCAATTCCTTTTTTACCTAAAGATGCAAAAATAGGACCCTTTAAATTTAGTTCAGAGGTTGTTATTATGTTGGTGGTATTGGTATTATCATCGGTATGGAACTTGGTGTATGCCGTGGGTGTTGGGCTTATCATAGCTTCCTTACTATTTATGAAAAAAATGGGCGACCTTACAGCAGAGCGGTCAGATATTAAAACCTTAAAAAAAGAAAAAGGTTGGGCAGATGAAAAAGACTTTCCTGAATACTTGAAGGAAGAAATTTTTATCAAACATTTAAAAGGCCCTCTATTTTTTGGATCTACTAATGATTTCCAAAATTTAGCGAACCAAATACCAAGAACGGCATCTACGGTAATAGTAAGAATGGGGCGCATGCAGTATCTAGACCAATCGGGACTTTATACTTTAGAGGATGTATTGTTAGATCTGAAGAAAGCAAAAATTAACGTCTTTTTTGTTGGAGTACTTAAGCAACCTAGATATATGATGGAGCGCGTAAATATAATTCCGCACTTGGTGCCAGATACCCATATATTTAAAAACTTTTCAGAGTGCCTTGGGTATGTGAAAGATAATGTCGCTCATGATTTGGAAGACAAAAAAGGGGGAAAATATCAGGAGCTCGTCTAAAGTTACATCTTATAAAATAGCTATAGAGGCTTATTTAGAGATAAGAACCCTTGTAAATGGTATTTTGTAAGGGTTTTATTTTGTCATAAAAATGGACTTACCCTTCTTGAAGGGCTTAATTTTTTTTGAGCTAAATAGATACGAATAAAAAAAGCTCCCAATCTCTTGGAAGCTTTGATTTCAGTGGTGACCTCGACTGGATTCAAACCAGTAACCTCTTGAGCCGTAATCAAGTGCGCTATTCAGTTGCGCCACGAGGCCATTTTTTCACCCTTAACGGGCTGCAAATATATTTCTTTTTAACTTTACAGCAAAATAAGAATTAGTAAAAAATATGGATTTTAAAAAGTATATACGCGATATTCACGATTTTCCGAAGCAAGGCATTGTTTTTAAGGATATTACAACCTTACTAAGTAATCCGGAAATTTTAAACAAAGCAGCAAATGAGCTGTATGAATTCGTGAAAACCGAGAAAATAGATAAAGTTATCGGTTTAGAAAGCCGGGGTTTTCTCTTTGGACCGCTTTTAGCAGCCAAATTAAATGCTGGTTTTGTGCCTATTAGAAAGCCAGGAAAATTACCGCATGATGTGTTGAGTGTAACCTATGAATTGGAATATGGGACGGATACTTTAGAAATACACAAAGACAGTATTTTACCAGGAGAGCGGGTATTACTTCATGATGATGTATTGGCTACTGGAGGCACAGCTAAGGCCGCTCTTGAGTTAATACGTGAATTGGGTGGTGAAGTGGTGCAGTGTAATTTTTTAATAGAATTAGGGTTTCTTAACGGAAGAGAAAAGCTAAATGGTACTGCAGTTGCTTCTTTAATACAATATTAGCCCAAAGCATTGGTGGTTACAAAATAACGCCAACCAATAAGTGCTAATTGAAATTTAGAAGCTTTCGCTAAATCCAATCGCTTTTTAGTGAATGAAGGTAATAGTAGGGTATTCAATTTGGCAATAATTTTGAATATTGATTGCTTCATTTTTAATTCTTTATGCAAATATAACTGTAAATTTTAAGTAAGAAGACTGCCGTATGGCAGTCTTTGATAATTATAGGCCTATATGATTTTTTCTTATGCAAGAGTCATGATCAGTGACAGCATCATTAATACTAATAGTTTAGCGAGAATAATCATAGTTGAAAGTTTTAAAGGTTATTAATTAATTGATTGTTTGCTGAATATATATAATAGTAATACTATTAACCAAATGGCACAGTCCGATTTATTAAAACTGCATATGGTTATGTTATCATTTTAACGAAATTTGTTTTAATATGAAACCATAATCTCTGTGTATTTGTTTTAAATACATATGTAAAAAGTTGTTTATTGTTTTAAATTAAAACTATTGTAGGGCGTTTTTTAGGACTTTGTTGTGGGTCCAGGTAGTTTTGGTGTTTTTTAAAGCTTTTTTTATTGTTTTCATTTTTTTAATTGAGCCGTTATTAATTTGTGGAAGACTTTTTATCGAGCCATAAAATAATTTTCAGGACTACTTCAGGGTGCCATTATTTAAGTAAACTTCTGTTTTCCACAAACAGTTTTGAGCTAAAAATTATTATAGTTGAAAGGGCTATAAAAAATTTGTACTTCCGTTATATTTGTCAAAAAACAACAGCATGCAAAACATACTTTTTATTATTGCCGGTTTGGTTCTTTTAATTTTTGGAGGGAGTTGGCTTTTAAAATCTGCAGTGGCTTTATCCTTGCGTTTGAATATTCCAAAAATTGTAATTGGGATGACTGTGGTTTCTTTTGCCACTTCTGCTCCAGAACTTATTGTAAGTATAAAGGCGGCCTTAGATGGCTTTCCAGATTTGGCACTAGGGAATGTTGTAGGCTCTAATATTGCAAATTTGGGTCTAGTTCTAGGGGTAACTATATTGCTGGGGTCTATTGATGTTAAAAAGAGTTTTTACACGACAGATTGGCCTGTGATGATTATTGCTTCCTTGTTGTTTTTCGGCTTTATTTATTTTGACCATGAGATTCAACGCTACGAGGGTATTGCAATGGTTGTATTCTTAGTTGCTTTTTTAATCTATCTTTTGCGTTTTCAGAAACCAGCTGTGGAAGATGAGCAGCCAGAAGATGATATTTTATTACCAAATTATAAAACAGCCTTATTCTTGATTTTAGGTGGTGTAGCCTTATGGGGAGGATCGGAGCTTCTAATTTCGGGCGCCGTAGGTTTAGCGAAGTTCTATAATGTAAGTGAGCGTGTAATTGCTGTGACCGTGGTGTCTATAGGAACTAGTATTCCGGAATTAGCAGCGTCAATCATTGCCGTTATTAAAAAGGAAAAGGCTATTTCTTTAGGGAATTTAATAGGGTCCAATATTTTTAATTTACTAGCAGTATTAGGAATCACGGCTATTATAACGCCTATTAAAGCTAAAGACTTAGGACTTTTAGATAATGATATTTTCTGGATGTTGGGAATATCTTTTTTGCTATTGCCGCTAGTATTTTTTCCAAAACGAATGCATTTGGGGAAATGGGAAGGAATTGTTTTATTGTTATTTTACTTGGTATTTATTTACTTTACTATATAGTATGCATCGCATTTACAACGATTACCACTAATAGTCTATAAGGAATAAAAAAAGAGCTGTTGAAAAATCAACAGCTCTTTTTTATGTATAAAAATTTATGCTTTACTTAAACCTTAGCGGTTTTTACAGTTTTGATAATTCTAGCTGCAATTTTGTATGGATCTCCATTTGAAGCAGGACGTCTGTCTTCTAACCATCCTTTATATCCTTTCTGAACAGCAATTAATGGAATACGGATAGAAGCTCCTCTATCTGATACCCCCCAAGAGAAATCATTAATAGAAGCAGTTTCATGTAAACCTGTTAAACGTTGGTCGTTAAACTCACCATAAACAGCAATGTGCTCTTTAACGTATGGTCTAAAAGCTTCGCAAATTGTAGCATAAACTTCTTTACTACCACAAGTTCGTAATATAGTGTTAGAGAAATTAGCGTGCATACCAGAACCATTCCAGTCCATATCCTTACCTAATGGTTTTGGATGGTAATCTATATAGTAACCATATTTTTCAGTCAAACGATCTAATAGGTATCTAGAAATCCAGATTTCATCACCTGCTTTTTTAGCACCTTTTGCGAACAATTGATATTCCCATTGTCCTGAAGCAACTTCTTGGTTAATACCTTCAAAGTTTAAGCCTGCTTCAATACATAAATCTGCATGCTCTTCAACTAGACCTCTACCGTGTGTATTTTTACCTCCTACAGAACAGTAATACATTCCTTGTGGAGCAGGGTAACCACCAATAGGGAAGCCTAAAGGTAATTGAGTCTTGTTATCCATGATAAAATACTCTTGCTCAAAACCAAACCAGAAATCATCATCTTCATCATCAATAGTTGCTCTACCGTTTGAAACGTGAGGAGTACCGTCAGGATTCATAACTTCAGTCATTACTAACCATCCGTTAATTCTCTCAGGATCTGGATATATTGCAACAGGTACTAACAAACAATCAGAAGACCCACCTACGGCTTGTCTTGTAGATGATCCGTCAAAAGACCAGTTACCAATTTCTTCTAATGTTCCTTTGAAATCCTCATGCTCTTCAACTTTTGTCTTGCTTCGCATGTTTTGAGTTGGAAAGTAACCATCTAACCAGATGTATTCTAATTTAATTTTGGCCATAATATTAACTAATTATAATTCTTTATAGATTGTAACAAAAGTATATTTTTTTAGCTTTACTTGTAATTTTTTAGGGGGTAAATGTATTAATAATCAATATAATTCTATAAGACCATATTTTTTTTGGGGTATTTTACAATAAATACATTTTTTAGCGCTTTAAATTATTAATTTGTTAATTTCGCAATCTGTATTAATATGATAATTACTATGTCTAAACTAAGATTTGATGCTATTTCTAAAAGCTATGAAAGACAGCGCATTACGATATCTGAAAATGGAAGACGTTCTGAGTTATTTGGAATAAATGTCTTCAATGAAGAGCGCATGCTTCAGTACTTAACCAAAGATGCCTTAGAGAGTGTTCGGAGTGCTATAATTTCAGGGTCTAAAATAGATCGAAAAATTGCAGATCAAGTAGCAGAGTCCATGAAGACTTGGGCTATTACAATGGGGGCAACCCATTATACGCATTGGTTTCAACCTTTAACGGGGGCAACGGCAGAAAAGCACGATGCCTTTTTTGATTTACTTCCTGATGGGCGTGCCTTGGAGAAATTTGGAGGCGGACAATTGGTGCAACAAGAACCAGACGCGTCTAGTTTTCCGAGTGGCGGAATCCGAAATACCTTTGAAGCTAGAGGGTATACTGCTTGGGACCCTACTTCTTCGGCTTTTGTTTATGGTACGACACTTTGTATACCTACTATTTTTGTTTCGTATACGGGTGAAGCTTTAGATAATAAAGCGCCACTATTAAGAGCATTAAATGCGGTAGATGAAGCTGCAACTGCAGTGGCTAAGTATTTTGATAAAAATGTTTCAAAAGTAAATGCTACTTTAGGATGGGAACAAGAATATTTTCTGCTAGATAAGGCATTAGCGGTGTCAAGGCCAGATATTGTCATGACGGGGAGAACCTTAATAGGGAATCAGGCGGCTAAAGGGCAGCAATTAGACGATCATTATTTTGGAGTAATTCCGGATCGTGTATTGAGTTTTATGAGCGATTTGGAGAAAGAATGCACCAAACTAGGAATTCCGGTTAAAACAAGGCATAATGAGGTGGCGCCTAATCAGTTTGAATTGGCACCTGTTTTTGAGGAGGCTAATCTTGCGGTAGACCACAACTTACTCCTTATGGATGTAATGGATAAGATTGCTGACAAGCATAATTTTAAAGTGCTGTTTCATGAAAAGCCATTTGCAGGTATCAATGGATCCGGGAAACATAATAACTGGTCTCTAGCAACAGACACCGGAGTAAACTTATTAAGTCCAGGATCTACTCCAATGAAGAACCTTCAGTTTTTAACATTTTTCATCAATACGATAAAAGCTGTAGATACTTATGAAGAGTTGTTGCGTGCATCAATTGCATCGGCAAGTAATGATCATCGATTGGGGGCAAATGAAGCGCCACCTGCTATATTTTCTATTTTTGTAGGAACACAACTGGGGAATGTTTTAGATGAATTAGAAGGGGTTTCTCAAGGAAAATTGTCTCCTGAAGAAAAAACGGAACTTAAACTAAATGTTGTTGGTAAAATTCCGGAAATATTATTAGATAATACAGATAGAAATAGAACTTCACCTTTTGCATTTACAGGAAATAAATTTGAAATGCGCGGCGTAGGCTCAAAGAGCAATTGTGCTAAACCAATGACAGTTCTGAATACGATTGTTGCTAAACAACTTATAGATTTTAAGAAAGAGGTAGATGCTTTAATAGATAAGAAGAGTCTTAAGAAAGATGAGGCTGTTTTTAATATTTTAAGAGAATATATCAAAACGTCTAAGCGTATTCGTTTTGACGGTGATGGGTATAGCAGAGAGTGGGAGAAAGAAGCAGAACGCAGAAAATTAAGTAATAATAAAACAACACCGGCAGCACTTCAAGTTCTAACATCTAAAGCAAGTTTAGATTTGTTTAGAACCATGAAGGTGATGAGTGAGGTAGAGATAGCTGCTCGTAAAGAGGTGGAATTGGAAACCTACATTTTTCAAATTCAAATAGAAGGAAGAATGTATAATGAGCTCGTCTATAGCTATATTATTCCAGCAGCAATAGCGTATCAAAATGATTTGATCAAGAATGTTATGGGGTTAAAAGATATCTATGGAGCGGCACATAAAAAATTGACAGATGGTCAGTTATCAATCATTGAGCAAATTGCAGAACATATTGTAGAAGTAAAAAAACAGTCAGATCTTATGACGGATGCACGAAGAAGTGCGAACCGTTTGAAAGATATTAACAAGAAAGCTTTTGCTTATTGTGATTCAGTAAAACCTTATTTTGATAAAATTCGTTTGCACTGTGATAAGCTAGAAAGTATAATGGATAATAATCTTTGGCCATTAACAAAATACAGAGAACTATTGTTCCAAAAATAAAATCACATTTTTTTTAACTAAAAGCACTCAAATAGGAGTGCTTTTTTTTTTGATTCCACTATTTTTGTCGAAAATCAACATTCATGAGTTCATCAAACAGCGAAAGATATAATCAAAGAGGTGTTTCCGCTTCTAAAGAAGACGTGCATAATGCTATAAAAAATATAGATAAAGGGTTGTTTCCAAAAGCATTCTGTAAAATTGTACCTGATTATTTAACGAATGATGATGCGTATTGTTTGGTGATGCATGCTGATGGAGCTGGAACAAAATCGTCTTTAGCTTATATGTACTGGAAAGAAACTGGAGATTTATCGGTTTGGAAAGGTATTGCTCAAGATGCCTTGATTATGAATATTGATGACCTTATTTGTGTTGGTGCTACAGATAATATTATGTTGTCTTCTACTATAGGGCGAAACAAAAATAAAATTCCTGGTGAAGTGTTATCAGCAATTATTAATGGAACAGAAGAATTAATTTCAGACTTAAAAAATCACGGTGTTATAATTCATTCTACTGGAGGTGAAACGGCGGATGTAGGCGATTTAGTTCGGACCATTATTGTTGATTCAACCGTTACTGCCCGCCTTAAAAGATCGGATGTAATTGACAATGCAAATATAAAAGCAGGAGATGTTATTGTAGGTTTAGAGTCCTTCGGACAGGCAAATTATGAGAAAGAGTATAATGGAGGAATGGGAAGTAATGGATTGACTTCTGCACGCCATGATGTATTTTCAAAATATTTAGCAGATAAATATCCAGAGAGTTTTGATGCAGAGGTGCCAGAAGATTTGGTGTATTCTGGGAAAGTTAAATTAACAGATTCTGTTAAAGATGCCCCTTTAGATGCAGGTAAATTGGTATTGTCTCCTACAAGAACATATGCGCCAATAGTAAAAAAGGTTTTAGAGAAATATTCAAGTAAGGACATTCATGGTATGGTTCACTGTAGTGGTGGGGCACAGACCAAAATTCTTCATTTTATAGATAACCTACATATCATAAAAGATAACCTTTTTGAAGTTCCTCCGTTGTTTAAATTAATACAAGAGCAGTCTAAGACAGATTGGAAAGAAATGTATCAAGTATTCAATTGCGGACACCGCTTAGAATTTTATGTAAATGAAGCAGTGGCGCTAGATCTAATCCAGATAGCCGATTCTTTTGGGGTACGTGGTAGAATTGTAGGTAGGGTAGAAGAAAGCCCAATAAAGAAATTGACTATAAAAAGTCAAAACGGAACTTTTGAGTACTAGTATATACGATAAGAGGTAGTTTTTCGTTGTGTCTTTAAACAGAATAGTATTATGGAAAGAAAGGCATTTTTAAAAACACTTGGCGCAGGAGCAGCTTTTGCCCTAACATTCTCTTGTTTACACGGCTGTTCTTCTGATGGTGAAAGTGGTGAGACGGCTCCAGAAGAAGAGGGAGAGGTGCCTACAGGTGTTGATATTACGGTAGATTTAAATGCTAGTACTTCGTCTAATCTTCAAAACAATGGAGGTTTTATTTTTGTAAAATCGAAAGTTAAATTTACAGAGACTGATATTATTATTGTTAGAAATTTGCAAGGAGAATTGGTTGCAGCTAGTAAGTATTGTAGTCATGAGAATAACCCTAACATATTATTTGTAAACGAAAATGATGGTATCTATGAGTGTAATGTTCATGGGTCTAGATTTGCACAAGATGGGACTCCCTTAAACTCTATAACAAGCAACCCTCTTAAAGTTTTTAAAACAGAAGTTTTAGCCAATGATATCTTACGTATTTTTGAGGCGTAAACTTCTGAAATTATGAAAACGCTATTTTTTCTACTTTTATTTTTTTGTGCACTAGTTGTAAATGCACAAAACTGGCAAAAATCTTTTGCCGATGCACAAGCGCTTTCAAAGAAAAACAATCAACCTATAGTATTGGTCTTTGCTGGTTCAGATTGGTGTGCTCCATGTATAAAGTTAGATAGAGATATCTGGCAATCTGAGGAGTTTAAAAAATATGCAGAAAAGCACTATGTGTTATATAAGGCAGATTTTCCACGCCGTAAATCCAATAAACTTCCTCTGGAAATAGAAAATCAGCATAAAATATTAGCGGATAAATACAATACTAAAGGATATTTTCCGCTTGTAGTGGTTTTAAATGAAAAAGGTGAAATTTTAGGGGAAACTGGATACAAGAAAGTGACACCAAATGAGTATATTTCAGTCATAAATGAATTTTTAGATTGAAAAATGCCCCCCTTTATTTACTGTTATTCTTTTCGATACTGGTAACTAGTCAAGAGAAAAAATATGTAACCATATCGGAAACCATGAAACTTATGGGTTCTCGGTTTGATATTACTATTGTTGCAGAAGCTGAGAGTACCGCTAAGAAAAATATAGCGGATGCTGTTGCGGAAATCAGTAGAATCGAAAAGATAATATCTTCTTGGGATGAAACCTCGGAAACCTCGGAAATAAATAGAAATGCAGGAATTAAGCCTGTAAAAATTAGTGCAGAATTATTTGGATTAATAGAACGATCTATTAAGATTTCAGAAATTACAGATGGTGCTTTTGATATTTCTTATGCTTCAATGGATGAAGTATGGAAATTTGATGGTAGCATGAGGCACCCTCCAACTCCGGAGCAAATAACAATATCAATTGCTAAAGTAGGGTATCAAAAAATTCAATTGGATAAAGAGCAGCTAACCGTTTTTCTGCCTGATGAAGGAATGAAAATTGGTTTTGGAGCGCTTGGTAAAGGCTATGCTGCAGATAAGGCAAAAGAATTAATGTTGTCAAAAAAGGTATTTGCAGGCGTGATTAACGCATCTGGCGATTTAACCACATGGGGCAGGCAGGCCACTGGTGAGAAATGGATTGTGGGTATAAGTAATCCATTAGATAGAGAGAAAGTCTTTTCTTGGTTGCCCTTAGATGAATCTTCAATCGCTACTTCAGGAAATTATGAAAAATATTTATTCTTTGAAGGAGAAAAGCATTCTCATATTATAGATCCTAGAACTGGATATCCTTCCAAAGGAATTAGCAGTGTTTCTGTTTTTTCTAAAAGTGCAGAGTTGTGCGATGCTTTGGCAACCGCAGTATTTATTATGGGTATTGATACGGGTATTTCTTTAATAAATCAATTAAAAGAAACTGAGGTTATTGTAGTAGATTCTCAAAATAAAATTTTTAAAAGTAATGGTATTACGTTTGATAACCCGTAAATTTAAGTCTATGAGAAAACTCCTAGTATTATTTTTGATGGCAACTTCTTTTATGTCTTGTGTGGCAGTTAAGGAGTATGATAAAGTTTATTTGAATGATGAAGAGATGGTTTTATCAGCAAAAAATATGGACCAGTTTGAAACTAATTTTCAAATTTATCGAGAAGCATCTGCAGGAGCTAATGGCGGTAAATCTGGCGGTGGTTGCGGTTGTAATTAAAAGAAAGTCTTAAGTCAAACAAAGAATGCAAAAAATAATATTCATCTTTTTAATCTTTCTAGGTACAGCGCTACATGGTCAAGAAACTACCTATAAGAAACGTGTGTTAGAAACCACTGAAGTAGATGCGTTGTTTAGTTATTACAGCCAAGATGGTGCTAATGCTGCAGTATCAGGAGGAGATGGTTCAGAAGAATTAACAGATGTTACGTCAACGGTAGTAGTTCGGTTACCAATGAATGATGATGACGTGTTAACCTTAGATGTAGGGATTTCAGCATATTCTTCAGCATCTTCTAGTAATATAAATCCTTTAGATGGTAGCGTCAATGAACGTGCTAGTCCATTTATAGCTTCTTCCGGAGCCTCGCAATCGGATGTTTTGGCGCATATTAATCCTACCTATCAGCACAGTTCAGAGGATCGAAATAAAATTTGGAATGCTAACGCGTACTTTTCCTCTGAATATGACTATTCTTCCTTAGGAGTAGGTGGCGGCTATGCACAATTATTTAATGAGAAAAATACGGAAGTAGCTATAAATGCAAAGGTGTATTTTGATTCGTGGAAACCTCAGTACCCCATAGAATTAAGAGATGGTTTTTTTGATGATCGGGTAATGGGAACTGGTACTTATGCTCCAAGTTTTACAGCATTTGATTCTGAAACGCGAAATTCTTTCTCTTTATCTTTAGGAGTGACGCAAATTTTGAGCAAGCGCATGCAAGGGTCTATTTTTTTAGATGTAGTGGCGCAAGAGGGTTTATTGAGCACCCCTTTTCAGCGTGTATATTTTGCGGATAAAGAAGATTTTTTTATTGAAGATTTTCAATTGGCAGATGATGTAGAACGATTGCCTGATACTCGTTTCAAAATTCCAATCGGAGGGCGCTTAAACTACTTTATCAATGATTATTTGGTGCTGAGAAGTTATTATCGTTTTTATACAGATAATTGGGGAGTTACCTCTCATACGGCCAGTTTAGAGTTGCCTATAAAAATTAGCAGCCTGTTTACGCTATATCCTACTTACAGGTATTATACGCAAACTGCGGCAGATTATTTTTATGCCAAAGAAGAGGCAGTGTCTACATTAGATTATTACACTTCAGATTATGATTTATCAGAATTTAATGCGCATCAATATGGATTCGGAATTCGGTATAAAGACATTTTTACGAATGCTAAATTATTGAGTTTTGGTTTGAAAACAATCGATTTACGCTTTAGTAATTATGATCGTAGTGATGGTTTAAACTCTTATATTTTTACATTTGGGACAACTTTTGTAAGATAATTGTATTTCTTATAACAATTTTGAAGCTTTGGATTTAGCCAGCTTCCGAGAAATATTTTTTCAAATTGATGATATCCAATAATTAAGTTCTATATAAATGTGCAAATTTATTGTAATTTCGCACAAAATGTTAGCAAGGTCATGTTAGATAAGTTAAATATAGTAAAACAACGTTTTGATGAAGTGTCAGATTTGATTATTCAACCTGATGTAATTTCTGATCAAAAACGATATGTTGAGTTAAATAAGGAATATAAAGACCTTAAAAGTTTAGTTGATAAACGAGATTTATATATAGAGTTTACGAATAATATAGAAGAGGCACAAGAAATTATTTCTGACGGAAGTGATGCAGAAATGGTAGAAATGGCCAAAATGCAAATGGAAGAGGCTAAGGTTGGCCTACCAAAACTGGAAGAAGAAATTAAAGTTCTTTTAATACCTAAAGATCCAGAAGATTCTAAGAATGTTGTAGTTGAGGTAAGAGCGGGTACCGGTGGTGATGAAGCTAGTATATTTGCTGGAGATTTATTTAGAATGTACACTAAATACTGTGAATCTAAAGGTTGGAAAACTAATGTTATAGATTTAAGTGAAGGTACTAGTGGTGGTTACAAAGAAATTCAGTTTGAAGTTACCGGGGAGAATGTGTATGGTACCTTAAAATTTGAAGCAGGAGTGCACCGTGTACAACGTGTACCGCAAACGGAAACACAAGGACGTGTGCATACCAGTGCAGCTACAGTAATGGTATTACCGGAAGCTGAAGATTTCGATGTTCAGATTGATCCTAAGGATGTACGTATAGATTTTTTCTGTTCTTCAGGGCCAGGAGGTCAATCAGTAAACACAACGTACTCAGCAGTGCGTTTAACGCACATTCCGTCAGGATTGGTTGCCCAGTGTCAAGATCAGAAATCACAGCATAAAAACAAAGAAAAAGCATTCAAGGTTTTGCGTTCTCGTTTGTATGACCAAGAATTAGCAAAGAAACAAGAAGAAGATGCGGCAAAGCGTAACTCGCAAGTTAGTAGTGGAGACCGTTCTGCAAAGATTAGAACCTACAACTACTCACAAGGAAGGGTTACTGATCACAGAATAGGACTTACTTTATATGATTTACAAAATATTGTAAATGGTGATATTCAAAAAATTATTGACGAATTAAGTCTTGTTGAGAATACTGAAAAACTAAAAGAAGCTTCAGAAATTTTTTAAAAATGACTACAGAACATTTAGTAGCGCAAATACATAAAAAACAATCTTTTTTATGTATTGGGCTAGACGTAGATTTAGCTAAGATACCTGAACATTTACTAAAGGAAGAGGATCCCATTTTTGCTTTTAATAAAGCAATTATTGATGCTACTCATGAATTATGTGTTGCTTATAAGCCTAATACAGCTTTTTATGAAGCTTATGGCATTAAGGGATGGATGGCTTTAGAGAAAACTATAAAATACTTGAATGATAAGTATCCTGAAATTTTTACGATAGCAGATGCTAAAAGGGGAGACATAGGGAATACATCAACCATGTATGCTAAAGCATTTTTTGATGATTTAGGCTTTGATTCTGTTACAGTAGCTCCTTATATGGGAAAAGATTCTGTAGAGCCTTTTCTGGCATTTGAAGAAAAGCATACTATTCTATTAGCCTTAACTTCAAATGAGGGTGCTTTTGATTTCCAAACAAAGGAAATTGAAGGTAAAGAGCTTTATAAGCAAGTTTTAGAAACGTCTATTACCTATAAAAATGCTGAGAATTTAATGTATGTCGTTGGAGCTACTAAAGCAACTTTTTTAGCAGATATTCGACAAATAATTCCTTCTAGTTTCTTGTTAGTGCCTGGTGTTGGTGCACAAGGCGGAAGTTTGTCAGAGGTATGTAAATACGGTATGACAGAAAATGTTGGTTTATTAGTGAATTCTTCTAGAGGCATTATTTACGCATCTAAACAGGAAGATTTTGCGCAAGCAGCTAGAACATCTGCAAAAGATCTACAGAAACAAATGAAATTAGAATTAGAACAAAAATTCTAATTAAAATTCATTTAATAATTTCTCTAACTTTTGAGCTTTAGATTCAAAAAAATCACCCAATTTAGTGTTTGCATATTGGATATTATTGGCCTTTTCTATAAAGTTCTGATATAGAAATTCCAATGCTGTGATAGAATATTCTTCTTTATTTAATGCTTTAACTGCCCCTACTTTACAGTATTGATTATTCATAGTGTTTCTCGTTATTTTCATCATAACAAATATACGTTGAAAAGCAGGTTATGGACGTTTAGTATTCGTTATATGTAGCTAAAAATCAGGTGTTTTGTAGAGCGATTTCATTTTTACTTGTAAATGATTCTAGAAAGTATGGCTAATTTTAAATAAACTCCGTTTTTAGTCGTTCTACTGATAATTCTTTCTATTAAAAAAATTAAGTACATTTACAAAAAAAGAACCGATTGCTAAGTTATACCAAACACAAACATAAAACTTCTACAAAATGGGTGACTTTTGTTCATGGAGCAGGAGGTAGCTCAACCATTTGGTTTAAGCAGGTTCGGGAGTTCAGAAAGCATTTTAACGTATTACTTCTAGATTTAAGAGGGCACGGAAATTCTAAAGTAAATTTGAAAGATGCTTTTAGTGATAAGTATACTTTTGATTTTATTACCGATGATATTTTACATGTAATTGACCATGAGAAAATAGAAAAATCTCATTTTGTGGGTATTTCATTGGGTACTATTTTAATAAGAAATTTAGCAGAAAAATATCCAAATCGTGTAGAAAGCATGATTATGGGCGGAGCAATTATGAAATTGAATCTAAGATCACAGGTTTTAATACGCTTGGGAGTCATTTTTAAATCGGTTGTGCCGTATTTGTGGTTGTATAAGTTTTTTGCGTTCATTATCATGCCTAATAAGAACCATAAAGAGTCTAGGTCCCTTTTTGTTAGAGAAGCGAAGAAGTTGTACCAGAAAGAATTTATCAGATGGTTTAAGCTTACCTCAGAGATTAATCCACTTTTGCGTTTCTTTAGAATGGTAGATATTAAAATACCTACCTTGTATGTAATGGGTAGAGAGGACTATTTGTTTTTACCTTCTATAGAAAAGATAGTGGCTTCACATGCCAATTCAGAATTATTTGTTGTTGAAAAATGTGGGCATGTGGTAAATGTAGAACAGCCACTAGTATTTAATAAAACGGTTATTTCTTATTTGTCTAAAATATAGATATAAAATATATTGAAAATTATCTTTGGATACAGATTTTTCGTTTCAGCGCTCATTCTACTTTAAAAAACTTCTTTATTTATATGCTCTGTAACAAAAGAGAATGGGTCAATTCACTTCGTTTAGTTTTACACTTTACACGACTTACTCAAGGCTACATAGTATTGTTAGGTTGTGTGTGAATAGAATTTACGCAAGTTTTATTTATGCATGTTTAGATGTTTCCGTTGAATTTTAAGCTTTAGTTGTGGTAGTGTGGTATTTTAAAATAACAGATAGGTAAGGTTATTAGCGGTCTTGTTTTGGCAAGGTAGTTTGGGTTGTAATAAGGACTGTTGTAATCTATAATATAGGATGCTAGTAGGGTAGCATGATATTTTTTTGCATAAAAAAAGGCTGGTTAATTAAAACCAGCCTTTTGTATATTTCTAATAAATAGAATTACTCAACGTCAAAAAACAATTTTGTTGTTTGTGCATCTCCGCCTATAGCAGAAGAAGCAGACATCCAATTCGCTTCATTTAAGTTTTGTTCATCTATTGGATAAGTATATCTAGTAGGAACAGGTAATCCACTTTCTGCAGGTAAGTTAAAAGAAGGAGTGTCGTAAACTCTCCATGCAGTCCAAGATTCAAAACCTCTGTTGAACATTGCCAACCATAACTGGTTTCCAATTTTCTCTTTCCATGTTCCAGTAGCTGTTGTGTAAGCTACATCAGGATTCGCTAAGTAGTCTGCGACATTAGGTACACCCCAGAAATCAAAAGAAGCTGTAATACCTGCGTTATAGAAGCTTTCTGCATCAGCAGGAGTTCCAGAGATAGAACGTTCAGCAGCATCTGCTAAATAAAATGATACTTCAGCATAATCTATTAAACTAGCAGGATTTTCAGGATCCAGCATAGGAGCACCCACATGGGTGTATGAAGTGTAGGTATTGTTGTCTCCGTAAGGTCCTCCAACATATACATCATCTCCTAAGTTTTGATCAAAATAGTATGCTCTTCTAGGGTCTTCTAAATCATTCATGAAATCAACTAAAGTATTAGCGATAACGAAATCTGATCTACCAGACTGCACTAGATCTACCCATACAGGGTTTGTATTAGGCGTAGCACTTTGGTATTCTACTTCTGCATTATCTGCATTTGAAGTAAATACACCCCCGCTTACTGCAGCTGTTATAGCAGCAGAAGCTTGTGTTGTCATACTAGAAACATCAACAACTCTTAAGCCCATTCTTAATAATAAAGAATTAGCAAATTTAGTCCAAGCAGTAGCATCTCCACCATAGATAGGATCAGAAGAACCAAATCCAGTTCCTGAAATAGTAGGGATAACAGCTGTTAAACGCGTTAATAAATCACTGTATATTGTAGCAGCATCATCGTATTGAGGAAGTACATATTCGCTATCATTTAAAGCTTGAGAATATGGAATATCACCGAATGTTTCTACCAATTGTGCCCAAGTATAAATTTCTAATATTTCAATCTGAGCATTTCTAGAAGCTTTTTCAGCAGCTGTTATTTGGTCATCAGCATTAACAGTCTCTCTAGCACTTTTAAAATCAAACAATACATCTCTGTACATTTCTGACCAATGTGTGTCAGGAATACTTCTTGTATTGAAGTCATAATTAGCTTCATCTGTGTATGTAGTTTCAGTCCAGTGTTGTCCTAACATTCTAAAGATGTTAGTATTTACATTGGTACTTGTCATTTGATCAAACAAACTCTTAGTAGCAGCATTGAACAAAAAGCTCGCTTCTACTTCAGTTGGATTCTTTGGATCGTTATTCAATGCTTCATAGTTATCGTCCGATTGGCAGGCTCCTAATGTTGCGATTGAAAGAATGGTTAATAATATTTTTTTCATAATTTTTTCTTTAAAACTGTAATTTAATACTTGCACCAATTTCTCTAATAGAAGGGTAAGCACCTGATTGATATCCTTGAACATTTCCAGAGCTCAAACCAGCTTCAGGATCAGAATAAGGCACGTTTTTATGAATAATCCATAAGTTTCTACCGATCAATGAAATTGATGCAGAAGAGAAAGGTGTTCTGTCAATGATTTTAGGGCTAAAGTTATATGTCAAGTTAGCTTCACGTAATTTAACATACCCAGCATCATAAACGTGTAATTTGTTAGGAGCTCTTGCATATCCATAAGGGTTAGCGTAGGTATCAAAACTAGCTCTTACTTCATTAGGAGTACCATCTTCAGCCACACCACTTAATACTAAACCTCCAGAATCAGCACTGTAATTTCCAGGTGTTCCTGAAACCGTATTTCTTATTGGGTTTCCTAAATCGTTATCAGCAGCAGACCAGTCGTACATACCTGTAGCATAACCATACCAAGTATCTAAAGAGAATACATCTCCACCTTTTTGAATATCAATTAAGAAACCTAAGCTTAAGTTTTTGTATTTGAAAGTGTTAAACACACCACCAGTCCAATCAGCATTCACATCACCAATAACCTCATTACTGTTAGAAGTTCTTAAATAAGCTCCACTAGTTTGGCTTATCACACGCTCACCATTTTCATGATAAATAAAATCAGAACCTCTAATAGTTCCATAAGCTTCACCTGGAGTTGCGTTGATAGAAACACCACCTTGTAAAGATGCTAATTGAAGGTTATCAATTCCGTTTAATAATTCAACAACTAAACTTCTGTTTCTCGCCCAGTTCACAGTAACATCCCACTGGAAATTATCTGTTTTTATAGGAGTTCCATTTAATTGTACTTCCCATCCTTTGTTCTCAATTGTTCCTGCATTTAAGATAGATGCACCATATCCGGTTGCGTTAGAGACAGGAATACTAGTAATTTGGTTAATGTTTTGTGTGTTGTAATAAGAAACATCAAAACCTAATCTTCTATTAACAAAAGCCATTTCAAGACCAAACTCACTACTTTCTTGTCTTTCTGGTAATAGTTCTGCGTTAGACTTTGTAGTAGGGTTGGTAGCAACGCCATTGTTGTTAAACGGTGTTCCAATAGCATACGTGTTGTATACATTATATGGGTTTGTATCATTCCCAACTTCTGCGTAATTGGCTCTTAACTTTCCAAAAGTTAACCAGTTAGCATCAACTAATTCAGAGAAGATTAAACTTCCTGAAACAGAATAATAACCATATCTGTTGTTTTCTACTGGTAAAGTTGAAGATCTATCTGTTCTATAAGAACCTTCTAAGTAAAGGAAGTTATCATACCCTAAGCTAGCTCTAATATATTCACCATCCACCATTCTAGTAGCTTCATACTCTGTAGGTGCTTCAATAGAACTTACACTGTTTGATAAAGCATATAGTCCAGCTAAGCTTAATCCTCCGTTAGATTCGGCAAATATGCTGTTGGTCTTGTTTCTTCTAAGGTTAACACCAACAGTACCTTCTAAGCTTAATTTTTCACTAAGATATTTGTTGAAATTCAACATGAAATCATAGTTGTATTCTGCAACGTTGTTATTGTATCTTGAGTAAGAAGCAACATCTGCACTTCCAACATTTATTCTTTCCTCTTGTAATGCAGCGTAGGTATCAAAAGAGAATCTACCCATAGCATTTAACCAATCTGTAATCTCATAATCAAGCGCAAAGTTACCAAAGTATCTATTTCTAGTATCTGATTGGTAATTTTCGTAGAAAGTCCAGTAAGGGTTGTCAGAGTAGATAGGAGAAAGATTATCAGGACCGTTAGGGTTCCAAGTGATATTTTCTCTAGTGTCAAAATAGGCTTCTTTTTGTTCCGCATAGTCAACGTTCATTTGATTCCACTGTCTGAATTGTTGCATAATGTTCCCAGAGCTATATCCTGTTCCGTTTCTACCTTTACCATCTGTTTTCACAAAGTTAAAGTAAGCAGAAGCAGTTAATTTATCTGTTAAATCATGAGATCCACTAAAAGAAATGGTATTTCTTTTAATAGAGCTATTAGGAAGGTTACCACTTTGAGTTAAATTAGTTACCCCTAATCTAAAACTACTTGTTTCTGTACCACCGTCTAAAGCAAAAGAATTAACAGCCGTAGTACTAGTGCCCCAAACATAATTTGGATTGTTAGCACCAGCAACATAAGGAGTCGCTTGTTGGTAAGTATCTAATTGTGGGTAAATTGAATTCCATTGATACACCAATAAATTAGGATCAAAAGCTGCACCATAAGAAGCATCTTCTGTGAAAGGAGTTGTTAAGTCATCAATACCATCACCATCTACATCGTAAAGGTTAAAATACCCATCTGCAGAATCATAATAAGGACCGTAACCTGCTCCGTATTTATCTTGGTATTTTACAAGCGTTTCTTTGTCAGCACTTCCTAAAGTAATGCTAGAAGAAACTGTTACACCAATACCTTTATTTTTTTTACCTTTTTTTGTAGTAATCATTACCACCCCATTAGAAGCTCTAGAGCCATATAATGCAGTAGCGGCAGCACCTTTAAGTACGTTTATTGAAGCAATATCATCTGGATTTATATCAGATGCAGCATTACCGTAATCAAAACCACCAGTACCACTTTGTTGTCCTGTGGTATTTGTGTTTCCGTTATCAATAGGAATACCATCTACAACGAATAACGCTTGATTGTTTCCAGAGATAGAATTATTACCTCTAATTACTACGTTAGTAGATCCACCAAAGTTACCTGAAGATTTAATGCTCAAACCTGCAACTTTACCCGATAAAGAGTTTACAAAGTTATTACTCTTAACGGCAGATACCGCATCACCCTTAACTTCTTGAGTGGCATAACCAAGAGATTTTTTCTCTCTTTTAATACCTAAAGCAGTAACTACAATTTCATCAAGTGCTTGGGCATCTTCTAAAAGAGTAGCGTCAATAGTGTTATTTGCTCCAACTGTTTTTTCAACAGTTTTTTGTCCGACGTAAGAAAATATTAGGACGTCGCCGGTTTTTGCATTAATGGTGTAGATACCATCAAAATCTGTTTGTGTTCCAGAAGTAGAACCTTTTACTATTACACTTGCGCCAGGAAGTGGAATATTCGACTGATCCGATACTGTACCAGTGATTTTTTTCTCTTGCCCGTGAATCATCAGGGATAAAAGAAAAATCTTAAGAAATAAAAAATACTTAATTCTCATGAAGATTAATTTTGAGTTAGTTATTAATTAATTAGTCAATAATTAAGGTTAAAAGGCTAATCTAATTTTTTATGGAGTAACTAATTCAAATAAAAAATAAGTCAAAAGTAAATAGAATTATCTTTTGATTTTTTAATTAGCCATTCAACCTCTTTAACAAATGAAGTGAAGAGATTGTGATTGGTGTTAATTTCCGACCTAAATAAACATTTCCCGACGTATATTACCATTTACTCATTTCGTAAATAACTGATTGTCAATATCTATCAATGTCTATGGTAAATGTTAAATTTTTATGATAAAGTTAACTTAAATTCTATTTTAATCGTTTTTTCTAGCCATTTTCTGGTATTCTAGAGGGGTTTTATCATGACGTTTCTTAAAGGCCTTGTAGAATGATACCTTATTATTAAAACCGCATTCGTAGATTAAATCCGTAATTAAAATTTCGTTTTCAGAAGTATGAATAATACGAACGGCTTCTGCAACCCTGTAGTCGTTTATTAAATCATAATAGTTCTTGCCAAATTCTTGATTTATAGTTTGGGATAAACTATATCTGTCTGTATTTAATTTAGTGGCAATGCTCTCCAAAGTCAAAGTATTATCCAAATAAACTTTTTGTTTTGTCAGTAATTCTTCTAATTGAGTCTTCAGGGAATGGAGCATATCTTCTGTAAGCCCAGAATTCTTGTATTTTTTATTTTTACTATTTATATTTTCAGTTTTACTTACAATAATATCAGGCTCAAGAAAGACTATAAAACTTGTTATATTTATAAATATGGAAAAGAAAATTGCTGTAAAGTAAATCGTTAAGCTATTAACTATTTGATCATCTCTAAAATAAGTTCTAATAATTAATAGAATGAAAATAACTGAAGTGAAAGAAATTAAGGTTATTAGCCATTTTTTGTTTATGGTTTGAATGAGTTCTTGATGTATGATGCCGGTGTAAATTAATAGCAAGATGTAGACTCCGGTATGGATGGTTTTAAGGGTAAGACTGTTTAATGTAATGACAAAAAAATCAGATGTCTCAAAATGTATTAATACGTAAAAGGATAGTATTACTACAGGTATGAGGTAATGAAAGAATATTTCTTTTTTATTTACTTTTGGCGTAATCTTGATTTTATTTCTCAAGTACAAGTAAAGCGATGGTATCCAGAAATAAAATTGTGCTCTAAAAAAAGAAACTTTTGGATTATAGGTAAAGCTTTCCCACCAGAAAAAAGCTAGTTCTATAAGCATTAATGAAACTCCACTGATAAAAATACTGAAGTATACATTTTTAAAATCTGTACGACGATTTTTAAATAGTATGCGTAGGGCTATAAATAAACCCAAAAAGCCATTTAAAATAAACATCCAATTGATAAAGTTTTTCTGGATTTTGTTATCGGGCTCTTTAAAAACAACATTGGAATTGCTGTCGGTGTTGGAGTATGTTTGTTCAGGTGTTTCTTGAACAGGTTCTGTAATAGGTATTTGGGTATGATAATGTACAGTAGAACTTTGCTCTTCATTAGAGAAAGAAAGCTTTGTTATGTTATAATTTTGTGGACTTTTACCTAGTAATAATGTGAAAAATAAAATGCTTCCTAAAAATAAAAGCGTTTTCGACGGCATAGAATAAAATTAATCTTTCAAAATTACTTGTTCTATTCAAATATAGACTAGTTATAATCTTAAAAAGAAGTTAAAGTTAATATTTTTACATTTTACGTCGAATTTATAAAATAATATAACAAATAAAAAAACCGGTGCTCCCACCGGTTTTAGACTAACTAACTCAAAAAATTACTAAACTCAAATATTATAGTTCAAAAGTAATATCATTTTTACGGACTAAGGTTAAACTAACCTTAGCTAATTGTTATTAATGTTGTTATAATAAAATAACGCACTTTTATTTGAGTTATTATATTTGGTAACCTATTTATTTTAAAATAGTTACAATTAATCTTGTAGGGCAAATACTTTTTGTAATAATGCCGTTGTTCTGGAAGCAGATTTAGTTCTTATTTCCTGTTCTTCAACAGCAATCATAGTATAAACTCCTTTTAAAGCTTCTCCTGTTACGTAATCTGTTAAGTCAGGATTAACTTGAGTAACAAATGGTATGTTGTTGTATTTGGTAATAAGATTACTCCAGACCTGATCTGCACCTACTTTAGAAAATGAGTTTTTGATTACAGGACTAAAAGAGGCATATAATTTAGTTTCTGTTGTAGATTTTAAATAATTTGTAGCAGCATCATCCGTGCCTAGTAAAATTTGCTTAGCATCGCTAAATGTAATTCCTTTTACAGCATCTACGAAAATAGGAGTAGCTTCTTTTACCGCATCTTCTGCTGCACGATTTAAAACTTTAAGTCCTTCATCTGCCAAATTACTTAAGCCCATCTTACGAAGTGTATTGTCTACTTTTTGTAATTCTTCCGGTAAGGCAATTTTTACAAGTTCATTTCTAAAGAACCCGTCTTCTTGCGTAAGTTTCTGTACTTGTTTGTCAATACCAAAATCCAAAGCTTGGCGTAATCCACTAGCAATTTGATCGTTACCGATAGTTCCGCTTTGTGGAAGTTGGTTTACAACTTGTTGTAATTCGTTACAGCTAAATAATAAGAACAGTGCACTTAGTGCAATAATTTTATATTTCATGGGGTTTGTTTTTACAAATTTATAGTTTAAAAAATTGAAGTTAAGAGAAAATGATTGTTTTATTGTTATAAACCATAGTCTTACGTTGAATATGTAGTTTTACTGCTCTAGAGAGCACGATTTTTTCAAGATCACGGCCTTTAGCAATAAAATCATCAATAGAGTTCGTGTGTGATACGGTGGTGGTATCTTGCGCGATAATCGGGCCCGCATCTAACTCTTCGGTTACATAGTGACCTGTAGCTCCAATTATTTTAACACCTCTTTTGAAGGCAGCATGATATGGTTTTGCTCCAGCAAAGGCTGGTAAAAATGAATGGTGTATATTAATAATCTTATTAGGATAACGATCAATGATTTTGCTGGTAACAATTTGCATATAACGTGCTAAGACTACAAAATCTATATGATATTTCTCTAAGAGCCCTAGTTGCTTGTTTTCAGCTTCGGCTTTCGTAGCTTTTGTAACTGGTATATGGTAATAAGGAATATCAAACTGTTTAGCTACAAACTCTAAATCAGTATGATTACTTATAATAAATGGAATATCTACGGCTAGTTCTCCAGAATTAAACCGACTTAATAAATCATAGAGACAATGGTTGTATTTAGACACAAACAAACCCATTCTTGGCTTGGTTTCATCCGTGTGGATACTCCATTTTATTTTAAATTTCTCAGTCAACTCTTTGTTAAATTGAGCTTTGAAGTGGGCTACACTTAATTCAGCGTCTAAAAATTCACTTTCAATACGCATGAATAATTCGCCAGAGGCTTTCTCAACATGTTGATCTAAGTAAATGATATTTCCTCCTTGGGAGTGAACGAAGCCAGTAACGGAACAAATAATTCCTGTTTGATCTGGGCAATGTATTAAAATTGTTGTTTTCACGGGACTTTATTAAAGGGTAAAATTATGATATTGAAAAGAATAGGTCCTATGTAAGAGTCATTTTTACAATATTGCAAATTATGTTAGTTAATCTTTGCGTTTTTCGTAAATTGCATGCTGTAAAAACACCTTTTATTGTCAATGGAACAAATTGCACCTTACGTACCGAAGAATAAAATTAGAATAGTCACTGCTGCGTCATTGTTTGATGGGCATGATTCCGCTATTAATATTATGCGGAGAATCATTCAAGCTACAGGAGTAGAAGTTATTCACCTTGGACACGATCGTAGTGTTCAAGAAATGGTAGATTGCGCTATTCAGGAAGATGTAAATGCAATAGCGTTAACATCATATCAAGGCGGTCATAACGAATATTTTAGGTATATGTATGATTTGCTCAAGGAGCGTGGGGCGGAACACATAAAAATTTTCGGCGGCGGCGGCGGCGTAATTCTTCCAAATGAAATTAAGGAATTAATGGATTATGGGATTGCTCGGATTTATGCTCCAGATGATGGGAGAAAGATGGGCTTACAGGGAATGATTAATGATCTGGTACAACAGAGTGATTTTCCCGTACCAAACTTAAAAATACAACAGAGTGTTTCCGTTACAGATGCCTTAAAAGCTAAAGATATTAATACAATCTCTAGATTAATTTCTTTAGCGGAAAATAGACCTGATGAATTTCAGAAACATTTTTCAGGGGTTACTATCCCAGATAGTGTTCCCGTTTTAGGAATAACGGGTACGGGTGGTTCTGGAAAGTCTAGTTTAGTAGATGAGCTGGTACGTAGGTTTTTGGCAGATTTTCCTGAAAAAAGAATTGGATTGATTTCTGTAGATCCTTCAAAACGTAAAACAGGAGGTGCTCTTTTAGGCGATCGTATTCGTATGAACGCCATTAACAATGACCGTGTCTACATGCGATCTTTGGCTACAAGACAATCTAATTTGGCTTTATCTAAGTATGTAGAAGAGGCGGTTCAGGTATTAAAAGCAGCAGAGTTTGATCTTATAGTTTTAGAAACTTCTGGAATTGGGCAATCAGACACCGAAATTATTCAACATTCAGACGTTTCCCTATATGTTATGACACCAGAGTTTGGTGCAGCTACGCAATTAGAGAAAATAGATATGCTTGATTTTGCTGATGTTGTGTCTATAAACAAATTTGATAAAAGAGGTTCTCTTGATGCCTTGCGTGATGTAAAGAAACAATACATGCGAAACCATAACCTTTGGGATATGAATCAAGATGATTTGCCAATTTTTGGAACTATGGCGAGTCAGTTTAATGATCCAGGAACAAACAGGTTGTATCGCGTGGTTATGAGTAAATTAGTAGAAAAGGCAAATGCTAATTTACAATCTACTTTCGAATTTTATACAGATGATAAGGAACATGCATTTGTTATTCCTCCTGCACGAATAAGATATCTTTCCGAAATAGCCGAAAATAATAGAAACTATGACCATAAAGGAATAGGGCAAGTGCAAGTAGCGCAACGTTTATATGGCGTTTTTCAAGCTGTTTTGTCTATTCTGAATATAAAAGCTTCCGTACCTGAGCAGACGTACCTCTCAAAAAACGGACTGAATGAAGAGGCTATTGAAGCGTTAGGAGTTTCAGAAGAAAAGAAACCATTTTTATCCTTATTGGTAAAAGAATTTGATCGTGTTAAGCTAGATTTAGATCCTTACCATTGGGAAGCGATTATTACTTGGGAGGAAAAAGTTCAGAAATATAGAGATCCAATTTATACCTTTAAAGTACGAGATAGAGAATTAAAATTAGAAACGCATACGGAATCTTTGTCACATACCCAGATTCCTAAAGTGGCGCTTCCTAAATATAAAGCATGGGGAGATTTATTGCGTTGGATGATTCAAGAAAATGTTCCCGGAGAATTTCCTTATACTGCAGGATTATATCCTTTTAAGCGCACAGGGGAAGATCCTACAAGAATGTTTGCAGGTGAAGGTGGGCCTGAGCGTACCAATCGTCGTTTTCATTATGTAAGCTTAGGTCTTCCAGCAAAGCGTTTGTCTACAGCTTTTGATTCTGTTACTTTGTATGGTAACGATCCTGACATTAGGCCAGATATTTACGGTAAAATTGGAAATGCAGGAGTTTCTGTTTGCTGTCTAGATGATGCCAAAAAATTGTATTCAGGGTTTGATTTGTCTAATGCAATGACCTCGGTAAGTATGACAATTAATGGTCCAGCTCCTATGTTATTAGGCTTTTTCTTAAATGCAGCTATAGATCAAAATTGTGAGAAATATATTATCGAAAATGGCTTAGAGAAAGAGGTAGAAGCTAAAATAGCGGCATTATATAAAGGTAAGGAAGATAGGAAACCTAAGTACAACGGAGCATTGCCAGAAGGGAATAATGGTTTAGGTTTAATGTTATTAGGGGTTACTGGTGATCAGGTATTGCCATTAGAGGTGTATGAAACAATAAAGGTTAAAACTCTTCATGAAGTAAGAGGTACAGTACAAGCAGATATCTTGAAAGAAGACCAAGCGCAAAATACCTGTATTTTTTCTACAGAATTTGCATTGCGATTAATGGGAGATGTTCAAGAGTATTTCATAAAGAATCAAGTGCGCAATTTCTATTCTGTTTCTATCTCAGGGTATCATATAGCAGAAGCAGGTGCTAATCCTATTACTCAATTGGCATTTACCTTGTCTAATGGGTTTACTTATGTGGAGTATTATTTAAGTAGAGGAATGGATATTAATGCATTTGGTCCTAATTTGTCTTTTTTCTTTTCTAACGGAATAGATCCAGAGTATGCTGTGATTGGAAGAGTTGCCCGAAAAATTTGGGCAAAAGCTTTAAAACATAAATACGGAGCAGGGCCAAGAGCTCAAATGCTAAAATATCATATTCAAACTTCTGGTCGTAGTTTGCATGCTCAGGAGATAGACTTTAATGATATACGAACTACACTTCAAGCCTTGTATGCTATTTATGATAACTGTAATTCTTTGCATACCAATGCCTATGATGAAGCAATAACTACACCTACCGAAGAATCTGTGCGTAGAGCTATGGCTATTCAGTTAATTATAAACAAAGAATTAGGTCTAGCTAAAAACGAAAATCCACTTCAAGGATCTTTTATTATAGAAGAATTGACAGATTTAGTGGAAGAGGCGGTACTCTTAGAATTTGATAGAATTACAGAACGTGGCGGAGTTTTAGGAGCAATGGAAACTATGTATCAACGTTCAAAAATACAAGAAGAAAGCTTGTACTATGAAACGTTGAAGCATACTGGAGAATTCCCGATTATAGGAGTAAATACGTTCTTGAGTTCTAAAGGATCGCCTACGGTATTACCCGCAGAAGTAATTCGTGCTACAGATGAAGAGAAAAAAGCTCAGATTGTAACTTTGGACCATCTACAAGAGAATAATAAAGAGAAATCAATAATGGCTTTAGAAGAAATTCAAAAAGCTGCAATGAATAATGAAAATATTTTTGATAAGCTTATGGAAATTTCTAAAGTAAGTTCTTTAGGGCAAATTACCAATGCGTTATTCGAAGTAGGAGGGCAATACCGACGAAATATGTAATTTAATTAAGCTATAATAAAAAACGCTCTTTTTTTATAAAGAGCGTTTCCAAATTCTGTACGTTTTTCTAAATATTTTCAATTCCTCCCTAAGAAGGTTTAAATACTCTTTTTCTTTTAAACCATCCATTTCTAAACCTCTGCAATAAGACAAAATATTTTTTGTAATAATGTTGATGTGATGTATAGTAGATGTCCTAATCAAATGAGATTCAGAACGTTCTGCTAATTCAATTTTCTGCGGAATCAATATCGCATCCGTTAGTAAAGAATCCGCAATAATATCTCTATGACTTTGAGATTTGTATAGGTGTAATAAATCTTTATTGTAGGTAATGTAGGATACAATTTCCCTACTCATAGAGCACAAATCCAGCGCTTTTCTATAAACAGGTAATGTATTTAAATTTCGATTTGGCATTTGCAGCAATTTTTTTATAAAATTACGACGAGATTACAATTTTTAACTTAACTTTAAATAGCAAAATGTTAATTTTGCTATCGATTATTAATTTTTTAAAGACATATACCTTTGAATCAAAAGATTGACGATTTAAATTGGGGGATCCTTCAGAGCCTGCAAAAAAATGCAAGAGATTCTTTTGCGAATATTGGCCGCAAAGTAGGTTTGACACCTCCTGCAGTAGCAGAACGAATTAAGAAAATGGAAGACCTAGGGATAATAAATGGATACAAGGCTATTATCTCTCATACAGAAACCGGTTATCAGCTAAAAGCGATGATAACACTTAGAGCTTTTATGGGGAAATTAAAACCTTTTTTGGAAGCTGTAAAAACATTTGAAGAAGTGGTCAACTGTTATCGCATAACAGGAAATGAGAATATCATCATGGAGGTGGTTTTTAAAGACCAGTTTCATTTAGAAAAATTTATTGATAAGTTAATTCAATATGGTGAAACCAGAACGCATATTATTTTATCTGAAGTAGTTTCTGATGCGCCAGTAGGTAGAAAGCCAAAAATCTAGTTTCGTTAATTTTCTAATGTGATGCTTTATAAACACTATTTTAATTTGTAGATTTAACTATAATTTGGCGAGATTTTTGATGCATCAAATTGATATGAAAAAAACAATACTCTTTTTAGCTTTAGCTTGTTGTGGTATTTTAAGCACATCAGCACAACAAATGACACTCCAAAAAGGGGTTGTTTTAGATTCTTTACAAGTAAATGATACGATATCGGAAAGCTTTGCACTATATCTTCCGAAGAAATTTGAATTAAATTCTCGTTGGCCAGTACTTTTTCTGTTTAATATGGAGGGTAGAGGGAAGCATGTAATGCAACCTTTTCTACAAGCGGCTGAGCATCAAAATTACATTCTTGCAGCTTCTAATACTGTTAATGATAGCCTTTCTCTTACTCAAAACGTTTTGATAGCTAGTAGAATGATTAATCAAGTATTGAATATTCTACCTGTAGATTCTAGAAGGATTTATACAGGTGGTATCGATACTGGAGGAACATTTGCTTCTGTAATGCCTGTAGTGAGTAAGAATATTAAAGGAATCATTTCTATTGGAGGAGGTATTGCAAATGTTGATGTTTTGGCTCCTGACAGTCCATTTCAATTTATTGGAATTGCAGACATCAATGAGTATAGTAGTATTGAGATGGAAGCATCTGAATCGCTTTTAAATAATCTGAGATTCTCCAATCAGTTATTTAAGTATGAAAAAAACGACAAGCCTACACCAATGTATCTTATTGATTTTGGCTTGCAAATATTTCTCTTGAACGCTATGGCGAAAGGAGAAGTAGCAAAAGATATGGAGTATGTAAATTCTGCTTACCGCCAAAATTTACGGGTAATTGATACTTTAGTTAAAGAAAAGAAGTTGTTGCTAGCCTATGATTTTGCAAATGAGATAATGGAAGTTTTTAGAGTGCATCTAGATGTTTCAGAGATAAAAGCGTCACAAAAGTTGTTAAGAAAAGACAAGGAATATAAGGCAATGAAGCGTTTGGCGACTAATCTTAAGTTTAAAGAGGAGTTGTTGCAAGAAGATTATGATTATGCAATTTATGAAGATGTAGCTACCTATAACTTTAATAATTTAGGATGGTGGGCGTATCAAATGCAGGAAATTAAAAAAATCCAAGCAAGTACTGTCCGCTTTGAACATCAAATGGGAAATAGGTTAAAGGATTTTGTCGATTTTCTGGTAGATAAAAATATCACACAACTAAAAGAGGAAGAAGCCTTAGATGAAGAAGGTTTGAGTTTTCTTTATATGTTGAACACGATTACAGAGCCTACAGATTATGAGTCCTATATAAAAGTTATTTCATTAAGTTCTAAAATAGAGGATTATAATACGGCCTTATTTTATTTAGAGGAATTACTAAAAACAGGATTTAAAGACAAACAACAACTATATGATATTCCTAATACAGCGCTTTTAAGAATTTCACCAGAGTATAATGCTCTGATGTTGAAATACCTTAATGAGGCTAGGTATGATATTAGGGAACAATAAAATGTGGCACTTTGTTAACGTCCCAATCAATTACTAATCCTTGGGCTAATGACTGTGTGACTTCTTTACCGTAAAGCAGTTCGCATAGGTAAAGAGCTGCTTCAAAACTCTTAGCACCACCTGCCGAAGTAATGTACTTTCCGTCATGGACAAATAAAGAATTCTTCTTTACATTTAATTGCGGAAACCTTTCTTGGTATTTATCTAAATCACCCGGAAAAGTGGTAGAAGCAACAGTGTCTAATAGGCCTGTTTTAGCAAGTACAAAAGCGCCATCACAGTGGCTCGTCATATAAAGAGCATTTTCATCTACTTTCTTTACGAAACTGAGCATGACTACATCGTCTAGATCGGTATCTAAATGATGTTCTGCGCTTGGAATTACTAAAATGTCAATATTAGGAAGATTCTTTTTAGTATAATCAAAATCTGGAAGTATTCGTACACCTTCAAAAGTGGTAATGGGTTTTAACGTATTTGCTACGGTGAATACATTCATAGCTTTAATGTTTTTCCGGAACTGTGTGTGTTGAAAGATATCGTAAGGCGCAGTGAATTCCGTATTGTACGTGCCATCCATTAGTAGGAAAGCTACATTGTAGCGATCCGGATTTATTTTTTCTAAGGCTTTTTTATTGTTATAAGAATAATCAGTTTCACCACACGAAACGAATAGTACCATTGAAAGGAGTAATGTTATAGCAGCTTTCATAGATGTTTTATTTTAAGCCGAATTTACAAACAAAAGCTAGATGTGCAAGAGGTGAATGCTAACTATTTTATTTATAAATTTGCAGTTAAGTAATGCTTTTGTTCTTGTATGGAGGATTTAAATTCTAAAAGAGAAGCTTACGCTGTCTGAATTTTTAAATTGTTATCTATGCGCACATTACTTTTTATAGCGGTACTCTTAATTATAAGCTGCAAGCAAGAAAAAAAATATCATGATGTAGTTGCCAATGCAATTCCACAAGATATTTCTGATGCCATGGCAGATATTTTAAAATTTCAACAAGAATTAAATAAAGAGTATAAGGATCCTGAAACATCTCCTTTGTATAATAAGGATAGGAAGAATTTTGAAACGCTAGAATTTTTTGAGCCAGATACTACGTTAAGGGTCGTAGCTAAATTTGTGAGAACACCAGATGCTTTACCGTTTTTAATGGCTACCACTACGGATAGAAAATCTGAAGAAGTGCTGTACGGTGTTGCTTATTTTGAAATTAACGGAGCAGATTTTCAGTTAGAAGTGTACCAGAATCCTGCATTGTCTGCTCAAGAAAAGTATAGAGAATATTTGTTTTTACCATTTTCAGACGAGACAAATGGATATGCAAGTTATACGGGAGGTAGGTATATAGATTTATCAATTCCGAAAGGGGATAGTATTTTAATTGATTTTAATAAAGCATACAATCCATACTGTGCTTACAATAAGAAGTATTCTTGTCCTATAGTTCCTAAAGTTAATCATCTTCCGATAAAAATAAATGCAGGTGTAAAAGCCTTTAAAAAACATTAAATAAAAAAAGCAGGTCTAACATACATTTAGACCTACTTTTTTTAAGTAGTATAGTGAAGTTTAGTGCTGATTCAGTCTGAAATCAGGATAAGCATCCATCCCGTGTTCGTGGAGATCTAAGCCTTCTAATTCTTCCTCTCTAGAAACTCTTATTCCTACGGTTTTCTTAATTACAAAAAGAATAAGAAAAGAAGTTAAAGAGCAAAATATTCCAATTATTACAATACCTGCTAATTGATACAAAATTTGTGAACCACCAGCTTTAGTTCCAAAGAAACCTACTGCTAAGGTACCCCAAACACCACAAATTAAGTGAACTGCTATGGCGCCTACAGGATCGTCTAACTTAATTTTATCAATTAGTGCGACGGCTCCTACGACTAGAATACCTGCTAGGGCTCCAATGATGATAGCCTCATTAGGTGACATTAAATCTGCACCAGCGGTAATACCAACTAGGCCTCCAAGTATTCCATTAAGAAACATGGTAAGGTCTAAGTTTTTGTAAAGTATAAAGGAGAATAGAAAAGCAGCAATGCCTCCTGCTGCTGCGGCCAATGAGGTAGTGACAAGAACTAATGATGTTCCTTCTGGATCTGCAGATAGTACAGAGCCTCCATTGAAACCAAACCATCCTAGCCAAAGAATTAAAACACCAGCAGTAGCTATAGGTATATTGTGTCCTGGAATCGCAAAAGTTTCACCATTTTCGTCAAATTTACCAATCCTTGGGCCTAGTAAATAAACCGCTATTAAAGCGGCCCACCCGCCTACAGAGTGTACTAATGTAGAGCCAGCGAAATCATGGAAACCCGCTTCTTTTATAACTTCTCCTGTGGCATTTACTTCATTGCCTAAAGTAGATAAGAATCCGCCTCCCCATTGCCATGAACCTACAATTGGATAAATTAAGCCAACATAGATGACTGTAAAAATCATAAAACCTCCAATTTTAATACGCTCAGCAACGGCGCCAGAAACGATAGTTGCCGCGGTCGCAGCGAACATTCCTTGGAATAAGAAATCGGTCCAATAGGTGTATCCTCCGCTGGGAGCGTACTCTGCGGTCATACCATTAGCAGGAGCTTCAATTCCAAAGCCTGCAAATCCTAAAAAGCCATTGAAATCTCCAGGATACATGAGGTTAAATCCGCCTATGTAGTATAGAAGAAGTCCAGCGCAAATAATGAACAGGTTTTTAAATAAAATGTTTATAGTGTTCTTTTGTCTTGTTAAGCCAATCTCTAAAAATGAAAAGCCTAAATGCATGAAAAATACTAATGCGGTACACATCATCATCCAAACATTGTTAGCTGTAAATAATCCGTCGTTCATAATGTTTTTTTAGTTGATTCCTGCGTTTCCACTTTCTTTTGTCCTTATTCTATAGGCCTCTGTAATTTCCGACACAAATATTTTACCGTCGCCAACATTGCCTGTGCTTGCGATTTCTAAAATGGTATTAACCGTCTTTTCTAGAAATTCATCAGAAATTACGATACTTAAATATCTACGTTGTATATCAGTAGTGCTGTAGGAGATGCCGCGATATACGTGTCCTTGTTTTTCGTTACCGACACCTGTCACATCCCAATAGCTAAAAAAGTTTACATCAATCTTATGAAGAGCTTTTTTTACTTCATCGAATTTTGACTTTCGAATTATTGCCTCGATTTTTTTCATGAATATTTTGTTTGATTTACTACAAATGTAGATTAAAAATTATTTTTAACAATTCATTAACAGCTTGTGGGTTTGATGTCGAAAAAAAGTTTGTCTATTTAAATGTTTGTAATTCAAATAGTTAGGTGTTTATTTTTGTGATGTTAGAAAATTAAGCATTTAGAATCTAATTTGTGAGAAATCTGACCTTTGCGCATATAAAAAGAGCTTGACTTCTTAGGAAGTCAAGCTCTTTTTCAATATAAACAAATTTTAATTTAGAACGAATAAATCGCAGCAATTAAGAATGATGATAAGCTTTTTGTTGCTTCCAAGTCATTATCGAAATAGAATTCTTCAGATCCGTTATCTAATCTTAATTCTGGTTTGATCGTTAAGTTTTCTACGGTATAACTCCCTGTTAATGTAGCTGCAAATACACTTGGATCATCAGTACCATCTACACCATCAAAAGTTGTAAAATATTCACCTCTTAAACCTAATGTAAAGCTATCAGAAGTAGCTAACTGTGGGTATAATGCTGCACCTGAAAAGCCGGCTCCGTCATTATCAGCATATGCTGCATTTATTCCTAAGAATAAGTCTTCCGTTAAATCAAAACCACCAGTGTAATCAACTTCAAAACCTAACAATGCTGTGTTGTCATAATAGAAATTTAAGAATTGTCCAGAATATCCTAATTGTGCGCCTAAAGAATATTCTCCAGTAATGTTGCTGTTCACATCGGTTACATTCATCACGGCTAGCATTAAGCTAAAATCTTCGGATAGTGCAAAATCAGCTTTTAAACCTACATGTGAGAATGGTCCGTTAGAAAATAAATATGAAGTACTGTAGTTAAAGTTTCCTACTGGAGAAATAACTTCATATCCTAGGTAGGTATTAAAACGACCAGCAGTTAATGTTGTTCCTTCAGAAACATTCCAGTAAGCATATAATTGGTTAATATTAAAACCTCCTGTAGCAGATTCACCTCTTGGTCCAAAAGTAACATCAGCCACCACGCCTGTTTTCGTTCCTTCGTAGCTTGCTATTAAATTAGCCATACCAAGTGCAAAACCAGTTTCGTCCGCAAATGAAGTTCCTGGGCTTTGGAAAGATTGGCCATCTTCTCCAAAAATAGCTCTATCTGTTGAGCTTAAGTTGGTTTTGTAATATGCATCAACAGAACCGCTTATAGAAATTGCTTTTTTTTCCTCAACTTCTTCTTGGGCAACTAAACTAGCTCCTGTAAAAAGTACTGCTGCAAAAAATATATTTTTTACGTAATTCGTTTTTGTAATCGCTTTCATAAATGATGTTTTAAATGTTCCTTTTCAATTCAAAGGAAGTGTTTAAGATTAAGTGTTGTTTGTTGAAATAATAAATATTGTAATGGAACGCTTCTACAAGCGTTCCATTGTATAGCTTTATTTATCGTTGATAGTAAATTCAGGATAAGCATTAGAATCATGTTCGTGAATGTCTAATCCGTCCATTTCTTCTTCTTGAGTAACTCTCAATCCTAATGTTTTCTTTAAGATGAACAATACAATGAATGAAGCAACTGCTGCCCAAACTATGTATGCTAAAGAGCCGTAAAATTGTACCCATAATAATCCAGCACCTCCGCCAGAAAGCAAACCTCCGTCTAATGCAAATACACCAACAAGTACTGTTCCTACAAAACCACATACTCCATGTACAGATATGGCGCCAACTGGATCATCAATTTTTAATTTTTTATCAATAAATTCAATAGATAGTACTACTATAATTCCACATATTAAACCTATGGCTAGTGCACCCCATACATTTACAGCGCCACATCCTGCAGTAATACCCACAAGTCCGGCTAATGCTCCGTTTAAGGTCATTGAAATATCTGGTTTTCCATATCTAATCCACGTTAACGCTATTGCGGCTACGGCTCCCATTGCTGCGGCGATATTCGTGTTTATGATTACACTTCCTACGGCAATGGTATCATCTCCTCCAAATGCAAGTTGAGATCCTCCATTAAACCCGAACCATCCTAACCAAAGGATTAATACCCCTAAGGCACCATAAGTCATATTATGACCAGGAATTGCATTTACTTTACCATCTTTATATTTTCCAATTCTAGGTCCTACTAAGATTGCAGCTACTAAAGCAGCAGCTCCACCTACAGCATGTACTACAGAAGATCCTGCAAAATCTACGAAACCAGCAACGTTTAACCAGGCGCTGTCATCAAATGGCCAGTACCAGCTACCTGAAATAGGGTAGATGATTGTTGTTAATACAGCGGAGAATATTAAATAGGTAGAAAATTTTGTTCTTTCAGCAATGGCTCCAGATACTATAGTAGCAGCAGTAGCACAGAATACTGTTTGAAAAAGTAAGTTGTACCAGTCTGTTGCAGAAAAGAAGAAATATCCTTGTTCTGATGGGCTTGATCTAAAGAAGCCTCCTAGTACAGTGTCGCTACCGTACATAATACCGTAACCTACAGCCCAGAATAGTAATGAACCAATACATAGGTCCATAATATTTTTCATAATAATGTTACCAGAATTTTTACTTCTAGTGAAACCTACTTCTACAAGGGTAAATCCTGCTTGCATAAAGAATACTAAAATGGCTGCAACTATAATCCATAGTGCGCCCATATCGCCGTTGATACTTTGAATAGCTTGGTCTAGTGCTTCTTGGCTAACACCTTCCGCTACTTTGCTCACAGCTTCTTGTTGTACTTCACTCATAATATTAGTTTTTTGAAAATCTTAGTTAGTTAATTCCAGCTTGTCCGCTCTCTTTGGTTCTTATTCTGTATGCTTCGGCAACATCTGAAACAAATATTTTTCCATCACCTACATTGCCAGTACTAGAAGCTTCTAATATGGTACTTACTGTTTTTTCTAAAAACTCATCGGATACAACAATGGTAAGGTATCTTCTTTGGATGTCTGAGGTACTGTAGGATATTCCGCGGTATACGTGACCTTGTTTTTCATTTCCTACACCTGTTACATCCCAGTAACTAAAAAAGTTAACTTCAATTTGATGCAGTGCTTTTTTTACTTCATCGAACTTAGATTTTCGAATAATTGCCTCGATTTTTTTCATATGTGATTTGTTTGTTGATGAGGCAAATGTATGTTAAAATATTTAACACCCCCTATTTGGAAGGGGGGATGCTATTATTTTTTTGATAATAATAATTTAAACCCCTAAAATTTATGGGTATCGTTATTTTTGATTGAATTAAATAAAAATTTGATTGAATCAATTTGCTTATTTCAGGAAAAAGTTGGGAGAAGTAGATTTTTTTATAGATTTTATTGTGATATGTTCAAAAACCAACAAGAAATGATGTAAATCACGTAAAATGTAAAAAATGATTACTTATTGTGTAATTTATAACAAAGGGATGGGGAAGGATAGGCGTATTGGTCGTCTAGAGAATTTTGCTAAACCAAAGCCCTAAAGAAACAGCTATGATACCTAATACTAAACTTACTATCGTATAACTTGCAAAAGCAATTAGGTCTCCATTTTTTAAAAGCGAATTGTTTTCTAAAGCAAATGTAGAAAAAGTGGTAAACCCGCCGCAAAAGCCAGTAGCTAAAAATAAAGTCTGATTTTCGCTAAGAAAATTACTTTTCAAGGACAAGCCAAGGAGAAGTCCTATAAGAAGGCATCCTATTATATTGACAATAAAAGTGCCTAGATAAAAATTGGTGAAATAGAGATTAAGTGGTTTGCTGATAAGGTATCTTAACGCACTACCAAGACCACCACCTAAAAAAACAAGTAGAATTTGCTTCATACTTTAAAAGTATAAAACTAAACTGCTTTTTTATACTTAGTTTCAAGAATATTTAAAGGATAAATATTTTCTGAAGGAATTTGTGCTGTGTGGGTATCTTTTTTTTCGACTCTCTTCTTGTTACTATTTACGCTAAAGAGTAATAGAAAAGCATTTAAACCGACTAAAATAGATAACACACTAAAAAAAGTGACCATAGAACTTTGTTTTATAGTAATACAACGCAAAAATACGTCTTTTCTTACAAAAATCTTAAAATTGTTGTGATCTGCTTAATTTTTGTGGTGTACGTAACTATAGCGTTAATTTTTAAGTAAATATTTAATTGCGAATAGTAAAATTATGAATATTACGAATGTTAATCCAATCCATTTAACGCCTTTGTAATTTTTTAGGTGGAGATTTTTATCTCTTCTATAAGCGAAAAAAGTAATTACCACAAAAGACACGAAAAAAAGGCCCGCGAATATTAATTGTCCTTTACTGAACATATTTTTTATTTTTATACAAAAATAACCTAATAATAGAAGAGATGAAAAATAAACTTGAAGCTGTAGCTCTTTTTCATGAAACATTTGGAATGGGAGTTGCTAGCGCTATGAAAGCTGATTTGGGATCCCGCAAAAATTTACTTCGTTTTAATTTAATGGATGAAGAAAATAAAGAATATCTTGAAGCTGCTGAAAATAATGATTTGGTAGAAGTGGCCGATGCTTTGGGTGATATGTTATACATATTATGTGGTACTATTTTAGAGCATGGTATGCAATATAAAATAGAAGAGGTGTTCAATGAAATTCAACGGAGTAATATGAGTAAGTTAGGAGCAGATGGTAAACCTATATATAGAGAGGATGGTAAAGTATTAAAAGGGCCAAATTACTTTGTGCCAAATATTGATAAGATTTTAAAGGAATAAAAAAACCGCCCATAGGCGGTTTTTTCTTTGTTATTATTATTCAATCTATAATTTATAACGCCATCCAAATTTATCTTCGGCTTTATTATATTGAATATCTGTGATTCTTTTCTTTAATAAAGAAGCGTAGCTTTCTTCCAATTCTGGAAGCTCATAATCTGTTTCTTTAAAACCAAATCCTGAAATAGGCGAAATAACAGCGGCAGTACCTGCACCAAACATTTCTTTTAAGGAGCCATCTTTAGCAGCAGCAACCACTTCGGCAACGGTTAGCTTTCTAACTTCAACAGTAATTTTTTCTTCTTTAGCTATTTCAATAATACTTTTTCTTGTGATACCATCTAGTATCCTGTCACTAGTAGGGCCTGTAATTAAAGTATCATTAATACGAACAAAAATATTCATCGCGCCCGCCTCTTCTATGTATTCATGCGTATTATCGTCTGTCCAGATAACTTGATTGTATCCTTTTTCAACAGCTAGTTGTGTGGGATAGAACTGTCCTGCATAGTTACCGCCAGCTTTAGCATAACCAACACCGCCATTTGCAGATCTAGAATATTTTTCTTCGATTAAAACCTTTACTTTCCCAGAGAAATACGATCCTGAAGGTGCAAGGCATATCATGAATTTATACTCATTTGCTGGTGATGCATGAAAACCTTGTCCTGAAGCAAAAATAAAAGGTCTAATATACATCGAGCTTCCTTCGTTTTTTGGAATCCACTGGTCATCTACTTTTAAGAGGGTCTTAAGGCCTTCCATAAAATAATCTTCCGGAATCTCAGGAATAGCTAATCTTTTTGCGGAAATATTTAAACGCTTATGATTGTCTAGAGGTCTAAATAACCAAGTAGAGTCCTCACTGTCTTTGTAGGCTTTCATACCTTCAAAAATTGATTGCCCGTAATGGAAAATTTTTGCAGAAGGATCTAAAGATACTGGTCCGTAAGGTACAACCTTAGGATTTTCCCAAGCGCCATTTTTATAATCGCAGACCAGCATATGGTCAGAGTAGATACTACCAAATGATAAATTATCAAAATCTACTTGATCAATTTTAGATGTTTTACTTTTTTCAACCGTAACTAAGTTATTCGCGGTGGTTTCCATTTGTTATATGTTTAATGCAATAAAATTAATGAATAAATACTAGTAGTTCTTCTTTTTTTATCTAAAAATAACCAACTTTGTAACAATTCAGTAAATACTAAAAGATATGAAAGGAATTAACATTTTACTTGTGATAATTGTATGCTTTATGAGTTGTAAGGGGCAAAATAAACAGAGTGCCACACAGCAATCAAGCGAGAATTCTGCTCATTATTCTTCTTTTGGTGAAGAAATTTCAGAAGATAACGCCTTAGCGGCAAGTGAGATGACTTTAAAATATGAAAACTTAGTAGTTTCAGATACCATAACAACAAAGTTTAAAGGTAGGGTAATAGACGTTTGTCAAGCAAAAGGATGTTGGATGAATGTTACCTTGGATAATGGAACACAGGCAATGGTGAAATTTAAAGATTATGGGTTTTTTATGCCGAAAGATATTGCGGGTAAAGAAGTGATTGTTAACGGACTTGCATTTATAGAGCAAATGTCTGTAGAGGAACAAAGGCATTATGCGGAAGATGGAGGTGAATCAGAAGCGGCAATCGCATCAATTGTAGCGCCTAAAAAAACATTTAGATTTGAAGCAGACGGTGTTTTAATAATTCAATAATTTGGAACGTAAAATTATAACAACATCTGACGGTTCTACAACTATTCAGATTGTAGATTGGAATGAACAATACCATTCTATACACGGCGCCATACAAGAGGCTTATCATGTATTTATAAAAAAAGGACTGTCCTTATATAAGGATAGAGCCATAGCTATATTAGAAATAGGTTTTGGAACGGGCTTAAATGCCTTAATTACGTATATTGAAGCACAAAATTTTAATTTAAAGATAGATTACACAGGGGTAGAAGCATATCCTGTTAGCCCGGAAGAGATCAAACAACTCAATTATATAGCACAACTAGAGGCTCAGAAATTTGAAGGAGAGTTTGATACAATGCATACCTCTGAATGGGAAAAGACTGTTGAGATATCTTCAACGTTTTCATTGCTAAAGCAACAAAAAGATTTTATGCAGATTACCGATAAGGCTGCTTATGATTTGATTTATTTTGATGCTTTTGGAGCACGTGTTCAGCCAGAACTATGGACGGAGGAAATTTTTAAAATCATGTATGCTGCGCTAAATATTAATGGTGTGCTAGTAACGTATGCAGCCAAAGGCAGTGTGCGAAGAGCTATGCTTTCGGTAGGTTTTGAAGTAGAACGGTTAGATGGTCCTCCGGGCAAAAGAGAAATGTTAAGAGCAACGAAAAAGTAACTTAAGAAGCTTGTTAAGTGGGTTTTATGTTAAACCTAAATTAAATAGCATCGCTATACTTTTTAAAAAAATTACCTTTATAAAAAATTGCTATGAAGGTATTAATAACAGGTGCTACAGGATTGGTTGGCAATGCTATAGTAACCGAATGTCATAAAAATAAAATTTCCGTAAATTTTTTAACGACTAGTAAGGCTAAAGTCATTGAAAAAGAAAATTACACAGGTTTTTATTGGAATCCAGACCAGGGAGAAATAGACTTAAACTGTTTTACTGGAGTAACGGCAATTATAAATCTTGCGGGAGCCTCTATTTCTAAAAGATGGACAGCATCTTATAAGAAGGAGATTTTGTCAAGTAGAATCAATTCCCTTAAAACGCTTAAAAACGGACTAGCGAAAGTAGATTCATCAGCGATCACGTCTTTTGTGTCTGCTTCTGCAATTGGCATCTATCCAGATTCGATTCAAAAATTTTATTCAGAAGAGGATCAATTTAAAGCAGATGGTTTTCTTTCAGAAGTGGTACAGACTTGGGAAAACGAGATAGATACATTTGAAGGCTTTAATTTTAGCGTTGCTAAAATTAGAATAGGTCTTGTGATGTCTAATAAAGGAGGGGCGCTGCCAGAGATGGTGAAGCCTATTAAGTTTTTCGTAGGGTCAGCTTTTGGTTCTGGCAAGCAATGGCAATCATGGATTCATATTAAAGATTTGGCAAAACTGTTTATTTTTGCGGTTAAAAACGAGTTACATGGGGTGTACAACGGCGTGGCTTCAAATCCGGTAACCAATGAGAAGTTAGTGTCTAAAGTTGCTAATGTTCTAGGGAGACCTTTAATACTGCCAAAAATTCCTGCAGCAGTCCTAAAATTAATTTTGGGAGATATGTCCGCTCTGTTACTAGATAGTCAACGTGTTAGTAACAAAAAAATCTTAGAAGAAGGTTTCGTTTTTAAATATCTGAATGTCTGCCCTGCCTTAGATTCTCTGTACTCCGATAAGTAATTAAAGCTGCCAAATTTTAAGTTTTTATTTTTTTATTCATTAAAGGAATCACAATTTTGGTGCTTTTCGGCATGTTCCATATAAACTTTGATGACATTTTGACATTTTTGAAGAATTGGCAGTACTTTTGCCAACTGTAAAGTGCAGAATGAAAAATTGAGTCAAAAATGAGCGATATAAATAATACAGAAGATATACAAGAGGAGAACTTAGCGCAACAAGAAGGAGCAGAGAACCAAGAAAATTCAGCTGAACAAGTTGAAGTTGAGGAGCTTTCTGTGGAAGAACAATTGAGAGAAGATTTAGCAAAAGAAAAAGATAAATTTTTGAGATTGTTTGCGGAGTTTGAAAACTACAAAAAAAGAACTTCAAAAGAACGAATGGATTTGTTTAAAACTGCAGGGCAAGAAGTGATTGTAGCTTTGTTACCAGTTTCAGATGATTTTGATAGAGCGATGCAAGAATTAGCAAAATCAAATGATAAAGAAACGTTCAAGGGGGTAGAATTAATTAAAATCAAATTCGAACAAGTACTAAAATCTAAAGGCTTAGAAGAAGTAGAGGCTAAAGCTGGTGATGTGTTTGATGCAGATATTCATGAAGCAATAACACAAATACCTGCTCCAAATAAGAAGTTGAAGGGCAAGATTATAGATGTAATTGAAAAAGGATTTAAGTTAGGTGATAAAATTATCCGTCATCCAAAAGTGGTTGTTGGTAATTAAACATAAAGTATGAAGGAAGATTATTACGACATTTTAGGCATAGCCAAAGGCGCAAGCGCAGCTGAAATTAAAAAAGCATATCGGAAAAAAGCCGTTCAATATCACCCAGATAAAAATCCGGGAGACGCGAAGGCAGAAGAGATGTTTAAAAAAGCTGCTGAAGCCTATGAAGTATTAAGCGACGATAATAAAAAAGCACGTTACGATCAGTACGGTCATGCAGCCTTTGATGGTTCTGGCGGTTTCGGCGGTGGTGGCGGAGGTGGCATGAATATGGATGACATATTCAACCAGTTTGGCGATATTTTTGGCGGCTTCGGCGGCGGTGGAGGCTTTAGTGGTTTCGGCGGCGGTGGCGGCGGTCAGCGAAGAGTAAAAGGCAGTAGCTTAAAAATTAGAGTAGCACTTACGCTAGAAGAAGTAGCAAATGGTGTTGAGAAGAAAATAAAAGTTAAGCGTAAAGTTCAGGCTAGTGGTGTTACCTATAAAACATGTGGCACCTGTGGTGGTAGAGGTCAAGTTACTAAGATCACTAATACTATTCTAGGTAGAATGCAGACAGCAGCTACTTGCAGTACGTGCGGTGGTAGTGGTCAAATTCTAGATCATAAGCCAGGCGATGCAGATGCTCAAGGTATGATCGTTAAAGAAGAAACTGTAGCGGTTAAAATACCTGGTGGTGTAGAAGATGGCATGCAATTAAAGGTTTCTGGAAAAGGAAATGATGCTCCTGGAAATGGTGTTCCTGGAGATTTAATTGTTGCAATCGAAACATTAGAGCATGAAACACTTAAACGTGAGGGTGATAATTTACATTATGATCTGTATGTAAGTATTTCTGAAGCTGTGTTAGGTACTTCTAAGGAGATTGATGCTGTAACGGGTAAAGTGCGTATTAAATTAGAGCCAGGAATACAATCTGGAAAAATTTTACGTCTTAGAGGTAAAGGTATTTCTAGTCTCAATGGGTACGGTGCAGGAGATTTGTTAGTGCATGTAAATGTTTGGACTCCAAAAACACTTAGCAAAGAGCAAAAAGAGTTTTTTGAAAAGATGCAGAATAATGAGAATTTTATTCCAAATCCAGAAAAATCAGATAAATCGTTCTTTGAAAAAGTGAAAGACATGTTTTCTTAAGAGCATTTATAATTCATTTTTAAAATAAAAACGTATATTTGAAATAACATTGGGTTTCCAATGTTAATTTTCTTTTTCATAGCAATTTTTTTCCCATCCTTGATTTTATTGAGGGTGGGTTTTGTATTTAAGGCCTTTTTTAATCTTATTTGCGCCATTATAAAAGCCTGCTGTGGTATATTTTTACTTTTTCGTTATTATTTATTGCAGGAAATACGGTGTTTTAAAGCATTTCAATATCTTTGATAAAATTGTTTGCATGAACCATGTATTGGTAGCTAAAGAAGTAAGCAAGAAATATGGTGCGTATACAGCCCTAAACAATATTTCTTTAGAAATTCCTGAAAATAGCATTTACGGATTATTGGGTCCTAACGGAGCTGGTAAAACTTCCCTAATTAGAATTATTAACCAAATTACTTATCCAGATTCGGGTACCGTTTTATTTAACGGCGAACCTTTAGACCCTAAACATATTGCTATGATAGGCTATCTTCCTGAAGAAAGAGGCTTGTATAAAAGTATGAAGGTCGGCGAGCAAGCTTTGTATTTAGCGCAGCTCAAAGGTATGGCTAAGGCGGAAGCAAAAATAAAGCTGAAGTATTGGTTTGATAAATTTGAAATTGGCGATTGGTGGAATAAAAAAGTGCAAGAACTTTCTAAAGGGATGGCACAGAAAGTACAGTTTATTGTAACCGTTTTGCATGAACCAAAGCTTTTAATTTTTGATGAACCCTTTAGTGGCTTTGATCCTATTAATGCTAACGTTATAAAAGATGAAATATTAGAGCTTAAGAAAAATGGTACTTCTATAATTTTTTCTACCCATAGAATGGAATCTGTAGAAGAGCTTTGTGAGTACATCGCATTGATTCATAAGTCGGAAAAAATTTTAGACGGCAAGCTTACGGATATCAAGAAAGCTTATAAAAAAAATATTTTTGAGGTCGGGATGCAAGTGTTGAATCCCTCTGAAATTGTACAAGAATTAAAAGAGAAGCTTGCTATTTTTGAGGACTACTATGAAGTTCACGAAAACCAATTAAACTTTAAGTTGCAATTAAACGGAAAATCTACACAAGAAATCCTTACCTATTTAGCCACTAAGGCACCTATTAATCACTTCGTGGAAAAAATTCCTTCAGCAAACGATATTTTCATACAAACCATATCTAGTAAAAATTCTAATGAATAAATTACTGCTTATAATTAAACGGGAATACTTAGCAAAAGTTAGGAATAAATCATTTGTAATTATGACTTTTTTAAGTCCAATACTGATGGTGGCAATGGTGATTCTTATTGCTTTTTTAACGCAACTAAATGATAGTGAAAAACAAGTTATTACTATTTTGAACGAAAGTGATTTTTTTCATAATGAATTTGTAATCAACGAAAGTACATCTTACATAGATTTTAAAAACATTGGTCTACAGCAAGCTATAGATTCTACGGTAAACCTAGGATATTATGGACTTCTGTATATTCCTGATGCTGCTACATTACAGGAGATTACGGATAAATCATTTTTCTATACCAAAGAGGCACCAAGTACTTCTACCTTAGATAAAATAGAAGGTATTTTTAAAACAAGACTTCAGCAAAATAGATTGCAAGAACTAGGAGTGTCTAAACAAGATTTCCTAGAAGTAGATAAGAACTATGATATTAATTTGTCTACTTTTTCAGGAGATATAAATATTAAAGGATTTAATGAAATTAGAGCATTTATAGGTGGCGGTTTTGGATACTTAATCATGATGTTCATCATAATATATGGTGGCTTTGTAATGAGAAGTGTTATTGAAGAAAAAACCAGTAGGATCATAGAAGTCATAATTTCCTCGGTAAAACCTTTTCAGTTAATGATGGGGAAAATTATAGGGACATCCCTGGCGGGAATCACGCAATTTGCGATTTGGATTTTTTCAGCGGCCCTACTCATGTTGGTGGTTATCTTTATTTTTGATATTGATCCGGCAACGTTTAGTGGAACCAATCCTTCTATGGGAGCTATGTCTGCAGTACCTGATGTTTCGATGATGAACGAAAAGGTTTTGGCATTAGGAGTTGAAATTTTTAAAATTCCGTGGGTCATGCTCATAAGCTTCTTCCTTGTTTATTTCTTATTAGGCTATTTAATTTATAGTTCTATATATGCCGCTATTGGAGCTGCGGTTGACAATGAGACAGATACACAGCAATTTATTCTTCCAGTAATTACGCCATTAATGCTCGCTATTTATGTAGGCTTTTTTTCTGTATTTAATAATCCTCACGGGCCTATTGCAGTGGCCTTTTCTTTGTTTCCGCTAACCTCGCCAATTGTAATGCTTATGCGTTTGTCAAGTGGTTTAGGAGAAGGTGGGGTTCCTATTTGGCAGGTAGTGGTTTCTATTTTGTTATTAATTATTACATTTATGGGGATTGTTTGGTTTGCAGCAAAAATTTACCGGATCGGAATTTTAATGTACGGCAAGAAACCAAGCTACAAAGAATTGTATAAATGGTTAAAATATTAATTGATGATTCAAGATCATACGGAGAAAGTAAAAGAGATTCTAGAGGAAGATATTTGGGGTGCTCTTAAAAACTTTCTAGATCTTGGAGTTCATTTTGGAAAAGGCGATAAAGAAATTCATATCACCATCGGGCTTCTGCTTCTATTGGTATTGGCTTTTATAGCGACCAGTTTTGTTTTAAAATGGTTGCGTTACCTCTTTACGAGAAGAATGGAGGTAGATGATAAGAATAAGTTTATCAGTGTCTTTAAATTTATACGCTATGTAGCTTTTCTGGTGGTCATTGTTTTAACAATGAGTGCTGCAGGAATAAATATCACAATTCTTCTAACAGCATCTGCGGCCCTTTTTGTTGGTTTAGGTTTAGCGTTACAAGAATTATTTCAAGATGTCATAGGAGGTATCTTTATTATTGTAGACAAATCTTTGAGTGTAGGAGATATTGTAGAAATCAATGGTAAAGTTGGTAAGGTTTTTGAAATTAAATTAAGAACCACTCGTTGTATTACTAGAGATGATAAGGTAGTCATTATCCCAAATCATAAATTTATAAGTGAGACTATTTATAATTATACGCAAAATCATAAGACCACCAGAGAAACTGTTAAGGTGGGTGTAGCTTATGGTAGTGATGTGGCTTTGGTAACTAGATTGTTAGAGGAGTCCGTTTTGGGACAAAAAGGGGTGTTAAAGAATCCAAAACCTTTCGTCTTGTTTGAGGACTTTGGAGATTCTGCATTGCTGTTTGCGGTTAATTTTTATATCGGGGATAGTTTTTCAGATCCAAGGATAAAAAGTGCTATTAGATATAACATAGATGCTAAGTTTAGAGAACATAATATAAGTATCCCATTCCCTCAACGCGATGTTCATATTAAAAGTAATTAAATAATTTGGCAGTTATGCCAATACAAAATATAGAGTACATGTCTAGAATATTAGTTATAGAAGATGAAGCGGCTATTAGAAGAGTCTTAGTGAAAATTTTATCTGAAGAAAGTAATACGTATACCGTTGAGGAGGCAGAAGATGGTTTGAAAGGAATCGAAGCGGTGAAAAAGGAAGATTATGACTTAGTGCTTTGTGATATTAAGATGCCCAAAATGGATGGGGTAGAAGTACTGGAAGCGGCTAAAAAAATTAAACCAGAAATTCCTTTTATCATGATATCTGGTCACGGGGATTTAGATACGGCTGTGAATACAATGCGTTTAGGAGCTTTTGATTATATATCAAAACCACCAGATTTAAATAGGTTGTTAACTACAGTTCGTAATGCTTTAGATAGAAAAGAACTGGTAGTTGAAAATAAAATTCTAAAGAAAAAAGTATCTAAAAATTATGAGATGGTGGGTGAAAGCGATGCTATTGGAGTAATTAAAGATATCATAGAAAAAGTTGCGCCTACAGATGCTCGTGTATTAATTACGGGGCCAAATGGTACAGGAAAAGAGTTAGTTGCTCATTGGGTTCATGAAAAGAGTCAGAGAAGTAGTGCTGCATTTATAGAAGTAAATTGTGCGGCAATACCTTCAGAACTTATAGAGAGTGAATTATTTGGTCATGTAAAAGGAGCCTTTACATCGGCTGTTAAAGACAGAGCAGGTAAATTTGAAGCCGCTAATAATGGGACAATATTTTTAGATGAGATTGGAGATATGAGTCTTTCTGCTCAGGCAAAAGTTCTTAGAGCTTTACAAGAAAGTAAGATATCAAGAGTAGGTTCGGATAAAGATATTAAAGTAAATGTTCGGGTAGTTGCTGCGACTAATAAAAACCTCAAGAAAGAAATTGAAGATGGGAACTTCAGAGAAGATTTATACCATAGACTTGCCGTTATCTTGGTTAAGGTTCCTGCGTTAAATGATAGAAGAGATGATATTCCACTTTTGATTAATCATTTCGCTTCTAAAATAGCTTCAGAGCACGGAACTGCAGTGAAAACATTCTCAGATAAAGCAATAGCTTTGCTTCAAGAATATGACTGGACTGGTAATATTCGTGAATTAAGAAATGTTGTTGAACGATTAATAATATTAGGAAATACAGAAGTAGATGCTGCTGATGTAAAATTATTTGCTAGTAAATAATCTTACTTGCAATGATCTAATTTTTTAAGGGCATTAGTAGCAATTACTTTTGTCCTTAAATTATAATATTTTTTACCTTCAGATAATTTATCATTCAAAAGTGCTAGGTCACATTTGTTTCTTATTTCAATGATAAAGTTTCGCGCTTCTTCACAATTTACTGTAACAATAACATCATCCAAGGCCTTTTCAAAGGTTTCTAAGGAGGTATCTATTGCTTGGCGTAATTCTCTTTCTCGAGTTTCTTTAGAGACAAACTCATCTTTTTTAGCATTTTTAACGTTAAGTGTTAAGACATCTGCTTGATATTTACTTTGGTGTGTGTGATGTTCCTTTAAGGATTCTAAACTTGAATAGGTGTTTTTTAAGGCTCTATTGATCAATACTTTGGCGCCACTTACGGTAGAAGTTTTTGTAGCTAAAATTAAATTGTCTAACCCGTCAAACAAATTTTTAGACGCATAACTACATCCGCAGTCATTAAGCTTAGTTCTCGTTTTTTCGATAGCATTGATAGCCTTATAAATCTGATATTTGGTCTTATTTAAATCGGTTTCCGCTAAAGCTTTTTTGGTTTGTGATGTTATGTATTCAATATTTGAACCCACATATTCACAATCTCTGTTCGTTTTGAAAGAAGAAGTTATTATAATTAATAGCACATAAAGTAAAGAGTATTTACTTATCATAGGTTAAGACTTTAATAATCAACATTTGGGAATGTGACTACAAATTTAGTGTTAACTGATGATAGAAGGTTTATTTATTCGTTGTAAATCATCTTTTTTGGGTATAAATTGGATAAGATTAATATTTATACTGCTTTACGTGGAGGTTCTGTGATAGTCTAAAAAAAATATTTTATATTCATGGAATGAATAAAATTGATATTGATTCTTATCGCGTGCAGGAATCCGTTAGTTTAAAAAGGATTGCAACTACTGAAAATTTTGATGCGGATGACGATAAGCTAAAAAAGAAATTAGAAAAAGTTAGGCGAGAACTAGGAGATTTTCAAGATACACTATATGCTCATGGGAAATATAGTGTTTTGATGTGTTTACAGGGGATGGATACTTCCGGAAAAGACAGCTTAATTCGTGAGGTTTTTAAAGATTTTAATGCAAGAGGTGTTGTGGTGCATAGTTTTAAAGTGCCTACAGAGTTAGAATTGAAACATGATTATCTGTGGCGCCATTACATTGCACTTCCTGCAAAAGGTAAAGTTGGTGTTTTTAATAGGACACACTATGAGAATGTATTAGTGACAAGGGTACATCCTGAATATGTTATGGGAGAGCACATTCCAGGTATTCATACCGTTGATGATTTAGATGATGACTTTTGGGAAAAACGTTTTGAGCAAATCAATAATTTTGAAAAGCATATTGCCGATAATGGAACTATAATCTTTAAATTCTTTTTACATCTATCTAAAGAGGAACAGCGTCAACGACTGTTGCGTAGATTGCACTTAAAACGTAAGAATTGGAAGTTTTCTCCGGGAGATTTGAAAGAAAGAAAATTGTGGGATAGCTACCAAGAGTGTTATGAAGATGCTATTAATAAAACTTCTAAACCACATGCTCCTTGGTTTGTGATACCGGCAGATAACAAAAAGGCTGCGCGATTAATTGTTGCAGAAACTATGCTTCAAGAGTTAAAAAAATACAAAGATATTAAGGAACCAGAATTAGATGATAAAATTAAAGCTAATTTAGAGGATTATAAAAATCAATTGGAAAAGGAATAAGAATGAAGAAGACCATCTATTTGTTATGTTTATTTATCGTAACCGCAGTATCCGCACAGAAAACAGATGAAGAGCAATTAAAAAGTATTTATACAGCTGCACTGACAGAGGGTAAAGCTTACGATTGGTTAAACTACTTATCTAATCAGGTAGGAGGTAGACTTTCTGGTTCGGTTCAAGCACAACAGGCAGTAGATTATACCAAACTACAATTAGATGAATTAGGTTTAGACAAAGTGTGGCTGCAACCTGTGATGGTGCCAAAGTGGAATCGTGGTTTGCCAGAGTTTGCATATTTTGAAACAGATCCTGGTATTACGACCAATGTTCCTATTTGTGCTTTGGGTGGTTCTGTAGCTACGCCATACGGAGGTATAAAAGCGAACGTTGTTGAGGTTAAAAGTATGGATGATTTAGCTATTTTAGGAAAACAACGTCTAGAAGGTAGGATTGTTTTTTTTAATAGGCCTATGGATCCTGCAAATATTAGCACCTTTGAGTCCTACTCTGGTTGCGTTGATCAACGCTACTCTGGAGCGGCTGAAGCTGCTAAGTATGGTGCAGTAGGTATTATTGTAAGATCTATGAATTTGCGTTTGGATGATTATCCACATACAGGTTCTATGAGCTATGGAGATTTAGCTGTAGATAAGCGCATTCCTGCTGCGGCAATTAGTACAAATGCAGCAGATTTATTAAGTATTTCTTTACGGTTAAATCCAGATGTTAATTTTTATTTTAAGCAAAATTGCGAACAATTAGAAGATGTGCAATCGTATAATGTCATCGGAGAGATAAAAGGTAGTACTTATCCGGACGAGATTATGGTTGTAGGAGGACATTTAGATTCTTGGGATTTGGGAGATGGTTCTCATGATGATGGTGCGGGCAGTGTACAGAGTATGGAAGTACTTCATCTACTTAAAAAAACAGGGTACAAGCCAAAAAGAACGCTTCGTGTTGTTTTATTTATGAATGAAGAGAACGGGTTGCGTGGTGGAAATGAATACGCAGCAGTGGCAAAGAAAAAGAAAGAAACACATGTATTTGCTTTAGAAAGTGATTCAGGAGGCTTTACGCCTAGGGGATTCTCTTTTGATTGTTCAGAAGAAAATTTAACTAAAATACAAGCTTGGAAACCATTATTTGAACCTTACCTTATTCATATGTTTGTGGAAGGACATAGCGGTGCAGATATTGGCCCTCTAAAAAATGACAAAATGGTTTTAGCAGGCTTGCGTCCAGATTCTCAACGCTATTTTGATCATCACCATGCAGAGAATGATACTTTTGAACATGTTAATAAAAGAGAACTAGAGTTAGGAGCAGCATCAATGGCAAGTTTGGTATATCTTGTAGATACCTACGGAATTGTTGGAACAAAATGATGCTTCAGTATAGATCGTAAAAGGTTAAATTAGAGTATATTGCCTAAAATTATTTAGAAGGTATTGTTTTTTTTAATAAGAGATAATCCACGGCGATCTAAATTTTTAAAAATCAATCAAATGAAAAACAATGTTATTATTGCGCTTTTCGGTATTTGTCTAATTTCTTCTTGTAAGGAAGAGAAAAAAGAACCAATTGCCGAAGCACCTTCAAGAGGTATCATCTTAGCAAATATGGATACCACCGTGAGTGCAAAGGAAAATTTTTATGAATTTGTAAATGGTAATTGGTTGAAAAACACCGAAATTCCAGATGATAGATCTAGTTGGGGAGGTTTCAGTGTACTAAGAAAATCTACCGATGCAGACGTTCTTGAAATCATAAAAAAAGCAGAAGCTAGTAACAAATATGCAGCGTCGACAGATCAGGCAAAAGCGTTGTTTATATTTAATTCAAAATTAGATACTGTAGCAAGAAATGAGTTAGGAGTCAAACCTTTAATGCCTACTATAGAAGCTATCAATAATGTAAAAGACCTTAAAGAGATGCAAACTCTATTGGTAACTAACCCAACAGCTAATTCTCCTTTTTTAAGCATCAGTGTTTTTGCTAATTTAGGAAATAGTAAAATGAATGCTGTATACTTAGGGGAGAACGGTTTAGGCTTACCAGATCGTGATTACTATTTAGATCAAGATTCTAAGTCTAAAGAAATAAGAGAAAAATATGTAGCGCATATCGCTAAAATGCTTCAGTATATAGGTATAACTGCAGCGCAGTCTCAAGAAGATGCAAAAAAAATTCTTGCGATGGAGACAAGTTTAGCAACTCCTAGATTGGATAAAGTGGCAAGTAGAGATGCTAGAAACTTTAATAATCCTAAAACAGTTTCAGTTGCTCAGAGTCTTATTCCTGCAATCAGTCTTACCAAAATGATGGAGGATATGGGTGTGAAAAAGCAAGTAGATACTTTAATTGTTACGCAGCCTAAATATATTCAAGAGTTGAATTCTTTTTTTGAAAAAACATCATTAGAAGATCTTAAGAAATTAGTGATTTGGGATACTTTAAATAGTGCCGCTGGAAGACTAACAACAGAAATTGAAACGGTAGATTGGGAGTTTTATAGCCAATATTTAAGTGGTGATAAAAAACAACGCCCTGCAGATGAGAGAGCTTTGGCCACAGTTAATTCTTCTGTGGGAGAGGCTTTAGGGAAATTGTATGTAGATGAAATGTTTCCTCCAGAGGCAAAAGCTAAAGCAGAAACTATGATACATAATATCATTGCTGCTTTTCAATCAAGAATCAAAGTTCTAGATTGGATGAGTGATTCTACGAAAATTAAAGCTGTTGAGAAATTAGATAAATTCACGGTAAAAATAGGATATCCTGATAAGTGGGAAGATTATACTACAATGGAAGTAACTAAGGAAAATAGCTATTTTGATAACTTATTAGCTATTACTGATTGGAACTTGCAAAAAAATCTTTCCAAAATAGGAGAGCCTGTAGATCGCACAGAGTGGGGAATGTCTCCACAAACGGTAAATGCTTATTTTAATCCTTTAAATAATGAGATTGTTTTTCCTGCAGCAATACTACAACCGCCATTTTATGACTACTTAGCAGATGATGCTGTAAATTATGGAGGAATTGGAGCGGTAATAGGTCATGAAATATCTCATGCCTTTGATGATAGCGGTGCTCGTTTTGATGCTAATGGAAATCTTGTAAATTGGTGGACAGATGAAGATTTGGCTAAGTTTACAGAACGTAGTGGGGCATTAGCAGATCAATATGATCAAATAGAAGTTTTGGATAGCGTGCATATTAATGGCAAATTTACTTTAGGTGAGAATATTGGAGATTTGGGAGGTGTTTTAGGAGCTTATGACGGTTTACAAGCTTATTTTAAAGAAAACGGTAAGCCAGATCCAATTGATGGATTTACGGCAGAGCAGCGTTTCTTTATGTCTTGGGCTACGGTTTGGCGTACGTTAAGTAGGGAAGATGCCTTGCGTACCCAAGTTAAAACAGATCCTCATTCTCCAGGTAAATATAGAGCTACGCAACCGTTGTTAAATATAGATTCTTTTTATGAGGCCTTTGATATTCAAGCGGGAGATCCAATGTATCTAGCTCCAGAAAAGCGTGTTAGAATTTGGTAGCATAATATAAGAAACTATGAATTTTTAAAGGAGCCTTTTAGGCTCCTTTTTTTGTAGGCTAAGTAAATCTTAAAAAATCTAAAGAGTTTTTTTAGCCAAAACAAAATAGTACCTTTGTCGCTCATAAAAAAAAGTAAAATGAAAGACGGAATCTACGCAAAATTCAATACTTCAAAAGGAGAGATTTTAGTAAAACTAACTCACGACAAAACACCTGGAACAGTTGGTAATTTTGTTGCCTTAGCAGAAGGTAATTTAGAAAATAAAGTAAAGCCTCAAGGAACACCTTATTATGATGGAATTAAATTTCATAGAGTAATTCCAGATTTCATGATTCAAGGAGGATGTCCTCAAGGAACAGGAACGGGTGATGCCGGATATAAGTTTGATGATGAATTTCATGTAGATTTAAAACATGATGGTCCTGGAGTCTTATCAATGGCAAATGCAGGTCCTGGTACTAACGGGAGCCAGTTTTTTATTACACATATTGCAACACCATGGTTAGACAACAAGCACACCGTTTTTGGTAATGTTGTTGAAGGTCAAGATATAGTTGATGCCATACAGCAAGGTGATAAAATTGAGTCTTTAGAAATTGTAAGAGTAGGAGCAGAGGCAGAGGCATTCAATGCAGTTGAGGCGTTTAGAACATTTGAAGGTTCAAGAGAAAAAAGAATAGCAGAAGAAAGATCAAAAAAAGCTGCTGAGTTGGATGAGATTTCTGCTGGCTTTGAAGAGACAGCTAGCGGGCTACGTTACAAGATTATTCAAAAAGGGAATGGTAAGAAAGCAGAAGCAGGAATGCAGGTTTCTGTTCATTATGAAGGATCTTTGATTAGCGGAACTGTTTTTGATTCTTCTTATAAGAGAAAAGAACCAATAGATTTTCAAGTAGGTGTAGGCCAAGTTATCAAAGGTTGGGATGAAGGTATTTGTTTATTACAAGTTGGTGATAAAGCTAGATTTGTAATTCCTTCAGATTTAGGATACGGAAGCGCAGGTGCAGGAGGTGTAATTCCACCAAATGCTACATTGATATTTGATGTAGAATTGATGAAAGTTAGTTAATACTAAACATCATATAGTTACCTATAAAATAAAAGGGCTCCATAATGGAGCCCTTTTTATATTTTGTTAGATTTTCTATTTACACTAATTATTAGTAACAGTGTATTAATTACTACTAAAATCATCAGGATACTAAAGAAAGTACTCATAGCTTATTGTTTAAGTGTGTTTGTATATCTGTATAACACCTTCAAACGTTTAAACCCTACTATTATTTTATTTTTTGTTGCTGAATTGTTGACGCTAAGAAGAAGCAGCACAATGTTAACGAGTATTAAGAGCGATAAAATTCCAAAAAATGTATTCATATGGTCAGTTTTTTTAAGATAAAATTGTTTTGGGAGAACTCTTCTATAATTGCTAGATACTTAATGTTTAAAATAGTTGCGTCTACTTAGTAAATAATTTAAATAAAAAGTAAGATTATAAAGCCCTACCTTCTAAAGCTGATATTTACTTAGATTTAGGGCAATAAAAAAGCCCAACCAAAAGGTCGGGCTTCTAATAAAAAAAAATTTACGTATGTATTATAGTACTCTTACATTTACTGCGTTCAATCCTTTTTTTCCTTGTTGTAATTCAAATTCTACAACATCACCTTCGCGAATTTCATCTACTAAACCAGAGATGTGTACAAAATGGTCTTCGCTTGAGCCTTCTTCAGTGATAAATCCAAAACCTTTAGAATCATTGAAAAATTTTACTGTTCCTTTATTCATTATAAAATATTAAAAAAATTAATTATGCTACAAATGTAATACATAAAAATTTAACGTAGTGATTTTTCGACACTTATATTTATTTAATAACCCTAATTTTACAATAATTTTCTAATTCTTAGAGGTTTGGCTGTGGTGTCATTCTCAAATAAGGCTTAATTTCCTCTACTCCTTTCGAAAAGATTTTCTTAGCATCCTCCGTTGCAATGGCAGGACTAACAACAACGTCATCGCCATTTTTCCAATTTGCAGGTGTCGCAACTTTATGGTAAGCAGTTAATTGTAATGAATCTATTACACGTACAAGTTCATAGAAATTACGCCCTGTAGAAGCCGGATAGGTTAATATAAGCTTTACCGTTTTGTCTGGAGCTATAATAAATACAGAGCGTACTGTTAAAGTGTTATTTGCATTTGGGTGTATCATATCATACAAGTCAGATACCTTACGATCTTCATCCGCTAAGATTGGGAAATTAACTTCCGTATTCTGAACCTCATTAATATCCTTAATCCATTCTTTATGAGAAGCAGCACCGTCAACACTAAGAGCTAACATTTTTACATTGCGCTTATCAAATTCATCTTTAAATTTAGCTGCAGTACCTAATTCTGTGGTACAAACAGGTGTGAAATCTGCTGGGTGAGAAAATAGGATTCCCCATGAATCCCCTAAATAATCATATAGATTAATCATTCCCATTGAACTATCTACTGTAAAATCTGGAGCTACATCTCCTAATCGTATTGTTGCCATTTTATTTTTTTTTAGATGGTGTATTATTATCCTATAAAATTAGTGGATTGATAGGTTAAAAAGTAGAAATTGAGGTTAAAAATCCCTTAAAATTATTACTTTTAAAGGATGACAGAGCAAGAATTAGAACAACTTAAATATCCCATTGGTAAATTTAAATGTCCAGAACTGATCACCGAAGAGCAAATAGATAAGTGGATTTTAGATTTACAACTGCTACCCGAACGTATTGAAGCCTTAGTTACAGATTTAACTTCAGAGCAATTAGAGACTCCTTATAGGCCCGAAGGTTGGACCTTAAGGCAATTAATTCATCATATCGCAGATAGTCACCATCATAGCTACACGCGTTTTAAATGGGCTTTATCTGAAGATGAACCTCTAATAAAAGCTTACGAAGAAAAAGAATGGAGTAGCCTTTTTGATGCAAGAACGGCTCCAATAATTTTGTCACTCAATTATCTTGTGGCTTTGCATGCTAAATTAGTTTATTTACTCAAAGGCTTGTCGGCCTCCGATCTTAAGAAAGTGTATGTGCATCCTGAAGGCAATGTGCGTGTTTCTGTAGCGGAAAACATAGGAAAATATGCTTGGCATGGAAATCATCATTTGGCACAGCTACGTGGTTTAGTTACGCGTATGGATTGGTAATGTAGCTAATTTGTATATTTTATTGCATTGTATACTAGATATGGTTAATTTGGTAGGCTAACTTATAAACTGTTTACTCATTATGGAAACTATCAATTGGTCTGATTTTTCTAAAGTTGATATGCGTGTAGGAACTATAGTTTCTGTAAACGACTTTCCTGAAGTTAGAAACCCTGCTTATAAATTGGAGATTAACTTTGGAGCTGAAATTGGAATTAAAAAAACATCAGCACAAATAACGACGGTTTACAAGAAAGAAGATCTTATAGGGAAACAAATTGTAGCAGTAGTTAATTTTCCTAAAAAACAGATTGCAAATTTCATGAGTGAATGTTTGGTTTTAGGAGCGGTAAATAATAAAGATGTTACTTTGCTTCATCCTGGATTAAAGGTTGAAAATGGACTTAAAATATCGTAATTACTTTGCTTCAAAACAGTATTGATAGTATTCCAATTAATTTTAACGAAGAATCGCTCTGGATATTAAATTTAGCACTGGCACTCGTAATGTTTGGTATCTCTTTAGAAATTTCTATAGGAGACTTTAAAGAGTTGTTCAAAAAGCCTAAAGTTATTTTTGTTGGTGTACTCAGTCAGTTTATTCTTCTGCCTTTAGTTACCTTTATATTAGTAATACTCATAAAACCTTATCCAAGTATCGCCTTGGGTATGTTTATGGTGGCAGCTTGCCCAGGCGGTAATATTTCTAATTTTATTACACATGTTGCCAAGGGGAATTCTGCGCTATCGGTTTGTTTAACAGCCATTGCAACATTATTGGCTATTTTTATGACCCCCCTAAATTTAGAATTGTGGGGTTCTTTTTATGCGCCTACTGCCCAGATTTTAAAAGAGGTGGCTATTGATCCCATGGCAATGGTGCATTTAGTATTCGTGCTTTTAGGCGTTCCGTTATTTTTAGGGATGTGGGTGAATTATTGGAAGCCAAGACTAGCAAAAAACATTGCGAGAGTACTTAAAATTCTCTCTTTACTATTTTTTGTAGCACTGATATGTATAGCATTATATACGAATAGACTAGTATTGCAAGATTACATATGGTACGTATTTTGGATTGTAGTAATCCATAATTTAATTGCTTTTATATCTGGTTTTTCTTTAGCGAAGTTAGTAGGGTTAAATACGGTTAGTACAAGAACAATTACGATAGAAACAGGAATACAAAACTCAGGTTTAGGTTTACTTTTAATATTTACTTTTTTTGACGGTTTAGGAGGTATGGCATTATTGGCTGCTTTTTGGGGAATTTGGCATTTAGTCTCTGGATTAATCCTTGCTAGTTTTTGGAGTTCACGAGAAATACTAACTAAAGAAATATAGCTTGAAGAAAATAGGGTACGCCGTTGTTCAATTGTTTGTGAGCACACTTTTATGGTTTTATTTTAAAAAGACAACACACCATGGCTTGGAGAATATTCCCAAAAATAAACCTGTTATCTTTTTGTCAAACCACCAGAATGCATTTCTAGACACTATTTTAATTGCTACAAATTGCAAAAGGAAACCTTATTTCTTAACGCGGTCTGATGTTTTTAAAAACACTGTTTTAAAGGGCTTATTTTCCTTTTTTAAAATGATTCCGATTTACAGAATTAGAGACGGTTTTACATCGTTACAGAAGAATCAATATACGTTTGACTTTTGTTCAAGTTTACTTGATAAGAATGAAGCTTTAGTGGTGTTCCCTGAGGGTAATCATAATTTAAAAAGAAAGGTTAGGCCTTTAAGTAAAGGGTTTATACGTATTATTTTTAATGCTTTAGAGGCCAACCCAGAATTGGATATTTACTTGGTTCCCGTAGGGGTAAACTATCAAGCGGCAAAGGATTTCCCTGATAGTGCAGCCTTATATTACGGTACTGCAATTTCAGTCAAAGAATCTATAGATCAAAGCGACATAAATAATTCAGTGCATGTTTTAAAAAATCAGGTATTTAAAGCTTTAAAAAACCTCACGACACACATTGAAGATGAGGCAAAGTATGATTTTACGATTCAGAAATTAGAGGCATTTGGAGTGGACTATACCAAGCCGAAAGAAGTTAATGATAAATTACTTTATTTGTCTTCCATATCTAAAATTCCTGAAACTATTACAGAAGCTAATAGCTTTGATTTATTAAAAAAATGGATTTTTATGGCCATGAATTTTCCAGTCATTCTAGTGTGGAATTTACTGTTAAAACCCAAAATAAAGGATCTAGCATTTTTAAGCACATTTAGATTTGCATATGCGGTAATCATCTTTCCTATTTATTATACCCTCTTAGTCTTGGGGACTTATCTGTTTACACAAGACATCATTTCGGGGTTATTGGTTACGACGACAGTTTTTCTATATAATTTGTTTTATACTAAGACCATGTAAAAAAAGTATCCCCAATTAGTTGTTGAGGATACTTTTATGTCTTATAACATATCGCTAAAGAAAATAGCGTTCATTAATAGTTTGTTTGTTCCGTACCAAAAAGCTCTAAAATTTGTGTTGTCTGTAAACACAATAACTTTTCCGCGGCCCAAGCTTTGAGCTTGAAAAGGAACGCTGTTACTCAGTAACTTTAATTTTTCTTCAGAAATATATCCACTTAAAAGCGGATTGCTAGTATATTGAATAGGGTTGTTGTAACTACTCTTGTTAGGTTCAATGTAAATATTTGTATTTCTAAATAAGGGCAGTACATCATTTTTGTATCCGAAATTTATAGGATGTGAGCGATCTAGTTTTGTTTCAAAAATTGCGCCTCCAGTAACTTGGGCACCGAAGAAGCTCTGTTTTTGCTCATAGGTAATGTCTTTTGCGACTAGCGTATCATTCTTAAACCTTAAGTCAATAAATTCATTTTTAGCCAACCATTTCGTTGTGTTTCTATAGCCAATTAGAGTACCTCCATTTTTTACCCATGTTTTTAATTTTTCAGATGCTGCTTTATCAATTCCTCGGTAGGAATTAGGCATTATTATGGCGGTATACCGACTTAAATCGGTTCTGCTGAAGTAATCTGTGTCTAATTTTGTAAGGTTAATATCATAACGCTGATCAAATAAATGCCATATTTCTCCAGCGTCATAAGAAGTAATTCCATTACCAACGATAATAGCAACTTCTTGTTTTACTAAGGCTTGAAATGATCCACTCCCTAAATCAATACCCAAAGTATGGCCCGTACCAACAGCGGTAATATCGATATAGCTTTCTTGAGCTACTTCCTTTAAAAATGCGTGTAATTCTTCTGGATTTAGTTTTTGATTTTGTACAGGAATGAGAATAGATCCATAGTCATAAGTATTGCCTTCAACCGAAAATGGTTTTTCTCCTACTTTAGCTCGTATTCCTTTGTTTAAAATTTTATTTAATGCTTTAGGAGTATAGTATTCATTCCATTCAAATACGTACGCATAATTAGATAGGTTACCTATACTACCAGATAAGGTTTGTAAGGTTGTTATTTCCTCTCCTAAATTTGCGGTAGAATTTACTTCGGTATAGTCTAAATTAAAGGCGAGTGGAAATGTCCAAGCAGAAATATCATAAAAAAGACTGTCTGTAAAGGTGGTGCGCTTTTCAAACATAGCCTTTATCAATCTACTATTCCTTTGGTTCATAGGAACTACATAACTATTCTCTTTTTGAAATGCTTTGCCATTAATTGTGGCGTCACTTTTTAAATGATGTAATTTTATTCTTTGACGTTGTAAAATTTCAGCTAAATGCCAGGATTTAGCAGCGTTCTTAGCATCTCCAAAAACAATAGTCTTTGTTTTATTTTTAGAGTTTTCTGTTAAGGCGTCTTTGTAAAATTGTTGTTGGTATTGTAGTAATTTTACACGCATATTCTCGGCAGCTTCAATAGTAGAGAGTGCCGTTGTAAATTGGTTTTTTATTGTAAATGGGAAGGTAAGAATTCCATTTTCACTTTCTTGAATATGGCCTCTAGAGCTAGCTTGCTCAAACAAAATACCAATACCACCATTCACATCTGGAAAAGTAGATCCTTTACCATAATAGTAGTCGTCATAGTTTTCTTCAGAAAAATATAAAGAACCAATGTTATCTAGTGCCTTAGAATGGTATGTAGCAATTTCCGTAGTGAGCTCTTGATTTATTTTTGGAGTTAATGGGTGTACCCTGTCTGGTTCTCCCGGTTGAAAGAAGAAAGTGGCGTTGGTTCCCATTTCATGGTGATCTGTTAAGATATTAGGCATCCATTTATGAAATGTAGCTATTCTAGCTCTACTTTCTGGTAACTGTACAGGTAACCAATCGCGATTCATATCAAACCAGTAGTGGTTGGTTCTTCCTCCAGGCCAAACTTCATGATATTCACGGTCATTATTATCAGGGTTTAAATTTGAGCTTTTATTTGTGTTTGCCCAATAAGCAAACCGCTGTAGTCCATCTGGATTAAATGATGGGTCTAATAATATAACCGTATTTTCTAGCAGTTTTTCAATAGCATCTCCTTCGGCGGCAGCTAAGTAATAAGCGTAAGCGAGTGCAGCATTGCTTCCACTAGGTTCATTGCCATGAATGGAAAAGCCTTGATAAACAACAACAGGTAGGTTTGATACATCTTGAGTGGCACCTGTTTCTTTGGTAATTGAAAGATGATTTTTTTGAATCTGTTCTATCTTACCATGATTTTTTGGAGCGGTAATCGTAAGTAATAATAAAGGCCGGCCTTCATAAGTCTCGCCACGATTTTCAATACTAATACGATCAGATGAAGCTGCAAGTGCTTGCATATAGTAGACTAGTTTGTCATGAGTAACATGCCATTCTCCAACTTCATGGCCAATAATAGATTCTGGCGTAGGAATGTTTTTGTTGTAATTGGTGCTTGAAGGGAGGTAGTAATCTAGGGTTACTTTTTCTTGAGAGATAAGGCTTAGTGATACTAGAAATAATGAGAGAAAGATAATTTTTTTCATAGAGTAGTTTGAATTAGTCCCTATAAAAATAAAAAAACGACTCTTAAAAGAAGAGTCGTTATCATTAATTTGTAAAAATTAAATTTTATATGTCATCAAAGCTAACATCTGTAAAGCTTTCTGTTGATGTTTTCTCTGCAGTATTTTCTACCAAGATATCCTCTTCTCTTTTGAAATCTTTCTGATGACGTTCAGAGATTACTTCGGTGCCTTTTTCCTCTATGATATAATTCATCATCTCATCCAGATTCTCTTTAAATGCTGAAAAGTCCTCTTTGTAAAGGTAGATTTTGTGTTTCTTGTAGTGAAATGATCCGTCGTCGTGAGTAAATTTTTTACTTTCAGTAACCGTTAGGTAATAATCACCAGCTTTTGTGCTTCTTACGTCAAAAAAATAAGTTCTTCTTCCTGCTCTTAGGACTTTGGAGTAAATTTCCTCCTGATCCATCAATTCTTTTTCCCCCATTGCTAAAAAAATCTATAGTTAATTATTAGTGTACCTTCAAAAATGGCAAAAAATTGCTAATCTAACAACTTTTTTTAGCTTTCTTTATCAATCAATTGCGTATGGTAAAGTTCCTTGTAATATCCATCTATCTCAATTAGAGAGTCATGCGTTCCTTCTTGTAATATTTTTCCTTCTTTTAAAATAATGATTTTATCAGCGTTTTTTGCTGAGGATACTCTATGGCTTACTAATAAAGTTGTTTTGCTTTTAGAAGCACTCTTAAGATTCTTAAGAATCTCTTCTTCTGTTTCTGTATCTACGGCAGATAAACAATCATCAAATAAATATATTTTCGGGTCTTTTAATAAGGCTCTTGCGATTGAAACACGTTGCTTTTGTCCGCCACTTAATGTGATTCCTCTTTCTCCTAATATCGTGTCATATTTTTTTGTAAAATCCATGATATTTTTATGCACTACAGCTTTTTTGGCAACAGCTATAATTTCTTCATCAGTGGCATTTTGCTTTCCGAACTTTATATTATTTTTGATGGAGTCAGAGAAAAGAAAAGCATCTTGGGGTACTGCACCAACTTCTTGACGAATAGAATTCAAATTAAGATTCTTAATAGGGGTATTATCTAATAATATTTCTCCTGAGCTTACATCATAAAGACGTGCAATAAGATCTAGAATTGTAGATTTTCCGGAGCCTGTCTTTCCGATAATGGCTACTGTCTGTCCTGGTTCAATAGAGAATGAAATATCATTAAGGGCTGTAATTTCTGTGTCTTCATATGTGAAGGTTACATTCTTAAATTCAATTTTTCCAGATAAAGGGGTAGGAGTTAAGATTTCATTTTTAATAGATGGCGTTATTTGTAAAAACTCATTGATACGTTTTTGCGATGCCTCAGCACGTTGAACGATAGAGGTAAGCCAGCCAATAACCGCTACAGGCCAAGTAAGCATATTTACATAGATCACAAACTCAGCAATAACACCAACCGAATCTATTTCACCATTTATATATTGTTGGCCACCAATATAAATCACAAAAATAGTACTGATCCCAATTAATAATACCATTAAGGGGAAAAACCATGCATTTACCTTAGCCAGGTTCATACTCTTGTTTTTTCCTTCTATAGCCAGTTCTGTAAGTTCTTTGTTAATATCATTCTCTAAACCGTAGGCCTTGATAACAGAAATTCCGGAGAAAGATTCTTGCGTAAATGTAGATAACTTAGAAAGGTATTGTTGTACAATAGTACTACGTTTGTGAATAACTTTGCTAATGTTATAAATCAATACAGATAATATAGGAAGTGGTATTAGGGTATATACAGCCAATTTAGGTGCCGTCATAAACATTAAAGGAATGATGCAAGCAAAAAGTGTGATGGTGTTGATGCCATACATCAAAGCTGGTCCGGCATAATTTCTTACCTCACCAACATCTTCACTAATCCTATTCATTAAATCACCAGTCCTATTTTTTTTGTAAAAATTAAGGTTTAGCAATTGATAGTGATCAAATACTTCATTTTTTAAATCATATTCAATATATCTGGATACTTTAATAATGGTCTGCCTCATCAAAAAAGTAAATAGCGCAGCTAGCAATGCGGTTCCTAGAATAATTAAAATATTTTCAAGTAATAATTCTTTAGCTTCAGACTTATCAATGATATTATTCCCGTAGTTCTCTACAACTTTAATCGACTTTTTTACATACGAAGGAGTAACCAGAGAGAATACCCTTGCAATTATCGTGATGAACAACCCTAAAAGCAGTTGTGTGCTGTATTTTTTTAAATATTTATTGATGTATTTTAATTCCTTCATGAAGCCTTAGTTCCTGTAAAGTGTTGAATTTTCTAATCGAAGTGACAAAGATATGTGATTAAAGTAAAATGAAATGTTATAAAACTGATAAGATATAACCAAACCATAACCTAGTATTAAAAATATAGTTCTATTTTTGCCGCTTGAAGTTTAACCCATTTAAGTTCTTTAAAAATGCTTACAAGAAGGCATGTGCGAGTAAAAGTAATGCAATGTATTTATGCATTAACACGTTCCAATGACGATTCTTTAGAAAAACAACAAAAGTTTTTGAAATTCAGTATTGAAAATACATATTCGTTGTATTTATTGATGATGAGTTTGATGAGAGAAATCCATGATTTGGCAAAACAGCAAGTAGAGCTTTCTGCAAATACATATCTGTCAAGTTCATCCAATACTTTTGATGACAAGAAGAAATTTGTAAACAATAGGTTTATAAAAATGATTTCGGAAAACAAGGTTCTTGAAGAAGAGCTAGAGATTAGAAAACTTCAGAATTGGTATTTGAATGATGAATATGTAAAGTTACTTTACAAAGAAATCATAGCAAGTAATTATTATAATAAATACATGCATGCAACCGCTTCTAGTTTTGAAGATGATAAGCAGCTAATTGTAGATTTGTTTAAAAATATTATTGCTCCTAATGAAAAAATCTACGATTATTTTGAGGACGATAAACTTACTTGGGTAGATGATATTCCTTTAGTGAATACATTTATTTTAAAACTATTGAAAAAAGCAAAGCCAGATGCTGTAGAATCTTATTTTTTACCTCCTTTAGTTAAGGATCAAGAAGATGTTGAGTTTTCTAAAAAGCTTTTATCTAAAACCTTACTTCAAAATGAGAAGTTGGTTAAAGAGATTGAGGGCAAAACTCCCAATTGGGATAAAGATAGAATTGCAGATATAGATGCAATTTTGTTGAAAATGGCGATTGCAGAATTGTTAAATTTTCCTTCCATACCAGAACGTGTTACTATTAATGAATATTTAGAACTTGCCAAAGAGTACAGTACGCCTAAGAGTAGTACGTTTATCAATGGTATTTTAGATAAGCTAATAAAGGAATACGAGCAAGACGGAAAACTAAACAAAATAGGTAGAGGTTTATTATAATATTGTTTATTTTTGATTAAAATTATAAATATTTTAGACGGTTATGAGAAAAATAGTTATCGCATTAAATGTATTGATGGTAGTTGTTTTAATGTCCTGTAAGGAAGATGCAACAAGTAAAATTAATAATTCAAATCTAGAAGCAGCAGGTCAGAGAGATGCAGCAGCAAAAATGCTACCTGTAATGTCTTTTGAAAATGTTGAGCATGATTTTGGATCAATAGTTCAAAATACACCGCAAGAAACTGTTTTTAAATTTACAAATACAGGAAATGCTCCTTTGATCATTACAGATGCAAAGAGTACTTGTGGTTGTACAGTTCCACAAGTTCCAAAAGGAGCAATTGCGCCAGGAGAGTCTGGAGAATTGGTAGTAAATTATAATGGTTCAGGAAGCAACTTAGTTACTAAGGTTGTTACGGTATCTGCTAATACAGAAAAAGGATCAGAGCAATTGAGAATAAAAGCATTTGTAACCCCTAAAGATGGTGCTCCAGTAGGGCCATTAAAACAGTCATAATTACATGTTAGAAAAATATCCATTTATTCCGCTTATTGCAATTTTCGTAGTATTTTATTTCTTTATGATTGCGCCTCAAAGAAAGAAGCAAAAACAAGAAAAGAAGTTTTCAGAAGAGCTAAAAAAAGGCGATAGGGTTGTTACAAAAAGTGGAATGCACGGAAAGGTTGTTGAGTTGAATGACAAAGACAATACTTGTGTTATAGAAACTTTAGCTGGTAAAATCAAGTTTGAACGTTCTGCTCTTTCTTTAGAGATGAGTGCAAAGCTTAACGCACCTGCGGTAATAGAGAAAAAGTAATTTAGCGTATTATACGTTTTTACAGAAAAAAGCACCTTGAAAAAGGTGCTTTTTTGTATTTGTATGAGTTTCTATAGAAACTTATTACTTAGATTTTTTAGCCGTCAATTCGCAAATTTTCACAATTACCTGTATCGCACTTTCTATACTTTCTAAAGGTACATATTCATATTTGCCATGAAAATTGTGACCTCCGGCAAAAATATTAGGACAGGGTAATCCCATGAAGCTTAATTGTGAGCCATCAGTACCACCTCTAATTGGTTTTATAATAGGTGTAATGTTTAAGGACTCCATTGCTTCTTTTGCAGTTTCTACAATATGATAAACAGGAGTTACCTTTTCTTTCATGTTAAAATATTGATCTTTAACTTCAATACTTATGCATTCACCATGCGTAAAAGTCAATTGATTCTTAATAGTTGAAATTAGTTTCTTTCGTTCTTCAAATAAATCTTTATCGTGATCGCGGATGATGAGCTCAATTGTAGCATTTTCTATTTCACCAGAGATATGATGAACATGGAAAAACCCTTCACGACCTGTTGTTTTTTGAGGAACTTCATCCTCTGGGAGTAATGACATAAACTCATTGGCAATACTAATGGCGTTAATCATTTTTCCCTTTGCATACCCTGGGTGTACACTTTTACCAGAAATAGAAATCTTAGCAGAAGCCGCATTGAAATTTTCGTACTCTAATTCGCCCACCTGACTGCCGTCCATGGTATAGGCCCAGTCCGCTCCAAATTTTTCTACATCAAACTTATGAGCGCCACGACCAATTTCTTCGTCAGGAGTAAAACCAATTTTTATAGTCCCGTGTTGTATTTCAGGATGATTAATAAGGTACTCCATAGCTGAAACTATTTCAGTAATCCCTGCTTTATCATCAGCACCAAGAAGGGTAGTGCCATCTGTGGTGATTATGGTTTGTCCTTTGTATTGAAGTAAATCATCAAAATAATCAGGGGATAGGATAATATGTTGCTCTTTATTTAAAACGATGTCCTTTCCATCGTAATTTTCAATGATTTGTGGACTCACATTGGTGCCAGAAAAATCTGGGGAAGTGTCAAAATGCGCTATAAAGCCAATCACGGGAATGTTGGAGTTAGTGCTATTGCTTGGAAGGGTTGCCATGATGTAAGCATTCTCATCAATTTTAACATCACTTAGTCCAATCTCTTTTAATTCTTCAACCAGTTTATTTGCAAGGATCCATTGTTTTTCAGTACTAGGTGTAGATGCCGAGCTAGGGTCGCTTTGCGTGTCAACAGTAACATAACTCAAAAATCTATTAAGAATAGGGTTCATTTATTTAGAATTTTTTTATAAAAATACAAATTAGAGGATTTGAATTGTATTTATTTAAACTTTTATACTTTTTTGTTAAGGATCGCGTTTGGGTATTTACATTTCTTTTTAGTCATTCAATCCAAACAAATGAAGTTTAAACTTTTATTTTCTGTTGTAGTTCTTTTTTTTAGCGTTATCGCAACCAATGCTCAGGCATGTATTTTAGATATAGGTAGTAAGAATGCAGATACCATTAAAACTATTTTTCAATTAAATGAAGAGCAAACTACGGCTTTAGAAGTCTTAAGAAAAGATTTAAAGGCAGAGCGGGAGGATCAGGAGCTGGAAGTAAAAAAGCTCTATGAAAACCACCCACAAAGTACGCCAGCAGAACTTTTAATTTTAGCAGAAAAACATAAGAACTTAGAAGATAAAATGCTAGAAACTACAGTGCGTTATGATCAAAAACTTATTTCCTTGTTTAATGAAAAACAATATGAGCGGTATCAATTGCTTTGTGAATCAGCAAAAAGAACACCCATAGAAAAATTAGTAGAATAAGGTTCATTATTGTGTTAATAAAATTAAAAACAACACGTGAACTTAGTTGTTGATGTTTGTATTTTTGTGAAAATTTAGCTTTTCATGTACAAATTTATTTTACGACCAATATTCTTTTTGTTTGATCCAGAGAACATTCATCATTTCTCTTTCTTCATGATTAAACTATTAGGTAAAATTGGTTTTTCCAAAATTTTCAGATCTATTTACGTTATTGAAGACAAGAAACTGGAGCGTAAATTATTTGGACTTACCTTCAAAAATCCAGTAGGATTAGGTGCTGGTTTTGATAAAAATGCTAAATTATACAACGAATTATCAGATTTTGGATTCGGTTTTATAGAAATAGGGACACTTACTCCTAAGCCTCAAGACGGCAATCCTAAAAAAAGACTTTTTAGATTAAAAGATGATCAAGCTATTATTAACCGAATGGGATTTAATAATTTGGGCGTCTTAGAAGCTGTGGAAGAACTCAAGAAAAACCATAGAGTTATTGTTGGGGGGAATATTGGCAAGAATAAAGTTACACCTAATGAAAAGGCTACGCTAGATTACCTGATCTGTTTTGATACACTATTTGATCATGTAGACTATTTTGTTGTAAACGTAAGTTCCCCAAATACTCCGGGCTTAAGAGAGTTACAGGATAAGGAACCTTTGACTAAATTATTAAATCAATTAAAATTAGAAAACACTAAAATAGCGACCGCTAAAACGGTTAAAGAAAAACCTATTTTACTTAAAATAGCTCCAGATTTGACAGATAGCCAGCTACTAGATATTATAGATATTGTTGCTGTTACCAAGATAGACGGTATTATAGCCACCAACACAACAATTAATAGACAGGGCTTAAAGTCTCATCAATTACTTCTAGAGGAAGCTGGTGGTTTAAGTGGAAAACCTTTAGCACAACGAAGTACGGAAGTAATTCGATTTTTGTCGGAGAAAAGTAATAAAGCTTTTCCAATTATTGGAGTTGGCGGAATTACCTCTCCTGAAGATGCATTAGAGAAATTAGATGCTGGAGCAGATTTGATTCAATTATGGACAGGTTTTATCTATGAAGGTCCTGCCTTGGTAAAGAAAATCAACAAGGCTATTTTGAATAGAAGTTAATTCGTCCAATAATCAACCACAAGAACATCTTCTAAGTGCGGAGTTAATAACGCTCCAAAAGCTTTGTGGTCAGGATGTGGTAGATATTTCTCACGGTCGGCTTCACTTTTAAAAGTTAGAAAAAAGCAATGGGTAAATCCTTTGTTTAGATTTTCTGGACTATTATTTAAGCCCCACTCGTATCCAAATATTTCTTTTATTTTTTTTGGTAGTTCCTTAAAAGCGGCTTCTATTTTAATTATATCTTCATTAGAAGTTTCTTCTTTAAATTTGAATAACACTACGTGTCGTAATAGTTTTGTGCTGTTCAGGCTTGTGGTGTGGGTCATTTTTTCTTTTGTTGCGGTCTTTTTTTGTGCGCTAATTGTTATAAAGGCTAACAGGCTTAGCACTAAACTTATTTTTTTCATGAGGAATCTTTCAGGTAAGATATAATAATCCTATTTATTAGTTTCAGTTTTCTAGTTATATTTAGCATAACAATACTTTTCTCTCTTGAATTACGAGCTTATATACACCTTTGCAATTACTACTGCTGCTCTTGCTATTACGCCAGGGCCAGATATTATATATGTCCTGATGCAAAGTGTTATCAATGGTAAAAAAGATGGCATAGCAACTGCTTTTGGGTTGGTAAGTGGCTGTCTAATTCATGCGAGCTTATTAGCTTTTGGCGTTTCTGCATTAATCAAAGAAAACCACCTTATTCTAATAGGCATTAAAGTATTTGGAGCTTTGTATTTATTTTATTTAGCCTTTAACGTATTTAAAAGCGCTAGTGAGATTGCATTAAATGTAGCTACTATTCCAAAAAAGAGTGCTTTTGCACTTTTTAAGCAAGGATTTATAATGAATGTTCTGAATCCGAAAGTCACTATTTTCTTCTTAGCGTTTTTCCCTGGTTTTTTATTTAGCGAAGAAATGAGTCCTGTACTTCAGTTTTATATTTTAGGCTTTATTTTTATACTAATCTCTTTTTGCGTTTTTGTACTTATTGCCATTTTATCAGGAATGGTATCTAAATATCTTAGAGCGAATAAAAAAATAGGCTTTATTTTAAAGTGGATGCAAATTATTGTTTTTATAGGTATCGGTGTCTATCTATTATTTTCAAATAATTAGTGGTAATTTTGAAATAGATTACAATTGGTTTATGACTAACAAAGTAAAAATAATTGAGTGTCCTCGTGATGCAATGCAGGGAATAAAGACTTTTATTCCTACAGAAGAAAAGGTGAAGTATATTCAATCTTTGTTAGGCTGTGGTTTTGATACGATTGATGTGGGTAGTTTTGTATCTCCTAAAGCGATTCCTCAAATGATTGATACTTCAGAAATGTTGTCGTTATTAGATTTATCTACAACCAAAAGTAAATTGTTGTCTATTGTTGCCAACGTTAGAGGGGCAGAGGATGCTGCAAAAGAAGCATGTATAGATTTTTTAGGATACCCTTTTTCGATTTCAGAAAATTTTCAAATGCGGAACACGCATAAAACAATTGCAGAATCGGTAGCGATTTTACAAGAGATTCTTGAAGTGGCTAATAACGCCAATAAAGAAGTGGTAACCTATATTTCTATGGGTTTTGGAAATCCTTACGGGGATCCATGGAATGTTGAGATTGTGGGGGAGTGGACAGAGAAATTGTCAGAAATGGGCGTTAAGATTCTATCACTCTCAGATACTGTGGGTACCTCCACTCCAGACCAAATTGCCTATTTATTTTCTAATTTGATTCCAAAATATCCGCATATAGAATTTGGAGCACATTTGCATACTACACCTACCAAGTGGCATGAAAAGATTGATGCAGCCTACAGTGCAGGTTGCCGTAGATTTGATGGAGCCATACAAGGGTTTGGTGGTTGTCCAATGGCTAAAGATGAGTTAACAGGAAATATGCCTACAGAAAAGATGCTTTCCTATTTTACATCGGCTAAAGCTGATAGTAATGTAAATTGGATGGTTTTTGAAGCGGCTTACAATAAAGCCACCGAATTATTTTCTAAATACCATTAAATTTCATCTACATTTATAATAAATAGTATATTTATTTAGATTTAATACAAATAATTTTGCGTGACTTCTTTTTTGATGTTAGATTTGCACCCGAAAGTTTATTTATAATAAATCTTAATAAACATTGACTATGAAAAAATTGCTTTTATTGCCACTTTGTGCAACTATGTTATTCGTTTCTTGTAATAAAGATGATGACAATGATTCTGGAGATAATGGATCAGCTATCGCAACCCCTACCTTGTATACCTTTGAAAGAGATGGTGTTTCTACGGTAAATTTTGGCGGTCAAACAACAAGAATTTTAATGGCGGGAGAAACTACGGATGCCTTTAAGGCCTTTGAAACCGCAACGGAAGCTTCTATAAAAGCAATGTTTGCTCACGTAGAAGGTGCTGTTGATTTTTCGGAAGATGATTTAAATAGCTCTGATAAGAGTATTGAAAGTAAAGTAGCTGCTTCTTCAGACTTCTTTGCAGCAAATACTACTGAAGCTGCTATTATTAAAGGAGAATTTGCAGGGTATATTGAAGGGCAAATCAATGAAGTGTTTCCTAATGAAAACGTTCTTGCTGCAGCAGGTGTTGCAGGTCAAATAGCAGATGGTACTTCTACAAGATATGTTAATGCGCAAGGATTAGAATACAATCAGATGTTCGCAAAATCATTATTAGGAGCTTTAATGGTAGATCAAATCTTAAACAACTATTTAAGTACCGCTGTTTTAGATGCGGAAAGCAATAGAGTTAATAACGATAATGATGTTGTAGAAGAAGGAAAATCGTATACGTCTATGGAGCATAAGTGGGATGAAGCGTATGGCTACATTTATGGTACTTCTGAAAACCCGGAAAATCCTAATTTAACGATTGGTGAAGACGATAAGTTCTTAAATGAATATACAGGTCGTGTTAATGATGATACAGATTTCTCTACTATTGCAGCAGATATTTTTGAAGCTTTTAAATTAGGAAGAGCGGCTATTGTAGCTAAAGATTACGATGTACGTGATGAGCAGGCAGAAATAATTCGTGAGAATATTTCTAAAGTAATTGCAGTTAGAGGAATTTATTACCTACAACAGGCAAAACTCAAAATTGAAAATGGAGAAGTTACTGGATCTTTCCATGCATTATCTGAAGCTTATGGCTTTATCTACAGCCTTAGATTTACAAGAAAGCCAGGAACAAATGATGCTTATTTTAGTAAGGAAGAAGCAGATGGATTACTTTCGCAGTTAACTGGAGATGGTGAGAATGGTCTTTGGGATTTGGAAGCAGATACCATTGAAAGTATTTCAGAAGCTATTGCTGCAGAGTTCGATTTTACTGTGGCACAAGCGGCAAGCGTTGAATAAATTTTATTAAAAAATACATAAATTACCAAGCCTTATTTAATTCAATAAGGCTTGGTTGTTGAAAAAAGTTAGTATGAAAAAAACAAAGGTTTGGGGGTTCATTATCCTTTTGAGTTTAATTGTTTTTGCTTGTTCAACAAGTGATGATGGAGGGGGTACTTCGGAAGAAACTAGTGATAATTTCAACCGCAGTGCAATGCTTATAAATTGGGCAGATAATATTATTATTCCGGCATATACCGCTTTTAATGCAGATGTTGCTGTAATGGTACAGGCTTCTTCTGTATTTACGGAAACGCCGTCTGAAGCAAATCTTCAAAATTTACGTAGTGCATGGAAAGATGCTTATGTATCTTTTCAAAGTGTTTCTGTGTTCGAAATTGGAAAAGCAGAGGAGTTAAACTTTAGAAATCGTCTAAATGTATATCCAACGGATGTAACAAGTATTGAAAAAAATGTAAGCAATAATACGTACAATTTTTCATTGCCTTCAAATATAGCGATACAAGGTTTTCCTGCAATTGATTATTTGATTAACGGTTTGGCAGGTACTGACTCGGAAATAGTGGCTTTTTATAATTCAGAATCTACTGCTACGGGTTATAACGGTTATTTAAATGAACTTACAAATACTGTTTTAGAATTGTCTACTACCGTTTTGAATGACTGGGAAGGTAGTTATAGAAGTACTTTTGTGGCTGGTACAAGTTCATCCGCAACAGGTTCAGTAGATAAGTTGGTGAATGATTTTCTTTTCTACTACGAAAAATCGTTAAGAGCAGGTAAGATAGGAATTCCCGCAGGTGTATTTTCTGTAGATCCACTACCAGAAAAAGTTGAAGCACTATATAGTAAAGAAATTGGTAAAGAATTGTTATTAGCTGCAATTACAGCATCTCAGAACTTTTTTAATGGAAAAAGCTTTACATCAGTTTCAGAAGGGGAAAGCTTAAAATCATATTTAGATTTTTTAAATACTATTAAGAATGGAGATGATTTAAGTACACTTATTAATAATCAATTTGAGATTTCTAAAACCAAAGCGGCAGAGTTAGGGAACGATTTAGCACTTCAAGTGACAACTGATAATTCTAAAATGACAGAGACTTATGATGAATTACAACGTAATGTAATATTACTTAAAGTTGATATGCTTCAAGCTTTAAGTATTAATGTCGATTTTGTCGATGCAGATGGAGATTAATGGAAACGTATTTTAATACCTATTTCAGTAAAGAAACTAAGACCGCTAATTTAGCGGTCTTTCGTGTTTTTTTTGGAATAATGATGTTTTTCAGTACCCTTCGGTTTTTGAGTTACGGTTGGGTAGATAAATTGTATATTCAACCGAAGTTTTTCTTTTCTTATTATGGTTTTGAATGGATAAAGCCTTTAGGTGTATATACGTATGCCTTATTTATAGTTTGTCTGATAAGTTCGTTTCTTATCATAATAGGGTATAAGTATAGGTATAGCATTATTGTCTTTTTTTTATGCTTTACGTATATTGAATTGATGGATAAGACCACATATCTTAACCATTATTATTTTGTAAGTTGCCTTAGTTTTCTATTATTATTTTTACCAGCCAATAGAAGATTTTCTTTAGATGCTTATTTTGATAACTCCTTAAACCAAGAATATATTCCAAAATGGAATGTAGATTGTATTAAGGTGATGTTGTTTATCGTGTATTTTTATGCGGGTTTGGCTAAATTAAATGGTGATTGGCTGTTAGAGGCTATGCCGCTTAAAATATGGTTGCCCTCTAATTATGATCTTCCGATTTTAGGGAGTTTATTGCAAAAAGGATGGGTACACTATGCGTTTAGTTGGGGAGGAGCCCTTTATGATTTGATAATTCCTTTTCTATTACTATACAAACCCACCCGTTGGTTTGGTTTCTTTATGGTGGTAGTTTTTCATGTGCTCACAAGAATCTTATTCCCTATAGGTGTATTTCCTTTTGTGATGATCGTTAGTGCTTTAATTTTTTTTGATAGTGATTTTCATGAGAAATTAATCCATAAAGCTTCGAAGCTATTGAAATTAAAACCGGTAAAGAATTCGGTAATGGTACAACGTTCCCCCCGTAAAATTCCACTACTAATAATAGGCCTATTTCTTTTAATACAATTACTTTTGCCATGGCGTTACTTGCTTTATGAAAATGAGCTTTTCTGGACAGAGGAAGGGTATCGTTTTTCATGGCGCGTTATGTTGATGGAAAAAGCAGGCTATGCACAATTTAAGGTTGTTGATAGCAGTAATGGAAAATCTTTCTTAATTGATAACAATGATTTTTTAACCTCGTTTCAGGAAAAGCAAATGAGTACGCAGCCTGATTTTATGTTGCAATATGCGCATTATTTGGCAGATCATTTTTCAGAGAATGGTGCTAAGAATATAGAAGTATATGTAGAGAGTTATGTGGCTATAAACGGAAGATTGAGTCAGCCTTATGTAGACCCAAAAGTTGATTTAGCAAAGGAAAAAGATTCTTTTGCGCCAAAAAAATGGATACTTAATTTTAATGATGATATTAAAGGACTTTAAAACAATTATAGGGGTAATTTTTTTACTATTTACCGCTTCAGCACAGGCGCAATTTACAATTTCAGGAGCAATCACTAGCGCAGAAACTAATGCACCTGTAGCAGAGGCAGAAGTATACATCTATGAGTTGTCAAAGAAAGTTGTTAGTGCATCTGATGGAACTTTCCAATTTAGTGATGTGAAGCCAGGAACCTATAAAATTGTTGTTTTTTCATTTGAATACAGCATATCAGAACAAACTATTGAAATAGTGGGTAATACTTCTTTGTCCATCGCCTTAGAAACACTTGGAGAGCAATTATCAGAAGTAGTTTTGGTAGCTAGAAAAGAAAAGATTTTCGCTTTAAATAAATTAAAAGCAGTAGAAGGTACTGCAATTTACGAAGGTAAAAAAAGTGAGGTAGTACTTATAGATAATCTAACAGCAAATCTGGCCAGCGGTACCGCTAGGCAATTATATGCGCAGGTGGCTGGATTAAATATTTATGAAAATAATGATGCGGGTTTACAGCTTAATATAGGAGGTAGAGGCTTGGATCCAAACAGGACGGCAAGTTTTAACACCAGACAAAATGGGTATGATATTTCTGCAGATGTTCTTGGCTATCCTGAGAGTTACTATACCCCACCAGCAGAAGGCTTAGATAAAATAGAAGTGATTAGAGGAGCAGCATCTTTACAATACGGCACTCAATTTGGAGGTCTTATTAATTTTAAGATGAAGCAACCTAATCCAGATAAAGAAATAGAGTGGATTTCTAGACAAACATTGGGGTCTAATAATTTATTCACCAGCTTTAATAGTCTTGGAGGCACGGTGGGTAAAACGCAATATTATGCTTTTTATAATTTTAAAACAGGAGATGGCTTTCGTCCAAATTCAGAATTTGATTCTTATAATGGTTATTTGCATGTAAATCATAATTTTTCAGATAAAACCAAACTAACCTTTGAGTTTAGTTATTTAAATTATTTGGCGCATCAGCCTGGTGGTCTAACAGATCAGCAATTTGAAGATGATCCATCTTTTAGCAATAGAACAAGAAATTGGTTTAATGTAGATTGGAAATTATATTCCGTGAGGTTGGATCATTCCTTTTCAAATAAAACAGATTTCAGCCTTAACTTATTTGCCTTAGATGCTTTTAGAAAATCGGTAGGTTTCAGAGAAAATAGAGTTTCTCAGGAAGATGATTTAACAGCGCCAAGAGAGCTTATCGTTGGTAATTTTAATAACTGGGGAGCGGAAGCGAGAGTCTTAACTCGCTACAATTTACTGGATGGAGATCACGTGTTTTTGATGGGTTCTAAATATTATCAGTCTAAAAACTCCGAACGCCAGGGCCCCGGAACGAATGGAGCAGATGCCGATTTTCGTTTTGCAGATGATGAATATCCCGATTATTCTAGGCAGAGCGATTTTGAATTTCCAAACTTGAATTTAGCGCTCTTTGCTGAAAATATATTTAATATAAAGGATAATTTATCCATTACGCCAGGTGCTCGTTTTGAATATATAAAAACAGAGAGTCAAGGGGCATACAAGCAAATAAACTTGGATAATGCCGGTAACCCAATTTTAAATATTGAGGTGCCAGATAATAGAGATTTTTCACGTCAATTTGTGTTACTAGGGGTGGGTGTTAGTTATAAACCATTTAATGCCGTAGAATTGTATGGTAATTTTAGCCAAAATTATAGATCGGTTACGTTCAATGATATCCGTATTAATAATCCATCTTTAGTGATAGATCCTGATATTTCTGATGAAAGTGGTTATACGTTTGATTTAGGAGCAAGAGGTAGAGTCTCTAATGTCTTGTCTTATGATGTAGGCGCCTTTTTATTGCGTTATGACAATCGATTAGGAGTTGTTTTAAGAGCCGTTAGTGATATACAGCAAGAACAGTTTAGAGGAAATATTGGAGACGCCATAACCTATGGTTTTGAAAGTTTCTTAGATTTTAATCTTTGGAAAACAATATCAGATAATGATAACGGAAAGCTTAACTTATTTGTAAACTTGGCGCTAACCGATAGTGAATATATTTCTTCTCAGGAAAACAATATAGAAGGGAATAAAGTAGAGTTTATACCAGATGTTAATCTAAAAACGGGGTTAAGTTTTGGGTATAAAGACCTGTTGGGAAGTTTGCAGTATACCTATTTAGGGAGTCAATTTACAGACGCCACCAATTCTCCAAGAGATTTTGATAGTCAAAGTGGTATCATAGGTGAGATACCAGCATACGATATTTTAGATTTTTCGTTGTCATATTCTTATAAATATTTCAAATTAGAGACGGGGGTAAACAACCTTTTAGATAATAGTTATTTTACCCGTAGAGCTACAGGGTATCCGGGGCCTGGTATTTTACCAGCTCAGCCAAGAACATTTTATACAACCTTGCAATTTAAATTTTAGTCCCCATCAGTATCTGTTGTAGTAATAATTATAGATAAAATACTTTGTACATCTACGGCAAATAAAACCTGTAGTTCATTCAATTTTGTATGTAGGATTTCAACTTCGGTGTGGTTGCTAATTACGGCCTCGTCTAACGGAACAGGAATCGCATCAATTGCGTTGTATATTTCGGTAAATTTAGCTTGAATGGTAGTATTTAAAGTGGCATTTTTGCTAATAGATCCTACATAGTCATCAAGCCCTAAAGTGTTGGTAGATCCAAAGTAGGCTAATTCAACAGATTTTATATTCGCTTCAATAATTGCTAATGAGGTATTGCTGTAAAATGCTTGTGCTAGTTCTGGGTTTACTACGTCTGATTTTTCTAAGCCAGCAGGTTTTCCAACTTTGGTGGTTTTGGTAACATCAATAGTATTGTAAAGGCCGTTGTAATATAAATTTAAAGAGCTAGAAATGCCGCTACCACTATTTTCAAGAAAGGTGCTCGCATAATTTTCTCCGCTACTATCCCAAATACTAAACAGTAAATTTGCGCGAGAAGTTACATAGGTGCTTGATAATCTTAAATAATCTCTACGTTTTTCAGAAGCTAGAAAAGCAGCGTTAGTGGTTACTAAATCGTCTGCAAATAATAAATATTCTAAGGCGGCTAAAGATTTTACTTGTGGACTTATGGTTAACATTAATGCCTCGTCAATAGTATTATTTTCTGTTATAAAATATTCCACAGATCTTGGTACGGTAGGCCAGTTATAAATAGAGTTATGTACAAACTGATCTTTAGCGCTACCAATATTGTAGGTGTACGTTTTCTCGTAAACAATAGCAGTAAGCTTCCATTGCTGTCTTAAAATTTCTAAATTAGCTACGGTTGTAGTGCTAGAGTAATTACTTGCTGCTGTTTGTAAGGCGTTGGCTTCTGTCACAAAATTTGCAATAGTTGGTAGTATGTTATTATACGTTAAATCGCTAAACATTAGTTTAACGTCAAAATCAGACGCGCTAGTAGTATCATCATTGTCACAACCTAAGTTCAAGATAATAGTGAGAGTTATAAGGCTTGAGATTATTTTTTTCATGATTTAGAGTGAGTTTACAAAATCTATAATTTGTTGTCTTTCTTCTTGAGATAATTCTTTAAAAGCATTTTTACTATTTTCTGCTTCTCCGCCATGCCACAGAATAGCTTCTTCAATAGTTCTTGCACGACCGTCATGTAAGAAGAAAGTATGGTTATTTACAGTTGAAATTAATCCAATACCCCATAGTGGTTGCGTGCGCCATTCCTTTCCGCTAGCTAGAAAATCTGGTCTATTGTCTGCTAAGTCTGCTCCCATATCATGCAGTAGAAAGTCAGAATATGGTTTTATGGTAATATTGTTTAAAACAGCGGCTATTTCAGAAATTCCAGTAGTTTGATTGATGCGATGACAACCAATACAGTTTATTTCAGTAAAATTCGCTTTCCCTTTTAATACCGATAAATCTTCAAAGTTTCTTCTATTAGGCACTGCTAAAGTTGCTTGGTAGAATACTACTTTTTCTAATTGCGAATCTGTTATTTCGGGTTCGCCTCCATTTACAGCATCAGCACAATCTTGTTGTGGGGAAGGACATTCTTGCTCGCTGAATAGGGAACTGGTAAGACCCATATCTCCGTGAAAAGCACCAGCTATTTGTTGCTTTAAGCTTGGAGCATTAGCTTTCCATCCATATTTGCCAAGTGTGGCTGTGTTTTCTTCGACGTTCCAAACGTAATTTGCTTTTCCTGAAATTCCATCCCCATCAGCATCAAATTCATCTACAAATTGAAGTATTTGATCATCGGGTAAGGCATTTACAAAACCAAGTCCTATGGTTTGTTGTGCTACTCGTGGTGAGGTTAATATGCCCTCCAAACTACCAAATTTCTCATCAGAAAATGAATATATTGGTTTTTGTAACTCATAAGTATGCCCGTCAGGATATGCGCCATTTAATATTTCATAAGTGACATTTACCTTAGCTTCATAGTCCACACCGTTATTAGCTCTATCTTGAATTTGTGTGTTGTAACCGGCTACAGGATTCGCATTTCCAAATAAATCTTGACCAGGAAGGCTTATTCGCATTAAAAAACCACTAGAATCTTCTCCATTAACTAAGGGGCTTCCTCTACCATCTTTAAAGTGGCACCCAGCGCAGGAACGCGCATTAAAGGTTGGTCCTAATCCGTCTCTGGCTGTTGTTGATGCGGGTGCAGATACCCAATTTTGATTGAATAATGAATTTCCCGTAGAAAAAGCTCCAATTTCCGTAAAAGTGAGGCCGTCTACTTCAAATCCAAACGCATTGGCACTGGTGCTATTGACACCTAATTCACCGGTTAAAAATTCTTCTCCCTCTTCATATAAGTCCTCAAAGGTGATGTAGTTATCATCTCCACTTGTACAGGAGAAAAGACACAAGGTTATAAGGAGAATAGATGCAATATGTTTTTTCAAATTGATGGTTTTTAGTAAATAATACGATGGTAAAAGCCCCGAAATAAAAATTCCGGGACTATTTAATACCTTAGAAAAATCCTAAATTATATTTAGTTAAGATTTATTCCCAATACCGATGCCGAAGCACTAATTTCATTAGCCAAATCAAATAAAGCAACAACACATTGCATTACAGGTCCATCTGTACTATCTGATGTTTCTTGAGTGATTAAGTAATCAAATGGCTGAGCATTATCACCTATAAGAGCCGCTCTAGTAGCCACAAGACTTGCGGCAGCTTCAAGTGTAGCTGCTTGCGCAGGATCAGTTTGTTTTACTAAATCAATAAATGAAGCGCCATTTATAGAGCCGTAAGAGCCATAAATTACATTTAGTACACCCTGGGCGTTTGCGTATACATCGCGTTGTGTGTTATCAGAAAAACAAGAGTGCTCGTCTTCTTGACCTGAAGCATCAATACCATCTGTTGAATCAACAGGAGCAATCATACGCTCAGAGCTTAATTCATCTCCAGCAATAAAAAATGCACCGTTAATAGCTTGTTGTAATGCTGTGTCGGTATCTAGTGCTTCAAATACAGTTCTATAGGTGCCACCTTCATTCCAAGTGCTAACTAAATCATTTAAGTCGTTTACCAAGAGGTTTGTGACAATAGTTAAATATTGAGCTCTACGATCAGCATTTTCAGCAGTAGTATAGTCTGTGTATGAACGTTGTCCTGGCAAATCTTCAGCAGGAGCAGTATTATCTTGGCCCCAAAGTAAAAACTCAATAGCATGCCATCCAGTGCTTATAGATTTATCATCAACACCTTCATTTGAACCTGCTAAAGCTTCTTCTGTAATGGTGTACGTTTCATCACCAATAATACTATTGTAATCACCAGCGTAAGATTCTGTTCCTGTTAAGACATAATCAATATAACTTTCATCAATTGGCCATGCATTCATTTGTCCTTCATTACCAATAGACCAAAATTCTCCCTCGGTGTCAATAGGTCCGTTAGCTTCTCTATAGGCTTCCGTTTGCCCATAATATTCTCTGGCACTTAACCAAGCATCTTTGGCTGCGGTAAAATTATCTTCTGTTGGTGTTTCTGTAAATGTGGTAATAGCAGTCTGCATTAATACAGCAGCATCATAGCTGTCCGAATATGATTCGTACACTAAGTTTGCATAATTTACTACGACAGCAGCAGCCGTAATTTCATCGTTATTAGGTGAATTGTTGTCGTCATCATTTGAGCATGCAAATACGAAGAATGAGATAGGAAGTAATACTAGAAATTTTTTCATGGAATCTTTTCGTTAATTAAATCACAAACTTATTACATGGAATAAATATATCCTAAATTTATTTAGATTAAATTTAAATAAGCGTGTTAAAATTTTTAATTCTGACTGTTGTTGGGGGGTGCGAAGGGTAGCTATTTAAACGATTGTACAGATTGTTATTATCATAGGTGTTTACAAGTGAATTTGATTCGTGAACATGTTTGTTAATCTTCTTATAAAAACAAAGCTTACTGTAAAGATTATAATCCGTTTGCGCCTTTAATTAATATTAATCGTATATTTGCACGCAATTAATCTTTAATTGCCATGCAAGCACATCTTGATAAAATAGTTGGAGAAGGTCTCACTTACGATGACGTACTCTTAGTCCCAGCCTATTCTGAAGTACTTCCAAGAGAAGTAAATATTCAAACAAAATTTACTCGAAACATTACCATCAATGTTCCTATCGTTTCAGCGGCTATGGACACGGTTACGGAGTCTAAAATGGCAATTGCTATGGCTCAAGAAGGTGGTATTGGTGTTTTGCACAAGAACATGACTATCGAACAGCAAGCCATGAAAGTTCGTAAAGTGAAAAGGGCAGAAAGCGGTATGATTATCGATCCTGTTACCTTGCCTTTAAATTCTTTTGTACGTGATGCGAAAGCAAATATGAAAGAGTATGGTATTGGCGGTATTCCGATTGTAGATGGGGAAGGTAAATTAATTGGTATTGTTACCAACCGTGATTTGCGTTTTGAAAAAAACAATGATCGTCCTATTTCTGAGGTAATGACGACTAAAAATTTAGTGACCGTAGCAGAAGGTACTTCATTAGAACAGGCGGAAGATATTTTACAAGAAAACAAAATTGAAAAACTTCCAGTTGTAGATAAAGACTATAAATTAGTGGGTCTCATAACCTTTAGAGATATTACCAAACTTACGCAAAAGCCTATTGCGAATAAAGATCAATATGGTCGTTTACGAGTAGCAGCTGCTTTAGGAGTTACTGCAGATGCTGTAGATAGGGCAGAAGCATTGGTAAATGCAGGTGTTGATGCTGTGGTGATTGATACTGCTCATGGTCATACCAAAGGAGTAGTTGAGGTGTTAAAGCAGGTAAAAGCAAGATTCCCAGATTTAGAGGTTATCGTTGGTAATATAGCTACGGGAGCTGCTGCTAAATATTTAGTAGATGCTGGTGCAGATGCTGTTAAAGTAGGTATTGGTCCCGGTTCTATCTGTACGACACGTGTTGTTGCGGGGGTTGGTTTTCCTCAATTTTCTGCAGTATTAGAAGTAGCTGCAGCTATTAAAGGTAGTGGTGTTCCAGTAATTGCCGATGGAGGTATTCGATATACAGGTGATATTCCAAAAGCAATCGCAGCAGGGGCGGATACGGTAATGTTAGGATCGCTATTGGCGGGAACTAAAGAGTCTCCAGGGGAAACTATTATTTACGAAGGAAGAAAATTTAAATCGTACCGAGGAATGGGATCTGTTGAAGCAATGAAACAAGGCTCAAAAGACCGTTATTTCCAAGATGTAGAAGATGATATTAAAAAATTGGTCCCAGAAGGTATCGTAGGTCGCGTGCCTTATAAAGGTGATTTATTTGAAAGCATTCACCAATTTATTGGAGGTTTAAAAGCAGGAATGGGCTATTGTGGCGCAAAAGATATTGCGGCACTTCAAGATAACGGTCGTTTTGTGAAAATTACCGCTAGTGGTATCAATGAAAGTCACCCACATGATGTAACCATTACCAAAGAATCGCCAAATTACAGTAGATAGTTTTTTACCTTTTAATTTTAAATAAAACTTTAAATGTTACGTTAGCACTAAGAATATACTATCTTTTTTAATGGTATTTTAAAATCTAATAGTATGAATTTTAAAACATCTATACTGAAGCAAAGCATGATGCCTATTTTGCTTTTTTTAGTGCTAACGTCATGTAAAAAAGAAGATACTATAGCATCTGAAATAAAACAGAGTAGTGAGAAAATGATTTTGTCCTTCTCATTTTTAGTTGCTGATAACCCAATGTTATCTAATGATATTGAGGCTACGATTAATAAGGAGACGAAAACAATAACTGCAATATTTGATGAAGGAACCGCTATAGATGTGCTTGTTCCTACCGTTGTTTATTCAGATACGGCCACTATTTTCCCCATTTCGAAAGTAGCAACAGATTTTTCTAATTCTGTTGAATATGCAGTTACGGCCGAAGATGGTACTGAAAGTTTGTATACTACAACATGTACGGTTTTAGAAAAAACATGTATTGGATTAGCTTTAAAAACTTCAGGACCAATTGTGGTTACTGAGGATAACCAAATAATCAAGGATTTATTTATTACTGCTACGTCTAGTGACGCTGTAGCCATAACTGGATTTTCTGGTGTTACAATTTCAAATTGTATCATAGCATATACTGGGGCCAATATGGGGATTAAATTTTCTAATGCAGATAATTTGACCATAGAAAATTGCTCAATTAAGTATATCAATGCTCCAGCAAAGGGACCATTGCCCGATGCAGAAAGAAATTGTATAGATGGATTTAATTCTAAAGATTTAATTATAAATCAAGTGCGGGTTGAAGATGGTTCTACTGGAGTTCGGATGAACCAATGTGATAATTCTAAAATTACTTTTTTAGAAGGGTACAATATGAGAGGTCCTTATCCTAGAGGTCAGCTTGTTCAGTATGATAAATGTGACGGAGGTTTATTAGAAAACTTTTCGGTTATCAACGACAGAGAAATAGCTTGGACAGAGGATAATATTAGTATTTATAAAAGCGGTGGACAAGAAATTAAAAAAGGACTAATTATAGGGAATAATAGCCCATATGGTGTTGGTATCTTATTTGAAGATCAAAGTGATCCACAGGCTAGAGGTGGACTCGGTGGCTTGGTAGAAGATGTTGATTTGTTGCAAATGGGTAACGGGGCGGTCTCGTCGGTAGACGGCTCAGGTAATGCCATATTTAGGAGAGTACGAGTAAAGAATAATATTTGTGGAGATTTAGGACAAAATCGAGGGCTGCCATTGTCTAATTCCTTGGTTTTTTCTGGTTTTGGAACAGAACCTGCATTAGGGGGGAATCAAATTTTAGAAGCTGTAGTTTTTAATATGTGCAACCCTAATAATATTGTTTATCCTATGGATAAATTTGACATAATTGATTACACGGTAGATACAGATTTTATGGAACGAGAGGCAATTATGCTTAATTTTTGTGATTTTAATTAAATGTAAATAATGCTTACAATACAATCTCCTGTAGTTTCGTCAAAATGGCTGTATGCACATTTAAACGATCCTAATTTGATAATTTTACACGCAAGCATTTCAAGTCCAGTATCGGAAGCTCTTTCAGAAAATAGGAACATTAGCATTGAAGGTGCGCGTTATTTTGATTTAAAAACTAATTTTTCGGAAAAGGAAAGTCTTTATCCTACTATGGTGCCAAGTCCAGAGCAGTTTCAGAAAGAGTGTCAAAAACTAGGAATTGATCAAGATAGTATACTGGTGGTGTACGATGCTTTAGGAATTTACTGGAGCCCTAGAGTTTGGTGGCTATTTAGAGCTATGGGACATCTTAATATTGCCGTTTTAGACGGTGGTTTACCAGAATGGATTCATCATAATTTACCTTCTGAAGAAAATAGGGGAGAAACGTACGTAAAAGGAAACTTTATAGCGTCTTTCAATAACGGAGCGGTTGTTAGTTTTAATGATGTTTTTGAAAATAGGATATCAGAATTAGCTTTACTTATTGATGCGCGATCGCAAGATAGATTCAAAGGAACAGCGGCGGAACCTAGAAAAGGCTTGAGAAGTGGGAGTATTCCTAAATCCATAAATATCCCGTACACTGAAGTGTTGCGAGGTGGTAAATTCAAATCTAAGGGAGAATTAGCTGTAGTTTTTAATAGGCTAAAGAATGAATGCAAACCATTTATATTTAGTTGTGGTTCGGGAGTAACAGCATGTATACTATTGTTAGCGAGTGAACTAGTGGGAATTCAAAATAAAAAATCTGTCTATGATGGCTCATGGACAGAGTGGGCGCAAAGAGTATTGTAAATTTTATTTTCCTTCGGTATACGTTTTCCAGTCTTTTTCCTTGTGAATATTGTCTCCAAAGTATTTCGCTATTTGTAAAAATGCATCAGGTTTTTGATATCCGGGAATAGGAGAAAGCATATTCATTTTTTCATCTAAAAATATCGTAGTAGGATAGCTTAGTTTTCCTTGCATTAATGCAGCCGCAAATTCGTGGTATCCATTTCTTCCAGATGGAATAAATTTAAAAGTTTTTCCTTTGAATTCAATAGGTTCTTTGCCTTCTCCATCTAGTTTTACCATATAGAAATTCTTTTCCATATAGGCTGCAACAGTAGCATCCTGAAAAGTGTCCTTATCCATTTTTTTGCACCAGCCGCACCAATCCGTATATACATCGATAAATATTTTCTTCGGATTTTTATCTGTTTCGGCTAGTTTGGCAGCTTCTTCCCAAGTTAGCCAAGTAACTTCTTGAGCATTTGTAGTAAACACATTAAGCATACTAATTATAAAAACGGAGTAAAAGAATGATTTCATTTTGTACTATTTTGATTGTTTAGTCTCTAAACCTATTCAAAAATAACGTTTTAATTACTATTTTATTTTCAGGAACCATAAAACATAAAAAAATCCTGCAAGGCAGGATTTTTTTTAGTGTCTAATACTGTAAAGTTTTATTTAGCGGTAGCCTTCTCTTTTTTAGAAAAAAGGTTTTTTACGTCTACTTGATTTTTTATAATGTCATCTAATGTTTCGCGCTCTCTAATTAAAACAGCTTCTCCTTTGTGCCATAATACTTCGGCAGGTCTAAATCTGCTATTATAGTTACTCGCCATGGTAAAGCAATAAGCGCCAGCATTTTTAAACGTAAGAATATCACCTTCAGATATTTCAGTAATTCTACGGTTGCTAGCAAAAGTATCTGTTTCGCAAATATAGCCTACTACAGAATAGTAACGTTCTCTACCTTCTGGGTTTGAGATATTCTCTATTTGATGGTAAGATCCATAAAGCATAGGGCGTATCAAGTGATTAAAACCAGAATCAATACTAGCAAAAACTGTAGATGTTGTTTGTTTAACAACATTTACTTTTGCAAGAAATTGGCCCGCTTCGCTTACTAGAAATTTACCTGGCTCAAAAGCTAGGGTTAATTCTTTCCCGTATTCTTTACAGAAAGCATTGAACTTTTCAGTTAGTTTACTTCCTAATTCTTCTATGTTTGTTTCAATATCTCCTTCTTTATAAGGTACTTTAAAACCACTTCCAAAATCAATAAAGTCTAATTCCTTGAAGTTTTTAGCAGTTTCAAACAATATTTCAGAAGCATAAAGGAATACATCAATATCTAAAATGTCACTTCCAGTATGCATATGAATACCGTTGATATGCATTTGAGTAAGTTCTACAATACGTAATAAATGAGGTATTTGATGTATGCTTATTCCAAATTTAGAATCAATATGACCTACAGAAATGTTAGAGTTTCCTCCAGCCATAACATGAGGGTTAATGCGGATACAAACCGGAACTTTAGGAAACTTACTTCCAAATTGTTCTAATATAGATAGGTTGTCAATATTGATGCGTACACCTAATTTAGCAGCTTCCTCAATTTCTTCTAAAGAAACTCCATTAGGGGTAAAGATGATGTTTTCGGGTTTGAAACCAGCAAGAAGACCTAATTGTACTTCTTGAATAGAAACAGTATCTAAGCCACTACCAAGGCTATTCATTAGTTTTAATATGGTAATATTGGATAGCGCTTTAGCGGCGTAATTTAATTTTAATTTTTTAACTCCACTAAAGGCGTTAGTAAGCCTGTTGAACTGAGCTATTATTTTTTCAGAATCATACACATAAACCGGATCTCCGTAGGTTTTTGCTATGTTCAATAAATCGTGATTCGTCATTGCAATATAATTTTGAAGCAAATCTATACTTCTTCTTGGTTTTGAACAAAATAAAACATCAAAAAACCAAAATACAACAAATTGTTTTATTTAAAACAAATAAAGCCCGTTCGGCTGTCGTGCTGCTGGTATTTCTAGGTTTTTATGCCTTTTAGAGAGAATCAAGGGGCGCAAGGAATGGATTTTTTAGGTGAATAGAGCTAGAAATAGGCTATTTTTTGTGCCTATTTTAAAATTTAAGAGATAGCTTTCTAATTTCATTAGGGTAATTAGCAATGGTTTGCTATTTTTGTCATCATTAAATAAAGACACGATTTACTTATGAATCTTCACGAATATCAAGGAAAAGAAATTTTAGCAAGTTTTGGGGTACGTATCCAAAGAGGAATTGTAGCTCACAATGCAAAAGAAGCTGTAGATGCTGCAAAGCAATTAACAGCAGAAACAGGAACTGGATGGCACGTTATAAAAGCACAAGTTCACGCTGGTGGCCGCGGAAAAGGTGGTGGTGTTAAATTGGCTAAAAATTTAAAAGAAGTTGAAGAAATTGCAGGACAAATCATTGGAATGAATTTGATTACGCCTCAAACTTCTGCTGAAGGTAAAAAAGTTCATCAAGTATTGGTTGCTGAAGATGTTTATTACCCAGGTGCTAGTGAAACGAATGAGTTTTACATGTCTGTGTTATTAAACCGTGGTACTGGTAGAAATATGATTATGTATTCTACAGAAGGTGGTATGGATATCGAAGAGGTGGCCGAAAGTACGCCACATTTAATTTTTACAGAAGAAATTGATCCTGCAACAGGGTTATTACCTTTTCAAGCACGTAAGATTGCCTTTAACTTAGGTTTGTCCGGTACTGCTTTTAAAGAAATGACAAAGTTCGTAGCGTCTTTATATAAAGCATATGTTGAAAGTGATTCAAGTATGTTTGAAATCAACCCAGTTTTAAAAACTTCGGATGATAAAATCATGGCTGTAGATGCTAAAGTATCGATAGATGATAACGCATTATACAGAAGAAAGCAATATGCAGAAATGCGTGACCTTCGTGAAGAGAATGCTATTGAAGTTGAAGCAGGTGCTTTAGGTTTAAATTATGTAGATCTTGAAGGTAATGTTGGATGTATGGTTAACGGTGCTGGTTTAGCAATGGCAACTATGGATTTAATTAAGCAAGCAGGTGGTGAGCCAGCTAACTTTTTAGATGTTGGTGGTACTGCTGATGCCGCTCGTGTTGAGGCTGCTTTCAAGATTATCTTAAAAGATCCTGCAGTTAAAGCGATATTGATTAACATTTTTGGTGGTATCGTTCGTTGTGATCGTGTTGCTCAAGGTGTCATTGATGCTTATAAAAACATGGGAACTATAAACGTGCCAATCATTGTTCGTTTACAAGGAACAAATGCTGATTTAGCAAAAGAATTGATCGATAATTCTGGTTTAGATGTACAGTCTGCTGTACAATTCCAAGAAGCTGCAGACAAAGTTAAAGCAGTTTTGAGTTAATATAAAAGTACTCAAAAAATATATTTCCAAAATGGGCAATGTTATCTTAACATTGCCCATTTTTTTTGTTTTCAATAGAAGTAGGTAATAGTTGAAAATAGTGTAAGGATTTCAGGAGATGTTTTAAGAATCCTATAGGTTAAAAAGCAAATTGTTAATTTTTTAATAAGTAAGAATAATCTTTCTTTTTTTGCTGCAATTTTAACCTAGTGTTAAATGCTTTAACGATGCGTTAAGTCTGCCTTTAGACTTGTATTTTGAAGCTTATAAGTTTTAATTTTGACGTGAGATTAGGAAACGCATCATGAAGTTAAGGATGTGTTAAAGTGAAATTCGAGTGTAACATAATAGTTTGTGAGGCGTCTTTCTAATATCATCAATTAATCAGTTATCAATCTTAAAACAAATTATCATGAGAAAATTAAGTTTAGTATTCGTAAGTACATTATTACTATTATCAGGTTCAGTTCTAGCAAATGACAAAAAGAAATCTGACGAACCTGCAAAAAAATTATCAACTCAAATTGCTACATTATTAAGCAATAGTTCTTTAATCGTTGAAGACGACTTAACAGCTAATGTTCTTTTTACTTTAAATGAGGACAGAGAAATTGTAGTATTATCTGTTACTACAAATAGTGAAATAGTAGAGCAGTTTGTAAAATCAAAATTGAATTACCAAAAAGTAAGTCTAGAAGATTACCGTGAAGGAAGAACTTATACTGTTCCAGTAAGAATTACGGAGTAAGTATTTTTATTTATGTTGATCACAAAAAAAATCCTGAGTTAACTCAGGATTTTTTTTTGTTTTTATAATTTCCGTGGATAACGTTTTTATCTACTTTCTTCTCTTGTTTTGCTTTAAAGTCAGGATCGTATCCTTTTTTTGTTTGTGGGCCTTTTTTAATCGCAGCTAATTCAGCTTTTGGATTTTTTGGATTCTCTTTGGTTCCTCTAAAGTGAATTACTAGGGCGTTTAGAAAGTTACGCAGTATTTGATCACCACATTCCATGTAGTTTGGATGGTCTTCCTTTCTGAAAAATGCGCCAAGCTCTGCTTTAGAGATCTTAAAATCTACAAGTTTTAAAATGTCTACAATTTCATCATCCCTCAACATTAGTGCTACTCTTAGCTTCTTAAGAATATCATTATTAGTCATATAATCTAATTTTGCTGCAAGGTACTATTTTATACTAAAGTTCTTGATTTTTTCTATTTGTTTCCTATAATCAGCTATGTATTAATGAAGCATGCTGCCATGTTTCTAGTCTAATAACCCTAAATAGCGTCATTTTGTCATTATTAAACATCTATTTGATGACAAAATGACGCTGTTTGTGTCTTGGTATGTATTTTGTCTATTGAATACCAAAGAACAAATATTTCTAATTAAAAAAATATAGTTATGAGTACAGTAAATAAGAATGTAGTATCTATTCCGGCATTAATGAATGAATTGTTCAAACCAGATTGGTTTGGTGGCGCCGAAGTATTAAATAGTAAAGTTCCTGCGGTGAATATAAAAGAGGATGATATTTCTTTTGTATTAGAATTGGTGGCTCCAGGAAGAAAAAAAGAGGACTTCAAAATTGAAATCGATAATGATTTATTAAGTGTTTCATTTGAGTCTAAGAAAGAAGTTGCTGAGGACAAGGAAGTAGAAAAAGTAAAATATACTAGAAAAGAGTATTCTTTTTCATCTTTTAAAAGAGCCTTTACCTTACCAGAATCGGTAAATAAGGAAGCTATTAATGCAAGTTATGAAAACGGAATTTTAAGTTTTAATCTTCCTAAAAAGGAAGAAGCATTACCAAAGCCAAAGCGATTAATAGAATTGGCGTAATGTAGTATGAAATTGTGTTAACCGAGAGGTTCTCATGATGGTTGGTTTAAGTTGGTTAGTTAAAAGCGCCTCGGAATGCTACCGAGGCGCTTTTTTTATTCTTGCTTTTGAAGCATTTTTATCTCATCACGTAATTTGGCTGCTTGCATAAAGTCCAACTCCTTCGCAGCTTTTTCCATATCTTTTCGTTTTTCACGAATCATTTTTTCAATTTGTTCTTTTGTCAAGTAGTCCATATCCGGTTCTGCCGCTCTAGCTACTTCTTTTTCAAAATGGTAGGTAGATACAGAATTCTTAGCTAACACGCTATCTAGGCTTTTATTTAGCGCTTTTGGCACCATATTATGTTTGGTGTTGTACGCAATTTGTTTTTCTCTTCGGTAGTTGGTGTCATCAATTGTTTGTTTCATGCTAGCCGTAATTTTATCAGCATACATGATAGCTTTTCCATTAAGGTTTCTAGCGGCTCTGCCCACGGTTTGTGTTAAGGAGCGATTACTCCGTAAGAATCCTTCTTTATCGGCATCTAGGATGGCTACAAGAGAGACCTCAGGTAAATCTAGTCCTTCACGTAGTAGGTTTACCCCAATCAAGACATCAAAAATACCCTTTCTTAAATTTTGCATGATTTCTACACGCTCTAGGGTATCCACGTCACTATGAATATACCGACAGCGAACATTAATACGATCTAGGTATTTTGCTAATTCCTCTGCCATACGTTTGGTAAGGGTAGTTACCAGTGTACGTTCGTCTTTTTCATTCCGTTGTTGAATTTCCTCTACCAAATCATCAATTTGATTTAAGCTAGGTCTCACCTCTATAATCGGATCTAAAAGACCCGTAGGCCTAATGATCTGTTCTACAAAAACACCATCACTTAGTTGTAATTCATAATCAGCAGGAGTAGCACTCACATAAATTACTTGATTTTGCAAGGCTTCAAATTCCTCAAACTTAAGCGGCCTATTATCCATTGCAGCAGGCAGTCTAAACCCATATTCTACTAAATTTTCTTTTCGGGAACGGTCACCACCATACATGGCATGTACTTGGGAGATCGTAACGTGACTTTCATCGACCACCATTAAATAATCATCAGGAAAATAATCCAATAGGCAGAAGGGCCTAGTTCCGGGTTCTCTACCATCTAAATAACGCGAGTAGTTTTCAATACCAGAACAGTATCCTAATTCACGAATCATTTCCAAATCAAAATTGGTACGTTCTTCTAGTCTTTTAGCTTCTAAAGGCTTACCAACTTCTTTGAAAAAATCAATCTGTTTTACCAAATCATCCTGAATTTGATGAATTGCATTTTGTAAAATATCAGGAGAGGTTACAAACATGTTGGCAGGGTAGATATTCAGGTTTTCGTAAGTATCTAGCTTTGTGTTTTTCAAAGGATCAAAGGCTTCAATCTCTTCAATTTCATCGCCAAAAAAATGAATACGAAATGCATGATCTGCATAACTCGGGAAAACATCTACAACATCTCCTTTCACCCTGAAATTTCCATTCCTAAAATCTGCCGTAGTTCTAGAATATAAACTTTGTACTAATTGATGAAGGAATTTTGTTCTCGAAATTACCTGATCTTTATGAACAGAAATAACATTTTTTTGAAATTCTACAGGGTTTCCAATACCATATAAACAAGAAACTGATGCTACAACAATAACATCCCGCCTTCCTGATAATAGGGAAGACGTGGTACTCAATCGAAGTTTTTCTATGTCTTCATTGATAGATAAATCCTTTTCAATATAAAGGCCAGAAGTAGGGATATAGGCTTCTGGTTGGTAGTAATCATAGTAGGATACAAAATATTCCACCGCATTATCTGGAAAAAACTGCTTAAATTCTGAATATAATTGAGCCGCTAATGTCTTATTGTGTGCTAAAACTAATGTAGGTTTTTGTACCTCTTCAATTACATTAGCTACTGTAAATGTTTTTCCAGAACCTGTAACACCTAGTAGGGTTTGGTATTTTTCTCCAGTATCTAAACCTTCAACCAATTCTTTAATGGCATTGGGTTGATCTCCTGTGGGTTTAAATTCTGATACGACCTTAAATTTCATCCTATAAAATTACGAAAGGAAGGGGTAATAAATAAACGCAGTTGCGCTTATTTTTAACCCTATTTATCTTTTTAGGGCAAAGTGTCCCGTGAAAACTCTACCGTCTTCAAGATTTACTTTAAACCAATAGTCAGATGCCGGAACATTTATACCATTGGTAGTGCCATTCCAACCTTTGCTTTCTGGTATGATACGGGTTATTAAAGTTCCAAATCTATCAAAAATCGAGATCTCACTATCGGCCTGATACATTTCATTAACCCCTATCAATTGCCAATAATCATTAGTGCCATCGCCATTAGGAGAGAAAAATTTTGGGTAACCAATAATAGCTATTTCATCTTCCGTTATACCGCAGCCTTTTTTATCTTGCACGTAAACAGTAGCAAAGCCAGGTTCCAAATTTGAAAAATTTGAACTGGATTGGTAGTCAATTCCGTCTAAAGAATATTCGTAGTCCCCGTCACCGGTAACTAGGATTTCTATAGTATTGTTATCCGAAATATCCTTTATAATAATATTTTCAATTTGTGCTCTGTTAGAGGGGTAGACGGTAAAATCAACACTATTCGTACAAATTAGAGTTTCACTTAGCGTACTATAGTCATAACCGAGTGTTAATTTATAATTTCCAAGTTCAGAGATGGCTATCGTAGGTGTATTACCAATAATGGTTTCAGAATTGTTCGTTGTAATTCTCCATTCGTAGGAATCATAACCGCTTGGAGCAACTAAGTCTAGGTATTCTCCGTCGGTACAGACATAATGTTCTTCGGGAAAGGTAAACGAGGGTGCTGCATTTACAATAAGTGCTATGCTTTCTACACCTTGGCATTCATTGTCTTTTTCAAGACGCACATATAAATTGATGGATGGCGTAGTAAAGGCTCCAGAAATTTCATTTTGCTCTAAAGAAGCATCTTCCAGGCTTAAGTAGAACGTAGCATTAATAGCGGGGTAACTACTCTGTTTAATTTGTTCCAGATCAAAAACTCCTTCTATTTCTGCAGTGTCTAAATTGCTTTGGCACGTGTAAAACGGACTCTCGTTATTCGTGTTTATGGTTGTAGCTTGTACCGTAATCTCAAGGGTGCCTTTAGAAGAACATCCAAATTCATTCGTAGCCGTATAATATATTATTTGATTAAAGGGTGTTGTATTTCGATACCCAATAGGGTTTGAAATAGGTTGGTTGTTGGTGCGTGCAATGGTACTTTCGAAAAACAAAAAATCATAATCCTCAGGATAGTTTTTTAAAAGGTAGGCTTGCTCTAAATTAAGCGATGTGATGCCATCTGTGGTGCTATCTTCATCAATATCACATTGAATAATTTGTAGATTTTCTATTATCGGTACTGGATTTATAACAATGGTAGATTCTCCGATAATAGGGCATTCTTTAGGGTCTGCTAATGTTATTTTTAATTTGTATTTCCCAGCATCTTCTAATGACGCATTTGATATTTCTAAATAATAGTTGTTTGGGTTTATTAAAGGTATACCATCTTTTTCCCATTCATACCTAGCTCCTGAATATTCATCAACTTCAAGAATAAACGATTCTTTTTCGCAAATGGTTAAGGTAGTGCTGGTGCTCCCGTCCGAGTTTTTAATCAAATCAATCTTATTGAAAAAAGATTGAATAAATGGAGGTAGTCCTTGCATTGCTGTTTTTCCATTTAAAGAAACAGCATTCTGTACATAGTTGGCCGCCAATCCTTTAACACTAGGGTTGTTAATAACACTTAAATAGGCGGTTCCTTCAAAATAATTTTTTGGAGTTGTACGGTATATTTTTCCATTTTCTGCCATTTGTAAGGCACCTCTAAATGCCGCTCTCTCATCTATAACTACAGCTGAAGTTGAAATGTTTGAAGCAAAAAGGTCATACTGAATTAATGAAGCATTGCTTATTTCTTCATCATTAAACGTATGTACATACAAATAGTGTCCTTCCGTTGAAAATTCTACACCGTAGGGAATTGTATTGGAAGAAGGGATGGTTAGTTGTAATTGATTGCTAAGAATCCCCGTTTTTGGGTCAAAGTCATAAACAAACAATCCGTCATAAGCATTTGCACTTACCATTTTTGTACCATCAGAGGATAGCTTTAAATAGCCCCTTGGATCACTAATTAGTAGGTCAGGGAAAGTGTTTTTTACCGCATTCATATTTATTCCTGCAGCACTTACTTCATAACAATGATAGGTGTTAAAAAAGCCAACTGCACCGGCTTCGGAAGCCAAAGTAATTACCCAAATAGATTGTTCAAAGCAGTCTTTAATGACACCTGCAATTTTTTCAGAACTATCATTAAGAAGTTTTTTGTTTTTCTCTGTGATGGCCCCATTACCACCATTTTGTGAAATATCTAATACGGAATAATTGAGTCCAAAATCTGGATCACCTTCTACCACAGAAGTATCCACAGTAAAAATATAATAAATGTTTGGGTCTTCTGGTTTGGGTACAATAATGGCCGACTGTGTGCTAGAAGGGTCTCCCCATAAGCCGGTTCCATTTTGAACTATTTGATGATTCTTATTATACACTGTAATACCATCCGTGTAGGCTAACAAATTTCCGCTAGCATCCGATATAGAAGTACAGCCTTCAAGAGTATTTAATTTACCATCTGTTAATGCTGTTACAGAGCCGTTATCATTAAACTCTATACCAGCACCATAACCAAAGTACCAGTTCGAAGTTTCTCTTTGTGCAGCGGCTTGCAAAAAGCTAAAGATGGATAAAAAAAGAATAAGATATTGTTTTTTCATCTGCTATTATTTTTATCATTCAGATGAAATAGATAAAGTAACTAATACTGCCATTGGTAGTGTTAGTTACTTCATAATTCATTTTCAGTGCGTTTCTCAGACGCTACAAGATACTACAAATCTCTTTTCTTTAATAATGCGTAGGATAAATAGATGAAAATTGCGGTCCAGACTAAGACAATTAAGATATTATACCAATGCACGGCATAATCTATTGATAAATTAGCCCCTAATTGTGTGCTTAATGATTTTACCGCTTTAAATTTTGTAATGGGCTCAACGATTAAGTTTGACATTGCTTCTAAAGGCATAAAATGCATAACTTTTTCTGATCCTTCTTTTCCAAAAAGCCACCATGCAAAAAATCGGATAATTAAGTTTTCAAAAATTCCCCACCATAGAATTAAAAATCCAAGAGCGAATGCTGATCTTTTTACCAATAAACCGAGAAATAAGCACATACTAAAAAAGCCAACGAGCTTTACAAAGTAGCCTAAAAAATAGCTTAAATCCGAGAAAATGATACTAATTTCAGTAAAATCAGAATAAAGCAACCCTAATACAAGAGAGACAAGAAAAACGAAAATTGTAGATAAGATAGAAAAGCTAATTACCATTAAGAATTTGCTCATAAGAAATTCTTTTTTAGACAAGCCATCAATTAAATTTTGTTTAATTGTTTTGTTACTGTATTCATTGGCAGTCATAGAAACAATTACTATAGCAAAAAATAATTTTAACCAAGATGCTATCCACGTATTTAAATGCCAGATGTAGGGAAAATTAAAAATACCTTGATCGGCAATATTAAAAACTATTGGAGGTCTATCTATGCGAATCATAGCAATTAGTGCCATACATAAAATTAGTGTGAAATAGGCAAATATTAAAAATTTACTAGCTCTATTATTCCAAAGTTTTATAAATTCTATTTGTAATAAACGTATCATTTTTTAAAAGTTTTTTGTTGATTTGGAATAATTAGTTTTTCGCATTTTTAGTCAGTGTTAAAAACTGCTCTTCGAGACTTTCTTTACGTTTGGATAAGTGAGAAAGGATAATGCCTTTTTCGAATAGCGTTTTATTTAAGTCCTCTGCAGATAGATCTTCCTTGGGGTAAGCGGTAATTAAACCATCTTCATTTTTTATACTACTGAATCTTGCATCCTTTTCTAAATACGTTATAAGGTTTTGTTCTTGCGATGTTTTAAGTTCAAAAAACCCGAAACTAGCTAGCATTTGATCAACACTTCCAGCATATAATTTCACTCCTTTTTGAAGGATGACTACATGACTACACACTTTCTCGACCTCATCAAGAAGGTGCGATGCTAATAAAATAGTAGTTCCTTGTGAGGCTATTTTTTTTATAATTTCTCTAATTTGATGTATTCCTTGCGGATCTAAGCCGTTGGTAGGTTCATCTAAAATTAGTATTTCAGGATCATTAAGTAGGGCAGAAGCTATGGCTAAACGTTGCTTCATTCCTAAAGAATAAGTTTTAAACTTACTGTCTTTACGGTCTAGGAGTCCGACTAATTCAAGTTTTTCTGCAATTTTAGCTGTCGGCACTTCTTTAATCTTGCAGACCAATTTTAAGTTTTGGATTGCCGTCATGTACGGATAAAAATTTGGTCGCTCTATAATAGCACCCACCTTTTTTAAAGCATCATGCGTTGTTGTTGCTCCATTAAACCAGCTAAACTCTCCTGCTGTTCTGTTTACCACGTTTAGCACGATTCCTAGTGTGGTAGACTTACCACTACCATTGGGTCCTAAAATGCCATATACATTTCCTTTTTCTATGGTGAATGATAAATTATTGACGGCGACAAGGGGCCCAAATTTTTTTGTAAGATTGGAGACAGTAAGGATGGTGTTCAAAATTGATTTATTTAAGGTTGTGTATGTTTGACGAATTAGAAGACTAATTGTTACAGCAATTTTTAAATAAACAAATTAGAAAGAGTAATAAGCTAATTTTTATTGACGCGATAGGTGATTCTCCGGTTCGTAATAATCGTTTTAACTTTTACAGACAGCAACGCATTTGTGCTTGTTGGTTCGTCACAAATATAATTGGCGTTGGTTAGCATAACGCGATACAAAAATCCATTCTTAGTGAGATCTGTATGTAAGACGCTAAGGCTACTTGTTTGTGCGCCAAAATAGTCCGTTCCATTTGTTATATTGGAGAATGTACTCCCCGAATCTGTGCTCACTTGCCACTGATAAGTACTGACATTTGTTGCGGTAGTGTTGAAGGTAGCATTAGCGCCAACAAAAACGGTTTGATTAATGGGCTGAACGTTAATAATAGGTGCTGCGCTAGCCTCTTGAAATTCATAGATTCCGTTTGTATTTGTATCGGCAGGAAGGGTATAAGCCGCAGCAATTACAGTACCATTAGAATTTACAGCGGGAGTTCCAGAACCATATTGCCCCCCATCGCCACCATCGGCATTTGCATTGTTATAGGCTTCATTGGCATCTGAACATCCATCACCATCACTATCTAAATCTACTCTGTCAAAAATGCCGTCACCATCAGAATCGGCACAGGCATTACTAGGAATTAGGCTTATATTGTCTAAAAAGAATTCGTCATGCGGCTGCGCTGTAGAAACCCCTTCAAATCGTAATTGGGTAGAATTAGAAGTGGCTGTAAAAGGAATAGAAAGTACAGCGGTATTTGATAAATTACCTCCGCCAGTATGCGCAGTGTCACCACCATTTTCAATACTCATTTGATCGGATAATTTTGAGTACACTAATACACCTCCTAAATACACCCGTAACGTAGACGAATTTAGATAGGTTGATACCGTACCTACTTCAAAAGAAAGTATATATGCTGTTCCTGATACTACCGTTAAATTTTGATATAGCGGTTTTGTTCCGGTGTTATATTCTTCATAAAATGCAAATAGGCCAGGATTCGGTTCTTGCCAATTACTTCCGTCAGGAGTCCACCCGTTATAATACCAAGAAGAAAAATCTCCGTTAAAAACAACATTAGTTCCTCCTGCCGAGGCACATTCTAGAGTATCTAAAATTCCATCATTATCATCATCCAGGTCATCGCTATCGTTAACGCCATCCAAATCAGTGTCATTATGCACGGTAACTGTAGCTGTGGGGCTATCGGCGGAATAATTTCTGTCGTTTTGATTTTGAGTATGGGTTGCCGTATTGGTAACCGTTTCTGATTCTACATTGCTTGGTAATTCGTTGGCCGTAGCTACAATAATAATAGACTCTAGACTTCCAGCATTTAAAGTGCCTAAATTCCAGTTAGGATTTGCCCAACTCCCAACTGTGGGGTTTGCAGAAACTAAAGTGAAGCCAGAAGGCATAATGTCGGTAACTACAATATTTGTTACGGGGTCTTTACCAAAGCTTTCTATGGTTATTTTAAAGGTGACAGATTCTCCTTCAAGTACTTCAGACTTGTCTGCAGTTTTTTTAATTACGATATCTGGATCGCAGTAATAGGCAGATAAAGGTTGTGAATCATAGGTACATGTTCCTTTTCTAACTTTTACATAATAATCACCTGCTGTAGTAGGAGTATAGGAAGAAAATATGGCTCCAGGAATAAGCGTACCATCTCCATACCATTGGTATGAATCATAAGTTCCGGAAGTTATTTGAATGTCAGAGTCAGGTAAGCATCCTCCACCCGTAACGACTAAACCTACCTCTGGGACCGTATCAAAACCAGAGAAGTACCCTGCAATTCCCCGATTGGCATTTACTCCAAAAAAACCAACGGCTATGGGTCCAGAAGATTGCACTTTTACATTTCCTGTTAAATTGGCCAAGTAAAATGTTTTCCAGTCACTAGATCCTGTAACGGCTAATGGAGCAGGTAGTGTTACCGTACCTGATCCGTCTGTTACTGTAATATTATTATTCGGGGTAGTGGTAGAAGCAATTATCGTAATACCTCCTGTCAAGGTAGTTCCTGCCGCATTGGTAATGTCCGGAATGTTATCCATATTATCGGGTAACAAACAGTTTACGGGGGCAACAAAGTTTAATCCTATTGTTTGTACGCCAGAACTACCTGCTAAGTTTTGATATGCATAGGCATCTTTTGAAGTAGTTACCAACATATTGGCGCCAGGAGTACCACTCGAATAATTGGAGCCAGGGACGATAAAATAATCCCCATTGTTGATAGTTGCTATGGGAGTAGTGGCTCCATTTACGAAGATTTCCGTATTATTTTGTGTTCCAATTAGTATAGGAAACTCGGTATCATCACGGCCATTTCCTCGAATAAAAACATATTCCTTACCTAATTTATTTTCAGGAACTGGCTGATCTATACCTGCGTCACGGCTACTGCTAGAAGATGCGACTACACCATAGTTTAGCCCGCCATTACTGATCGCAATATTTTTTGTGGATGCAATAGAGGCGCCCAACCAGCCATCAATATTTGCTGAGGTTTGATTGGTATAGGCTTCTAGGACAAAGGATTGATTTTTATTTAATATTATTTGTAGGGTATTACTGGTAATACCACCACGATTATTTTGTAATCTAAATTCACAATTAGGATCATACCCTGTAATATCTACGACCGTGTTATCTTCTGTGGCCATAATCCCTAAAGACGTGGTTATTTCACTCGTAGTAGCGTAATTAGGAGCACCTCCCCATTTAAATTTTGTTCCTAGCGCCTGCCTCCCTTTGGAGGTAAGGGATGTGGCTTGCGCTGACGAGGTACCTCTATAGTTTACATAGAATTTTTGACCTCCAAGCGATTCAAACCGGAGTCCGCTACTGCCAATTACGACTCCAGTATTGTCATTTTTCACCATGGTAATATCATTATCACCATCAGGTAAAATATACACACCAGGGTTAATATTTGAAATAGAAAAGCTTGCAGCGGGAGTAGCAGCAGTACCTATGTAGGCATTTACGGTAAATGTCGTTGTTTCTGGGGTTGATAGATAAATGACTTGATCTTTGACAGCAGAATTGTTACTTCCTTGTTTCAATGGAGGTAAGTAGTGCAAGTCACTTAATTGTGCATACCCAAATTTGGAGCACCCTATACAGATAAAAATTAGTATGCAAAGATGTTTCATCAGTGTGTTGGGTACTGCCGTAGGTATACCCTGCTATTATCTGCACAAATTAAAGGTAATTGATCAACCTATTTAATTCTTTGTTGTGAAAGAATCAATTCCTGTTGCATAGCCTCAAATATGAAACATTTTTTTTGAGCTAAATAAATTGAACCTTCAAAATGGTTGTGTGAGGACGGGCTTCATTAAAAATGAAGTATGCTCTTTTAAACTTAATTTCTATTGACTCGATAGGTGATTTTTCTATTGGTAATAACGGTTGTAGGGACAGTTTTGTTAACAGTTACTGTTGCAGAAGGATCATCTGTGGTTGTGTTCGAATCGGTTTGATCTTGACTATTGGAAACAGTATTCGTATAGTCTACTGTTGATACGTAAACATTCTCTAGTCCAGCTTTGGTTACAAGGGTTAAGGTTTCTAAATCTCCAGAATCCATACTGCCTACATTCCAATTAGGATAGGTGAATGATCCTTTTGATACGGAGGAAGAAATTAATTCTAGGCCCGAAGGTAATACATCGGTCAACACTAAATTGGTAACAGAATCTATTCCTAAAGTTTCAACAGTAATGGTAAAAGTTACGGTATCACCGTCATACACTACATTTTGATCGGCATCTTTATTAAGAACGATATCAGGATTGCAATAATAAGCGGTTAAAGGTTGCGAATCATAAGTACAACCTCCTTTTGTCACACGTACATAATAATCTCCAGCACTGCTTGGAGTATATTTTGCACTATTAGCTCCTGCAATCAAAGATCCATTTTCATACCATTGATAATCATCAAAATTGGGGTCTACAACTTCTACTTCAGCTGTAGGTAAACAGCCGCCGCCGGTTACTTGTAAATCTACTTCAGGAACAGTATCAAACCCAGAAAAATATCCAGCAATACCTCTAGCGCCATTAAATCCTATAAAACCAACTGCAATTGGACCGGTAGATTCTACACTTACATCCCCTGTTAATCCGGGTACATAATATGTTTTCCATAAAGTAGTTCCTGCTACACTCGAAGGAGCGGGAAGCGCTACGGTACCAGAACCATCTGTTACGATGATATTGGCATCAGGAGTAGAGGTAGAGGCAATGATAGTTACTCCTCCAGAAAGTGTTGTTCCTGCCACATTAGTGATGTCAGGAATATTATCCATAACGTCTGGCAAAAGGCAATTAACGGGGGCAACAAAATTTAATCCTTGCGTATATACAGCACTAGAACCTGCTAAACATTGATATGCATAAGCATCTTTGGAAGTAGAGACAAACATATTGGCGCCGATACTGTTAGAGGAATAGTAAGTGCTAGGTATTTCAAAATAGTCACCATTATTCAGTGTCGCCAGTGCCGTGGTACTACCGTTTACATAAATTTCTGTATTATTTTGGGTCGCAATTATAATAGGGAATTCTGTGGCACCATTGGTTCCACCATTACCTCTTACAAAAACATACTCTTTACCTAATTTATTTTCAGGAACGGGTTGGTCTATTCCTGCATCCCGATTGCTAGAATTTGCTTGTCTTCCATAATTTAAGGATCCGTTGCTAATAACAATATTTTTATCGGCTACGATAGAAGCGCCGATCCACCCTTGGCTTTGTGCTACAGAAAATGTATTTCCCATATATGCCTCGAAAACAAATGATTGATTAGCGTTTAGAGTAATTTGATAAGAATCGGCGGTTATCCCTGACGCGTTGTTTCCTAATCTAAAAACACAATCAGGATCATATCCTGATAAGGTAATTAGGGTATTATTTTCGGTAGCCATGATACCCACGGTGTTCGATTTAGAAACGTGAGTACCTAGATTAGGAACTCCACCCCATTTAAAACGGGTTCCCATAGCAGCTCTACCCTTAGAGGTTAAGGAAGCAGCTTGTGAACCAGAGATTCCTCTGTAATTCACATAAAACTCTTCACCATTCGGAGCTTCAAACCTTAACCCACTGTTACTTAAGACAATTCCCGTATTGGCATTACTGACTAGAGATATATTGTTATCGCTATTACCAGGATTGTATACAGCCGGACTAGCCTTTGATAAAGAAAATGTAGTGATGGGAGTAGCACTAGTGCCTAAATATGCATTTACAGTAAAGGCTGTTGCTTCTGGAGTTGACAGGTAAAATGCTTGTTGTTGTATAGCTTGATTGTTACTTCCTTGTTTTAGAGGTGGTAAGTAATGTAAATCACTTAATTGTGCTTGTACAATAGAAGTACTAAGAACAAAAAAAGAACAAAATAGATATAAATACTTCATCGTTTTATTATGTGTTTTTTAGGAAAAACCTAAAAATCCATTCGAATAACTGCAAATTAATAAATCTTAGCGACTAAGTACAAGTCTTTGTTGTCAAAGACAGAAGAACTGTGGTAAGTTTTAACGCACTTTGGTGTTTGAACGTAAAATTATCAAGAAAAAGAAAAAATCCGAATAGGTAGCTAAAAGCTATTTATTCGGATTTTTGAATTAAATGTTTGGGTTATTATCGGTATAAGGTGAAGTGACCTACAAACTCTCTGTCATCATCAGCTCCGTTTAATTTAATGATATACCAGTAATCACCGGTAGGTAAATCAGTATTTTTATATAAGCCATCCCATCCAGTGGGGTTATCAATTAATCTATACACCTCTCTACCATAACGGTCATATATAGTAATATAGATATCTGGGAATTGGGTTATATTATCTGGGATCCATAAATCATTAGTACCATCTCCATCTGGTGTAAAGAAATTAGGTATTTCTATATCAATAAATTCAATATATATACTTGTAACAGACTCACATCCATTTTCATCGACCACACGAACTTCATAAGTATCTGTACGTCTAATATAGAAAGTGTTGTCATTACCATTATCAATACCATCAAAATAGTATGTATATTCTTCTTTTCCACCTGTGGCGATTGCTGTAATTTCATTGATGCCTCTTTGTTCAGCTACCAAAACTAGTGGTTCATAACCTTCAACTTCAAAGTTAAAAGTTCTAATACATCCGTTCGCATGCGCAATAGTGATGTAATGAGCACCCGGCGTCATATTTGTAAAGTTAGAATCCATAACAAAATCATTAGGATCTACGGAATCCAAGCCATACAAAACGTCGCCACTTACACTAGGATCTTCAAACACTATATCTAAGTTATTTTCAGGAACATCACCTGTACATACATAGATTACGGTCGCTGTAGCATTTAAATTTTCTCCAGCATCAACAATTACCGTCTGACTTGTAATACATCCATTAGCGTCTTTTACGTATACGGTATACGTATCTGCTGCCAAGTTTTGGTAGGCTACTAGTCCATCTACGAAATCAGCATCAGCATCAGAATTTAGACTGGTACTATATGGAGCTGTACCGCCATTGATGGTTAAATTAATAGTACCATCTTCATCACCAAAACAAATCTCTGGAGTAGTGCTGGATACAAATTCTAATAGGGTAGGCTCTGTGATGGTAACTTCTAGTTGTTCAAAACAACCATTTCTGTCTTGAGCAATTATGGTGTACATGCCAGGTGCTAAATCATTAAATTCATTTGTTTCATCAAACTTATTAAGGTTTGGTGAAATTGCATACTGGTAGGTACCTGAACCACCTGTCATATTCACAACAATACTTCCATCATTTTCTCCAAAACAGCTAATGTTCGTAATTTCTGGAGTTACCACTAGCGGTGTTGGCTCCGTAATTTGGATTACGGTAGATATTGTTTCACAATCACCGCTCTGAACATTCACATAATACGTACCCATTGGTAAATTTGCAAAAACTTCTGTTGATTGGTAAGGTCTTATTTCAGTAACCAAACCTGCATCAGCAAATAGTCCGTATTGATAGTTTCCTAATCCGCCATCTGCTCTAGCGCTTATAACAGCAGTATTTTCGCCATTACAATTAATTACTGCCGCTGAAGTATCTACTGCCACAGTTAGTGTTTCAATTGGGTCAATCACTACCGTATTTGAGACTGTTGAAATACAATTAAAACTATCTCTAATAAAGTACTTATACGTTCCTGCCGTACTATTTTGGAATAGATGCGTATCACTACCATTAATTTCATTCATGGTATTGAAATTCACACCATCGGTACTCCAAGTGTATGGTGCTGTCCCACCTGTTCCTGTTAATTGCAATTGTGCATCTACGGTACAACCTAATGGAGATACGGTTACTAAAGATCCGGCAGGTTCAAGTGGATCTACAATTTCTACAATTGATGATTCAAAAGTACAATTCATATCATCCAAAACACTAACGGTATAAAAACCAGCAGCAAGATTATTAAAAGTTGCAGCTACCTGACTAACAGAAGTACGTAATAAGGTAGTACCTGTTGCGTCATTATAGGTATTCAATCTATATCTGTAGTTAGCGCTTACATTTCTTGGTGTTAAAGTAAAGGTAACTGAAGCATCTGTATCTCCTTGACAAACTAAATTGGTATTGCTAATAGTTCCAGTAATAGCATCTGGTACAACCAGATCGAATGCATTTGCAAAAGGAATAGAACAACCAAGAGCATCTTCAACATTCACAGCATAATTACCTGCAGGTAAGTTCTGGAATAGATACGCATTTACATTCGTTGCAATTTCAACTGTAGTACTCGTATCTTCATTGATTAAGGTAATAGTATATGGAGCTAATCCTCCTGTTGGATCTACATTGGCAGTTCCTAGGTCATTGGTACATCCTACATCTTCCGTAACAATAGGAGCTAGGCTTATTGGAGCGCTTGGCGTAGCAATACTAAATATTCTATTCTGCGGGCAATTTGGTAATCCGTCTTGTATAACTTCAACTCTGTAATTTCCTGCGGCAACAAAAATAGCTGCTGTTGGTCCCGCATTTGGTGAATTATCGGTAAAGATAAATGCACCATCATCACTAGGGTCGTTTGGCGTACCATTTGTGTTGTAAATAGAATAGGTATAACTTCCAGTATACGTAGCATCACTCATGGTCAAACGGATACTACCATCATCACCAAAACAAATCACATCGGATAATTTTTCTACAGCAACACTAAAGGTGTTCGGTTCCGCTACCACATGTTGTGTTGTAATCACACATCCTGTAACGGTATTGGTGACTTGAATGGTGTGCGTTCCTGGTTGTAAATCTGAAAATAGATTCGATCCTTGTGTGGTTCCAGAAGGTAACAACCTAAAGCTATAGTCTCCAGGGTTTGTGGCGTAGGTAGAAAGACTACCTGTTACATTCACACTGATATCTTCACCTAGATTAGCACAACTAATAGCTTCTGTAACGGTTGTAGTGGCAGAAATCAATTGGTCATAAGGAAGAACTGTAACGGTCATCTCTGCATTACAACCTTTAGAATCAAACACACGGACAATAACGTCACCACCAGCAAAATCTGTATACGTATATGTGGTTGCTGTACCGTTTTGTAATAGAGTACCTGTGGCAACATCTTCAAATTCAAAACGAGCATAGGTGGTACTGCCCCCTAAGATACTTGAAGCATCTAATACGATAGTAGCATTAGTGGTCGTATTGTCTGTTGTACAGCCAAATCTATTTACTGTTGGTGCATCAAACGTAATGGTATTGGGTTCTCCAACAACAATAGTCGTTCTAGTAGTCATACATCCGTTAGGACCAGTTCCAGTTATTTCATACGTAGCTGCAGGGAGCCCTATAAATGTATTTGTAGCTGTGTCATAACTTCCATTGTTAGGCAGTATCGTGTAGCTTAAAGGATTATTACCATTGTTTACTTCTGCAATTGCAATAGTACCATCTGAAGCACCATTACAGGTAACATCTTTTGGGGTTGCTGTAAAGTCTGGTTGTATCGCTATTGGAACATTTACCGTAAATACTCTAAAACATTCTGGACTAGCAGTATTGGTATCATATACTCTTACAGTATAAGTATCTGCTACATTAATTAAGGCTGTTGCGGGTGTCGTAAATGCTGTTCTTGCTGTAAATACTCCACTAGCTGAATCTATAATTTCATATTCGTATGCACCAGATCCTGATGAAGCACTTATTAAAATTTCAGCATCATTTGTACAACCTAAGTTTTCTTCTAACGTAGCTGAAGCTTGTATGGTCGGGTATACTTCTACAGTATCTGAAGCTGTACAGCCATTACCGTCTTTTACAAAAACAGTATAGGTATTTACGGTCATATTTGTAAAGACTCCTGAGTTATCTACATAAGTAGCGCCTCCATCTATAGAATATAGCAACGTTGAAGAATCTCCTAAAGTGGTATTTATAGTAACTGTTGCTGAGGTGCTACAATTATCTACCGCTACACTGGTAATCGTTGGAGGTGCAGATAAGGCCATTGTGACAGTCCCTAAAGGATAAGAACAGCCATATTGGTCACTTACACTTACTGCATAATCTCCGGCAGCAGAACCTGCTGGTATCTCTAGAGGATTGTCTGTGGTACCCGTAGCAATTACTGTAGCGGAAGGATCTGTTACCGTGAAAGTGTAAGTACCTCCACCACCAGTGATAGCATCAACACGTATTAAGCCAGGATTTGCACAAGCAATATCTTCTAATTTTACTAGTGTAGCTGTTATTGGAGCTAACTCTTCTAATAATATATTTTCTGATGCGGATATACAGGTATCTGTACCACCATCTATTTCTGTTACAATGATAAAATATTCATCTGCTATTAAATCTGTAATAGATAAGTTATTGGTAAACGCTACAATAGTACCGGCCATACCTGGCGTAGTTCCATTTCCACTTGATCTAACGATAGTACCAGCTATATTATATAACTCCCATCTAAACTGCGTTCCGAATGGGGTTTGGTTGTCGGTAATTGTAAAGTCTATCGAAGCATTAGCTGCACTGTCACAAGAAGGAGTTGAGGTGTACTCAACTTGTAATGGAAGTGGATTGATGATATCATTAACATTTACATCACTCTGACGAACACATCCATTAAAATCACGCACATAAAAAACATATGTTCTACCAGGTGTTAAACCTGTCCATAAGTAATTACCATGACCTGCAGGAACTGTAACAGCGGTACCTGACGAATCATCAGTAGTACCACCAGCATACCAAGTACTTGTCGTAGGGTTAAAGTTTGAAGGATCATCCGAAATTGCATATTCATACCCAGGAGTACCTTCTGAACCTTGAACTTTTACTTGTAATTCATTACAATTAACCACTACTGCGTCTATCGTAATATCTAAATTGTCTAAAGGATAAGGAATTGTATATCTAGGGAAATCTGTTTGGCAAATTGTATTTCCGGAACCATCAACTGTTCTCATAGAAGGCTCAACATTATCACCTGATAAATATCCCGTTAATCTATCTGTAGTACCCGGTATCGTATTATCAGCTGTCCAGGTAAGACCACCATCTGCACTAAATTCTATAGTGCCTAGAGTACTAGGGTAGGCGTCAAATCTAAAACCAAAATCACTCATTAATCCGGTACAGGTACTTGGCGTAATTCCTATGATATCAGCCGTTAACTCGTCAGGATTAGCAATGTTTACATCCGGTACGGTTGCGACTAAACAGCCACTCGCATCTGTAATATTAATGGTATAATTTCCAGTTGCTAAATTGTAAAATGTTTTTGTATTACTGATCACGTTTGTATCTGTAGCATTTGATGCCCCAGCATTGTCCAGGTCTATTATTTCATAAGTATAGGGTGCCACACCAGAAGTTATTTCTACCGCTATTGTGCCTAAACCATTGTAACATTCAGGATCTGTTGGTGTTGCCGTAAAAGTTAACGGAGTTGCAGGGTCTACGGTAACCGTTTCCGCGTATTCACAATGTGGATCTGCGGCACCATTATCCCAAACATAGACATCATAGGTGCCAGCGTCTGCAGCTGCTACGGTAAATGTACTTGTAGCACTAAAATCTGCTGCGGTTACTGGGGTTGTTGTTGGAACAAAAGCGTAGGCTAAGTTGCCATCACCACCTGTTGCAGTAACGCTAATGCTACCATCTCCACAAGAGCTAACATCTACGGTAGTTACTGTTGCATTTAAGTTAGGTTGAATATCAATAGTTTTTAAAACAGATACACATCCAAAGGCATCGGTAACTTCTACATCATAACTACCATTTGCTAAACCTGTAAAGGTATGCGTGTTAGCAGTAGCTGGGGTAGGAGTAATCCATGCGCCACCGTCTACTCTAAATTTATAATCTCCATTACCATCAGTAACCGTAACTAAAATGGTTGCATTATTTAAGCCATCATAACATGAAGTTGCTGTAAGGTCAAAATCAATATCATCAAATTTTGTTATAGTAACAGGAACAGTGCTTATCACATCACAACCTTTAGCATCTTGTACGCGTACAAAATAATCACCTTCTATAACATTTGTAAATGTACTCGAGGTTTGGTATGCTCTAATAATGATATTTCCGGCTTGTTCTAATTGGTACTCATATCCAGGAGAACCTCCTGTTGCGCTTGCTTCTAAAGTTCCACCAGTATTAAAGCAGGTATAATCAGCTGTTTGACTTAAGCTAGGAACTATGGCTGTAGGTTGTGTTAAAGTTGCGTTTACTGTTGCAGTACAAGTAGTATCGCTTATTTTACGTATTTGTACGGTGTAGGCTCCATCTGCTAAAGTTGCAGCGGTTGTTACCGGAGAAGTTAATGAAGTTGTCCAAGTAGTACCACCGTCTACAGAATATTCAAATCCGGTTGCCGTATCAAAATTTGTTACTTCAAAACGAATGCTTCCATTTGTACCAGCATTACAGCTAGGATCTACTGTTCCTAATAATGCTGCTGAAAATTCTTTATTATCTTCTATAACTACAGTTACATCTGCAGTTTTTTCACAAATTTCAGGAGCTTGAGAAGCTTGAATGTCATCAAGGATTAAATCATTACCGTCATTACTATTTACATTATTACGTATGATAATACCAACAGTGGTATTTGAACCAGGGTTAAATGTAACTGTACGATTATGCCAATCGTCAGCATTGGTGTTTTTAGGAATCTCTGCTGTTGCAACACTAGAAATAACAGTACCGGAACCATCTACCAACTCTATGGTCATTTCAGGATTGTTACCGCTACCACTAACCCTCATAAGATTGTAGGCCCATAAAGAGAACGTAATATCTTGATTAGGTAATACCTCTATTCCGTTTCTAGACCATAAAACACCATTTAGAACAGGTGCTGGATACACGTCTGAGAAAGTACTCACATCGATAGCTAAGAAACGCCCGTCTGTTAGACCTGTATGATCATTAGGACTTCTTAACGTAGTAATCGGATTGGTCACAAAATTAGTAACGGTATATTCTCCATTTACTAAAATTCCAGCCGGGCCGCGATTACAGTCTGTAGCAGCGCCGCTTTGTGGTTCATAACAATAATCCGATCCTATTTCAGCTATTTGCGTAGATACACCGGCTCCAAAATTTTCAAGAAATAATGTGCTTTGATCAGGAGTTATGGTTCCAGAGAAGCCAATAGTTACAGTTTGCGAACCATTGCTCACTCCAGTAAAAATATTATTGTCAATCGGTGCATTATCGGTACCATTTAATTGATACGTATAGTCGAAATCTGTAGTGTTTGAAGCGGTGATCGTTACCGTACCCAGTCCATCACAATCATAATCAATGGTACTTGTAAAGTTAGGATCCGCAGGTGCTGTAGGCACTGTAAGTTCCATTTCATACGTACAGTCTAAACCATCTCTTAATACTAAGTCATAATTTCCAGGGGCCAATAAGCTAGAAGCAGTACTTGTAAAAGTAGCACCACCATCAAAACTATATTCGTAAGTTCCATCGCCACCAGAAGGGTTTAGTATTTTTACCAGTGCCCCAGCAGGATTACAAGAGGCATCTTCGATTATGGAAGCAGAAGCATTTAATCTAAAAGGTTGGTCTATTTCATAATCTTCGCTAGTTTCACAACCTGTTGTTGCCGTTGCCCCACTAGAATCCATCACTGTAATCGTATAGATCCCCGCAGCTAAATTATTGAATGTATTTGGAGATTGGTAGGTAGTACCACCGTCCAAACTATATAAGTAAGGAGCTGTTCCGCCCGTTACTCCAATAGTTAATGTTGCCGTTGCAGAATCGGCACAGGTTATTGTACTGTGTGTTGCTGTAATTTCTGGACTACCTAAATCTTCCACTCTAACTGAATTGGATATTCCGAAGCATCCATTACCGTCTCTTAAGATAAAGGTATAATCACCTTCTTCTCCAGGGTAGTAGGTTAGTGGAGCACCACGATAACCAAAAAGGAAATTAGAATTTTCAGTAAACGCAGCATCAGGTACAGATGCCTCATCAGCATATAATGGTACACCGTTTTTACTGTAAATGGCCATTTCATAGACAGGGCTTGGTAATCCGCCAGAGGCAGATAAATTTACAATGCCCGCAGTACAGGTTATATTTTCTGAAGTTACCGCTACTAATTGAAGCGCTTCAATGCTTGCTACTGTGATATTTTGAGTATCTGTACATCCGTCTTGTGTTGTAGTAATTACAATGTAATCATTTGCAGTTAATCCTGTGAAATCATAGGAATTATCATTTATGGTAGGATGATTACTAATTGCAGAACCATTGCCACCATTTGTGCCATCATCCAAACGAAGTTCATATCCGTAATTAGGTAATGCATTTAATACTTGTACGCGTATAGTACCGCCATCATTACAATCTTCAGGGGTAGTTGTTACAGTAACCGTAAAATCTTCTTCTCTAATTCCGATATCTTCTGTTTCAAAAACACAAGCACCAGCTATTGGAGTATTATCAATAGGATTTAATTGGGTAACCTGTACTTTGTAGGTACCATTAGTAGCAATATCAAAATTTGGTCCGTTATTGGCAGAAAAAGGAATTAGAATAGCATCACTAATTACATCTACTAACTGAAAACCATAACCAGAACCTACATTTGTTATTCTTATATTTCCATCTGTTTCACATAATATATTTTTAGAGGTGAAGTCTAAGTCCAACTCATTTTTAAATACCGTGAAATAGAAACGGCTAGAACATCCATTGGTATAATTTAAAACAACTCTATATTCGCCACTATCGGTAGCCGTAAAATTGTTTAGTGTTGAAACTTCGGACCAAGTACAAGTTCCATTTTTATTTCCACAATCCTCACCGCTGTCTGCACAACTAGCTTCATCTAGTAGTTGCCAAGAAATACTTTGAGCATCGGTGATTCCCAATTGAAGTGTTACTTCATCTGCAGCACCACACAAGTATATTTTAGGTAATAGATCACCGTCAATAGAACAGGTTGCAATTTCTCCTTGAATATCATTATCAGGATTAGTATCATTATTTACTTGATTGAAATAATCTACTATAGGATTTGTTTGTGTCGTTCCAAAACGTTCTACTTTAATGCGTTCTATTAAATTAGGACAGCTGCCATCTGTTGTTTTTTCTACTATATAGTCACCAATTACGGTAGTACGGTAGGTTCTAGGGTCACCATCAGGATCACCATCATTTAATACAGTATCTGATGCATCGATCACACCATTATTATTGGTGTCTAACACCCAATTGTAAGAAACAAAACCTTCTCCTGCTGTTAAGATTGTAAAATCTCCACACAGTTGAACTGTTCTTGCCACATCGCATCCGGACAAATCGTTTAGAATAGAGTTGCTTGCTACTTCTGTAATTCTCTCACAGGCGCCAATAGAATTAGATCCGCCTTCATCAGTGAAAGTATTGGTGTTTAATACTCCTTGAAAGGTAGAGTATGCTAAATTTTCTAGGGTAGAGGAACAAGCCGCTACGAAATCGGAACAATTCCCAGTTATAGAAACTGTAATACGGATACTATATTCTGGATCTCCAACTTCTACCAAGTTATTTGGGATGGTAAAGTTCAGGGTGTTATTAGCAACATCTTCTGTGTAGGATGCTCCAGGAGCATCAGAAAAATCTACACCATCTAAAGTTACATTATTAGGGAGTATATTTCGAATCGTATAATTTACGGCATTATCATCTCCTGTATTTTGAAAACGAAGTACGTATTCTATGGTCTGTCCTAAAGTGACAGCTTGACCGTTAATATCCGTTCCTCCTAAATTTTCAGTAGTATTTCCTAAAAATATTTCAGGAGCAAATACTGGTACATAAGGGGCCGCAATAACAGTACCATCAGTAGCATCTACGACAGGTACTCCAGTACCATATTCTCCACCATCTCCACCATCAGCGGTGTCGCTTTTATAAAATTCATTGGCATCGCTACAACCATCACCATCACTATCTAAGTCTAAATGATCAGGAATACCATCCATATCTGTGTCTAAATTAGCACAGAATCCAGAGAAAGAATCCGTGTTGTAAGCTAGGAAAGCGATGTCTGCATTCGAAGACAGTTCTAAACGCAAATATGCAACATCATTAATGCTGCTAGCAGGTATACCAAATTCTGCTAGTTCAATAGTTGCCAAGCGATAATCTCTGGTCGTATTTTTTGCGAAAACACTCCCATTTGCATTGTAAACATCTAAATTATAAGAACCCACTACGGTAGATAGAGCTCCACTTCCTGTGTCTTGTACCTGTACGGCATTCCCTAAAGGAGCACCACTAGCATCGTACAAGCTAATAATATGACCAGATCCTCCAGGTTGAGCAATCTGTGTTAATAAAATATCAGGAATACCATCACCAACGGTAGTTGCTACAATTGGGTCTATTTCATAAGTCCAATTATTTCCAATATTGGCGATTGCAGTACCTAAATCTAAACTGTTTTGACCATTGGTTAGCAAGGGGTTCAGTGGGTCAGTACTAGGGTCTCCTACTACGGTTAAACCTAAGGCGTTATTTACATCACCATCATTAAGACTGGCTTCTATGGTCATTTCTCCATAGATATTATTTGAAGGTGTTAATCCTAACCAATTAGATTCAGAAATATTTAGATCTACCGAGCCATCATTATTTGTATCAATGCCATCCATCAAACCATTATTGTTGCTGTCAAAAATATCGTCATCTATAACACCGGTAGAAAACGTAGTGCCGCTGGAAGTAAAGGCCAATAATTCGTGAGAAAGATTGGGTCTTGTACTATTTAAACTTGTAGAAGAACTTCTCCATAAATCATTAAAATTGGTAAAAATTTCAGTTACTGGGCTTCCGCCTTGAACCGTTGAGGAAGGAGAGGTAAAACTTACTCCACTTGAAATAGTACACAGTTGTTCTACAGAATCATAAATACCGTCATTATCATCATCTAAATCAACAGAATCAATAACGCCATCTTTATCATAATCATTATGCACAATAATTCTTGCAGAAGGGGTGTCAGGCGTAGTGTTTGTATCCGTTTGGTCTTGTGTATTAGTAACTGTATTGACTAAGGTAAGTAAAGGAAGTATATCTATTTCATCACCTCGAACTTCCAATTCTAATTCGGCCGATTCACCACCATTGAGCGTTCCTATATTCCAAACATTTCCGCTGAAAGTACCTGAAATAGTAAAGTCAGACACCAGCGTTAAACCAGCTGGAATATTATCTGTAATTCTAAGATTAGTTAATGGGCCAATACCATTATTTTTTACCTTGATGGTAAAAGTAGCTGTTTCGCCCTCTGTAATTTCGGACTTATCAACTGTTTTATTAATTTGTATATCTGGGTCACAATACAATGCGTTAATCGGTTGAGAATCATACGTACAAGGACCTTTAGTACCTCTTACGAAGAATTCTCCAGCTCCAGAAGGGGCATAGTTTGGACTATTTGCACCAGGGATAAGTACACCATCTTCATACCATTGGTAGGCATCAAAATTTCCTGTGGCTTCAAATATTTCAGAACCAACAAAACATCCGCTACCTCCCCTAATCTCTAAAGTAACTTCAGGTACGGTATCAAATCCAGAAAAATATCCGGCAACACCTTGGGCACCATTATAACCAAAAAAACCAACGGCAATAGGCCCTGTTGATTGTACACTTACATCACCATCTAAATTAGGTATAAAAAAAGTTTTCCAATCGCTAGTTCCTGCAACTGGAACAGAAGCAGGTAAGGATACGGTACCACTACCATCGGTAACGGTAATGTTGGCATCTGGTGTATTTACTGCGGCGATTATCGTAACCCCACCAGACATGATTGTCCCGGCAATATTTCTAATATTTGGAATATTATCCATGACATCTGGTAATAAGCAGTTTACAGGAGCTACGAAATTTAATCCTTGGGTATATACTGCACTAGCTCCCGCTAAACATTGATAGGCATAGGTATCTTTTGAGGTTTGTACAAACATGTTTGCACCCACGGTATTGGAAGAATAGTAGCTACTAGGAACTTCAAAATAATCCCCATTGTTTAAGGTTGCAATAGGGGTAGTACCTCCATTTACAAAAATTTGTGTATTGTCTGCGGTCGCTATCATTAAAGGAAACTCGGTTGTACCATTGGTACTACCGTTACCTCTTACAAAAACATAATCTTTTCCTAGTCTATTTTCAGGCACAGGTTGATCTATCCCTGCATCACGATTGGAGGAGCCTGTCTGGCGGCCAAAATTCATAGCTCCGTTACTAATAACAATATCTTTAGTAGCGGTTATAGATGCTCCAATCCATCCATCTCTCTGTGCCTGTGTTGGAGAGGTACCTACATAGGCCTCAAAAACGAAAGATTCGTTCGCATTCAAAGTAATTTGATACGTATTTGCTGTTATACCAGCGACATTATTCCCTAATCTGAATTCACAATTTGGGTCATAACCAGAAACATTTATTATGGTATTATCTTCCGTAGCCATTATCCCTAAAGTATTAGACTTAGAAGAGTGTTCCCCTAAATTAGGAATACCTCCCCATTTAAATTTAGTACCCATGGCAACTCTACCCTTAGAAGTTAAGGATGCCGCTTGAGCTGCCGAATAACCTCTATAGTTTACATAAAATTTATTTCCGCTTGGCGATTCAAAACGGAGTCCACTATTGGTCAATACAACTCCTGTATTACTATTGTCCACCAATGTAATATTATTATCCCCATTACCTAAGGTGTATACGGCCGGAGTCACATTTGATATAGAAAATGTCGCTATAGGGGTCGTACTTGTACCTCTATAGGCATTTACCGTAAATGTTGTTGGTTCTGGAGTAGAAAGGTATACTGCTTGGTTTTGTATCCCTTGGTTATTTTGCCCCTGCTTTAAGGGTGGCAAGTAATGAAGGTCACTTAATTGGGCGTAACTAGCAAAATTAAATGCAAGTAAGGTAAGGAGGAAGAGTAGTTGCTTTTTCATGCTCGAAATGGAATTCAAAATAAATTTTACCATAAATAAAACAATATGTCGTCTCAATAAAAATTCTTTGTTGTGAATGGGGATACCTTTGTAGTGAATAGGGGGCGGGATGATGTTTAATTTTTTATGTAGGAAAAATTATTCTATTGTAGGAGTAAAGATTTAAGAAGCTATTTATTCGTTTTTTTAGATATAAATAATAACTTTAGAACAAAACAATATAATTAGCCAGCTTTTATGTCTGAAGAAAAATTAATGTCGAAAAAGAAGCCTGCTTATCCCGTGAGCAAGAAACTAAATACTTATTTGGAATTGTACAATCGAAACATTGAAATTCCAATTTTTTATGAGGATTTACTTCGTTTTTCGGGTTCCATTGTGGTGTATGATTCTAATGATGAAGACAGCCTTTGGGTACGTGTATATTATTCAGAATTTGAACGACAAGAGATAGATATTAGCTTAAAAAAAGTATATTCTATTCTCTTATCTGATGGTGGAGATAATATTTTTCAATACTTAAATATTGATGCAGTTGATTTCTGTACATTTGGAAATTCTAAGCCTTTTAGAATAAAAGTTAGAAATATTTTGAATGATAACTTCACCTATTTCTACGTTAAGAAAACCGATGCTTCGCGTATTTACGGTTTAGAATTAGAGCATATGTTATCACCTTATAATCTAAACTTTTTGGTCTATAAAAATACCTTGATAGAAGAACATATTGCCGGCATTCCAGGAGATGTTTTTATAAAAGAGATGTTGCCAAAATGTACGGAATCAGAAAAAACCCAATTGGCTAAAGAGTTTGTGAAGTTCAATGAGCGTTGTATGATACGTCTTTTAGGAGATATGCGCTCTTATAATTATGTGATTGTACCGGTGCATGATTTTGATCATGTGGTGTACCGAATTAGGGCAATAGATTTTGATCAGCAGTGTTTTGAAGGAAAATTAAAAGTATACAGGCCTCAATTTTTTAAAGAGAATTACCAGATGGTAGAGCTTGTACGTCTTAAGTTACAGACCAAGTCTGTAGATCAATATAAACTGGAAGAGCGCTCTATTGTTGCAAAAAGAATCAAGAGTTCTGGGAATAGGATTAAAAGATTGTTGAAGGCTTGTTTGGTAGATAACATATCCACGAAAGATAATATAGAGTTATTGAAATCAGAAATTTACGAACTCACCTTGGATATGGATTTTAAAAATTGTAAAAAAATGGGCGAAGTATTGAACCTCGCCCTAGATTTTGTAAAACGGAACTATGAAGATGTAAGTATGAAACAAATCATAGAACAACGAATAAACCTTTAATTAGCTTTTTTGCTCCTTATTGAAGTATACTAGATAATAATACATTTGCTTTTCTTCATCCCATCCTTTTTCAACAAATTTCTCTGCTGATTCTGGATTGATGAAGTCTAGCTTTATTTGAATGTTAGTATCTAAATTAATGACGTTCTTTATTTTCTTACGAGCATCAGATACCGCTTTATTGGCGATGTCAAAAGTAGAAACGTCTTCAACGCTATATTTAGGTCCTTTTTCTGTTTTATAATTTTTAAATTCTGGAATTAAATCTGGATTTTCCATCACTTCATTTAAGAATGTGTTCTCCTCAAAAGAATCATTCTTAGCAAAATGGTTTACCGCTCTGTTCATGAAAAGCACTTCTTGTTGCTTATCTTCTGCAGGAAGCACAACGTCTTTAGCAAAGTTTTGACAAAACTTTAGATAGTTTTTAGTTTTAAAGTTATCATCAGAAAGCGGTTCTACGCCTAAAAATTCTTCCAACCAATATTTAGAATCGTACCTATTGCTATCAACAGAAAGTACTTTGTATCCTTCTTCTTTTCCGGTATTAAAGATTAAACATCCTTTGTCTAATTTATTAATATTGATTCCTTGTTGTACTATAATATCGAGGTTGCTACCTTTTTCTTCAAACTGAATAAAATCATGTTTTAATTCACTCTTAAAAATACCTATAGCATCTACTTTTACGTTATCTAAAAGAACACCACTTAAATGTGCCACATACACTTCACCACTTTTAATATGTGGGTGGTTAGACTGCTCATAGAGATAAGATGCTATTTTTTTAGAATTGGCATGAATACTATCTGGATCTGCAAAGATCTCCGAAGTAATTTTATACATCTCATTAAATTCTACATCTACATCGTTCGCAAAATTGAAATAGTTTTCTTCTTTCTCTCTAAAAGGTTTGAAAAAATATTCTTTTAAGAGACCTGTAGTCTCGTCATTTAAACTATGCGGTGTTTCTGATAAGAAAATAGCTTCGTTTTTATTTTTGTTCCCCACACGATGAAGCGAGATACTTTCTATTTGAGTCGCGTATAAATTAATCATAGTTTATATAAAGGTAAATTAGTGTTTGTTGCTCTTAGTGTTTATATAATGTTTACTGTTGAAAAAGAAGGATTTTAATTCCAATTTTCATCAAAATCTAAATCATCATAGCTATCAAAAGTATCATCAAAATCAAAAGTAGGATCTGCTTCAAATGTTTTTTCAGGTGGAGAATCTGGCAGCTCTCCAAAACTAAATAATATGTTAGGGTAGGTTCTTCCGTCTTCTTTAGGTACAATATCTGCTAGCTCAACAAAGAATGTCCACATACTTAAAAAGTCGTAGACATAGATAAGTTTTGGCGTATCTTCTGTAATAATATCTTCTAGAAACGTTTCGTTCATTAAACGAATATCAGAACCATTTTCACTGATGTCATGTAGCGCTATCTCCTCGTCTTGAATCCATTCCTCATTACAAGTATAGAAAGAAGCCATTTCATTGCCTAAAAACCCAAATGCTTGTGTTATGGCATTATGAAAATCTTCTAGCGTTGTACTTGCCTCAATTTCAATGTCTCTAAAGATGTCTTCCTCTGTATCTAATATTATGCGAATCTTATAAATCATTATTTTGATTTTTTTAGGGGTACAAAGTTACAAAGAATTAAGGCTTGATTTAGTTTTTGATGCTTCTAAAACCAAATAGAATTGTACTCCAAAAAGAATTGCAGCAACGACCATGTGAAAGGTCTGACTACCAAAAGGGAAATCAACATAATACATCGTAATACCAGAAATTATTTCTAGTAATAATAAAAGTAATACCCATCTTATTTTTTCGAACCCTAATTCGAATTTATAAATCAAATAAGCTATATAAAGGTTTAAAACTCCCACAAAAATGGAAAAAGACCTGTGTATATAAAATTGAAGGGTAGGATTCATTAGCCATTGACTCTTGGCATCTTCTCCAAAAATATCTATTTGCAGGTCTATAAATTGCCGTACTTGAGTCCCAATAATAATTTGAATAAGGGTAACTATTAATGATGCCCACAGCAATTTATACAAATTTCGACTGGCTTTATAGATTTTATCTGTTTCAGAAGTTTTATAAATAATATAAATTAACATAGCAACAATCACTAAAGCCATGACCATATGAACGGTAATTTTCACGGGTTCTAATAAGGAATACACTACTGTTGCGCCTAGCCATGCTTGAAACCCCATTCCAAAAACTACCAACCAGGAGAGAATGGTTATGCGTTTGTTTTTTTTCCAATACCCAAAAGATAAAGCAGCAAGAATAAGTGTAGCAAATCCTGCGAGTGCTCCAAAAAGCCTATTTATATATTCAATCCATGTATGCCATACATTAAAAATAGCATAGTCATGCTTGGTGTATTCTTCCCAATTCGAGGCATTATATTTTGCTGAGGTTGTAAAGTCTGTTTTAGCAACTTTTAAAGCTTCGCTGTGAATAATAACTTGGCCTTTTTCAAAAGTTTTGTTTTTATCCCAATTTAAAACAGATTCATCAGTAGGAGGTATGTAGTATCCAAAACATTTAGGCCAATCAGGACACCCCATTCCACTTCCTGTCATCCGCACGACAGCTCCTGCTACGATGACCAAATACACCAATACGAGGGTAATTTGGGCTATTTTTCTAAAGTACTTTTGCATTCACTTTTTTATTTTACAAAATTACTACTCTTTGTTCAATTTAGGAAGAAAGTTTGCTGCTGTTTCAAAGGGTTTTAAAATATAAAAAGCGGAAAAAGTCTAGTTGAGAATTTCCGCTTTTTTAAAGTAGGGTAGGAGTCTATTATTCTACGACAATAAATTCTGATCTTCTATTTTGTTGATGTTTTTCAGCACTGCAATTAACGTTATTTTCACACTCGTTTGTTAATTGTGTTTCGCCAAACCCTTTGAATGTTAATCGGGAAGCATCAATACCTTTCTTCACTAAATAATCATAGGTAGCTTCGGCTCTTCGTTCAGAAAGCCTATTGTTATAGGCATCATTTGCTCTAGCATCTGTATGTGAACCAATTCTTATTTTAGTACCTGGGTATTGGTTTAAATAAGCTATGACCTTTTCCATTATTATTTGTGCATCTTTTCTAATGTAAGATTGATCAAAATCAAAATAGATTTTTTCTAAATTTAATTTTTTAGCAAGATCTGCTCCTAAATCTGCAGGAGCAAAATTAGAAATAAGAAGAATTTCAATATCATTGATTTCTAAGTTTGTTCCTATTTCAACCGAAGTAGTTGCCTCTGCATAATTTTCTTTTAAGGTTATGATGGTATATGCTCCTTTTTCACAAGAACTATCTAGATCAAAGTTTCCTTCAGAATCAGAAATACCTTTGCCTATAACCTCACCATTTGCATTGGTGATATTTAATACAGCATCCGCTATTATTTCTTTTGTTTTTTCATCTTTTACGATGCCTTTTAAATTTGAATAACAGTTAAAGTCTAATGCTTTCGATTCTGAAAAACCATAAATATCGTCACTACCTATACCATTTTCACGGTTAGAAGCAAAATAGCCTTTCTTAGTTGTGTCATTAATTATGTATGAAAAATCATCCTGCTCACTATTTAAAGGTTGCCCTAAGTTTTTTGCTTTGGTACGTTCTAATTCGGCTAAATCAATTCCGAAAACATCTAAACCTCCTAATCCAGGATGTCCGTCTGATGCGAAATATAAAATATCCATATCAGAAATATTTGGAAACGTTTCTCTAGATTCTGTATTCACACTAGGACCTAAATTTACGGGAGAACCATAAGAACCGTCACTATTAATAGTTACATAAAATATATCAGAAGCGCCCAAAGTTCCAGGCCTGTCCGAAGCAAAATACAATTTAGTTTCATCCGCACTTAATGCAGGGTGTGCCGTAGAATAGTCTTCTCCGTTAAAAGGCAATGCAGTAATATCTGCCCAAGCTCCGTCTATTAATGTTGCCTTGTACAATTTTAAACGGCTCACACCTTCTTCATCTCTAGAAAAACTTCCATTTTTAAAATTGTTTCGAGTGAAGTACATGGTTTGTCCGTCTTTTGTAAAAACAGGAGAAGACTCATGTGCTTTTTTATTAACTGTTTTAGAAAGTTTTGTGGGTGTTGTAAAATTATCATCCTCTGTTACTGCTGTTTTATATAAGTTTAAGAATGATTTTCTATTCCAAAGATGAATAGTTTTGGTTACCGTTCCTGAATCTCTTGCAGAAGAAAAAATTAATTCATTTTCATAAAAGGCAGGAGAGAAATCAGATTCTTTAGAATTGATCGGTAAATTTTTAATGGAGTAGCGACCAGAATTCTCTTTGATAGCGGTTAGATAGTCTTTTTTGTTATTAAATTTTTCAGCACGGCCATCCATTGCTTTTGCTTGCTCAAATTTTTCCATCCACGTATCCGATGCATCATACTCCTTTAGAGATTTTAAGGTTTGCGCATACCGGTATAGATACTCAGGATCTATGGTCGTATTTTCAAGTTCAAACAATTTTTGATACCAAGTTGATGCCTCTTTGTATTGGGCATTCATATAATTAGCATCGCCAAGATTTTTGTAAACTTCCTCAGAAGAGTATCCTTCTTTAATTAAATCTTCATAAGAACTAATAGCATCTGCATAATCAAAACTATTAAATTTAGATTGTGCTTTTACCGCTTGTTTTTCCTGTGCTTGCAAACCAAAGCTTACAAACGCCGTACAAAAAACAATGTGTGTTAATTTAAATTTCATGTTTATTGTGTTTTAAAAGAATCTTGGTGTTATTACTTTTTTGTATCGTGTTAAGAATTCATAGCGAAGAAAGACTTCAAAAGACCCATCATTAAAACGGGTAGCTCCTAGATCTGTTGTTTCTTTATCGTAGGCTAATCCTAGCATTAATTGTTCTGAGATTTGGAATCCTGCCAATAAACTCACTGCGGCATCCCACCGGTATGCAGCTCCTACAGAAAATTTATCATTAATAAGGAAGTTAGCCGAAACATCTATTTGTAAAGGCGCTCCTTTTACAGCTTTTACAAGCCCTGCAGGTTTGAATTTTAGGTTGGGATTTAAATCGAACACATAACCTGTTATTAAGTAAATATTTAACCGTTCTTCGGCTAAGAAAGAGGAACTATTGGTTCCTGCACTATCAAAATGTTCTGTCTGTAAAAAGTTAGGAACAGATAGTCCGGAGTAAAACTTATCCGTATGGTAATAAACGCCTGCTCCAAAATTGGGAGAGAATTTATTATCTACATTAGGCAAGTTACTCTCTGCGCCATAATTTCTAAGTTTAGAGAAATCGATGTTTAAGAAATGTCCTCCAGCTTTCAATCCAAACGAAAGTTTACCTTCTTCAGAAGTAGGGATGGTATAGGAAAATGCGGCATCAAAATACGTATCTTGATTGGTACCATTTCCTATTTCATCATTTACAATAGAAAGTCCTAAACCCACCCTTCTAGACACCGGGGTATGCAGATTTAAGGTTTGAGTGGTTGGCGCCCCATCTAATCCTACCCATTGTGAGCGGTGTAAGGCAGCAATACTCAGCACCCCTCGGGAACCTGCATAGGCAGGATTCACCGAAATGGTATTGTACATGTACTGCGTGTATTGCGCATCTTGCTGTGCAGAGAGAGTTGTGGTCCCAGCAAAGACAAAGAGTGCTATGATCAAATATTTTTTCATGTTTTATTCTTAATGGTTAATGCTTATCGATTAATGTATAAATATCCGGCTTTATTTAGGTGATTCCCTTCATTTACGTATTTGATTATATAGAAGTAAACACCTACAGGTAATTCAGAATCTGTGCTAATGGTTACTCTACCATTAGAAGCGCCTCTAAATACGTTAGATTGATTATCATATTCAGCCATTTCATAGACTACCACTCCCCAACGGTTATAAATTTGTACGGTATTGTTCGGGAAAGATTCAATGTTTTCTATTCTAAAGAAATCATTTACACCATCATTATCAGGGGTTAGAATTTCATTAGAAACGGCTATTCCAGAGCTTACGACTTCTTCATCACAACCAGCTGTTAGGGTAGGAACACCACCAATAGCATCACAAGGATCTAAAGGATCAGTACCGTCTGTTATTTCTTGACCATCTGGGATGGTATCCCCATCGGTATCTGCATTATTAGGGTCAGAACCAATGGCATCTTCTTGTGCCGTCGTCAATCCGTCTGCATCACAATCAGATTCAGGTAATGCTTTACCACCATTATGATCACAATCATCTAAAGGATTTGTACCATCCAATACTTCCTGACCATCAAGAATACCATCCCCGTCGGAATCAGGATTATTAGGATCTGTTCCTAAAGCAATTTCTTCACCGTCTGATAATCCATCGTTGTCAGAATCAGGATTGTTAGGATCTGTTCCTGCCGCTACCTCTTGATCTGTTGTTAATCCGTCGTTATCACAATCGCTATCTCCTAAAGGACTTCCGTTTACAGAACTACAATCATCTAATGGGTTTGTAGCGTCTGTATTTACTTCTTGACCATCAGAAATACCATCTCCATCGGTATCAGGATTATTAGGGTCTGTTCCTAAAGCTGTCTCTTCATTGTCATTAATTCCATCACTATCCGTATCAACCGAAACTGTTACCGTTCCTGTTCCTGCATTTCCTGAAGGATCGGTAGCTGTAATAGCAATGACATCTTCATCTAGTAAGGTAGGGAAGCTACCAGAATCTGGTACAGCTGTTTCGGTGTCTAAACTCCAGTTACCACTAGCGTCTGTAATTACCGTATAGGTAACATCAGGAAAGTTATCACCATCTGTATCCAATTCTATAAGCAAGGTTTCATTAGCATTTCCTTGACCTGTTAGGATAGGGGTAATGTCTATAGTACTGAAACTATCTACTGTTGGATCTGAAAGGTCAAGAGTAGCTGTATCCGTCATGCTATTAGGACCAACGTTTCCTGCAACATCTGTTATGTTAGCAGTAAGGTCAATGGTACCTGCATCACCTGGATTAGGGATAATTACATCAATAAATCCAGTAGCAATATCTGTAGCAGAAAGTACTACATCTTGTGTGTTTCCATTTCCATCAGAGATGGTAACGGTATCTCCTGCGACAGCATCTGCAGGAAGTGTGATACGTGCATCAATATCACCCACTAATTCATCTTCAGAAATCAATCCGTCGTTATTGGTATCTTCCGTAATAATTACAGTTGGTGCTGTAGGGTCTGTTGTATCAAATGTTGCAATATCTGAAATACTATCTGGACCAACATTACCGGCAACATCTGTAATAGTTGCCGTAACTGTAATTGTTCCATTATCACCAGGATTAGGGATCACGACAGTAATAGTACCATTAGTAATATCTGTTGCGGTAAGCACCACATCTTGCGAGTTTCCATTTCCATCGGTAATGGTTACCGTGTCTCCCACGACCGTATCAGCAGGTAGTGTTATTACAGCATTAATATCGCCTACAAGTTCATCTTCAGAAATTAATCCGTCGTTATTGGTATCTTCTGTTATGACGACGCTTGGAGCTGTCGGATCTGTAATATCTAATACTGCAGTGTCGGTTACACTATTAGGACCCACGTTTCCGGCAACATCGGTGAGGTTTGCGGTTACTACTAGGGTCCCTGTGTCTCCAGGATTATTGATAATGACATCAATAAATCCATTGGTAATATCCGTTGCCGTAAGCACTACATCTTGTGAGTTTCCATTACCATCAGTGATGGTGACTGTATCTCCTTCAAGAGCATCGGCAGGCAATGTCACACGTGCATCAATATCACCAATAAGTTCATCTTGGTTTATTAATTCATCGTTATTGGTGTCTTCTGTGATGGCTACTGTTGGTGCTGTAGGATCTGTGGTGTCAAGTGTTGCAGTATCTGTAACACTATTTGGCCCCACATTACCAGCAACATCTGTTATGTTGGCCGTCACTATAATTGTTCCATTGTCTCCAGGGTTAGGAATTACAACCGCAATAGCACCATTGGCAATATCCGTGGTTGTAAGTACTACATCTTGTGAGTCTCCATTTCCATCGGTAATGGTAACGGTATCACCTGCAACCGCATCTGCTGGCAGTGTTACTACAGCATCAATATCGCCTACAAGTTCATCTTCATTTATTAGTCCATCGTTATTGATATCTTCTGTGATAACTACTGTTGGTGCAGTAGGATCTGTAGTATCAAGTGTTGCGGTATCTGTAGCACTATTAGGGCCTACATTTCCGGCAACATCGGTAAGGTTTGCAGTTACTACGATGGTACCTGTATCACCAGGATTAGTGATAACTACATCAATAAATCCATTGGTAATATCCGTTGCCGTAAGCACCACATCTTGTGAGTTTCCATTTCCATCAGTGATGGTTACGGTATCCCCTTCAAGAGCATCGGCAGGCAAAGTCACACGTGCATCTATGTCGCCTACAAGTTCATCTTCATTGATTAATTCATCATCGTTGTTGTCTTCCGAAATAACTATCGTTGGAGCAGTTGGATCAGTAAGATCAATGGTAGCAGAATCTGACGTACTATCAGGACCTACATTCCCCGCCACATCCGTAAGGTTAGCCGTTACGACTATAGTTCCTCCATCACCAGGATTAATAATGCTGACTAGAATAAAACCATTAGAAGCTTCTGTTGCTGTCAAAATGATATCTTGGCTATTACCATTTCCATCAGTAATGGTAACGGTATCACCGCCAACGGCATTACTAGGTAATGATATTACAGCATTAATATCTGCCGATAATTCATCTTCGTTTATAAATCCGTCATCATTAACGTCTTCTGAAATAATAACTGTTGGAGCTCCAGGATCTGTAGTATCAAGTACTGCAGTATCCGTTAAACTATCAGGACCTACATTCCCTGCAACATCCGTAAGATTTGCGGTAACTACAATAGTGCCTTTATCTCCAGGGTTAGCGATAATGACATCTATAAATCCATTGGCAATATCAGTAGTAGTTAAAACAACATCTTGAGAATTTCCATTCCCATCGGTTACAGTTACGGTATCTCCTGCAACGGCATCCGCTGGAAGTGTTACACGAGCATCTATGTTTCCTACGAGTTCATCTTCATTGATTAATTCATCATCGTTTGTATCTTCTGTAATTTCTATTGTCGGAGCACTTGGGTCCGTAAGGTCAAGTACTGCTGTATCTGTAGCGCTGTCTACACTTTCATTGCCGGCGATATCCGTAATTTTAGCGGTAACAACAATAGTTCCGTTATCTCCAGGGTTAACAATTACAATAGCAATCGTGCCATTGGTAATATCTGTTGCTGTAAGTGCTACCTCTTGAGAATTTCCATTTCCATCGGTAATAGTTACTTTATCACCAGCAACGGCATCCGCAGGAAGAGTTACCACAGCGTCAATCGCACCAGTTAACTCATCTTCACTAATTAAACCATCATTATTGGTGTCTTCTACAATTTCTATTGTAGGCGCTGTTGGATCTGTAATATCAAGCACAGCAGTATCTGTAGCGCTATTTGCACCCACATTCCCTGCAACATCGGTAAGAGTGGCCGTAACTACAATGGTACCTGTATCTCCAGGGTTCGCAATAATCACATCTATGAACCCTGTTGTAATATCTGTAGCCGTAAGTACTACCTCTTGAGAATTTCCATTACCATCGGTAACAATTACTTTATCACCAGCAAGGGCATCAGCAGGCAATGTTACCCTAGCGTCAATATCGCCTACAAGTTCATCTTTACTAATTAATTCATCATCGTTGCTGTCTTCCGTAATACTTATTGTTGGAGCAGTTGGATCTGAAAGGTCAAGTACAGCAGTATCTGTTGCACTGTTAGGACCTACATTCCCTGAAACATCCGTTATATTGGCGGTTAGCACAATAGTACCGCCATCTCCAGGATTGGCAATCACAATAGCAATGGTGCCATTCGTAATATCTGTCGCGGTAAGTACCACATTTTGTGAGTTTCCATTCCCATCCGTAATGGTTACGGTATCACCTATAGCAGCATCAGCAGGAAGTGTAACTACGGCATCAATAGCACCGATTAACTCATCTTCACTAATTAAACCATCGTTGTTGGTGTCTTCTACAATTCCTATGGTAGGAGCTGTTGGAGCTGTAGTATCAATGGTTAATTCTAAGTTCGTAATATCCGTAGTACTGTTACCCGCTTCGTCTGTACTTGTAACAGTCACTTCATTAGTTCCGTTTGTATCGGGAGCAAAAGTTCCTGAAGTGGGAGCTTCTGTTTCCGTATCAATAGTCCAATCCCCTGAAGCATCCGCTGTGGTAGTGAATATTGCTCCACCAACAGTTACCGTAACTGTAGAATTAGCTTCTGCCGTACCTTCAAGTACAGGAGTAGTGTCATTTGTAATTTGACTTTCTACTGTCGGAATCTCTGGATCTGTGGTATCTATCGTCAACTCTAAAGTAGTAGCATCTACAGAGCTATTTCCTGCAGCATCCGTACTTGTTACCACTACTTCATTAGCTCCATTTACATTTGGTGTAAATGTTCCACTTTCTGGTGTAGCTGTTTCTGTATCGATACTCCAGTTGCCCGAGCTATCCGTAATTATGGTATATGTTGCTCCTCCAACCACTACTTCTAAGGCAGAATATGCTTCTGCAGTTCCAGTAATTATAGGTGTTGTATCATTTGTAATTTGATCTTGTACTGTAGGATCAACAGGTGGCGTGACATCCACTGTGAGCACTGCAGCAGCAGAAGTCAACGGAGAACATACAAAAGAAGTTTCTGTAATTATTGCTCTATACGCATACCCGTTTTCTGTAATCGTTACACCTGTTAGAGTTAATGTTCCAGTGGTACTTCCTGTATAAATATCAGTTGCATTGGCATCATCTATATCTATAAATCCACTACCAGATTGGTCATCAACTTGCCATTGGTATATTAATTCTGTGCCAGTAGCAGTAATCGAGAATACCTCTGGAGAACTGCCATTTGTTAACACATCTTGTGGTTGCTCTGCGGCAGTTGCAATTGTTGGAATAATACCAGGTTGTTGAAAATCAAAGGCTGTGTTGCTAGCACTATCTACATTATTAGGAGTCGTGTATCCGTCGGTCACAGTTGTTCCTGTAACTATTCCGTTTGCATCTACTAGGGTAGGGGCATCACCTAAATATCCATCAGCATTGTCATCTGTGTATCCTGCTTCGATAACATCATTACAGCCATCTCCATCAGCATCTATTTCAAGGAAATCGGCAATACCATCAGGGGTAGTTTCAGAATCAAATACGGTATAATTTACTGTACCACTATTCTGTTGTCCACTGGCCTGTACCGTATTTACGATACCATCTGTACCCACAGCACCATTTAGAACGCCGGTTGTAAAAGCTTTTCCGCTTCCAGATTCCACCACATCATAAATACCATCATTATCAGCATCTAAATCAAAGTGATTAGGAACGCCATCGCCGTCGGTATCAAAACTATCGACAATAGAATCGCCATTAGCATCAGGACCTAAGTCTGTATCTTGGTAATTTAAAATTCCGTCAGCATCATCATCCGCACTTGGATCAGTACCCGATGTTTCCAAGGTGTCTAAAATTCCATCATTGTCATCATCAAGATCAATTGAATCGGCTATGCCGTCTAAGTCATTATCATCAATCCCAACTTCACGATAATCTACTTCCGTAGTGGTCGTTTTTGCAATATTTGGTAAATCTATTGCTCCATTATCTTGATCATCATTCGTATCAAAAAGGGTTCCTAGAGTATCAACATCATCATATCCATTTAATAAACCATCACCATCAGAATCTAGATTGTTTGTCGCTGCAACAAAACCAGCTTCTCTTCTGTCTGTTAGTGTATCATTATCAGAATCTAAATCTAAATAATCAGGAATACCATCTAGATCTGTATCAATAACCATTAAGCCTTCATTGCCAGTTCCTTCATAAGCATCTCCCAATCCGTCTCCATCCGTATCATCTATTCCTCTAGGCGTATACGATGTGGTAAGTTGTGCTTCTACATTATCAGGAATACCATCATTATCAGAATCAATATCTAAATGATCTTCAATACCATCATTATCACTATCAATACCTTGGTATATTTTGTATACCGGAGCCGTTCCAGGTCCTGAGGCAACTCCTGTTGGAGTACCACCAGAATTAGTAGCGGAAGTAGTATTGGTAGATGTAAACAATCCGTTAATATCACACGTTTGGAATAAAATAGATCCTAAATAATCATTAGTACCAAAGCCTGTTTGCAACTCACCCGTAAAAGTAAGATCAAGATTTGTGGTTTCATAGTAATTAAAGTATGCCGCTATTTTAGGACCAAAATCTACTCCGGCCCAAGTTTGCGCAGGACCTTCAAAAGTGGCAGTACCTGTAGCTAAATTTTCAGATACAGTAAGTAATGAATTACTATCTACGGCATATAAACCTGGACGGGTTAATGTTACACTTTCTCTAGTGTTAGCACCGTCTATATCATAAATTACGCCCCCAAATCTAATAAGGTTGACTTGAAAATCTGTTCCAGAAGCTACCAAACGTACGTTAAAGGAAATACTTCCTGTTTCTCCCGCTACACCTCCTACATCAAAAGTAGGCTGCCAAGCATCATTACTACTACCAACAGGGAAAGCATCTATTGATGTTAAGGTCGCATTATCAATAGCTGTTATTTGAACTATCGCATCTAATACCCCTAAAGATGAAGTAACTACTGTAGAAAATCTATACTCAGCATTTAGAGTACCTGCACCAGAACCGGTAGCAGCTATATAAGCGCCACCAATAAATGAACCAGGAGGTATACCACAATCATCACCTTTGACATCGGTAGGTTGAAACCCTAAAGATTCTACATAATCTAAGATTCCATCATTATCATTATCAATATCAATACTGTTATCAACGCCATCACCATCGGTATCAATAGGATCTAAGTGAACAATATTATCCCTAAAATCTACCTCACTCGTAAAAGGATCTTGAGTGTTCAAGAACGTAGTAACATCTTGGTTATTATTTGTTGCGCCGTTTGGATCTTCTAGTCCGTTAGGAGCTGCAATACTTAAATCAAAGGCATCATCTAAACCATCGTTATCAGCATCTATTCCCGAAGGTGTAACATCTGCAGCCAAATCATCATTATAATCATACACCTCTGTGGTGTCATCTAATCCGTCATTGTCAGAATCCGTATCCCTAAAATCAGGACTATCTGTACCATCCGTATTTGTTGGAGCATTTATAGATTCACCTGAACCTGCAGGAGCAACCTCATAATTATCGGCTAGACCGTTCCCATCTGAATCTGCAGATGGAAAGAGATGTCCTGATGTGGATTGCCATTCTATATTATCTATAATCCCATCATTATCACTATCTAAATCTAAATAATCTGGTAAAGCATCTGCATCTGTATTTTCTGGGATACTACTAAAACTACCTCCATTATCTACATCAAAAGCATCATCGACCCCATCATTATCAGAATCATCGCCCGATAGTTGTACTAAACTTGCGTCTGATTGCGCTTCTACTAAATCTTGTATTCCATCATTATCAGAATCGATATCTAAATAATCAGGACCAGTGGTACCATCAGAGTTTATAGGAGTTGTTGATACTCCCGCACCATCAGTTCCACCATCTTCAGCCGTATCTGGAATTCCATTGGTGCCGACGCCACTTTCTGAACTATCTATATACCCGTTGCCATTTGTATCTAATGCACCATTTCCTGTTTCTACAAGATCTGGAATACCATCATTATCACTATCAAGGTCTAAACTATTTGGAACACCGTCACCATCAAAATCACCAGTACCTTCAACCGTATCTGGTATACCATCATTATCATCATCTTCATCACAGGCATCAGGAAGTGCATCACCATCTGCATTTATAGCATCATCAAACCCTTCACAGGCGTCCAAAGAATTTTGCACACCATCGCCATCACAATCACTTGTTGGCAAAGGGGTTCCGCCAATAGACTCACAATCATTTAAAGGATTTGTATTATCTGACGCTTCTTGACCGTCATCAATACCATCACCATCCGTATCTGAATTGTAGGGATCCGTACCATTAGTAACTTCAGTACCATTTATAATACCGTCGCCATCGCAATCTGCTGCTGCCCACATAGCGTTTGTAGCATCATAGCCTGTATATCCTGGAGCTTGCACCGGATCACATGGGTTTAATGCATCTGTATCTATATTGTCAGGCACACCATCACCATCGGTATCATTGCTATAAGGATCTGTATTATTGGTAACCTCTGTTCCATTGGTAACTCCGTCACTATCACAATCTGCTGCTGCCCAAATAGCATTGGTGGCATCATAGCCTGCGTATCCAGGGGCTTGTATTGGATCACAAGGATCTAAGGCATCTGTATCTGTATTGTCTGGCACACCATCACCATCGGTATCTGTATTGTATGGGTCTGTATTATTAGTGGCCTCTGTACCATTAGTAATGCCATCACCATCACAATCTGCCGCTGCCCAAATAGCGTTGGTAGCATCATAACCTGTGTAGCCTGGAGCTTGTATTGGATCACAAGGATCTAATGCATTTGTATCTGTATCATCTGGTACACCATCGCCATCTGTATCGTTGCTATAGGGATCTGTATTATTGGTAACTTCTGTTTCATTGGTAACTCCGTCGCCATCACAATCTGCTGCTGCCCAAATAGCATTGGTAGCATCATACCCTGTATAGTCTGGAGCTTGCACTGGATCACAAGGATCCAATGGATTCGTATCTATATCATCTTGAACACCATCACCATCGGTATCCGTATTGTATGGGTCTGTATTATTAGTAGCCTCTGTACCATTAGTAACATTATCACCATCACAATCTGCTGCTGCCCATATAGCATTTGTAGCATCGTAACCTGCATATCCTGCGGCTTGTACTGGATCACAAGGGTCCAAAGCATTGGTATCTGTATTATCTGGTACACCATCACCATCGGTATCGGTACTGTAAGGATCCGTATTGTTAGTTACTTCTGTATCATTGGTCACGCCATCCCCATCACAATCTGCTGCTGCCCAAATAGCATTGGTCGCATCATAACCTGCATAACCTGGAGCTTGTACTGGATCACAAGGATCCAATGGATTCGTATCTATATCATCTTGAACACCATCACCATCGGTATCCGTATTGTATGGGTCTGTATTATTCGTTACCTCGGTACCATTAAGAACATTATCCCCATCACAATCTGCTGCTATCCAAGTAGCATTAGTGGCATCGTAACCTGCATATCCTGCGGCTTGTGAAGGATCACAAGGGTCTAATGCGTTTGTATCTGTATTGTCTGGTACACCATCACCATCTGTATCGGTGCTATATGGGTCCGTTCCATTGGTCACTTCTGTTCCATTGGTCACTCCGTCGCCATCACAATCTGCTGCTGCCCAAATAGTATTGGTAGCATCATAACCTGCATATCCTGGAGCTTGTATTGGATCACAAGGGTTTAAGGCATCCGTATCCACATCATCTTGAACCCCATCACCATCGGTATCTGTATTAAATGGGTCAGTACCATTGGTAGCTTCTGTACCATTATCAAGATTATCACCATCACAATCTTCGGCTGCCCAAACGGCATAATTTTCATCTGTTGAAGTACGTACCGTAGGCACAGTAACTTCACAAGGATCGGAAGGGTTTGTATTATTGGTTACTTCAAAACCATTTGTTTCGCCATCACCATCACAATCCAAAGCATCCCAACTTGCTTCTGCATTTGCGGCAACTTGATTGGTACTGTATACACAAGGGTCTAAAGGATCTGTATCTGTAGTATCCGGATCGCCATCACCGTCAGTATCAAGATCACAGATACCCACTAAACCATCGCCATCCAAATCTAAATCTTCGGTGGTGACCGCGCTGACAGCTCCAGTAGTGTACGTAGCAGATGCTACCAATCCGTTCGCTAATATGGTTCCAGAGCCATCCGTTACTACAGCTGAATCTGCATCGTTATATTCTGCTCCATCACCATTATCTGCGGTACTATCCGTATAGGCTTCATTAGCGTCTGAACAACCATCGGCATCACTATCTAAATTTAGATAATCAGGAGTCCCTATTGTTGTTTCAATAGGGGTGGTTCCTGTGCCTGCACTGCTAGGAATACCTGCAGTACTGATGCTACCATCTGCAATGCCATTTGCATCTGCATCTGTTCCTCCTGATTCTACTACATCATAAATTCCGTCATTATCACTATCAAGGTCAAGTATATTTGGAACGCCATCATTATCCACATCGCATGCTAAAACAGATCTAAAAGCAAAACCTTCGTTTACATGGTTAGCGCTACTATTTATATTCCCATCTGCATAAAAACCGATGTCCATTGGAAAGGTTATTCCGGTACTTGTATCTATTAATAAAGACCATTGTGAATCTGTGATAGTTCTTGAAAGTCCGGCAGCATCAGGAGCAACTTGAAAGGGAGTTCCTGAAGTTATCACCGCTCCATTCCCTAAATCGGTTTCCCCCAAGGGATCTGAAAGTACAGCTGTACCGCCTCCTGGCCAAGTAATTGTTATCGTTTTATCCGCGTTTTGTATGGCACCAACATCACTGTTGTTTTCATACGTAGAGACACGAATTGCTTGTTGTATCGCATTTGTAGGTTGTTCAACGCTAAAAGTCATTTCAACCGTGGGGTCTGTACCTTGATTCCATCGTACTTGCAAACCGTTATCCGCTGGGCCTGTTTTATCTAAAATATTATATTCTGTAGATGTAATTGTAAACTGTTGATTAACGCCATAGCCATTGTCATATTCCCCTGTAAGGAACAATGAATCATCTCCGGTTAAGATTACACCATGTGCAGGGGTACATTCTAAAGCATCTGCTATCCCATCATTATCGTCATCATCATCACAGGCATCTCCTATTGTATCACCATCTATATCTTGAAATAAAGGGTGATTGGAATCACATTCGGAGCATTCATCTGCTTGTTGTAAATTATCTGTAGCAGTTCCTGCACCTTGAGAAGTACCTCCAGAAACACCAGCAGCATCTATTGCAGCTGTTAGTCTAAGACTGCCATCTAAATCACTATAATTATAATTTGCATCGCCTTCTAAAGCATCAGGACAACCGTCATTATCACTATCGGAATCTAAATGATCATAAATGCCATCATTATCAGTATCTGTATACAACGAACATAAAGTATTCACTCTCCAACCAATATTATCTGCATTAGCGGTGGCAGCTTGTGTTATAACAATTCTGTTAATTCCTTTATCTATATTAAATCTGAAGTTTGCTTCTTGCGCTGTACCTCCAATTATAGCCGCTACTGCTTCTCCAGAAACTGGATCGTACGACGCTCCTGTACCAATGGTACCGCTAGTGGCATAAATGTCTGCCGTGAATTCTACTTGAACACTATTATTATAAAATTTGATATTTTGACTTTCATCATAACTACCAGAAGCATTTCTTGCTAAACTTCTTACGTTAAATTCTGTGGATAATATAAGTTCAGAAAATACAATTTCTGTTGTAGTACCGGTAATATTGGCATTTGAGTTTCGTGTTTGCATGTCTACTTGCACACTACCGTCTGTATAATTTGGATTTCCAGCAGGGAAGGTCCCTGAGCCAATCGTTGTAGTAGCAACTGCGGTGATATCGTTATCAAAATCTTTTATGTAGGCTACTAAATCACCATCATTACTATTTAATGTAATTAAATTATAGGAAGAATCTGTAAAATGAATATTATTTGTGGGAACTAAACCGCAGTCTTTATTAAATTCATCTATATCTAAAATTCCATCATTATCATCATCACTATCGCACCCATCTGGAATGCCATCTAAATCGGTATCAATACCGTCATCAAAACCTTCACAGATATCTGAAGTATCGGGTACACCATCGTTATCATCATCTAAGTTTTCTATGGTGATTACTTCTGTTACATCATCTGGAGATGAATCAGAATCTGTTTGATCTTGTGCGTTAGAAATGGTATTTGTTATACTTTTAGTGGCAACCGCTTCATTAATATCATCTGCCGTAGCTACGATAATTAATGATTGCTTTTCTCCTTTTACCATGTCTCCTACATTCCAGTTAGGAGCAGACCAAGTACCCTTGCTAGGCGTAGCACTAGTAAGTGTTAGTCCTGCAGGTAAATTATCTGTAATGACTAAGCCAGTGGTATTATCTAACCCCAGACTCTCTACAGTTATCGTAAAGGTTACTGTTTCTCCTTCTGAGATTGTTGTTTTATCTGAAGTCTTGTTAATATAAATATCTGGATTGCAATAAAAAAACTGAATAACGTTAGAGTTGTAATCACAACCACTTTTGGATACATTTACATAATGTTCACCAATTTCAGTAGGGGTGTAGCTATCGCTTGTGGCTCCAGGTATAGCAACACCATCATTGAACCATTGGTAAGTGTCAAAGGTTTCTGTGAGTGTAATAGTGCTTCCTAAACACCCAGAACCTGATATAGAATAATCTACTACAGGTACGGTATCAAAACCAGAAAAGTATCCCCCTGTTCCTAGTGCGCCACTAAAACCAACAACTCCAACAGCAATGGCTCCTGAAGATTGGACATAGATATTACCTGTTAAATTAGGAATATAAAAACTTTTCCAAGGTAAGCCTGTGGCAGGTATAGGAGCGGGGAGGGTCACAGGAACACCATTAGAGGTCACTACTATATTGGCATCAGGAGTACTATTGGAAGCTAGAATAGTTAATGCCCCTGATATTGTTTTTCCTGCTAAATCTTCAATTGTACTTATGTTATTTACATTGTCGGGAAGTAGACAATTTACAGGAGCAATAAAATTCATTCCTATGGTCGCTCCTGAATTACTACCGGCCAAACATTGATAGGCATACACATTTTTTGATGTAGTAACGGTCATATTATTACCAGCGGTACTGCCTGAATAATTTGATCCAGGAACTAAAAAATATTCTCCGTCATTTATTGTAGCAATAGGGGTGGTTGCACCGTTAATAAAAATATCAGTACCACTAGCGGTTCCAATTATAATCGGAAATTCTAAGGCATCTGTACCACCACCTCTAATGAAAACATATTCACGACCAATAATATCTATAGGCACGGGTTGATCTGTTCCTCCATCTTGTATATTAGATCCTGGGAGAACACCAAGTAAAATATGACCAACACTAATTGCTATATTTTTGTCTGAACTAACATCTGCACCTAACCATCCATATCTATTGGCGTCACCGTTATTTCCTTCAACTTCCAATACATAAGATTCTCCTTTATTTAAAGTAATAGTAATCGTGTCATCGGTTAAGCCTGTACCATTATTTCCTAATCTAAAAACACAATCAGGATCATAGTCTGAAATGGTAACCGTTGTATTATCTTCCGTAGCCATAATCCCCAAGGCCGCATTATAAATGCTACGATCATGTAAAAAAGGGATACCACCCCATTTAAAATGTGTACCTAGAGCTGCACGACCCTTAGAAGTTAGAGAGACCCCTTGGGCATTACTATTTCCTCTATAATTGGCATAAAATTTTTGTCCACTTGGGGCCTCTAAACGTAAACCAGCGGTACTACTAACAAGACCAACTTCAGCATTAGGTAATAACGTTATGCCATTTTCTCTAGAGGGTAGGATATACGTGTAAGGAATAGTGTTGGACACAGAAACTGTTGCTAGCGGAGTTACCGAGGTTCCTACGTAAATATTAACATCAAAAGGTATGGTTTCCGGAGTAGATAGGTATACATATTGATCTATAATATAATTGGCATTTGTCTCAGCTAGCGGTGGCATGTAGTGCAAGTCACTCAGCTGTGCATAGGAACTAGCCACTGTGAGAAGGAGAAAAGCAAAACTTAAATAATAAGATCTTATAGTAGATAGATTATTTTTCATAGCAGGAATTGTGGTTTGTGGTCATTCTTTTAAAAGACAGTAGTTGATTTTAAGATTTTATTAATAAGAAAGTGAATTCAGTTTGAATGCAACTTTCTGTTCAAGGTAAAATCGATACAATCGTTCAACGGCTGTATTTTAATGTTAAAATACAATTTTATAGGATAAAACTTACTTATTTGTACATTAAATCTTATATGCTATAAAATTTTTATGTGTTAATTATTTATAAAGTAAGACTAATTATGAAGGAATTTTTAAAAATTGTTGTGTTATGTACAATTTTGTGTGGTCAAATGACCGATAAGTGTCGACAAGTGGTAAATTGACCATTAGGATAAGGAGATTTTTTATATAGTAAATATTCGTATAAAATGCATTTTATATTAAGAAAGGATTTAGTTGAGGTCGGTAAACGACTTCAACTAAATCCTGTTTATTTTCTGATGTTGAGCATCAGATATTTACTTAGTATAAAGAAACTATTTTAAAAGAATCTTGGTGTTATTACCTTTTTGTATCGTGTTAAGAATTCATAGCGAAGAAAGACTTCAAAAGACCCATCATTAAAACGGGTAGCTCCTAGATCTGTTGTTTCTTTATCGTAGGCTAATCCTAGCATTAATTGTTCTGAGATTTGGAATCCTGCCAATAAACTCACTGCGGCATCCCACCGGTATGCAGCTCCTACAGAAAATTTATCATTAATAAGGAAGTTAGCCGAAACATCTATTTGTAAAGGCGCTCCTTTTACAGCTTTTACAAGCCCTGCAGGTTTGAATTTTAGGTTGGGATTTAAATCGAACACATAACCTGTTATTAAGTAAATATTTAACCGTTCTTCGGCTAAGAAAGAGGAACTATTGGTTCCTGCACTATCAAAATGTTCTGTCTGTAAAAAGTTAGGAACAGATAGTCCGGAGTAAAACTTATCCGTATGGTAATAAACGCCTGCTCCAAAATTGGGAGAGAATTTATTATCTACATTAGGCAAGTTACTCTCTGCGCCATAATTTCTAAGTTTAGAGAAATCGATGTTTAAGAAATGTCCTCCAGCTTTCAATCCAAACGAAAGTTTACCTTCTTCAGAAGTAGGGATGGTATAGGAAAATGCGGCATCAAAATACGTATCTTGATTGGTACCATTTCCTATTTCATCATTTACAATAGAAAGTCCTAAACCCACTCTTCTGGACACTGGGGTATGCAGGTTTAGGGTTTGTGTGGTTGGCGCTCCATCTAGTCCTACCCATTGTGAGCGGTGTAAGGCAGCAATACTCAGCACCCCTCGGGAACCTGCATAGGCAGGATTCACCGAGATGGTATTGTACATGTACTGCGTGTATTGCGCATCTTGCTGCGCAGAGAGTGTGGTGGTCCCTGCAAAGACAAAGAGTGCTATGATCAAATATTTTTTCATGTTTTATTCTTAATGGTTAATGCTTATCGGTTGATGTATAAATATCCGGCTTTGTTTAGGTGATTCCCTTCATTTACGTATTTGATTATATAGAAGTAAACACCTACAGGTAATTCAGAATCTGTGCTAATGGTTACTCTACCATTAGAAATACCTCTAAATGAATTGCCGCCATTGTCATACCCAGCCATTTCATAGACTACCACTCCCCAACGGTTATAAATTTGAACCGTATTATTAGGGTAAGACTCTATGTTTTCAATGGTAAAGAAATCATTTATACCATCATTATCAGGAGTTAAGATTTCATTGGTAACAGCAATACCAGAGTCTACCACTTCTGGTGTGCAACCAGCAGCTAGGGTAGGGACACCACCAATAGCGTCACAAGGATCTAAAGGATCAGTACCGTCTGTTATTTCTTGACCATCTAGGATTGTATCACCATCTGTATCTGCTACATTTGGGTCTGTACCAATTGCTAATTCCTGAGAAGTTGTTAATCCATCTTCATCACAATCAGAAATTAAATAATCTCCACTTTGAGCCAAGGTAATGCTATTTTCAACATAATCACATGGATCTTCAGGGTTGGTATCATCTGCGATTTCTTGTCCATTAGTAACACCGTCACCATCACAATCTGCTACTAAGTAATCACCTGAGAAATCAAGCGTAACATTCTCTATTACGTAATCACATGGGTCATTTTTATCTGTACCGTCTGCTTCTTCTTGCGTATCAAGAACACCGTCACCATCACTATCTCCTATTTCTCTAAAGTTTACTTCGGGTGTACTAGGATCATCGTTATTATCCGTACCATCGGCACCGGTATCTAAATCATTGTTTACATCTAGACCTGGAGTCTTATCAAAACCGTCATCCAGTCCATCATTATCAGAATCAACACCTGTAAAAGTACCTTCATCTGTTTCATCAACATCTAGCACACCATCATCTTCAGAATCAAGATCTAAATAATCAGGAGTTCCGTCACCATCTGTATCTTCAGGAACTAATCCTCCTGGATAATTGGTATCTAAACCTGTTGTATCGAAAACATCGGCAGGAACAACATACGATAAAGTAGGTTGTGCCTCTACATTATCTGGAATACCATCATCATCTGCATCAATATCCAAGAAGTTAGCTTCACCTGTACCATCTGTATTTGGTGGTGTCGTTCCTTCTGAACTGTCTGCTTGACCGTTACCAGTTGCATCTGCAAAACCAGCATCTTTACTATCAATAACACCGTCGTTGTTAGTATCAAGATCTCCGTTACCGGCTTCTGTTACATCTACGATACCATCGTTATCCGCATCGATATCAAAATGATTTGGAATACCATCACCATCAAAATCAAACGCTGGTTCAGTTGTTCCATTTACATCACCAACTAATGGATCGTTAGGATCATCATCCGAATGGTTTGGAACCCCATCATTATCATCATCTGCACTTGGGTCGATTCCGTTAGCCTCATCTAAATCTGAGATACCATCATTATCGTCATCAAGATCTACCATATCAGGAATACCATCTTGATCGAAATCCAATACCGATCTAAAATCAACTTCAGCCATATCAGCATCATCTTCGTTGTCGGTTGCAATTGCACCTGTATCCAAATCATTATTTACATCAATACCTATTGTATCATCAAAGGCATCATTTAATCCGTCATTATCAGTATCTGCTAATGAATCTACAAGAGTTCCTTGTCCGGCTTCTAAGACATCACTAATACCATCGTTATCAGAATCGTCATCCAAATAATCAGGAGTTGTGTCAGTATCTGTATCCTCAGGTCTTAATCCGTTAGGGTAGTTTGTATCTACACCATTAAGACTAAAAGTATCAGCAGGAGCAACATAACCTGTTGTTGGTTGTGCTTCTACATTATCTGGAATACCATCATCATCTGCATCAATATCCAAGAAATCTGCATTTCCTGTTGTATCGGTATTCAGTGGTGTTGTACTTTCTGAAATATCCGCTTGACCGTCATTGTTTGCATCTGCAAAACCAGTGTCAGCACTATCAATAACTCCGTCATTATTAGTGTCTAAAGCATCATTACCAGCTTCGTATATATCATAGATTCCGTCATTATCCGCATCAATATCAAAGTGGTTAGGAATACCGTCACCGTCAAAATCAAATGCTGGTTCAGTTGTTCCGTTTACATCTCCGATTGCAGCATCGCTAGGATCATCATCAGAATGGTTTGGAACACCATCATTATCATCATCTGCACTTGGGTTGATTCCGTTAGCCTCATCTACATCTGAGATACCATCATTATCGTCATCAAGATCTACCGTATCTGGAATACCATCTTGGTCATGATCTAACATTGACCTAAAGTCAACCTCAGCCATATCTGCATCATCTTCGTTATCCGTTGTGATTGCACCAGTATCCAAATCATTATTTACATCGTTACCTGGTGTATCATCAAAAGCATCGTTTAATCCGTCATTATCAGCATCTGCTAAAGGATCTGATAACGTACCTTGTCCGGCTTCTAACATATCTGAAATACCATCATCGTCAGAATCATCATCCAAATAATCAGGAGTTAAATCCGTATCTGTATCCTCAGGTCTTAATCCGTTCGGGTAGTTTGTATCTACACCATTTGGACTAAAAGTATCGGCAGGAACAACATAACCAGTTGTAGGTTGTGCCTCTACATTATCTGGAATACCATCGTCATCTGCATCGATATCCAAGAAATCTGCATTACCGGTTGTATCGGTATTCAGTGGTATTGTACCTTCTGAACTATCTGCCTGACCATCATTATTGTTATCTTCAAAACCAGTATCGATATTGTCGATTACACCATCATTATTCGTATCTAAAGCATCATTACCAGCTTCATATACATCAAATATTCCGTCATTATCTGCATCGATATCAAAGTGATTTGGAATACCATCACCGTCAAAATCGAACGCTGGTTCTGTTGTTCCGTTTACATCACCTACTAATGGATCGTTAGGATCATCATCAGAATGGTTTGGAACCCCATCATTATCATCATCTGCACTTGGGTCGATTCCGTTAGCCTCATCTACATCTGAGATACCATCATTGTCATCATCAAGATCTACCGTATCAGGAATACCATCTTGGTCGCTATCTAACATCGATCTAAAATCTACCTCAGCTACATCTGTATCATCTTCGTTATCTGTTGCGATTGCACCTGTATCCAAATTATTGTTTACATCATTACCTGGTGTATCATCAAAAGCATCGTTCAATCCGTCTCCATCAGCATCTGCTAAAGGATCTGTTAACGTTCCCTGACCCGCTTCCAATACATCACTAATTCCGTCGTTTTCAGAATCTAAATCTAAATAATCAGGAGTTGTGTCAGTATCTGTATCCTCAGGTCTTAGACCGTTAGGGTAGTTTGTATCTACACCATTAAGACTAAAAGTATTGGCAGGAGCCACATAACCTGTTGTAGGTTGTGCCTCTACGTTATCTGGAATACCATCATCATCAGCATCGATATCCAAGAAATCTGCATTTCCTGATGTATCTGTATTCAGTGGCGTTGTACCTTCTGAACTATCTGCTTGACCATCATTATTGTTATCTTCAAAATTGTCATCAATACCATCAATAACTCCGTCATTATTGGTATCTAAAGCATCATTACCCGCTTCGTACACATCAAAGATTCCGTCGTTATCCGAATCGATATCAAAGTGGTTAGGAATACCATCACCGTCAAAATCAAATGCTGGTTCAGTTGTTCCGTTTACATCTCCGATTGCAGCATCGCTAGGATCATCATCAGAATGGTTTGGAACACCATCATTATCATCATCTGCACTTGGATCAATTCCGTTAGCCTCATCTAAATCTGAGATACCGTCGTTATCGTCATCAAGATCAACCGTATCAGGGATACCATCTTGATCGAAATCAAGTACCGATCTAAAATCAACTTCAGTCAAATCTGTATCATCTTCGTTATCTGTTGCAATTGCACCAGTATCCAAATTATTGTTTACATCATTACCTGGTGTATCATCAAAAGCATCGTTCAATCCGTCTCCATCAGCATCTGCTAAAGGATCTGTTAACGTTCCCTGACCCGCTTCCAATACATCACTAATTCCGTCGTTTTCAGAATCTAAATCTAAATAATCAGGAGTTAAATCTGTATCCGTATCCTCTGGTCTTAGACCGTTAGGATAGTTCGTATCTACACCATCTCTATTAAATGCATCTGCAGGATCAACATAACCTGTTGTAGGTTGTGCCTCTACGTTATCTGGAATACCATCGTCATCAGCATCGATATCCAAGAAATCTGCATTTCCTGTTGTATCGGTATTCCGTGGCGTTGTACCTTCTGAACTATCTGCTTGACCATCGTTATTGTTATCTTCAAAATCAGTATCAACACTATCGATAACCCCGTCTTTGTTTGTATCTAAAGCATCATTACCCGCTTCGTACACATCATAGATCCCGTCATTATCAGCATCAATATCAAAATGGTTTGGAACACCGTCACCATCAAAATCAAAGGCTGGCTCTACAGTTCCGTTTACATCTCCAACTAATGGATCAGCAGGATTGTCATCTATATAATTTACGATACCATCATTATCATCATCGGCACTTGGGTCAACCCCGTTCGACTCGTCTAAATCAGATATACCATCATTGTCATCATCTAGATCAACAATATCCATAATACCATCTTGGTCACGATCCAATATAGATCTGAAATCAACCTCAGCGGTATCAACATCATCTTCGTTATCTGTTGTAATTGCACCAGTATCCAAATCATTGTTTACATCATTACCTACAGTATCATCAAAAGCATCGTTCAATCCGTCACCGTCAGCATCTGCCAAAGGATTTGTGATTGCACCTTGACCAGCTTCTATTACATCTGGAGTACCATCAGCATCAGAATCCAAATCAATATAATCAGGAGTTAAATCTGTATCGGTATCCTCAGGTCTTAGACCGTTAGGATAGTTTGTATCTACACCATCTCTATTAAAGGCATCTGCAGGAGCAACATAACCTGTTGTAGGTTGTGCCTCTACGTTATCTGGAATACCATCATCGTCTGCATCGATATCTAAGAAATCCGCATTTCCTGTTGTATCGGTGTTTAAAGGAGTTGTTCCTTCTGAACTATCTGCTTGACCATCATTGTTTGCATCTGCAAAACCAGTATCAACACTATCGATAACACCGTCATTGTTTGTATCTAAAGCATCATTACCCGCTTCGTACACATCATATATACCATCGTTATCTGCATCGATATCAAAATGGTTAGGAATACCGTCACCATCAAAATCGAATGCTGGCTCTACAGTTCCGTTCACATCTCCAACTAATGGGTCAGCTGGGTCATCATCTAAAAAGTTTACGATACCATCATTATCATCATCTGCACTTGGGTCAACTCCGTTAGACTCATCTAAATCAGAAATACCATCATTGTCATCATCCAGATCAACAATATCCATAATACCATCTTGGTCACGATCTAATATAGATCTGAAATCAACCTCAGTAGTATCTAAATCATCTTCATTATCTGTTGCGATTGCACCAGTATCCAAATCATTGTTTACATCTAAACCTGGAGTATCATCAAAAGCATCATTCAATCCGTCATTATCAGCATCAGCCAAAGGATCAGTCAATGTTCCTTGACCAGCTTCAATAATATCTGGCGTACCATCATCGTCAGAATCTGGATCCAAGTAATCTGGGATTAAATCATTATCAGTATCCGCAGGTGTAATTCCGTTTGGATAATTAGTATCTAAACCATTAGCCTCAAAAGCATCATCTGGAGCATCATAAGCCGCCGTTGATTGTGCTTCTACATTATCTGGAATACCATCATCATCTGCATCAATATCTATGTAGTTTGCACCACCTGTTGTATCTGTATTTAATGGGGCTGTACCTTCTGTAGCATCGGCTTGACCATTGTCATTTGCATCTAAAAATACATCATCAGTACTGTCAATAGCTCCATCATTATTGGTATCTAAAGCACCTGTACCATTTTCAACTACATCTAGAATACCATCATTATCGGCATCTATATCTAAGTGGTTAGGATTAGCATCACCATCAAAATTATCTATTGGTAAAGCTGTACCTGGACCATCTGTAGTTGCAGGAGTTGTATTATCATCTGTATCCACGATATCTGAAAGTCCGTCGCCATCTGCATCAGCAATAGTTCCTGTTCCGATAACACCATCATTATCTGGATCTGAACCACCTGCTTCTGTTACATCTGGAATACCATCATTATCTGAATCTGTATCTATTCTATCATCAAATCCGTCACCATCAGTATCAGGATTCTCTAAAGGCGTACCAGGAGTTGTAGCATCTGCAGGATCTACACTATCAGCCAAACCATCACGGTCTGTATCTGTAGCGAAGGTATCTATAACACCATCGTTATCGGCATCTGGACCACCAGCTTCTGTTACATCTGGAATACCATCATTATCTGAATCTAAATCTATTCTGTCTTCGATACCGTCACCATCAGAATCTTCATCTGGTAAAGGAGTCGTTGCAATTTCATCTGCAAGACCATCATTATTAGTATCCGTCATAGAAGTTGGGTCACCAGCAATTGGGTAGTCTATATGACCATCACCATCTGTATCTGTACCACCAGCTTCAATAGAATCTGGAATACCATCGTTATCTGAATCTAAGTCAATACTATCTGGAATACCGTCTCCGTCTGTATCCTTTTCTACACAATATAAGAGTTCATATAATTGCATGGTTACGTTTCCAATATCTACAGTATTATTTTTAGCACAGGTGATTGTTAATTCAGTTATTGGACCATCTATGGTTATTGCTACGCTATTGTTTGGAGCATTTGATCCACTTGCCGAACTAATAGCAGTTTGCCCGCTAATGGTTAAATTAGTTCCTAGATTGATGTCATTAATTGTAACAGGTACATTGATTCCTTCATTCTTCGCTGAAAAATCGGCTCTATCATCGTTATCTAGGCCTCCCCATTTAAATTGTAAATTGTGTACGGGACCGTTAAGAAAAGTTATTGTATATACTGCAACATCTCCATTTGGAAAATCTGTATTGTTAGGTTGTACATTAATATATGCGCCAGAAATAGCAACATTACTTTGATTCCTTACTCCAGAATTCCAAGTTGTTGTACCTAAAAGGTCAAAGCCAAAATTAGTTGTAGCTCCACCATAACTATATACAGTATTGATTGCTCCAGGATCATCTGTGCTCGCAAATGTCTGACCTAAATCTATGAATCCAGAAGCACAATTAAGTTCATCAACATCTAGGATTCCGTCATTATCATCATCTAGATCAACCGTATCCATGATACCATCATTATCAGAATCTAATATGGATCTAAAATCAACCTCTGCAGGGTCTAAATCATCTACATTATCTGTAGTAATTGCACCTGTATCTAGGTCATTATTTACATCATAACCAGCAGTAGTATCATCAAAAGCATCATTTAAGCCATCTGCATCTGCATCGGCTAAAGGATCTGTTATGGTACCTTGACCAGCTTCTGCTACATCACTAACACCATCATCATCAGAATCTGAATCTAAATAATCAGGTATTAAATCATTGTCCGTATCTACAGGAATTAATCCGGTAGGGTAGTTGGTATCTAATCCGTTAGCAGCTTCAGTATCTGCAGGGGCAGTATACGCAGCAGTCGTTTGCGCTTCTACATTATCAGGAATACCATCATCATCTGCATCTATATCTAAATAGTTTACACCACCGGTACCATCTGTATTTGGTATTGGAAGCGGAGATAAAGCCGTAGCATCATCCCAACCATCTGTTGTAGCAGTATCATCAAAACCATCTACAATACCATCACCATTAACATCAAGGCCACCAGCTTCTGTAGTATCTGTAATACCATCATTATCTGAATCTATGTCTAAGTGATTCGGTAAGCTATCTCCATCGAAATTATCGATTGGTAAAGGAGTACCTGGACCATCGTCAAGTGTACCTGTTGTATTATCATTTGGATCTACTAGATCTGAAAGTCCGTCACCATCTGTATCATCTATTGAACCAGTACCGATTCTACCATCGTTATCTGGATCAACACCACCAGCTTCAATTACATCTGGAATACCATCGTTTTCAGAATCTAAATCTATTCTATCATCTAAACCGTCATTGTCCGTATCCGGATTCGGAATTGGGGTACCTAGGGTTGTTGGACCAACTGGGTCAACGCTATCTGCAAGTCCGTCATTATCGGTATCGGTCATAAACGTATCAATAATACCATCACCGTCACCATCCATACCACCAGCTTCAGTAGTATCTGTAATTCCGTCATTATCAGAATCTAAATCTAATCGGTCTAGAATTTCGTCATTATCAGAATCTTCATCTGGTAAAGGCGTAGCATCAACACTGTCGGCAACACCGTTACCATCTGCATCAATAAAACTATCTACAGCACCATCGCCATCAGCATCTTCGCCACCAGCTTCTAAAGTATCTGTAATACCATCGTTATCTGCATCTAAATCTAAGTAATCTGGATTACCATCACTATCTGTATCAATTGGATCAATACCATCTGTATCTGCACCAACTGCAGGTATACCTGTTAATGGATCAAAAGCACCAGGAGCAATAAAGCCACTTGTAGTTTGTGCTTCAACCGTATCTAAAATACCGTCATTGTCACTATCTAAATCGTAAGCATTAAGTATTCCGTCGCCATCAAAATCTCCACTATCATCAGTAGTACCATCACCATCTGTATCAAAAACATTTGAAGTTGAATTAATTTGTACACAACCATTCTGTGGTGTACAAGGTGCACTACCTTCTGGACCATCTGTAGTATCATTATCCACTACATCTGCAAGTCCGTCATTATCTATATCTGTAAGTATATCTATTACACCATCACCATCTGCATCTATATTACCAGAACCTGTCTCAACAATATCTGTAATACCATCATTATCAGAATCTAGGTCTAATTGATTTGGAACACCATCACCATCTGTATCAAAATTGATACAGATACCGTTAGCATTTAATCCGCCACAAGTTGGAAAATCAGCATCATAATAATTTGGAGTACCATCGCCATCTAAATCATCATCTGGATCAGGTAAGCCCATTGTTGCACAATCCCATCCGTTAACACCATCAAAAGTTGCAGCACAGAAATCTGGATCTTCATAATCTAAAGTTCCGTCACCATCTGCATCACCATTGTATACTTCAATAACATCAGGTATACCATCATTATCATCATCTAAATCTAATGGTGCTCCTGAAGCCACAGAAACGGGAATTAAGATAGCCTCGCACTGACAATTGGTACTAGAAGGTAAAAACTCTACTATAAAATTAGTGCCCGAACAAGCAGCACCAACAGTAGTGAATATAATTTCATCTGTAATTGTAGACGTACTAAGAATAGCATCGGCTATTGTACCTGTTGCAATAGCAACACCATCAATATCTCCATTTACATCTGCACAGTATACACTATATGCATAACCAGCATCTGCATCTACAAGCGCTGTATTTTCAATATCTAACGATAAATGATATTCGTAATTATTACTGGTATCAACAGAAAAGAAGCTATCATTTGCCGTACCAACCAAAATTGGTTTTTCTAAAGGCATTATTTCATAAGAATTCCCTGTAGCTACTTGAAAATCTGCACAATTAGTTGCTGAGCAAGTTACCCCTGTAACGGTTACATAGTTTACGATCTGTACCTCTGCCGTATCATCACATATACCTTCATCGGTAGTTATAAAATTAAATCTGAAAGTTATCTTAGAGCCAGCAGTAACACCAGCTGGATATTGTAGTACTAGTTCTTGATGATCTCCTACGGTTGTAATACTAACGAAAGAAGCTCCGTCGGCACTTGTAAAAGATGAAGCTATATATTCGATTCCCGACCTTAAGGTTACTTTCCCAAAATCAGAACTTCCTGTGGTACCTCCTGTAATTGTGGTTTCTACCCTAATTTCATCTGTAACGCCACAACCTTGAACGGGAGCACCAGCACCAGGTGTAAAAATGGAACTTAAGGCATTGTAAGGAGCTACTGCACCATCAGCTTCTATTGAGTTGGATACTATTCGCGAACCATTACCAGCGGCACTATTTCCACATGGCTCTTCTCCGTAAACCTTAAAAGTAAATTCGGAGTTTGATACAAAGTCGCACTCTAATTGAATTTCAAGATTAACATGGGCCGTTCTTTCATTTATGGAATTGTTTGCTGGGTCACCAGCAATACCATTCAATGCTAATATGTTAGAATGCTCTAATAAATTTACTTTTGCAATACCGTTTTCTATAGTAACGGTTACCGGCTGAGTATCCGCGAGAAAAGTAGAACCTTTAGGGTAGGTTACGTTGGTACTTAAAATAGTTATACCACTAGCGCCACCAGGAATAGCAAACTGCAATGAAGGGTATATTAAATCTGCTAATTGCGCACTAATTACATCAACCTCTATATTGAAAGGTGTACACAAATCTTGTGCTGTGTTAGGTTGATCCGTAATAGCTACTTGTACTTGTGAACCTTTCGGCTCTAAGGTTATAGACGTAGAATTTTGGTAACATGTTGTTCCTATTGCCTGATAATCTGCAATACTTACATTGGTATCAGGATAACCTGGATAACCAGAACAATCCCAACCATGTTCTACCAGTACGGTTAAATCTTGACAGTCTTCAAAATCTGCTTTAAATCTTATGGTTTTTGTGTCGCCAGTAGCTATAGAGCCGGCTTCAATCCACATTTTATCTCCAGATTGGTAAAAATTTGCCGGAGTTTCAACGCCACCGGAAACAGTAAATGCACTATTTAAGTTTATGCCCGTTGGTGTAGTAATCTGTAACCAATTATAATCAACATCCTCTGGACTAGTATTTGAGATATTAGTATCAAAATCTACCGTATACGCATCTCCATTAACCGTTGGTGCCGGTGATTGTACAATAAAAGTTGGTTGTGTATAAGTAAAAGTATTGGTACCCGTAATGCTTGCTGCTTCGGGTGTATCCGTATACGCGAAATTTTCAAAATTTATCGTGTATTGATATTGAACTGAAGCAGGAGATTCACAAGTACCCATAAACTCCACGAAAAATCTTGGTTGAATCAAGGAAGTCTGATCCATATTAACAAAACCTGGTCCTGGGGTAATAATGATCTGACCGTTACTTTCGGTAGCTATGAACTCGCCTGTTCCTGTTGAATAACTACTACTTTCAAACTGTACAGAAGTAATATTTCCTGTAAATCTTGCTCCATCCGGAATATCAACTACGGTATTTGTCCAGATAGTTGTTGGTCTATATTCATCTGGGTGCATATCATCCGGTCCCATGTTATGGGTCCAGTATAACACACCGTCAGATGGGGTACAACCATTGGTTGATCTAGCTTGATTGCTACTATTTATACGAGGTCTAGAATAAAATGCCCTGTCTCCCCAGGTATCACAACCTACTCTATTTGCTGCAGTATTTACCGGGTGATCTGTGAATCCGAAAAATTCTCCCCTTAAATTAGTTAATTCATAATAATCAATCTCATCAAAATCTTTGCTAAACTCAAAGGTCAATACTAACTCAACTATATCTTGTTCACTTGCATCTCCTTCATAATTATATGCTCCTCCTATTAAACTTCTATCGTCTGAAAGATCAAAACTCAACATATGCTCCGTAGTACCGTTGGTCGTTAAAACGGGGGCATTGGTAATAGCACCGGACTGAGATGTAGTTGGCGTATCGTTTATGGTTATCTGAGCATCTACAAGAGTAATAATGTCAGAGCCACCAGCAGCCAAACTTTGAGTATTATATGTTAGATCAAAATATAAGTTATCTAAGGAAGTATTATTAATAGATGCTGTAGTAGTAATCTCCATTTGATCACCCGCCATGTACTTGTTAAGACCACCTGTATTGTCATCTAAAACTACTTTTGTAGACATTGATGCATCTGTCCAACCGGCAGTAATTCTTTTAGCATCAAAACTTTCAATTGCCGGACCAACACATGGACCTGGACAATGGGTGTAAATATTAATTGTACCACAATGAATATCTTGGTCCCAACATGTTCCGCTAGATCCCGTTGCTTTAAAATTGGTTGTATAAGGTATTGCCTGTAATCCGTTTGGACCACAAGAAAAAGTTAATGGAAATTCGACCCAATCTTTAAATTCAACACTAACGTTATTAATAGTAGTAGTTGTATAGGTTATGGAATTGCCTATTTGTGTAAATTCAGAAGAAGCAGAAGGTTGTAATGACATACCTGCTGGCACTTCTATTGTAATACTCCATTCCGTATTACCGTTATCGGCAAACAAAGCATCTCCGTCAATTGTTGGTGTCCCTACACCATTTGCTTGCATTGATGGGGCGATTTTAATAGAAAAATCTTCATCGTTAACAATATCTGTAGGCGCATCGATTTCTGTTACACTCCTGTAATCTCTAATTATATTAAAGTAATTTAAATCAATTCGTTCTGGTATTCGATCACTTTTACATTGATCTTTGAAAAACACATCAAAATATGTGTGTTCCCATTCCAAATAATCAAATCTACCTGTGCCACAATTATCCTTAGGTGTAAGTTCAAAATCAAAAGATAGTTCTGTTGATTCACCTGGAGGTAAATCATCATAAAATCCATCATTATCTAAATCATCAAAACCGCCGGCCCCATCAGGATCCGATGTGAAAAAATTTGGTGGTATTACGTTCGTTGTCGTTGTTGCATAGATTTCACTCGTAACATTGTTAGGTGTAAAAGAAGGGTTTGCCCCAAATCTAAAATTTGAAAACTTTCGAGTTTCATGGCGCTCATAGCCCCATAAAGGATTAGAATCTGCTGTTGATACTGGAGTTGTATTTCCACCTCTACCTAAAATAATACCAACATCTAAAGCCATTGAGCCAGCAGTAGCATTTGTATTCTCAATTTTTACTGTATATGTAACTGCTTCGCATAAATCAGGATTTGTAGACCCAACTTTTGTTAAAGAAATATCTGGTACGTTAGCCCCAAAATTTAAAGAACCTGTTTGTGGTTCCGCTGCTTGACAGATTTCACCTGCGCTACACCCCCAATAAGTGTTATGCACTATTGCGGTATCTGTACAATCATCTACTCTGAATTCTTCTGTAAAAACAATTACTTCTCCGTTATCAAAGCAGTTATCATTATTACCAACGGCTCCACTAAAGGGAGCTGCATTTAAATCAATTACATAGGTTAACACTTGGCCTGTTGTTGAGACTGGGATTAGAGTGGTAGCTCCGTAGGATAAGGTATAAATATCATCTACATCTTCTCCTAAATCTACATAATAGGTAAATGTTTCTGTACAACCATTACCCCCTTGTGCTAAAGTGATATCTCTTGTATACGTTTCGCCTACGTTAGCATTTACGGTAGGTATAGCGGAAATGTTTAATGATGCAGCTAATAAAGCATAAGAAGATACGGTTACTTCTGTATCCGAATCTGAGTTGGCTACACCGTCATATTGAAAGTTGATGGTGTGAGCATCTTTAAATAAACCTCCTGAGTTGCTGTGCGCTACCGCATCGCAGTTTGCGCTACGTTCAAATGTAAAAGTTACCTCGTCACCAATATCCCAATTACCATCACTAGGTCTCAAAATTGTAAAAATAGGATCAGAGGGTGTGCCACCTTCTCCTATTGAATATTGGTCGGTAGTAATTGCAGCACCACTAGAGTTTGTTTGCGAAGTTATGCCAACAGTTCCAGAGACGTATTCCACACCTGGAGGAAGGTCAAACGTGATACTAAAATCATAGCATAATGAATTTTCGCCTCTAACCAATACTTCTTCAAGAGAATTATTTAGGCCTCCACAGGTAGCTAAATTTTGAGGATTGAGGTAAACGGCATATCGATTACTTTCAATTTGTGCATTACTATTTATAGAGTAAAATAGTAATGCAATAATTGACAAGAAAAATTTTTTGAAAAGTTTTTTCATGAAATAATGGTTTGGTTTATAGTTATTTACTTTATAAATTGTAAGAAATTTACTAAGAAAATAATGTAAGTTCCAAATATAATTATGAAGAAACTGTTAAATGAATTTATGTTGACTGATCGTAGTCAAGTGTATGTTAAATACGAATAAGTGTAGGTGAACGGTATTTAAATTGTTGCCATATGACAACAAATGACAACCTTAAAGTTAGTAAAGAGCTTGTTATTTGGTCGATGAAAGTCCGATTTCACTGCCTTTTTGAAGCATGAATTGATAAGCTGCATCATATTCATTTGGAATTTCGCCCTCAAGAATTGCTTCTTTAATTGCTTCTTTTATAATCCCAATTTCTTTAGAGGGTTTTAAGTTAAACGTTTCCATTATTTCTTCACCACTAATTGGGGGCTGAAAATTACGTACATGATCACGTTCTTCTACTTCAACAATTTTTTGTCTTACAAGTTTGAAATTATTTTGGTAGCGCTTTTGCTTTTTAGGATTTTTGGTAGTGATATCTGCTTCACATAGGGTCATTAAATCCTCAATATTCTCTCCGGCATCAAAAATTAACCGACGTACGGCAGAATCTGTTGCAAAATCTTCCGATAAGATAATAGGTCTAGAACTCAATAAGACCATTTTTTGAACAAATTTCATTTTATCATTCAAAGGCATGCGTAACCTTTTAAATAACTTATAGACCATCTTGGAGCCTATAAATTCATGGCTATGGAAGGTCCAACCTATTTTTTTATCAAAACGTTTTGTAGGAGCTTTTCCAATATCATGGAGTAGGGCAGCCCAACGTAGCCATACGTTATCTGTGTTTTTGGCTATGTTATCAACCACTTCTAAAGTATGCCAAAAATTATCTTTATGGCGTTGTCCTTCTATCTCTTCAATACCTTGTAAGGCAGTAAGTTCTGGAAGTATATAACCTAGTAATTCTGTTTTATGTAATAATGAAAAGCCTAAAGACGGAGTTTTACTCGCTAGAATTTTATGTAGCTCATCTACAATCCGTTCTTTTGAAATAATTTTTATACGGTCTTTGTGTTCTGTGATTGCATTTAGGGATGCTTCTTCGATTTTAAAATCTAGTTGCGTAGCAAAACGTATGGCGCGCATCATTCTTAATGGATCATCAGAATAGGTAATGCCTGGAGCTAGGGGTGTTCTTATTATTTTATCTGATAAGTCTTGAATACCCTTAAAAGGATCTAGAAGCGTAGCGTAATTTTCTTCATTCAAAGAAATCGCCAAAGCATTAATAGTAAAATCTCTTCTTTTTTGATCGTCTTCTAGAGTACCATCTTCCACTACGGGTTTTCTACTATCTTCATGGTAGCTTTCCTTGCGTGCCCCCACAAATTCTAATTCAAGATCGCCATGTTTAATCATGGCCGTACCAAAATTTTTGAAAACAGAAACTTCTGGTTTTCCTTTAAGCTTACTAGCAACTTTTTTGGCAAGTGCTATACCGCTACCAATGGCAACGATATCAATATCCTTAGCCGTACCTCTTTCTAGGAGGTAGTCACGTACAAAACCTCCAATAACATAACAGTCTAGGTTTAGCTCTTTTGCTGCATTAGAAATTACTTTAAATACTGGATTAGTTAGGGCTTGCTCGTGATTTGTCTGCGTCATGCTATTCTCGGATAATTTTTACAACTCCATCATTTCCGAGTTTAATAATAGAGGAAGGTGTTTCTGAATTTTTATCTTGGTGCAAATTTACCACATAGTCTACACCTTTTAAAATTGCACTGCTAATTTCTTTAAAAGTTTGCGGTGTTGGTTCTCCTGCAATATTTGCCGAGGTAGAAACAATGGGTTTTTTAAATTTGTTAATCAGGTATTGGCAAAACTTATCTGAAGCAATACGAATGGCTAAGGTGTTATCTTCTGCAACTAAGTTTTTCGCAACTCCTTTAGGCGCATCATACACTATGGTAGTAGGTTTTGTGGCTAAATCTATGATGTCATAAGCTACCTCTGGTACTGCGCGTACATGCTTTTCTAACATAAAATCGTTAGCGACTAAACAAATCATTGTTTTAGTATTCGCTCGCTTTTTTAGCGCATATATTTTAGCAACGGCTTCCTCATTAGTAGCATCACAACCAATACCCCATACTGTATCTGTAGGGTACAGAATTAGTCCTCCATTAGAAAGAATTTCGATACATTTATTTATTTCTTCCTGCATGATAAAATTTTTAGGGCTCAAAAATAACCTTTTAATAACGATTAAAATAAATCTTTTTCGAGATGTTTTAGTGCAAATGAGATAATAATAGGGCTCTAAAAGCTGTTATAGCAATGTTTTTTTGATGTAATTTGTAGTAGAAATGCAATTACAGCTATTTTAAAAGTGTACTATGAAGGAGAAATTGTCTGTTTTTATTATTACGTACAATGAGGAGCGAATTATAGATAAATGTCTGAATAAGCTTTCTTGGGCTGATGAAATTATTGTGGTAGACTCAGGAAGCACAGATGCTACTATAGAGATTTGTAAAAAATATCAGGTAAAATTATTTCATAAAGATTTTGAAGGCTTTGGTGCCCAAAAGCAATTTGCTTTGGAACAAACGACCTATAATTGGGTGCTTAGCATTGATGCTGATGAAATTTTAACGGATGAATTAATAGCCGAAATACAAGGAGTGCTTGCTTCTGGCACCACCAAAAGTGGGTATTATTTAAAAAGAAAGCACGTTTTTTTAGGTAAAGTTTTTGAATATGGTCCTGAGAGTAAGGAATATATCTTGCGTTTCTTTAAAAAGAATATGGGTAAGTTTGACGGTAAAATAGTACATGAAAATGTTGTTTTAGAAGGACCGTCAGATAAGTTGAAAAATGATTTTCTTCATTTTACAACGCGTTCATTAGACAATTATATAGAAAAGCTGTCGAATTACGCTTCTATCTTCTCAGAAGGAAAATACCTTAAAAATAAACGTTATGGAATAGCATATATTTTTATAAAAGTAAAATTTGAATTTTTTAAAAAATATTTCCTGGAGCTTAATTTCTTAAATGGTCAAGAAGGATTCTATTGGTCTTATTTGGCAGCGTATTATATGGGGATTAAATATATGAAAACCAATGAACAATATAAGCAGGTAAAGAAACAGTTGATGTTTTAAGGCTGATTCTCTTTGCGTAATCTTTTGAGTTCACTATACCTATTATAGATTCCCAAGCCCATTAAGTAGCTTAAGACAAGTCCCTTCTTTCCGTCTAAAAAGCCTAAGCCAATTACATAGTGTTTAAAAAAACGAAACGCTGGTTTTACAATAAAGTGAAATGCCGTAGGTTTTTTGTTTTTAGCCAATAATTCGTTGGCTTGCATGCTGGTATATTTTAATCGCTTATTTTTGAACTCCTCGTAGTTGTTGTAGGAATAATGGATAAGTTTATTTTTTAACACCTTAGATTCTCCGTCTACCAAGAGGGTTTCGTGTACTGTTTTTGTAGTGTCAAATTTTACTTTAGATTTCTGGAATAGCCTATAGTTTTTATCAGATTGTGTTCCAGTAAAACGCATCCGCTGTTTTTCGAACATAAATATTCTCAAAAAATAATAAGCAGCTGCTTTCTTTTGATCAGAATTTACAGTTTTTAGCACTTCATTTTTCAAGGCATCTGTTAGCCGCTCATCAGCATCAATAAATAAAACCCAATTGTGCGTGGCTTGAGCTAAGGCATACGCTTTCTGATCTGTAAAATCTTTAAAAGGTCTTTGAATTAAATGAATGTTGTTAAAAGCCTTTAGCTTTTCAATGGTCGTATCCGTACTAAAAGAATCTACAACAATGATCTCGTCTGCAAATTGTAAGTTCTCTAAAACACCGTTGATATGTTCTTCTTCATTGTAGGTAATGACAAGCGCCGAAATTTTTTCTTTTTTGGGCCCTGTAAATATGTCTTTCGTTGGTGTTCCAAAGATTTTATGAATCTTCTTCTTTCTTAAAAACGATAACTTTCTTTCGTTTGGCACTCCATTCTTTGCAATATACTCTTGGGTAGTTTGTACCATTCGCGCTGCAGATTTTCCATCGTTATACGGATGATACTGCTCACATAATTCTTTTCTTTGCAAAGCGAAGCTATCATTTGCTATACTCGTCCTTACTTTATCGGTCAGGCCGTCATAAGATTTAATATCTAGCCACTGTATATTTTTAGAGATATTTTTAAAGGTAATTACTGGTTTATCTAACAATAAAAACTCATAAATAACGGAAGAAGTATCACTGATCATTAGATCTGCCAGCAATAGCGATTCGGTAATATTCTTGTCTTCTTTAAAAAGAATATTAGGGATTTCTTCGGATAGTTTTTTATACGCTGCTATCCATTTTTGATCCATTAAATCATGAAATTTAAGCAGCAGGAGATAGCCTGTGCTTATGGCTAATTCTCTAATTTGATCTAGTAAATAAGGTGCAGAAGTTAAGCTGGGAGAGAAGGTAGGGGCATATAAAATAATTTTATCTGTTTGATAGTCCCTTAAAAGTGCCTCTTTTTCTTTCTGATATTCATGAACAGCTGTATGATAAATATCTAATTTAGGCCAGCCCGTTTCTACAACGTCAAAATCTTGATGTTGCGCTTTAAATCTATTAAACTTTTCTGTAAAATAGGGTCCTTGTGTAAGGTACAAATCAAAATAATGGCGAATTCTAAAGTGCCCTTTTTTTTCACCTGCCAAGCCATGAAATATTTGCACTTTTACGCCTCGTAGATAATACGGGACTTCATTACCAGGAGCAAATATAGCATCACTTTCAAACAATTGAAGGTCTAAAATACTCGTCGTAAAATTTTCTTTTTTGAAAGGGAATGTATCTAATAACTTAGGTGCTATAAACCAGATATACTCATGCTTTTCCTTTTGCAATACATTTCTAATGGGAGCTAAAATCCCAAAAGCATAGGCATTCTGACAAAAAAGAATAGTTTTCATTATTCTAGTAGCTTATTGGCGTTATCTAAATCTTCTTGAAAATCTACTTCCATACAATTGAATTGTGAAATATCAACAGCACATACTTCTAAACCATCTTTTTCAATGGCAATTTCAATGCCGCGTTCAAAATAGTCATTGGCATCGCATTCTTCTAGTCTCGCAATAAAGCTATTAATATCTTTGGAAGCAATATAATTAATACCAACCGCTTCTCCTAGTCCGCCTTTTACCGTTTTTGATAGCTCTTTAATAAATCCATTTTCCAGAGTGTATTTAACTTCTTCATCGGCCACTTTACTGGTATTTACGGCAACAAAAGACTGCTTCTTTTTGATAAATGGATTTAAGACGTCAAATAGTTTTTCATCGAAAACAACATCGCCGTTCATCCAAAGAACAGATTTATCCTTAAATTTTCTTAAAGCTCTTAATAAGCTTTTAGAGGTATTTGTAGTATCAAAAAGAGGATTGTAGATATAGCTTACCTCAGGAAAACGTTCCATGATTAAGTCTTTTTTAAAACCTACTACGACATTAATGTCCTCTACAGAGTAGTAAGAATTTATATTATCTACCTGCATTTGCATGATACTTTTTCCATTCACCAAAGGCGTTAAAGGTTTAGGAAACGGATTTCCCAATCTTGACCCCATTCCGGCAGCTAGTATCACTATTTTCATAATCAAAGTATATTTTAAACTTGTAAAATAGTTACAAGAACAATCGTTTTTATAGGTTGGCAAACCTAAAAAAAAATGGCCTGTATAAATAATATTTTAAGGTATTTATATGAAAACGATTTCAAAAAAAAATCTCCCATAGGCTATTAAATCCATGGGAGATTATTCTTAAAATAGTCGTTTGTAGCCTTATACCGCTACATCATATTCTCTAAGGGCATCATTTAGAGACGTTTTTTTGTTCGTACTTTCTTTACGAGTACCTATAATTAATGCACAAGGAACATTGTATTCTCCTGCAGGGAATTTTTTAGTATAGCTTCCCGGTATAACTACAGATCTTGCTGGTACTAAACCTTTGCGTTCTATAGGGGTATCTCCAGTAACATCTATAATTTTAGTAGATGCTGTAAGCACAACATTTGCACCTAAAACAGCTTCTTTTTCTACACGTACGCCTTCTACAACAATACATCTAGAACCAACAAATACATTGTCTTCTATGATGACAGGAGAGGCTTGTAATGGTTCTAAAACACCACCAATACCAACACCACCACTAAGGTGAACATTTTTACCTATTTGAGCACAACTACCAACGGTAGCCCAAGTATCTACCATAGTACCTTCATCTACATAAGCACCTATATTTACATAACTAGGCATTAAAATAGTTCCAGCAGAAATATAAGCTCCGTGTCTTGCTGTTGCTCCGGGTACCACACGTATTCCTTTTTCTTTATATCCTTTTTTCAAAGGCATTTTATCGTGATATTCAAAAATACCCGCTTCAAGAGTTTCCATTTTTTGAATTGGGAAATAAAGTACTACGGCTTTTTTAACCCACTCATTTATTTGCCATCCGTCTGTTGTAGGTTCTGCACAACGCAATTTTCCGTCATCTAATAAGTCTATTACTGAGCGTATTGCAGTTTGTGTCTTCTCTTCTTTCAATAAATCTCGGTTGTCCCAAGCTTTTTCTATTTGCTCTCTTAATTCAGTCATTTTACGCTAAAATTTTCTCAAATATAAGTCCTACGCGCTAATTATTCGCGGGAATTTATAGTTATAACAATTTATCCTTTATTTTTGCAAAAAATATAATTTAGATGGCACGGATCGTTGCACTTGATTTTGGTAAAGTTAGAACAGGAATTGCTGTTACCGATGAGCTACAACTAATTGCATCAGGATTATCTACGGTAGCCACTAAGGAATTGATTGATTTTTTAAAAAACTATATTGCAACGGAAAGTGTTGAATGTATTGTAGTTGGTGAGCCTAAACAAATGAATAATCAGGTGTCAGAATCTGAGGCGTTGATACTTCCTTTTCTAGAGAAATTGAAAGCAAGTTTTCCAACAATGAGAATAGAACGCCAAGACGAGCGTTTTACGTCTAAAATGGCTTTTCAAACAATGATTGATAGTGGCCTGAAAAAGAAACAAAGAAGAGATAAGGCGCTAGTTGATGAGATTAGTGCTACCATTATTTTACAAGCATATTTAAACAGAATTTAATACAATGATATTACCCATAATAGCGTACGGAGATCCAGTTTTACGAAAAGTAGGAACTGATATTACAAATGAGTATCCTAAACTTGAAACCTTAATAGAAAATATGTGGGAAACCATGTATAATGCAAGCGGTGTTGGTTTGGCTGCACCACAAATTGGTTTGCCTATTCGCTTATTTGTTATTGATACTACCCCATTCTCTGAGGATGAAGATTTAGCTCCAGAAGATCAGAAAGCATTAAATGGTTTTAAAAAGGTCTTTGTCAATGCCAAGATAGAGGAGGAGACAGGAGATGAGTGGACTTTTAATGAAGGTTGTTTAAGTATTCCGGATATTCGTGAAGATGTGAATAGAAAAGAAACCATTAAAATCACTTATTTAGATGAGAATTTTAATGAGAAAAGCGAAACTTATGGGGGTTTGTTAGCAAGAGTAATTCAACATGAATACGATCATATTGAAGGAATTTTGTTTACAGACAAGCTTTCAAGTCTTAAAAAACGTTTGATAAAAGGTAAATTAAGTAATATTTCTAAAGGAAAAATTAATGCAGATTACCGTATGCGTTTCCCTGATATGAAAAAAGGAAGGTAATCTAGTTTTTTTATTACCGTAAAAGTTTAATATTTGTCCAGAAATTAAAATAATACATGAGTTTAGATAAAATTTTATCCATAGGAGGAAAACCAGGTTTGTTTAAATTATTAACACAAACTAGAGCTGGTTTTGTAGCAGAATCGTTATTAGATGGTAAAAAAATCACGGTAGGTTTTAAGAACAACGTAAGTGTTCTTTCTGAAATTGCTATTTATACACTAGAGGCAGAAATTCCGCTTCGCGAAGTGTTTAAGAAAATTCAAGAAAAAGAAAATGGAGAAAAAACTCCAGTTTCTCATAAAGATGATAAGTTAAAATTGGAGGAGTACTTTTTTGAGATACTTCCTAATTATGACGAAGATAGAGTGTATGCTAGTGACATTAAGAAAGTAATTCAGTGGTATAATATGCTTCAAGAGCAAGGAATTACGGACTTTGAGTCTAAAGAAGAAGTAAAAGAAGCAGCAAAGGAAGAAGGAGGAGAGTAAACCTATCCACTTTAAAACCAGTTGTTTGAAAAGGCAACGAATATGAATTTTCATATTCGTTGCCTTTTTTTGTTAAAATCTATCTATTTCAAATTCCTTTATCTACAGTTAATTGCTATTCGTCTATAGTTTTATCGTAATGACGGCTTTATTCCTGATGTTATCGCACAAAAAGAGGAGTTTTGAGACCTATTAATGATTTATTACAAATCAAAAACAAGATAGTATGGCAGCAGTAGAAGGAGAATTTGATAGAGATCTTAGAGGTGCTTTTTTTAATATGGCCTATTCGCCATTTGTTATTTTAAATAAGGATCTGAATTTTGTAGATATTAATCAAGCGGCTCTAACCGCTATCAAAATTAAGAGAGAGGATTTTATAGGAAGAAATTTATTAGACTTTTTTCCGTATTTAAAAGAGAATGAAAGATATCAGTTATATAAGGATGTTTTAGTAACAGGTAAGCCTATCGGTTTTGATGAAGTTTCTTTTCATACCGATGCCGGAGTACTTAAATTCATGATAAAAGCCTTCAAGATTGGTGATTATTTAGGCATGAGTACCTTAAATGTAACGAATTTAACGAATACTATAGACCAACTAAAAACAACAAAAGTAAACTTACAGACCGTAAACGATAATCTTAAGCGCAAAAATCAAGAGTTAGAAGAGTTTTCTTATGTAGCGGCACATGATTTAAGATCGCCACTTACAAATATTCATAGCTTGTTAGATATGTTGCAGAATGAGAATGCTATTTCTGAAGCAGGTATGCCGGTATTTGATAAAGTACAGCAGGTAGCCAAACAAATGTGCGATAAACTTAGAGCTTTAAATTCTGTTATTGCTTTGAAAACGAAATCGGATGACAAAAAAGAACTTCTAAGTTTTTCTAAGATTATTGAAAAAATAAAAGTCAACTATTCCGATGAAATAGTACAGAGTAGGACTATAATTAAAGAAGATTTCGCGCGTGCGCCTGACATAAATTATAATGTAATTCAGTTAGAAAGTATTTTACAGAACTTAGTCTCTAATGCGATAAAATTTAGAAACCCAAACAGGAAACCTGTTATTCTTATTAAAACAGCCTTAGTGAATGAACGGTTGGTTTTATCGGTTAAAGACAACGGACTAGGGTTTGAGCAAACTACTGACCCAAATAAAATTTTTGGATTATTTAAAAGAATGCACACCCACGTAGAAGGACTTGGAGTGGGACTTTATGTAACAAATTCTATTATTGCAAATAATGGAGGAGCTATTCGTGTTACAAGTGAAATAAATAAAGGAACTGAATTTAAAATTACATTTTAATGGAAAATCAAACGAGTAGCGTTTTTAAGATACTGTTGGTGGAAGATGATGAAATTACCAATTACATAACCACCACAAAACTAAAAAACATTGGCTTTGAAAATGTTGACGCCGTATTAAATGGGGAGTTAGCGCTAGAATATTTAGCGAAGGAACAACCTAATCTAATATTTTTGGACGTTAACATGCCTGTCATGGACGGCTTTGAGTTTTTAGACTCAGAGGAAGTCAAAAATCAATACTCAGGCATACCCATTGTCTTATTAACATCTTCTAGTAGGCCAAAAGACAAAGAAATGGCTTCTAGGTATAGCAATGTCATAGAGTACTTAGAAAAGCCCCTGAATTATGAGAAAATGAAAAAAATTCTATTAGCCATTAATAAGTAGATGGTCTTAGAAATATTTAGTCAAAAAGAATACAAACAGGCGTAGGAGCTTCAATTTCTGAAACAAATGTTAATAGTCCTGTTTGCGCACTTCTTCTAAAAGAAATTAGATTGTTGGTGTCTTGATTGGCTACAATTAAATAAGTGTCTTCTGGCGTTAATGAAATATTCCTTGGATTCTCTCCACGGCAAGATTCATAACCAACTAAGCTTAAGTCACCACTATCTTCATGTATACTAAAAATGGCAATACTATTATGACCTCGGTTTGAAGCGTATAGGAATTTACCGTCTGCAGAAATATGGATGTCGGCACTTTTAGTTGCCTCTTTAAAATCCTCAGGAATAGAAGAGATGGTTTGCTTTTTTTCATAAGTACCGTCCGCTAATCTAGAAACGCTAGTGATGGTATTATCTAATTCATTTAAAACATATAGGATTTTTTTAGTAGGATGTTGTGCCAAATGTCTTGGTCCTGCACCTTCTGCCATAGGCAATCTAAAAGGAGCTACGGAATCTAGTTTATTCGTAGTGGTATTGATACTTGAAAACCAAAGCTCATTCGTTCCTAAATCTACTGCGATAACAGTGTTTTCATCAAACCAAGCAGAATGCGCGTGCGGTCCTTTTTGCCTCCCTGTAGTTCCTTGGCCACTATGTTGTTGCGTATCTAATAAATCAGTCAATTTTCCGGCAGAATCTACTTGTAATAAGCCCACAGAGCCACTACTGTAATTTGCAGCTAAAACGTATCCTTCCTCGTTAATAGCAACATGACAAGGATGTGAACCACCTGAAGCACTCATGTTCTTGAAAAGCAAAGTATCTTTCTCAATTTGATAAGAACTTACAAAGCCGGTGTTTTTTTCGGCTACTTCATTTACGGTTAAAAGAAATTTTTTGTCTGGGCTTAAGGCTAAAAACGACGGATTATTTGCTGTAGCCGCCAAGCCTATTTTAGCTAATTTTCCATCGGCCGAAAGGCTATATTTATAAATGCCCTTACTTTCTTTATCCGTATAGGTGCCTACATAAAAAGTAGCATCTTGTGCCGTTTCTTGTGCCACTTCTTGTGTGTTTTGAGTAGGTTTGGTTTCTGATTTACAACTTGTAAGCATAATTACTACTAAAAAAAAGATAGAATACTTCATTGAGTGGGTTTGTAGTGGTACTATTGATTAGTTTTTAAGTATGGTTTCTGTAACGTCTTTCTTCCAATCAATCAAAGTAGACGGGTAATAATTTACATTCATCCTGTTTAGATAAGAAGTTTGATTGGCTAAGCGTGTTTTAAAATCGTCCCAATTTCTATTTTCGTCCGTGGTCCAACCTAGCTCTGCATAGCCAATAATTCTAGGAAATGCTAAATATTCTAGCTCAGCTATTGTGGAAATTGTTTCAGACCACAGTGGTGCCTCTACACCTAAGATATCCTCTTTTTTTAGATCTTCAATATATGTAGTAGGAGACCAATTGTAAGCCGTGTCAACAGGAATGAGTGCTGCCCAATCCAAGCCATGAATAGAGTTATCATCATATTTCATATCCAGATAAGCTCTCGTAGCAGGTGACATAATTATTTTTGATCCTCTTGCAGCTGCTTCAGTTGCATTTTTCTTGGTATTCCAATGTTGTGCAATACTGGTGCTATCTACATCCGCTTGCATAATTTCATCCCAGCCAATCATTTGCTTACCATGTTTTTGAACAATTTTTTCTACACGATTTACAAAAAGAATATAATCTTTCTTTTTAGTTACATGACTTTCATCTCCACCAATATGAAAATAAGGTCCTGGACTAAGTGCTGCTATTTCACGTACAACATCATCAATAAAAGCATAAACGGTATCCTTGTGCGCATCAAACGTACTAAAACCTACATGCGTACCTGTGTATGGCTTTAATATTTTACCATTGCCGTTAAGAATTGGATATGCAACAGAAGCAGCATTGGTATGTCCAGGCATATCTACCTCGGGAATAATGGTCATATGATGCTTAGAGGCATAATTTACAATTTCAGTATACGCTTCTTGCGTATAAAAGCCACCTTTGCCACCGCCAACTTCTGTAGCACCAGAAACAGTAGTCAGTTTTGGCCATGATTTTATTTCAATACGCCATCCTTGATCATCCGTAAGGTGCAAGTGTAATTTGTTGATTTTATAATAGGCTAATACGTCTATGTATTTTTTTACATCAGTTACGCTAAAAAAATGCCTTGCAACATCTAGCATGGCACCTCGATATTCAAAATTAGGACTATCTATAATTTTCCCTGTTGGAATAAGCCACATAGGATGATCTGTGATGCTATCGTTACTTTTCTCTGGGATTATTTGGCGTAAGGTCTGCACACCTCTAAAAGCGCCCTCAGCAGTCTTAGAATTGATAATAATAGAATCTTTTGAAATGTATAATTGATAAGATTCTTTTGTTTCTAGCTCTAGACTGTCCGTTTGATTGATGTAAATAATACGATCTACCTGTGCTAAATCAGTAGTATTTACAGGAACTTTCAATGATGTTAAGGTTTCAATTTTCTCTGATAAAAAAGTACCTACTTCGGTAAATCCATTAAATGCTTGAGAAGTGTAAATTACGGTGTTCTGATCTAAGCCAAAGGCAGAATTTGTCGCAATAACTTTAGAAGGCTTCGGAATAATATTTTCTGCGGATAAATTTGTTTCAGGAAATACGAGCACAACTTTCTTCTTTTTCTCTGCACAGGATAGAGATACAATCGCTAAAGCGAATAAAGCTATTTTTAAAGCAAGAATCTTTTTTTTCATAAATAAACAACTAGCGTATTAGTCAATATAATCTTTAATAATAGAATGCCAGAGTTGATATCCTTTTTCATTCATGTGAAGGCCATCACTGATAAAAAGATCTTTTTTTAATTTCTTTCTCTCTAGCATGATGTCCCATACGTTTGCAAATTCTAAGTTGTCATTTTCTTCACAAAAACGTTTCAATTTTCTGTTTAATCGCTTATATTTTCCTTTATATTTCCATCTAGAAATACTTGGTTTAGGCGATATAATGACCACTTTAGTTGCACTATCATTTACTTTTATCGTCTCAATTAATTTTGAAAATGTTTCCAAAATTTCTTTAGATTTTTTTTTAGATGATATGTCATTATCTCCTTCGTAGATAAAGACTTTTTTAGGACGATACGTAAAAATAAGCTCTTTGGTATAGCCTAATAAATCGATAGTTTGAGACCCACCAAAACCAGTATTTAATACTTGATGGTTCGGAAAATCTTGATCTAAAGTTTTCCACATACGCACACTAGAACTGCCTGTAAATACAATGGTTTCTCTAGAAGAATCCCATAGCGAATCATATTTTTTAGAGATGGCTGTTACTTCATCTTTAAAATAAGCGTTGGGTTGCGCTATGCAAAATAGGGGAACTAAAAATAATACTAAAAATTTCACTTTAAATGCTTTAAGCTTCTAAGATAGCTTTTATCTGTGAAACCTTCAATTTAAAATACATTACAAGTGAGAAGTTTTGTGTTTTAAACGCAGCGAAATCATCTTGTAAAAATTCTTTTATTTAGTGTTACTATTCTATATATTTGGCATCAAATTAATCGGGATGTAGCGCAGTCCGGTAGCGTACACGGCTGGGGGCCGTGTGGTCGCAGGTTCAAATCCTGTCATCCCGACTGAATAAGAAAATGAATCGTGTTGCGGTTCATTTTTTGTATCCAAATGTATCACGAACAACGTTCGTGTAAGCGTTTGGATACAAAAAATGAGAAGGCGCTAGCCTTCATTTTGATATTTTCAAAGAGGGTTTATTAGGATTCTGTAAATCCAGATTTTGTTCGTGTAAGCGTTTGGACACAAAAAATGAGAAGGCATTAGCCTTCATTTTGATATTTTCAAAGAGGGTTTATTAGGATTCTGTAAATCCAGATTTTGTTCGTGTAAGCGTTTGGACACAAAAAATGAGAAGGCATTAGCCTTCATTTTGATATTTTCAAAGAGGGTTTATTAGGATTCTGTAAGTCTTATGAATGAGGTGAAGGTTGAAAGGATTGGATTTTTGCTAGTTGTTATTTATATAGTTCATCTATGGCTCAAAATATTAATCGTACAACAGCGCATTGGTGTTATTAAAATAAAAATCGCTATAGGCAAGTGTTTTTACCTGCTTATAGCGATATAGTTTTTAAATACATAAGATGCTTCTAAAGAGCTCCTTTGTAATTTTAAAAGAAATAGACTTATTGATTACAATCCCAATCAGGTCTATACTGCGCATCATTTAATTCGGCAATATCTTTGTTTGCACCAGTTTTAATAGTTATATCGTTAGTATCGTAGAGTAAGATGTAGTCAATATTTGCATTTTTTGAACGGCCAGACATGGTAAATGTATATTCTTCATCTTCTATTAAATTGTATAGAATGGCCGATTTGTTATGGGCTGCTCCGCCATCACCAGAATAAACACCACCCCATTGATCTACACCTCTTCCAAAAAATTTCAAATCGGTTTCTAAGTCTTCCGTGGTATATTTATCAGTAGCCGTAGTAAAATTACCTGCCATTCTAATATAAACATCATTAGATTTATCTTCCTCAGCACCTTCTAAACGCTGGTATAGACGCATTACTAATTTATATGCTCCGGTAGACGGAGCTGTAAATACATATTCTAAAGGAGACGTTGCAGGACCACTACCTTGATTATTTCCTGTAAATTCTAAATGCGTTTCATTTATAGGACCAAGACTTTCTTTATCCAAATAGCCAGCGTCACCTTTGCTTATTAATTCCCATTGGTCTAAGGGTGATTCTGTTGCTTCGGCATCAAAAACCACATAGTTTGCTCCAAATGTCTTTAGACAATCTAAGACTTCTTCAGGATCTGTTGCTTCTGGATCCGGATCGGGTGTCCCTGGGCTAACTGCCTCATCAGTAGGATCATCAGTTGCGTTTTCATCCACTTCTTCTGTTTCAGGATCTACAGAAGCATCTCCATCAGAGGAGCAAGAACTTAGGTTGAATAAAAGACATACAACTAATGCACTTAAATAATATTTTATTTTCATAATTAGGATGATATTTTAGATGGTTATTGTTAGAAATTAACGATTGAAGAAGGTTAAAATTGTATTCGAATTTTACCCATTACAGCAACTTAATTCTTTTAATTGCTATGATCACTATGGTAGTATGAGCTGTTATTAATTAATAAGATCTTTTGAAAAAGCATACTGAATGCATGACCTGTGGAGTATTCCTTATGTTTTTTATATCTAAATAGGTGGTGCTCCTTTAAGGCTTTAAAATAGTTTGTGGAGTACTATAACCTACAGGATTTCTTTTGGAATTAATTTTCTGGTCCAAGTTTTTAATCGTTTATATTTATTTACTTCAGTATCTGGATTGAAATCCAAGGTAGTCTCCCATGAATTTTCAGGTTTAAACTCTTCTTCCATTCCGCTTAAAACACCCTTCGATATTTTGTCAGAAGTAACAATAACTACGCATTCCGTATTTAAATTAGCACTTCTAGGGTCTAGATTAAAGGTGCCAATAACTGTTGTTTTATGGTCTACAACCATAGATTTAGCATGCAATCCGAAAATAGGAGTATAGTCGAGTTTTTCTTGTAACTCTCCTGTCATAATTTTTTTACGTTCTACAGCATCAGGTCTAAATTCAAAGATTCTTACACCTGTTTGTAATAATTTTTTTCTATCCGTTTGGTAGCTACTGAAAGCTTCCACGTTATCTGTTGATGCTAAGCTGTTCGTTAAGATTCTAATTTTGACGCCACGGTCTACGGCATCTTTAAATAAATTTTGCGCTAATGCTGTCGTAATTAAATAGGGCGTTTGAATGTCTATAGATGATTTTGCATTTTTAACTAAGTTGATCAAGGCACTAGTGGAAATTCCGCCGCCTCCCAAACCACTTTCGCCATCATTTTTTCCGGGATTATCAGAAATAAACTGTACATCATCTAGCCAAACTAAATCTCCTGATGCATTTATTTTTTTAAATGTTGTAGGTAAGGTAGCAATACGCTTTCTAACTTGTGGCCAAAAATTATAGGGATTACAGGCATATTCATGAAGTTTGTTAAACCTTTCTTCTGAGGTTATATTTTCAGGTAGCTCTTCAATAACCTCAGAGACCTCTTTTGTTAAGGGGCTATTCCAAAATTGGTCAAAAGAAGTATTTACAGTTTTAGCTATTTTTCCTAATAACAGAATATCCCTATCTCTGAAATTATACTCATGGTCATAATCAAAGTACTAATCGGCAATACTCCTACCTCCAGTAATGACCACTTTACCATCTACTATGAACGTTTTGTTGTGCATACGTTGATTAGCAGTTCTAAAATCTGTTGTAAATTTTTGTATTTTTTTAAAAAGGTTTTTTCCGAGATTAACTCCAGGATTATAAATTTTGACTTCAATATTTTTGTGAGAGGCAAATGTTAGAATATCTTGAATGTCTGCATCTACCATAATGTCATCTACAATAATTCTTACTTTAACACCACGATCTGCTGCTCTAATCAAATAATCACAGGCAATTAAACCTACATTATCGGTCGAAAAAATAAAATATTGAATGTCTATGGTCTTTTCAGCGTACTCGCTAAGCCACGCTCTGGCCACCATAGAACCACTACCGTCTTCTAAAACATATATACCAGTTTTCGTAGCCATCAATTCTTTTACGCTGGCTAACTCTTTGGTTAATGTTATACTGTCGTTTTTATGAATGTTAGCACAGAAATCTGTTGGTGGAGTTATCTTCTGTTCTTCATTACAAGAGGCTAGTATTAGTAAAAAAAGAACAAAAATGTATTTATAGTTAAGAATTAGATTCATGGCGCTTATCATAGGTTGTTGTTAATGGTTTAATTGATAAACGCATTTATAGTCTTTAGCTTGTATAGAGAACCCAATCTATCGGAAGAAAGATAGGGTTAACAAGCATATATTTTTCAGGAAACAATCAAATTAGAAGTTACCACAACAGATTGATGAAGCGTTTTGTGTACAGGACATTTATCTGCAATCTCAAGAAGGCGTTTTTTTTGAGCCTCATCTAAATCACCTATTAGTTCTATGTTTTTTGTAATATGATCTATTTTTGATTTTTTCTCATCGCATTCCATACAATCTTTTCTATAATCTTTGCCATGGGTCAGGTGCACGATAACTTCTTTTAAATCCCACTTTTTTAGATTGGCATACAAGCGTAAGGTCATTGCAGTACAAGCACCTAAGGAAGAAAGCAAAAGGTCATAAGGGGCTGGACCAAAATTATTGCCACCTACGCTTTCAGGTTCATCGGCAATTAGGGGGTGTCCTGCAGCCAAAATAGAGGTAGTAAGACTTTCATTTCCAATTTGTACGACAACTTGTTTTGAGGTTGTAAGCTTCTTTTTGTCCTCTTTTTTAATATATCTTGATGCCCATTGTGCAATTAAATTACCAACGTAGGCAGAATCTTCTTTATCTGACAACAAATGATCTGCACCATCTAAGGAAACAAAGCTTTTAGGATGCATGGCTTCAGCATATATCTCGGCAGCATTTTTTATACCTACAGTCGTATCTTGTGGAGAATGTAGGATCAAAAGTGGCTTTCTTAATGATTTTACCGTAGCGCTCATATTTTTGCTCGATAGATCTTCAATAAATTGCTTTGCAATGGCGAAAGGTCTTCCTCCAATATTTACCATTGCTTTTCCATTTTCTTCAATTTCTTCCAAACCACTTTTAAAAAGATGTTGCACATGTTGAGGAGATGATGGGGCACCGATAGTTGCTACAGCATCAACGGAATGTATTTTTTTAGCAGCGTATATTGCCGCGGCACCACCTAAGGAATGGCCTATGATTAGTTTAGGAGCTTCTAATTCAAGCGCCATATAATTAGCGACATCTTCTAGGTCTTGAATGTTAGAAGAAAAATTTGTATCTGAAAATTCACCCTCACTTTGTCCAAGTCCGGTAAAATCAAAACGTATAACACCAAAACCCTGAAGTGTTAGTGCTCTTGATATATTTCTGACAGGAGTTAAATTTTTATTACATGTAAAGCAATGTGCAAATAGGGCATAAGCAATAGGATGCTGGTTTGCAGGTAATTCAAGTTTACCAGAAAGTAGTACTCCTTTTGAGTTTTTGAAGGATATCGTTTTATTTTTCATGTAGTGTGTTCGTTACGATTGCCTTTAGTTCATGTGGTATACAAGTATAGGCAAGTAGGGAATTTAGCCAATAAAAAGAAGATTTGAAAGGGTAGGCTGTTTTTTAACGAATGGTCAACGCTATTTGCGGAAATAGTTTTAGACTTTAAAAGTAAGATTACACTTGGATAAAGTTTTATTTTGTGTTTTAAACTTATGGATGAAGAGCACTTTGCGAAAACAAAGTGGTTTGTAGTTTTAAAGTGTTATCTAGAATTTTTTTTAAACGCGAATGGCTTTATTTGCGTTTATCTTAAATACAGATAAACCTCTAATCATATTTTTCTCAATTCAACCCTTCTATTTGTAGCCTTACCTTCTTCCGTAGTATTGTCTTCTACAGGTCTCGTTTGTCCAAAACCTTCACTTTTTAATCTAGCTTCATCAATATCTTCATCTGTAAGCGCCATAAGAACCGCTCTAGCTCTATTTTTTGATAATTTCAAATTAGCAACTTCATTACCTGTATTGTCTGTATGACCCTCAATTTTAATTTTCAAATCGGGACTCGCTTTCATCATTTTTGCTATCTCATTAATTACATCATAGGAACCTGCTTTAATTCTAGATTTACCAGTGTCAAAATTTATATGTAGCGTTGCAAAGCCTTTAGCGTTGATATCTTCTAACATGGTTTCGGCTGTAATTTTTTCAATAGTTTGCTCAAAATCTTTATAGGCTACAACACCTATAGTTCTTGACTTTGAAGAGATTTGAAAACCTATTTTTTGTTGGGCTGTTTTTAAAAGATATAGGCTAATTGGGCCGTTTACAACATCTCCTGCGTAAAACTCATGCATGTGTTTATAAATAGCATTTGGGTTATCTCCCCATTTTTGAGTTTGTTCATAAGGAATCTTTCCTTCAAAAAGTAAGCTTGCCCCTATAGATTTTAAGTATTCAGATACACTTTTGTCAAATAAGTATTGTTCCCATTGCTCATCGCCTTCCATGACAATACTCATTCGCTCCACTTTTCCATCAAGAACAAAGAACTGCCTTCCGTCAAAAAATTCTAACTTATCGAATTCAAAAGATTCTGAGTCGTCTTTATCAACAATCATCCCTTTAGGAGGTGTTAGATAGGGAAATTCACCGACATCAACGGTTGATTCTGGGATATCTGCCCAAGAAAATTCTTTTTCGACTTCTTTATTCGGTGATTTTTCGGTAGGAACCGCTACCGGAGTGGTATCGCTTTCTATCTCTTTATTCGCTTTTTCTGCTGTAGTATCCTTGCAGGATAGGAGTGTTACTAAAACTAGATTGATTAAAGCTATTTTTTTCATCGTTTTTGGTTTTGTTAAAAAAGAAGCGACAGCTACGCGGGCGTTAAGCTATTTGTTTTGCTAACTTAGGAAATATACGCCAAACATCAAATTATAAACCTGACTGTTAGTTTTTTAAAGGATAATAAGTAAAGATATTTTAGTTCTAATGTCAGCTTATCCTTGGCAAGAATAAAGTGTATTATTAAGTAAGTGAGTTAAAATATTCTTTCACTTGATTGATGTGTTCTTCTTTGCGTGCGGCACTTAACCAGCTAGCTTCAAAAGCATTGATGGCTAATTGCATAAGTTGTGATTTATTTAAATTTAGTGCCTTAGCCGTTTCATAATAATTTTCATTCATATACCCGCCAAAATAAGCAGGATCATCTGAATGTATTGTGGCTATTAGCCCTTTGTCAAGCATTTTAGCTACAGGGTGTTCTTCCATTTTTTGAATAACTTTAAGTGCTACATTACTCAACGGACACAAGGTTAATGCAAGCTTTTCTTGTAGCAATCTCTCTACCAGTGCTGCATCATCTAAACACCTGTTTCCATGATCTATACGGACAACTTTAAGGAGGTCTAAAGCTTCCCAAATGTAAGTTGATGGTCCTTCTTCCCCTGCATGCGCTACCAATTTGTAACCTTGATCTGCAGAGGCTTTAAAGACCTTAGAAAACTTACTAGGCGGGTTGCCCATTTCAGAAGAATCTAGCCCAACACCATGAATGTATTGTTTATAAGGCAATGAAGATTCTAGTGTTTTAAAGGCTTCTTCTTCACTTAAATGTCTCAAATAGGACATTATAAGTTGGTAGGAGATATTTAATTCTGTTGTAGCTTTTTCTAATGCTTTAAAAATTCCGTTGAATACTACATCAAAAGAAATACCTCTATCGGTATGGGTTTGTGGATCAAAAAAGACTTCGACATGCACTACATTTTGACTGTGGACTTTAGTAAGGTATGCCCAGGTTAAATCATAAAAATCTTGTTCATGAATGAGGACTTGTGCGCCAATATAGTAAAGGTCTAGAAATTCTTGAAGGTTATTAAATTTATAGGCTTCTTTTAAGGAAGCTATGGAATCATACGCCAGTGTAATGTTGTTTCTTTTAGCTATTTTAAACATTAGCTCAGGTTCAAAACTACCTTCAATGTGTAAATGTAATTCGGCTTTGGGAATACCTTGAATAATTTTTTTTAATGCAGATGATTCCATAAAATATTTTGTTTAAGTGTACTGAAAAGTGTGTTATATGGTCGTTCTAGGTTGAATTAAAATATGCTTTCTTCTTTAAAAATGAAGTTTAAGCGTTTTGGTATCCATTAAATATAAAACTATTTTCTCACCAACCTGATATTTTCCTTAATCTTTTTGAGCTATACTGCGCTTATTTGCTGCTAATGTGTAAAGTAAAATCTCTTCATCGGAATTCGGAAGTTTCGTTATACCTACCTTTTGTAGGCCTAGTTTTTCTAACAGTTTTTGAGAAGAAAAATTCTCTTTAGAGGTAATTGCCTTTACTTCATTCAGCTTAAATTCATCAAAAGCGGCATTCAAAATTCTATGACTCGCTTCATAGGCATAGCCTAGCCCTTCAAAACCAGGTAAAAGCCCAAATCCAATATCAATACCCGCTATTCCATCTCGATTGTAAAGTCCGCAGGTGCCAATTTTTACTCCCTCCTGTTTTGTGATAATAGTATAACTAGAAAATCCTAGCGCCTTTAGTTGTGGGAGCATCATACGTTTTATATAATCGGCAGCCATCGGAATAGAATTGATACCTCTATCGCCTACATATTTTATAAACTTATCTGTGTTCATTAACTGATAAATTAATTCAGCATCATCCTCTAATGTAGGTCTCAGTTGTAAGCGTTCTGTTGTAAACTCTGTATACATTGTTTAGGTACTTTGTGGGCGTAGTGCCTTTAGGCTAAAAATACAGAAAAGAAGTATATAGTAGCTTTACGAGCTTAAAAAATGTTTATTGAGGTTTAATAGGATCGATAATTGGTGGCGACCTATATCTTTTGAAAAAGGATTTTTAGGTGTAGAAATGCTATAGCCATAAAAGATATTTACATCACCATAGAGGCCTAAACCTATTTTTGGTGTTATGACAAAATTTTGTTCTTCAAAATCGCTCAGGTATTTAGCCTCTAAACCTAGATTGAGTAAATAGGCATTGATCTCGTAGCCAATTTTTAAACCATAGATATCCTTTCCTAGGCTAGGAGTCCATTCCAGAGCACTATAGATATCATTAGAGAAAAAGCCAGTATCGCCATAATTACATCTATGTAATGCTAGACCAATTTCCGTATAGAATGATTGTTGTATTCCTGCCCCAACGCGAAATGAAATTTGTTTTTCAGAACTAAAATGTTGAGACCCCCAATTCGGGATGCTATCATTTTGAGTTTCCTGGCCAAATGCCATAAAACTTACACAAAGGATACAGATGCTTAAGCTTTTTTTTATCATTTTATTCAATCTAAAAAATTACGTACATCGTAATCATCAATCTTGAATTTGCCATTTTTATAAATAGCCTTCTGTTCTTCTAGTGCTGCAGTTGTGCTATTTTTATACCGGTAGGATATGGTTTTTGTGCCTGTTTCAAATGTTATTTTAGAAGGCTCGTAAAATGTTAGTTTATTTTCAGGAAGCAGTTCTTTATTTTCATCCGTAGGGTAGGATGATGCTATAGATGTCCAAGAACATACGAGCAATTCTGTTCCTTGTCTAAATCCTTTCTTTTTATAGGCCCTGTCCTTTTTAAGTTTAAAAACGGTGGCAGAATAACAAGAGAAGGATAAATCATCTTGCCTTTCAATAATCAAAAATTCTTTAGCATTCAGCGCATGTACTTCTACAAAATATCGATGCTTTTTAAAATCAGAATGAATAATTTTCTGTATTTGGTGGTTTGTTAATTTAGAAATATAATTAAGGTGATAAAAGTCTTTAGAAAAATGATAAACCTGTAGTTCACTGCTTTCATCTTTAAAAGAATCAAAATGAAACACAGCCGCGGCACACCTCTTTTTCAGTAATAGTGAAATGTTATCACTGTCATTTTTAGATTGGATAATTTCTTCAATTTCTCTTGTAAAACGATGTAGTAGACTGTCTTTTATAAATTCGGATTTGTCAATTTCTTGCCCATACGTAATTAACGAGACGCTTAATCCTATGAAAATTAGTATTCTACGGTACATAGGTTACATTCTGAATGTGCTATTTTTGACTAAAGGTAAAAAAACTACGACTTGTAGCAGTATCTATCACTTTAATTATGATTATACATAATATATTAAATAATGACATTAGATATTAAGGCTATATTAGTGATTTTTATTCTTCATTATCTTCAGCAATTAGCTTATCTACAATAGATTTTAGTTCCCCTTTTTTAATAGGTTTTATAATATAATCAGAGATTTCACTTATTTTTTTAGCACGCTCAATATCGGCAGTATCTACCGAAGAGGAGACCATATAAATAGTTATTTTCTTTCCTAATTTAGGTTTAATCTTTACATATTCTTCCATAAACTGAAAGCCATCCATGATAGGCATATTGATGTCTAGTAGAATAATATCTGGCAATTCTTCATCTTTATGAAGGTTTTTTATCATGAAATCTAGGGCCTCTTCACCATCAGAAAAAGCAATAATTTCTTTAGCTAGATTCAGTGCTTTTATCGTTTTTATAACCGTAAATTGGTAGATATCATCGTCATCAACAATACAAAAATTAAAGTTCTTAATCATATGCTATTTTTTAAATTTAATAGTGAAAATAGAGCCTTCGTTGACTTCACTCTCAACAGTTATTTTACCACCCATGGCCTCTACTTGTACTTTTGTCATAAATAAACCAACTCCTTTGGCATCTGGGTGGCGGTGGAATACTTTATTTAGACCAAATATTTTCTTACCATGTCTCTGTAAGTTAATACCAAGACCATTGTCTTTAAAACTTAATTTTTGAACGCCGTCTTCTACAGTAGCCTTAATATAAATTTCGGGATCTTTATCCTCAGCCTTATATTTTATAGCGTTACCTACTAAGTTAAGGAAAATACTCTCTAAATATACTTTACTGTACATAATTGTAGGAGCTGCTGTAAAATCGCTATATATTTTTGCATTGGTGCCTATGATTTGACCCGAAAGAATTTCTTTAGTTTTAATGAGGATTGCTTCAAAGGAGAGGAGTTCTATATTTTTAGAGGTTTCATCTTTTGTTTTCAAAGCTTCCACGAGGGTGTTCAGGGTAGAAGTAAGGTGGTTTATTACACTCTCAAATTTCTCAAACAAGAGCACTTTTTCAAGATTTGTTTCGGCATCTTTATAAAATTCTAATAACGAATTTAGATTGCTCACAGGGGCGCGCAAGTTGTGCGAGGTTATATGCGCAAAATCTGCTAATTGGGTGTTTTTTATAGTCAGCTTATCAGTTAATAGTTCTAAGCTTCCTTTGGCGTCTATGATCCTTTTTTCAGCTCTTTTCTGAAAGGTTATGTCCCTAACTGCAGCAGAAACAAGTACTCCTTCTTCTGTTTTAAGCGGACTTAAGCTTATCTGAATTGGAATTTCTTTTCCATTTTTATCAATTCCAAAAAGTTCTTTTCCTTCTCCCATTTTTCTTGTTTTGGGAATATTAAAATACAGCTCGCGATGGCTAGCGTGTGTATTTATATAGCGTTCAGGAAGTAATAATTCTACGGGTTGGTCTAAAAGTTCATCAAAAGAATACCCAAATAATTTTTCTGCTTGTTTATTGATAAGTTGTATTTTTCCATTTTCATTTACAATAACCATGGCGTCTGGTGCAGATTCTAATAAGCCTTTGAACTTAATTTCTGCCATTCGTTGCTGGGTTACATCTTGGCAGGTACCAATGATTTCAATGACATCTCCTTTATCATTTGTAATAACTTCTCCGAGGAGCTGGATTATTTTGATTTTGCCACTATCTAATTTAATGCGATGTAATAAATCGTAAAAATGTTTATCTTGTTTTGATTTTTCAAAAGATTGATTTACAATTTCCTTATCTCCAGGATGAACATAACTAAAATAGGTGTTATAGGTTAAAATCTCATCTGGATGTACTTCAAAAATATTATACAAGTTGCTAGACCATTTTACATTATCAGTAATAGTATCTAACTGCCAATGTCCCATCATGGTAATTTTTTCGGCATGATTCAATACTTCATTTTTACGTAGCAAATCTCGTTCTATTTTTTTTTGATCCGTAATATCTCTTATAATTCTTAGGTAGCCGTTGGTTTTACCATTATCATATTTAACAGGAGTTATGGTAGAATGAGCAATAAATGTACTGCCATCTTTTTTCCGTATGGTCCACTCTCTAGCATCATTCGCATCATGATCAGCTAATATTTTATAGGGGTCAAAGTCATCATTTTCTAACTGATAACGTGCCGCTAAATCTTTCTTAAAATTTTCAAACTCTTGCTTTAGTAGAAAAGAATCACTTTTTTTTATGCCAACCATTTCATCAGGAGAATATCCCAATAAGCTATGGGCTCCTGAATTGAACTGAGATATGATATCATCGTTTGTTGTAGCTATTACCGCTATTATTTCAGCATTTACGTTAGGACTCATTAAAATAGGTTTAGATAAGCATATTAATTTTAAGCTCGTGCATCAGGAATAAAACCATGATTTATTTCAACCAATTTTGATCAGGTCCATAAAGCCCTCAAGTATGACTGTTGTACTCTAAAAAATTCTACTTATTTTCTAAGTATAAATTTCTAGGGTGCCAATTTCTAAAATAATACGTATTATACTCAATACCTAAAGATTTTACGCACGCTATAAATATAGATAAAACTTATAAGTAAACCCTTAAGAATGTTTAATTTATACTTTCTAAGGGTATGAATTTTAGTTTGTAAGACAGGAATAAATATATTTTTTTTCGTGCTTTTTAAAATGCTCAGAACACTGATACTAGTAGGGTTTATGCAATTGTTTCTATCTTTTGCTTTATAATGTAGAGCTTACATTAATCAGGTATCGACTTTAATTCTGCTATATCACTTTTTGTGAACATATTTTTAAGTTTAGCCACGAAACCTGTATTTAAATTAAGAGATAGCGTGGCTTTTTTTCGAATGTCAACCTGTAATTCTTTTGCAATTTCATCAATAAATTTATGGTAAGATCTATTAAGAATCAATGACGTATCACCAATTTCATTGGTCAGATTTGTATCTAGATGTGTTTGAGTTAGGTAACAATTCTCAAGGGTTATTTCTTCTTCTTTATGAGCTAAAAGAAACCGTTTCTGTAGTAAGAAAATTTGGTTATCTCTTTTTTCAAGTCGCGCTACTTTTCCTTTTTTAAATTGCTTAGTTTCTTTATTGATGTAGACCAAAATAGACAAGGTAATTCCGTTGGTTAAAATGGTGTCTTTTTTTCTAAAGACATTTAGAATAGGGTATACCAACAAATATTTAATTCGAGTCACTAAGCGTATAGATTTTCGATAAAAGAATAGGGCAACGATAAACATAATAACAGAGAAGATTACCGAAGTAATAGGGCTAATGATACTGATGAGAACAAAAACAATAGATAATACAATTTTTGAGACTTCCAAAATTGTATCTATTAAGGGTATTGGCGATAGGAAAATTAAAATATCTATAAAGAATCTAAAAGTCATCACGATCACTAAAAAATACATTGAAACTGCTAACACTAAAACTGTTTTTATACTGATGGAAAAGAAGCTCGCTTGGTATACGATTTCATCATGAGCTGGATTATCAGACAAAAAGGTAGGTGCTAGCATGACAAAGCCATTTATTATCAAAGCAGCATGATTTGAGAGGTAATTATCTGCTAAACCAATAGGAGCGGTAGCTTTATTTGTTTTGAATACGGTGCCCACTAGCGCTGTAAATAGAAATAAAGCACCAAAAAGAATTAGTACAAACCAATTGTTAAAAAAAGGATTTGTCGCGACAAAATCATTATGAAAGCCAATTTTTGAACATAAAGAAGTTAGAAATATGGTGATATACGGATTAATAGCCATGGGTGCCAGTTGCGAGAACTGATCAACTAGACTAAAATTTTGAGTTAGAGTTTGTTGTATTTGCGAATTATCAGTTTGAGAAAGTAGTAGTAGAGGTATTGATAATACGATAAGTAAAAGCGGCACTAATTTTTTCATGTGTGGTAGGTTATCATTTTTGATTTATCCAGAACTATTCAGTAGAATTATGTAGAGGAAGGTATAAATATAGAAAAAAGATAGAATTATGTAGCTTCATCACTTTAATTATACTTTTATATAGGTAGGTATGAAATTAGATTTGGGCAGAAAGTAACGCGTTTTTTTAGGGGTAATTCCTTTACGGTGGATAACCTAAAATTACTTTTTATTTCGTGCTTTCCTCCGTTTTGTTATTCTTCTTCTAGCCAAAAGAATACGATTAGTTAACCTATTTCTTTTAAAAAATAACATGGAAACTCCCATTGTAATTAATAAAGCGATGAATGCAGAATTGCCTAATGCACCTCCATATCCATTAAAAAATTGACTTTTATTAAGATATATACAACTAAATATGATGCTGGCAATAACTAAAATGACATAGGTGCCTTTCGCCTTAAAAGAAATCATGCCAATAAATGATCCTCCTATAAATACCACAGGGATATTTTTGGTTAAAAAAGGATTAAGAAGTTCAGGGAATAGGTAAAAAAGTAAACCAACAATTAAAGATAACATGGCCGAAGATCTAACCGGACCCTGTTTTAGATGCTCATTGAAATAAAATGTAAGCGTTGCTCCAAGAATTCCTGTGATAATAATGACTAAAGTATTCATAAACTCAACCAGTAAATTAAGGATACTGTGACTACTCCCGCAAAAGCGATAGTACCTAGTTTTCCACCGACCCCTAGAAATAAGTTTTTAGAAAACATATAAAATAGTCCTGCGACCATTCCTGCAGCAATTACGAAATAAATTGAAGGCGTTACCGCTGAACTAGACATTCCTATAAATGCACCACAATATAGTGCCGGAGGTAATTTTTTTAGATAGAACGATTGTTTCTTTATTCTTGGAATAAAAGAAGCCGTTGTCCCAACAATACCGGCAGATAGGACACTTCCTAAACCTACTTTGTTATTTAAGGTATACGTAAAAACAGCGCCAATAGGAATCCAGATAACCACCGCTATTTTTTCATAAGCGTATTCACTGTGGTGCAGATCTACATATTTATGTCCAAATAATAATAAGGTAATTAAAAATAACGCCAAAAGCGCTGCATAAATATTGGTATCATAGTTTTCTTTGAAAATCATGGTCATGAATGTAATTTGAATGCAAATAACATGTATGATCATAAAAAGTCGAAGGGCTTTATGCTTCTTCATTCGGGAAATTTAATAGGCGCTAGTACGCTATGGAGTGTACTTGTTTTTAACAAAAATTAAACGTTGGAAAAAAAGAATTCTAAAGCAGGAGGGAGGCCTTAGAAGTATTTCTGTTTTCACGTTGCAAATTTAAGTATTTAAGCTTGAATTAAAAATTTGAATCGCCTTGAAATTGGGTTTTAATTGAAGGATTGTTAGATGGAGCCTATAAGTTTTTTAGTGTGTTGTTATTGCTAAAGTTATAGCGTGTACGATGTGCTATTTTGACAAGTTCTATGAAGGCCTTGCTCTATGGTCTGTGTTGAATGTAGGAGTTATGCTTAGCGACTTATTTTTTTTCTGGCCAAATAGTTTTAAAACGCTCGCATACAATTAGCATCGTTTCGGTAGGTTGTTCTCCGCTTTCTTCCATGGCATTTGCAAAGAAATCCCAGTGGGCTTTCTTCCATTTATTTAGCGCATCAATTTCTGTTCCCATATCCATCTGAGCGTAGTTTGAAGAAACTTTATTAAAAGGAATTGTATCGACTTTTGTAGTTTCGATGATGGCCTGAGGAATGCCTTCAAAATTTGTGACAATAATTTTTGTTCCTACCTCAGGCAATGGGGCCTTAGCTTCTTCATACCACAAATAGAGTCCAGAACCTGCCTTCTTTTTCCCATCTAAAATGAGCTTAGCTAACCGGTCTGCATCTTTTTTATTATCATGAAAAAAATAGGATTCTGGTTGTTCCTTTTGAACCTCAGGATGTGCTTTTTTGAAATTAGTCCACATACTTTCAACAGCGTTCTTAGTATCCGGATCATTTTTTGTTTCGCTTTTGCAGCATATCAACGTTAAAAATAAGAAGATACTAGTTAGTCTCATGGGATAAGGAATCTAGGTTAAAATGTACTTATACACTAAAAATAAGGTATTATTTTATTACACGTATTGTAGTGCATTTTTAATCGTCTTGAAAACATAGATTTTCCAACTGATCATGTATCACTTAGAACCCGTGATTATTTATGTTTATTTAATAGTCCAAAATCAAAGGGAGTCCACAAACAAGATTTTATACCACTTTCTTTAAAGCCAACATTTACCCAACTATTGCAAGTGCTAAAACAAGAATAGCTTCCTTTGGATTTGTAAAAATCATCTAAGGAAGAATAGCCTTCATTTTTCAACAGAATATTTGAACCATTGGTAGTTCTCGTAAAAGTTTGGTGTATATAGGTATTTAGTTTTTGTAATTCGGGGGCACTTACTTTTACTTCAACCCATTCTGTCCCTACTGCGCTATAACGTGTAACGTGAAGTAAGGTTGAACTTTTTAAAAATAGGGCTCTTAAGGCATTGGAAAAGGTTAAATCTCCCCAGGTAGGGGTGTTCACATAAAAATTTTCATCACCCCAACCAAAGGATACATACTGATCAGTATCTGTACACTTCAATTCTTTCAATAGTAGTGGGTCTAAATTCTCTTTAGGAATTACGACATCTAGATGAACACCGTTTGTGCTTAAATAAATAGATTTTTCTTCACCACTGGTAGCTGATTTTCTGTTTATGGTGATAGAAGCTAATAGTAAAGAAACAAGGAGGTAGCTTATAGGAATAAGTAGAAAATACAAGAACCACTTCAATGCTTTTTTTATAATTTTCATAGAATAGAATACCTTCTTATTTCTTTAAAATAGACCTAGTTTTAGCACATTCCAAACGCACCAAAACCATAGTTACTACTGATTAGGTCTAAAATAAGCTATGTTTTTTTAATTTATGATAATGCGCCTTTATACTTCTAAATAGTTGATTAAAGCCTTTATAAATGCATCAAATTTTTCAATATGCGGTAAGTGACCTACATTTTCTAATTCCACTAATGTGGAATTTGGAATGGCTTTTTGAGTTTGTTTCCCCAATTCACTGTACAAGCCCATAGTTTTTCTTACTTCATCGGTTACCAAAGGTTTTCCTAATGCAGTTCTATCTCTTGTGCCTATGATCAAAAGAGTGGGAACCGTAATATTTTTAAATTCATATACTACGGGTTGCGTAAAAATCATATCATAAGTAAGAGCTGCATTCCATGAAATTGTTTTATAATCAGAATTCAACGTCCACCCTGCTAACAAGTTTACCCATTGGTCATATGCGGGTTTCCAATGATTGTCATAGTAATTCACCAGTTGGTATTTTTTAATTCCTTCGTAATTCTTTTTCAGTTCATTGGTGTACCACCATTCTACGGGTTTATAAGGAACTTTTAGTTTCCAATCTTCTAATCCTATAGGATTTTCTAAAATTAATTTCTCCGTAATTTCAGGATACATTAATGCAAAGCGTGTCGCTAACATACCTCCCATAGAATGCCCTAAAATAACCGTTTTTTTTATGTGTAGCGTATCCAATAATGCTTTTGTGTTTTGGGCAAGTTGCTGAAAAGTGTAATGCAGATGATCTGGTTTAGAAGATTTTCCAAAACCTATTTGATCAGGAACAATTACCCGGTAGCCTTTTTTTGTGAGTGCCGCTATCGTGGTTTTCCAATACGCACCATTAAAGTTTTTACCGTGTAATAGTACCATGTTTTTTCCCGTATAATTATTTGGCGTTACATCCATATACGCCATTTTTAATTCCTGATTTTGCACGTTTAGATGCAGTGTTTCAACAGGAAAAGGGTATTCATAATTAGCTAGTTCGATATCTAACCATGGTAATTTATCGGTTTGCGCATTACTTAGTTGTGTTGTAAGGATTACGAGAAGAAACCCGAGTAAATTCTTTTTCATATTCTTAATTTTATATGGCTACTAATTCTTGCTTTAATCTATTGTTCATTTCAGATGGGGTTCAACTATTTTAGTTTCTCTTTTCTGAAAGCCATTATTATAGCCAGTTAAGAGGGGTGCAAGATGCGGGTATCGTAAAGGTAAGAATAGGATTAAATTATGTGCTTAATTTTGTGTTAAGATAAATAGTCGGCCAAAGGCTAGCACATTTTTGCTAGACATTTAAAGAAATTTATAAGCGTTTGTTTTCAAAAGATTAAACTCTTTTCACTGGTTGTTGAGGTGGGGTAGATTTTAATTTTTAAAAACATAATTAGACATATCAAACCTTAGACTATGTTAAATAAAATGTAGAAAATTTATTACTGTCAGCATCGTATTTGAGATAATTATTTTCATTTTCACAACTTAAATTTCATATGTTCATGATAAAATAGAATAATATAGATTATAATAAGATTATATTTTCATCGTTTTAAGTCTATTAATTATAAAAACTTAACAATGAGAAAATTTTTAGCATTACCATTATTAGTAGCATTTGTAGGATTTACATCTTGTTCAGATTCAGAGGATAACGATGAGCCTGTAGTGGAAGAAAATAACGAGATTTTATCTTATGAGGGAATTGAATTAAAATTAGATGATTCTGATACTGAAGATTATGGAATTGCATTTTCTACAGCAACTGGCGAAACGTATTCTTATGCTGAAATCAGCGCAGATAATATTGCGGATATTGATATAGTTTCTGCTACCAATCAAGCATTTATTGCTTTTAATAGCCCAGATGCAGATGATGTACTTAGTGAAATTGAAGGGGCAAAGTCTACTAAAATACAAGTGAGCAATGTAGCTATGACTGTAGCCGAATTTGATGCTATGGAAGATGACACCTTACTTAAAGATTTGACAGTTTCGGATGATAATGAAGCACAATCTATTACGTATAGAGAAGTGGTTCTTTTTGAAACTGCCGAAGGTAAGATTGGTGCATTTAAAATAAATATGCTTAATGCTCAAAGAATTTCAATTGACGTAAAAGTTATGAAATAGATATCGTATCAAATGGAATAAAAAAAGGCTATCTATATCAGATAGCCTTTTTTGTATTTGAAACTATCATTTTAAAAATGAGCGTTTGTAGTATTGATTTTTTATGGACTGGTGAAGTTTTTAGTGCTATGAGATATAATAATACTGTCTAATTTTTGAAAGTTTATAGCAACTAAAAACATAAAGTGAGAAGATTACTGTGATACTTACAATAGCGGTTGTATTTAATATATTTGAGTCAGCGAAAACATAGTCAAAGAATAAAGCCAATAGTACTGCATTGGCATAGCCTACAGGTTCCAGGTATTCAATTGTTTTTTTTGAGTAAAATCCATCCTTAACTACTTGTTTTAACATAATTAGGTACGCAAAATAGGTGATACCGGTTAGAAATAACAAAACGATAATTGCTTTAATTGAAAGTTTCTCCCAACGATCAAAAAGTCTTTCTCCCGCAGCAACTACGGCTATAAGAAAGGACGCGGCAGTGATTAGCCTTGTGCTAAAATAAAACAACAACCAATTTTTAGGCTTATAACTAAAACTTGAATAGTTATAATAACTTAGAGAGCCATCCAGTAAATTAGAATAAAATGTAATAAATAAATCATTGGTCAATTGTATCTCATATAAGCCTTCTTTATATTCTTTTTGTATTGAGTTTTTGTTAGAATCATTGTAGGCTGTCGTCCATTTTATTAAAGAATTATCATCAATATGTAATAGAGAATGGAGCGCATTTTTTTCAATTTCTTCGAACCCTGAATCTACTTTGAAATAAAACTGAAAATTGATATTTAGAAATGAATAAGATTCATCAAAGTCAAGACAAATAACCAAGTAGTCGTTTTCCAAGAAAACATTTAATTCCTCTGATTTATTTAATTCTGTAGCCAGATGTTGAGTAATTGAAAAATTATATTTTTCAATTACTTCTTTAAAGTGTATTTCAACATCATGAACTATTCTTTTTTGTGAGTAGGATATTATTCTCATATGATTTTGCTATGCCTTAATCATATTAAAACGCATGTTCCAATAATTCATTGCCGTATGATGGTTAGTTTATTTCATAGCGCTTACCAAAGCCAATAGTTATAAGCCGTATATATCATTAATCTTCGCAATATTAAATCCTTTTTCTAAAATATTTTTTGCTTCCTTACTATCTAAGTTAATAGCCGGATTTGTATGATTAAAATGAATAAAAATCACTTTATTCCTGTTTAAACTATCTAATGCTTTAAATCGCTCAAGACTTTCAATAATAAAAGGATGTGGGATTTGAGAAATATCACGATTGTCTATTTCTTTTCCGCTATAAAATGTAGCATCTAAAAAGGCATAATCGACTTTCTTAATTTCTGCGACAATACGTTTTTCCCACTTATTCCATTTATCTATGTCTGGTATGAATAATGCGGTTTTATTAGGTCCTTGAATCTTATAGCCAACGGTTTCAGAATATTCATCGCGGTGGGGTACTAAAAAAGGAGTCACTGTTAGATTTTGAGAAAGTGAAATTGATTGTTCATTGTCAATGAGAGTCAATTTAATATTGTGATTTAAAACAAGCTGACTCCAAGGGCCATTTATCTCTAGATATTTCTTCATTCTAGGCATAGCAAATACAGCAACATTGTTTGCATTGGTAGCTTCTTTACCTAAATACATTAATCCGGCGTAATGACCAATATGCGCATGGGTTAAGAAAATTCCGTCTACCATTTCCTTTTGCGTATTATCTTTTACCAAGGCCTTCATTTGCCTTGTGATATCAGGAGTAGCTTCAAATAAGTATTTTTTACCATGGTCATTATCAACCAAGCCCAATGCAACCACTTGTCTATTCTTGTCTGGATGTTCAAATAAATCTTTACAGCAGTCTTTTGTACAACCTATATGAGGGGAACCAGCATCTTGAATCGTTCCTAGAATCTTTAGAAATGTACTTCCTTGGTATTGTGTCTCTTCTGCTTCTTTAGTCAGTTTCTCTGTTGTTTTTGTTTTCTGGGGAGATTGCTGATTTCCGCAAGAATAGGCTAAAAACAGGAGTAGTACTCTGTAAGCGTATTTCATTTTTGGTTGATTTATTGTAATGAGGTTGTTATTCTTGTTTTATTTTCAATAAGACAGCTTTACCGTTTTCATTTTCCGGATTCAATTCAATAGATTTCTCATACATTTTAATAGCTTCTGATTTATTATTAGATAGTAATAAAGCTTCGCCATAACTATCAAAAGCATTAGAACTATCAGGAAATAGCATCGTACTCAATTTAAAAACCTGTAAAGCTCTTTCTATTTCTTGATTGTTTATAAATGTATATCCCCAATCATTCAAATCACTTTCTGAATGCTTCATTTCCGTTTCTGTCTTTTTAGCGGCAATAGCTAATACAATGGCATTATCCAATGCTTTTTCTAACACTACTTTTTTATCGTTCTCATTTAACGTGTGTGCGTATGCTTTAATAATTGCATTAATGACTAGCCCAGGATTATCTAAATGTATATTGTGACCGCTTCCTTCAGCAATAAGTTGTACCCGATTGGGTTGCGCCTCCACGAAATCTTTATGTGCGTTTTGTACGAGTGTCCAATAAAAATCAGGAAACCCTCTATTAATTGGTGACGTAATATCTATAACAGGTACGTTAGCCGGAAAATCAATTGTACGTAATAGTTTAACGGTTTCAGGATAGGTTGTTCCAAGATAATAACTGCCCAGTGTCTCAGGAGTTTTAGGAGAAACTCCCTGTGCACCCATCATTTGAAGTACTTCATCAGTATAATGTGCTACTAAATTTGCATCAATACGAATAATATATTTTACATTATCAGGATGTCGTGATGCGTATAATTTAGTGTAAAATCCGCCGTAGGAATGAGGAACTAAAATTATATCCTTGCTATAACCCAGCTTTGCAAGGCCTGTCTCGAGTTCTTTAATCCCATTGAGTATTCCAAAATCTGAATCATTTTTTAGCGTTGGGTTTACCTCACTTTTTCCAAATCCTGATCGGTCATAGGTGATTAACGTGGTACCTGTAACCGTATGTATTTTCTCTAATAGGTGGTCCCAAACAGTACTATCACTATCTGCTCCTGATTCAAAAAGAATTGGAGTTCCTTCTCCTTTTATTATCTTGAAATGCATATGGTAACCTCCAACATCTACGAGTGTATCTAAGGTTTGAGCATGCATGGCAAAAGGTAAAAACAAAATAAAAAAGAATTTAAAATAGAAGTGTCTCATGGGTGTGGTCATTTAAATTATGTAAAAAAAGTTTAACTATCAGCGCTGCATGAGGAAATGGTTTACTCTTTTCGGCATACTAATGTTTAAAAAAATAAATAGGTCACAAAAGTTATACCACACATAGTAAATATCCGTTAATTTTTCAAATAAACGGCCAAGCATTATTGCGATTAATCTAGGATGTATTCTATTGCTTGTTATATTGGAGCAAGCTATCTAAGGTTTTACGGATATTAGTGGGTGCTTGTATTCATTTTTCAGGTAGACTGATGATAAACGCTGTGCCTTGCCCCAATGTGCTTTGTATTTTGATAGACCCTTCTAGTTTTTCAACCAGTGTTTTAATTATTGCCAGACCTAATCCGTGAGAACTTTCACCATCGGTTGGTTGTGCAGAGAGTTTTTGAAACATTTTAAAGGCTCTTTTTTTATCAACTTCAGACATACCAGGCCCATAATCCTTAAATGAAATATGGACGAGACCATTACTAGAATTAACAGATAAATCAATGATACTACCTTTATCTGAAAATTTTATAGCGTTGGTCATCAGGTTATCAAAAATGCGGGTTATCAGTTTTTGGTCCGCATGAATTATCAGTGGTTTGTTATCAATAAATTTTCTTAGTTTTTGATCTTTTTTATCCAATCGAGTGATATAGCTTTTTTCCCATTCGTCAATAAATTCAGAAAGCTCTATGTCTGCTAATTCAATTGTTTTTTCAGGGTGATTAACGTTACTCATAAATAGCAAATCTGTGATTAAACTATTGCCACTGTTTACAGACTTATTAATGTATTTTAGATATGTTTTTTGCTCTTCATCCAAATTTTCATTACTCTCCAGTAATTGGGTAAGTCCATGAATATTGTTCAGAGGACTCCGGAGATCATGGGCCATAATCCCGATGATTCCATCTTTTTCTCTATCTAGCTCTTCTAGCTTTTTGTTGTTACGTACTAATTCTTTAGTTTGCTTGGTCACCTCCTTTTGAAGGATGGTTTTTGTTCTCTTTAACCTTTTAATCCGTAAATAATAGAAGGAAAAAAGCGATCCTATTATGAGTAAAAGACTAAGTATTCTAAACCATAGTGTTTTATACCAAGGTGGACTAATAGTAATGGTTAGTGAGGTCTCTTGTTCATTCCAGACCCCTTCGTTGTTAGATCCTTTTATCTTCAAAACATATGTTTTTGGATCTAAGTTGGTAAAAGTCAAATCATGCTTACTACCATATTCAATCCATTGACCGTTAAATCCTTCTAGTTTGTATTTGTATTTATTGAACTGTGAATTGGTGAATTCTAGTGCTGAAAATTCAAACGTGATATTATTTTGGCTATAGGATAAATCCATGCTTTTTAATTCGGAAATGCTTTGATCAAAAGACATAGATTCATTATTGATTTTAATCTCTGTAAAAACGACATTCGGAATGTATGGATTACTTTTTATATCACTAGGATTAAATATGGTAAATCCAGCGGTACCTCCAACAATTAGGTTTCCATCTAATCCTAGCGTATGCCCCCCCATATCTAAGATGTTATTTCCAGGAATCGTAATATTTTTGAATTGTATCTTATGAGGGTCTGTTTTTGATAACCCGTTCGGTGTAGTCAGCCATACATTTCCATCACTACCAGGGAGAATACCAAAGATGATATTGCTAGGTAGGCCATTTTCGGTGCTGTAGTTCTTAAAATTTTTAGTTTCTGGATTAAAAAGCGCTAAACCACTTCGAGTTCCAATCCATAAGTTATTTTTCTCGTCCCGGTACAGAGAACGAACTTTGTTTCCAATAATGCAGTTTGTACACCCCTCTTCATATTCAAAGGATTCTAATGTAAGAGTATGCATATTTAACAAGAGTAATCCGCGATCACTGCCAATATAAACTTCTGAATCAGAGGCTTTAAGCATGCATTTTACGTCTAAATTAAATAAGTCGGTATTAGGGTCATTATTGGTGTAGATACGTTTAAGTTCTTCATTGTTAGTATTGTAGGTAATCAGACCAGCCCCTACGGTTCCAATTAATAATTGGCCGGCTTCAAGCTCATAAATACTTTGAATATGACCTACTTTAGTGGCCAAGGGGCTATCAGCAAAGCCTAGTGCTAAGCTAAATTTATCAAGTTTTTTATTGTAGGTATAGAGTCCGCCACTTTGGGTACCTACCCATATGGTATTATTTTGAGAACGATAAATAGCACGGATTTTCGTAGTATTTACATCAGCTCTGTAATTAAAATCTTCTATATAATTTCTATACAGCTTAGACTCAGGATTAAACCTGCTGAGGCCATTGTTGGTGCCTATCCATATAGTGCCGTCTGGGTCTTGCAACATTGCCCGGACATTATTATTTACTAACGAATTACGATCGTCATTATCTTTCTCCCAATGATGAAAATTTAGATTTTTTAGATTGAATTTGTTCAAACCATTACCGGTGGTGGCCATCCATATATTTCTGGATTTATCTACGAGTACATCTTCGATGGAATTGCTGCCAATTTTATAGGCGGAGTTGCCATCGGTTTTGTAAATAGTGGTCTCGTGAGTTGCTATATTATAATTTATCAAGCCATTTCCATTTGTGCATAGCCAAATGCTTCCGTTTTGGTCATTATAAATTTTCCAGATGCACATATCGCTAACGGCACTTTTATATTTGCCATCTAATGACATAGGGGTAAAGGGGCTAGTTCGGGTATTTAATATGGCTAATCCATTATCAGTACCTACCCATAGCATTCCTTTTGAAAAATACAAATCGTTTATAAATTCAGAAGGAAGTACATTTTTATTGGAATCATTTAAATGAGGTCGAGAGAATTTACCAGTGGAGGGAATAAAGTAATACAGTCCTTGAAACTCATCTCCAATCCAAAGATTTTTTTTCTCATCCTCTGTGATTGCTTTCAAAGAAAATTCACAATGTTGACATTCATTAGGTTGAATCCAATGTTGAAAGCTTAGCTTATCACGATCCATTAAATTTAAACCATTTTTTGTGCCTAACCACAATCTTGACTGGCTGTCCTCGTATATGCGATGAACTAGGTTGCTACTAATTGACGTGGAGTCATTTTTTTTATGAGTGAATCTTGTGATAACATCGGTAGCTGTGTTGTAATGATTAAGTCCGCCACCTTCAGTACCAATCCATATATTACCTTCTTTATCTTCTAGAAGACTTGTAACCCAATTTTCTGAGATTGTATTACTATTGTTTGGGTCATACTTAAATATTTTAGATTGATATCCGTCGTAACGATTCAATCCGTTGTTGGAGCCAATCCAAATAAACCCTTTAGAGTCTTCAATAACACAAGTAGGATAATTGGAAGATAAGCCATTCTCAATTCCAATTTTTTCTAAAAATTGATTTTTAGACTGCGCATTAAGGTTCATTGCTATAAGTATAAAAAATACTGTGGCAAAGAATATATTGGAGGGGGGGTGCTGCATCTGTCAGTTAGTTTTTTTGGTAGAAGAATCATTAAATACCATCAAAAAGAAAACGTAAAGTTATTCTTTTTAAGAAATGTATTGTATCAATCATCTTTATCCATTTCTAAAGATATAAAAAGTGCACCTAATTTTATAGTTTTATTAACATCTAAAGTTTGAACCTCTTTCCTTATATAATAAATAAAATTTGGTTTTTCGAACAAAAGAGATGTCAAGCAATTTTTAATATGGTGTAAAATAGTCAAAACAATTACAGCATATATCTCTAAGTTTAGTCCGCAAATTTGGGCTTAGTTTTAAAGTTAAATTTTATTTCTGAGGATAAATAAGAGAAAGTTAAAGTATTTACAAACCGTTCAGGATACTTTACGGAATAATAATAGTCCTAATGCTCTTGCCTCTTGAAAGATATTTTTGCTTAGCATGCTTAATGCTGGTTTATACCAAACCTCTTGGGCATTAAGATAACTGAAATTCTACTTTGTAATGTGTCACGACCATAAAAAATCAGAATGAGATGAAATTAATTATGTTAAAATTTTTTTAAAATAGCGATTGAGTTAATACACCTATCGTGAATCTTATATTTTCATAAAAACTTTAATCATGAAGAAAACTACTACCTTATTATTTATTACGATTGCAACGGTATTCTTTAGCTGTAAATCTAAAGAGAAGAATAAAATAGAAGTCTCTGAAGACGTGAAAGCGATGATTTCTGAACAGCCTGCGGATACCGTTCAAACAGCTGTTGGTGCACTTATTCTCCCAAAACCATATGCAACAGAATCCGTAAGTAAACAAAATAAGCTTGTAGATTGGCCCGCAGGTAAAATGCCAACGGCTCCAGAAGGATTTGAAGTGACAAAATTTGCAGACGGATTCCAAAACCCGCGTTGGACCTATATTGGGGCTAATGGAGATATATTTGTTTGTGAAGCCAATACCAAAAATAGTGCTGGACGAATTACTTTGTTAAGAGATGCTAATAATGATGGTAGGATTGAAATGCGAGAAACTTTTCTTGAAGAATTGAAACAACCTTTGGGAATGTTAATTATTAAGGATAATTTTTACGTAGCAAATACAGATGGTCTGTATCGATATCCTTACGAAGCCGGACAAACTAAATTGGACCCTTCTGAGGGGGAAAAAATTGTAAACCTTCCTGCTGGGGGTTATAATAATCACTGGACACGAAATATAATTACCAATAAAGCCGAAGATAAAATCTATATTTCAGTAGGTTCTGCAAGTAACGTTGCCGAATATGGTATGGAAGAAGAGGTTCGTCGTGCAAATATTTTGGAAGTCGATTTGGATGGAGGAAACGAAATAATATATGCTAGTGGACTCAGAAATCCAGTAGGGATGGACTGGAATCCTATAAACGGTGAGTTATGGACTGCTGTGAATGAACGTGATAAAATTGGAGATAATTTGGTGCCAGATTATGTAACTAGTGTAAAACAAGGCGGTTTTTATGGTTGGCCTTATGCGTACTACGGTGATATACCAGACCCTAGATTAAAAGGCGCTGCGCCAGATTTAGTGGCAAAAACTATTGTGCCAGATGTGTCTGTAGGCTCACATACTGCTTCTTTGGGATTAACTTTTTATGATCAAGATAGTTTTCCAGAAAAATATAAGAATGGCATTTTTGTAGGACAACATGGTTCTTGGAATCGCTCGGAGCTTTCTGGATATCGCGTAGTTTTTATTCCTTTTAAAGAGGGCAAACCAATCTCGGAACCTGAAGACTTTCTTACCGGATTTATTGCTGAAAATAGTGATACCGAAGTATACGGAAGGCCTGTTTGTGTTACCGTAACGCCAACCGGAGATTTATTAGTAAATGACGATTCTGGAAATACCATCTGGAAAGTAAGTTATAGCAATTAGTTACCGATCATCAACTTCACCATCTTATGAAATTTTTACCAGTACATTTAATAATGGCGGCTATTTTTGTAATAGCTACCATCAACAAAATATATGCTCAAAATATTAACGGTCGTGTCATTGACGAAAAAAATGCCCCCATTTCACATGTGACCGTTTTACGGGATTCCAAAATAATTGCTACAACAAATGAAAATGGTGTTTTTAATATTGGAGAAATAATGAAGTTACCTTTTAAAATAGAACTTCAACATCCAAATTATTACAGTAAAGAATTTGTATTATCGAAAAACAGTATTGTATTTCGGCTGTCTGCTCTAGAAAAAACACAAGCTCTTGAGGAAGTAATAATATCATCTACCTATCAAAAGCAAAGTAAGGTTATTATTCCAACGGCTAGGACAACAGCAATTAAACTGGATCAATACAGTCCTATTAATTTAGTCTCTGCAATAAATGAGACACCTGGGGTTTATATACAAAGCGGTGCCCTGAATACAAATAGAATTGTAATCCGTGGGGTAGGATCTCGCACCTTATATGGAACAAATAAAATAAGAGCTTATTTTAATGGTATTCCCATTACTAATGGAGCTGGATCTACAGCTATTGATGCTTTTAACTCAGAAGATATTACAGATATAGAAGTAGTAAAAGGCCCAAAAGCTACTCAGTATGGGACTAATTTAGGGGGGACTATATTATTGAATTCTAAACAAGCTTCAGCCGGTGAAACCTATCTAAAATCCAACAATACCTTAGGAAGCTATGGTTTGATGAAAAACAGTATTTCTGTAGCAACCGCAGCTAATAACTCGACATTCAATCTGAATTATGATCATATGGAGTTTGATGGTTTTCGAGATAATAGCAGGTATGAGAGGAGCACTATTTTATTAAATTCTAGCTACTCTTTTGATGATAAAAATGATGTAGGTGTGTTATTTAATTATACCGATTATAACGCGCAAATTCCGAGTTCTATCGGCAAGACAGCCTTTGAAGAGGACCCAAGCCAAGCGGCATTTACTTGGGGTGCTGCACAAGGTTACGAGGATAATAAGCAAGTGCTTGCGGGGCTTCATTATACCCATCTATTTTCCAAAAATTTTAGTAATACAACGGCTATTTTTTACCATTATTTAGATCATTATGAACCACGACCATTTAATATTTTAGACGAATTCACTAATGGTTATGGGATGCGTACGCTCTTTGCAAAAGACTTCATTTTTTTAAGTAATAAGGCAAATTTAAGTTTCGGAGGAGAATTTTATAGGGATCAATACCATTGGAAAACTAAAGAAAATTTATACGAGGATACTAATGGGAGTGGTAGTTTAGAAGGTGCCCTACTTAGTGATAATATAGAGAACCGCAGCAACTTAAATATTTTTGCCACAGTAACACTGCCTTTTACGGATAAATTAAAAGCGCAGTTCGGGGTTAATATCAACAAGACCAATTATGATTTTATAGATGTATTTAATACTGGAGCGGATAATAAGGATGCCAATCGTAATTTCGATCCTATTTTTGCTCCCAATCTAAATGTATTATATCAATTAAATTCAAATACAAACGCTTATGTAAATGTAAGCCGAGGATTTAATTACCCGTCTATTGAAGAAACACTAACCCCAGAAGGTGTTATCAATTCCGAACTGGGGCCGGAGGTCGGTTTTAATTATGAAGTAGGTAATGAGTTCTATGCGTTTAATCGCGCGTTACATTTTCAGTTTTCAGCTTATTTGCTAGATATCAATAATTTATTGGTGGCAGAGCGAGTGGGTGATGATCAGTATATTGGTAGAAATGCAGGAAAAACAGAACATAAGGGACTCGAAATTTCCATGTCATACACGCATTCCTTTATAAATGGCTTAAGTGTCTCTCCATATATTAATGCCGAAATCACACAGCATAGATTTATTGATTTTGTAGATAGAACAGCTAATTATTCAGGTAACGAACTAACAGGTGTGCCTAAAGATAAAGTAAACGGAGGAATACGTTTTGGACTCAAAAATTTTAGTCTGAATACTAATGTACTTCATATAGGAACTATGCCTCTTAATGACGCCAATACATTGTACTCGGATGCATATACTATTTTTAATGCTAAGTTATCCTACAAAAATAATATTACAGATCATCTTACCATTGGAGTTAATGCAGGTGTAAATAATTTTACGGATGAAGCCTATGCTTCATCCATTCTTATAAATGCCGTAGGGTTTGGTGGTGCAGAACCTCGTTATTATTATCCTGGAATGCCGAGAAATTGGTTTGGAGGAGTAAAGATTGAATATACACTTTAAGTACTGACAATATACATATGTACTGATTTTAAGGTTTCAAGATATATAAAACTTAATCGGATATTCTAAGAATAATGGCGCTCTCTCAAAAATCGTTTTTATCAAGGTGGAATTTCGGGACGAAATAATTTAGATACAAAATCATTCCTATGTAAGTTAGAATTAGCGTAGGTACATTAGAATTGAAGCCCAAATTAAAATCTGGTATATGAAGTAATTGCCTAAATGAAGTTGTTGCAATCGATAGCATAAAAACAATACCAAACACGAACAGGCCTATAATAGAAGCTTTGTTTTTCGAGGTACGTTGAACTCCGTTATGGGCTTCTTGTTTAAAGAAATACCACAGGATAAGAATACAAAAACTGGCTTCTATGGCTATAGCTAGGTAAACATTTGTAGCATAAAGTCCAAGAGCCACGTCTGGAGTTTCTGCTCCAAATACATGATGTGGGTGCCCTGAAAAGAAATCTAGTATAAAGTGCCCAGCGACTAAAGCAGCGCCCACAACTCCAATTTGGGTGCTCTTGAATAAAATTTTACCAACTAAAAAGATGACAACCAACCAAAATATTTGTGGAAGTAAATCGTGACTATACAGCATATCAACCTTCATGTTGCTCAACGTAGTATCTAATACATCACTAGGTCCTGTAGGTTCCAAACCAACTATATGAAATGTAAACCATAATAAATCCTGCAACTGTGAGGCTATTAAAAAATAGAGTAAACTTCCTTTTGGAAATTTTTGGTTTGCGATTAATGCGGTGGTATAATGTCCTGCTAACATACGTTTGGTTTATAATTTAAGTAATGATTTGTTGATTAAAAAAAGCATTAAAAGCGAATACAGATGATAAAAAGGGGCTGTTTCTTGAAATAGTGATATACCGACCATTAAGTTTATACCATAGCGCTCTGTCAATAAAAAGTTTATTTTTTCTCGCCTTTCGCAGCCCAATAGATACCACCAAATAAATGGTCTAAATACGTTTGATTATGAAAGGCTTCAGGTTTATGACCAAGTGTAGTATAGAAAGAACGTCCTCCTTCGTAAAATTGATACCAAGCGATAGGATGGTTTTTGCCCATACCTTTAAGCGGTATTTCGTCGTATCCTTTTTGGTAATCATAGGTATTTTCATCTACGGAAAGTAGTACTTTAATATGTTCTGATTTTAAGAGTTCAAAATTATACCATTCTTCACTCCACAACCATTTTTCGGGTAGATGTAGGTTAGACGGGAAATTTACATCGTGATTCTTTAGTACCGCTGTCTGAAATTGGGGATGGTCTTTGAAAACACCGCCTACAAGATTATCAAACCATGGGTTTCTAATTTTACTATCAGAAGTAGAGTGGACTCCTACAAAACCTTTGCCGTTATGGAGATGCGTTTTTAGCACATCAAGCTGGTCCTCAGTTAAGACATCAGCATCAGCATTTAAAAAGACAACCACATCATAAGAGGGTAATTTTAGGGCAAGATCTTCTGAGCTTTGTGTCCAATCAAACTTAAACTGATGTTCAGTAGCCATTTGATGGAAAGCAGCTACCGCGGCGGGAATGCACTCATAATGCCAAGTATCTTGTACGGTAAACAATAACACCTTAAATTGGTCTTGAGCAAAAGCCATTTGATTGCAAGTGAAGATGATAAAACAGGTTAATGATAAAATTCTTGTTTTCATAACGTATACGTGTTGAGAATGATGGTTATAATAAGTTAAAGTATAAATAGTTCCAAGCTTCGTTAATGCTATACCATACGGGGTAATTGAAAGCCTCTACCTCTGCTACAATATATTTGACACCCGCAGTTTCTGCGTATTTAAAATAGAGCTCAAAATCCATTTTACCGCTCTGGCCAAGTTCTTTGTAATCTTTTACATGCCAGCTTACAAACCGGTTCTTGTATTTTTTAAAGTAGTCAATGGGGTTTATTTGTGAAAAATGCATCCAATACAGATCGGCTTGAAAACTAACGTATTCCGGATCTGTGTTTTCTAGGAGGTAGTCATAAACAACCTTGTTTTCTACCGTTTTAAATTCATCGGAATGGTTATGGTAGGCGAACCTGATGCCTCTTTCTTTGCACAGTTTTCCAATAGCGGTGTAGTATTCAGCATACTTTTTTAGTTCTGAAAGGGTCTTAGTTTCTTTAAGCTGATTGTTGGATATAGTAAGGTATTCCACACCGGCTTGTTTGTGGTCTTCGATGCATTCCTTCCACCATTTCATAGCTTTTTTCCAAGCTTGATGGTTATTGGTTGGGAGGTCGTAAAATGTCATGGACCCCGTAAATTTCAGGTTATTTTCTTCTACCAGTTTTTTAAAATCAATGGGAGATAAGCCATAAAAAGAGCGATCTTTATAAACAAAAGTTTCAATATAGCTATAGCCCATTCGATCAAGATATTTCAAAGTCTCTTTAGGATTCTTCTGCATTTCTTCATGTACCGAAACCAACTGAATGCCTATATTTTTATGCTTTGGATTTTTCTTGATGTAGCGTGTTTGCCAAAGCATTTCGTTCTGTGGGTTTACTCCCTTTAAGTACACATCAGTCTGATTTTTGAAATCAAAACTAACGGTCATGGTTTCTTTGCCTGTAAAGTCCCGGTCTGTCATTATCCAGTCCGTGTCGCTAGTAAATCCACCTTTACCAAGAAACATTTCACCTTGAGCACTTTTACCCAATGCAACTATTGAATCGGTCTTGGTGTCGTAACCAATTAGTTCTGTTAAGGTATGATTGTAGATTTTGCCATCCCGTTGAAACACATCTACGGCCATTGTGGTATGATCTATTTTAGGATAACTGTTCATTTTTATTAGCGGTAGGTTGGCCACACTATCGGTCTTATAATGAATTGAACTAACCCAGAACCCTAAATACTGCTGTAATCTATCTGTTTGTTTTGGAATGGGCTTTTGTGAGAAAACAGTATTTGTTCCTATCAAAAGAAGCAGTACTATGGTTTTATTGGTAAACCGATATAAACTAAAATTGCAATTCATCCTTTAAATCTTATGGTAGTAAATTTAATTGAGTTGAAGGTGTATGACTATAAGCTTTGAAGCTATCCCTGCAACGGGTGTAGCAAAAGCTCAATTATGCTCCTTGGAAGCCATTACAATGGGTTTTAGAATGGAGTGATCCATGTAGCTATCTGCATGTGGGTGCATAATTTCTAATACAGTTAAGGTAGGTGTTCATAGATGCGGAGAAATGCCACATAAGTGCTATACAATGCGTAATTTATTATAGTGTCTGCATGGTGTACTTTTTACCTTCGATGCATAAGAAGCTCTTTGAGATTTTTTTAAAGAAATGCCATAAAATGGATAGCCTTATCCTTTTAGATAAAAATGGATTTCCTTCATATAAGAGCTCCGCTATCATGATAAAACCCAACATCTCTTTTTGTATACCCATGATAAAAAAGCTGAAATTGGTAAAAGAGATGATGATAGATATACTAAAATAGAAGAATTATCAATTAGAATCATTTAAATACAGACAACTCATGAAAAATATACTTTTTGCTGCATTCGCGATGCTATGTATAATCAATTCCTCTAATGCCCAATCTTCAGCTAAGGAGGATTTAAAGAACATAGAAACTGAGAAATTACTATTGACTATTTTCTTGAAACACGATCAGTCTATGAACCTAAACGAGATAGAAGCTATTAGGAATGAGCAAGGTTTTTATAAAAATTTTCCTCCAGAAGGTGTTTCTGTGGTCAATTGGTTTGTAGTCATGGGGATAGGCCAAATGGTGGTGTTGGAGTTGCCCGCCTCAAAACTTAAAGATGTAAATTTAGCTATAGAAAGAAGCGCGTGGAAAGCTTTTCGATCTGAAATTTATCCTACCTACGATTTGTACCCGATTATAGAGCAAAAGTTGGGTAATACGTCTAAAGTAAGCTACTAGGCATGGTGCTAACTCCTCCAGATTACTCTATCGTGAACAGGCTAAAATAATTTGGAGGAATCAAAACGTGCCAATAGAAAACCTTTAATTTCTGTGCTGTAGTCTTAATAGAGTCAGTAGTAAAAGCTTATTGAAAAACTAGTTCTTCAGTGGTACTGCATATATTTTACCTGTCATCATATCGGGGACAATAATCTGTCTTTATCCTCTTCAAGATAAAAATCTGCGGCAGATGATAGTCCTTCTATAAGTAGGGTAGACGCTGCCGTTTTTGGATCTATTTCCCAAACTTTTCCAGAAACCCAACTGCTTACATAATAGTTGCCTTTACTATCTTGTTCTACAGCATCAGCTCCTCTAAATACGCCTTTTAGCGGGGTAAGTACACCATCTTTTGTTACTAGAAAATTTCCTTTAAAAAAAGCAGCAACCATAATATTCCCATCCTTATCTACATCTACACCGTTGGGTGTTTAACATTAGGGGAGAAGTATCTTGTTTTATGGTGTTACGCCCTTCTAAATCTACATGATAAATACGTCCTAATGCTCGAATTTTCTTGGCTTCTTAACTATCTAGCAGCCATAAATCATTATCAGCATCACGCATATATTGGGTAGCTCCCATATCGGCTACATACATCCCGTTTTCTTTGCCATCTAATGAAACATCGTTTAAATAGAGAACTGTTCCAGGAACATCGGCTTTATCAACAAAAAAATACTGGCCTTTCCTTCGTTATCCACTTTCCAGATTCGGGTAACATCAGAGAAATACAAATACCCATTGAGGAAAACAATTCCTTTAGGCTCATCAAAATCTTTCCCAAAAACTTTAATACCGTTCTTGGATACCTCCACCAATTCGCCATCGCCTGGTTCTTTTGCATTCATTACAGTGACATAATAATTATCGTAGAAACCTTTCGTGATACTCTCGGGTTTCATGCCCACGGAAATGGGAAAGGCTATCTCAGATTATGCCTGAGCAAGAAAGGCCCATAATAACGTAACGGTGAAAGTAATTTGTTTAGTTCCCATAATACTGTTTTTAAGTAGATTAGTCATATGTATTTTTTCTTAAGCGGAAATGCTACGTTCCTCTAAGTGGCTTACGCGCTATAAGGCAAAGACTACCTATTTATGAAACCTATAGCGGTAATAGCAACTGTTCCATACACGCTCGCGAAACAATTTTAAATTGAATTCACTGACGGTGCTGTATTGATTGTAATCATTTGTGGGTAAACACTTTAAATCATTGCGTTTTCACAAAGCTATATGTCATTTACCTCTTTTTATGGGAGTTTTGAAGCAGATCATAATAAAATTGCTGCGTATATGAGGAGGTATGCTGATTTGGAAATATTTAGTTTCTCTTCTATTTTAGTTGAAGTTGCTATTTCAGATTGCAAATGTTTATAGTAGGCCTTGGAAATTGGTAGATGATAACAGGAAATAGCGCAGTCTTTAATGGGTCTTAAGATGCAAATTACTAAATTTCAGTTATTTACATAGAGGAAGTGGAATTTGAGCTAAACACGAAACATTACCTAATTTAAGGGCAGTATCATGTGTAGCAGTTTCATCCTTAAACTATAGGGCTAATAGATTACACTACAGATTATTCTCGGCGTCAAACTCTTTTTTTAAATTCCATTGTTGAATAATTACAACAACCGCATTTATTTCGGGTATAACCATCAATATTGGCCGCCTTTACCTCTGGCGTTATAAATTTCAAGGCCTTGGTAATTAAGTAGCTACGAACAATACCCGTAACCTATTTCCGTATAATCGTCTAGCGTTCTAAACGATGTGTTGGAATCGGTATAATTGGTAAACGATTTTTTTCTCTGCTAGCATAACTTGCCAATGGTTAATTTATTTTGATATTCTTATGGTCCTATAGACAGACTGTTTGGTTATTCTTGCTCAAAAATAACATTCCTCTCCGTGTTCTTCTTGTAGAGATCCTTAACAATAACTATTTTGCTTGCACTTGCAACATAGTTTTTACTCTTTGGATTTAGCATATATTCTAGCTGATACGCAATCATTTTTTCAAATGGAATAAGGAAATTTTTCGTGTCGCATTGTTCTAAATTACCTTTCTTAAGTAAATTCAGAACCGTATAAACAGATTCAATAGTGCTTAGACATAGCGATTCTGGCTGCTGCTTGATAATAAATTTTGATTTTATCTCATTATCAAAACTTACTCTTTTTAGTTTTTGTAGGTTCTTACTTAGTTTAAGTATTTTACGAGCGCAGGGCCAGGTACCATCGATAAGGAAAATGATTGGATGGGCTCCCATAGTAGAATTGATTTCGGAACTATCTCTTAGCGATAAATTGAAATTATCTTTTCCCGGATAAAGTAAGAAAGAAGTGCTATTTTCTTGATCCAGAAGTTCATTTACGCGATTATTGTTGGTAAAATCTACACCCACTATAATTTCTGAATTTTCAAGTTGAAGATTCGTCATATGCCCCGTTCCGTTTTTCTCTTTTTTGTACTCTTTCGGGTGCATAAGAATGATAAAACGAGTCTTGGTATGGAATGAACTAATGTGTTCACAAATACAGGTGCTTGAGGGCCTCATGCATTTGTAACATTGTATTCTTGTTTTTTTTAGCGCTACGTGCAAGTTAAATATTTTTTTAATGTCTTAACCTGTATTAGTACGGCAGTAGTAGGGAATTTTTTGTTTCCGCCTGCATCCTGCAAGTTTTAGGCACGAAGCTAAAGCTTTTTTGTCTATTTCTAATTTTTTGTTGCAAGGTGAAGATAGAATACTTCATCTAAATATCTGCTATTTCATAAACTTCCCGAGCCAAGAATAGGGGAGTACAGAACTTTTTATTATTTCTTAAAGCTCTTTTTGTCATTGAGCTAATTAAGCCAATACTATTTTATTCCCAATGCACATTTAGGTTTTTAAAAACTATATTCAGGGCATCTTTTTTGTAACCAACGTTGGAATAAAAATCAATGAGTAAAGCTGTAATTATGGGTGTTCCGGAGACTATTTCGTTAAGTTCAACCGTAAATTTGGTGGGTATGTCCTTTAGTAATTTTGCGATTCTTGTTTCATTACCCACGGTCATTTTATAGGACATTATCCCGTTACCTTTCGGATCAAAAGCGTTTGCTTTATGTCCTTGAATAGACCTTAAAACACCATTGTTTATTAAAATTCCTTCAATCATTACGGTTCCAGTATCTGAATTTCCGGTTACAGAATTTATTTTGAAGCTTACCTCTTTGTTTTCTGTAGTTATTTTTGAATTAATCAATGCTAAGGTTTCTTTATAATAGAGAACCTCTTTCTTTTGCTGATCAATGGTAACATTTTGAGTGGTTATTATTCCTTCTTTAGCAATTAATTCCGATTTGAGGCTGGCATTATCTGATTCAAGTTCTGTACAATTAGTTTGTCCTAAAACTATGGTGGTTGATAGTATTAAGACATACGTTAAAAGATTCATTTTTTTCATAATGGTGTTGGTGGTTTTTTGATGTTTTAAAGAGATTCTACAATGTTTTTAATCTCCGAAAGCATTTTCATTTAATCTCTTATAACCTTGGTAAAATTGCACACACTTCAAGATCGTAGTAAATATACGCAAACTATTCAATTTTTTCCTAAGCTGCCATTCCGTTTTAGGTATAGAATTTTTTTCGGACAAGCTTTAGTTCTGCGGGTTTAGATGTTTGCCAATACTCGTAAATCTTATTAATTAACCAACTAAATATACTTTCCGTACGAATTTTTCTAAATGAATCAGGTGCATTCATAAATCTCAATTTCGCATACATTTATTCCGCTTTCGAGAAACGGTTGTGCATTTCGTCCATATCCGATTCCTATAATTGGTATGTTTTTTAATTTGTTTTCAAAAAATAAATGTTTTGTCAGTTCAGCAGATTGTGCGGGGTTCATTCCCCACGTTTCTTGCTAATTGTTAAAAGCTGTTTCCCAAAACTCTGCCATGTTATTTACAAATTTTATCCTCTAATAAATCACATTCAATTCCTTTGCTTTTAAGTTCTTGGACAATAGTATTTGTATTAATTAAATCACCCTCAATCCTTAAAATAGAATGGCCACAAGGGTAGGGTTTGTTGAAATCTTCCAAGTCAAAATTGATTTTTAGAGTTGGATACTTGTTTTTTAAAAATTGCAGAATTTCTTCTGAGTGACATTCTGATTTTACGTTTGTTATAACGACATCCACCATATTAAAAAAATTCCTGTGTTAATTCATTATTAACCACAGCTCCAGAAATGTTTCCTCCAGAAACTGCTATTGCTACAGAGCGCATTAACGTACTATTGTCGCCACAAGCAAAAACGCCTTCTTCTGTAGTTTTCTGCATAGAATTGACCTCAATATGGCCGTGTTCCATAAATGCACAGCCTAATTGTTTTGGTATGCTAGAATTTTGTTCAAATGGGATTGAAGCATATGCACACTCATAATTTTCTTTACTACCATCTTTAAATACAATAGTTTCTAATTGCCCATTTTTATGTTCAAGCCTTGTAATTTCTTTTTCTACAATTTTAATATTGTACTGCTTTAATGTATCGAGTTGGTTTTCTTTGAATTCCTTCGTACCCGAAGTGATGATTGTAATCTCTTTTGTTAAATTGTTCACTAAAGATGCAAGGTGAAATGCTCTTTCTCCGTTAGCGATTATAGCAGTTTTTTTATTTCGTATTTCGTAACCGTGGCAATAAGGACAGTGAACTACTGAAATTCCCCAACATTGAGAAAATCCAGGTATATCAGGTATTATGTCTTTAATTCCTGAAGCAAAAACCAATTTTTTTGCTGTAAAAACATCACCATTTGAAGTTGTGATTTCAAAACCTTTTTTAATCTTTTTGCCACTTACGGCAAGGCCGTTATAAAATTTGATGCTGTCATATATCGCTAGTTGGTTTTTAGCGATTTCAGCTATTTCTTTAGGTGTACTTCCGTCTTGGGTCAGAAAATTATGAGAATGTGGTGTTTGGCGGTTACACGGTTTTCCCGCATCTATGATCAATGTTTCTCTCAATGAACGTCCTAAACTCATTGCGGCAGAGAGCCCTGCATAACTCCCACCGACAATTATTACTTCAAATTCTTTTGTATCCATGCTGCTATTGTATTGAGCGAAGAGCGATAAAGATCCTGGTAATGTATATGCGAAACCAAATACTCCAAGTTGTTTTATAAGTTCTCTTCTATTCATTAAATAAAACTTTAAACGCGATTTTGTCGCAATAGTAATTTTTGCCAAATATACATATATTTTGTATTATTGCAACTTAGTTGCAATAAAAATATGAATCGAAGAAATACGCCTACAAAAGAAGCAATATTGAAGTTGCTTTTAAGTTCAAGGAAAGCGCTAAGTCAAGATGCAATTGAAAGGGCATTGACTATTAATATCAATAGGGCTACAATTTATAGAGTTTTAAATAGATTTTGTGAAGACGATATCATTCATAAAATTGTTGCAGAGGTTGGGAAACAGTACTTTGCTATTTGTAAAAAATGTGAGAATCAAGAAGAAGTTGTTCAGCATCATTTTCATTTTAGATGTTTGTCGTGTGACACAATTGAATGCTTGCAAGTACCTGTAGCGTACTCAGTTCCTAATGGTTATGAAGTCCAAAACGCCAACTGTGTTCTAACCGGGGTATGTAATGACTGTTCGTAAGTTTTAATGGGTTCAGACAAGCTTATTTTACCAAATGATTAATTCCACATTCCATTTGATTCTGTCAAAATAATAGGGCTCTTGTCTGTAATCAATATGGTTTGTTCGTGTTGGGTTACAAACCCGCCTTTATTTCCTACTAAAGTCCAACCATCATTCAGTTCAACCGCAATAGTGGACTTTGTTGAAATAAAAGTTTCAATTGCAACCGTTGTATTTTTTTTAAATCGTTCTCTATTACTTCTAACTCTATAGTTTAATATATTTTGCGGCTCTTCATGCAAACTTCTACCAACTCCGTGACCAGCCAAGTTTTTAATAACTTTGAACCCAGATTTTTTTGCTTCAGTTTCTATTAAATATCCAATATCCGAAATCTTCACTCCACCTTTGATGTTGTTTATTGCTTTGCGTAAAATATCTTTAGAAGCATCTACAAGAGGTTGGTGGTTATGAATGTCTTTTCCAAGAACAAAAGAACCACCATTATCAGACCAAAATCCGTTTAGTTCTGCCGATACATCAATATTAATTAAATCTCCTTCTTTTAATATTTTTTTCTCTGATGGTATTCCGTGTGCCGCTTCTTTATTTATACTAATACAAGAATAACCAGGAAAACCATAAGTCTCGAAAGGTGCAGATTTAGCTCCATAGCTCTTCAAAATTTCTCCGCCATATTCATCAAGCTCTTTAGTAGACATACCAATTTTAGCGTACTCTCTCATTAATTTTAGCGTAGTACCAACAACTTCACTTATTTTTTTCATTCCGATTAATTCGGCCTCCTTTGTTATTGACATATCATTTTTTTATTTGCCACTCCAGTTATTTACATGTTTTAAGCTTTAAATTTAGGAAATAAAACTGAATAAAAGTCCGTGAGAATTTTTGTGAACTAACCAAAAATAGCATCTAATTTTACCAAGGTTGTGGGTGGTATTTATTTTTCTAATCTTAATAATTCAGCATATGGATTGCCCTTTAATCCTAATAATTTTGCGAAAGCAGGTTCTGTTTTTATTCCACTCGATTTTAGGTCTTTTACTTTCTGTTTAAATTCAAAACCTTTTTCTTCTAAAATATTTCTTTCGATAATCATATGTCGATATGCATCTTGCCTTTCGGTAGGAATATTTTGTCCAAAAATCTCAAACAGAAAATTATCCGTTTTAAATTCCGCAATAGTCGATTCAATTCCATTTTGTTTTATGGAATACAGCTTAAAGTCTTTTTTTTGAGAAAATTGATCTAATAAATAGGCTTTAAATTCAGAATGATTTTGACATTCACAAATTATGTCTAAATCACTTTCGGGTACATCTATTTCAATTGGAATAGTTCCTGTCAAAATTGGATGATATTTTTTAAGTTTCTCTAAAACTTTATGTTTTTTGATTTCGGAAAAAGCAAGTTTTTGCCTTTCGTTTCCAGATTTTAAATAGTCAATAGTTCTAAAATTTTCAATCAATTCTTGCTATTTTTTTAAAGTATTCAAACTTGTTATTGGGCTATTATTGGCGTATTTCAGGACCTAATTTAGCAAAATTTAAATGCACCTGATTTTAGAATTTAGGAGCTTATAATAATAGTGTCAGATTAAGGAAGAATTCATTAGTTTAGTACCCTCGTTCTTTATGAAGACACGCTTTTTAGTTGCTGACGAAAATTAAGGCTGTTTTATAATCACTTTTATTTCCACTGGAAAACACCATTCTACCTTCTTCTAACTCGATTAGTTTTAATTTAAAAAACGTACTACGGACAACATCATCTGTTATTTTTCCCCGAGTCATAGTTAACCAAACTCCCCCTTCTTTTTCATAAAAAGTATAGCTTGCTTCGGCTATTTCTGAATCACCATAATAACAGTTTTCATTTCCACTTATTACTTCTACTTCATTAGCTGTTTTAAAAATGTAGATATCATCAATTAAACAATCATTTTGATCACTTATCCAATTATCATAGTTCTCATAGTAAGCTTCTAATTTCCATGTTTTAGAGGCATTATTATGTAGCAATTTTAAATCTTCATTTGTGTAAATTTCATTGGAAGTATCATCATCCTTACTGCATGCTGAAAAAACAATTAATAAAAAAGTGAGTGTTATTGTTAATTTTAATTTACTCATAAATAAGGTTTTTTTTAATGGTTCAATTACTATGCCATTTTCGGGTTTTTTTCATGTGTGGTAACGGGTGGTATATGTTTAGTTCCGTGTTTACACAGCTAATTTAGTTAACAAAAACGAGCGAGAGAAAATTCCGAAGTAATGTTCCAAATAAGCACGTACCAGAGCAATTAATTATACACGGCTTAAGTTTGGCGCAGTAAAGCGTTATCGATTCGTTTTTATTCTAGAATCAATGAGCGCTATTTAATTTATTGATTACAACAATCGAAGCTGCTAAATCTTGGATTCCAACACCAACAAGTTTTGCTATTGTAATTTTTTTTTCGGAATTCTCGAATGCTTTATTTTGAAAAGCAGCACCAAACTCTATGGTCTTATCAATTAGATCCGGTGAAGATTTTATTGCATGAGCATATTCCCCATATTGTTTATTTAGTTCTAGACTATCAATAAAAATAGTATCGGCAACATGAAAACAATCGCTATCTATTTCATTTTTATAAATATCGTCAGAACCAACGGCAGTTATGTGTTGTCCTTTTTGAAGCCATTTACCTTTTATAAGAGGTATTTTACTTGAAGTAGTAGTAATGATTATTTCAGATTCTTTTACAGCTTTTTCTATGCTGTCAACTACATCTACTTTCAAGTCAGGATAAGAATGAGCCAGTTTTTCTTTTAATGAAAGTGCTTTTTCCTTGCTACGACCATAAATGGCAAGTGTGTTGATTCGTCTTAGTTTCGCCAAAGCAAATACTTGATGGTATGCTTGAGTACCAGTACCAATAACAGCAACTGAATTTGAAGATTTTGAGGCTACAAAATCGGTAATTACAGCACCTGCTGCTGCAGTTCTTAAATCTGTAATAATCCCTTTATCGTTTAAAATGGCAGCAGGAAAACCTGTTTTAGCATCAAACAGAAAAATAGCGCCACTAAAAGGAGACAGGTTTTGCTTTGCATTTTCAGGAAACATGGAAACTACTTTTATAGAAAAGTAATCGTATCCTTTTATAGCAGCGGTCTTTATGTGTGTATCCGCATTATTGGGAAAGTGGAGTAAACTTACGGGAATCCCAATAAGAGATGATGGATTATAGTCAATAAATGCCTGTTTTACGGGTTCAAATAAATCCTCTATTCTCAATAGATCATTTATTCGTTCGTAGGTTATATTTATCATTTGCCCATTAAATTTTCTAAAACAAAAGATTCAAATTGTTCTAATGCTTCAGGTATGTTTTTTCTGCCAAAACCTATTCTAAAATAGCCGTTAAAATCATACACGCCACTAGGAAGTATTAATACACTCTTTTCTTTAAGCACTTGTTCGGCAAAATCCATGTCATTAGTATCAAAGTGCATTTTTACAAAAGCTATTGGTCCGGCATTGGGTTGGTACCAAGAGAACAAGTCTGCGTATTTTGTAAAAAAGGTATCATAAAGCGGTAGATTATCTTGTATTATTTTTAAATTTTTATCTAAAATAGCATGCCTGTTTCTTAATGCAACACCTGCTAAAAATTCGCTTGGTCCGGCATTACAAATGGTTGTATACTCTTTAAGAATTGCAACTTTTTCTAAAATGGTTTGATTTTGTGTTGCTAGCCAGCCTATTCTTAATCCAGGTAAACCATATGCTTTAGACATAACACCTATAGAAACACCATTTTCATAAGCATCAGCAAAAGCAGGAATTGCAAATGAAGGTTTGTGTTCTAATTCTCTGTAAACTTCATCGCAAAAAATGATGATATTGTTAATTCTTGCGAGTTCTATAATTGCTTGTTGTTCTTCTTTTGTAAAAAGAAACCCAGTAGGGTTATGAGGTGCATTTAAATAAATAACTTTGGTTTTGTTAGTTATCATTTTTTTTAACGCTTCAATATCAAAACAAGGGACGTTTTTTTGGTAACGTACATGCCAACTCAACACCTTGCAGCCTATACTTTCTGGTACTGACTGTAAAGATTGGTAGCAAGGTGTTTGCACTATAACTTCATCGTCTGGGTTTAGCACAGCATGAGAAAACAAGAAAATTGGTTCTTGTGCCCCTGCACAAACGATGACATCCTCTGCCGTTATTTTGCTGTAAATTGTAGTAATATCTCGTCTTAATTCTGGACTACCTTGCGTATGAGTATAACCCAGCCATGTGTTTTCGAACGCCTTTTTTGCTCCATTTTCTAATGAAAGTAAATCGGCAATTGTCATAGCTTCACAGTCAGAATTGCACAACGAATATTTCGCGCTATGTTCATGTAAGGTATAATATCTTTCGAGTTTGAATGGTTCTATTTTCATAGTAGTTTTCTAAATGACCGACATCGTTTCTTGTATGGTGCGTTTGCATCCCGCAGAGTGCATATGCATTATACAAATTGTGTGTGCCCAGCATGGGCATCTTTTGATTTACTGAAAGGTAAATAATTAATCTAGAGGGTGCAAGTCCCTTATGGGCAAGTGTAACGCCCTGAACCATTAGTAAGCTGCAAGGTTGCTGGTTGTGAGACTAGGACTGAAGGAAGCAGGACTACAAAACTCGGTACTGACGAACACTTTTTTGTGCTGTTTTACGTAGTAAAACCAAATGTCTGGTAGACATTTGAACAAATAAAGCGGTGATGTGGCTGGGAGATATGAGGTATAATTATCTGGGTAAGCAACCACATCATTGTAACACCCTAAAGAATACCGAAAAGATAATTATGTAGATACGGCAGTTATTGAGAGAAAGAAGATGTTCTTACCTGGGGAGATCTCTATAACCACGAGTTGGTATAGTAGAGAAGTCAGCAGAGGTCATAGTACTCACGAGAAACGAGTTGCAGCATATCTGCATAGGTCTCACAAGTGAGGAAGGACTGAAAGTAATCCTTTCTGAAATGCCAGATGGAGTATTAATTTTCGTTATTGGGTGACCGATTCCCTAGAAAATTTGTAGCCATTTGATAAAGTAAGAAATAGTTTTGATTGGTGTAAAGAGCAATTGGAAAGATGGGTTACTAACCGCCGTAAACGAGACCCGTATGTACGGTGGTGTGAGAGGCGCACTCCGTTCCTAATTAGGGGCGGAGCCGTCTACTCGATTGTGTGTAGTTATTTTTTATTTTCTGTATCGACTAACTTCAATACCTTGTGATAGCTTTCAATTCTTGAATGTGCCGTACCGTCAACTAACAGAATGACTGTTAACATTGCAATGGCTGTAATACTAATTGCTCTCCAAGTTGGCGTGTTAACAAACAGAATTAACAATGCTGCTATGATAATTAAAATTGGAATTACTTTAAATACAATTGTATATTCCTTTAAAGTGCCTTCAGAACGTTCTATTTCGGATAGGTAAAAAGCAGATGCATCAGTATTAAAGTCTTTCTCAAACTGTTTAACTCTTTGAATGTTGGTGTAGTTAAGACCGCTACCAATTATCAAAAGTAATATCCCTGCCACTAAAGTTGGAATGATATAAGCCTTTGCTAAATCTGTTTTTCCTAATTGCCAAAATCCAACACTGGCTATTAAAAATCCAATCGCAAATAGGAGAAAAAAACGTGTTGAGAATATTTCAGCTTTTGCCCATTCTGTGGCTAATTTTAATAGTTCCATTTTAGTTTAGTTTATATTTTTCTCTGTACTCAGATGGACTTATACCTTCTTTCTTTTTGAACAGTCTCGAAAAATAGGCTGGATATTCAAACCCTAATTCATATGCAACCTCTGATACAGTTTTATTAGGTTGCAGTAAAATGTTTTTTGCTTCATCGATTAGATGCAATTGTAGATGTTCGGTCGTGGTCTTGCCTGTTTCTTTTTTAAGCGTATCGCTTAAATATCGTTGTGAAACTGACAGTTCGTTTGCTACCTGCTCTATGTTTGGAATGCCATTTTCTTGTAGTTTTCCCGATTCAAAATATGAGTACAAATAATGATTAAACTGCTCCAACAAACTATTGGATAATTCTTTTCGATTTAAAAACTGCCTTTCATAAAAACGATTGGCATATTTGAGCAAGGTGTCCAATTGAGATATGATGATGTCTTTACTAAACTCGTCTTGATTGTTTTGATATTCAATTTCAATATTTTCTACAATGGACTCTATTTGTCTTTCTTCTTTAGGCGAAAGGTGCAAAGCTTCATTTACGGAATATGAGAAGAAACCATATTTTTTTATTCGTTGTGCTAATTCCGTTCCCTTTAGAAAATCCTCGTGAAAGTTTATTGAAAACCCCTTTTGTTCAAAAATTACGCTATTATCCCATTGCAAGACTTGTCTTGGTGAAATAAAAAATAATGCACCATTGGTAAAATCATATTGGGTGCGACCGTAGCTTAAATTGCCCTCAACAAACTTTTTAAAACTAATGGTATAGCAGTCGTTGGTAATTGGTGGTGAACTTTCTTTTGGACAAGGCAGGTAGCCATCGCCTTTTGAATTGAAAACGCTCAACATTGGATGCTCTGGACGAGGCAACTCCAAATACTGTAAATAGGATGATAAGGTTTTGAAGTGTATCATTTCACTAATTTAAATATTCCATTTTACTCCTGTTTCTTTTTCCGAAAGCTCCCACAGTCTTGTAGCTACTGCTTTATCTTTAGCGTGAGGTTTTATTTCGTGTGCTCCAACTGGACCTACCCAATTGCTTCTTCCTGTTGGTCCATAAAAACCTTTTTGGTCAAGATTTGGCTCTGTGGCACACATTAATTGCGGATACGCACCTTTTTCAGCTGATTGTGTTAATGGCATCATTAGGTAAAACATAATTCGCATCATTAAACCCCCGCTAGTACTAATTAGATTTGTTCTTGAAGCTCCCGGATGACATGCGTATGCTTTAACATTTGTTTTTTCTGCTTCTTTCAATCTGTCTTGCAATTCATACATTGACATTATCTGTGCGAGTTTACTTTGGCTGTAAGCATTATTAGCGGTGTAGTCTTTATCCCAATTCAAGTCATCAAATTTTATCGTTTTGATGCCCATATCATAGCCCAAGCTTCCAACTGTTACAATTCGCCCTTTGGACTTTTCAATAAGTGGGAACAACAACGCTTGTAAAGTCCAATTTCCGTAATAATTCGTTCCCATTTGACTTTCCCAACCGTCTACAGTTAGCGTTTGTTTAGGTACTTGGGCAATAGCTGCATTACAAATAAGAGCATCTATTTGAGGAACTGTTTTTAATACTTCTTCAGCTGCTTTTTTTACAGCTGCTTGTTTAGATAAGTCCATTTGAATGTTAATTACTTCAATATCTCTACCCAATTCTTGTTTCAATATAGCGATGGTGTCTTCCGCTTTTTTTAGGTTTCTATTGAGCATTACTACTTTTGCACCTTTTGAAAGTAGGATTTTTGCAGCTTCAAATCCTGTTCCGCTTGTGGTACCTGTTACAACGAACACTTTGCCGTTCAAATTTTCGATTCTATCAGGTGTCCAACCTTTTTTGCCAAATTGATTTGCTTCCATTTTCGTCTGGTTTTTTGTGTTAAAAATTAATTAGACAAAGGTCGGATGGAAGTAGTCTTCTTTCCTTATACAGATTTTCGAATGTCGTATACTTTTTGGTTGGTTTTAATTACACACAACGTTCAGTATAAGAAACGTAGGGCAGTTAATAGACACTTACGTTTCGGTTTATTACTTAGCTAAATATAAATATTTTGCTTTTATCTTTTTAGTTCTAAACGCCAAATTTTATATTTAGCGAACTTTGTTAAAATTCACAGACCTTTCGGTTTAGCACAAACGCCCTATGTTTTTTATACATTGTTAGCAACTGGCTTTTGTTTTCAGTTGTTTCTAATCGTACTAATATAAGTCCAGACTATAAACAGAAACTGTAAAGGAATCCTAAACCATAAATATACAACACCATTTCCATCAAATGTTCCTTTTTGATAGTTCACATTATTTAAAGAGGCATAAATATTAGCAGGTAACATTAATAATAGAAAAATAATTAATGTCCATCCAGAAATATATTTAAATCGAGGAATAATAAGGCTTATTGCAAGTGCAATTTCAAATATTCCAGTTAAATAGACAAAAATCCCTTTATATGGAATAAATTTAGGTATCATCATAGACATTCCTTTGGTAAATGCAAAATGTCCAACTGCTGTAAATACTAACATAATTGACATTGCTATCCTGCCTGATAATGTAAAATCATATTTCTTATTTATAATTTTGATGAGAAATAAAGAGATTGTAAAACTTAATAAAAGTACAATTAAAGGTTTCATATTTTTAAATTATTGAAACACAAATGTCAGAAAAGAGTAAATAAAAATAATGAACCCAAGTTAAGTAATACGTTTTCTTATTCTACTCAATGCTTGTGGAGTAACACCAATATATGACGCAATATATTTTAATGGAATTTGTTTTAATAATTCTGGTCTATCAGAGAATAAGTTTAAATATCTTTCTTTCGCTGTCTTGCTTAGTAAAGAAAGTTCCCTTTTTGATTTTATCAAATACATATTCTCAGCCATTTTTCTTCCGATAATATTTCCGTTTTTTGTTCTTTTATAGACTTCTTGTAAATCCTTATTTGAAATTTTCCATAAGATAGTTTCTGTCAATGTTTCAATTTCGTATTCAGACGGAGTTTGTGTCAAAAGAGAATCATAAGCTGTAACAAATTCATTTTCAAATAAAAAGCCAAATGTTAAATCTGATTCTTCTTGTGGGATATAAAGACGAATTATTCCTTTAGAAATAAAATATAAATGCTTTTCTGTTTTTCCAAATTTTAAAACTGTCGTGTTTTTGTCAAACGTTACTTTTTTTAATTTTGAAGAGAAAAAAATCCAATCAGAATCGTTCATTGGGGAAATATTATCAATAAACTTTCTGATTTCGTTCATTTACGTATTTTTTTGCTTGTGGCTAACGAGTTTGTATATGGTTTGTTGCGTGGTTTAAGCACCTAATTTATCAAATAAAAACCGAATAGAAAATCCACGAGGATTTTCGTAAGTAGGCTAGAACTAGCAATAAATTATATACGGCTTAAGTTTGATTCTTAGTAAATTGTTGCTATAACTAGAAAGAACAAAAGAGAGAATTAAGGTTAGTATACACGGTGAAGCTTTAGACTTCGACAACATTGATAATCCTCTCTCTTTTACTACTTAAATCACGTTCAGTTCCCTGCCTGTCGGCAGACAGGTGTGAGACTTTAGATCTCGTTTTCAAGTTGTTGTGAGCAGAAGTAGCTAGTTCTTTCATAAAACATTTCTTATGAATAAATATAAAGAAACTTTTGGAGTTGACATCAGTAAAGATGTCTTTGATGTACATGGTAGTAAAACAGGTCATGACCAGTATAAGAACGATGAAATTGGATTTAAGAAATACCTTAAGCAATTACCCAAAAGTTCATTGGTCGTTATGGAAGCTACCGGTTATTATCATTACAGACTTGCGCAGTTTCTTTACAAGAATGGAGTAGTAGTTTCAGTAGTAAACCCATTATCGATAAAGCGGTTCATTCAAATGAAACTGGCCAAGGTAAAAACGGACAAGAGCGATGCCAAGGCTATATGTGAATATGCCCTGATCAACGAGGTTCCTATTTACAATGCTTTGACGGATACCCAGAGTGAGTGTCTACAGTTGTTCCGGTTATTGGATGCCTATTTAAAACAACGAACGGCTACCAAGAACAAAATACATGGGGAAGCGGTTTTAGGTATACCCTCAAAGTTTGTTTATCGTTCGTTGATACGCAACAAGAAGCAGCTCAATAAAGAAGTAACGGCAATCGAATCAAAGATTCTATCATTAGTGAAAGAGGACCAACAAGAGCAATTGACCTTGTTGACGTCAATACCTGGTATAGGGCAAAAGACCGCATTGTTCCTAATAGTAGTCACTGATGGTTTCAGTAAGTTTGAAACCGCAGCACAGCTTTGTAGTTATGTAGGTATAACCCCAACGATACGGGAGTCGGGGAGCAGCGTAAGAGGTCGAGCGAGAATAAGTAAGGTCGGTAATAGAAAGCTTCATAATCTATTGTTTTTATGTTCTTTCAATGCCTGTAAACACAACAAGGCATGTCGAGAGGTATATGAGCGAATCGTAAACAAGGGGAAAAGTAAGAAACTGGCACTAATAGCAGTTGCCAACAAACTACTTAAACAGTCCTTTGCTATCGCAAAATCTGGCAGACCCTATGATGAAGCTTATGTTTCTGTATTACCTAAATAAATAGGGAATAAACCGAATAAAAAAAGCTCAAGAATCTGTTTTTTGAATTTATGAGCCTAGAATAATAGTGTCTCAGATTAAGGAAGAATTTACTTGTTTTTTACCTCAGTTCTTTGTTGTGTGTAGTTTTTTTATTTTTCAAAAGTCATATAAGTTGTCGGATTTATTCCAACGCTTGGATAAAGGTTTTCAATTTCAAATTTTGAATTATTCATAATTTCAATTTCGAATTCTTGATTTGTAGTATTGTCCCAAGTAGGTGTTAGCTTAATCACGTTTTCGATTATTTCATAATTGAATTCATCTTCAGTCGAATTACCAGGTTCTGATTTAATTACTTTATTTCCACTAACGAAATTCAATTGCGAACGTCCACTTACAGGCGAAATTTCCGTATAGATTCCGTTCAAAGTTTGAGAATTATTATCATCATCATTATTACAAGACGAGTAAATTCCGATTAAAATGAATATTCCGATTATTTTTAAATTCCTCATAATTCTGTTTTTCTAATAGATGCTCAAATTCGGGTTTGGTTGCGTCAAATTACACACAACGGTTGGGCTATGAACAGTACGGGAGCAAACTGGCGTTTACTTTCCACCACGCACATAGCAAAATCTTTTTGTTTTGTTTTTTCTTTTCCTTGTTTAAAGCCAAATCCAAAAGATTTAGCGACCTCATAAATATAAACAAACCTTTCGATTAAGCCCGAACCCCGTATTGTTTATAGGTTTTGTGCCTGTTGCACAAGTTAGCAATTAATTGACATAGGGTTAAAGTAAATTATTGATTGATTTCTTAACTTTAAGAATGCAAGGCAAAAAAACATATCAAGAAAAGCTTTTTAATAGTTTTCGCTTAA